>Ga0210384_10000030_pt1 | contig 226902 bp, 212 predicted proteins | sample IncBWH2MmetaG_FD_160574 | JGI IMG/M metagenome (GOLD analysis project Ga0210384, IMG submission 160574) | Forest soil microbial communities from Barre Woods Harvard Forest LTER site, Petersham, Massachusetts, United States - Inc-BW-H-2-M | ecosystem: Environmental > Terrestrial > Soil >... | reverse complement strand
TGCCGGCGGGAGTGGAGATGGTGATGCCGGGAGATAACGTGAGTGCGGAGATTAGTTTGATTACGCCGGTGGCGCTGGAGAAGGGGCTGCGCTTCGCCATCCGCGAAGGCGGCCACACCGTAGGCGCGGGCGCCGTCGCCGAGATCATCGAGTAATCATGCCCAGCGGAGAAAAAATTCGGATTCGGCTCAAGGCTTACGATCACCGCATTCTCGATCAATCCACGAAAGAGATTGTGGACACGGCCAAGCGCACTGGCGCGGACGTGGCCGGGCCGATTCCGCTGCCCACGGTGATCAACCGCTGGACGGTGTTGCGGTCGCCGCACGTAGACAAAAAGTCGCGCGAACAGTTCGAGATGCGCACGCACAAGCGGCTGATTGATATTCTCGAGCCCACGCCGGATACGGTGGACGCGCTGATGAAACTCGATCTGCCGCCGGGAGTGGACGTCGAGATCAAGGCTTTCGGCAGGGAACACGCAACGAAATAACGAGGAAGAGCGAAGAACATGGCGGTCCAGGGCATACTCGGAATCAAGCTCGGCATGACGCAGGTGTTCGCCGAGGACGGCACGGCTGTGCCGTGCACCGTCCTGCAGGCGGGGCCGTGCGTGGTGGTGCAGCGCCGCACCAAGGATAAAGATGGATACGACGCCGTGCAGCTGGGCCTCGTGGAATTCATCAAAGCGCAGCGCGTCACCAAGCCCATGACCGGGCATTTCAAGAAGGCCGGCGTTGCCCCCATGCGCTACGTCCGCGAAATCCGGATCGAGGAATCGAAGGACGAGACCAAAGCCGGCGATCGCGTGCTGGTGGACGGATTTCAGCCCGGCGAGTTGGTGGATGTCACGGGCGTGAGCAAGGGCAAGGGATTTCAGGGCGGCGTGAAGCGCTGGCACTATCGCGGAGGCGAGGCGTCGCACGGCTCGATGTTCCATCGCGCGCCCGGCGGAATTGGCGCGAGCTCATTTCCTTCGCGCGTGTGGAAGGGGCAGCACTTCCCGGGGCATATGGGACACGAGCGCAAAACGTCGAAGAATTTGAAAGTCGTAAAAGTGGATGCCGAGGAGAATTTGATGCTGGTGCGCGGCGCTGTTCCCGGCCCGGCCGGCAGTTACATTTTTATTCGCAAGGCCAAAGCGGCCCTGTAAATAGACGCCGAAAGGCCGAGAGACGACAATGCCCGTTGTGGACGTGAAAAATTTGGAAGGCAAGACAGTCGGCACGATGGAACTGGCCGGCGACGTGTTTGCGGTGAAGGTCAACCCGCACCTGCTGCACGAAACCGTGCGGCACTATCTTGCCGGTCAGCGCGCTGGCACGCACAAGACCAAGGACAAGAGCGAAGTAAGCGGCTCGGGAAAGAAACTTTGGAAGCAGAAGGGAACGGGGCGGGCGCGCATCGGTTCGATTCGCTCGCCGCTGTGGCGCCATGGCGGCACGGTACACGGTCCGGTGCCGCGAAGTTACGCATACGCGCTGCCGAAAAAGATGATTCTGGGCGCGCTGCGTTCGGCGCTGTCGGCAAAATTTGCCGACCAGAAATTGACGGTCGTGGATGAATGGCAGCTCGAGTCGCATAAGACGAAGCCGTTCCGCCAGACGCTTGCGAAGCTCGGCGGCGAGACGCGGACCATTCTGCTGGTGGACAACAACGCCGGGAACGTGAACCTCGAGCGCGCCAGCCGCAATCTGGAAGGCGTGACGCTGGTTCCCACCACGGCGCTCGAAGCATACGACCTGCTGCGGCACGATCGCTTGATGCTTTCCCGCGAGGCCGCTGTGAGATTGAGCCGCGCGCTCTCCGCGGCCGACCCGGGAGAGGCTCCCGTCCAAATCGAGCCGGTACGTCCGGCAAAGAAGGCGCCGGCTAAAGAAGGCGCGGCGAAACCCGCTGCGTCTCATGCGGCTCCTCGGGCTGCCAAGAAGCCGGCCCCGGCGAAGAAGGCCAAAGCAAAGGCCAAGCCCAAGGGAAAAAAGGAATAGTTCATGGGGACGAGCTTCTATCAGGTTATCCGGCGGCCGATCATCACCGAAAAAGGGCTCGGCGTGAAGGAAACGCAACACACCGTGGTCTTCGAAGTCGCCGTGGGGGCCACGAAGACGGAGATCAAGGAAGCGGTGCAGCGCATTTTCAAGGTAAAGGTGGAGGCCGTGCGCACCACCATTTGCCACGGAAAGTTTCGCCGCCGGGGGCGCGCCGCGGGTTTCCGAAGCGATTGGAAGAAGGCCTATGTGAAGCTGGCCGCCGGCGAAAAAATGATCGAATACGCCGAGAATCTGTGATTTTGGCAAGGCGAGAGGGCGACGAAGCTCTCTCTGAAGCATGAGGCAACCATGGCGCTAAAAACATTTAAACCCTACACGCCGTCACGGCGGTTCCTCACCATGCTCGACAAGAGCGAGGTGACCAAGGAAACGCCGGAAAAGGCACTCACGGAATCGAAGAAGCGCACGGGTGGGCGCAACTCCCACGGCGAAGTCACGTCCTGGCATCGTGGCGGGGGCCATGCGCGGCGGTATCGCTCGATCGATTTTCGCCGCGAAAAAACCGGCATCCCGGCGAAGGTCGCCGCCATCGAATATGATCCCAACCGCTCGGCGCGGATCGCCCTGCTGCACTACGCGGACGGCGAAAAGCGCTACATCCTGCAGCCGGTGGGGCTCGAAGTCGGCATGACGGTCCAGAATGGCGAGGGCGCGGACATCCTTCCGGGCAATGCGCTGCGGTTTCGGCACATCCCTCCTGGCACGATGGTCCACAACCTGGAGCTCTTTCCGGGAAAAGGCGCGCAAGTGGTTCGCGCGGCTGGCGGAGCGGCGCAGCTTCTGAGCAAAGAGGGCGAAGTCGCTCTCGTAAAGCTGCCATCGGGAGAAGTGAGAAAATTCAGCGTGGATTGCATGGCCACCATCGGCCAGCTTGGGAATTTGGACCATGAGAATGTGACCTATGGGAAAGCGGGAAGGACGCGGTGGCATGGAAAGCGCCCCACGGTCCGTGGCGTGGCCATGAACCCCGTGGATCACCCGCACGGCGGCGGTGAAGGCCGCGTGAAGGGCAACCACCCGCAAACTCCCTGGGGGTTTCCGACTCTGGGCGCGAAGACGCGGAAGAAGCGCAAAAGCGACCGGATGATTGTCGAACGGCGTAAAGCATAGCAGGAAGAAGCATCCCGAGCACCGGCGCTGCCGGCCCTTGGAGTGAGGAACAAAAAAATGAACCCGGCGCGGCGGGGAATTGAGAGCAACCAAATGACAGCCACACGAACATCCCGGCGTACACCACGGAGAGCGGCGCGAGCGCGGAAAGCGGTTCCACGGCGCGCGGCGAAGCCTGTGGCGAAGCCCGCGGTGAAGATTGTTTCGAAGCTCATGCCTGCGCCCCAGGTGCTGTTCCGTTTGTGCCGGGCGGGCTGGGCCGTGATCGTCGAGAAAATACCGAATGCGCAGGGGACGCGGTTTGTGTGTCCCTTCTGCCCGAAATCGCACCGTGTGGCGGGCCCCGTGCGGGGCTTCCGCAAGATGCGCCGCGCGCAATGGGTGAAATTGCGCCGGGTGGAGGAGTAGGACCGCCGATGCCGCGCTCGCTAAAGAAGGGACCGTTCATTGACGGCCACCTGCGCGAAAAGGTGGAAGCGCTGAACGTGCGCAACGAAAAGAAGGTCGTGAAGACGTGGTCGCGCCGCTCGACGATTCTGCCGGAGATGGTGGGGCACACGATCGCGGTGCACAACGGGAAAAAATTTATTCCCGTGTACATCACCGAACAGATGGTGGGACACAAGCTCGGCGAATTTGCGCCGACGCGTATTTTCAAGGGCCACGCGGTGAAGGCTGCTCTCGAACGAGCGGCCGCGGCGGCAGGATCTCCGGGCGCCGCTCCAGCGGGCGCACCAGCGGCAGGCGGCGCGGCTCCAGCGCCCAAGGCATAGAGCGGGGAATCGAAAATGGCGACGGCAACACAGGCTTCCGGACAGATTGAAGGCGTGGCGCAGGCGAAATTTATTCACGTCTCTCCGCAGAAGGCGCGGCTGGTCGTGGACTTGATCCGCGGCCAGCGCGCCGAAGACGCGTTGCAGACCCTGCGCTTCACGAAGAAGCGCGTGGCGCGAGACGTGGAGAAGACGCTCCGCAGCGCTATCGCCAACGCCGGGCGCAAGGCGGATGATTCGGGCGAATCGCTCGACGTGGATGCGCTCTTTGTGACGCGCTGTTTCGTGAACGAGGGCCCGCGCTCGAAGCGTATGCGTCCCGCGCCGATGGGCCGTGGTTTCCGGTACCAGAAGCGCACCAGCCATATTGTCGTGGAAGTATCCGAGCACCACCGCGCCGCAGCCGATCGCGCGGCGGCGGCCGTAGCGGAAGCGCAGGCGTCGAAGGGCGTCAAGGGCGCCGTGCGAAAAGCTCGCAAAGCACTTGAGAAGCGCGCCAAGGGCGCGAAGAAGAAGTAGGAGGCAATTTTGGGTCAGAAAACACATCCGTACGGTTTTCGCCTGGGCTACAACAAGGGCTGGAAATCGCGGTGGTTCGCTAAAAAAGATTACGCCGACCTGCTCCACGAAGACGTGGCCCTGCGGAACCAGCTGAAGGACAAGCTGCGCTCGGCGGGCGTGGACATGATTGATATCGAGCGCGCCGCGAACAAGCTTGTCGTGCGGATTTACACCGCCCGCCCCGGAATCATCATCGGGCGAAAAGGCTCGGAAATCGACAAGCTCAAGAATGAAGTGCAGAAGCGCACCAAGCGCGAAGTCCACATTGATATCCAGGAAGTCCACCGGCCGGAGCTGAATGCGCAGCTCGTGGCGGAATCCATCGCGCTGCAGCTGGAAAAGCGCGTGGCATTTCGCCGGGCCATGCGCAAGGCCGTGGATTCGGCGCTGCGCTTCGGGTGCAAGGGAATCAAGGTGCGCGTCGCCGGACGGCTGAACGGCGCGGAAATTGCGCGCAAGGAATGGTATCTGCAGGGGCGTCTGCCGCTGCAAACGCTGCGCGCCGATATTGACTTCGGCTTCGCCCAGGCGCTGACGACTTACGGCATCATCGGCGTGAAGTGCTGGATTTATCAGGGCGAAAAAATTCCGCAGCGGGGCAGCGCGGCACCACGCGTGGAAGTGCAGGCTTAGGAGAAAAGGCGAACGCATTATGTTGATGCCCAAAAAGGTGAAGTACCGCAAGCAGCAGCGCGGCCGGCGCTGCGGGAAGGCTTGGCGCGGCGGCTCGCTGGCCTTCGGCGAATACGGCCTGAAGGCGCTTGAGCCTGCGTGGATCACCGACCGGCAAATCGAAGCGGCGCGCGTGGCGATTACGCGGTTCATCAAGCGCGGCGGAAAGCTTTGGATCCGCATCTTTCCGGATAAGCCGTTCACCAAAAAGCCGGCCGAGACGCGCATGGGCAAGGGCAAGGGGCCGCCGGAGCACTGGGTGGCCGTGGTGAAGCCGGGGCGCGTGATGTTTGAGATGGCGGGCGTGGATTTGACGTCGGCAAAAGAGGCGATGCAGCTTGCGGCGCACAAGCTGCCGATCAAGACGAAATTCGTCTCGCGGGCGGAGGAGCTCTAATGGCGGGCCAGATGGAAAAATACCGCGAGATGAACCCGAGCGAGCTGGAAATCCAGCAGCGCGACCTGGCCGAACAGATATTCCGGCTGCGATTTCAGCTTTCGACGGGCCAGTCCGAAGGCCTGAAAAAGTTGCGGGAAGCGAAGCGTGACCTCGCGCGGGTGAAAACGCTGCTGCGCGAGAGCGAATTGAGGAAGGCCTAATGGCGAAGGAAACAGCAGACGCCCGCGAGGGCGTCCAGGAACGCGGCGCGCGGCAGGAGTTGGTGGGTGTGGTGACCAGCGCCCGGATGCAGAAAACGATCGTGGTGAAGGTGACGCGCGCGACGCAGCATCCACTGTATCACCGCGTGGTGCGCACGGCGAAAAAGTATTACGCCCATGATGAGGCGGGCGAGGCGCGCGCGGGCGATACGGTGCGGATTGCCGCCACGCGTCCGCTTTCGAAATTGAAGCGGTGGCGGCTCAAGGAAGTGGTAGCGCGCTCGACGCGCGTGGTCTGAGCCGGAAAGTAACGAGGGAGCGCAATCATGGTCCAGATGCGGACATGGCTGACCGTGGCCGATAATTCCGGCGCGCGCCAGTTGACCTGTATCCTTCCTGTCGGAGGAGATACGGGCCTGGTCGCCGGGCTGGGCGACGTGATCACGGCGGCGGTCAAGGAAGCGGCGCCGGATAGCCAGGTGAAGAAGGGTAAGGTGGTGCGCGCCGTGGTGGTTCGCACGCGGAAAGAACACCGGCGCAGGGACGGCACCTACATTCGATTTGACGACAACGCCGCCGTGCTGATCAACGACGCGAACGAGCCGGTGGGCACGCGCGTGTTCGGCCCGGTGGCTCGTGAGTTGCGCGACAAGAAGTTCACGAAGATTATTTCGCTGGCTCCGGAAGTGTGGTGAGCATGAGAGAGAAAAATATAAAGCCCGTGCGGTCCGGCATCCGTCACGGCGATATGGTGATGGTGATGGCGGGGCGGTCGAAGGGCAAGACCGGAAAAGTGCTTTCGGTCAATCCGTGGAAACGCACTGTGACGGTCGAGCACGCGAGCATGATGAAGAAGCATACGCGGCCGAACCCGTCGAAGAACGTCAAGGGCGGCATTCTCGAAAAGGAAGGCCCCATTCACGTTTCGAATGTCATGCTGGTTTGCCCCGCATGCGGCAAGCATGCGCGCTCGGGACACACCACGCTGCCGGATGGCACGAAGACGCGCATCTGCCGGCGGTGCAATACGACGTTCGAGAATTAAAGCCGCGCGGCAAAGACGGCGCGAACGCCAGTGCCGAGCGAAAACGAGGCCGGCAGAAGCAGTACCGAGCAAAGGTGAGGCCAGTAGAAGTGGTGCCGAGAGAAGTCGAGGCCATTAAACGATGATCAGCCGTTTGCATGAAAAATACCGCAAGGAGGCCGTCCCGGCCCTTGCCAAGCGCTTCGGCTATACGAACACCATGGCCGTGCCGCGCGTCTCCAAAGTGACCGTCAACATCGGGCTGGGCGAGGCGAGCCAGAATGTGAAGCTGCTCGACACGGCTGCGCAGGAGCTCGGCTTGATCGCCGGGCAGAAGCCGGTGGTTACCCGCGCGAAGAAGTCCATCGCGAATTTCAAGCTGCGCAAGGGCATGCCCATCGGCTGCATGGTCACGCTGCGCGGCGAGAAAATGTACGAATTTCTCGACCGGCTTGCCGCCATCGTGCTGCCGCGCGTGCGCGATTTCAAGGGCCTCCCGGCGAATTCCTTTGATGGCCGCGGTAATTACACGCTGGGGTTGAAGGACCAGCTCGTGTTTCCGGAAATTGATTACACGCGCGTGGACAAAATCAAGGGGATGAACGTCACCATTACCACCACGGCCCGCAGCGACGAGGAAGGGCGCGAGCTGCTCAAGCAGCTCGGCATGCCTTTCCGGGCGTAAGGGAGAGAGGGAACCAGCATGGCTCGAACCAGCCAATTCGCGAAGATGAAGCGGAAGCTGAAATTCAAGATTCGCACGCGCAACCGCTGCCGCATTTGCGGCCGCCCACGCGGCTTTCTGCGCAAATTTGAAATGTGCCGCATCTGCTTCCGCGGCCTGGCCCTCAAGGGCGAAATCCCCGGCGTGGTGAAGGCCAGTTGGTAGCTCGGGAAGCACGAAGGAAGGAAGAATGACCACCGATCCCATTGCCGATATGCTGACGCGAATTCGCAACGCCGTGCGTGCGAAGCACGCGCGCGTGGATATGCCGTCTTCGAACCTGAAGATCGAAATCGCGCGCATCCTGAAGGACGAAGGCTACGTCGGAAATTTCAAGGTCGTCGACGAGAAGGGCAAGAAGACCCTCCGCGTCTTTTTGCGCTATACGACCGACCGCCGCAGCGTGATCACCGACCTCAAGCGGATTTCGAGGCCCGGCTCGCGGCGCTACACCGGGAAAAGAGGAATTCGCCCCGTGGTGGGCGGATTGGGTATTTCCGTTCTTTCCACGCCCCGGGGGCTCATGACCGGTCAATCGGCGCGCAGGGAAGGCGTGGGCGGCGAACTTTTGTGCGAGGTTTGGTAGAAGGGTATTTTCAGAGAATCCGGTTGGCAGATAGGTTTTCGAGGAATCCATGTCGCGCATAGGAAACAAACTGATCCCGGTCCCGTCCGGAGTAAAGATACAGATCAAGGACGGTTCGATCGAGGTGCAAGGCCCCAAGGGCAAGATGGCCGTGCCGCTGCCTCGCGGAATTCATTTCGAGCAGAAAGACGGCGTGCTCATGGCCAAGCGTGAATCCGACGATCAGCGCGCCCTTCACGGTTTGGCGCGGGCCCTCGTCGCCAATGCCGTCACCGGCGTCACGGTGGGATTCAAAAAGGATCTCGACATCGTGGGCGTCGGCTATCGCGCCGAGGTCAAGGGCAAGAACGTCGTCCTCGCGCTCGGTTACTCGCATCCTATCGAGTTTCCCGTGCCCGAAGGCATCCAGATTACCGTCGAGAAGCAGACGCACATGACGGTTTCCGGCGCGGATAAAAATCAGGTCGGCCAAGTGGCCGCGAACCTTCGCGCCCTGCGTCCGCCCGACCCGTACAAGCAGAAGGGCATTCGCATCAGCGGCGAACGGCTCAAGAAGAAAGCAGGCAAGGCCGGCGCCAAGGCGGCCGCCGCCTAGCAATCAGCTGGACCGGCGCGAAAAAGGAGAACCAGCGTGGCAGCACCAGTCAGAAGATTATCGCGTCAGGCGCACCGCCGGCGCATTCACGTGCGCATGCGCAAGAGGATTGCGGGCACTTCCGAGCGTCCGCGCCTGTGCGTGCACCGCTCCACCCGGCACATTCGCGCGCAGGTGGTGGACGATAACGCCGGGCGCACCATCGTGTCCGCCAGTTCGCTCGATAAGGATGTTCGCGCCGCGATCAAAGGCGGAGGCAACGTGGCCGCGTCCAAAGTAGTCGGCAAGGCCATTGCCGAGCGCGCCCGCGCCAAGGGCGTCGAGAAAGTCGTGTTTGACCGTGGCGGCTACCAGTATCACGGCCGCGTGCAGGCGCTGGCGGAAGCGGCCCGGGAGGCGGGCCTGCAGTTCTAAAACACCATGTCCAAACAAGAGCTCAAGGACACGCTTTCCGTTCGCCGCCTGGTGAATGCCAATCAGGCCAATTTGAAGGATCAGGTGGTTTCCATCAACCGCGTCACGAAAGTTGTGAAAGGCGGCAAGAATCTCAGCTTTTCGGCGCTGGTTGTGGTCGGCGACCAGGGCGGCCATGTGGGTTTCGGCATGGGCAAGGCCCGCGAGGTTCCCATGGCCATCCGCAAAGCCATCGAGCAGGCCAAGAAGAACATGGTCAAGCTCAACCTGAAAGGCTCGACGATTCCCCATCAGATAACCGGATACTACGGTTCGGGTCAGGTGCTGCTGAAACCCGCGCCGGAAGGAACCGGAGTGATCGCCGGCGGCCCGGTGCGTGCCGTGATGGAGGTTGCGGGAATTCAGAACGTGCTCACGAAGTCTCTCGGCACGTCGAACCCGCACAACGTGATCAAAGCGACGTTCGACGCCCTGCTGCATCTGAAGGATGCGGCCAGCGTGGCGGAATCGCGCGGCAAGGGTGCGGCGGCGGAAGAAGCCGCGGCCACGGCCCGCGTCGCCGAAGGATCCTAAGGATTCAGGATGACCAAAAAGAAATCGGATACGCTGAAAATTAAATGGGTGCGCAGCTTTATCGGCTGTCCGCGCGGCATGCGCCAGACGATTCGCGGCCTCGGCTTCCGCCGGATGCAGCAGGTGGTCGAGCGCCCGGATACTCCCGCGATTCGCGGCATGATTGCGAAAGTCCATCATCTCGTGGAGATTGAGGGTTAGGAATGGCCGAAAAATCATCGCTGTCGAATTTGAAGCCGCCGCGCGGCTCGCGCCACCGCAAGGTGCGCGTGGGACGCGGCATGGGCTCGAAACTCGGTAAAACCTCGGGCGCGGGCAATAAGGGCCAGCAGTCCCGCCGCGGCTATTCCCGCCGCGCGGGTTTTGAGGGCGGCCAGATGCCGCTCCATCGGCGCTTGCCGAAGCGCGGCTTTTCCAGCCCGTTTCCGACCACCTTCGCGGTCGTCAACGTCGAAGCGCTCAACGTCTTCGCCGCCGGCGAGACGGTTACACCGGAAGCGCTCACCGGGCGGGGAATCGTGCGCGCGCGGCGCGACGGCGTGAAAATTTTGGGCGATGGCGAGTTGCGCGTGGCCTTGACGGTGCACGCCCATGCCTTCAGCAAATCGGCTCTGGAGAAGATCGCCGGCGCCGGAGGGAAGACGGAAGTTTTGAAGGCAGGATCGAAATGAGGAAGCTCGTCGAGGCGTTTCGCAACATCTTCAGCACGCCGGACCTGCGCAATCGTGTGCTTTTTGCGCTGGCGTTGCTGGGGGTGTACCGCCTTGGCGCCTTCATCCCCACTCCGGGGATCAACACCGACCTCCTCCAGCAGCTTTTCGAGCAGAGCCGCGGCTCCGTCCTCGGCCTAATGGATCTGTTCAGCGGCGGCAACTTCCGCCGGCTCACGATTTTCGCGCTCGGTATCATGCCCTACATCACGGCTTCGATCATCCTGCAATTGCTGGTGGTCGTGTGGCCCTACCTCGAGCGCTTGCAGAAGGAAGGCGAACTCGGCCGGCGCAAAATCACGCAATATACGCGCTATCTGACGATTGTCCTGAGCGCGTTTCAATCCTTCACGATTGCGCTTACCCTGACGCGCCAGAGCATGGCCGGCCAGGCTCTGGTCTACAATCCCGGGCCGCGCTTCATTCTGATGACCATGCTGACGCTCACCACCGGCTCGGCATTCATCATGTGGCTCGGCGAGCAGATTAGCGACCGCGGCATCGGCAACGGAATGTCGCTCATCATTTTCTCGGGCATCGTTGTGGGCTTGCCCCGCGCCGTGAGCGATCTCTTCAACAAAGCCCGCACGGAGGCGTGGGGCCCGTTCACTCCCATTGCCATCCTAGGATTGATTGCGCTCATGGCTGCTGTCGTGGCCTTCATCGTTTTCGTCGAGGGCGGGCAGCGGCGCATCCCGGTTCAATACGCCAAGCGCGTAATGGGCCGCAAAGTGATGGGCGGCCAGATGACCTATCTGCCGCTGCGCGTGAATTCCGGCGGCGTCATCCCCCCCATCTTTGCCAGTTCGTTACTGACGTTTCCGCAGACGCTGGCGCTGATTCTTCAGAAGAAATCTCCGCTGTTCGACAAATTTGCCCGCTCCATCAGTTGGGGTGAGCCGCTCTATACGCTCTTATACGTGTCCCTGATCATCTTCTTCGCCTTTTTCTACGTGGGCATCATCTTCAATCCCACCGAGCTTGCCGATAACATGCGGAAATACGGGGGCTTCATTCCGGGAATCCGGCCGGGGCGCAATACGTCGGAATACATCAATCGCATTTTGACGCGCCTCACGTTTGTCGGCGGCGTCTATCTGGCCATCGTCTGCCTGCTGCCGGAATGGATGATTTCCGGAATTCATTTGCAGCATCTCCCCGTCTGGCTGGGAGGCAATTGGTTCGATCAGCACATGTGGCGCTTCGTGCTCGATGGGCTGGGTGTGCAGTTCTATTTCGGCGGCACGTCGCTTCTGATTGTCGTCGGAGTGGCCATGGATACGGTGCAGCAGCTCGAAGCGCAATTGGTGATGCGCAATTACGAAGGGTTCGTGCGAAAAGGCCGGGTACGAAGCCGTCGTGGCTGATACCGGCCGCCGGGCGGCGACCATGGCTCACAAGCAGGCGTTGATTTTGCTGGGCGCACCTGGGGCGGGCAAGGGCACGCAGGCCAAGCGCATCGCAAAGAATTTTGGCGTGCCGCATCTTTCGACGGGCGACATGTTTCGCGATGCGGTCGCCCGCGGCACGGAAACCGGCCGCCTGGCCAAGCCGGTGATGGAAAGCGGCGGGCTGGTTCCGGACGATATTGTGATGAAGATCGTCGAAGAAAGGCTCGCGCAGCCCGATTGCGCCGCGGGGTTTGTGCTCGATGGATTTCCGCGGACGCTGCCGCAGGCCGAACAGCTCGATCGGATGTTCGAGCGCGGCGGCTTCCTTAAACCGGCCGTCGTGGATATAGAGGTAAGTCCGGAAACGCTCGTGCGGCGGCTCTCAGGCCGCTGGACGTGCAGCACCGGCGGCGAGATTTACAACGTGTACGACGCCCCGCCGAAAGTGGCGGGTATTTGCGATGCCGATGGCGGCGCGCTCGTACAGCGCTCCGATGACCGGCCGGAAGTTGTGAAGGCGCGGCTCGAGGCCTACGAACGGCAAACGCGGCCTCTGGCGGAATATTACCGGCGGCAGGGCTTGCTGAATGTGGTGAAAGGCGAAGGCGGCGCGGACGACGTGAGCCGCTCGATCGGCCGGATTCTAGAGCACGCGGGATGGCGAGATGGTCATCTGTAAATCGCCCGCGGAGATCGAGAAGATGCACGAGGCCGGATTGATCGTCTGGGGTGCGCTCGAAGCCATGCGCGCGATGGCGCGGCCGGGCCTTTCGACCAAGGAGTTGGATGAGTTTGCGGAGGATTACACGGCCAAGCATGGCGCGAATCCTGCCTTCAAGGGCTACCGGGGGTATCCGGGCTCGGTGTGCACGTCGGTGAACCAGGAAGTCGTGCACGGGATACCGTCCCCCACGCGGCGTCTGCGCGAGGGGGACATCCTGTCACTCGATTTCGGCGTCGAGCTGGAGGGCTATTTCGCGGATGCCGCTCTCACGGTGCCGGTGGGACCCGTCGCGCCGGTGCGGGAGAAGCTGCTGCGCGTCACGCGCGAGTCGCTTGACCGCGCCATCGAGAAAGTCCGGCCGGGCAATCGCCTGGGGGATGTTTCGGCGGCCGTGCAGGAGTGGGTCGAAAAGAACGGCTATTCCGTTGTCCGCGAGTTTGTGGGACACGGCATCGGGACGCGAATGCATGAGGATCCGCAAATCCCCAACTACGGTCCGCCAGGTCAGGGGCCGCGGTTGCAGGAAGGCATGGTCCTGGCCATCGAACCGATGGTGAACGTGGGCGGTCCGGGCGTGAAGGTACTCGCCGATGAGTGGACCGCTGTCACCGAAGACGGCAGCGATTCGGCGCACTTCGAACATACCGTCGCCGTCACTTCGAATGGGCCGTGGATTCTGACGCGGCCGAAGGAAGCAGCCGGCCCGTGCTGGTGAGCACTTCGAAAAGTTAGAGTCCGGCTGGAAAAAAGGGGCGCATGGCGAGAAGGCCGTTGCAGGAAAAAAAGAAGTCCGGCGAAGGAAGCGGGAAGGAAGACGCCATCGAGGTGATGGCCACCGTGATCGAGCCGCTTCCCAATGCGATGTTTCGCGTCGAGCTCGAAAACAAGCATCAGGTGCTCGCCCACATTTCGGGGAAGATGAGGAAAAATTTTATACGCATCCTGCCCGGTGACCGCGTGGCGGTCGAGCTTTCGCCCTACGACCTCACGCGCGGGCGTATTGTGTACCGCTACAAGTAGCAGCGGCCGGAGAAGGAGTCGAAAAGATGAAAGTTCGGGCATCGGTCAAGAAAATTTGCATGAAGTGCAAGATCGTCCAGCGGCGCGGCGTGGTGCGGGTGATTTGCGTGAACCCCAAGCACCGCCAGCGCCAGGGCTAGGAGCGAATCGAATGGCACGTATCGCAGGTGTGGATTTGCCGCCGAACAAGCGGCTCTGGATCGGCCTCACGGCCATCTACGGCATCGGGCAGGCGCGCGCGCGGTCCCTGGCCGAAAAGGCCAAGGTGGACCCGGTAAAAAAGATTAAGGACCTCACGGAAGAAGAAGTCACCCGCTTGCGCGCGGCCATTGAATCCGAAGGGCGCGTCGAAGGCGATCTCCGCAAGGAGATGCAGATGAACGTGCGGCGGCTCATCGAAATCCAGTGCTATCGCGGCCTGCGCCACCGCCGGAATCTTCCCGTGCGCGGCCAGCGGACGCACACCAACGCGCGCACCCGCAAGGGTCCGCGAAAGGGCGCCGTCGCCGCGAAGAAGAAAACCGCGGCCCGCAAGTAATCTCCGGGCCTTTAGGATTTATGGTGCTCGGGTCCTTGGACCCGGGGCGTTTTTGGAAAGGCGAGTCAAAAGATTATGGCAAAAGAACCGAAAGACGCGGCGGCTGCGGCAGCCCCGGCGAAAACCTCCAAGCGCAAGAAGGAGTTTCGCAAAAAGAAGGAAAAGCGCGTGGTGCCGCACGGTGTCGTGTGCATTCAGGCCACGTTCAATAATACGATCGTCACGCTCACCGATCCCGATGGCCGTGCCGTCAGTTGGGCTTCGGCGGGATCGGTCGGCTTCAAGGGCTCGCGCAAGGGCACGCCGTATGCCGCGCAGCAGGCGGCTATGACCGCCGCGGGCGTGGCGCGCGATCAGTATGGGATGAAATCGGTGGAGGTGCGCGTGAAGGGTCCTGGAGCGGGACGCGAGTCCGCGGTCCGCGCTCTGGCCTCCTCGGGGCTGCACATCAACGCCATCAAGGACGTGACGCCCGTCCCGCACAACGGCTGCCGTCCGCCCAAGCGCCGCCGCGTTTAGATTTTCTGGTTTGGAACCGGAAGGGCGGGGTTTAACCCCGCCGAAATGAGCGAACGTAGAAGGGGCTTTAGCCCCTGGGAGAAAAGCAATTGGCAAGACATCGTGAGGCAGTTTGCCGGCTGTGCCGGCGGGAAGGCATGAAGCTCTTCCTGAAGGGGCTGCGGTGCTTTACGGAAAAGTGCGCCATCGAAAAGCGCAACTTTGTCCCCGGACAGCACGGCCAGGCCCGCCGGCCGAAGATGGTCGGTTACGGCGTGCAGTTGCGCGAAAAGCAGAAGGTGAAGCGCACCTATGGGCTGCTTGAGCGGCAATTCCGCAACTATTTCGAAAAGGCGGTCAGCGCCAAGGGTCCCACGGGCTCGAACCTGATTGTGATGCTCGAGCGCCGTCTGGACAACGTGGTCTATCGCATGGGTTTGGCGGGCTCGCGCGCGCAGGCTCGCCAGCTGGTTCTGCACGGCCACGTTCAAGTGAAGGGCCGGAAAGTGAACATTCCCAGCTACCTCGTGGACGTGGGCGACGATGTGGTGCTCAAGGAAAAAATGCACCAGAACGCTATGGTACTCGAGGCGGCCAACCTGGCGAAGACGCAGGGTGTCGCTCCCTGGCTCGATATTGACCGCCAGAATTTCAAGGCGCGCGTGGTCGCTATGCCGCGCCGCGAAGACGTGCAGACGCCGCCGATGAACGAACAGCTCATCGTCGAACTCTATTCCAAGTAACCCCGGATTTTTGCCGGATCAAAAGTTTGTGTGTCGGCCCCTCGTGGGCCGGGAGGAAGGGCGAAGATGTGGAAGGGCTTCCAGAAACCAAAGCGTTTGGCTGCAGAACCTGAAACACTCACCGATAAGTACGGAAAATTCTCGGCTCAGCCTTTTGAGCGCGGCTGGGGCACCACCATCGGCAACTCGCTGCGGCGCGCTCTGCTCAGCTCCATCGAGGGCGCGGCCATCACGGCCGTACGGATCGAAGGCGTGCTGCACGAATTCTCTCCGATTCCCGGCGTGGTCGAGGATGCCACGGATATTATCCTCAACCTGAAGCAGGTCCCCCTGAAGTTGAACACGGACCAGCCGAAGACCATCACGCTCAACGTGGACACGCCCGGGCCGGTCACCTCCGCGAAGATCGAAGAGGACGCCGACATCGCCGTGCTCGATAAGAACGTCTATCTCGCCACGGTCAGCGAAGGCGGCAAGCTCGAGCTCGAACTGCGCATCAAGAACGGCCGCGGCTACGTTGCCGCCGACCGCAACTTCGACGAGGACCTGCCCATCGGCTACATCCCCATTGATTCCATCCACTCGCCGGTGCGCAAGGTCAATTACGCCGTCGAAGCCGCGCGCCTCGGCCAGATGACCGACTACGAAAAGCTCACGCTCGAAGTTTGGACCAACGCCGCCATCACTCCGCAGGACGCCATCGGCCTGGCTTCCAAGCTCATCAAGGATCACATGAGCATCTTCATCAATTTCGAGGAGCAGCCGGAGCTACCCGAGGAGGTCGCCGAGAATTACGCCGACCCGCGCCTGGAATTCCTCGACCGTTCGGTCGAAGAGCTCGAGCTCTCGGTCCGTTCCTACAACTGCCTGAAGAACGCCAACATTCAGAACCTGCGCGAGCTGGTGCAGAAGACCGAGTCCGAAATGCTCAAGACCAAAAATTTCGGCCGCAAGTCGCTGAATGAAATCAAGGAAATCCTGGTGAAAATGGGCCTGAGCCTGGGCATGAAATTCGATGAGCACGGCCGCATCATCTGGCCGCCGCTCCCGAGCCAGACCGCTCCTCCTCCGTCGGAGGAAACCACGGCCCTCTAACGCGCGCGAGCGCAGGGGCAAGGAAACGCCAACATGAGACATCTCGTATCAGGACACAAACTCGGACGCAATCCGGCGCACCGCCGGGCTACGCTTCGTAATCTCGTCACCAATCTCATCGAGAAGGAGCGCATCCAGACCACCATCCTCCGCGCCAAGGCGGCTCGCCCTCTTGCCGAACGCATGATCACCCTCGGCAAGCGCGATACGCTCCACGCCCGGCGCCAGGCCGCCGCATTCCTGATGACTCCGGGCGCGACCGCCAAGCTTTTCACCGATCTCGCCCCGCGCTTTGCCGACCGTCCCGGCGGCTACACGCGCATCGTGCGCACCGGCTGGCGCATCGGCGATGGAGCGGAACTCGCGATTCTCGAATTTATCGGCTCGGATCTGAAAAAGAAGGAAAAGAAGCCCCGCAAGGAAGCCGCGGAAGAGTCTCCTGAAGTAAAGGACGCGAAGGAAGAAAAGGAAGCCGTCGCCGCCGGTTAATTTCCGGCCAGCGCCCCTTATTCCAGCCTGTAATTCGGCGCTTCCCGCGTGATGATCACGTCGTGGACGTGGCTTTCGCGCAGCCCCGCCTGTGAAATGCGGATGAACTTGCTCCGGTCCCGCAATTCCTTCAGATTCGACGCGCCGCAATATCCCATCCCGCTCCGCAGTCCGCCCACGAGCTGCTCCACCAGCCCGGCCAGCGGCCCTTTGTACGGCACCTGCCCTTCGATTCCTTCCGGCACGGATTTCCCCTGCTCCGCGCCTTCCTGCGCGTAGCGGTCCGCCGACCCTGCCTCCATGGCCCCGAGCGAACCCATGCCGCGATACGACTTGAACGTGCGCCCCTGATAGAGAATCGTTTCGCCCGGCGACTCCTCGGTCCCCGCAAAAAGCCCGCCGATCATCACGGCTGCGGCGCCCGCGGCGATGGCCTTGGTGATGTCGCCGGAAAATTTGATGCCGCCGTCGGCGATGATGGGCACGCCCGTGTCCTTCGCCGCGCGCGACGCTTCGAGTATGGCCGTGATCTGCGGCACGCCCGCCCCGGTCACCACGCGCGTCGTGCAGATCGAGCCCGGCCCGATGCCCACCTTCAGGCCGTCTATGCCCAGCGCAATCAAATCGCGCGCGCCTTCGCCCGTGGCCACGTTCCCGGCCAGCAGTTGCATTTCGGGAAGCCTGCGCTTCACCTCGCGAATCGCCTCCATCACGCGGGAGGTGTGGCCGTGCGCGGTGTCGATGGCCAGCACGTCCACTTTGTCCCGCGCCAGTTCCTCGGCGCGCTCCAGAAAATCGCCCGTCGCGCCGATGGCCGCGCCCACGCGCAGCCGTCCCTGCTCGTCCTTGGTCGCCTTGGGGAACTCGATTTTCTTCTGAATGTCCTTTACCGTGATCAGCCCCTTGAGGTTGAAATCCTTGTCCACCACGAGCAGCTTCTCGATGCGGTGCCGCTGAAGAATGCGCTCGGCTTCCTCGAGCGTCGTGCCCACCGGGACGGTAATGAGGTTGTCCTTGGTCATCACGGCGCTCACGGGCTGGTCCAGATTGCGCTCGAAGCGCAGATCGCGGTTCGTCAGGATGCCCTCCAGGCGCGGCCCCCGCGTCACGGGAAGGCCCGACACCTTGTACTTGTTCATGATGTCCAGCGCCTGCCGCACGGACATCTCCGGCGCAATCGTCACCGGGTCCACGATCATTCCGCTCTCGGAGCGCTTCACGCGGTCCACTTCCTCGGCCTGCCGGTCAATGGTCATATTGCGGTGAATGAACCCGATGCCGCCCTGCCGCGCGATGGCGATGGCCAGCCGCGAATCCGTCACCGTATCCATGGCGGCCGCGACGATGGGGATATCGAGCGCGATCGTGCGCGAAAGCTGCGTGCGCGTGTCCGCCTGCGCGGGCAGCACGGCCGATTTGCCGGGCAGCAGCAGCACGTCGTCGAACGTCAGTGCCTCGGGGATTGGTCCCTCAATCATCCTGTCTCCTCGCAACGCATGACAACTCGAAATGCTTTGTAGGTCGTGGCTTCAGCCACGACATAGAGCCGGCCAGACGGTGGGGCTTTAGCCCCTGAAGCCCTGGTTTTCTTGCTGGCCTCATAAACACCAAAGCCCAGCGCGCCGCAAGTCGGGCAAGCTGGGCTCTATGAAATTTCCTTTGTAGAGGAAGACCGTCATGAACCATCCGCAATTTTATGCATATCCCCGCCCGAAATCAAGGACACGTGGAGAGGCGCCTCGGCGCCAACTCATGATTGATACGCCAGCCATGCGGGCGTCTTTCCGTCCAAACTGCTCCACCACGAAAAAGGGAAACCACGTCGCATCACCCTCACCCTCATCCCTCGCCCCTTTTCAATCCCTATCCATAGCGAGCTCCAATACTTTCGAGCATAAACTTGAATTGGCTTCTTTTCGAATTCCCAGCTAGATTCCGTTCATGAGCCATCACCCAGCAATGGCCGAACACGCCGGCGCATTTCTACCTCCGGTGCATTCCCCCTCGCGGGATATCTCGGTGACCGCCCGCGTGCCTTCCCAGGCCAAGCCGGGCGTGCAGGATTCGTTCGCTACCGCCGCTCTCATGCTTGCTTACGTAGCCGCGTACATCGCCGCTGGCTTCGCCGCCCTGGCGCTTCTGAAATGGGCATGGGCCGGAATCTTCGGCTAAGTAAAAGCGCCCCCCTAAAGACGGCAGCATTCACACGATGTAAGGGCCTCGCGCAAGCATGCTTTTCTCTAGCCACTAGCCACTCACCACTAGTCACTTCCTCTCCCCGCGGTTGCACGAACACCCCGAAGTGCCTACCATGGTTCGCGGTGAACGACTTCACGCCGCTCTGGCCCCTTCGCAATCCGCACCTGATGACCATCGCCTCCGCCTTTTGGCGCCGACGCTATCCGCGCTTGCCTCCAAGCGTCCCCAGGCTCTTTGAGACCGAGCCGGGAACTCGCCTCCTTGCCGAATGTCACTGGCAGCAAAATCCGCGCGAACATCCCACGCTCGTTCTGCTGCACGGCCTGGAAGGATCAAGCGCGTCGTCCTATATCATCGGCACCGCCGAAAAGGCTTTCGCCGCGGGCTTTAACGCCGTGCGCCTCAATCAGCGGAACTGCGGCGGAACGGAAGCGTTGACGCTTTCGCTCTACCATTCCGGCCTGAGCAGCGACATTCGCGCCGTCCTGCTCGAACTGATCGAGCGCGACGCCCTGCCCGCCGTATTTGCCGCCGGATTTTCGATGGGCGGCAATCTCGTGCTCAAGATGGCCGGCGAGTTCGGAGATTCCGCGCCCTGCGGGATTCGTGGCTTCGCGGCCGTGGCGCCTGTGATGGATTTGGCCACCTGCGTGGACGCCCTCATCGCGCCCCGCAATTTCCTCTACAACAGCCGTTTTGTCCGGGGATTGAAGCGCCGTATGCTTCGCAAGGCGAAATTATTTCCGGAAATCTACTCGCGGAATGGCCTGGAGCGCGACATGAAAACAATCCGCACCGTGCGCGATTTCGACGACCGCATCACCGCCCGCTTTTGCGGCTTCCGCGATGCCGATGATTATTACGCCCGCATGAGCGCCGGCCCGCTGCTCGGAGCCATCCGCAGGCCTACGCTGATCCTGACCGCGCAGGACGATCCCTTTGTCCCGTTTTCAATTTTTGGGGATGTGGCGCTCGGCGCGAATCCGAATATCACGCTCGTCGCGCCGCGCCACGGCGGGCATTGCGCGTTTATCTCGCGGGAAAAAGGCGAAGCGCGCTTCTGGGCCGAAGCGCGCCTCGTTGATTTTTGCGCGGGAGTGCTCGAAAATTCCCCCGCCAAATGACGCCTGCGCTCAGGCCAGACGTGCGCGCGCCCTGCCCTCCGCCTCGATTTCCTCGAGCGTCTTACCCTTCGTTTCGGGCACCAGCTTGTAAACGAAAATCCACGCCACAACGCCCACCAGCGCGTAGACCCAGAACGTCCATGCATGCCCGAGCAATTCGAGGAGGGTCAGGAATGTGAACGCAACGATCGCATTCGACCCCCAGTTCGATACCGTCGCGACCCCCATGGCCAGCCCGCGGATTTTCAACGGATAAATTTCTGAAATCATCAGCCAGAAGACGGGCCCCAGGCTGATGGCGAAGCATGCCACGTAGAACATCACGCTGACCACGGCAACCGGCGCCAGCACCTGCGTGAATCGGGGCGAGACGAACGCGAAGCCGAGAAACCCCAGGCTGACTATCATGCCCACGATTCCCCAAAGCAGCAGCGGCCGGCGTCCCGCACGGTCCAGCAACCACAGCGCAACCACCGTCATCAGCACATTCACCACGCCCACCCCGGCCGTCGCCAGGATGGCCACCGAGTTGGACTTCAGTCCGGCCAATTGAAAGATCGTCGGCGCGTAATAGATTACGGTATTGATGCCCGTGAATTGCTGAAAGGCTGCAAGGCCGATCCCGATTATGAGAGCGGGCCGCAGCGCGGGGCTCAGCAATTCCCGCCAGTTTCCTTTCTGCTGATTCAAGCTCGATTCGATCTCCATCAGTTCCGCATTAACATCGGCGCCCGACCGGATTTTGGAGAGCACGGTGCGCGCGATGTCACGCAAACCCTGCCGCATGAACCAACGAGGGCTTTCGGGCACGAACAGCAGCCCGATCAGCATGATTAGCGCCGGAATCGCCGCCACGCCGAACATCCACCGCCACTCGCGCCCACCCGCCAGCGCGTAATCCGCCAGGTAGGAGCAGACGATGCCGATCGTGATCATGAGTTGGTTCAGCGAGACGAGCGTGCCGCGCACGTTGGCCGGCGAGATTTCCGAGATGTAGAGCGGGGCCGTAAACGATGCGATCCCGATGGCAATGCCAACAATCACGCGGCCCAAAAAGAGCGAAGTTGCACCAGGCGCGAGCGCGGTTCCGATCGCTCCAACGATGAACAGCACCGCTACCCAGATGAGCACCTTGCGTCGCCCAAAGGAATCGGCGAGCACACCGCCTATGACAGCGCCGATCACGCAACCCAGCAGTGCCGCTAAGACAATGGCCTCGTCTTGCAGCGTCGTGAGATGAAAATCCTCCCGGAAGAACAGCCGCGCCCCGGAAATCACGCCCGTGTCATACCCGAAGAGCAATCCCGCCAGAGCGGAAACGGCGGATACCATGGTAACGAAGCCTGTATGCTTTGTGCCTCCCACCGCTTTTTCAGCAGCCATGAATCACTCCCCCCTGTTTTGACGAGATTGTGCGCGCGCCCGCAAGCGGGTCACCTGACAGGCTCCAGCCTGCGGCGTACGATTCCAACATGGATTTTGTTCGCGGCCCCAACTAGGCGAGATTGTACACCCGCCTCAATATGGAGACCCGCAAAATGATGGCTGTTGTGCCTTCTTGGGCCACGAGCCCCGATCGCGACGGCCCATCAAGCCGCTGGTTCCTCGGGCGTCCCTTTGCACCCCGCCCTTTGCACCTTGCCTTCAAATTCTTGTGGACAGGAACACCCATTCTCGGTCAGATTATCATCAGGTTTGGATGTCGCACGGACTTGGGAGAAATGTGATGAGACTCATTGCATGTTTTTGCGGGCTTGTCGCTCTTTTTGCGTCGAGCGCCATCGCCCAGTCGAATCCGTCGGATTCTTTGCTCCTGGCATCCTCCACCCCGGTTGTTACAGCCGTCTCATCGCCGGCCAACGCTCCCGTTGCATCGATTCCAGCCTCCAGCGCTTATAGCGCTTCGGCGCCAGCCGCCTCGGCGGGATCAGCGCAGTTCGGCGGTCCTCCAGCCGCTCCGGATTACAATTGGCAGGTATATATCGGTTACACCTTTGTGCGCTTCTACGAACTCCCCAAGGTCACTGTGTTCCCCCATGGCTTGACCTTCAACAGTAATGGATTGAACATCGAGGGCGTCCACTACTTTCGATCCCTCAACTGGGTTGCCCTGGAAGGCGGCGCTGTGGGAACCTTCGGCCCGGTTCAGTGCTCGAAATTCGCGCTGATTGGCGGGGGTGCACGCGTTCGTTGGCAGGCGCCGCGCGACCTGGAGCTTTGGGCCCATATGACGTTGGATATGGCGCATATCTTGCCCCAGACGTCGTTTGGCGGCCAAACCTCATTCGCCTATCAAATCGGCGGCGGAATCGACTACTTCACCCACTTCCATAACATCGGCACACGCTTGGAAACGGACCTGGTAGGAACGCACTTTTTCAGCACCTATCAGCGCAGCATTCAGCTTTCCGCAGGCGTCGTTTACAGGTTCTAAATCGTCCCTGTTACGCGGCTTTGCCGCGCCAGTTGTGCCAATTCTTGCCGAAATTTGCCCATCGAACGCGCTCCCGGTTTCATAGCTTATAGCCAATCTTGCGGACGAACTCCCGGCGCTGCTTGACGTCTTTCGGGCCTTCCACGCCCTTGGGCGAGCTCCCATCCACTACGCCGAGCACCCCGCGTCCCTGCGCCGTCTGCGCCACGATCACCTCCACCGGGTTGGCCGTGGCGCAATAAATCGTGCACACCTCATAGCAGTCCCGAATGCGGCTCAGCAGGTTCACCGGGTAGGCCTGCCTAATCAACATCACGAACGCGTGACCCGCTCCAATGGATTGGGCGTTCGCGATCGCCGCCTCGCGCAGCTCCTCGTCATTCCACTCGGCGCGCACCAGGCACGGCCCCGAAGCCTCGTTGAACGCCACCGCAAATTTCGCTCCCGGCACCGTGTTGACCACCACTTCGTAAAGGTCCTCGGCGGTCTTGATGAAATGGGAGTGGCCCAGGATCAGGTTCGCGCCTTCAGGAATTTCCATACGCACGCTCAGAACTTCCATTTTCTGCTCCTTGCTTGGGAAAAACTTTCCACTTTTGGAATTCAGCGCGAGGCGCGAGATGCCCACTCTTGCCGAAGTCCATTATCACCAGCACATATCCGCTGTGCAAGCACGTGTCAGATTGGAATTCCACGTGCTCTTGAATTTTGCAGCTTGGTTTGTGCCTGTTGCATCCAAAGGCACGGAGGGCAAAGACTGGCCCAAATTTTCGTGGCGCCAGTCTTAAGGTTCACATGTTGATACGGACTCTCCAGCAGGCCAAGCGCTTCCTGAAAATCCTCTTCGGATTCACTCTCCTCGCTCTCGGCGTGGTCATGATCGTCACCCCGGGACCCGGCTGGCTCACGATTCTTCTCGCCCTGGGTGTTCTGGCGGCGGAATTCGTCTGGGCACGGCGCCTCCTCGACCGCCTCAAAACGCAAACCGACCGCCTCCGCGATGCGGTTTTCCCCCCAGCCAACCGCGCCGCCTGACCCTCCCGGCTCCCCGTCGGGCCGCCGCCGGTGCCCTATTCAATGATGGCTGCCATACGCTGAATTTCCGGTTCACCTTCCGCCGCGCTTCTGTGTATCATCCCCCTGCCACTGTATGAATACCGATTCTCTCCTCAAACAGCGATTGATCTGCGTGGCGGTTATTGACAAGCCGGAGCACGCCGTTCCGCTGGCCGATGCGCTGCTCGCCGGCGGATTGCACGTCATCGAAGTCACTTCGCGCAACCCTGGCGCGGCCGAATCCATCGCGCGCATCAGAAAAAACGTCCCTCAAATCGCCGTCGGCGCCGGCACTTTGCTCACGCCGGACAGTGTGAAGCACGCCGTGGATGCCGGCGCGCAATTCGGCGTGTCGCCCGGTTTGTGCGAATCCGTTCTCGACGCCGCCCGCGAACGCAATCTCCCCATGTTTCCCGGCGTCATGACGCCGTCGGACGTCACCCGCGCGCTCGAGCTGGGCTGGAAGCAGTTGAAATTCTTCCCCGCGGAAGCTGCTGGCGGCGTAGCTATGCTCAATGCCCTGGCCGGACCGTTCTTGCATACAGGCGTGAAATTCATTCCCACTGGCGGCATCAACGCCGCGTCTCTGGCGGATTATCTCGCTGTGCCGCACGTAGCCGCGGTCGGCGGTTCCTGGATGGCCACGCGCGATCTCGTCTCTGAAGGCGCGTGGGAGAAAATCACCGCTCTCACCGCCGAGGCCATGAAAATCATCGCCCAGTCCGGAAAAAAGTAGCGGACAAGCCCTCCGCGGTCACTCCTCTTATTTCCCCGTCGTTACCTCCAGCGGCTGATCGCGCCGTTCGGCAAACCGGCGGACAGTATCCATCCACGATTTTGCATCGGGAAAATCCCCGCTCTGGCTCCAGCCCGCGCCAAGATAATAGACAAGCGGCTTGCCCACATCCGCCCGCGTGACGGCCAGTAAATCGCGAATCGCCGGCTGGCCTTCGGTGTGTGTCCCGGTGGGCGCGGCCAAGGCGCTGGCGGGCAGGTCAGGCCTGTCGTTGGTGAACGCCTCGACGCTGCCCTTCGGCAAAATAATAGCGGTCCCAATCGTGCCCTTGTCGAAATCCTGCGGCTGCCAGTACGCCATCCACCCTTCGCTCTGATTTTGAACCACCAGCCCTTTGGCCGTGCTGCTCTGCCACGCATCCGCGTCAGGCGAACCATCCGCCACGATCACATTTTCGCCCGGCCTCTCCGTCAAGCCCACGCCGATTTCGAGTGGTGACGTATCCTCGCTGCCGAAAGTGCTCTCGACGCGGCTCATGTTCGACCCCGCATCAATGCTGATGCGCTTGATTTCAGTCACCATCCGGCCTTTTCCGGCGTCCCACGCGTCGTAGGTCAGCATAAACTCCGACCGAATCGGTCCCGTGGTGATCAGCGTCCACTTGCGCCAATTCGCGGAGACGTGAAGCGTCTGCCCGTCCCAAATTCCCAGCCCGCCGCAGCCGCGAAAGTCGTGGGTGCGGTAGTCGTCCTGGGCGGTGGCTGTCGTATCGTAATATTTGCCTGAGGAATACATCTGGTTGATGACGAGCGCACGCGTGCGTTTCACCCACACATCCACGCCGCTGCCCGTCAGTGGTTCCGCCGCCCACGTTTCCAGCGCCTTGCCGAACAACCGGTGCGCGATGCGGTCGCTTTCCCACGCGAAATCGTCATGCCGCTCCGGCGCGTAACGCGCGAACGTCTTCACCATGGGCGGCGGCACCGTGGCCAGCACGGAAGTGGACAGAATGTAAAACGTCCGAGTCTCGCCCGGCGCAAGGTCCACCTGAAAAAGCAGCTTATCCGGCGTCCCATTTGGCTCGGAGGAATACATCTGCGAATCCAGAACGCGCGAAGAAACGCCGTCCAGCACCGCCAGCGGATTCGATTGGAAGAATTTCTTGACGATCGCATCGGTGCCGGGTCCGGCCAGCTCTTTAATGGATAGCGAGGAATTCTCCAGAATCATCTGGCCGCTGATTTCAACCGTCTCGCTCTCGCGCCGAAATGACGAAGGATTGCTCACTTTGACGGCAAATCCGTCGTGAAACCCGTAGAGTTTCGTGCCGCCGCCTTCGTGCGTGAACAACAGGAACTCGCCCTGTGTCAGCGGCGCGAGCGCCGCTATCCGGTAGACTTCACTGCCCGCGAGCAGAAATGCACCCACGCCATAGGGTTCCGTCGATTTCGCATCGAAGTCGGTTTTCGGTTCGAGGCCGGTGGGTTGCACGTGCGTCAATTTTCCGTCGGCGTCCACGCAACTCGTGAGCGCCGCCCATCCCTTGCGTATCGCCGGCCCGAATTTCTCGCCGTCGAGCAGGCCTTGATTCACTCCCCACGCCAGCGCGTAAATAAATAATCCCGAGCCGCTCGTTTCCTTCGCCGGGTAACTTGCCGGATCCAGCAGGCTCGAGCGCCACAATCCATCCGGCTGCTGGCTCGCCAGGACTGTGTCCGCCATCTCCTTGAACATCTGCTCGAACCGCGGACGCTCGGGATAATTCATCGGCATGTATTGCAGCGTCCGCACCAGTCCCGCCATCACCCAGCCGTTGCCGCGGCTCCAGAAAACTTTTCGCCCATTCGCCTCGCGCTTGTTGAAATAGTCGCTGTCCCGGTAGAAAAGATGTTCGTCCTTGTCGTAGAGATAATCCGTCGTCCGCCACCAATTCTTCACCGCGAAATCCAGATAACGCTCGTCGCCGGTCGCGGCGTATAACCGCGCCCATGCCGCCGGCGCCATGAACAGCGCGTCGCACCACGACCATAAATCCTGCCCGTGGCCGGGCTGTGAAAAATCGAGGTTCGTCGACGCCGCGGGCTTTGCGAGAATCGAGTCGAACTGTGCGCGCATCGGCGCGATCATCTTCGGATCGTGGTATAGAAAATAAAGTTCCGCGTAGGTCTGTCCCACGGCCTGGTCGTCGGCCATGTATGTTCGCGGGCCAAGTTGCCAGTGATTTGCTTCCGCGATCCCGAGCATCGAGGTGCGGTATTTCGCCTCGCCGGAAATTCCCTCGAGCGCCATCAGCCCCGCGTCGCCCACGGCCTTCACCCAATCCGTCGGCGGATGCGAGCTGTCGTTCAAATGCGCCAGTTGCCAGTCGGCCACGCGCTGCATCGCGTTGAGCACGGCTTGCGTCGTAATGTCGCCGGAAATTACCTGCCCGGCCTGGGGGACCTGCGCGTGGATTTGAAAGCCGCCGGAAATCAGACCTGCGGCCAGAACTATCCCCACGATAAAAGCGCTGTGACGCAAAAGGTAGGATTTCATGCGCATATATTGCCGCCAAAGCCCATGCCAGGCAATTGGAAAAGTGGTGGTGGGTCAGTTTGAATTTTCTTGCTCGTGACACAAAGAGCCAAAATTCAAACTGACCCATTACCGAAAAAGTGATTTGCGATTGACCGCGCGGCTCAAAAATCTATACTGCCATCATGTCCGAAAGCTCCACTAAGTCCGCCCCACGATTCGAAAACAAAGTAGCCATCGTCACCGGCGCGTGCCGGGGTATCGGCCAAGCCATCGCCCTGGCCTTCGCCCGCGAAGGCGCGCACGTCGCGAGCGTCTGCGTCCACGATCCCGCGGACATCACCGCGAAAATGAAATCGCTGGGCGCCAGGTTCACCGCCTACACGAGCGATTTTTCGACGCTCGACCAAAAAGCTGCCGCCGCGCTCGTCGCGCAAATCGTCACCGACTGCGGCCGCCTCGACATTCTCGTCAACAATGCCGGCATCATCCGCCGCGCTCCCATCGTGGACCACACCGAAGCCGATTGGAACGCCGTGCTCCAGATCAATCTCTCCGCGCCGTTTTTCCTCACGCAAGCGGCCGCCAAATGGTGGCTCGCCGCCGGACGCGAAAAATCACCCGCCGACGCGCGCTTCAAAGTCGTCAACATCGCCTCGCTGCTCTCTTTTCAAGGCGGCATTCTCGTGCCGGGCTACGCCGCCAGCAAGAGCGGCCTCGCCGCCATCACAAAATCATTCTCGAACGAGCTCGCCAAGGAGCACATGAACTTCAACGCCATCGCCCCCGGCTACATCGCCACGGACAACACCAAAGCCCTCCGCGAAGACCCTGTCCGCAGCAAGTCCATCCTCGACCGCATTCCCGAAGCCCGCTGGGGGCAGCCTGACGACATCGCCGGCGCCGCCCTCTTCCTCGCCTCGCGCGACGCCGACTACCTCAACGGCGCCATCCTCAACGTAGACGGCGGCTGGCTCGCCCGTTAACCGCTGAGATCCAAGCCGCCCTGTGCGCGAACTCACCCACCTCGATTTCATTCATATCGCAGCGCCACCATCGGATCCACATTCATCGCCCTCCGCGCCGGAATCCAGCACGCCGCTAGTCCCACCGTGACGATCACGACGACGACCGCGCCGAACGTCCACGGATCGGATGCGCCGACGCCAAAAAGCTCGCTTGCAATGATTCTGGTGGAAGCCAAAGTAATCGGCACGCCGATGGCCAGTCCCGCCGCAACCAATGCCAAGCACTCCTTCATTACCAGCCGCAACACGTCGGAACGCTGCGCGCCTAGCGCGATGCGAACGCCGATCTCATGGGTGCGCTGACTGACCATGTAGGAGATCACGCCGTAGATTCCGACGCCAGCGAGTATCAACGCTAACGCTGCGAACAGATCGACGGCCGCCGTCTCGAAACGCTGACCAGCAGTCTCCCCGGCGAGCAAATCGTCCATCGTGGCAACATCAGAGAGCGGCAGTTCCTCATCGATGGCCAGCACCTGCGAGCGGAGCGCGGACACAACCGGGCGTGGATCGGACGCGGTCCGGAGCAAAACGATTATGCCCGTGCTCGGCGATTGCGCGAAGGGCTGGAAAACTTGCGGCAGCGGCTTGTCGCCGAGCCCAACACGCCGGATGGCGGCAGACACACCGACGATGGAAATCGCCGTCTGATCTGGGGTGTCAACTGCAATCAAGATGTGTTTCCCCAGGGGATTTTCGCCGTCTGGAAAAAAGCGGCGAACGAATTCTTGATTGACGACCGCGACGTTTGCGGTGTTCGGCCCGTCCCGGTCGTCGAATCCGCGGCCCGAGAGAATCGGAATTCCGAGCGTACGAAAATAACCGTCGCTCACGGAGTCGAGCGGAACGGACGCCGTCGGATCGTTCAACGCGGGGGCTGGGCGGCCCTCGATTCCCATGCGCATGTCTCTGGATAGTTCATTCGGGAGACTGGTGGAAAGGCCCGCGGCGCGAACTCCGGGAAGAGCGCTGATGCGGTCGAGAAGCTGCGAGGAAAACGCCGTTTGTTGTGGTGGGGTGGAGTACTTATCGTTCGGAAGGAAAATTTGAGCAGTTAGGAGATTGTGGGGGTCGAATCCGGCGCTCACGTTCGTCAGACGAAGAAAGCTTTTCAGCAGCAGGCCCGCAGCGACCAGCAAAACCATGGCGGCCGCAACTTCCGCGACGGCCAGCAGATTTCGTAGGAACGTATTGCTACGGGAGCCCGCGACCTGCACTCGTCCCGTTTGGATGGCGTCATTCAGGTTGGGACTGAAAAGAGCCAAAATCGGCGCGAAACCGGAGACGGCGCCGGCCAAGGCAGAGACGACGATGGTAAAGGCCAGCGCGACGGCGTCGATGCGCACATCTTGGACGTTTAACACGCCGCGAGGCACGAAAGAACGAAGAAGCACGACGCCCCAGAACCCGCCGAGCAGTCCGGCGAGTCCGCCCATGGACGACAGAAGTATGCTTTCTGTCAGCAATTGCCGCGCCAGGCGAGAGCGCGGGGCACCGAGAGCGGAGCGTAAGGCGAACTCGCGCGAGCGGACAGAGCCGCGCGAGAGTTGCAGGTTCGCGATGTTTGCGCAGGCAATCATCAGAACGAATGCAACTGCGGCCATCAGGGTCCAGAGAGGAGCACGAACGCTGCCTGTCAAATGATCATGCAGAGAAACGACGCTTAGATGAACTTCTTGCGTGTAGCGGCCAAAAAATTTCGGAAGCAGCGGCAATGTACGGCTGTCAATCAATGAAAGATCGACTTCTGCCTGAGCGGGCGTCACGCCTGGCCTCAGTCTCGCGATGACGGTGAGATACCAAATCGCTGAACTCGCATCACTCGGCGCGGCGAGGGGCACGAACACCTGCGGTTGATTGCCCGAGGTTGGGAATTGGAAACTCCCGGGAAGCACTCCGACTATGGAACAGTCTTTGTCATCCAGCATAATCGGCCGCCCAAGGATTCTCGGATCGCCCGCGTAGCGCGACTGCCAAAGTCCGTAGCTCAATATGGCCGCGCGCGGACCTCCTTGACGATCCTCTTCTGAAGTAAAGCTTCGGCCGCGTGCCAGATCTACGCCAAGCACGGAGAAAAAATTCGCGGACACGCCCATGCCCCTAATTCTTTCCGGAGCGCCCGCTCCTGTGATGGTGAACTCCCGTCCGAGATTTGTCGCGGCGATTCCGGAAAACACGTCATTCTGGTCGCGCCAGGCGAAATACGTCGGATGGGGCACAAAGGAACGGTGCATATCTGCTTTAGGGAATTGAAGTGTGGCCCAGACGAGGTGCGCCGGGTCTTTATAAGGGAGCAGCTTCAACAACACAGCATCCACGACGGAAAAGATGGCGGTGTTTGTGCCGATCCCCAGCGCGAGCGTAAGCACCGCAACCGCCGTAAATCCAGGATTCTTCTTCAGCATCCGCAACCCAAACCGCGCATCTTGCATCACCGTGCCCATCCACGCCCCCGCGCGCACGGCGCGCACCTGCTCCTTCACCTGCTCGACGCCACCGAGCTCAATCCTCGCCGCGCGCCACGCCTCTTCCGGCGTCATCCCCTTCGCGATATTTTCCTCGGTCTTCCGCTCGACGTGATAGCGCAACTCCTCATCGAGCTCCCGCTCCACCGCCTCGCGGCAAAACAGCACCCGCCATTTCACCCGCAGCGCATTCATCCACCCCTCCGTCCGCATCACGTCTCCTCGAGATTCACAACGCGCGAGATTGCGGCCGAAAGCCGGTCCCAGTTGTCCGCTTCCTTTTCAAGCTGTCTCCGCCCCGCCCGCGTCAGCGCATAAAATTTCGCCCGCCGGTTGTTCTCCGTCGTCTTCCATTCGGACGCGATCCAGCCCCGCTGTTCCAATTTGTGCAGCGCTGGATAAAGCGACCCATCGCTCGCCTGCAAAATATCTCCCGACACTTGCCTCAGCCGCTGCCCAATCGCGAACCCATTCATGGGCTCAAGCGCCAGAATCTTCAGCAGCAGCAGGTCGAGCGTGCCTTGCACCAGATCGGATGGTTTGCTCATCACTCTCCTCGGTAACCGAGCGCAGTCTACGACCACTCCCCTCGGTAAGCAAGTGGAATCTTTACCTGTAGCACAGGCACTCCTGCCTGTGTGCAGTTATGGCCTTTTACGCCTCCTGTGCGTCTTACCATCTCCGGTTTCGGCAGTCCGATCGGCTCCACCGCAGTCCTGAAAATAGGACCCGATGCATTGTGTCCGGAAGCCGCCGACCGGCAACCTCCGTCGCATGGTGCGCGAGAAACATGCAATTAAGGGCGCAAAAACGTGCAAAAAGCTGCATTTTAAGGTCATTTAAGGCCTTAAATTACTTGAACTTTCAAGCCAGTCTTCGAGGAATTCGACCACGAACCTTTAAAGGAATTCGAGCTGGAACATTCAAGCAATGATTCGAGGAATTCGACCGCGTAAAATGGATCGAATTACTTCAACCTTAAAGGAATTCGAGGGCTCAAATCACTCGATGCCTGCAAACAATGACTGGAGGAATTCGGGGGCTTAAATTACTTGATACTTTCGAGGAATTTTATGGGGCTCGATGAGCTTGAATTCATGTTCGATATCAACGTAAATTCGTGCACAATTTAGGAGTTGGATGAAGGAGGCATGGAGTGGGTGAAAATTCGCATAACTCGCCGGCGAAACGATGGGCCGGCAAATGGGCGCTGATCACCGGCGCGAGCGCCGGGATCGGCTTGGAGCTGGCCCGTCAATTGGCGGTGGCGGGAACGCATCTGGTCCTCACGGCGCGGCGGACGGACCGTCTCCAGGCGCTCGCGACGGAGCTGTCCACGAACCATCGCGTCCGCATCGAAATTTTCGGCGCGGACCTGACCCGGCCGGAAGCGCCGGGTGAAATTCATGCGTTCACGTCCGGCAAGAAGATAGAAATCGAACTGCTGGTGAATAACGCCGGTTTTGGGGCTTTCGGCTATACGCACGAGATTCCCCAAGAGCGCCTCCTCGAGATGGTGCAGGTGAATTGCTCCGCCATGGTCCATTTGACGCGGCTCTATCTGCCCGCGATGATTGACCGCCGGCACGGCGACATCCTGATCGTGGCCTCGGTCGCGGCGTTTCAGGCCGTCCCGTTCATATCCACGTATGCGGCGACGAAGGCCTTCGACTTGATGTTCGCCGAGGGCCTTGCCGAGGAGGTGCGCCCGTTCGGCGTGCAAGTTTGCGCGCTCTGCCCCGGCTCTACGAACACCGAGTTTCAGACCGTTGCCGGGCAGCCGGACCGCGCATTTCGCGGCGCCGAGACGGCCGCAAAAGTCGCACGCGTGGGGCTGCGCGCGATGGCGGAAGGGAAGAGCTCGGTGATTTCCGGCGGCAAAAATTGGCTCCTGGTTGAGTTCGAGCGCATCGCGCCGCGGCGGTTCATCACGAAGATGGCGGCAAAGATGATGCGCCCGTAAGTTATTGAAAGCACAGATGATACGTCAAATATCGCGGGGCTTCACAAGAGCGGTCACCGCCTCGAAGTGCCCACACTCTAACTGTGCTGAAGTGGACTAGACACGCAATCGGAAGGAGTGTAGTATGAGGCCCCTTCGATCGAACCGGGGTCATTTTTTAAAGGAGACTTCTTACCATGATTCAAGAAATGACATTGCAATCATACCGCGGTGTGCTCTGCCGTCATTGCAGGCAGCCGATTCCTCTTCCCGCCATCGTCATCAAACTGGAAACCGCTGCGGAAAAGGACCCGGAAAAGCCCGTGCGCGCGTTCCATATCCGCTGTCGCGCCTGCGAAAACGAACACATGTACAAGAGCACGGATATCGCCGATTTCGAAGGAACGCCCAGCCCTCGACGCTCGCGCGGCCGCTTCGCGCACGCGCCGTCGCGCCTGCCCGGCAGCCTAGCCAAAGCCGCCAACGCCTGACGGCAGCAACGTCCTACCCGCCAAAATTTCGCTCGATATCGTGCGTGAATTGACGCTCATTAACTGCCCTAAAACGCCGTTTCTTGTGCGTTTTTGCACGCTTAAACCCGCTTAAAATTCAGTCGCCGCCCGCCAAAGCATCGTTCGATATCGAACATGCCGGAAACATATTTCGAGCGTGAATTCACGCTCATTGAGGCCACAAAATTCCTCGAAGGTATCAAGTAATTCAAGCCATCAGTATGAGCGTGAATTGGCGTTGATATCGAGCGCGTTTACGGCGTATGCCGCACCGGCGGGGGCTACGGCACCACGCGAGGGATTCCGCGAGACATTTTGGAAATATGCTGATATATATCAATATAGGTGTAGGGTCTCTATGAAAATCCGCTCGAAAAGACACTTCAGGCTCCAAGACGTGGCAAGGAGCGTTGGCGTATCTGCAATTACGCTCAGGAGATGGCTCCTGTCTGGAAAGGTTCCAGAGGTAGGTCGTGACCGCAATGGCTGGCGACGGTTTACTCAGAAAGATATCAATCGCATAAGAAGATTCGCAACCCTTACAAAGCCGCCATGTAAATGATCTCCGAAAAACAGCTGCCGGAACTCAGAGTCTACCGCAGACTTGAAAATCTTCTGCCGGTGGAGAGCGCGCCTGAGCTGAATCGACTCGTTGTGCCGGGCATTAATGATCAGTTGCCACTACACAGATGGTTCAGGTTCAAGGAGGGCTTTTCCGCAGATCTCCTCAAGGCAGTCCTTCCACTGCTCCCGGGATGGGAGCGCGAGAGTATTTCCGTACTGGACGCATTCTGCGGAGTGGGTACCACCCTTGTGAGCGCTCAGGAACTCTCATCATCGGCGAGAATTACGGCGATTGGGATCGAACGAAATCCATTCATTCATTTCGTCGCGAGCACGAAAATTGCATGGCCACGAATGGACCCAAAGAGAATTCTGGATATAGGGGAGCGCGTTCTGGAACGCTCATTATATAGGGGCGCCAAGATCCCCGGGCTGTCGAGCTTAAGTGCTGGGAGGTGCATGAGTCGTCACAATGCTCTGCGCCTACTAGCCATAAGGGACGCGATACGCACGGATGGTAATTCGCCGAATCACGATGCATTGATGCTAGGGCTAGCCAGCGTCATCGAGCAGCTGAGCAAAACTCGCAAGGACGGCCGTGCCCTTCGGTTAGTGCGAAGAGGCCGCCAGGACGTCGGACGGGTCATAACCAAGAAATGGGCGCAAATCGCATCGGACGTCAGGTTCATGCGGCAGCTCGTCCCCCACGCGCCAATCCCGCCCGTGTTTTTCGGTGATGGAAGGGCCCCTGGATGCCATGGAATCCCACCCTGCTCGATCGATTTGTTGCTCACTTCGCCCCCCTATCCAAACAACATTGATTATTCGGAAGTTTACAAGCTCGAGCTTTGGCTTCTCGGCTTCATAAATAACCCAAATGAGTTCTTGAACTTGAGAAAGACAACCTTTCGGAGTCATCCGACTGCCGCTCCCGCTGACCCCTGTAATGAATTTAGTGAGGACCTAGGGAAAGGAATGCTTAAAGCAGTTCTGGGCCCCATCATGCGTCGGACGAAGTCAAGCCGGGAACACTATCGGCACCGATTGATTGTTGGTTACGCGTCTGATCTCTGGTTAACGTTGCGCGAGAATCACAAATTGCTAAAAAAGGAAGGAATTTGCGCCATCGTAGTTGGTAATTCTCTGCACGGTGGAAAACACTTACCGTACCTAATTCCTACGGACTTGATTGTGTCAGCGATTGCCGAGCAAACGGGATATCAGGTAAAGAAGATTGCTATCGCGAGGAATTTCCGACGCAGACTATCCGGCAATCATTTTCTCCGCGAGTCCGTAATTTACCTGGAAAAGGAATGAGTATGCCCAAGGAGCGCCCTGGTTTCTATTTCAGAGTTTCTGCGAATCTGCTCCGAATAGTTGGGCAAGAACTCGTTGCCACCGATGAGTTCGCCATCTGGGAGTTAGTGAAAAATGCCTACGATTCAGAGGCCCGAAGGGTCACGATCGTGATAGAGCCGGCGTCGGAAAAGAAAGTTGGGTCCATTAGAATTTCCGACGACGGGCAAGGAATGTCTCGCACGGACTTTGACCGCTTTTTCATGCTGGCAGCTTCGAGCAAACGCCCCGAGGAAGCAGGAACCGCCAAAAGAGTTCCGACGGGAGAAAAGGGTATTGGACGCTTTGCAGCATCACGTTTGGGAGATCGCTTAAGAGTCTTAACGAGGGCGGACGCGAGTGAGTCAGAGGTTCTAGAGGTGGTATTTGACTGGCGCAAATTTCGCGATAAGAAAGAACGATTTGACAAGGTCTTGATTCCCTACCAGCAAATCAGGACCGGCGAGGTCCCGAAAAATCGAACCGGAACCGTACTTGAGATCACTGGACTTCAAAACACCTGGGACAGGGTCAAAATCGAGAAGCTGCGCGGAGCACTGGCAGAGCTCCTGGATCCCTTCAACAAACCAAGCGATTTTGAAATAGTCCTTGAAGTTCCCGGTTCCGAGAAGCTCTCAGGCCCGATATCACAGCCGCCCCCGAAAGGGGCAGACCTCGAACTCCAATTTCGCGTCTTAGCGGACAAGCATGTAAGCCGAAAACTGTCACCAACTGCTCCAGATTCAGAGAACGAGCGCGAGTCCGTTTCCTCCAAGTCGAACACCGAACCATTGGTAGGCCTCACAGGCAGATTCCTTTATTTTCTGGACCGGCCACCAAAGGCTAAGACTATGGGGTTGTCCCCCGGGGTTCGCATCTATAGGAATGGAGTGTATCTCGAACCTTTCGGCTCTTCGACCGCCGATTGGCTGGGGATATCCGCGAAGCGCGCGAAGAGGGCCGGCCATGCTCACATCGTCCCTACACGCTTGTATGGATTCATTGAAATTTCCAGGATTAAACACCAAGAGCTGAAAGACACGACGGGGCGACAGGCCTTGATCGACAATGAAGCTGCCCAGGCTCTTGTAACCCTTCTTCGTGAGCAATTGGGTTTTCTTGAAGACAAGGTGCGGACCGGGATTGCTGAACCAAAATGGGAAGTGGGGAGGCGCAAAAAGTTTATTAAGCTTGAGAGGGCAAGGCTGCACTCGCTCGCAATGTTATCGGCCGGCCTGGGTCACGAACTCCGCCAGCCGCTCCAGGTGGTGAGGACGCAGACCGGAAACATTGCAACCCGACTCACGGAACTTGAAGTGAACGACACTGAGATAAAGCAGTCGCAGGAAGCAATCGACAGAAACATTCAGAGGATGCACGACTCGATCAACTACATCGGAGAACTCGCAAGAGGCGACGTAGAAAAGGTCGACAACGTTGATCTCGCGCAGCACATTCGTGATGATGCTCGGTTTTTTGAAAATCAGTGCCGCGCTAAGGGCATCAACCTAACTATAAGGGTTCGAGACTCACAACAAGCCAGAATAAGTCAGACTGGATTCTCAATGGTCCTCCTGGATCTTTGGACAAATGCGGTTGAGGCGCTCGACGAAAAAGCCGACGAGGAAGACAAGCAAATAACGATTTCGTTAGAAAAGGAAGGGTCAGACAACGTACTAGAAGTGACGGACAATGGCCCCGGAATCAAAGAAGAAATGCGCGCAAACCTCTTTAAGGAATTTGAGACGGAAAAAACTGGCGGCATGGGAATAGGGCTTTATACGTGCAGCTTGATTGTTCGAGCCCAAGGCGGCGATATCAGCTATGACACTCGGGTGGGATTAGGGACAACTTTTCGAGTCAGATTCCCCGATAGGTGACACTAAAGCAAGCGAGGCGAAAAGATGCCAGATCGAATCTTGGTTGTCGATAATGAGGTAGATGAACTGGCTGGATGGGAGACGACCTTACGCAAGGGGGGCTACATGGTGCGTACTGCCTCTACAGCGGCTCGCGCATTGGAGCTCTGCGACGAGTTAATTTTTGACCTCGTAATCCTGGATTACTTGATGCCCAAAATGAAAGGTCTCGAGCTCCTGTCAAGAATCAGAAAGAAGAACCCGTTGGTGAGATCAATTGTAATTTCGGGCTGGCTTGACAAGAACCTCATCGAGCAAGAAATAAAAGAGTCGATACGCGGCGAAGTGGAGACTGACAGATACTTCCACAAGCCCATCAAAAACGAGGAGCTTCTTGAAGCCGTCGCCGCAGTATTGAAGGAAGCACAACCGGGCCGTCCCTGGGACGCGGTCGCTGCAGACTATGTCGAGGGCGGAAAGGCATCTGTTTCAAAGGCTAAAGGGGCGCAGAGCAAACTCAAGAAGCACATCCAAAAAGGAAAAGCATGATGCCCACGTACTTTTTCGATACCTCGGCCCTAAAGCACAGATACATTAAGACACCGATCTCCGCTCGGATTAAGAGAGCGGTCTCTGACGGCCGCCGTGACATTTATGTCTCAGAACTAACAATCGTTGAGCTTGCGACGGCATTCGCGGATGATTGCACTGCCCGCAAAGTTGGTCACGCAGAGTACGACCGACTGTACCGTAGATTCTTTCGCGATCTTGCTAGCAAAAAGATTCACGTACGAAACGTTACTCAGCGCGATTTCCAAAACGCACGGCATCTGCTCCGATTTGCCAAGGTAATTCACCGGCGTCATCTAAAAAGCGCGGATGCGATCATTTCCGAATCATGCCGAGAGTTAGCTTATGAGCTCAACTCCCGTGTCACTTTTTATCTGTGCGACGAGAAACTCTTCAAAACACTCGCCAGCATCGATGCTTACAAAAGTGCGGTAAGACTTCGTTTCATTCACCCGTAAAAGCGCTCCAGATAGGCGTTTTATGGCAAGTGTAAAGCTTGGGAGAGCGGCCCCCGCCGCCAAACCTCTGCAAAAATCACATCCCCGCGGCACCCGCATAAGCGTTCTAACCAGCAGTGCTCAAGGGAGTTGCGGAATGTCCGCGCGGGGCGAAGAGTTGCCGGGCCATTGCGGGTGGCTAAGGATAACGCGCTAGGAGGGTGTCGCACCTATGGCGCTGGGGGCATCTGGATATCGTGTACCCAGCGCTCACGCACTGGGCTAACTTGTGTCGTGCCCCGATACAAATCATCGGGGCACAAACGGCGTGCCTATGGCGCTCGGGCGGAAGTCCGTGCTGGTCTAAAGACCAGCGCTACATGGGCAAAGGCAAGATGCCGCGCTAAAAGGCCACGGCGCTACATTACACCTTTACGTTCAGAGCTGGCGCAGGTCAGTCTTCGTCTTTGCCTTGGGCTTTGGCTAGGCGCTCGATTACGGATAAGTCTTCCAACGTCGTGGTGTCGCCGGAGACGTTGCCCTTGGAGGCTACTTCGCGGAGCAGGCGGCGCATGATTTTGCCGCTGCGCGTCTTGGGTAGGAGGTCGGCGAAGCGGACGTCGGTGGGGCGGGCGATGGAGCCGATGGCGGCGGAGACGTGCTCGATGAGCGCGGCGCGCAGTGCGGGGCTGGGCGCGAAGTCGGAGCGCAGCGTGACGAAGCAGATGATGGCCTCGCCCTTGATTTCGTCGGGGCGCGCGACGACGGCGGCTTCGGCTACCGCTGGATGGCTTACGAGGACGCTTTCAATTTCCATCGAACTCAGCCTGTGCCCCGCGACTTTGATGACGTCGTCCACGCGGCCGAGGACCCAGATGTAGCCGTCTTTATCGCACTGCGCGGCGTCGCCTGTGAAATAGACGCCGGGGATGCGGCTCCAGTAATCGCGCTGGTAGCGCTCGTCGTCGCCATAGATGGTGCGCAGCATGGAGGGCCAGGGCTTCTGAATGGTGAGAAAACCTGTCTCGCCGGGGCCGACCGGCTCGCCCTTCATGTTCACAACGCGCGCGGCGATGCCGGGAAGCGGCAATGTGGCGGAGCCGGGCTTGGTGGGCGTGGCGCCGGGCAGGGGTGAAATCAGGATCGCGCCGGTTTCGGTTTGCCACCAGGTGTCCACGATGGGGCAGCGATTTTTTCCGATGGCCTCGAAATACCATTTCCATGCAGCGGGATTGATGGGTTCGCCGACGGTGCCGAGAAGGCGCAGGCTGCTGATGTTGTGCGCGTTAATCCAGTCCGCGCCCCAGGCCATGAAGGCGCGCACGGCCGTGGCGGAGCTGTAGAAAATCGTGACCTTGTAGCGCTCGACGATTTCCCAGAAGCGGTCGCGGCGGGGAAAATCGGGGGCGCCTTCGTACATCACGATGCTCGCGCCGTTCGCGAGCGGCCCGTAGACGATGTAGCTGTGGCCGGTGACCCAGCCGATGTCGGCGGTGCACCAATAGATGTCGTCGTCGCGGAGATCGAAGAGGAGCTGCGTGGTCCACATACATTGCAGCAGATAGCCGGCGGAAGTGTGCAGCACGCCTTTGGGTTTGCCCGTGGTGCCGCTGGTGTAGAGGATGTAGAGCGGATGCTCGGAATCGAAGGGCACCGGTGGGCAATCCTTCGAGGCGCTTTTTTCGACGTCGTGCCACCAGTGGTCGCGTCCCTCGCGCCAGGCGATGTTTTCGCCGGTGCGGCGCACGACGACGCACTTATTGATCGTGGGGCAAATTTTCATGGCGGCGTCGGCGGTTTCCTTGAGCGGAACGATTTTGCCGCGGCGGTAGCCACCGTCGGCGGTGATGAGGATTTTGGCCTTTGCGTCGGCGATGCGGTCGGCGAGCGCCGTGGCGCTGAATCCGCCGAAAACCACGGAGTGGACCGCGCCGATGCGCGCGCAGCTCAGCATGGCGATGAGCAGCTCGGGAATCATGGGCATGTAGATGGCTACGCAGTCGCCGGCGTTCACGCCGAGGCCTTTGAGCGCATTCGCGAACTTGCAGACGCGGTCGTGGAGTTCGGCGTAGGTGAGCTGAAGCGTGGCGCCGTCCTCCGCTTCCCAGAAGAGCGCGGGCTTATTGGCGTTTTTTTCGAGATGGCGGTCGAGGCAGTTGTGGGAGACGTTGAGCTTGCCGCCGGTGAACCACTTGGCGTGCGGAAGGTTCCATTCGAGCACTTGCTGCGGCGGCTCGAACCAGTCGAGCATCTTCGCCTGCTCCGCCCAGAAGCCGATGGGGTCCTGCTGGGCGAGGTCGTACATCTTGCGGTACTCGTCGAGCGAACGAACGCGGGCGCGCTTGGCAAACTCCTCGGGCGGGGGTACCGGCTTCTCTTCGAGAACGTGAGGGTCGAATTCGAGCATGGTTTCCTCCCAGGATGAGGCACGCGCCGATTGGCCGCCCATACCTTAATTGAGGCGGGGGTGTTGGTCAAGAAGCGGCGTTATGGGGCAGCTTGAATTTTGGCTTTTTGTGTCACGATCAAGAAAATTCAAACTGCCCCACCACCCATTATGGGAGGGCGCGGGCCGGGGCAAACCGAAGATTCGGGAACTAGTTGCAGGCCTGGGCGTAATAATGTAACGGGAACCAGGGCGGGCCGTCCTAAAGATACGTGATGACCAGTGCCATGGAATTGACCGACGACGCCCTATTGCGGCGGATGATCGCCGGCGACGAAGATGCGTTCGCGGCGATCTATCGCCGCAGGCATCCGTCTATCTACCGCTTTGCCCTGCGCATGAGCGGCAACGCCGCCGTGGCCGAGGATGTGACGCAAGAGGTGTTCATGACGCTGGTTCGCGATGCCAGGCGATTCGATCCCACGCGCGGAACGCTGAGCGCGTTTCTATTTGGCGTGGCGCGGAATTTTCTGCGGAAGCGCTGGGAGCAAGACCGTCGCCTGGTGCCGCTCGCGGGCGATGCGGACGACCTGGGCGAGTTCGCGCCGGGAAGTAGTGCCTGGGGCGATGGTGGCGCGAACTATAGCGACGCCAGCGAGGGCGCTTACACTTCTGGCAACGGAAGCCGGCCGATGATGGCCGGCCGGGACGAATTCGCGTCGCTTGAGACGGCTGGCCGCGTGAGGCAGGCTATCGGCACGCTGCCGGAAAATTATCGCGAGGTCGTGGTGCTTTGCGAACTCCAGGAGATGAGCTACGAGGAGGCGGCGTCGGCGCTGGGGTGCCCGGTGGGGACGGTTCGCTCGCGACTGCACCGCGCGCGGGCCATGCTGCTCGATAAACTTCGCGAAGTGCAGCCGCTGCGGCGCGCGGCGCCGGTGGAATGAACGAGGAGACGATGCACATGGATTGCGCTCGATTCGAGGAAGTTCTTCACGATTTGGACCGCAAGGGAACGGACGCGACGCTGCGCGAAAGCGCGCTCGCCCACGCGGAGTCGTGCGGCCGCTGCGCGCAGCTGATGACGGAAACGGAAGCGCTGGATTTTTCGCTGCGCACGCTGGCGGTCGAAGATATCGGGCTTGAAGCGTCGTCGCGCCTCGAAGAGTCGCTTAGGGGCGAGTTCCGGCGGCAGAAAGCCGCGGCTGCGCGCCGCAGAATCGGATGGCGGCTCGCCGTGCTTGGCGCGGCCGCTGCGGCGGCGCTGGCCGTGGGAATCTGGCTGCACCACGCGCCGGTGCCCGGTGCGAAATCCACGGGAACGGAACAGGCGGCGACGGTTCAGCAAGGCCCATCGCAAGGGACGGCCGCGCAGAGGGCGGAGCAGACAGCCGCAAGCCAGGATAATTCCGAATACGCCACGGCGTTCGTTCCGCTGCCCTATGCGGATGACTCGGCCATGGCCGATGGAGGCGCTGTGGTCCGCGTGGTGCTTTCGCGCTCGGCGCTCGCGTCGCTGGGAGTGCCCGTGGCGGACGCGGGAAATACCAGCCCCATCCCGGCGGACATTGTCGTGAGCGAGGATGGAACGCCGCAGGCGATCCGCCTGGTTTCACAGGCGAGTGTAAATTGATGGTTTCGGAGGAAGGCATGCAAGTGCGCGGCAAATTATGTGGGATAGCAGCGGTGGCCGTGGCAATTCTGTTCACCAGCGGCAGCGCATGGGCACAATCCACCGAAGTGCCTGCGCCGGTGAGTCCTTCATCCCAGGGCTCCGTGCAGCCTATCCCTGCGAGGCCGGACGTCATGTGGGGGCCGGACGATGCGTTCAACTTTGTCGGATTCGAGGCCGGATTCGCTGGCAAGACGGTTACGGGAACGCCGTTTACCGCCAGCGTTTCGACGCACATGACGCAAACGCTCGCCGACGGCAATCGCATCGAGCGGAGCACGCAAGGCACGATCGCGCGCGACAGCCAGGGGCGCACGCGCCGGGATATTGCGCTGCCTGCCATCGGTCCCTGGGCTGCTTCGGGGCAGGCGGCTCCGGATATGGTTTTCATCAGTGATCCGGTTGCGGGGACGGCCTACATCCTCGATATGGATCAAAAGACGGCGCACCCAATCGAGCGGCGCATCTGGAACGGACAGAGGGGCGCGCCCGGAACGGGCTTTGCGGGGAAGCTTCTAGGCGGCCAGAACAACGAGGTGGAAAAAAATCTTGGCACGAAAACGATCAACGGTGTGACGGCGCAAGGGACGCGCATCCGGCGCACAATCCCCGCCGGAGAATTCGGCAACGTGAAACCCATCAAGATTGTTATCGAGCGGTGGTATTCGCCGGACCTGCAGATGAACGTGCTCGTGAAGCGGACCGATCCGCGGATGGGCACGACGATTTTTCAATTGACCGATATACAACGGAAGGAGCCGGACGCGTCGCTCTTCCAGGTGCCCGCTGATTACACCGTGACGCGTGGCGGTCCCGGCGGCCGGGGACTATTCGGCAGAAGGCGCAGACCCGGGCCGCCGCTGCCAGCCGGCGAAAATGAGCCGGAACAGGGGACGCCTCCGCCTTCGCCGGCTCCGTCGCAGCAGGCGCCGCAGCAATGAGTTTACCCACCCCGTAGTACAGACCACGCTTGCGGGCGGCTTTCCACCCCACGCTCCGCCCGCAAGCATTTTTTCCCTTTTTCCTTGCATCCCCGCGCGAGAGCCGCCGGAGTATGCACGCCGCTTGGTATAATCCGGGAAATGAGACCAGGGAACGAAAGCCTGCTTCGGAAGCAACTCGAGGATGAAGGGTTCGTGCACACATTCGTCTGGCAGGATGGGCCGGAAGCGTTCTATCCCGAACATACGCACGCGGGGCTGACGGCGCATGTGATCCTCGATGGTGAAATGACGCTCACCATGAATGGCAAATCGAAAAAGTATCGCACGGGAGAGCGCTGCGATGTTCCGGCTGGCGCGGCGCACTCCGCGCGCATGGGTCCGGCCGGGTGCCGTTATCTTGTGGGCGAGAAATAGGGAAGGCGTGAAGCTGCGTCGTGTTGACTCCTATCTTAGCGGTCATGTACTCTCGCCCGGAAAGATGCGAAGTCATCCGGGGCGAGCAAGCGAACAGATTCGGAGAATCCATCTGAAAGGACGTGAGGAGAACGAATGTTCATTATGGATCTCCTGCGCGCGCTTCCGCGCATGCTCGTCCTTGCAGGGCTGGTGACTTTGCCGCTCTCCCGCCCCGCCAACGCGGCGACGAATGGCCCGGGCCGGTTCGATCCCGTTGCCGATCCGCGCACGATTGTCACCGTGGGGCATGCCCGCTTCACGATATTGACCCCGCAACTGATCCGCATGGAGTGGTCCGCGGATGGCAAGTTCGAGGATCACGCCTCCCTGGTGTTTCTGAACCGCAAGCTGCCTTCGCCCCTCGATGGCGCAATGCCGAAATTCACGCACGAAACCACATCGGACGGCACAACGACGATCAGGACGGACGCGCTGACGCTGGTGTACTCGCCTAAAAGAGGTCCCGACGGGAAATTCACCGCGGACGATCTAAGCATCACCTTCAGCCTCAACGGACGGCAGGTCACCTGGAAGCCCGGGATGCAGGACACCGGGAACCTGCTGGGCACCACACGCACGCTCGATAAAGTCCAGGGCAGCGACGTGAAGCTCGAGCCGGGGCTCGTTTCGCGCGACGGCTGGACGGTGGTGGACGACAGCACGCGGCCGCTCTTCGACTCGGCCGATTTCTCCTTCACCGAAGGCGAGAAAAGTGCGTGGCCGTGGGTGATGACGCGCCCGGCAGGCGACCGCCAGGATTGGTATTTCTTCGGCTACGGCCATGACTACAGGCGCGCGCTCTATGATTTCACGCGCGTGGCCGGGAAGATTCCTCTGCCGCCGCGGTTCGCGTTCGGCGCGTGGTGGTCGCGCTATTGGTCGTATACGGACCAGGAATTTAACGGCTTGATCCAGGAATTTCACACGCACCAGGTTCCCCTCGACGTGCTCGTGATGGACATGGATTGGCATCCCACGTTCAACGAATTTGAGGGAAACGAAAAGCAGGATGCCTCCGGCCACAAGCTTGGCTGGACCGGCTACACATGGAACAAACTGCTCTTTCCCGATCCCGATGCGTTTCTCGCCGGCGTACACGGCGAGGGCCTCAAGGCCACGGTCAATATTCATCCGGCCTCCGGCGTGCAGCCCTGGGAGGAACACTACCCGCAAATGGCCCGCGCCATGGGGATGGACCCGGCGAAAAAGCAGTACGTTCCCTTCGACATCGCGGACAGGAAATTCGCGGCCAACTACATGAACATCATGATGCACCCGCTCGAACGCCAGGGAATCGATTTTTTCTGGCTCGATTGGCAGCAGGAGGACACGACCAGGGTTGCCAATCTCAATCCCACGTGGTGGCTGAATTATGTGTTCTTCACCGATCAGGAGCGGGATGGGAAGCGTGCGCTGCTCTTTCACCGCTGGGGCGGCCTGGGAAATCATCGCTATGAGATCGGCTTTTCGGGCGACACGATATCGGTGTGGGATTCGCTGGCCTTTCAGCCCTATTTCACGGCGACCGCGGCCAACGTGGGTTACGCCTATTGGAGCCACGACGTCGGCGGGCACATGCCGGGCTTTATCGAGCCGGAACTCTACCTGCGCTGGGTTCAGTGGGGGATTTTCAGTCCGATTTTGCGAACGCACACGACGAAAAATCCGGGCGCGGAGCGCCGCATCTGGGCCTATCCCGAGCCTTATGCGGAACTGATGCGGCAGGCTTTCGTGCGGCGCTATGCCATGCAGCCGTACATCTACACCGAGGCGCGAAGGACATACGACACAGGCGTCGCCTTTTTGCATCCGCTCTATTACGACTGGCCCGAAGCGCCCGAAGCCTACGATGCGAAGGACGAGTACATGTTCGGCGATAGCATCCTGGCCGCTCCGGTGACGCAGCCTGTGGCGAAAGATACGCAGCTTGCGATAAGTTCGATCTGGCTCCCCGATGGAGATTGGATCGAATGGGATAGCGGCGCGGAATTCCGCGGGCCCGTCACATTGAATCGCGGCTTCTCTATCGGCGAGATTCCTATCTACGTGAAGGCGGGAAGCATTATTCCGATGCAGCCGCCGATGAGTCATACGGGAGAGAAGCCGGTGGATCCGCTGATCCTCACGATTTTTCCGCCGAAGGATGGCGAGACGTCAGATTATAAGCTTTATGAAGATGCCGGAAACACGCCCGGCTATAAGCACGGAGAACACGCGTTTACCTCGATTCGCGCTGTGGCTGGCAGCGACGGCGCGCTGCTCGCTATCACGGTCGAGTCGCCCGTAGGCGGCTATCCGGGCATGCCCACGGAGCGCGCGTACGAGTTACGGCTGCCGGGAAGCTGGCCGCCAGCGTCGGTGAGCGTGAACGGGGAGCACTTGGCGTATCTAGGGAAGGCGAGCGCTACTGCGATCGTGCGTTCGGCCATAAAGCCCGGCTGGTGCTTCGAGGGCAACACGCTAACGACCGTGATTACCACGCGCAGTTATCCCACCAACGGGCCGGGCGGTGTGGAGATACTGGTGAGAATCAAGCCGGAGCTGGCGCGCAATCGAGCGATGCTCGACGGCTTCGCGGGCAAAATAGAGCGCCTGCGCGAGACATACGATATTTTGAACGGGGCATGGCCGGAGGGATGGTCTCCCGATCTCTTGATTGACGCGATGCAGACGGGCGACCGCATCGGCCTTCGTCCGGAGACGGCATTCGCGGAAGTGAGCAGCCTACAGCAGAAACTCGCCGGCCTGGCCAGTGCGATCAACGCCATGCACGCCACGGCAACCTCGCCCGCATTCACAAAGAAAACCAAGGAGAAGTACCATCCGGAGCTGACCCTCGAAAATTACAACCGGCTGGTTGACACAGCCCTCGCGCACATCGCGGATGTAACCGACGCGCAGCCGCGCCGAGAGTGAACGTATGGACGCGCACAAGCTCGGATTTCAACCCCGTTTACTCAAGCCGGAGGAGCGCTCGCTCATCGGATTCCTACTCTCTGCTGATTTTCAAGGACGCGACAGCCTTGAAAAGCAAATCGACCGCATTGAGGTCGTCGGGGAGTGTGATTGTGGCTGTGGAACGATCTACCTGAGAGTTAAAGAAGCTGGCAGCAGCGGGGTTGGCTATGACCAAGTCGTAGTCGAGGCGTACGGCAACGGCGTTGATGTCTTGCTCTTTGCCCGCGATGAATTGTTATCTTGCCTAGAGATCGTTGATCATGGCGACAGCCCTCCGCTGCCATATCCGTCTCCAGCTGATTTGAGATTGTGGATTCCTCCGACGAGCAGAACACCGCAAGGTTCATCGCACAAGCATTCACGCCGGACGTAAGGCGCGGTCGAGAAGCTCCACGACGTGCAGAACCTCCTGCCCGGTGCCGTGAATCGCGGCGCCGGCGCGGAGTTGCAATATGCAGCCGGGATTCGATGTGACGATGGCCTGCGCCTTCGTCTCGCGCGCCCATTCCATCTTTTGCGCCAATAGATCGAGTGACGCTTCCGTCTCGGTGACGTTGTAAACGCCCGCCGAGCCGCAGCACTGGTCCGCGTGCGCCATTTCGACCAGCTCGACGCCGGGAACGGCGCCAATCAGCTTGCGCGGCGCTTCGCGAATTTTCTGCGCGTGCAGAAGATGGCAGGAATCCTGGTACGTCACGCGCAGCGGCACCCGCGCGAGCGGCGCCGTGAGGCCCAGCTCGGCGAGAAATTCCGTCACATCGCGCGCTTTCGCGGACAATTGTTCCGCCTGCGCGTGCGCCGCATCTTCCGGCCCCAGCAGGTGCGCGTACTCCTTGAGCGTCGAGCCGCAGGTGGCGTTCGAGACAATCGCGTCGAAATCCTCCACGAGGAATGTTTTGCAATTCGTGCGCGCGAGCTGCCGCGCCACGTCGCGCACACCCGCGTGAACCGCGAGCGCCCCGCAGCACACCTGTCCCGCCGGCACGGCCACCTCGCAGCCATTCGCCTGAAGGACGCGAATCGTAGCGCGATTCAGCTCGCTGAACGTGACCTGCGCGACGCAGCCCGCGAGCAGCGCCACGCGCGCGCGCCGCGTGCCACGCGCCGGAAACGTTTGTCCCAGCTGCGAGAAGAAAAAGTTCGAATCAATCGGAGGCATCAGGCGCTCGCGATCCTGCAAGCCCAGCAGGCGGAGGATGCCCGTCGCGCGCGCCAGCGCGCCGAGCCCCGACCGCTGATAGAGCCGCAGAACGCGCGCCGCCGCCGCAATCCTGCGCGGATAGGGGAGCAATTCGCGGTAGAAAAAATCGCGCGCCAGGCGCGCGGCGAACGGCCGCCGGTAGCTCCGTTCGATCTGCGCGCGCGCCAGTTCGATAAGTTTTCCGTACTCGACGCCCGAAGGACAGGCCGTCTCGCACGCACGGCAATCGAGGCAGCGATCCATGTGCGTGACGAAGGCGTCGCCCAGCTCCATCCGCCCATCGTCCACGAGCTGCATCTGCCGGATGCGCCCGCGCGGCGAATCGGCTTCCTCGCCCCACAGGCGGTACGTGGGGCAATGGTTCAGGCAAAGCCCGCAGTGGACGCAGCGGGAGTAGTCCTCGTATTCGGGCTTGTCGTCGGCGGAAAAGCCGCTGAGCGTGCGGCGAAATTCGCGCTGCGCTTCTTCGTGCGTTTGCGGCGGAGCGCCAGCCATGGATTAGAGTCCTCCCACGAAGCGGCCGGGACTGAACACGCCGCGGGGATCGAAGGCTTTTTTTACATTGTCCATCGCGTCGAAATCGCCGCGCGCGCGTCCCCACACCGCGAGCGCGCTTTTCCACTCGCCCGGGCACCAGGGAATCGTGGCGTGCCCGCCGAGAGCGGAAGATGCGGAGAGAATTGCGTCCGCGGCGCGCGTGACGCCGAGGCGCGCTTCCTCGCCGCGCTCGGCCGGCAGCAGCGCGAAATAGATCACGCCCACGCCGCGCGCGAGCGCCGCCCAGGGCAGGGAATTGGCCTCCGCTGCGCGCGCCGCAGCTTCGAGAATTTCCTTCATGCGTGCGGGCAGAACGCCGATTTTCACGATGGTCGCTGCGGGCGACGATTCGAGCGCGGTGGGAACAAATTCGCGCACGCGGCTGAGGGCGTTCGATGACGCCTCTCCATCGAGCACGGCTGCATCCACGGCACTCGATGCGTCCGCCATGCCTCGGAGCTCTTCTTCGTAGCGCTCGAGCACGCTTTCATTTCCCGCGAAACTCGCCGCCACTATCCAGAGCGCGCCCCCAGGCAAGCTGGCCCCGCGCGGATTCGCCTCCACGCGGGCGGCTGCCTCCCCGGAGAGGAGCACGTCGGCGCCGGGACTGAGAATGTCGAGCGTCATCGGCGTAAGCGGAGAGCGCGCGATGCGATTGCGCATGCCGAGCGCGTCCGCAGCGGAATCGAAAGCCGCTCCGAACATTTGGTTCAACTCCTGCAGCGGAAACGTGCGGAAATTTATCTTGGTGATCACGCCGAGCGTGCCCAGCGCGCCGATCATCAATTTGTGCAGGTCGTAACCCGCCACGTTTTTCACCACGCGCCCGCCGCTCTTCACGAGAGCGCCATCGCCCGTGATGAATTCCATGCCCAGCATATAGTCGCGCGCCGAGCCGTAGAATTGCCGCAGAGGCGAGTCCACGCCGGAGGCGATTGTGCCGCCCGCCGTCGCGCGATTGATGAAGGGAGGCGCCAACGGGAGAAATTGTCGTTGCTCGGCAAGCACGCCTGCAAGCGTGCGCAGCGGGATTCCCGCTTCGACGCCCAGAGTCAGGTCGCCGGGATCGTACGCCACCACGCGGTCGAGACGCGACATATCGAGCGCCAGATCGTATTCGCGCGGAGGCATCCCGATGGACAGTTTCGTCCGCGCGCCCGTCGCGACAATTGCGAGACTTTCAGCCGCCGCGAATTTCACGATCTCCGCGGCCTCCTCGGCCGAGCCGGGCCGCGCGACGGCCGCGGGCGCCTTTCCGTCAATGGCATAGGGCGCGAGCTGCGCGGGATCGGCGCTCACATGGGAATCTCCCGCAATGGCTGCCAGGCGGGAGGCGACGCTCGCTCGGGCCACGCTCATGTGCGCGACGCCGCGGCCGCTGGCGAGGGCCGCGCGCGAATTTCGCCGCAGGCCTTCGCGCTGGGGAAAATTTTTCCGGGATTGAGCAGGCCCGTGGGATTGAACGCGTCGTGGACGCGCTGCATCAAGGCCAGGTCCGCTTCGCTGAAGAGCAGCGGCATCAGGCGGTCCTTTTCCATGCCGATGCCGTGCTCGCCGGTAATCGAGCCGCCCATGCGGATGCACATCTCGATGATTTCATCGGCGGCGGCCACGGCGCGGCGACGCTGGTCCGCATCGCGCGCGTCGAAGAGGATGATGGGGTGCAGGTTGCCGTCGCCCGCGTGAAAAATGTTGCCGATCTCGACTCCATATTTTTTGCCGATTTCGCCGATGCGCGCGAGCGCCGCGGGCAGCTTCGTTCGCGGAATCACTCCATCCTGCGTGTAAAAGGTGGGCGAAAGGCGGCCGATTGCGCCGAAGGCGTTTTTGCGTCCTTTCCAGAGCAGATCGCGTTCACGCGCATCGCGAGCCACGCGCACTTCGCGGGCGTGGTGCGCGCGGCAGACTTCCTCGACGTCCTTCGCCTGCGCTCTCGTTGCCTCGCGGAGGCCTTCCACGTCAATCAGGAGCACGGCGGCGCAATCGAGCGGAAATCCCGCGTGGACGTAGGCCTCGACGGCGCGCAGCGTCCAGCCATCGAGCATTTCGCACGCCGCCGGCGTGATGCCGCGCGCGGTGATGTCGGCGACGGTTTCCGTCGCGTCCTCGACCGTGTCGAAGATGGCGAGCAGCGTCTTCACCGCTTCGGGCACGCGCGAAAGCTTTACCGTGATTTCCGTCACCAGCGCCAGCGTTCCCTCCGAGCCGGTGAAAAGCCCGGCGAGATCATAACCTGGCGGATCGGGCGCCGCGCTGCCGAGGCGCATGAGCTCGCCCGTGGGGAGCACGATTTCGAGCGCGAGCACGTGGTTCGTGGTCACGCCGTAGGCCAGCGTGTGCGGTCCGCCCGCATTTTCGGCCACGTTTCCGCCGATGGTGCACGCCTTCTGGCTCGAAGGATCCGGCGCGAAATATAAATTCGAGGGCGCGGCCGCAGCGCTCAAATCGGCGTTCACCACGCCTGGCTCGACCGTAGCGCGCTGATTTTCAGCGTCCATCGAAAGAATGTGGTTCATCCGCGAGAAGGCCGTGACGATCCCGCCGCGCCGTGCGAGCGCCCCGCCGGAAAGCCCCGTCCCCGCGCCGCGCCCGACCAAAGGCGTTTCGTAACGATGCGCCAGATAGACGATGGCGGCAACGTCCTCCGCCGTCCGCGGAAATACGACGCAATCCGGCCGCGCCGATTCGATCGAACCATCGTATTCGTAGAGCAGCAGGTCTTCCGGCTTGTGGAGAACGCCATCCGCGCCGAGAAGTTTTTTCAGGCCGTCGAGGAGCTGCGAATTCATAGGTGTGCCGCGATGCGCGCCGCTCGCGATTCACGCTCACTATAGTCGCCCGCGACAATAGACGTCAACGGGACCTACGAGCGCGCCCAGGATCGCGAGTGCCGAAAAAGCCCATCCCTGCCTTTCCGTATGCTGGTGTATGCTATCCCACTGCGCTAAACATTCTTACCGGACGCGAGGTTCGTGGTGGCCAAGCCGAAAATTCTCTCGACGCACCAACTTTTCCCCGAGGCTCGCGCCATCCTCGACGCGCATTTCGACGCGGAATACCGCACCGGCCCCGAGGGCATGCCGCGCGCCGAGCTGCTCGCCCGCGTGGCCGATAAAGACGCGCTCATCTGCCTGCTCAGGGACAAAGTGGATGAGGAGTTGCTCTCCGCCGCGCCCAAATTGCGCGTCGCGGCAACCGTCTCGACCGGCTTCGATAACATTGACATCCCCGCCTGCACGCGCCACAAAGTAGTGGCCACGCATACACCGGGGGTCCTCGAAGATACGGTCGCCGATCTCACCTGGGCGCTGATGATGGCGCTCGCGCGGCGGATCGTCGAAGCCGACGCGTGGCTGCGCGCCGGCAAATGGCCCGGATGGGATCTGGATCAGTTTGCCGGCGCCGACGTGTGGGGGAAGACGCTGGGCATCATCGGCTTTGGACGGATCGGGCAGTGCGTGGCGCGCCGCGCGCAGGGTTTTCAAATGCGCGTGCTCTACAGCGATCGAAGCCGCTCGCCTCTCGATGTGGAGAAGGAAGTGCATGCGGAATTCGCGGATTTCGACCGTCTCCTCCGCGAGTCCGACTTCATCACGCTGCACGTGCCGCTGCTTCCGGAAACGCGCCACCTGATTTCGAAAGAGAATCTCGCGAAGATGAAGCGCACGGCGTTCCTCATCAATACCGCGCGCGGGCCCGTGGTGGACGAAGAGGCGCTCGCGGAGGCGCTGGAAAATAAAACCATCGCCGGCGCGGCGCTCGACGTGTACGAGTTCGAGCCGAAGGTGAATGCAAAACTTCTCGCGTGCAAGAACGCGGTTCTCACTCCGCACATTGCCAGTGCTTCGCTCGAAACGCGCACGAAAATGGCGGTGATGGCGGCGTCGAGCGCGGTCGCGGTCGTCGAAGGGCGCCGCCCGCCAAACGCGCTGAATGGGAACGCCCTGGGGCTCAAATAAACAAGCCGATAAATCAAAGGAGAAAATCCCTATGCCACTCGTCACACGCAATTTTCCGAAGTTGACGCTCGAAGGAGCGCGCGCCGTGCTCGCGGCCGCGCAGCGCCGCGCCGAAGAAATTCACGTTCCGATGAATATCGCGGTGGTGGACGAGGGCGGGCACTTGCTCGTCTTCGAGCGCATGGACGGCGCAAAAATAGCGTCCGTCGCCATCTCGCTGGTGAAGGCGCAATCGGCGGCGGTGCGGTGCGTGCCCACGGGAGTCGTCACGAGCGGCGATCAGGTGAATCTGCCGGTTTCGCTGGGCCTGGCCATCGCGAGTCCGGCGCAGCAAACGCCGATTCGCGGAGGCCTGCCGCTCGTCGTGGATGGGAACGTGGCCGGCGCCGTGGGCGTGAGCGCGGGAAGCGAAGACCAGGACCTCGACGTGGCGCGCGCCGGCGCTGCCGCACTCGAGAAGGCGTGAAGCAGATCGCCGAGCGCGTGTTCCGCGAAACGCTCGCCGCCATCAATGTCCGCGCGGCGTTCGAGACGAAGATTGCTCGGGATGGCTTTTTCATCCGCGCCGGCGGCGTCACCACGGACCTGCGCGAGTTTCGCGAAATCGTAGCCATTGCCTTCGGCAAAGCTGCCTACGCGATGGCCGAGTGCCTCGGCGAACTTCTCGCGCCGGAATTCTCATCTCAGGGAATTTTGGTTGTTCCCGTTGCGCCACCCCACGCGCTACCCGGATGGAAAACCTTCGTCGGCGGACATCCGGTGCCGAACGCGGAGAGTTTTGCCGCGGGCCGCGAGATTTTGGCCCGCCTCGCGAAGTGCGACGAACGCACGCTCGTAGTCTTCCTGATTTCCGGCGGCGGGTCGTCACTAGTGGAGCAGCCGCTCGACCCGGCCATGACGCTCGAGGATTTTAAGAAACTGCACTCCGCGCTGGTCACCTGCGGCGCTTCCATCGGTGAAATCAACGCCATCCGCAAGCACGTGTCCGCCACGAAAGGAGGCCGGCTCGCCGGCGCCGCGCCGCGCTCGATGAAGCTGACGCTCGCGGCAAGCGACGTGCCGCCGGGAGAAGAGTCCGCCATCGCTTCGGGGCCGACCCTGCCCGATCCCACGACGATTCGCGACGCCGTGCGCATCGCACGAAAGCACCGGCTCCTCGCCAAGTTTCCGCGAACAATTCGCGCCGCGTTCGAAAAGCGCGCGCTCCCGGAAACGCTGAAAGATGGCGATCCTGCTTTCGCGCGCACCCATTTCCATCTACTCCTCGGCGCGCACGATTTGACCCACGCGGCGCATCACGCCTGCGAGGCCGAAGGCTTCGTCTGCCTCTGCGACAACTCGACCGACGGCTGGCCCGTCGGGAAGGCCGCGGATCATCTGCTGGCGCAATTACGAGCGCAGAAGAAGCGGAATCCCGGCGCGCGGGTGGCCGTATTGTGTGGCGGGGAGGTGAGCTGCCCCGCCGCGGGCGGCGGAATCGGCGGGCGCAACTCCGCGTTCGTGCTCGCGTGCGTGCCCAAGATTGCGGGGAAGAAGATCACGGTGCTGAGCGCGGGCACCGATGGAATTGACGGCAACAGTTTTGCAGCCGGAGCGGTTGCGGACGGCGAAACACTCGCTCGCGCCCGCGCCGCCGGCCTCGATCCCCGCGATTTTCTCCGCCGCAGCGACGCGTACAATTTTTTCGCGCGGCTCGGCGACGCAATCGTCACGGGCTCCACCGGCAACAACCTACGCGACCTGCAAGTTCTTCTGATGGCCTAGCGACATGCAGTATTGTCGTGTACGCACGATGTAAACTATTATGCGCGCGTGACTCTTCTGGATTGGCTTGCAGCCGTCGTCCTATTTTTGCACCTGCCCATCCCTCTCTACTGGTTCGTTGTACATCCACGGGTGAATTTCTGGCGGCGTCACGCGAAAGCCGCCTACGCCACGGGACTTCTGTTTTCATGGCCGCCGGTCACGGCTTGCATGGCCGTCTATCACGCCGAGCTTTTTCGCGGCAGCCGGCCGCCTGCCGCCCAATTGGTGGCCGGGCTTGCCCTAATCCTTTTCGAGATTTGGATTTTCTGGCGCGTGAAGCGGGATTTGGGCGCGGCGCGGCTGGTGGGACAAACGGAGCTTTCCGGCGGCGGCGAGATTGCGCGCCACGGAATCTACGCGCGGCTGCGGCATCCGCGGTATGTAGGATCGTTTCTGGCGATTCTGGGCGCGTGCTTGATTGCCGGAACGCGCGCCATGTGGATGGCCGCGGCTGTTTGGACGGTGCTCACGCTCGCGGCGATTTCATTCGAGGAGCGCGAGCTTTCCATTCGATTTGGCGCGGCCTACGAGGAGTATTCCCGCCGCGTGCCTCGGTTCATTCCGCACTAAGAGAGAAGCGCCACGCCGAGCCACAAAGCGATAGCGACGGCCGCCCCAAGCAGCACCATCGAGCGCATGCGCTTCCGGCGCGCCACAAACGTGATGACCCCCATCACGGATAGAAGGAACCCAAATTCCATCCAGAAGAGTGGAGAACCAATCGTGGTGCTGCCCTGGCTGGCCTCGTCCTGAAGCCAGATGGACGTGAACGAAAGGGCCGCCGTGAGCGAAACGCCGACCATAGCCGCGAGCGCCGTGCCCTTGGCCCAGTCCGGCAGGACCCAGCTTCCTTTGGAATTGCGCCAGTCGAGCCAGGTCTGCCCCACGACAATCCCCACGGCAATCAGAATGAACAGTGCCACATGCCCTCCCAAGCTCTTTATAAAACTCGACCGCCCTGCAGCGAGGGCGCCCTTCTCGCCGCTTTTCCAATGTGCGTGCACCGCAACAAATGTACAGTTACGTGAGAGGTGGCAATCGGTCTGCCAAAGGCAGTGCGAAAGATTGCCGTCGCCTGCCGGCTGCTATTTCCAGCTTCATAAGCTAGATACAGCTTTCGCGGCGATGAAACGAGCGTATTCATTGCAAACTCTCGCCTCCTTAATCGAGCGAACTTCCTTGGCGAGCATGGCTTTCGTCCATAGTGTGGAAATATCTTGCAGGTACTAGGACTGGGTCACGTCGGGACCAATGAAGGCGCCCAAATAGCGTGCCCGATTGAAGTGATTGACCCACTATGTTCCGTTCGTCTTGCATGTCCTGCAGGCTAACTCTCGGCGCATGGCACCCCCCTCGCGATTCTCACAACGCCGGATTGTGCGCGGGAAAAGCACGCTTTCGGAATCTGCTACGATAGTGATGAAATGAGAAAGCCCTGGGTGATTGCACATCGCGGCGCATCGGGCTACGCGCCGGAAAACACGCTCGCTGCGTTCCAGCGGGCCGTTGAGCTTGGCGCCGGGTTCATCGAGACGGACCTGCATCTCACGCGCGACGCCCGGTTTGTGGCCATCCACGACGATACGCTTGAGCGCACCACCAACGGCCGCGGCCGTGTGCACGATTTCACGCTTGCGGAGCTTCGCGAACTCGATGCGGGGCTCTGGTTCGACCGCCAGTTTTCCGGCGAGCGCATTCCTACGATTGAAGAGATCCTTGCCTTCTCGCTAAAGCACGACGCGATTTTCTATCTCGACGCCAAATACAACGCAGCCTGGGGAATGCACCACTCGCTGGTTGGCGCTCTGCGAGACGCTCAGAATACCGCGCGCACAATCGTACTTTCTTCCGATGGGTCGGTGCTCGAGTCCCTCCGCAGACTTGACCCTTCCGTGATGACCGGCTTGCTATACGCGGAGGGCAGAGCGGACGCCGTAAAGACATCGCTCGAGGTGGGCGCGCGGCAATTGTGCCCGCGCATGGAGCTGGTCACCCCCGAGCTTGTAGAACAGGCGCATCGGTCGGACCTGGGCGTGGCCGCATGGACTGCCAACCGGCCCGAAGAGATGCGCTCGCTCATTGCCGCCGGCGTGGACGGCATCATGACCGATTTCCCCGACCGCCTCCGCGCCATCCTCGAACCCTAAACCGAATCGCCATGGCCCGCGCCAATGCGTGGCGGATGCGGGGACTATGTGAGCCGCGAAAAGAGCGCGGCAAAGTCCGCGAGCGAGAGCTGCTCTGCGCGGGCGTCGGGACGAAGGCCGCAGGCCGCGACTGTTTCCGCGATGCGCTCTTTTGGCCCCATGGCGCGCAGATTATTCGCGAGCGTTTTGCGCTTCTGCGCGAAGCAAGCCTGCACGAATTCGAGGAAGCGCGCTTCATCGGAAATGCCGAGAGATGCACGCTCGCCCGGGAGCGTCATGCTCACCAGCGCGGACTGCACGCGCGGAGGCGGGCGGAACGCTCCCGGCGGAATTCGCAAAACAATTTCGGGCTTGGCGTAAAACTGGCAGGCCGCTGAAAGATAGCCATATTCGCGCCGGCCGGGCCGCGCCACGATCCTGGCCGCCACTTCGAGCTGAATCACGATGTGCGCCGACCGAATCTGGTCCGCATAGCCGAACATCCGGTGGAGAATCGGCGAGGTGATGTAGTAGGGAAGATTCCCGTACACGCGGAACTCTCCGCCGGCCAATTTCCCCCAATCGAGCTTGAGAGCATCTCCCGCGGCAACTTCCACGCCGGGCCACGCCTCCGGATGAGCGCGCACGCGCTCGCGCAGAGCCTCGGCCAGGCGCGCGTCCCCCTCGATGGCCACCACGCGACGGCCGCCACCCGCGAGCAGTTGCGTCATCTCGCCGTGGCCTGCCCCGATCTCGACCCACGAGCCGCCTGCGCCGCGCGGCAACGTGTCCATGATTCGCCGCTGCCAGCCCGGGGCGCCGAGAAAATGTTGTCCCATCCGCTGTCGTGACATATTGCGGGCGAGTGTAGCAATGCCGCGCGCCGCGCACAAATTGGCGGCGGCCCAATCGCGTGGCGCCCCTTGGGGATGGGCCTGGGAGGTAGAGGGTCAGTTTCCGGTTACGCCGTGACTCGGGCGGAACTATTCATCTTCTTTCTAGTCCTCAACTTCGCCATGTCGGAAATTCGATTGAAACACCCTCCTCTGCCCCAGTAGAATCCGCCAGGGCCTGCGACGCTTCTGCGGTCTACACGGATCCCGATGAGAGAATCAAGTAGTGGGTTCGGCAGACATATTACTCGACGAGAGTTGCTAATTGGCGGGGCGGCCGCTGCACTTTGCGGGTCTGGAGCGACGCTCGCATTTGCCACCGCTGCGCAACCTGCAACGCCTGTCAGTTTTAACGTGCCGCGCGGTGCCTGCGATTGCCATTCGCACGTATTCTGTGACCCTCAGCGCTTTGCCTTTTGGTCTGGACGTCCTTACACGCCTGAAACCGCGACAGTCAATGAGACGCGTGCCCTGCATCGCGCCCTTCACGTAGAACGAATTGTGCTCGTGAATTCATTGGTGTACGGCACTGATAACTCCTGCACGCTTGATGCGCTCCGCCAACTCGGCCATCGTGCACGGGGAATTGCGCTTATCGACGTGCACACATCGGACGCACAGCTCGATACCTTAGGGCACGCCGGTGTGTGCGGTATCCGTTTGAACTTCGTGGATTTTGGTGTTCCCGATCCGGGAGTCGTCCGTAAACAGTTCAAGGCTGCAGTCAAGCGACTCGCTGCGCGCAACTGGCACATCCAGATTCTCGCAAACCTCTCGACCGTCGAAGTGCTGCAGGATGATGTTGTGGCAGCGCCGCTGCCCGTAGTCTTCGACCATTTCGCCGGTGCACGTGCTTCCCTTGGAGTCTCACAGCCGGGGTTTAATGTGCTCTTGAAGCTCATCGGCTCTGGCAAAGCCTACGTCAAAATTTCAGGTGCCTATCGCGTTTCGGACCAAGCGCCGGAGTATCCAGACGTTACCCCACTCGCTCAGGCATTGATTGCCGCCAATCCGCAACGGGTTCTGTGGGGAACAGACTGGCCGCACCCGGATTCATCGCCAGTCCCAGGCCGCCGCGCGATCGACATTGCACCGCTGCTCCAGATTGACGATGGTCGTCTATTCAACCAGCTTCCGGTGTGGGCACCGAATGAGAATATTCGAAAGATAATCTTGGTGGAAAACCCTGCAAGACTATACGGCTTTTGAACCGTACTCCCTCCGTGGAACTGCGATTCGTGCTAGGCCCCTACTAAAAACGCAATTCAGGCCTCCCAACTAGATTCCGTACGGCTTGTCGGCTTACCGATAACTTCAAAATGGACGGTAACCGGCAGGGTTTATCAGGACTTGAGGATCACTTCCGGTTAGCCCGTCCGGACACGATTCGTCCGGCCAGGATGACTTTCCAGGTCACCTGCGGAAATAATGCGGGCTTTCATTAGCGCCGTTACCACTCGTCGCTTGTCTCTTCCATCCAGTCGACTATCTTCGGTTGCAACGAATATCGTTGTAAGCCATCTAACAATGTGGAAAGCAACTTCGTAACGCAACTTCAGACAAACGAAAGAGCCGTTCCGGGTCGAGATATCGCAAGCCGCACTCGATGCCGAGAGGAGACAAGCCATGCCATACAGCATATCCACCTTGCTGATCCGCAATCTTCGTGATGTCTTCGGTGAAAACGATCCCGCTCGCCGGCGCGTCGCCATCGACGAGATTTACGCTGAAGATTGTGTTTTCTACGACCCCAGCAAGGGAGTCTATCGCGGCCGTGACGAAATCGACCGCATCGCGGGCGCGATCAAAGCTACTCACCCTGAATTCCGATATCAGCCAATTACCGAGCCTGCGGAATCGGGCAATGGCGGGCTGGTCCGCTGGGTATCAGGCCGCCCGGGTGAGGCGCCAGCTTACGCCGGGACCGATTTCATCATTGCGCAGGACGGCCGGATCGCCGCTGTGTATCTCTTTTTCGACAAGCTACCGTGAGCTGGATTCTGCCGTGCGACGTAGGATCGGCAAACGGCGGGAGGAATATTTCGCGGTTGCTCAAGCTGCTTTGCTTGAACCGAAACATCGAAAATCTATCGGCAATCCAGGGGAAAAGCGGCTATCTCCTTAGGTAACGGGGCAACGAGCGGTTTGTCGGCTAACCGGAAACTGACCCACGACCGCCTGGGGATTGGCTTGACGAAGCTCCACCATTCGGCTAACGTTTTCGTTTCGTAGGATTTATTTTTTTCAGGCCCCGATGAAAATCCTGTTCGTATCTTCGGAAGGATTGCCCTACTCCAAGACGGGCGGACTCGCCGACGTGGTCGAGGCGCTGCCCAAGGCCCTGCGCGAAATGGGCCATGAAGTGGCTGTCTTTCTCCCGCGCTATCACGGCAACAAAATCACTTCCACTCTCATTTCCAGTGTCACCGTGGCATGCGGCGATACGCCGCGGTTTCCGGCCATCGCAGAGGGGAAGGCCGTCGAAGGCATCCGCTATTTCTTCGCGGACGATCCCGAATATTTCGACCGCCCCCAGCTCTATGGCGACAAGGCCGGCGATTACCCCGACAACGCCGAACGCTTTTCGGAATTTTCCCGCTTGGCCATCGAATGTGCGAAACGCGTCTGGCTGCCCGACGTGATTCATTGCCACGATTGGCAATCGGCCCTTGTGCCCGTTATTCTTCGCACGCAGCATGCCAACGATCCCGCCGTGCGTTCCTTGCCCGTCGTCCTGACGATTCACAACCTCGCTTACCAAGGTGTCTTCCCGCAGAAGGCTCTCGGCAAAATGGGGCTGCCCGAAGCCCTTTTCACGCCGGACGCGCTCGAATTCTACGGCAAGGTAAATTTCCTCAAGGGCGGATTGATTTTTGCCGACTATCTCACCACCGTCAGCCCTCGCTACGCCAAAGAGATCCAGACGGCGGAGTTCGGCAGCGGCCTCGAAGGCGTGATCCGCGGCCGCGCGGATCGCCTGGTGGGTATATTGAACGGAGTGGACTACACCGCGTGGAACCCCGAGACAGATACGTTCATCCCCCAAAACTATTCGGCGCGCTCATTGGACGGCAAGAAAATCTGCAAGAAAAATCTCCTCAATTTTTTCCACCTGCCGGAGGACAATCTCGACCGGCCTCTGGTCGGAATCGTTTCGCGCTTTGCCGACCAAAAGGGCTTTGACCTGATTGCCGAAGCGGCTACCGCGCTCCTGAACGAAGATCTGGCCATTGTCGCCCTCGGCTCCGGGCAGCCGCAATATGAAAAGCTCTTTCAGGACCTTGCCGCGAAGTATCCGGCGCGCGTGGGCGTGAAAATCGCCTACGACAATGCGCTCGCCCACAATATCGAAGCGGGTGCGGATATGTTTTTGATGCCTTCCCGCTACGAGCCTTGCGGCCTGAACCAGATTTATAGCCTGCGCTACGGGACTGTTCCCATCGTCCGCGCGACCGGCGGCCTCGATGACACGATCGAGAACTTCGACGCCAAGACCAAGCAAGGCACCGGATTCAAGTTCAATGACTATTCCGGTCGGGCGCTTCTGGAATGCGTCCGCGCCGCGCTCAAGGCCTACCATGACGCCAACACATGGCAGACCATTCAGGCCAACGGCATGGCCAAGGATTTTTCGTGGAAGCCTTCCGCAGCGGCGTATGTCACACTATATGAGGCGGCAAGGAAGTCGCGAATCCCCCGCGCAGCGGGGTCATCTAAGAAATAACGCGCAGGCCTTCCGGCCGGCAGTGCAGCCGGGCGGGCAGCGCCACAAGGGAAAAAGGGAAAAAATGGCAGATACGATTCAGGCAGTCACCGATGCAAGCTTTCAGGCGGACGTCATCGAGGCCAGCAAGACCCAGCCCGTCATCGTGGATTTCTGGGCCGATTGGTGCCGCCCATGCCACATGCTTTCCCCCACGGTCGAGGAGATCGCCCGGGAAAATACGGGGAAGGTCAAGATCGTGAAACTGAACGTGGATCAGAATATGGACGTCCCCGGACGCTTCAATATCCGCGGTATTCCCACCCTGCTGTTCTTCAAGGGCGGACAGGTGGCCGACCAGATTGTCGGCGCCGTGCCCAAAGAGCAGATCGTAAAAGTGATCGAGCGCCACACTTCCCAGTCGTAATTCCATTCCGAGTTGGTTTCAGGGGCGGATGCGCGATGACGCAGAAGCAATGCGCTGCATGCGGCGGGAGTTTCGAGTGTTCGGCGCAATCGGCGAGCTGCTGGTGTGAGGAAACGAAGCTCAGCAGCGAGGTTTTGGCCGCGCTGCACGCGCGTTATACCGATTGCCTCTGTCCGCGTTGCTTGGCCGCTGCCGCCCAAGGGGAAGCACAAGACGAGATTACCGGCACCGGGAACACTCGCCTCCCGGGGCCTTGTTTTCAGCGCAGGCGCGGCGTAGGATAGACGTTTGGTAATTGCTGCTCAGACCCTCCTGTAGCGTTTCACCTTCGATTGGGACGGGGAAAGTGCGGCCTGTCGAGCCGTGGGGTGCGTGTGAACGACAAGACCAAAACGAAAGCCATAGTTGTGGTTGGCGCGCAATGGGGCGATGAAGGCAAAGGCAAGGTGGTGGACTACCTCGCCGCGGCCTTTGACTACACGGCGCGTTACGCCGGCGGCCATAACGCGGGCCATACCGTTATTTTCAATAATCAGCGCTACATCCTCCAACTGATTCCCAGCGGCATTCTGCGCCCCGAGAAAAAGGCCGTCATTGGGCCCGGGGCCGTGGTGGACCCCGCCGCGCTGGTGGCCGAGATCGAGAACGTCAAGAAATCCGGCGTGGAGGTTCGCGGACGGCTATTCCTCAGCAATCGCGCGCATGTAATCTTCCCCTATCACCGCGAGATGGATAACGCCGCGGAAGCGGCGCGCGGCGCGGCCAAAATCGGCACCACGTCCCGCGGCATCGGCCCGGCCTATGAAGACAAGATGGCGCGCCGCGGAATTCGCGTCTGCGATCTCCTCGATCCCGATGGTCTGCGCGTGAAGCTCGAGCGTGTGCTGGCCGAAAAGGACGCCATCAGCAGCGCCGCCTATGGCCATCCCTTGCAGTCGGCAGGCCTCCTCGAACAGTATCTCGAACTTGTGGCGCACATCCGCGGACTCGTGGCTGATACGGCCGTCCTGCTCAATGGCGCGCTCGATCGCGGCGAAACGGTGCTCTTCGAAGGCGCGCAGGGCACCATGCTGGATATTGACCACGGCACATATCCCTATGTCACGTCCTCGAACGCCACTGCGGGTGGCGCGGCCACCGGCCTCGGCGTCGCTCCCACGCGGATCACCGGCGTCGTGGGTGTCACCAAGGCCTACACCACGCGCGTCGGCAGCGGGCCGTTTCCCACCGAGATGCCGGACCTCGACGCGCATGCTGTCCGCACGCGCGGCAACGAGTTTGGCGCCGTCACAGGGCGCCCGCGCCGCTGCGGCTGGCTCGATTTGGCCGTTCTGCGCTACGCCAAAATGCTCAACGGAATTGATTCGCTGGTGGTGACCAAGCTCGACGTATTCGACGAGCAGCCCGAAATCAAGGTCTGCACCGGGTATCGTCACAATGGCCGTCCGCTCGTCGAGATGCCCGCGGACATCGAAACACTGTCGCAAGTGGAACCCGAATATCGCACCCTCCCGGGCTGGCGCAAGCCTACGCCCGCGATTCGCGACGTGAAGGATCTGCCCATCGCAGCGCGCGATTATCTCAATTTCATTTCCGATTTCCTCCAGGTCGAAATCGGAATGATCTCCACGGGCCCCGAGCGCGACGCCACCATCGTCCCGCGGGGGACGCGCCTGTCCTCCTGGCTCTGAGCCGCCATGTTTTCCGCCGAAGAAGCCCGCGCCAAGGTGATTGAAATTGTCGCCGCGCGCGCCGGCGCCCCGGGAACGGAGGAAGTGGATATCGCCCGCCACCCGGAGCGGGCGCTCGGCCGCATCCTCGGCCGTGACGTTGTCGCCGACCGCAACTATCCCCCCTTCGATCGTTCCACGCGCGATGGTTTCGCCGTGCGCGCTTCGGACGCGGCAGCGCCGGGAGCCAGGCTTCACCTTGTCAGCGAAAGCCGCGCGGGCGTGCCCTTCGAAGGAACTGTCGGAGCAGGGCAATGCGTGCGCATACTGACCGGCGCGCCCGTCCCGCGCGGCGCGAATGCCGTGGTGATGCAGGAACACGCGCGCGCCGAAGGTGATTTCGTGGTCCTCGACCAGCCCGCGCGCCCGGGCCAGAATTTCGTCTTCGCGGGAGAGCATGTCCGCGTGGGAGAAATTGTGGTCCCGCGCGGCTCGCGCCTCGGTTACGCCGAGCTTGCCGTGCTGGCGGAGGTGGGCCGCGTGATAGTGCCGCTCACTCGGCGTCCGCGCGTGGCCATTGTCTCCACCGGCGACGAGCTTGTCCCCGTGGAACAGGCGCCGGGGCCGTTCCAAATTCGCAATAGCAATAGCGTCTCTCTCTCCGCGCAGGTGGCGCTCGTGGGCGGCGAGCCGATTATGTCCGGCAACGCCCACGATACGCCCGACGAACTCCGCGAGCGCATCGGCAAGGGCCTCGAATCCGATATTTTGGTTTTGAGCGGAGGCGTGTCGGTTGGAAAATACGACCTCGTCGAGCAGGTTCTGTGCGAACTCGGCGCGGAAATGTTCTTCGACGCCGTGGCCATTCGTCCAGGCAAGCCCGCGGTGTTCGGATGGTGCCGCGGAAAGCCCGTCTTCGGCTTGCCGGGGAATCCTGTTTCCACGATGGTGACGTTCGAGCTGTTTGCCGCTCCGGCTGTTGAATTGCTCAGCGGCTTTGCGCCCCAGCCGCTGCCGCTTTTCAAAGCCAAGCTGCTGCATCCCGTCGCGGAGAAACAGGAGCTTACCCATTTCCTTCCCGCGCGCGTCACTTGGCCCGCCGGTGAGGCGTGCGGCGACCCGATGGTCGAAACCATTCCGTGGGAAGGCTCGGGAGATATTGGAGCCGTGGTGCGCGGGAACTGCTTCCTCATCGTGCGTTCGTCGAGACTGCATCTCGAGCAGGGCGAATGGGTGGACGTGCTCCCGCAGCGCGGGAAATTTTAGGCGCAGCCGATCCATGAAGAAATCGTCGCATTACGGAAAAAAAGGCCGCGTGCAGATGGTGGACGTCACATCGAAGCCCGCCACTCGACGCACGGCCGTCGCGCGCGCGTTTGTGCGCATGCAGCGCGCGACCGTCGCGAGCGTGCGCCGCCTGAAATCACCGAAAGGGGACCCGCTTGAAATCGCGCGCATCGCGGGAATCACCGCGGCCAAGCGCACCGCGGAGCTGATTCCGCTTTGTCATCCCCTGGCATTGACGCACGTGGATGTAAGCGCCAAGCTGTGCCAGAATGGAATTGAGATTACCTCGCGGGTGACGGCCACCGGGCCCACGGGCGTGGAGATGGAAGCCCTTGTTGCCGCGGCCGTCGCGGCGCTGACGATTTACGACATGTGCAAGGCATTCGAGCGCGGCATGGAGATCACCGAGTTGTGCGTGCTCGAAAAATCCGGCGGGCGCAGCGGCCTCTACCGGCGCCCCAAGAAAAGCGGCAAGCCATGGCGCACGTGAAAAATGTGAAAGTCCTGGTCGTGGACGATAATCCCCTGGTCCTCGACCTGGTCGTCAAGGGACTCGCGCCGCATGCCGATACACGCGCGGCAACCGACGGCGCCGAGGCGCTTCTGAAAATCGTGGACGATCCGCCGGATCTGATTGTCTGCGACTACCGCATGGCCGGGCTCGACGGACGCGGCCTCTACGACAAGCTCCACGCCCGCGAACAGACGCGAAAGATTCCGTTCATTTTTCTCGCCAGCCGCGGCGACATCGAGGAAAAGCTTCGCCCCATGGTGGAAAGCGCCGAAGAGTTCATCACCAAGCCGTTCTTTCTGAAGGATGTGGTGCAGCGCGCGAAGAAGGTGATCGATCGTCTCCAGCTTGAAAAGCTGCAAAAGCGCGCCGTGCGCCCCGGCGTGATGCAAGGGCGCCTCGAAGAGATGAGCATGATGGACCTGATGCAGTCGCTCGAAATGGGCCAGAAATCCTGCCAGTTGACCATCCGTCGCGGCGAGGATGTCTGTGAGATGTTTTTCTCCTCGGGCCAATGCGCCGATGCCCGCTTGGGCGCGCTCGAAGGCGAGCCTGCCGTCTTTGAAGCCGTGCGCTGGCCGGACGGCGAATTCGAGCTGGATTTCAACGCCGCGCCCACTCGCTCCACGATTTCCCGAAGCACCACCGGCCTGCTGATGGAGGCGCTGCGCCTGATGGATGAAGGGCAGCGCGAAACCGAAGATGGCGCCGGGAGCGGCGAAGCATAAACCGCCGCGAGCCACGCGATGCGCGTCTCCATCCTCACCATCAGCGATTCCGTAGCCGGCGGCAAGGCGGAGGACCGCTCCGGCCCGTCGGTGATCGCCCGGTGCAAGGAGCTGGGCTGGGAAATTGTGTCGTCCGCTGTGCGCGCCGACGACCGAAGCGACATCGTATCTTTTCTGGAAGTGACCGCGGACTCGAACGCCGCTGACGTGATCCTCACAACGGGCGGCACGGGCCTCGGCCCGCGCGACATCACGCCTGAGGCAACCATGGCCGTCGTCACCCGGTTGATTCCGGGATTTTCGGAGCACATGCGCGCCGAGGGCGCCACGAAGACGCCTCGGGCATTGCTTTCGCGGGGCGTCGCCGGCATCCGCGGCCAGACGATTATCGTGAATTTGCCCGGCAGCCCGCGCGGCGCCGTGGAATCGCTCGACGCGATTGCCGGGCTGCTATCGCACGCCGTGGCCATCGTGCACGGCGCGCGGCACGATTGATTTCCGATTTCCGTGAAAACAGCGCAAATGGCATCGCCAGATCCCAAGCGGCCCGTTGACACAGGCGGAACGATCAAGCAGATGGCGCTCGCGTTCCAATTGCCGTTCACGCTGGTCGCCCCCGTCGTGCTGGGCGGCGCGGTCGGGTATTTCCTCGACCGCTGGCTGCACACGAAACCGTACTTGATGCTCGTGCTCGGCATCCTGGGCGTGGTGGCCGGAATTCGCGACGCTTTGAAATCCGCAAGCGCGGAGGACAAGAAAAGCAGTGAATGATTCGGATTACGCCGCGATAGAGCGCCGCATCGAATGGTTCATCGCCGGCCTGGGTGGGGCGATCACCATCGGTGCCGCCGTGGGCTGGGGCCTTCGCGCAGCCGCGGGCGCTGCCGTGGGAACGGCGCTATGCTGGCTGAATTTCCGCTGGCTGCGGCAGGGCGCCGCCGGGGTGATCCGCCTGGGGCTGATGCAGGCAGGCGCCGAGGAAGTCCGCATCCCAAAAAAGGTTCATGCGAAATTCTTTGGACGCCTCGCGTTGCTGCTGCTGGCGGCCTATGCTATTCTCGTTTTATTCCGGTTGCCCGCGGTGGCATTCCTTTGCGGAGTCGTAGCCGTGGCGCCGGCGATCGTGCTTGAGCTTGGATACGAATTGATTCACGGCCATCATCGTTGGAACGCGGAGTAATTCCGATTCGCGAAATAAGTAGATAAGCCGCCCTTTTTTCGAGGAGATGGATGGGACAGGAGCACATTCTAGGCGTGACCAGGGCCGTGAACTGGCTGCTCGGCAAGCCCGCGGCGGTGTTTTTCGCGTTTCTTCACATCCAGCCGGCGAATCCGCAGTATCCCATACCGAATTTTTTTGCCATGGAACTCGTAACTGTTCTCCTGGCCGTTATTTTCTTTCTGTGGCTCAAGCCGCGAATTTCAGCGGACCGTCCCCCTGCGGCGCAGCAGTGCATGGAACTGCTTATCACCAATCCGATGGGCGTCGGCGTCAAAGACCTGCTCGATGATATCGTCGGGCATGGGAGCGAGAGCCACATTCCGCTGCTCGGAACAATCGGGATATTTATCTTGCTGTGCAACCTGGTGGCCGTGGCGCCGGGATTCATGTCGCCCACGGCCGAAAAGACCGTCCCTCTCGCGTGCGCACTGGTCGTCTTTTTCTATTACAACTGGTTCGGCATCAGCAAACACGGCGCCGCGGCATACGCGAAGACTTTGATGGGGCCGGTGAAAGCGATCTCGCCCATCATGGTTGTGGTCGAGACGTTCAGCCACTTTGCGCGCATGCTTTCCCTTACGGTCCGTCTTTGGGCCAACATGATGGTGAGCGAACTGCTTTACGTTTCATTTCTCGGTCTTTCCATCGGCCTCGTCACCTTTCTGGGCCATTTGAATCCGCTGGGATATGTCTCCGCGGTGGTTCCGGTGGGAATTCCGATCGCGGTGACGCTGTTTCACATTTTCGAAGCCGTGCTGCAAGCCTTCATATTCACGATTTTATCGGTGGTATATCTCGGCCTGGCTGTCGCCGACGAGCACTAATCTGGAATCATGAGCTGCCAGCGTGAGACCGGCTGCCTCCCAAGGCTTCCGGGAACCACCTCCTGGCGGCCAATTCATAACGAGGAGAAAAAATGCTGAGAAAAACAGTGTGGTTTCTGATGTTCGCAGTGAGCGCTCTGTTGCTCGCGCCGGTGGCGCTGGCGCAAGCGGCAGAGGCGGTGAAGCCCGCCGTTGACTGGGTGGACGTGGCTGCGACCCTCGCTTTGGGCATCACGGCTGCAGGTTGCGGTCTCGGTCAGGGAAGGGCAACCGCGGCGGCCTGTGAAGGTACCGCGAGGAATCCGGGCGCCAGCGGACCCATTCGAATTGCGTTCATTCTCGGTGTGGCGCTGATCGAGTCGCTCACGCTGTATGTGCTGGTCGTTGTTCTGATCAAGTAGAGACACCAACGCGCAAACTATGCGGCCCGGAGGCTCGCGACGAGCGAGCCTCCGGGCCTTTTTCTTTTAATGGGGGCGCGAAGCAGCGAAGCGCGTGCGATTAGCGCAACAAGAGAGAATCGGCGGCGGCTTTGGCGAAGCCGAGGACGCGGGCAGGGAAGATGCCAAGATAGAGCGTCCCAGCCGCGGCGACGAAGAGTGCAGCAGTGAGCGTGGGCGCAACCCTGGCCGGCACGTAATCCTTATTGGGCTCCCAGAAGTACATGGCCACGATCACACGCAAATAATAATAAGCGCCGATCACGCTGTTGATTGCCGCAATCACCACCAGCCACACGAACCGCGGGTCGCGGCCATCGAGCGCCGCCTGGAACGCCAGAAATTTTCCGAGGAAGCCGGCCGTGGCGGGCAGGCCCAGCAGCGAGAGCATGAACAGCGAAAAGCACGCGGCCAGCACCGGCTGCTTCGAGCCCAGTCCGGCGTAGTCTCGAATCTCGAGCCGCTTTTCGCCCTTCTGGCCCAGGTGCGCGACCACGAGAAAAGCTCCCGCCTTCATCAGCACGTAGGCTGCAAGATAAAAGAGCACGGCTGCGATGCCGACGACGGTGGAGGCGGCGAACGCGACGAGGATGTATCCCGCATGCGCGATCGAGGAGTAGGCGAGCATGCGCTTGACGTTCGTCTGCACCAGCGCCGCAAGGTTGCCGATGCACATGCTCAGAATCGCGGAAATCCATATGGCCCAGAACCAGAAGCCGGCGGCCGAGCCGAACGACACGTAAAAAATGCGAATCATCAGGGCGAACGTCGCGGCCTTTGGCGCTGAAGCCAGCAGCGCGGTGACCGGCGTGGGCGCGCCTTCGTAGACGTCCGGCCCGTATATCTGGAACGGCGCGACCACCACCTTGAATCCCAGCCCCACGAACATCAGCCCAAGGCCCAGGATGGCGAGATCGGGCAGGTGCCCTTGCACGTTGAGCGCATCTTCGAGCGCTGCCTGCACGCGGTCAATCTGTGTCGTTCCCGTGGCGCCATAGACCATGGCGATGCCATAGAGGAAAAAGGCCGTGGCGAACGACCCAAGCAGAAAATATTTCAGCGAGGCTTCGTTCGAGGCCGGCGCGCGCCGGCGGAAACCGGCCAGCACATAGGTGGAAATCGAGCTCATCTCCAGGCCGATGAACGCAGTGACCAGTTCGTTTGCACCGGCGAGAATCCCCATTCCCGCCGCGGCGAATAATACCAGCGCGTAGTATTCGCCGCGCTGCAGGCCTTCGCCATCGAGATAATCGAGCGAGCCGAGTATCACCAGCGCGGCCGTGCCGATGATGACCACGTGCAGAAAAATGCTGAAACTATCGTTGTTGATCAAATTGCTGTACGCCATGCCGCGATTCTCCATGGCCACGTGTATGGCAGGGAAGATCGCGAAGACCGCGCCAATAAATGCCAGCCAGCCGAGCATGCGGCGGTTTTGCGGGCGCACGAACGGGTCCACAATCATGATGAGGATGCCGAAGAGACACAGGTGAAGCTCAGGGGCGAGCCGGTGAAGGTTCGCGTGCTGCTCGGCGGCAAAGGAAATCACTGCTGCACCCGCCCTTCCTTAACGGCTGCTTCCGCCACCGTTCCGGGCGCGGCCGCCGGGCGCGAAGCGCTCTGGGGGCGCTGCATCTGCAGCAGAATATTATTCGTGGACACTTCCATGCGCGAGGTGAAGAGCGGGGAAGCAATCCCCATGAACAGAATCACCAGCGCCACGGTCACGAGGATGACGCGCTCGCGGGCCGAGGCGTCCGGCAGGGCGCGGTTTTTTTCGACCGTCACCTCGCCGAGAGCCACGCGCTGGTAGGCCCACAGCAGATAGATCGCGGAGAGCACCGCGCCGCTCGTGGCCCAGGCGGCCCATGCATGATGGTGCTCGAACGTCCCGATCAAAATCAGAAATTCGCCGACGAAGCCGTTCAGCAGCGGCAGCGCAAGCGACGACAGGCAGATAAACAGAAAAAATGACATCAACACAGGCATGGGGGTAGCCAATCCGCCGAACTCCTTGATTTCGTGCGTGTGGCGCCGGTCGTAGAGCATGCCCACGGCCAGGAAGAGCGCACCCGTCGAAACGCCGTGGTTCAGCATCTGGTAGATCGCGCCCTGGATAGAAACGGTGCTGAACGCGAAAATCCCGAGCACCACAAGTCCCAGGTGGCTCACCGATGTGTAAGCGACCAGGCGCTTCAAATCGTGCTGCACCGTGGCCACGAGCGCGCCGTATACGATGCCGATAATCGCAAGGACGGCAATCGCCGGGGCCATGCGGTGCGCCGCTTCCGGAAACAGCGGCACGCAAAAGCGCAGGATGCCGTACGTTCCGAGCTTCAGCATCACTCCCGCCAGAATCACGGAGCCCGCCGTGGGCGCTTCCGTGTGCGCGTCGGGCAGCCAGGTATGCAGCGGGAAGAGCGGCACCTTGATTGCGAACGCCAGGAAGAACGCGCCGAAGAGCAGCAGCTCCGTCCGTGGCGCCAGCAGCACGGCTCCACTTTGGAGTTTCCCCAGAATCTCAGGATAGTCGAACGTGCCCGCGATGTTGTAGAGCCACACGATGGCCACCAGCATCAGCATCGAGCCGAGCATGGTGTACAGGACAAATTTCAGCGCCGCATAGATTCTGCGGTCGTGTCCCCAGATGCCGATGATGAAGTACATGGGAATCAGCGTCAGCTCGAAGAACACAAAGAAGAGAAAAAGATCGAGCGAGACGAAACAGCCGATCAAGGCCGTCTCGATCACCAGCAGCGAGATGAAGAAGCCCTTCACGCCTTCCTGGATGGATTGCCAGGAGCACAAAATCGCGAGCGGCGTCAGGAACGTGGTCAAAATCACCAGGAACAGGCTGATGCCGTCCACGCCGAGGTGGTAATGGATGGCCTGGCCGATCCAGGGATGAAATTCCTCGAAGTTGTAATTCGGATTGGCGGCGTCGAACCCGCGCACAAGGAGCAGCGAAATCGCGAATTCGGCAAGCGAAGCGGCCAGTGCGATGCGGCGTGTCCACACATGGTCCTCCGCGCGCAGCAAGAGCAGTGCGGCCACGCTCAGCAGCGGCAGGAATGTGACCACGGTCAGCAGGTGCGGTTGCGTTCCCATCCTAGTGTCCCATCCTCAGGAGCCCGAGCAAGAGCACGGTGAAGCCCACCGCTCCGATAATCACCCACGAGGCGTAGCTCCGCTCGTTTCCGGATTGCAGCCTGCGCAACTGCCCGCCCCATCCGCGCGCCGAGTCCGCCGCGCCGTTCACCGCGCCGTCAATCACGCGCTCGTCCACCACGTGCCACAGGACATTCGTCGAAATCCACAGCAGCGGACGCACGATCAGCGCCGCGTAAATTTCATCCACGTAATACTTGTTTAGGATGAGCGTATAGAGGCCGTGCAGGCTTTGCGCCAGCCGCTTGGGCGCTTCCGGCTTGCGAATGTAGAACCACCACGCTACCAGGAAGCCCGCCAGCGCCACGAGCACGGCCACGGCGGAAAGCTGAAGTTCCAGCGTGTGCGCCGCCTCTTCGGAAAGCGTGGAAGCAGGTGCGAGGCTCGCCGCGGAGGCAAAAACGGGATCGAGAAAGTTTTTGAAATAATCCGCCCCGCCCCAGAATTTCGGCGCCGCGAACCATCCGCCCACCGTGGATAGAATCGCGAGGATTGCGCAGGGCACGAGCATGCTCTTGGGCGATTCGTGGACGTGCACCTTGTGCTCGTCATAGCGCGGCTTGCCGAAGAACGTGAGAAAGATGAGGCGAAACATGTAGAACGACGTGAGCGCAGCCGCTGCGAGCCCCACCGCCCACAGGATTCGATTCGCGTACGGCCCCGAATAGGCGCTGGCCAGAATTTCGTCCTTGCTGAAGAAGCCTGCGAATGGCGGAAAGCCCGCAATAGCAATCGTGGCCACGAGCATCGTCCAGTACGTGACGGGAATCTTTTTCCGCAGCCCGCCCATTTTGCGCATGTCCTGCTCGCCGCCCATGGCGTGGATCACGCTCCCGGCTGCCAGGAACAGCAAGCCCTTGAAAAAGGCGTGCGTCATCAGATGAAAAACGCCCGCGGTATACGCGCCCACGCCGCAGGCCAGAAACATGTAGCCAAGCTGCGACACGGTCGAATAGGCGAGCACTTTCTTGATGTCGGTTTGCATCAAGCCGATGGTCGCCGAATAGAGCGCCGTCGCCGCGCCCACGATGGCGACCACAAGCATGGCCGCCGGCGCGCGCGAAAACAGCGGATTCATCCGCGCCACCATGTACACCCCGGCCGTGACCATCGTCGCCGCATGAATCAGCGCGCTCACCGGCGTCGGGCCTTCCATGGCATCCGGCAGCCAGACGTACAGCGGCAATTGCGCCGATTTGCCGATCGCGCCCGCGAAGAGCAGCAGGCAGATGGCCGTCAGCGCGCCCGCGTGGCCCATGGTATCCGGCTGCATTCCAGTGGCCGCGCCGAACATGGCGCCAAAGGCCACGGAGCGAAACGTCCAGAACGCCAGCAGTATGCCCACCGTGAATCCCAAATCGCCGATGCGCGTAACGATGAACGCCTTTTTCCCCGCGTCCGCCGCCGATTTCTTCAGGAACCAGAAGCCGATCAGCAGGTAGCTGCACAGTCCCACGCCTTCCCATCCCACGAACATCACCACCAGGTTCGCGGCCATCACCAGCGTCAGCATGAAGAACATGAAAAGATTCAGGTAGCAGAAGAAGCGGTAGTAGCCGCCCTCGTGCGCCATGTAGCCCGTGGAATAGATATGGATGAGCATGCCGACGAAGGAGACCGTCAGCAGCATAACGATCGTGAGCTGGTCCACTTGCAGCGCGAAATCCACGCGGAAGGGTCCGGCAAGAATCCACGTGAAGTAATCTCCGATCACTGCATGGTCGGGCGCGAGAGCGCGGTATTCGCGCACCAGCTCCGCGACGGCCAGAAACGCCAGCGACACCGAGCCGATGGCCACGCCGTTCACGGCGGATTTCGGCCAGCGCTTGCCGCATAGGCCGTTGATCGCGGCGCCCGCCAGCGGCAGCGCGAGAATGATCCACAGATGATTGAGTAGCAGCATCAGAATTTGAGCAGGTTCATGCGCTCCACGTTGAGCGATTCACGGTTTTGCGCCAGCATGATGACGATGGCCAGCCCCACGGCCACCTCCGCCGCGGCCACCACGATCACGAAGAAAACGAAGACAAGCCCGTCGAGCTGCCCTAGCGCGCGCGCGAAGGCCACAAACGCCAGATTCACGGCGTTGAGCATCAGCTCGATAGACATGAAAATCGTGATGATGTTGCGCTTGAAAACGAACGCCACCACGCCCAGCCCGAAAAGTATGCCGCTCAGCGCCAGATAGTAGGAAATCGGAACAGTGCTCATTCTTCCCTCCTCGCCAGCACCAGCGCGCCCAGAATCGCAATCAAAATCAGAATGGAAGTCGCCTCGAAAGGAAAAAGATACTGCCGGAAGAGCAGCTCGGAGAGCGTGTACGTCGAAGCGGCCTCCTGCGGCGCTCCCGCGCCATTGGCGATGGCTGCCCCGGCCTCCGCGTGGTAGAGCCAGTGCGCGATTTCCAGCAGCAGAAAAAACGCCAGCGGCACGCCGGCAAATTTCGCGATCTTGCTGTAATCCGTGCGCTCTTCCACGCCCGCGTTCAGCAGCATGATGACGAACACGAAGAGCACCATGATTGCCCCGGCGTACACAATAATCTGCACCGCGGCGATGAACGGCGCGCCCAGAAGCAAATAGAGCACCGCGAGCGACACCATCACCAGAATCAGCGCCAGCGCGCTGTGAATCGGCTCGCGTGCCAGAATCAGCACCACCGCGCCCCCGACTGCCAGCAGCGCGCACGCGAAAAACATTAGGAGCTGGACGCTCATCCGTGCCTCACCCAGCCGTAAACAAACCACGCGGCCGTCAGCACCAGATTTGCCAGTGACACGGGCAGAAGCAGCTTCCAGCCGAACGACATCAGCTGATCGTAGCGGAAGCGCGGCAGCGTCCCGCGCACCCACACGTAGAAGAAGAGAAACACCAGCACCTTGGCCGTGAACCAGAATGGCCCCTGGATCAGCGGCATCACCACGGGAATCAGGCAGAGCGCGCCCAGGCCCAGCGCCAGCAGCGTCACCACCGTCAATTGCAGGCGCGCGATGCCGTGCATCTGCGTCACTGTGTCGTAGGCGCAGTAGATTCCCAGCAAAAGCAGCCCTGCTCCGGGCACGTAGAGCTGCCACGTCCAGCGATCGGGAAAAGGCGAAAGCCAGCCGCCGAAGAAGAGAATCGTCGCCAGGCAGGACACCGTGATCATGTTCGCGTATTCGGCCATAAAGAACATGGCGAACTTGAAGCTCGAATATTCGGTGTGGAAGCCCGCCACCAGTTCCGTTTCGCCCTCGGGGAGATCAAAGGGAATGCGGTTTGTCTCCGCGATGGCGGCGGTGATGTAGCACAGAAATCCCACGATCTGCGGCACCACGTACCATTTGGGAATCAGGTGCCAGTAGTAGCCGCTCTGGTCCGCGATAATGTCATTGAATTTCAGCGTGCCCGCCAGCAGCACCACGCCCACCACCGAAAGCGTCAGCGACACTTCGTAGCTGATCATCTGCGCCGAGCTGCGCAAGCCGCCCAGCAGCGAGTATTTATTGTTCGAGGACCACCCCGCCAGCGCCACGCCATACACGCCCATCGAAGTGATGGCGAAAAGGAACAGCAGGCCGATATCCAGGTTCGAGATGATGAAGATGGGCTGGCCCAGCACTTGCACGCTGGGCGGCCCGAAGGGAATCAGGGCAATCGCCGTCAGAGCGAGCGCCAGCGCCAGGAACGGCGCCAGCACGTAGATGAACCGGTCGGACTCCGGCGGCGTCAGGTCTTCTTTGAAAAGAAATTTCAGCCCGTCGGCAAGGGGCTGCAGCAGCCCGTGCGCCCCCACGTAGTAGGGGCCCCAGCGCGACTGGATGTGGGCCACGACTTTCCGCTCGAACCAGGTCAGGTACGCCAGCGCCGTCATCACCACAAACAGCAGGACGGCGATCTTGACTAGCGATACCACCAGGATTGGGTGCTGGGTGATGAACTCCACGGTGCGTCTTTAGCCTCGTTCGTTGAATTGAGCCTGGAACAGTAGCGGCCCAGTGTGCCGCTCGTAAAGAGATAATCGTGCGAAGAAAAAATTGCGCCTGCGGGCGCTTCGTGCGGCCGCTCGACTGCTTTGCAAGTTGCCGTTGCCCGTTCCGCGCCGCCGGCCATCAAATTCGCGTAGGAAAGGCCGTAGCCTGCCACGTTCTGCCGGATTTCGTCGAACGCCGCCTCGGGCGTCCTCAGCCGTATGGGCGAGCCCAGTCCGAGCATCGCAAGCTGGTGCGAAAGGATGCGCAGCAGATCGTAATCGCTGCGCGGGCCTTGCGGATCAATCGCGCGGTGCGTCCATTGCACCTCGCCGGCCGTGTTCGTGAGCGTGCCTTCCTTTTCGTATGTGGATGCGGCGGGCAGCACCACGTCCGCGCGCTGCGCCGTTTCCGTCAGGAACATATCCTGCACCACCAGCAGCTCAAGCCCCGCCAGGCGCTCCCGCTCCGCGACACCCAACATTTTCAGCGGATTCGCGCCCACCACATAAAGAGCCTTCAATTTCCCGGCCTTGGCCGCGTCCATCATCGCGCGCGTATCCAGGCCCGGCGCCGCGGGAATCTCCGCGCCCCATAGCTTTCCGAAGCGCGCGCGTTCGGAGGCATCCGAAATCGGGGCGTAGCCCGGCAGGCGATCCGGCAGAATTCCCATGTCCGCCGCGCCGCGCGAATTGGAATAGTCCCCTAGAGGCATAAAGCGCGTCCGGCCCCCGAGCCGCGCGCTAAACGAAATCAGGTCGCGAAGCGCGGCGCCCTGAATCTCCGCGCCGAACAGAATCACAACGTCGGACTCTGCTTCCAGTGCCGCCTTCAGTTGCACCAGCGCTTCGGTGGTCTTCGCGTCGAACGAGCCCTGTTCCGTTGCTATCCAGTGGATGGCGCGAGCCTCCCCGCCTTTTTCCACTTCAGCAGCCTGCACGGCTTGGCGATGAATCTTGCTCGGACGCGAATTGAGGACGTAGAGGCGCGCCCCGTGATGGCGCACGCCGGTGCGAATCTGCCAGGCCGCCAGCGGATTCTGGTTCGTCACGTCGTTGCCGATGAGCAGCACGGCGTTCGCCGTGTACACGTCCGCCATGGTGGCCATCGCGTCTTTTGCGCCGGGCCCGAGCGCGGCGGCCAGGCCCGCGTAGTCCGCCGTGCGGTGGTGGTCGAGATTGTTCGTGCCCAGCGTCGCGCGCGCGAAGCGGTTCAGCAGATAATTTTCTTCATTCGTCGTGTGATTCGACCCGACCACGCCCATGGCCGCGGCTCCGTGCGCGTCGCGCGCCTGCTTCAGCCGCCGGGCCACTTCCTCGAGCGCGTCCTCCCAGCTTGCCGGTTCGAGCTTGCCGTTGCGGCGCACGAGTGGTTGGCGAATCCGTTCCGCGTGCGTTGTGAAGTCGAATGCGAAGCGGCCCTTGGCGCACAGGAATTCGCCGTTGACGCCGGAATGGTCGCGGTTATTGGCGCGCAGGATTTCGTTGTTGCGCACGCTGAGCGTGGTCTTGCAGCCGTTCGAACAGTGCGTGCAGGGGCTGCTGACGTAGGTCATCTCCCACGGCCGCGTCTGGTAGCGGTAGGTCCCGCTCGTCAGCGCGCCCACCGGGCAGATATCGATGCACATTCCGCACTCTTCGCAGGCCAACTCCTCGGGCAGGTTCGGCAGGATCACGGACTGCACGCCGCGCTCGCCGACGCCCAGCGCCTTCACGTCCATGCCTTCGTCGCAGACGCGCACACAGCGGAAGCAGAGAATGCAGCGCGGCCGGTCGTAGTACACCAACGGCGACCACTTTTCCTCCGGACGGTGCTGCTTTTCTTCGATGTAGCGCGTCTTGTCCAGGCCGTAGCGGAAGGTCATGTCCTGCAATTCGCATTCGCCGCCTTTGTCACATACGGGGCAATCGAGCGGGTGATTCGAGAGCAGGAATTCGATCATGTCCTTGCGCGCTTTGTGTATCTGCTCCGTATCCGTCTTGACGGCCATTCCCTCCGCGGCCTGGAGCGTGCACGCCGTTTGCAGCTTCGGCATCTTCTCCACTTCCACCAGGCACATGCGGCACGCCGCCTGCAGCGTCAGTCCCGGGTAGTAGCAAAACGACGGCACCTCGATCCCCTCGCGCTTCGCCGCTTCGATTACCAGCGAGCCCGCGGGAGCCGTCAGTTGCCGCCCGTCAATCGTGAACGTCACTTGTTTCAGTTCGCTCATGTCCGTCCTAGGACGCCCCCGCAAACATTTCAGCGCGCTTGTAGGCGCACTTTCCGCTCAGATGGTCTTCGAACTCGTTCCGCCATTTCTTCACAATGCTCATCGTCGGCATTGCTGCGGCATCGCCCAGCGCGCAAAACGTCCGCCCCAGCATGTTTTGTGATAGCTCGTAGATCTGCGGGATATCTTCGGCGCAGCCGCCGCCCTCGTGGAACCGGTCGAGCATCTTCCGCAGCCACGCCGTGCCTTCCCTACAGGGAATGCACCAGCCGCATGATTCGTGCGCGTAGAAGTGCATGATCCGCCGCGCCACGTCCACCATGCACGTGTCCTCGTCATATACCACCGTACCGCCCGAACCGAGCATGGACCCCGCCTTCGCCAAAGTGTCGAAATCCATGGCGATATCAATCTCATCGGCGCTGAGCAGCGGGCACGAACTGCCTCCGGGAATCACGGCCTTCAGCTTCTTGCCGTCCCTTATTCCGCCGGCAACCTCCTCGATCATGCGCTTGAGGTTGAAGCCCAGCGGCAGCTCGTAAATTCCGGGGCGATTCACGTGGCCGGAGATGGCATAGAGCCGCGTTCCGCCGTTTTTCGGCGTGCCCAGACCGGCGTACCATTCGCCGCCCTGCCGAATAATCGCCGGCACTGTGCTCAGCGATTCCACATTGTTGATCACCGTCGGACAGCCGTAGACACCCACCACGGCGGGGAAGGGAGGCTTGATCCGCGGATACCCTCGCTTGCCCTCGAGCGATTCCATGAGGGCCGATTCCTCGCCGCATTCGTATGCGCCCGCGCCCGTGTGCGTTACCAGATCGAAGTCGAATCCGCTGCCGAGGATGTTCTTGCCGAGATAGCCCTTCGCGTAGGCTTCCGCAATGGCCCTGTCCAAGATATCGAGTACGTAGCGATATTCGCCGCGAATGTAGATGTATCCTTGGTGCGATCCCACCGCCCGCCCCGCAATCACGCATCCCTCGATCAGTTGGTGCGGGTCCATTTCCATCAGCGGGCGGTCCTTGCACGTTCCCGGCTCGCTTTCATCGGCGTTGGCTAGGATGTACTTTGGCTTATCCGTTCCCTTGGGTATGAAGCTCCATTTCATTCCTGTCGAAAAGCCCGCTCCCCCGCGTCCGCGAAGCCCCGACTTCTTCACTTCCTCGATGATCTGCTCGGGCGTCATCTGCTTCAGCGCCTTTTCGAGCGCTTGATAGCCCTCGTTCTTGAGATACACATCCATCTTGGCCGAGTTCGGAATCCCGAACCGCTTGCTGATCACGGGCACTTCGGCGGGAAGGCGCTCGTGCACCGCCCCGGACGTCACGGGCGCCGGCGGCGGCCTCTTGCCTTCCTGGAGTTGTTCGAAGATGGCGTCCACCTTATCCGGGTCGAGGTTCTCGTAGAAATCATAATTCACCTGCATGGCCGGCGCGCCGGTGCAAGCGCCCATGCACTCCACTTCCTCGAGCGAGAATGTCCCGCTAGGAGACACTTCCTTGTTCCCGATGCCCAGCCGTTTCCGCACGTGCTCAAAGAGTTCGTTGCCGCCGCGCGCCATGCAGGAAACATTCGTGCACACCTGAATGTGATAGCGTCCCGCGGGCTTGCGCCGCAGCATCGAGTAGTACTCGAGCGTCTCCTCCACCTGAACCTTGTTCAGGTCGAGCCGCCTGGCGATTTCCCCGAGGATCTCATCGCCCAGGAATCCGAACTCGTCCTGCGCGTAGACCATCATGGGAATCAGCGCCGAGCGCTTCACGGGATAGCGCCCGGCGAGCTCGTTGAATTTCGCTTCCAGTTTTGCCGGCAGTTCCATCGCAGCTTTAGGACTCACTCCCCTCAAAATTTCGCGATATCACGCCATACGAGTCACGGTTCACGAATCACAAGTCACGGATCACGGTTCTACCGATCCACTTCTCCCAGCACGATGTCCGTAGTGCCGATGCAGGCCACCACGTCGGCGATCAACCGCCCCTCGCACAGTTTCGGCAGCGATTGCAGGTTGACGAACGACGGCGTGCGAAACTTCACGCGATACGGTTTCTGCGACCCGTCGCTGGCCACGAAAACGCCCAGCTCTCCGCGGGGCGATTCAATCGCCTGGTACACCTCGCCCGGCGGCGGCGTAAACCCTTCCGTGAAAATTTTGAAATGATAGATCAAGCCTTCGATCGAGGTCTTCATCTCCTCGCGCGAAGGCGGAATGATTCCCGGCGCCACGGCGCGGAAGGGGCCATCGGCGGGAATTTTCTCCATGGCCTGCCGGACGATTTTCATGCTCTCCCGAATTTCGGCCACGCGCACCAGGTACCGCGCATACACATCTCCCGCGGTCTGCGTCGGAATGTCGAACTCAAACTCATCGTAGCTCGAATAAGGAAAGGCCTTGCGCACGTCGTAGGCCACGCCGCTGCCGCGCAGCATCGGCCCGGAAACTCCCATGGCAATCGCGTCCGCCGCGCTCAGGATGCCCACTCCTTGCGTGCGCGCCATCCAGATGCGGTTTTTCGTCAGCAGGTCTTCGTATTCGTCTATGTGGCCCGGCAGCGACTCCATCACGCGCCGCACGCGGTCCAGATATCCGGGCGGCGGTTCGAGCGCCAGCCCGCCGAAGCGGAAATAGCTGGTCATCATCCGCTGCCCGGAGACGTACTCGAAGATTTTCATGATCTCTTCGCGCTCGCGGAAGCAGTAGAGGAAGACGGACATCGCGCCCAAATCAATCGCGTGCGTTCCCAGCCATACCAGGTGCGACGAAATGCGCGTCAATTCCGTCAGCAGCACGCGGATGTACTGCGCGCGTTTCGGCACTTCCAGTCCGATCAGCTTTTCGACGGCCAGGCAGTAACCCAGATTGTTCGATAGCGGCGCGAGGTAATCAATTCGGTCGGTCAGCGTGATGGCTTGAGAATATGTTTTCGCTTCGCAGTTCTTCTCGATGCCGGTGTGCAGGTAGCCGATCACCGGCTCCGCCTTCACCACCGTTTCGCCGTCCAGCTCGAGGACCACGCGCAGCACGCCGTGCGTCGAGGGGTGCTGCGGCCCCATATTGAGGACCATCGGCCGCGTGGCGCCGGCGGGCGTCTCGATGGATGTCGTCGCCATGGCTTCTACCACGTCGCGTTCGCTCATCTCTAGCGATACCCCTCGACTGGATAGTCCTTGCGCAGCGGGTATCCCTCCCACTCCTCCGGCATCAGGATGCGGCGCAGATCGGGATGGCCCTGAAAGCGTATCCCGAACAGATCGAAAATCTCGCGCTCGTGCCAGTTGGCCGTCGGCCACACCGCCGTGACGGATGGCACCACCGGCTCGCTCCCCGGCACGCGCACCTTCAGCCGCAGTCGCTCGCGGCGCTCGATTGAAAGCAGATGGTAATTCACCTCGAATCGCGGCTCGATGGGATACCGGTCCACGGTCGTAATATCGGAGAGGAATGAAAAGCGCAGCGAAGGCTCAGTGGCCAGATATTCCGCGGTGCGCACCAGGCGCTCGATCGGCACAACGACCGTCGTCTCGCCCCGGAATTCAATCACCTGGGCGACGGCCTGCGTATCCCACTCCCTGAGCTTGCGCACCGCAAGACTGTTTTCAGTAGCCTGTGGGTCCACTATAAGTCCGGTTCCGGATGGGGCCGCCGCTCAGCGATTCCAATCGAGCGCGCCCTTCTTCCAAAGATAAATGTATCCCACGAACAGAATCACAATGTAAATCAGCATCTCCACGAATCCAAACACCTCCAGCCGCTTGTAAACCAGCGCCCAGGGATAGAGGAAGATGGCCTCGATATCGAACAGAATGAATATCAGCGCTACCATGTAGAAATGCACGGAAAAAGGCTGGCGCGCGTCGCCCGTCGGCGAGATTCCGCACTCATAGGCCTGGTCCTTCTCGGCCGACCGCTTGTGCCTGCCCACCACGGTGGAGAGCGTGATCAGCAATCCAGCCATGCCCGCCGCGAGCAGGAACATCAGCAAAAGCGGTGCATAATTATCGAGGTAGTTGCCGTTCATGTTCGTCGCGCTGGTATAATAGCTTCCAGGCGCACAACGGTCAAATGGACTCCTAAAAAATTTTTAGCTGCGCGGTTTTGCGCGCCATCCTGGTCCGCCCGTGGCGGACGGGGAATTTTCACCGTAAGTCGACGGGGGGCAACGCTATCCGAATGAGTTCCGGATTCAACACGGACATCCGCGTTGGCGAGTCCGTCTTTCACGTTCAGACGGAGGATCGTGGCCCGGCCCGCCCTCTCATTGACACCGCCGTCTACCAAAATGGCCGCGTGCTGCACCGCCGCTCGTCGAGCTACGAAGATTTCGCCGCCTCCGCCGACTTCACGGAAGACGTTCTGCGCCAGCGCGTCGAACAGCAGCACCGCGGCGTGATCGAAGAGCTTCGCTCGGGCGCTCTTGCTCCGGAGAAGGCCGCGCCCGCGGGCCAACCGGGTGTGCCCGTACCCTCCGCCATCCAGGTGCAGCTTCTCAATCCCGGCTCGTGGCTTTCGGCGGGCAACGTCACGCTCGATCTCGAAATCGTGCGCCGCGCGGACCGCCAGCCCCAATCCGGAATTCAAGTCGAGGCCAGGATTCTAGGCGCTCTGAAAGACGCCAGCCACTCCGGAACGACCGACGCTCAAGGCCGCGTACTCATCCGCTTCCCGTTGCCTCCGCTCGGCAAGGGGGATTTGGCGCTGGTCATTCATGCCGTAGCAAACGGCGGCAGGGACGAAATTCGCTTCGAGATGCGCTCGCGCAGCGCACCCTCCGGCGCGCCTCCCGCTCAGGGTTCCTGAATGGGGCTCATGAATAGGACTCCTGAAGAATGACGGTCACCATCAATGGCGAGCGCCGCGAAATCCCCGACGGCCTCACCGTCGCCGCTCTCCTCGACCACCTCGGCATGACGCCCAGCCGCGTCGCCATCGAGCGCAATCTCGAAATCGCTCCCCGCGCCCGCTGGAACGAAATCGCCATCGCCGCGGACGACCGCTTCGAAATCGTCCACCTAGTCGGTGGCGGCTAGCGCAGAGCGAAGTTCACTGTGATTTGGGCATGTACCTCCACAGGTTCGCCATTGATTGTTGCTGGACGATACTTCCATTGTTTTACGGCATTCATGGCGGCTTCAGCGAGCTGGCTTGGGCCAGAGACGAATTCCACATTTTTGAGCACGCCATCCTTTCCGATGATCCCATGCAGCAAAACGGTCCCCTCAATGTGCGCCTTTTTGGCCTCTATTGGATACTTTGGCGCCGCATAGTTGATGAGGTGTGAGCCAACCAGCTTTCCCCAATACTGAATCCGCACGGTCGGACCCTGCAGTGAAAAGGCGAACGATATCGTTGTTTCCACCTCGGTTGGTTTCCCATCAATCGAGCACGGTTCGAATGTCCACTGCTTGGCGGCGGCGACGGCCGCGCTCTGCAGGCCTTGTGGTCCGGAGACATCCTCAATTTTTTGCACTGTACCATCGGTTCCGATAACCGCACGAAGGGACACACTTCCTTCCACGCCTGCGGCCACGGCGTCCTGCGGATAGGTTGGATTCACGGAATGTAGCAGTTGTCCGGGCATTCCGTCCCCGCACGCGCCATTTGAAGGAGCGGATTCGGCTTGCGACGGTGTTGCTTGCGTTGCGGCGTTGGGGGCTGAGCTGGTCTGGCCTGAGTCCTGTGCCCTCGCCGCCTGCGGCGCGACCCCAATGAGCCAAGCAAGCGCAACAATAATTCTTGTTTTCATCTCTTGCCTCCACTTCCTCTGAGGTTTCCTTCGAGCAAGTGTCCGAGCTTGTTCTTCTTGGTAAGCAGATAGGCGGCCGAACGCCGGCTCGTCGGAGGCCGGCACGGAACTCGCTCGACCACGCGAATCCCCGCATTTTCAAGCTGCCGAATTTTATCGGGATTATTGGAAAGCAGCCGCACACGGCGCACTCCCAGCGCCTTGAGCGCCTCGGCGGCAAAATCGTAATCGCGCGAGTCGGCCGCAAACCCCAGCTCGCGATTGGCCTCCACCGTATCGAAGCCCTCGTCCTGCAACTCGTACGCTTTCACCTTGTTCAGCAGGCCGATTCCGCGCCCCTCCTGCGGCAAATAGAGGACAATCCCGGCGCGCTCCTTCGCGATTTTCCGCAGCGACATCTCCAGTTGCGCCCGGCAATCGCACCGCTCGGACGCGAACACGTCGCCCGTAAGACACTGCGAATGGATGCGCACCAGCGGGGTTTTCGCGCCCGAAATCCGCCCGTGCTCGATGGCGACAGCCTCCTCGCCCTTCGACCGCCCCGCGATCGCAACCACCGTGAACCGACCAAACCGCGTCGGCAATTCCGCCCGCGCCACGATGTGCGCCTTTTGCACCCCGATGGGCTTTATCGGGGCGCGCCTCTTGTGTCCGTCTTTTGGACCCCGATGATTCATATCGGGGCGCGCCTTCCCGGTCTGCTTTCTCTTCTTCATTGGAATCAACCATTATAGCAGCCGCGTCGAGGATTCCCCCCGCGCACGCCCTTCACAGGCGGCCTTTGCTCTTGCCGTTGCCTTTCCTGGGAACGCCGATCTCCCGATCGGCGCATTTGGCTGGTGCCCCATCCTCGTTTTGTGTGCGTCTTATGCATCCCGACGATTCGTGTCGGGAAGGGTGGGGCCCTCGTCTTCGTCGAGGTCTAACCGCCTCGCTTTTCAGGCGGGCAGATTCGCATCGAGGCGGCCGCCACGAAGGCAAATGCACAATCGTCCGGAGCGCCGGAGGCGCGGCAGAAATTAGCCCAGCCCGGGAGGGCTGGGAAACGCGATAAGAGATAGAGAGAGCGCCGTAGGTGCGACACCTATCCGAATACGAACTTGGGATCAAATTCCACGCTTTGTCTTTGCTTTTGCAGTCGCCCTTGTAGCGGCCGCCTCGAATTGTAGGCGGGCATCTTTTCTTTGATTGTAGCGTCGTCATTCTGAGCGGAGTCCCGCGTTCTTGGTTTTCCCGCCGCTTTTTGGCGGGCGCGGGACGCAGTCGAACGAATCCCTCTTGGCTTTTCCTTCCTCCAGTCGCGGACCTCATTGCCTTAGGATTTAAATGTAGCGCCGGGGACTTCAGCCCGGCATCCCGCCGTTGTATTTGCCTTTGCCGTTACCCTCATCCCTCACTTGCCGCGCCGAAGCGGATTCATCGCGTAGGCGGGCCCTCACGCCTCATCCCTAGTTCTCCCCCTCGCCTTTTGAGGGGCGGGGGACGCAGGGAGGGATCTGCTTTTGCCGTTGTCTTGTAGGTCGCGGCTTAAGCCGCGACATAATCCTCGGTCGCAGCATTCGCATCCCCCGACCTGATTCGGAAAGCCTCCTCGCACCGCGGCCGCGCTAACCCGAGCCCTCCATCTCGGGCGAACGTGCGTCGCGCCTGTCCTGCCCTTCGGGAACGGACGGTTAGAACCCTTACACGGGTACGGCGAAGATGCGATTTTTGCGGGGTTAGAGGGGGGGCGATCGTGAGACGGCCAAACTAAAGGATGCGCCTCCAGCGTTTAAAGGCCTGCACATCGGAAGTATTCAGATCAAACCATTCTCCGTTCATGCGTTTGGGCTCAAATCTCCTATGCCAGTACGCTTCCACCCCGCTTGGATCATCGGTCTTGATTGAGTGAACGAGGTTCATCCTCTCGGGTAGTTGAATCCGAATTTCACTTCCACGACGCACGGTGTCATTGGTCTTTCCAACCTTGTAGTAACGCCCGGACTTGAAAAGATATACTTCGCCGATTAACTCACCGCTTCTTCTATCGCTAGAGATTTCTTCCTTATCATCCGATTCCTCGAGTACGACCGAGCAGAACGCTGCGATGTCGCCGCAGCCTTCTTTATCCTGGCAGTATTCCAATATTCTCTTAGCAAGTTGTCCCTTCGAGCCTAGTCTCTGGAAAACTTTCTTGTTAGGAAATTCAGAATCGTTGTTTTTTTCTACCGTAATCTCTCTATAAGTTGGGAATCTGCCAAGCTTGCGCGCTAGACCAACTAGCTTTTCAAAAAGAAAACTCTCTGCGTGGGCCGGGACGAGTTGATTTGGAACAAGACCGGCTTCTTTCACCGCGTCCCCAAACCCTGCCCAGAACCTTTCCCAGTCGTACGGCTTGATACCAGTCTCACTTTCAAACCTAGCTATGCCCAAGGCCTTCCCGCCGTTCCGACTCGCGGTACGTCTTATTTCGTCTAGGATCCTCTATTTTGTAAGCATTTTGGGTTTTTGAACCGATAACATACACCCGACCGCGCCTGAATGCCAATCGCTGCGATTTGGTCTGACCAACTGAACCCGAAGGCTCTGGGGTAAGCGCCGGAGGCGCGACAGAAATTAGCCCAGCCCGGGAGGGCTGGGAAATGTGGAAGAGAGATCGCGAGCGCCGTAGGTGCGACACCTATCCGAATACGAACTTGGGGTCAAATTCCACGCCGTGTTTTTTCAATAAGGCGAGCAGCTCCGCGTCGAAAGTCATTTTCCTGTGATGCGCTTCCTGCGTTTGTATGTATCGAATGACTGCGGGAACAAGGGAAGAACTCACGCTGAATGCCGCATAGCCGTGTTGCCACGCGAATTTGTGGCCTTCTTCGCTCGCCCATCGCGAGGAATTCGATTTGATGGCTAGGACCGCCTTGGCGAGCGGCAAGGATGGCGGAAGCTGGATGAGGAGATGAATATGGTCGTCTATTCCTCCGATGGCATGCAGGAGAATTCCGTGATTTTTGCAAATGCCCGCGACGTAGGCCCACATTTGGGGTTGAAACTCTTTTGAAATTGTTTTGCGACGATGTTGGGTGCTGAACACGACGTGAACAACGTTTTGGGCGTATGTGTGGGACATGTGCCGCACCTACGGCGCTGGGCGTCTTATATCACGGTCCCAGCCCTTCCGGGCTGGGCTAAGTTCTGCCGCGCCTCCGGCGCTCAGAGGAACGGCCTATAAGCGATCCTGCGGAGGTCGAGTGTGTCGGCTCAGAGGCCACCTCTCGCCTCGCCGCCGGCAACGGTCTTGCTCCCACCGTCTCGCGGATTTAAGGGCATTTTAGGGTGCAAAAACGTGCAAAAAACGACATTTTAAGGCACTTAATGAGCGTCAATTCACGCACGACATCAAACTAAATTCATGCTCGATATCAAGCGCGTCGGACGCTCAACTGTGAGCGTCAATCCACGCTTGATATCAAGCTAAATTCACGCTCGATATCAAGCGCATGGGACGCTCAACTGTGAGCGTGAATTCATGCACAGAACGAGCGTCAATTCACGCTTAACGCGACGCTTAAATTTCCTTGAACCATTCGATTAATTTGCGGCTGGAGATGCTTGAAGACTCAAGCAATTTGTCGAGGATCGGAGCGGCTGGAAAAGGTTGATAGATTCGAGGAATTCGCGGGGGTTGAATTCGATCGCGGACCCAGCCCCAACTGCTGCCCTTTACATCCTCCGGCGCTTTGGCTAACGTAGCGCGCGGGACCGCCAATCACGGTCCGCGAACGAAAAGGCAAGATGCCCGCCTGCAAATCGAGGCGGCCGCTACAAAGGCAAAGGCAAAGGCAAAGGCAAAGGCAAAGGCAAAGGCAAAGGCAAAGGCAGGAATGGAGACACTTTCCGGCGGCAGGGAACTGCTGTTCACTTTGATCCTGAAGGTCGGCTGGGCGGCGGCGCTCGCGGCCTTGCTGGTGCGTTTCCGGTCGTTTCGCAAACTTGTCTTCACCGATACTCGCAACCCCGATGAGCAGGTGATGCTGCTCCTGTTTCTTGTGCCGCCGCTGGCGATTGGGTCCATGCTGCGCCTGCTGGGGCACTATCAGTTCTTCGATCTCACGTTTGAAGGGTCGTTCCTGATGGGTCTGATCGGCGGCCGGATGGTGGGCCTGCTGGGAGGGTCGCTCATCAGCCTGCTCGCGTTCGGCAACCACGAGTGGCTGGCAAGCCCGATGGCTGCGTCGGTGGGATTGCTGGCCGGCGTGATTCGCCAGTTGATGCCGGACAAGGAAGACATCTGGCACTTCGGGCCGTTCCTGTTTCTGGGCATTCCGGAGTGGATATGGAAGCTGGTGCGTTACGGCCAGGGCAATTGGGCGATGCTGCCGCTCTTCGCCTGCGCGGCGATGGAAGTGGGCTATCTCGAACTCGCCGCCGCGGTTCCTTCGCGCTGGCTCTTTGCGATTCATCCCGCCAATAACGGCTATATGGCCCTGGTGGTGCTGTCTTCGGTGATGTGCGTGGCCATCGCCGTGAAGATTTGGAACAACACGCGCATCGAAATGAACCTGGAGGAGAACCAGCAATTTCTGCTCAAGGCGCGCATGGACGCGCTCACCTCGCAGATCAATCCTCACTTTCTTTTCAACACGCTGAACACGGTGTCGTCGCTGATCCGGTTCGATCCGGACATGGCTCGCGGCGTGGTGGTAAAACTTTCGAACATCCTGCGGCGGCTGCTGCGCAAGCATGAGACCTTCGTGCCGCTGCACGAAGAGCTCGAATTCATAGACGACTATCTGGGCATCGAAGAGATTCGCTTCGGGCGCGACAAACTCCAAATCTTCAAGGAGATTGACGAGGAAACGCTCGACGCGTTTATCCCCAGCATGCTGCTGCAGCCCATCATCGAAAACGCCATCAAGCACGGCCTCGCGCCGCGCCTGGAAGGCGGCGAAATCCGTCTGCGCACGCGCCGCCACGACGGCCGCCTGCTGATTGATATCGAGGACAACGGCATCGGCATTTCGCCGGAACGGCTGCGCGAGGTGTACGGCGGAGGCATCGGCATCAGCAACGTCCACGAGCGGCTGCGCCTTCTTTACGGCGAGCAGTTCAAGATGGACATCCGCAGCCAGGAAGGCGAAGGGACGCAAATCCACATCGAGATCCCCGAAGTCTCCGCCGCCGAGCCCGCCGCCAGCGCCTAGCGGCATTGCTTCTCGAATTCCTCGAATCCTTCAAGCATTTCAAGCCGCTCTTGTCCTCATGAAATTGCTTTAATGCTTAAAGCAATTCGAGCATGGATTTGACCGTGAATTGACGCCCACAATTGATCGTCACTTTCGCTCGATATCGTGCGTGAATCGATGTTCACAGTTGAGCGTCCCACGCGCTTGATATTGAGCATGAATTTAGTTTGATATCGAGCGTGGATTGACGCTCACAGTTGAGCGTCCCACGAGCTTGATATTGAGCATGAATTTAGTTTGATATCGTGCGTGAATTGACGCTCACTAAGTGCCTTAAAATGTCGTTTTTTGCACGTTTTTGCACCCTAAAATGGCTTATCGAATGGGAGGATCGGAATTGCACTGGGTCGCGCGTGGATGCTAGATTATCGCGCGTACAATTGGAAGAGCGATGACCTTCGGGGGGCGAGCGAGTCGAAGGACCGGTGGGGTGCGGGCCGGGGCGGAACGGGATATGGGAGGGGGATCGGCTATGCGTGCCACGAGACATTTTCGATGCCGAGACGGAAAGACGGCTCGGGGGTATCTTCGGGTTTTGCTGGCTGCGGCGGTTGTGTTTTGGGCTATGGCGGCGCCGCTGGCGCTATGGGCGCAGGAAACGGAGGGCCCGATGCCGGCGGCGAGCCCGCAAAAGTCATCGGACGCGCAACATTCGGCTGACGTGCAACAACCGGGGGGCGCGCAGGAACAGCAGGATGCGGAGGAAGTGCAGAGGGCGATGCAAATCTTGGAGCGGACGGCTGCCGTATATAGAAAACTCGGGAGCTACCAATACAACGTAACCATCGAAATGTTGCGCGGCGGGAAGACGTATGAGCAGCATGGAACCATCAGCGGGGAGCGGCCGGGGAAATACAGAATCGAGGATGACGATCCCAAGGGGCAGGTGGAAATCAGCGATGGCCAGACGAAATGGACGCTCGACCGCGGGAGCAACAAGTACACGAAGGCCGCGGCGACGGCAGGGGATGAGACTCCGATCAGCGATTTCGAGAATATCAATAAGGATGTGTTGAAAGTCAGCTTCAAGCCGGAAGGGCAGTACCAGGAGGCGGGAAAAACCGGGATGGAGTATAGGATCGCGGTGGTGCGTAAATCGTGGCCGCAGGGGACGCTCGCCGGTGTGGAACACATGACCTACGGGATTGACGAAGAAACCTACGCCATACACTACGTGGCGACAGTCGCGGGCGATGATTGGAAAAACGTCGCTTATTCTCCGGTGAAATGGAATGAAGCCGTGCCGGAGGCGGACTTTGCGTTCACGCCGCCGGGGTCCGCGAAGGAGGCGGCATTCGTGCCGGCGGCGAAAATGCAGCCCGTGGCGCTGGTGGGATCGGAAGCGCCGGACTTTACGCTCCACGACACGAGCGGCAAGGCGGTGAGCTTGCACGATTTGCGCGGCAAAGTGGTGCTGATGGATTTCTGGGCGAGCTGGTGCGGGCCGTGCCATGAGGCGACGCCGTACATTCAATATATCCACGAACAAATGGGGGGTCAGGGAGTGGTGGTGCTGGGACTCAATGACGGCGAGGACCTCGATACGGTGAATCAATTCGTAAAGGAAGAGTCTGTCACGTTTCCCGAGCTGCTGGGCTGCGAACCGGATGTGGCTATGAGTTATTTCCTGGATGGGTTGCCTACGACGGTGGTGATTGACCGCCAGGGCAAGATTGTTTTCTACGAGGATGGTTTCGGTTCGTCACTCGAGATTGTGAACGCCCTGAAGAAAGCGCTGAAGAAGTAATATCCGGCGAAGACGAGGATGGGGCAGCCGCAAAGGCAAAAAGCAACGGCACATAGGCAAGAGTGCCTTTGCTACGTGTAAGACGCTTTTTATTCGGAGGGGCGGGGGCCTTCGTTGCCTGAGCCGCCGGTGTTGCGTGAGGAATCGTTGGGGGAGAGGAGCTGCTCGAGGAGGCCGATGAGGGTGAAGACGTCCATCTTCGAGACGACGGCGCGAATGCCGACTTTCAGGGCGTGCTCCTCGAGACTCGGGCTGGCGTGCTGCGTGAGCATGACGATGGGCACATCGGGATCAATTTCCACCATGCGGCGCGCGGTCTCGAGGCCATTGATGCCGGGCATTTGAAAATCGAGAATGACCGCGTGGGGACGCAGATTTTTGAACATGTCCAGAGCGGTCCAGCCATCGGCGGCGTCGCCGCATACTTCCCATCCGGGGTTTGCCTGTAAAAGCGTGCGAAGCCCCTGCCGAACCGGTTCGCTATCGTCAACGATCAATAGTCGTATAGGCATCAGAAACTTTTTCGCCTCAGGCCGGGATATGGGTGGGCGCCGCGCAGGGAAGGGATTCCGAATCGGAAGCACTCAGAGCGGCAGCGATGGCGTTTGGTATGAGCAAGAATTTTCAACTCGTCACAAATGCTGAGCGAGCGTCCTCTGCGACTGGGCCTCGCGCCCATTGGTTTTCCCTTCCGGCATGGCGTCAGTAAGGGGAAGAGTGGCTGTGATGGTTGTGCCCTTTCCATTGGAATGAACTTCGAGCGTGCCTCCGAGCTCTCTCGTGCGCTCGCGCATCCCGCTGAGTCCCATGCCGGGGTTTATGCCGAGTGACATGGAGAGGCGATGCTCGAGCGGTATGCCCTTGCCTTCATCGCAGACCTCAACGATCAGCTTCTTTTCATGGGAAGGCCAGATTTTGATGCTCGCCGTCTTGCTTCCCGAATGGCGGTAGACGTTGGTGAGGGACTCCTGCACGATCCGGAAAATGGAAATTTCGATATTGGGGGCGAGGCGTCCGATTTTGGGAGAGAGCTCCACATCGACTTTTACGTTGCTGCGATCGGCAAAACCATCCGCGAAGGTCTTAATGGCGGGCATGAGACCGATTTCGTCGAGAAGGGGAGGGTGAAGGAGATGAGAAAGCGTGCGTATTTCCTGCGACAACTGCTCGACGAGGAGGGCGTTCTGGCGGAGAACGCCGGCGGCCTCCGGGCTGAGCTTGTTTGCCTCCCTGAGAGCCATGCCATTGTTCATGGAGAGCGCGGCGACGATTTGGCCCACGCTATCGTGGAGGTCGCGGGCGATGCGCCGGCGCTCTTCATCCTGGGTGGCGATCAGGCGGGCGGAGAGATTGCGAAGTTCACTGTTCAGGTGGTCCATTTGGCGCTTTTTGCGATGGAGGTCCGCGAAGACGCTCACCTTGGCGCGCAACAATTCGGGAATGATGGGGACGGAAATATAATCCACGGCGCCGCGCTGGTATCCCTTGAGGCGGTCCACGTCCGTGAGGTGGACGGCGGAGATGAAGATAATGGCGGTCTCCGTAAAGCGCGGGTGCTGGCGGATCATGTCCGCGAGTTCGAAGCCGTCGAGCTCGGGCATGCTCACGTCCATCAGGACGACGGCGACATCGTTCTTGAGCAGGTAATCAAGGGCTTGCTTGCCCGAATGGACCTTGATCAGATTCTCACCCAGCTCACCGAGCATGGCTTCATAGGTGAGGAGCTTGCCAGGCTGGTCGTCCACCATGAGAATGTTGACCTGCTCATGTTCGTTCATAGTTCTTTTCCTCGCCTAGGAAGATTATATCACGCGCCGGGAGGCCGAAATGCGGCCCTCCGGAACGAGGATTTGCGTTACCGATGGAACCACATGCGCAGCGCCGAAAGCAGCTGCTCCGTGTTCACGGGCTTAGCCAGATATTCAGATGCGCCCGCTTCGAGACATTTTTCACGATCTCCCTTCATGGCTTTGGCAGTGAGGGCCACGATGGGCAGCCGCCGGAAAGAAGGATTCTGGCGGATGACCTGCATGGTTTCGTAGCCATCCATCTCCGGCATCATGATGTCCATCAAGACGATGGCCACATCGGGAGTGGATTCGAGAGTGGCGATGGCTTCGCGGCCCGTGCCAGCGGTGAGCACGGACATACCGCGGCGTTCGAGCACGCTCGAGAGCGCGAAGATATTGCGGACATCGTCGTCCACGACGAGCACCTTCTTGCCGACGAGGGTTTCGTCCGAGTGGTGCAGGCGATCGAGCATTTTTTGCTTTTCGGGCGGGAGGTCGGTGACGACGCGATGCAAGAACAGGGATGTTTCATCGAGCAGGCGTTCCGGCGATTCGACACCCTTGACAACGACGCTGCGCGCCAGCGTGCGGAGGCGTGCGTCTTCGTCGGGAGAGAGGTCCTTGCCGGTGAATACGACGACGGGCAATTCGCGGAGCGACGGGGTATCGCGAATCTGCTCGAGAATGTCGAAGCCGGACATATCGGGAAGGCGCAGATCGAGGACCATGCAATCGAAGGACTGCTCGTTGATGGCCGCGAGGGCGTCCTCGCCGCTGGCGACAACGTCGACGTCAATATCGTCGTAGCCGAGAAGTTCGCGGATGCTGAGCTGCTCGGCGGGATTATCTTCCACGACCAATAGGCGCTTGCGGCGCGGCGTGGAATATTCCTTGATGCGCGTGAAGGCGGACTCGAGTTCCTCGGGCGTGGAGGGTTTGGTGACATGGGCGAAGGCGCCGCGCGCCAGGGCGTGCTGGCGGTCTTCATCGAGGGTCAACATCTGGACGGGAATGTGGCGTGTGGCGGGGTCCTGCTTGAAATGGTTGAGGACGGTCCAGCCCAGCATGTCGGGCAAGAAGACGTCGAGCGACACGGCGGAGGGGTGGAACTCGCGCGCCAGAGTGAGAGCCTCCGAGCCACGCGGGGCGACGAGAGCCTTGAAGCCCTTGTCGTGGGCCAGATCGAGAAGCATGCGGGCATAGTAGGGATCGTCTTCGACGATCAATAAGGTTGTGTCGTCCGGCTGCAAATTTTCACGGTCATCGGGCACCCGCTCGGTGGAGCGCGCGGACGCGGCTATGGCGGACAATTGAAGCGGCGTGGGAGATACGGAGTCCTTGGGGTCCGCTACGGTGACGCCGGAAGCCGGGCCGACATAGGTTTGAGGCAGGTATAGGGTAAATGTACTTCCTTGGCCGGGGGCGCTGCGCAACTGAATTTCGCCTCCAAGCAAGCCGGCGAGTTCGCGGCTGATGGCGAGGCCCAGGCCCGTGCCGCCATATTTACGGCTGGTGCTGGCGTCGGCCTGCTGGAAAGCCTCAAAAATGAGCCGCTGCTTTTCGAGCGGGATGCCGATGCCGGAATCGGCAACTTCGAAAGCGACGACCGAGGCCGAACTGTTGAGGACGGGATGGCCCTCGGTCCAGCCCATTTCGGCAGAGTAGACGGAGAGACGGACGCTGCCGTGCTCGGTAAATTTGAGCGCGTTGGAGAGCAAATTCTTGAGAACCTGCTGGAGACGCTTGGAGTCCGTGACAAAACCGCGCGGAAGATCCGGATCGGTGTGAATTTCGAAGTTGAGGCGGCGATTTTCGGCTTCGTGGCGGAAGGGACGGGCAATCATGTCGAGCAAGCTGGAGAAGAACACCTCTTCGGCCTGCACGGAAACCGTGCCGGATTCGATCTTGGAGAGATCGAGAATATCGCTGATGAGGTTGAGGAGGTCGGTGCCGGCGCCATGAATGGTGCGGGCGAATTCGACCTGCTTGCCGGTGAGGTTGCCGTCGGGATTATCGCTGAGCTGCTGGCCCAAGACCAGGATGCTGTTGAGGGGGGTGCGCAGCTCGTGGGACATGTTGGCAAGGAATTCCGACTTGTATTTTGAGGTGAGAGCGAGTTCCTTGGCTTTTTCCTCGACGGCCCTGCGTGCCTGGTCAATTTCCTGATTCTTGCGCTCGACTTCTTCGTTCTGCTCGGCGAGCTGCTTGGCTTTTTGCGCCAGCTGCTCGTTGGTCTGCTGCAATTCGGTCTGCTGGGTTTGAAGTTCGGTAGCCAACTGCTGCGATTGCTTGAGCAGGGCTTCGGTCTGCATGGTGGCCTCAATACTATTGAGCACGATGCCGATGCTGGAGGTGAGCTGCTCGAGGAAAGCGAGATGGGAGGCGGTGAATGCGCTGAGGGAAGCGAGCTCGATTACGGCTTTCACGCGATCCTCGAAGAGAACCGGGAGAACGATCACGTTTCTGGGGACGGCCTGGAACAGGCCCGAGCGGATGGGAATGGCTTCTCGGGGCACTTCCGTGATGAGGATGCGGCGCTTCTCGGAGGCGCACTGGCCGATGAGGCCGGCGCCCACGCCGAGGTGGTGCGGATGGCCGTCTTCGCCATTGTCCGCGTACGCGGAGAGGAGCATCATGCTGCCGGATTCCTCCGACTCCATCTGATAGATCACGCCTTGCTGGGCATTGACCAGGAGAGCCAACTGAGACAACAGCATTTGACCGACGGTGGTGAGGTCGCGCTGCCCCTGCAACATTCCAGTGAAGCGAGCGAGGTTGGTCTTGAGCCAGTCCTGTTCGTTGTTGCGGTCGGTGGTGAGGCGGAGATTATCGATCATGGTGTTGATGTAGTCTTTCAGGTCGGCGACCTCGCCGCTGGCCTCGACCTGAATGGAACGCGTGAGGTCACCCTTGGTGACGGCCGTGGTGACTTCCGCGATGGCGCGGACCTGGTTGGTGAGGTTATCGGCGAGAAGGTTGACGTTACCGGTCAAGTCCTTCCACGTACCGGCGGCGCCAGGGACATTGGCCTGGCCGCCGAGACGGCCTTCGACGCCGACCTCGCGAGCGACGGTGGTTACCTGGTCGGCGAAAGTGGCGAGGGTGTCCGTCATGTTATTGATGGTGTCGGCGAGGGCGGCGACTTCGCCCTTGGCGTTGACGGTGAGCTTCTTGGTGAGCTCGCCATTGGCGACGGCGGTGACGACCTTCACGATGCCGCGCACCTGCTCGGTGAGGTTGGCGGCCATGACGTTCACGTTGTCCGTGAGGTCTTTCCAGGTGCCGGCCACGCCGGGGACTTGCGCCTGGCCGCCGAGCTTACCTTCCGTGCCGACTTCGCGAGCGACGCGGGTGACTTCTGCGGCGAAGGCGTTGAGCTGATCCACCATGGTGTTGATGGTGTTCTTGAGCTCGAGGATCTCGCCCTTCACGTCCACGGTGATTTTGCGGGAGAGGTCGCCGCGGGCCACGGCGGTGGTTACTTCGGCGATGTTGCGGACCTGGCCGGTGAGGTTGCCGGCCATGGCGTTCACGGAGTCCGTGAGGTCCTTCCACGTACCGGCGACGCCGGGGACGTTTGCCTGACCGCCGAGACGGCCTTCGCTGCCGACCTCGCGAGCCACGCGCGTGACTTCGGCGGCGAACGAACGCAACTGCTCAACCATGGTGTTGAGCGTTTCCTTGAGCTGCAAAATTTCGCCGCGGACGTCCACGGTGATTTTGCGCGAAAGGTCGCCACTGGCGATGGCCGTGGCGACTTCGGCGATGTTGCGGACCTGGCCGGTGAGGTTGCTGGCCATGAAGTTGACGTTGTCGGTGAGGTCCTTCCAAGTGCCACCCACGCCGGGCACTTCAGCTTGGCCGCCGAGCTTTCCGTCGGTGCCGACTTCGCGGGCGACGCGGGTGACTTCGCCGGCGAAGGCGTTGAGCTGGTCCACCATGACGTTGATGGTGTTCTTGAGCTCGAGGATCTCGCCCTTCACGTCCACGGTGATTTTGCGGGAAAGGTCACCGCGAGCCACGGCGGTGGTTACCTCGGCGATGTTGCGGACCTGAGCGGTGAGGTTACCGGCCATGGAGTTGACCGAGTCGGTGAGGTCTTTCCAAGTGCCGGCCACGCCGGGGACGTTCGCCTGGCCTCCGAGACGGCCCTCGCTGCCGACTTCGCGAGCGACGCGGGTGACTTCACCGGCGAAGGCGTTGAGCTGGTCCACCATGGTGTTGATGGTTTCCTTGAGGAGGAGAATTTCGCCGCTGACGTTGACGGTGATTTTCTTGGAAAGGTCGCCGCTGGCGATGGCGGTGGAAACTTCAGCGATGTTGCGGACCTGGCCGGTGAGGTTGCTGGCCATGGAGTTGACGGAGTCGGTGAGGTCCTTCCATGTGCCAGCGACGCCCGGCACTTGGGCCTGGCCGCCGAGCTTGCCGTCCGTGCCGACTTCGCGGGCCACGCGCGTGACTTCGGAAGCGAAGGCGCGCAACTGATCCACCATGGTGTTGAGTGTGTCCTTTAGCTCGAGGATTTCGCCCTTCACGTCCACGGTGATTTTGCGGGAGAGGTCGCCACGGGCGACGGCGGTGGCGACTTCGGCGATGTTGCGGACCTGGCCGGTGAGGTTGCTGGCCATGAAGTTGACGTTGTCGGTGAGGTCTTTCCAAGTGCCGCCCACGCCGGGCACTTGCGCCTGGCCGCCGAGCTTACCTTCCGTGCCGACTTCGCGCGCGACGCGGGTGACTTCACCGGCGAAGGCGTTGAGCTGGTCCACCATGGTGTTGATGGTGTCCTTGAGTTCGAGAATTTCGCCCTTCACGTCCACGGTGATTTTGCGGGAGAGGTCGCCGCGGGCCACGGCCGTGGTGACTTCGGCGATGTTGCGGACTTGACCGGTGAGGTTGCCGGCCATGGAGTTGACGGAGTCTGTGAGGTCCTTCCACGTGCCCGCGACGCCAGGAACGTTGGCCTGGCCGCCGAGGCGGCCTTCGCTGCCGACTTCGCGAGCGACGCGGGTGACTTCACCGGCGAACCGGTTCAACTGGTCCACCATGGTGTTGAGCGTTTCCTTGAGCTGCAAAATTTCGCCGCGGACGTCCACGGTGATTTTGCGCGAAAGGTCGCCACTGGCGATGGCCGTGGCGACTTCGGCGATGTTGCGGACCTGGCCGGTGAGGTTGCTGGCCATGAAGTTGACGTTGTCGGTGAGGTCCTTCCAAGTGCCGCCCACGCCGGGCACTTGGGCCTGGCCGCCGAGCTTACCTTCCGTGCCGACTTCGCGCGCGACGCGGGTGACTTCACCGGCGAAGGCGTTGAGCTGGTCCACCATGACGTTGATGGTGTTCTTGAGCTCGAGGATCTCGCCCTTCACGTCCACGGTGATTTTGCGGGAGAGGTCGCCGCGGGCCACGGCGGTGGTGACTTCGGCGATGTTGCGGACCTGAGCGGTGAGGTTACCGGCCATGGCGTTGACGGAGTCGGTGAGGTCCTTCCAGGTGCCGGCCACGCCGGGCACAACGGCCTGGCCGCCGAGCTTGCCGTCGGTGCCGACTTCGCGGGCCACGCGCGTGACTTCGGAAGCGAACGACCGCAACTGATCCACCATGGTGTTGATGGCTTCCTTGAGCTGCAAAATTTCGCCGCGGACGTCCACGGTGATTTTGCGCGAAAGGTCGCCGCTGGCGACTGCCGTGGCGACTTCGGCGATGTTGCGGACCTGGCCGGTGAGGTTGCTGGCCATGGAGTTGACGGAGTCGGTGAGGTCCTTCCAAGTGCCGGCGACGCCTGGCACTTGGGCCTGGCCGCCGAGCTTGCCGTCGGTGCCGACTTCGCGGGCCACGCGCGTGACTTCAGCGGTGAAGACGCCGAGCTGCTGAATCATGGTGTTGACGATGGTGGCCGAGCGCAGGAATTCGCCTTCGAGGGGGCGGCCGTCAACATCCAACTGAACGGTTTGCGTTAGGTTGCCCTTGGCAACGGCGGCGATGGCGCGGGTGACTTCGGTGGTGGGGCGGAGCAGGTCGTCCACGAGCGTGTTGACGGATACTTCCATCTCCCCCCACGCCGCTTTGGGGAGATGGAATCGCATGCGTTCGCGCGTTTTTCCTTCCTTGCCGACCACCTGCCCGACGCGCTTTAGTTCTCGGGCCATTTGCTGGTTGGCGGTGACGATGTCATTGAATGTGTCCGCGATTTTTCCGGCCAGGCCGGTCCAGTTCCCGGGGAGACGCACGGAGAAGTCGCCGTCGCGCATGGTTTGGAGGCATGCCAGCACCACGCTCAAGTCAACTTCGGCGCTTTCAACATGGGCGCCGGTTTGCCCGTTGCTTTTAAGGCTTGTGCCGGTGCTCTCGGTTGGATTCGTGGTTGCCGTGGCTGGGTCGGTTCGTTTCATGGTCCTACCTCCAAACGTAAGGCCCAATCATAAGTAAAATTCGCGTATGCGCGCAAACGTACGGAAACCATCCGCATTGCCTGAATCTGAATAGTTCCGCAGAGCGGAATTAGAGCATGAAAGTTCCTACAGGGTTCTACAGTGTTTCCTGTAGATGCGGCCCTGGAAAACTGTATTGGCCGATGAGACACATCCAGTACTAAGCGTAGGGTCGGTGAGAATTACAGTCTTCCGTTTATTGCCGGCCTGTGAAGTGAGTGGTATCCAATAAGAAGCAGCGGCATCTATCTGAGGGAGACGGGAGCCATGGGTTCAGCAGGTCGGTTTGCGAAGAATCGCGCGGAGGCCAGCCACAAATTCGAGATGGTTGCCCCTCCAATATTGCATACGCCAAATCGAGGGTTGAGCCGCAAGCTTATCCCCATTGATCGGTCGAGGCACAATTCGGCCGCGAAAAGTCCGGAGGAAGGCCTGTTGTCGGCTCTCTTGGCTCAAGAGGATGAACTATCCAACATTCTGGACGAGGTTGGCGAGGTTTCGATGACTTTCCGTTCGGACGGTCCACAGACCGAAGCCCTCAGCAAGACGCTTCAACGCGCCGTTTCATGCGCTGTGAAGCAGTCGTTGCTTGGCAGGGAACTTCAATCTCTCGCGTTGGTGGACGATCTCACAGGACTTTATAACCGGCGCGCCTTCTTTGCATTGGCGGCGCAACAATTCAAAGTGGCGATGCGCAAGAACCAGGGGCTATGGCTGTTTTTTGCGGACGTGGATTATATGAAGGAGATCAACGATACGTATGGGCACCAGGCGGGGGATCTCGCGCTGGTTCGCGCGGCGGACGCGCTAGAACAGACGTTTCGCGATTCGGATATCTGCGCCCGGCTGGGCGGGGACGAGTTTGCCGTGCTGGCGCTGGAAGCATCGAGTCAACACAAGAACACCATCCTTCGGCGTCTCGAGAAGAAACTGAAAGGCTCGAATACGGGCAAGGTTCTCTACGAGCTTTCGCTGAGCATAGGCGCCGCACGTTTCGATCCCAAGAAACCCGTCACACTCGAACAACTTCTGACGCAGGCGGACCAGTCGATGTACCGGCAGAAAAAAGACCGTTCGAGATATTGGCCGGTAGCTTCGATGCATTGATCACTTGTGCGGCGATTTTCCCGAAAGGAGCGGTTCGGTACGGACACGTTGGTTGAAAAGGAGGAATCCATGGCCACCAGCCCAGTAACCGCCAGAGATTTTGACTTCCCGATTGCCATCCGAGAAAAGGACTTGCGAAATGTGCCGTCCTTCAGACTCGAAGCGCATGAACTGTGCACAATATGCGGCGAGCGCTTCGGCATCGGATATCTGCGGACTCAGAATAACGAGATGGAGATGACACTGGAAGCGACGGAACTGCCCAGAAAACTGACGGAAATGCTTGCCAGGGATCATCGGCAGGACCGCGAGCACAGGCCGGTGATCGAGCTGGGATAACTAAGGCAACCGCACAGAAAACTGAAACGCCGCCGGGCCATAAGTGAAATGGCCGCCCGGGGAGAGACTCTTCCTGTCTGTTCGAATCCGGCCGTACCGCGAAATAGTTCTCGCCCGATTGAGTTTCCCCAGGCGTGCTGAAGCTTGTGCTCCTCCCGTGCGTCCATCCGGCTGCGCAGATGAAATCCGCTCAGTGCCCAATATTGGCTGAGACGGTGGACGGGGAGGCGTGCTGTGCCGGGGTGGCAGCCGGCCCAGGCGGATACACAAGGATGGCAAGCCTGGGGGAGTCGCCGGTGGCATTGTGTCCGGTAAGCAGCATGGTCTTGACGCGTGCGTCATCGAGCTTGAAATTCTGGGCGAGGTAGTCGCGGACAACCTTGGCGCGGGCTTCAGTGACCAGGCGACCCTGCGGCGTATCGTCCTGCGCTCCCGATGTAGCCACGATGGCGACACCGAACGGATTCTCCTTCAGAAACTTCCCGGCGTCATCCAAAGCATTTTTGTCCTTCAACTCCGCGTCATCGGGCTTGGCGAAAATCTTTTCGGTATCGTAGTCAAATCGTTTGACGGGCGCGCGGGCAGGGAAGCGGGAGACCGCGTGCTCGGTCAATTCACTGGGGTCATTGTAGCCACGCCTCTTGAAGAATCCGCGGAGGAAGAAATTGTGCTGGAGGGCTTCCATATCATCGCGGAAAGCGCCGACGCCTGATTGGGCTTCATCGGCGATGGCGTGGGCTTGTTCGGACAAGTCCGTGGGCGTGTCACTGGCGATCGTGCTGTCATTCTGAACGGCCACTGCGTTTGGTGAACCGAATGAGATTTCGACGTACTTGTCGCCCAGCATGCCTTCCGTTTTGATGGACGCGCGAGAATCGTTCCTGACGACATCGCGGGTCTGGCTGCGGAGGTTCATCACGACGGTCACTTTTCCGTTCGGCTGTGAAGGCAGATCGATCTCCGTGACCGTGCCCTGGTGAATACCACCGATGCGAACCTCGGCGCCGTTGTTGAGACCGTTGACCGTTTGGAAATCGGCTTTCAAACGGTACGTGGGACTGAACAAGAATTGTTTATTGCCGATTAAGAAGACGCCGACGGAGAGAAATAGGAGCGCCAGAAAAACGAAGACGCCGACTCGAAATGCAGTGGACATGATGTCCTCCTACGAACCGTTCAAGAATTTCGCGACAAATGGGTCGGAACTCTTCTTCAAATCCTCGAATGTTCCTTCCATTAGAATTTCACCATCGCGCATAAGGGCCAGGCGGTCGGAGATGGCCCGCGCAGTCTGAATGTCGTGAGTGACGACGACGGATGCCACATGACGTTCCTTGTGCAGCCGCAAAATCAAATCATCAATCTCCGCAGCCGTGATGGGATCCAGGCCGGCGGTAGGCTCATCGAAGAGAAGGATCTCGGGGTCCAGAGCCAATGCCCGCGCCAAGCCGGCGCGCTTTTGCATTCCGCCCGAGATTTCGGCGGGCATTTTGTGCACGTCGCCGTCCATCCCGACGCTGGCGAGGAGTTCGCGTACGCGCTTGTCTCGCTCGGCGCTGGACATCTTGGTGTGCCGCCGCAGGGGGAAGGCGACATTTTCTTCGATCGTGAGCGAGTCATAGAGCGCTGCCTGCTGGAACAGGAAGCCGATCTTTTTCCGCACCTCGTTCAACCGGTTCAGCGGCATCTTGGTGACCTCTTCTCCGTAGACGGAGATGGAGCCTGAATCGGGCTTGTCCAAGCCGATCATCAATTTGAGCAGGACGCTCTTGCCCGTGCCGCTTCGCCCGAGGATGGAGAGCGTTTCCCCTTGCGCGACCTCCAAGCTGATTCCCTTCAAAACGGCCTGCTTGCCGAAGGACTTGCTGAGTGACGACACGCGGACCGCAGGTGCGTTTTTCTCGCTGGTCATTTGGGTGTCTTTAGCCGGCATGGGCGCCTCTCAGGAATAGAACACGAGGATCAAGCGGACGAGCAAGACGTCCGTAATAACGATGAAGAGTGAGGCCAGAACCACGGAACTGGTTGCAGCGCGCTCGACGCCTTCCGTGCCACCGGTTGCGCGCATTCCCTGGAAGCATGAGATCACGCCGATCAGGAAGCCGAAAATGACCGTCTTCAATGTGGGCGGGAGAAAATCGCTAAACATCACGTTCTTGAAGCCGTCGTGGATGAATAGGCGCAGAGAGATCGGCTCCGCCGCCGTATTGGCGACCCAGCCCATCATGATTCCGAAGAAATCCGCGACAAGCGTGAGCAAGGGGAGCATCAACATGCAGGCCAGGATGCGTGTGGCCACCAGAAAGCGATACGGGCTGACGGCCGAGGCCTCCATGGCATCGATTTGCTCGGTGACTCTCATGGCGCCGAGTTCCGCGCCAATGCCGGCGGCGGCGCGGCCACTGACGACGAGGGCTGTGATGATTGGCCCGCTCTCCCTGATGATCGAGAAAACTACGACCGCCGGGAGAAACGATTTCGCGCCGAAGCGGATGAGACTATCGCGCGTGGAAAGCGTGATAACCACGCCAGTCGCCGCCCCGGCGAGCGCCACGAGCGGCAGCGACTTCGAGCCCAATTCATCGAATTGGTGCACGAATTCGCGGACTTCGTACGGCGGGGTGACGGCTGCCCGAACCAGGCGGCCGCAGAATACGGCGAGATTGCCGAACCACTCGAAAAACTTGACCACCGGATTTACACCAGAGGAGACACTTCTCGGTTGGTCAAGCGTTGTCGCGGTGTAGGCCATCGCGAAAATGAACGCGAAAAATGCGAGATGAACTGTCATCGCTATTCACCGCATATATTCAGTTCCGACATCAACTTCACGGCAGGATGAGGAGCAAGGCTCATTCCATCGGACCGCATTGCATCCTCCGTCTTTTCAAGAGAATAGCGGCGCGTGCAGGGTTTCGTGTACGGCAAAGATTTCGCGTGAGTGGCCATTACGGAGTAATAGGCCAGGGGCCCAAAACAGACAATTTTCGAGATTACCCCTGCGCCGATCTGTCACGCCTGAAAAACCTTTTGTAGCAGACAATGCAACGATACGGCCGAATTTGCAGGACGCTCAGCACGTACCGTTCGAGAACTCCAAATCGCTGGGACCGGCAGGTACGGTGACTGCCGCAATCGGGGCAAGCCCTTCGGGCTGGGTGAAGTGCGGGATTTACGAGAGCGTCTGCGGACCGGGTTTGGACTGCTTGTGACGCCATGGCGGAAAACCTCCTGCGAAGCTCGGCTGGTGAGCTCTCCAGTACGTTGTTAGAGGATTGTCTTCAATTGGGCAATACGCGGATTGCTGTAGAAAACAGACGTCGAGATGGGAGTTGACGAGACGTGCGCTGCGAGAGGCGCGACCAAATCGGCGCCAAAAAGTGCTAAGCAACCCTAAGTTTCGTGGCATCAACTCATTTTGGAGAGGTGGTGCAAAATACAGGAAAACCAGTATAGGATTGGACCCCTATATGTATTATTTTTCGGGGCACAAATTATGGAAAGCGTTCATCAAACTTCGCGTACTCAGAGACTCGGATCTTCCGTACATCCGAGCGAGGCACGGCCTCAGGAAACTCCAATGAGATCGGGGGCGAAGATGGTGCGAATTCTCGTTGCAGACGATCACGACATTATGCGCCGAGGACTGAGACAGCTGCTGAGTTCGCGGCCAGGGTGGGAAGTGTGCGGAGAGGCTAAGACGGGACGAGAAGCGGTTGCTCTGGCCGAGGAGCTCAAGCCGGAAGTGGTCGTCCTGGATGTGAGCATGCCGGAGCTGAACGGCCTGGAGGCAGCGCGCAAGATCCACAAGCAATTTCCGAAAATGGGGATTCTGATTTTGACGCTGCATTTTTCGGATCAACTGGTGTTTGACATCGTGGATGCCGGCGCCCGCGCCTACATCCTGAAGGGCGACGCGGACCGGGACCTGGTGAGCGCGGTGGAAGCGCTGGCGAATCATCGGACATTTTTCACGGCGCGCGCGGCGGATATGCTCCTGAACGGCTTCTCCAAGGAGAAGTCAACAGCGGACCCGCAGACACATTTGCGGAACAGGCTCACGACGCGGGAGCGCGAAATCGTGCAACTCCTTGCGGAAGGCAAAAGCAGCAAGGAGGTCGCCGTGGCTTTGGGAATAAGCGTCAAGACAGCCGAAACTCACCGGGCCAATATCATGAGAAAACTCGAGATGCATTCCGTCAGCGAAGTGGTCCGCTACGCGGTGAAGAATCAGATTATCGAGGCGTGATGAGCGAAATGCGCCGACCGGCCTGAGTGGGTAGTTTCTGCGCATCCAGCGAATAATTTCCCCGGTTTCCATCCAGCTAGTACTTGCCTAAGTTCTTTGAATCCTGCCAATTGCCTGCCTGGCAAGCGCATTGCCTCCCTTAGGAGTGGAATTAAGAGGGCGAGGCGATTATGAAGAAGAAAAACACGCGACGAGCGGTTTACGTGCTGTTTGTTCTGGGCAGCGTGCTCTTGCTGGCGGGCGCGTGGAATTGTTCGGAAGAACCCTACATGCAAAGCCGCGAAGCCCGCGCAGCCTGACAAACGCGCTCGAGCAGAGACCACGCAAAGGTTCCTGGTGATGGCGTGGGATGTCTATTCGAGAGGCGATTCGTCGGGTATGTAATCTTCGAACATGGCGTCGGTTTCACGGAGGATCGAACTCATTTTGGCAAGAAGAGTCCTTCTCTCCGTTGGGTCGGCGGCTTGGCTCAAGCTTTGCTTGATAGCGGCTAGCTCGCGAAGAAGCTGGTCCGATGGTTTGTTAGTTGGCACCCAACGGAAAATACAGGTTCGGCCCAATAACGTCCATACAGTGTCTACGGTATAACTGTATACACCCTACGGCTAATTAATTATGTGGCATTTGGCGGGATGATGGAGCCGAGGGGCGGACTTGAACCGTCGACCTGCCGATTACGAATCGGCTGCTCTACCAACTGAGCTACCTCGGCTCACCGTTGCTTTATTGCCTTGCTGCAATTCTATCACGGCGCGGAGGTTTTGCGTGTTGGCTGCGCTTGCCTAAGCAGCGGCGGTCGCAGAGAATGAAGGCATGCGGCGAGGTCCGAAGAAAAAAAGCGTCAACGTGATTTTGATTGTGCTGGTGATTATTTTTCTGGCGCTGTTTATTTTGAGGCGGACGGAGCAGGTGGGCGTGCGGCGTATGGCGCCGGTCGGCGAGCCTTCGCGGTGATTGGCCTGAGAGCTCATTGAAAAATCTGATTGGGGAACTTCAGGGGCTAAAGCCCCCGCTGGTTTTGCGGGCTTACGTCGTGGCTAAAGCCACGACCTACAAAACCTTCGGGCTTTTTCAACGGCGTGCTAGCGGGAGAAGGGAAACATGAGCCAGGCGATGCCGACGCCGATGGCGATGAACAGCACGAATGACCAGAGGGCGTAGTTGATGCGGCCGCGCGTGGTTCGTCGCGAGATGCAGGCGAGGGCCAGAGAGACGAATAGCGCGAAGAGCGCGAGCGCCGGAAAATGGCCGATGGGCGCGGCGAGTGCGAACATTCAGCTCCTCCGCCCGAGCGCGATGCGGTAGGCGTCCGCGACGGCCAGCAGGTTGACGATTCCCGCCGTGGCGATGAAGCGCGTGCCGTAGTCACCCGCGGCGCGCGAGAGGTCCGGCCCGGCCTTTTCGAGGACACGCGACAAAAAGTAGACCACTCCCGAAGCGGCGTCGGCGAGAAAGCTGAGCGTGCCGAAGGGATCGGCCGAGCGCGGAGAGAGTACGGCGCCGCGCATCGAGAGGCCCGTGGCGGCGAGTCCGGCCACGGCGATGAGAAAAAAGAAAGCGCGGCCCCAGCGGCCGAGAAGCAAGTGGCCGAGTCCGGGGACAATCCAGGCCGCAAAGGCGACGACCGGAGCGAAGGAATTTCGTTTTGCTGTGGCGTCGCTCATCGGGATTCAGGCGAGCAGCGGAAGGATTTCGTCCTGGAGCGGGCCGGTGACGCGCGCGCCATCTTCCCCCACATATACATTCACCTCGCTGCGAACGCCAAACCCGGGAAGATAGATTCCCGGCTCGATGGAAAAGCAGGTGTGCGGGGCGATCAAGCGGTCGTCGCGCGTTTCGAGGCCGTCCATATTGGCGCCGTTGCCGTGGACTTCCTGGCCGATGTTGTGCCCGGTGCGATGAACAAAATATTTGGCGTAGCCGGCTTTGCGGATGACTTCGCGCGCGACGCGGTCCACTTCCCAGCCACGAATGGCGCGGTCCTCGGCGACGGATTCGCCGACGAATTCGATGGCGCGGTCGCGCGCCTGCCTGACGATGCGGAATATTTTGGCGTACGCGCCGGGCACCTGCGAGCCGAGATAGCCCATCCAGGTGATGTCGTAGTAGACGCTCGAGGGGCGGTCGAGCTTGGCCCAGATGTCGAGAAGGAGGAGGTCGCCGGCGCGGATGGGGCGCGATGAATCCTGCCGCGGCTCGTAGTGCGGATTGCCGTTGTTGGGCTGGACGGCGGCGATGGGCGGCTCGGCGGTGGTGAGGCCGTTCGAGCGAAAGCGGTCGAGAATCCATTGCTGCAGCCCGAATTCGGTGATGGGCCGGCCCTCGCGAATGCACACCGCCGCGCTTTCGAATGCCGCCAGCGTGATGCGATGAATAATTTTTCCAGCATCGAGATGCGATGCGAGCTGCTCGGGCGTCCATGAGGCTTCGAAGGTTTGCACCAGGTCCGCGGAGCTCGCGACTTTCTTTTTGAGGCTGCGCACTAGCTCGACGGTGCCGGCGTCCACCAGGCTGATGGCGGGAATATTGTTCTCGGGCGAATACTGCATGGCGATTTTCTTGCTGCCGGCGAGCAGAGTGCGAAGCGATTTGCGCAGCTCTTCCCAGCTTGCGTAGAGATATTTGCGGCCGGCGAGCGAATCGAGCGCGCCCTGCTCGACGCGATGCACGAGCTTGCGCGGCTGGCCACGCGAGGGAATGAAGTAGAACCAGCGGCGCGTGGCCATGGCGCGGGCGTCGAGGCCCAGAATGCGCGCGGCGATAGGGTCGCGATGGTGATGATCGCAGAAGAGCCAGCCGTCGAGCTTGCTGGCGCGGAGTTCGGCTTGGATGGCTCGGATGTCCGGCATGGCACGAGAGGGGCCTAGCGAGACGGCGGCCCGGCAAAAAGAGCGGCGATTTGCGCGCGGGAAACACCCGCGATAGAGACGCGCTTGGTCCGGCTCTTTTCTCCCGCGAGGATTCTAACAGCGGAGAGAGGGACGTTCAATCGCTCGGCGAGCAGGCGGCGGAGCGCGAGGTTGGCGCGATCTTCGATGGGCGGCGCGGTGAGGCGGATTTTCAGGGCGCCATTGTGCTCGCCTTCGATGGCGTCCCGGCTCGCGCGCGGCGAGACGCGGACGGCGAATGCGACGCCTCCGGCGCGCTCGGTGATTTCGATCATGGCTCGGATGTTTCGGGCGTGGTGTGGCGCGCGCCGAAGAGTGCGGTGCCGATGCGGACTTCGGTGGAGCCTTCCTCGATGGCGATTTCGAAGTCGTGGCTCATGCCCATGGAGAGCACGGGGAGCGGGCGGGCGAGGCGGCGGGACAGGTCATCGCGCAGGACGCGGAGCTTCGCGAAAAAAGGGCGGACGCGCGCGGGGTCGTCGAAATAGGGAGGGATGGTCATCAGGCCGAGCAAGTCGAGGTGCGCGAGCGGAGCGATGGCATCGGCGAATGAGGGCAGATCGGATTCGGCGACGCCGGATTTCGCGGCTTCGTCGCCGAGGCGGACTTCGATAAGAATGGGGATGCGCTTTCCCTCGGCGGCGGCATTGAGCTTTTGCGCGAGGGAAAGATCGTCCATGGAGTCCACGCGGCTGAAGAGGTGCGCGGCGCGGCGGGCTTTATTCGATTGCAGATGGCCGATCATGTGCCACACGGCGTCGAGACCGGCGAGCGCGGGCTGCTTGGACTCGAATTCCTGCACGCGGTTTTCGCCGAAATGGCGCAGGCCTGCTTCGTAAGCCGCGCGTATTGCCGTCACGGGAAAAGTTTTGGAGACGGCGACGAGGGTGATTTCATCGGCGCGGCGGCCGGCGCGCTCCGCCGCCCGCGCGATTTGTTCGCGCACACGGTCGAGATTCGCGGGAAGGGAAGAGGTTGGCACGAATTTTGGCGCGATTTTAACAGGATGGTCATGAATGTTGGTAGTGTCCTAAATTTGAATAGTTCCCTGGACGTGAGAACCGGAAGAGGGATTCTTCGACTGCGTCCCGCGCCCCCACAAAACGGGGGAAACAAAAGCGCGCGGGACTACGCTCAGAATGACGGCGCCTGGTGCAGAGGTTCAATCTTTCCTGTGCTAGACTCAAAATATTCTCATGAGCGTCGCCGGCAAATTCATCGTGCTCGAAGGGATTGACGGCTCCGGAAAGCGCACGCAGCTGGAGCTGCTGGCGCGCACATTCGCCGAGCGCGGCGTCCCATTCGTGCAGACGAGCTTTCCCGACTACGGCGGCTTCTTCGGCAAGCTGGTGGCGCAATTTTTGAACGGCGAATTCGGCTCGCTCGAGGCCGTGGACCCGCACTTTTCCGCGCTGCTATATGCCGGCGACCGTCTTGAAGCGAAGCCGCGGCTCGAGGCGAGCCTGGCGGCGGGGAAGACGGTGCTGGCGGATCGCTACATCGCGTCGAATCTGGCGCATCAGGGCGCGCGCGTGCCGCGTGAGAAGCGCGGCGATTTTCTCGCCTGGCTCGATCAACTGGAATATGAAATCTACGCGCTTCCGGCGGAGGATTTGGTGATCCATCTGCGCGTGCCCGCGGAGGAAGCACACCGGCGGGTGGGCGAAAAAGACGCGCGCAGCTATACGAAGCTGCGTCGCGATTTGCAGGAAGCGGATATGAGGCACCTCGAGAGCGCGGCGGAGGTGTACGACGAGCTGGCGCGGCGGAAAAATTGGGTGACGATCGAATGCTACGACGCGGCGGCGCACTCGCTTCGAGCGCCGGCGGCGATTCACGAAGAGATCGTCAAGGCGATTGACGCGAAGATTTTTCCCGCGCTGCGGGCGAAGGGCTGAGCGAAAAAGGCTGACCGATGGGATTCGGCGAATTTCTGGGCAATGAACGGATCGTGAGCGCGCTGCGCGCCATGCTGCGGCGCGAACGCGTGCCGAACGCGCTGCTTTTCACCGGGCCGCGCGGCATCGGGAAATACACGCTGGCGCGGATGTTCGCGCAGGCGGCGAACTGCGAGCGGCTGAAGGACGATTGTTGCGGCGAATGTCCGCCGTGCGTGCGGATTGCGCGGCTTGCCGAGCCGGCGGCGCTGATCGAAGCCGGACTCGGTGAGCGGCCCGAAAGCGCCGATGCGTCCATGGTGGAGCGCATGCCGCTGATTCTCGAGACCGATCCCGACGTGTGGGTGATCGTTCCGGACCCGGTGCGGCTGCGGAATCCCGTGGCGCGGCCGATGATTCGCGTGGGGCAATTGCGGGCCGTGCAGCGCGCGGCGTATTTCAAGCCGCAGGGGCGGCGGCGCGTTTTTATCCTGGATGGCGCGGACACGATGCGCCGGAACGACGCGGACCTTTTTCTGAAAATACTGGAAGAGCCGCCGGAATCGGCGACGTTGATTCTGCTGGCGCCCGCGCCGGATTCGCTGCAGGCGACGATTCGTTCGCGCTGCCTGCAATTCCATTTCGCGCCCGTGCCGGCCGAACAGATCGAGATATTTCTCGAGCAACGCACGGAAGCGAAATCCGCGGCGCGGAAACTTGCCGCGCAGCTCTCCGAAGGGCGTCCGGGAATGGCGCTCGCGCTCGATTTGGAGGAATCGGCGCGGCTGCGCAGAAGCGTGCTGAGTCTTCTGGAACGCGCGGTGGCGGGAGAAGAATACGGCGCGATCTTCGCGGCGACGGCGCAGCTTGCCAAACAGGAAAAGGAATCATTTGAAAATATTCTGGAGCTGTTCTATAGTTTGTTTGCGGACGTGCTCGAATTTTCCCAGGCCCCTAAGAGCAGCGTCCCTCGCAATCCGGATCTTCGCAGGGAAGTAGAGAATCTCGCAAAGAAAACGGATTGGGAGTGGGTCTTACGGGCTACAGAAGGTCTGGACGCCCTGGAGAGCCGCTTACGCCGCAATATCGGGCGCCAACTGGGCTTGGACTCGCTCCTTGTCTCACTGGCAATCCGGTGAGGCGCAGGCTAAACCGAAATTTTTTACCCGGGTTTTGCAATCGTTGCAACCGAACTATCTCTTGGGCAATCATACTCAAGGTACAAGATTATGGAACGTACTGAAGGAGCAATCATCGTGAACCGGAAATTGTTTCGTCCGACGCTCACCGACGTGAAGGAACCCTACGCACCGCGCGCCGCGCAAGCGGCGCCACAGCAGAGCGCGCCTACAAGGAAGAAGCCTGCTCCGCCCGAGCAGACGCACGCGGAGAGTTTCTACTTCGTGAAGCAGATGCAGTCGCGCACGCCCGTTGCCGTGGTGCTGAACGACGGCGAGACTTTGCGCGGGACAGTGGAATGGTACGACCGGGATTGCATCAAGCTGACGCGTTACGGCAGCCCGAACCTGCTGATCTACAAGCAGTGCATCAAGTATCTCTACAAGGAAGGCGACGAGGCGTCGCAGGGGGGCTCCAACGGCCAGTAGGCGGGACCGTGAGCCACGCAGGCGTCTGCCCGGCACGCCATGAAAATCGGCATCACGTGCTATCCGACGTACGGCGGCTCGGGCGTTGTCGCGACGGAGCTGGGCATTGAGCTCGCCGCGCGCGGACACGAAATTCACTTCATCAGCTACGCCATGCCCATCCGCTTGAGCCACGTGAGCGAGCGGATTTTTTTTCACGAAGTGGAAGTCACGAGTTACCCGCTGTTCGATCACCCGCCTTATACCCTGGCGCTGGCCACGAAGATGGCGGAAGTCGCCGAAGAGGCTTCGCTCGATTTGCAGCACGTCCATTACGCAATCCCGCATTCCGTGAGCGCGCTGCTGGCGCGCATGATGGCCGCGCCCCGGAAACTTCCGTTCATCACCACGCTGCACGGCACGGACATTACGCTGGTGGGCAGCGACCGCAGCTATCTGCCCATCACGCGCTTTTCAATCGAGCAGTCGGACGGCGTCACGGCCATCTCGCACTATCTGCGCGACCGCACGGTGAGGGAGTTTGAAATCCAGCGGCCCATCGAAGTGATTCCGAACTTCGTCAACTGCGACCTCTACAAGCGTTCGGAAGACGACACTCGGCGCGCGTGCTGGGCGCCGGAGGGCGAGCCGATTTTGATGCACCTATCGAATTTCCGTCCCGTGAAGCGCGTGACGGACGTGGTGGAAATTTTCGCTCTGGTGCGCGAGAGGATTCCCGCCAAGCTCGTGATGATTGGCGATGGCCCGGATCGCGGCGCGGCGGAATACCTGGTGCGGAAGAAGCGGCTGAGCAAGGACGTGTTGTTTCTGGGCAAGCAGGATCGCGTCGAGGAGAAAATCGGGCTGGCCGATCTGTTCCTGCTGCCGAGCGATGAGGAATCCTTTGGGCTGGCCGCGCTTGAGGCGATGGCCTGCGAGGTTCCGGTGATCGCGTCCGACGTGGGCGGGCTGCCGGAAGTGGTCACGCACGGCGTGGATGGCTATCTGGTGCCGGCGCGCGACGTGCCGGCGGCGGCGAAATATGCGCTCGAAATTCTCACGCGTCCCGATCGCGGCCGCTTGATGGGCGAGCAGGCGCGGGCCAGCGCACGCCGGAAATATTGCTCGAACGACGTGATTCCGCTCTACGAGGCTTACTACCAGAAGGTGCTCAACGCCACAGGCTCCGCTGCACGCACGTAGTCAATTAATGCAATCATCGTGGTCCTCTAAGGGGACTTCAGGGGCTAAAGCCCCGCTAATTTTGGAGGGTTTACGTTGCGGCTGAAGCCGCGACCTACAAAACTTCCTCGCCTTTTGAGATGTTGCTATCGTTCGAGTATGGGGACGGGCGCGAGCGATTGCGCGAGGGCGTTGATGTCGGCCTGCGTAATCTGGGCATTGGAGCCGGCCAGCGCGGTGAAAATAAAGCGGAACTGATTGTTGCTATCGTCGAACACGCGCAGCACCACGGGCTGGCCGTTCGCCGGATCGCCGAACTGGAACCCGCGATTTTTTCCGAAATCGAAAAAATAGAGGCCTCCCTGCGCGTCAAATCCGAATCCTAGCTTGAGCAGGAGAAGCACATCCAATCGCAGCGCGCCGCTTGTGTGCATGAAGGGAGAGGCCTGCGCGGGTGAAGCCGCATACACGGCCTGGTACAGGGCGTAATTCGAATCCAGCTCCTGGCCATCCGGCACGTTTTGCAAGTTTTGATACTCGGGCGAATTGGCGGACTTCATGCCGCGCAGCGTATCCATTTGCGATTGCGGATCGAAGAAGACGATCACCTGTCCTGAATCGAATCGAAATTCGGAGAAGGCGGGATGGGGCACGAGCTTTGATTGGGCCGCCCACGGCACGGTGAATTCATAGTCATAGGCCTTCCACTGTTCGTTTTTCGGCGGCGTTTTGGATGGGGCGGGCACAACATTTGCGGGAGATGGCACGGTCGCAAGCTGCTGGGGAACCGTGCGCAGCCAGGGATTCACCGAGGCCCAATGCTTTGCGTCGGCCCACACGAGCGTCTGCAAGCCAAATTCGACGATGAATGCGGCCAGGAGCACGACAACGGCCGCCAGGATGACGGCAGACCCTGCGCCGCTCGATTCATTCTTGGTGTTCATTTTGCGCTGAAAGGGTGCACGGTGATTTTCGCTCCGCCATTCTACGCCGGTTGGATGGCAAAGAGAGGTAAAAATAGGTAATGGGTCAGTTTGAATTTTGGCTTTTTGTGTCACGATCAAGAAAATTCAAACTGACCCACCACGCAAAAATGGGGTGGCGCTTGCCGTGCATCAACCCGTGTTTCGAGAATCCGGCTAATCCCTATTAGGGCAATTTGGAGGCAGGAAACGCAGCGGGCACAGTCGGTTAGAGTAAAATAACATTATGCAAGCAACGCCCCGATGAAGAGGCTTTTGATCATCCTGTTTTGCGCCGTACCTCTCTTTGGTCAGAGCAATACGGGAGAGCTGCGCCTGAAGGTGACCGATCCCTCCGGCCTGGGGGTGAAGACGACCGTTCAGGTGGTGAGCGAGGCGAATCAATATCAGAATGCCCTCACAACCGACGATCAGGGCAACCTGGACGTGCAGCAATTGCCCTTCGGGGTCTATCAGCTTGAAATTCATGAGGCCGGTTTTGCCGACGTATCCCAGTCCGTCGAGATTCACTCCTCGATTCCGGCCGAGCTCTCGATCAAGCTCCAGATTGCGCAAGCGGCTCAGAAGGTGACCGTCACTGCGGCCAACACGTTGATTAACCCCGATCAGGCGGGGGCCGTTAGCCAGATCGGCTCCGCCACGATCCAAAACCAGGCCGCCTCTCTACCCGGACGGTCGCTGCAGGACTTGGTGAATTCCCAGCCCGGCTGGCTCTATGAGGGCAACGCCGTCCTGCATCCGCGCGGCTCGGAATACCAGACGCAGTTCGTCATAGACGGCATCCCTCTCACGGACAATCGTTCGCCGAGCTTCGGCCCGGACATCGGATCGGATGATGTACAGTCCATGAGCGTCTATACGGCCGGCATTCCCGCGGAGTATGGACGGAAAATGGGAGGGGTCGTCGAGATCAACACGGTCGAGGATTCACAGGCGGGGTTCCACGGCGAAGTGGAGGCTTCCGGAGGGAGCTATGGCACCTGGGGCGGTTCCACGCAGGGACAATATGTGTGGGGCGCGAACACGTTCGGTGCGGGCGCCAGCGGCGACACGACGGGCCACTACCTGAATCCCGTGGTTCCGCAGAACTTCACGAATAATGGCACAGCGGGCGACTTCTCCGTGCATTACCAGCGCGACCTGACGCCCAAAGACCGCCTCAGTCTTTCGGTGCGGCACGAGTTCTCGCGCTACGAGATCCCGAACGAACTGGTGCAAGAAGCGCCGCACCAGACCGTTCTGGACCCTTTGCTGCCGCCGGGCTCACAGCTTCAAACCGGCGATAACGTCGAGACGATGGGGATCATCTCTTATCAGCATACGTTTTCGTCCGACATGGTCGCGGACGTGCGCGGGATGGTGCGCGAAAATGCGAACGACTTCAACTCCAATCCGTATTCGACCCCTATCGAGCTCTTCCAGCACAATTGGTTTCGCGAGGGCTATTTCAAGGGCACCATGACGATCGTCCATGGGCGGCACGAAATCAAGTTGGGCGTGGAATCGGACAATATGTTTCTGAACGAGAATTTCAGGTACAGCATCACCGACTCTAACTGTTTTCCCTCCGTTGGTGATCCCCCCACTGTTAACCCCATCAATCCCAACTGCTCATTTGATCCAGGCACGCTTGTGAACTTTTCTTTTCCGCTCGCCAGTATGCCCTCGGCCGGAAATCGCCCGGACCTCGAGCAGTCGGCATTCGTGCAGGATCTGATCCGCCTGGGAAAATGGACCATCAGCGCCGGGCTTCGCTGGGACCATTATCAGCTGTTTTTGAACCGACAGGCGGTGGACCCGCGCTTCTCGATCTCGCGCTATTTCCCCTCCGCCGATCTGGTGCTGCACTTTTCCTACGACCGGATTTTTCAAACGCCGTCGTTCGAGAACATCCTGCTTTCGAGTTCCTCGGCAGCCGCGGGCCTCGATACGGGCTCCCAGCAAATACCCGTCCCGCCCTCCGAAGGAAACTATTACGAAGCGGGCTTGACCAAGGCCTTCTTCAAGAAGGTGAAACTGGACGCCAACTATTTTCGCCGGCTCACCAACAACTTCGCGGATGACAACCAGATTCAAAACACGACCATCGGCTTCCCCATCGCGTTCCACAACGCCATTATTTATGGCGCGGAGGCGAAACTCGACGTCCCCGAATGGCGCCGCTTTTCCGGCTTCTTGAGCTATTCCTATCAAGTGGGCGCTGTGTGGTTTCCGGTGACGGGCGGCCTCTTTCTGGGCAACGACGCGATGGGGCTACCGACCTCGGGCCACTTTCCGAATACGCAGGATCAGCGCAGCACGGTTCGCGGACGCGTCCGCTACCAGCTCGCGCCGCGTGTGTGGATCGCGGGCGGCATTCAATATGACACCGGACTTCCATTCGACTTTCAGGGCACGCAAGCTGATGCGCTGCTCACCTATGGCCAGCGCGTGGTGGATCGCATTAATTTCAACACGGGCCGCATCGATCCCCAGTTCATGGTGAACGCCTCGGTGGGCGCGGACGTTTACAAGTCGAATCGCATGAACGTGCGGTTTCAGGCTGACGGAGAAAACCTTACCAACCTTTTGGACGTGATTGATTTCGGCGGCCTGTTTTCGGGCAACGCTATCGGCCCCGCGCGGAGCTTTGCTCTTCGCCTCACCACCAATTTTTAACGTTTTGAGGTTCAGGCGGTCAAAGAATCAGAGGCTGATGCTTGCGAGGGCGGGGAAGTGATGCGAACCGAGGGACTCTCGACTAAAAAATCCCCGTCATTTCCTCTCGCGGGTTCGGCCCACGCCGTAGAAGTCCTCCGCGTTGATGGGTTTACTGGATAGCCCCAGTTGCAGGATTTGCAGCTCGCTGCTGCGGTCGAAGACGCGATCGGGCAGCAGGCGCTTCACGAGCAGCCGGAAGCCGCCGAAGGCCAGGCTGGCGACGGCCGCAAACATGCAAATCGTGCAGGTGCCGACGATCAGACTTGCGATGACGGGGATGGGGACGATGCCCCCTCGGCTGTGGGGGGACGTCGGCTCATCCCAGGTGAACTGGGTTGTGGAGCGAACGTGGTCGAGGAGCGTATCCGCCTGCGCCTCTGAGGACGCGCCGGATACGATCACGAGCAATGTGAGCGAGCGCTTGGCGTAAAGCGCCGGAGAATTCTGCGCGGGAAGCGACCCATTGACGTTGAATCTCTTCTGCAGCTCAGCCAGTTGATTGGCGGCGAGGCCGGGAGTGGGGAAATCCGCGATCAGCAGCGTGAGGTCGCGGCCATCGAGCCGATAATTGACACTCTCCGCTTCCGCTCCGTTCGAGAAGCCCAGGGAATCGCCCAGGGCGACGGGGAAAAACTGGTCGAGGGCAGCAGGACCCAAAATGTAATGGTCTGAGCGCGCCACCATGTCCTGGGCCGGCAGATACTGCCAGAGGGTAGGCCCTGCGCCCATTTCGGCATGCTTGGCCACCGCGGCGGCCAGCGATTTTAGTTGCGGCCCGAGGCCGCGAAGATCGCGCCCGCGAATATCGAGGACCAGGTTGCCGGTGAGCACGAGGGCGCGGCCACGCGACATGGATGAGTGTTCGGCAAGATTGGCTTGAGGCATGTCCGGGGTACGCAGATAGAAATACTCGCCATAAGCCCCGGAGGGATCCTTCATGCGGTAGACCTGCGTCTTCAGCGTGTCCGCACCGTGGGTGTATTCGCCCTGTTCGCCCGAGGCGAAGCCGTATTCGGCTGTGGCCGTGGCTGCGGTGCTGCCGGCAGGGCTCGCCGCCTCTGTGGGAGTAAACACTTTCCGCGTGGCGAGGGTCCATCCGGCGAATGAAGCGGGCAATATCCCCTTATCTTCTTTAGCCGTAGCGGCGGGTTTCTGGGCGGAGGTCTGTTGTTGGGCCGAAAGCGGCGCAACCGCAAGCAAGAATAAGGCGATCAAACAACGGAATCGGGGCATGGCACTCTTCTATTAGACACTCGCATTCTACTTAGAGTTCCCGTCGAGCGCCACGCCCCGGCGACCTGCCCCGCGCTATGGCCCGGAGACGAATACCCGAGGCGCGTACAAGATTTTCGCGTGTTCTTCGAGGCGCACCTCGATGCCTTGGCTCGCGCCATTCTTGGCGGGAGGAATGTTGAACGTGAGGAAATATTGATTCGAGAGCAGCGCGTTCAGTTCCCGGAGATAGGGCTCGAACGACGGGGGGTCAACAATGCCGGAATAGAGAGCGGCTCCTCCGGTTTGGCTTGAGAGCTGATTCAAATTGTTCTGCGCGATATCGCCGTCGAAGGATTCGCCCAGGCGCGCACCGCCGGCGTAGAGGGTATGAACCACGATGCCCTCTTTCTGCGCTCTCGCCATCGCAGCTTGAACGAAAGGGTCTTCCAGGTCGGGATAAAGGGGATCGAAGCCACTGGCAATGAGCAGCACTTCGCGGCGCGGCCCAGGAGTGGGCCATTTTTCAATCAACCTGTTCAGCGAAATATAGATGTTGGGGGAATTCGCGAACCTAACCCCAAGTGTCGCACGCAGCGCCTTGGCTGCGGCAGCGCGGTCCGTGCTGAAAGGGGCTGCCGTCTGGACGTTTTCGCCGATGGCATAGAAGAGGCCGACAGAAGTCGTCTTCGGCTGGGATTTAATGAAGTCCGTCAATTCGCCCAGTTCGGACCCAATCAGTGTGGTGTTCTCCGCGCAGTTGATCAGGATGGCGAGCTGAAGGTCCGGGCGATTGGAGTTCGCCGGAGTCCAAGAGGTAACATCCAGCTTGGATTTTCCAGAATACACGTTCACGTCCGTTTGCGGGATGCCAGCCGGGGGGGTGCCCTTGTCACCGAGGACCGTCACCAGGACGGTGACCGGTACGCCGGGGGAATCCGCCGCATGAACGGGGACCGCCAGAATGGCCGCGAAAATCAGGGAACCCAGGAACGCAGAAAGAAGGTTTGTTTTGGGCATGTGGCTCACCTCGGTTGTTAAGATGCGTATTCCGCCTACAGGGGTGCAATTTTTTGTGGCGTACGAAGCAGCGCAAAGGGGTCCGCAACCTCGAGAGAGGGCTACTTGGGGTCGGCAACCGGAGTGACGGCTTCCGATCCCAGGTGATTGTCGGAGACGAGCTTCTGCTTGTTGTTCGAGAGGCTGTTCAGGCTGCCCAGGTACTCCGCAACCCCGCGATAGAGGCCGTCAGCGATGCGCTGGCGCTGATTCTGGTTGCGAAGCAAATGTTCGTCGCTGGGATTGCTGACGAATGAAATTTCCGCGAGCACCGAAGGCATCTCCGCGCCGATGAGCACCACGAAGGGAGCCTTTTTCACGCCGCGGTTCCTCTCGCTCTGGCTGATGTACTGCAGCCGCTGCGAGAGCGAGTCCTGGATATCGCCCGCGAGCTCCTTCGATTCCTCGATTTTATCGTTGCGCGCGATCTTCTGGAGCAGGCCTTCGAGGTCGTGGATGGACTCGTCGGAACGCGCATTTTCGCGCGAGGCCACTTCCATGGATGCCGGGGAGGTATCGAAATTGAGATAGTAGGTTTCGACGCCCCTGGTGTCCGGATCGGGGCTGGAATTCGCGTGGATGGAGATAAAGAGGTCGGCTTTCGCTTCGTTGGCGATGGCGGTGCGCTGCTCGAGCGGGATGAACGTGTCGTCATGGCGGGTGTAAATCACCTGCGCGCCGGGCAGCTTCTGTTGAATCTGGCGGCCGAGGCGCAGGGCCACATCGAGGCACAGGTCCTTTTCCATCAGACCGTGCGGGCCGATGGTTCCGGTGTCGAAGCCGCCGTGGCCAGGATCAATCACGATGCGGCTGATTTTCAGTCCCAGGACGCGCGTGAGGGAGCGCTCGCCGTCGCGTGTGGGCTTGGGTTCCGCCAGAGGCTCGATAGCCAGCGTGTTTCTTGCGGCGATGGGCTGCGCGAAGATGGGATTCGTTGTCGCTCTCATGGCCGACTGTGCCGGCAGGATTGCACTCGGCCCCGCGCTGACGGAAACGATCTCGCTGGGCTGAACGGAAGAGGCATCTCCGGAATTCTCGGCCATCATTTTGCCGGCTGCGTTCACGGGCAGGGTGGAACCCAGGGAGGCGTTCAGCGTGGCGGCCGCTTGCGAGCGGACGTCAATCACCAGCCGGTAGGGATTCGACAGCAGGAACGCCGAATAATTTTTTGCGCCGCTCACGTCGAGGACCAGCCGCACAACATCGGGTTTGTTTTGCGCCAGACGAACCGATTTCAGCAGGCCGTTGTCCAGTTGCAGGGCTTTTCGCGCGAGCTTGCCGCTGAGATGCGCCTTGTAGAGATCGAAATAGATGCGGTCAGGGGAAGGGATGTGCGCGGCGTTGTAGGCGATGGTGTTGTCGAGCGTGACCACGACGCGCGTCGAATCCTCGGCATTCCACGAGCGGATGTCCGTTACGCTGGGCACGCGGCCGCTGGCGGCCACGCGCGGTTGGACGGCGTGGCCCTTGATGTCCGAATCCACATCAACAGTTTTTGCGCGCTCGCCGGCAATTTCCCCGGCAGCCTGGCGCGCCTCGGCGACTTGCTCGGAGCGCGGAAAGCGCTTGATGAGTTCCTTGAAAGAGGCTTCCGCCGCATCGGGCTGATTCAAATCGTCGCGCTCGATCTTGGCTGTGGCCAGAAGGGCTTCGGAGCAGTAGCGGCTTCCGGGATACTGCTTCAAAAGAAAATTGTAGGCGCCGATCGCGGATTGGAAGTACCTCGGATCATAGAGCCGGGCCATTTCCCGGTACAGCTCCGCCTGGGCGATGAATGACGGCGTCACTTCCTGGGCTTGCGGCGAAATCAAATAGACTTTGTAATAGGCGGCGATGGTCTGCTGGTAATCGTCGAGCGAGCGGTCTTTCTCGAGATACCCTTCGAGCATGGTGCGCATTTTGACGGCGTTTTCGAACTGGTCGCGCGCATCGGAAGTCTTATCGGCGCGCGCGTAGGAGCCGAGCGAGAGCACAAGGGCCACCGCCAGACCCACGGCGAAGAGGGCCGAGCGAATCGCGGATTGGAATCGAGCAGTGAGGATGCGTTTCATTCGTTCGTAAACACCACCCGGCCACTGGGGTCCACTTCCTGGCGTACGGGGAATCTGTAGGAATCCCCGAACGACGAGTCGTGGCCCGAGCCGGGCCGGAAGTATGCGTCGGTCACCTTCTGCACGTACTGCTGCGTTTCGGGAAAAGCGGGAACGCCTCCACTTTGATCCACGGCGCGCTCTCCCGCGTTGTATGCCGCGAGTGATTTTTTCAGGTCGCCGTTGTAGCGATCGAGAAGCGATTTCAAGTACATCGTTCCGCCTTCCACGTTCTGCACCGGATCGAAGGGATTGCCGACGCCAAAGCGTTGTGCCGTCCCAGGAATCAACTGCATCAGCCCGATGGCCCCCTTGCGGGAAACCGCCAGCGGATTCCACCCCGATTCCGTGCTGATCACCGCCTTGACCAGCGCGGGATCCACGTTGTGCCGCTGGGCTGCGTCGCGCACTATCTGATCCATGGGCCCTGATGAGGAACCCGCTGGCGAAGTTGCCGGCTCATAGTGTACGGCGGCGCGGGGAGAACTAATAGTACTCCCATGACGCGGCCTGGGGGAATCCTCATTCACGAAGACGAGCTTACCGTGTTCGTCTGTGTATGATGCAATCTGGGCGAGAACCGGTGTGCTAAACGATAGCCAGGTCCCCGCCGCGAGAATTGCGGCGATGATGCTTTTCCTGTTCATAGCCCTTTGGGAAGGCCGAACGCTCTGCTTCCGAACGAAAAACGCACTCGTTGGGAGACGGAGTCACGCTCGGACGAATAGGCTTCGCCCAAGCGTAAGCTTCTGGCGCATTAGGGATTATAGGAGGCGCTCGAGGAGGGGGTATACTGTACGCAAGGCCTTTTCTATGCCGGATGTGTCCTTTCCGCCAGCCTCGGCCAAATCGGGCTTTCCGCCGCCGGAACCGCCTACGAGCGGGGCCAGCTCCTGGATGATTTTCCCGGCATGGAGTTTGGACGTGAGGTCCTTTGTAACTGCTGCAATTAGAGCCACTTTGCCGTCGTCAACGGATGCTAGAACGATGACGCCGGAGCCGAGCCTCTGGCGAAGGGAATCCGAAAGCTCGCGCAGGGCCTGGCGGCTGAAACCGCTTACCTCGGCGGCGACCACTCGGACGCCTTTTACGTCACGGACAGTTTCGAGCAGCTCCTGGGCTTGCGAGCCGGCAGCCTTGCGCCTGAGGCCTTCCAACTGCTTTTCGAGGGCCTTGATTTGGGCGATTTGGCGCTCAAGGGCGGGGATAATCTGGTCTTCCGAGGCGTTCAGCAGCCCCGCGGCGGAGCGGAGGGTGCTGAGCAGGCGCTGGTATTCGGCGAGGGCGCGGTCGCCCGAAATGGCGTCTATGCGGCGAACGCCCGCGGCGACGGACTGCTCGGAGAGGATCTTGAAGACACCGATCTCGCCCGTGCGCGCCACGTGCGTGCCTCCGCACAGCTCTTTGCTGTAAAAGCCGCGCGGCGATGCGGCATCGGGAATGGTGACCACGCGGACGTTGGCTTCAGGATACTTGTCGCCGAAGAAGGCGAGGGCGCCCGAGGCGAGCGCGTCGTCAATATTCATGATGTCCGTGCGCATCTCTAGATTTTTGCGAATCTCCTCGTTCACCTGCTGCTCGATTTCGGCGAGCTCGCTTGCGTCCACGGCGGCGAAGTGCGAAAAATCGAAGCGCAGATGCTCCGGAGCGACGAGCGAGCCGGCCTGCTTCACATGCGTGCCCAGGATATTGCGCAGCGCGGCGTGCATCAGGTGCGTGGCCGTGTGGTTGCGCATGTTGCGCGCGCGGCGCTCGGCGTCGGCGAAGGTTGCCACGCGGTCGCCTACGTGGAGGTCCTCTTTCGCGACGATGCGGTGCGCGATCAGGCCGGTGACGGGGTAGTACGCGCCTTTGACTTCGGCTATTTCGAGCGAGCCTGAATTGTCGTAGAGGCCGCCCGTGTCGGCCACTTGGCCGCCGGATTCGGCGTAGATGGATGTGCGGTCGAGAACGATTTCGGCCTCCGCGCCCTTTTTGATTTCGTTTACGGCGCCGGATTTCGTGATGATGGCTTCGATGCGAGCGTCGCGGGTGCGCGTGCCGAAGTAGAATTCAGCCTCGGTCTTGTACGTTTCCGCGAGTTTTGCGTACGCCGGATTCGCAATTTCCTTGTGCGCGCCTTTCCATGAAGCTTTCGCGCGCGTTCGCTGCTCTTCCATCGCGCGATCGAAGCCACGCTGAACGAACGTTATACCTGCGTCGCGAGCGAGGTCTTCGATGAAGTCAGGGGGCAGTCCAAAGGTGTCGTAGAGCCTAAAGGCAGCATCGCCGGAAAAGACCGGGGGATCGTTTGTTTTGAGGGATTCGAGGAATGCTGGCGCGAGTTGACGCCCAACAATTCTCTCCGCATCCTGAAGGCTCAATTGCAGGGGAAATCGCTCCTCGGACAAAACCAAATCGTTTGCGGCATCCAGGGCACTTGTATTTGGTTCTCTATCGTTCGCAAGATAGAAATTATTTATTTGGTCCGATAGCCATGCGAACCAGATCCCTGATAACTCGGATTCAAATTCGGCTGTCCCCTTCGCCAAGGCGCGGTCGAACAGGTTTTCTTCACCGAGAACGATTTGCGGAATGCGAGGAGCGGCGGCCTCCGATATCTCCGGATACGCCGGGGCCATAATTTGGCGAACGGCATTCACCATCTCAAAAAGGAATGGCTTGGTGGCGCCAAGAAGTTGGCCGTGTCGAATAGCGCGACGCATAATCTTGCGGAGAACATAGCCGCGTCCTTCGTTAGATGGCAGAACACCGTCGGCGATGAGAAAGGTAGTCGCTCGTGAATGGTCTGCAATTACGCGTAACGACGCCGCGCCTTCGCTTTTTCTCAAAACCTCTCCATCCACGTCAAAGTCCCCGCGACAAAGGAACGAAGCGCGTTCAAGCAGAGGACGGAAGAGGTCTGTCTCGTAATTGGAAATAACACCTTGGAGGACAGCGGCGAGGCGTTCGAGGCCCATGCCGGTGTCCACGGAGGGCTTTGGCAGCGGAGCGAGGGCGCCGCTGGCGTCACGGTTGAACTGCATGAAAACGAGATTCCAGATTTCGACGTAGCGCCCGCAGTCACACGGGAACTTGCAATCTGTGTGGCCGGCGTCGGACGCCGCTGCGCCCATATCGTAGAAAATTTCGCTGCACGGACCACAGGGGCCGGTATCGCCCATGGCCCAGAAATTTTCTTTAAGGCCGGGGATTTCCACTACGCGGTCTTTCGGTGCGCCGGTTTTGATCCAGAGCGATGCGGCGTCATGGTCGGGCGGCAATGCTTTGCCCGAAACTTCCGCGCCGCCGAAGACGGTGAAATAGAGTTTTTCGACTGGAATGCCGAACCAATTGGGCGATGTGATTAGCTCCCATGCGTATGCAATGGCCTTGTCCTTGAAATAATCGCCGAAAGAAAAGTTTCCGAGCATCTCGAAAAACGTGTGATGGCGGTTTGTGAAGCCTACGTTTTCGAGGTCGTTGTGCTTGCCGCCGGCACGGAGGCATTTCTGGCAGCTTGTGGCGCGCTTGTAATCGCGCTGTTCGAGGCCGAGGAAAACGTCCTTGAACTGGTTCATCCCGGCATTGGTGAAGAGCAGCGTGGGGTCGTTCGTGGGGACAAGCGAGCTGCTGCGCACGACGCGATGGCCGCGTTCTTCGAAGAAGCGCAAAAAAGTTGCGCGAATTTCGTTGCCGGAGAATTTGCCGCTCATCGTGATGGAAAACATTATCGCAGAGGCGGTGGCTGGTGGCGATATGAATTGACACGGAAGCGCGATAGAATCGGGCCGCACCGTCCGGCTGCGCTTTCTCGCCCGCTGGAGAGGAACCATGGGAGATGCGTTAGCGGTCCATCGCCTGCAGTTCGCATTCACCATCACATTCCACTACATATTCCCGCAACTTACGATGGGTCTGGCGCTGCTCATCTTTATTCTCAAAACCGCCGCGTTGCGCACTGGCGACGAGCAGTGGAACCGCGCGGCGCGCTTCTGGGCCCACATTTTCGGGATCAGCTTCGCGCTCGGCGTGGTCACCGGAATTCCCATGGAGTTCCAGTTCGGCACGAACTGGTCGGAATTTTCGCGCCTTGCCGGGGGTGTTATCGGGCAGACGCTGGCGATGGAGGGCGTGTTTTCGTTTTTCCTCGAGTCGTCGTTCCTGGGAATTTTTCTGTTCGGCGAAAAGCGGCTGGGCCCGCTGGGCCACTGGTTTTCCTCGCTGATGATGTTTCTCGGCTCCTGGCTTTCGGGCTACCTGATCGTCCAGACCAATGCGTGGATGCAGCATCCCGTGGGCTACGCGGTCGCGGCGGACGGCTCATTCCAGTTGCAAAGTTTTTGGGCGCTGCTGCTGAATCCCTGGGGGCTGTGGCAGTACGCGCATACGATGCTGGGCGCCGTTCAGACGGGCTGCTTCGTGATGGCCGCTGTGGGCGCGTATTACTTGCTCTCGCGCCTGCATGAAGATTACGGAAAGCTTTTCATTCGCACCGGAGTGATTGTCGGCATACTCGCGGCCTTCTTGCAGCTTTTTCCCACGGGCGATGGCCAGGGCGTGATGATCTCGACGTATCAGCCGACGACGCTCGCGGCCATGGAAGGCCTGTTCCAAACGCAGCCCGGCGCGCCGCTCGCCCTCATAGGCCAGCCGGACGTGCCCCGGCAGCGCCTGGATAATCCGCTGACGATCCCGCGGATGCTGAGCTTTCTCACCTACCGCAAATGGACCGCGCAGGTGCGAGGACTCGACCAATTTCCGCAGTCCAACTGGCCCGACAACATCGAGCTGCTCTACTTCAGCTATCACATCATGGTGGGCCTCGGGACGATTTTCATCGCCATTCTCGCGATTGCCGCGTGGAAATTGCTGCGCGGAACGCTTTTTCAATCGAAGCTCATGCTGTGGACGCTGATGCTCGCGCTGCCGTTCCCCTTCATCGCCAACATAGCGGGCTGGATTACGGCGGAGGTGGGCCGCCAGCCATGGATCATCTATGGACTGATGCGCACGAGCGCGGGCGTTTCGCCGCTGGTCTCCGCCGGGAACGCGTGGTTCACGCTCATCGGGTTTATGGGCATGTACGGGATTCTGGCGATGCTGTTTCTCTTTCTGGTGTACCGCGAAATCGAACACGGTCCCGCGCCGGAACATCTTCCCGAAAGGCGTGCCCATGTTTTGTAGCGCCGTGAGGTGACAAGCGATATGGGAACCATCTGGTTCTGGCTCGTGTCCATCATGCTCGCGGGTTATGTGGTGCTCGACGGCTTCGACATCGGCGTGGGCATCCTGCACCTGTGGATCGCGCGCGACGACGCCGAGCGGCGCACCGTGATCCGCTCGATCGGCCCCGTGTGGGACGGCAACGAAGTGTGGCTGATCGCCGCTGGAGGCACACTCTATTTCGCGTTTCCCGCGCTCTATGCCACCGGTTTTTCCGGCTTCTATCTGCCGCTGATCATGGTCCTGTGGCTGCTGATTTTGCGCGGAGTTTCGCTCGAATTTCGCGGCCACGTGGGCGGGCACATCTGGCCGGTGCTCTGGGACGCGGGCTTCGCGCTGGCGAGCATCCTGCTGGCCATTTTTTATGGCGCGGCGCTCGGCAACGTGGTGCGCGGCGTTCCGCTCGACCCCTACAGGCGATTCTTCGAGCCGCTATGGACCGATTTCCAGCCGCGCGGCCAGACGGGCATCCTCGATTGGTACACCGTGCTTGTGGGAATCACGGCGCTCGCAGCGCTGGCGCTGCACGGCGCCGCGTGGCTCGCTTACAAAACCGAGGGCGAATTGAACGAGCGAGCTTTCCAGTGCCTGCGGACGCTGTGGTGGCCGGTGGCGCTGCTCACAGTGACGATCACGATTGTCAGTTTCCGCCTCGAGCCCTGGCTGCTTTGGGATTTCCGCGCGAATCCATGGGGCTTCATCTTTCCCGTGCTCGCTCTTGCGGGGCTGCTGGGCGTGCTGTGGTTCGCGCGCGACGGGCACGACGCCGCAGCCTTCGGCGCTTCCTGCGCGTATTTAATTGGAATGCTTACGAGCGTGACGTTCAGCCTGTACCCCAATGTGCTTCCTTCGAGCGTGAGTCCCATTCATTTTGGCCTGACGGTCTCGAATGCGCGGGCGGCTGATTATGGCCTGAAGATTGGCCTGGTCTGGTGGCTGATTGGGATGGCGCTCGTGGCGGGATATACGACTTTCGTGTACCGCAGCTTCGCCGGGAAGGTCGGCACGGCAGACACAGAAACAGAGGAAGGGTATTAGGCGTGCCGCTGATTTGTTGCTAGAGCGAAGAGCATTCAGTGCTTTTCCGGGGGCGGCGGCGAGGGACTCGCGGCAGCCACAGTGAAGGGATAGATAGAGATGTTCTGGGTTCCGAGCATCAAAGCGTATTCGCCTGGCGGCAAAGACTGCTGCGGCTCGATGATCCAAACCATATCTTGAGGCCGGGAGACGTTGACCGGAATCAGATCGGTCTTTTCCGCTTCCTCAATTTTGGCGCCGATATGGAGGTTGCCGGCGTCGAGCTCGCGCAGGTTCTTTTTTGGATCCTGATGCAGTCTCACGAGCACCGGGTCCCCGGGAATGGAATAGAAGCGGCAGATGCAAATGACCGGCAGGCCGGGTTCAATCTGCACTTGTGCGTGCACTCCCTCGTAATCGGACACCATTGCCGCCGGCGCGAGCCCATAGCTGAATGCTGGCGCAAGACTGTGCTTCAGGCGGTTTTTAAAGGGATTCTCGCCCGGGAGCGGAGTCCAATCGGATCCGCGTATCAGAATTCCAACACGGTCCTTCGGATAATCTGCTGTGACCGGGGATGGCGCTGCCCCCGTAGAAGCGGCTGCGGGTGTGCCCTGTGCCTGGGTGAACAGCGGCCAGTTCAAAAGAATACCCAAAGCAATTCCCATTGAGGCTGCACGAAGCTTCATGTGTTGTTCCCGGCAATCATGGTAAGTTGCAGCGCGCATATTACCATTCATGCTTGCTGGCGCCAATGTTGAAACTGTTACAGCGCGGCAGGCCCGCTTTTGCGATTGGACCCGCTAAAGCACGCAAGGCGATCAGCGTTTCGGGGGAGCCGAGAAAATGAGCGCGGCGCCGCCAAGGATTAGGAGGCCGCTCCAATATACCGGCACGGTTATGTCACGCTGAGTGATGACGGTGAAACCCGGCGTGGTGACGGTCGTGTCCCGCTCTTTCGGGAGGACAAAGCGCGGATGAATCAGCCCGGCGACGCCGAGCAGGATCAAGAGCGCGCCCAAAATCGCGATGGGCTGGATTTTCATTCAGCGCTTCGCGGGTGGAATGAAGATGAAGGCGACGCCGGCGAGGGCGACAAGGGCACTCAGGTACCACGGAATGGTGACGATGCGGGTGGTCTCGACAATATACTTGGCCGAGCCAATCTGTATTTCGTCCTTCTTCGCGGGCGCGCTTACGCGAGGGTGAATGAATCCCGCCAGGGCCACCAGGACGAGCACGGCGCCGAAGATTTTGTAGGGCTGTAGTTTCACGTCGCGGCACTCATTTTCTTACTTCGCGAGCGGATGAAAAATCTCATCCAAAAAATTAGGGCGGCTCGCATCGCGTTCGAGGTGAGGATAGCGCAGGCCACCGTGATAATCCACGGAATAGGTTTGAATTTGCGCGCCCGACGCGATGATCAACTGAATGGGCGCGGCCGTGGATTTGGCCGCCGCGACGGCGTCGCGGAGAACGGCGGGGGAAAATTGTTTTCCATTGACGGCGGTGATTTTCATTCCCGGGCCGATTCCCGCGGCGTAGGACGGGCTGCCGTGAATTACGTCGGTCACGCTGCCCTCCGTATCCAGCAGCAGGCCGATCGAGAAAATCAGGTTCACGCGGCCTCGGAATGAGTCGCGGGTATCCTCGACTTCGTTGGGCTGGTTGCTGTAGGTGATTTTCCAGCCGGAATTTTCGATGGCTTCAGTGGGCGTGGTGGGAGCGATGGAATCGAGCCGCACGCGAAGGTAGGCCGCCCAATCGTAAGGCGCGAGCGCGTTGAGCGTGGCCACGATGTCGTCGAAGGTATACGTTTTTAGCGCGGGCTCATTGGCCGGGCCGCCGGCATAAAAAGCGCGGCAAAAATCGTTCATGGATTCTTTGTCGCCGGTAAGGCGGCGAAGGGTCGAATCCACATCGAGCCACAGCAGCTCGCCTTCCTCGTAAAAATCGGTGCCGCGGCGCCAATTTTCCCAATCGTGTCCGGCGTCGTAGAGATAGGGCGCGGCGTCGGCCGTATCCTGCAGCGAGCGCCATTCGCGCCCCGGGCGCGTGGCGGCGGTTGCGGCCACTTCGGCGAGCGCGGCGTGGGCTTGATCGAGAGTGAGCAGCCCCGTGCGAGCCGTCAGCACCTGGCCGAGATATTCGGTGAGGCCTTCGTAGACCCACAGGAGATCGTCGCGCATGGGCTGCTGATAATCGGGCGAGAGCAGATCCTCGGGGCGGCGATATTTGCCGTTCCAGGAGTGGACGAACTCATGCGGCAGGAGGTCGGCGAATTCGACGCGGCCGGCGTCGTCAATCAGGCTGCGCTCGGCGACGCGGTCGTCGCTCGATTCGTGATGCTCGAGGCCGAAGTGGGCGACATCGTCGCTGAGGGTGAGCAGAAAATGATAGTCGCGGTAATGGCGCGCGCCGAAGAGCGCGCCCGTCTCGGCTACGAGACTCCGGAAGTGGGCTTGCATGTCGGGAGGCATTTCGAGCGCGGCTGCGCTGTCCGCGGCGATGTCCATTTCGTGAGGAGGATTTTGGCCGGGCGTAAGGTCAATCACGCGAAAATTGCGTCCCGCGAGCACGGGCGAGTCCACGAGCGAATCGAGGGAAATGGGCGAGAAGGCGATGGTGTCGCCATCGCGCTTCGCGCCGGGCAGGGCCGTGGCGAATTGCCATCCTGCGGGAACGCGGAGGCTGGGGATGAAGGTGATGTCGCTCGCGTCGTAGCCCGCCGGGTAGAGCAGAACCTGATTCCAGTTCAAATCGTCGACGTATGGCGTTGCAGACGCGCCCGCGGAGAAGCCGGTGGTCGGGGCGGAGAGCAGGAAATCGAGATTCACGCCGAGGGTGTCCGTTCCGGGGGGAACTTCGAGATGAATCGCGCACATGTTTACAAGATCACGCCGCCAGGCCACCGGCTTTCCGCCGGCGGTGAGTTTCAATCCGGCGACGTTGAGGATGGGCCCATCGCCTTCGTGCTCACCGGGAATCCATTTGGCGTAGTAGAGCGTCAGCGGGCCGGGCACGACGGGCATCTCCATGCGGGCGTGCAGGATTTTTTGCGGCGCGTCGGACGCGTCCACGAAGAGGCGAATCGGCCCCGGGGGCGCCTGCGCGGCGAGCCGCGGGGCGGAAGTCGCAACGGCCGTGGCGAAGAGGAGCGCGATGAAAATATTTCTGCGAATGATTCCAGCCATGGGTGCCTTTCGATGGAGGTTTTTTGGCGGCAAGGTGCTATGCACGAGTCACGTCAAATAGATGCGCCTGAAACGCGTCGCGGCGGACAAAAAGCCCGAGATTCACAATTTCGTCCCCGCTTCTAATGTAGCGCACATCATCGAGCTCATCTAAGAAGATGTACGACTGGCCCGGTGAGATGTTCTTTCCGAAGTGCACGCGCCCCTGTGACGCGCCTGCCGAGAGGTTCACGACGATCACTTTCCAGGCCTTTTCCGAGCGCCACTCGTAGGCCACGAGGTTCGCGGAGGTGCCGTCGCCTTCGGGCGTCACCGGCAAAATGCTCCACTGGCCGAGGTGGAAGACGTCGTCGGCGGTGATGCGCAGAATTTTTTCGAAGAATGCTGCGGCGGGCGGATTGGCGGGCTCGTCCGCGGCAATGCGCAGCGTGATGGGGAGAAAAATTTTGCGTCCTTCGAGTTCGCCTTGATGAAAAAAGCGCATGCCCGGGAGCGTTCCCATCAGCACGCCCGCGGCGGGGAACTGCGGCCCGAAAACGGCGGCGCAACGGGCCTCGTCGTGATTCTCCAGATAGCGCGCCTCACGGCTCTGGTAGGCAATGGGCGCTTCGACGCGCGAGTGAACTTCCGGCAATCGCAGATCGCGTACGGCGTCGTACAACTCCTTGTCGTAGACGAAAGAAAAACCCAGATCGAGCAGGCGCGGCTCCGTTCCCCAGTACGCTTCGGCGAGCAAAATCAGAGAGGGAAAGGCGGCGTGCGCCTCGGCCCAGAACTCGGTTTTCGGCGGCTGCGAGCCGCGCAAGAGAGGAGTCCAAATCTTGGCGAAAATATCGCTCAATTGCAGCATGGCCATGTCACAGCGGATGCCGTCGCAGTGGTTCGCGATGGAGCGCAGTTCCGCAATCTGCGCGGCGCGCAACTGCGGCTCGAAATAGTTCAGTTGCGCCGTGTCCGCCCACGGCGGGAAATAGGGGTCCCTCCCGCGCGCAATGTAAGCGGTTCCCGCGGACGTTTTGGCCTCGTAGAAGCTTGACGGGTCCTTCTGGAAATCCTGCTGCGTGCCTTGGACATAAAATTCGGGATGCTCGCGCACCCAGGGATGATCGAGCGCCGTATGGTTGCCGACAAAATCGAGGAACAGCGCTAAGCCGCGCGCGTGTAATTTTTCGCGAACGCGATCGAGAGCGTCCCACGCGCCGATGCGCGGGTCGGGGACATATCCGGCGACCGCATACGGCGAGGCGACTACATCCTCCGGCTTCCAGCCCGGCAGGGCGCGATCGTAGAGAGGCGGATTCGCCGGAGAGGCCAGCGCGATGCGGCGCGCTTCCGGGCTGCGCTGCCAGACTCCCATGAGCCAGACGATGTTGAAGCCTTTCTTGGCGAGCGCGTCCCATTCCGAATCGGGAACGTCCGCGAGCCGTATCAACCGGCCGAGGCGCGCGGAGAGTTGTTCGAGCCATGTCCATGTATTGATTTCGTATAGATGGGGATGTGGAGGTAGGGGAAATGCTTTTCCGGATTCGGGCGCGAGAGGCGTCACACGAACGAGCGTAGCTTGCGTTTTGCAAGCCTGTCAACCGATGCCGATAACCGGCTGCCGCGCGCTTGCCGCGTGAGACATGCGACGATTTTGCGCCCGCCTTTGAATCAATTCACAATCCGCCAACGGATCCTTAATTCAGATGTAACGCGCGCCGGACACTCTCTCGCGGAGCATCACGAGCGGAGAATGGCCACCACACCATCGGAGGGAAAGACATGATCACTGTGCCTATTCGAAGGACGTGGCACGAACGCGCGCTTGCGGGCGCCCTTTGTGCCATGCTTACGACGTTTGCAACTCCTGTGTCAGCGCGAACACCGGGTCACGACCAAGATGGAGATCATCAGACAACCGAAACGCCCGTCCAGCACGTCATCGTACTTATCGGCGAGAACCGCACGTTTGACCATCTCTTCGCCACGTACGTCCCCAAGAGCGGCGAACCCGTGAAAAACCTGCTCTCCGAAGGAATTATCAAGGCGGACGGCACTCCCGGTTCGAATTTCAAGAAGGCTCGGCAATTCCAGGCCGTGGCGCCGTTCAAGACGAAGTACTACATGCACCTCGACGGCGATGATAAGGCTCCCTATGCGATACTTCCGGAGCCGACCCTGAATTTTTCGCCGAGTCCGGCAACGGGAGAGCCGCCTCCGTTTCCCGCGGCTACGCCCCTGGCTTTGCTTGGAGCGATCGAGCCGTCCCTGGAGACCGCCGACCTGCACCTGCTGACCACAGGCGCGTCCGGGGCGGCGCAAAGCGCCGAGCTTCCGGATTTCGATTCGCGAATTCAGAACTTCAATAACCTGTCGAACGGCCCGTATCCGCTGGAGGGAGCGAGCCTTCCCTACGATTCTTACACGGGGGACAGCACGCACCGGCTCTTCGAGATGTGGCAGCAATCGGACTGCGACATCCGAAACGCGACATTCGAAAATCCTTCCGGATGCTTGAGCGACTTGTATCCCTTCGTCATCACTTCCTATACGAGCGAACCGGACCCCAACAGCTTTCCGCTGCCTAACCAGGTGGACGACAACGGCGGCGGCAATTCCATGGGGTTCTATAACATGCAGAAGGGCGACGTGCCGGTTCTCAAGGGACTCGCCGATGAATACTCCATCAGCGACAATTTCCACCAATCATTCATGGGCGGGACGGGTGCAAACCACGTCATGCTGGGTACCGGCGACGCCATCTTCTGGAGCGATGGCAACGGCAAGCCGACGACTCCGCCCTCGCACATCGCCAATCCCAATCCGCTGCCAGGCTCAAACAACCAGTACACGGTGGACATCAATTTTGACGGGAACTTCACCGAGTGTGCAGATTCCTCGCAGCCGGGGATCGATCCGATTCGCGACTACCTCGCTTCGCTGCCATATCATCCGACTCCGAATTGCGAAGGTGGCCATTTCTACATGGTGAATAACGACAGCCCGGGGTTCCTGCCGGACGGCACCGTGGACACAGCCGGAATCGCCAAGGGTGGCTCCGTTCCTCCGATCAATGTGCGCACCATTGGCGACGAACTCAACGATAAGGAAATCTCCTGGGCCTACTACGGCGGAGCTTATGACGCAGCTGTGGCCCTGCAGCACAACCCGACGAGCACCGATCCCACGGTGCGGATTGGCGCAGCCTACTGCAATATCTGCAACTTTGAATCCTACGCCACGTCCATCATGGGCAATGCGACGCAACGCGCCGCGCACATCAAGGACAGCATCGATTTCTTCAACGCGGTCGACAACGGCACACTTCCGGCGGTTTCGTTCGTGAAGCCGGATGGGCTGCTGGATGGCCACCCAGCGTCTTCGAAAGAAGATCTGTTCGAAGGCATGGTTACGAAAATCATGGACCACCTGACCGCGAATCCGGAGCTGTTTGCGTCCACCGCCCTGTTCATCACCATGGACGAAGGCGGCGGTTATTATGACTCCGGGTACATTCAACCGCTCGACTTCTTCGGCGACGGCCCCCGCATTCCGCTGATCGTGGTTTCGCCGTTTTCGAAGGGCGGCCACGTCAGCCACGTCTACGCGGATCACGTGTCCGTCCTGAAGTTCATCGAGCGCAACTGGAATCTACGGCCGTTGTCGAGCCGCAGCCGCGACAATTTTCCGAATCCGGTTGCGGACCACGATAACCCGTATGTTCCCTTGAACAGCCCGGCGATCAGCGACCTATTTGACTTGTTCAGCTTCGGCCGGGACCACGGCCACGGCGGTCACTAGGGCTGTTCGCACCGCGATAAAAAAAGACGCCGGCCGCGCCCTGAGAGCGCGGCCGGCGTCAAACCCCTAAAATTCGAATTTTACTCGGAGGCTACAGCCCTTAGAGCCCCTTGCCCCAAAAGGCGAACGCCACCGCGCCGACGAGGCACGCGAAAGAGGCGGCGTGGTTCCATTTGATCTCCTCGCCGAGATACCACCAGGCAAACACGGTGAAGACGCAGAGCGTGATCACCTCCTGGATGATTTTCAATTGAAACGCGGTGAATTGCCCGTAGCCGATGCGATTCGCGGGGACTTGAAAACAGTATTCGGCGAAGGCGATCAGCCAGCTCACGACGATCGCGGCGATAAGAGGCGTCTTGCGATATTTCAGGTGGCCGTACCAGGCGATGGTCATGAAAATGTTCGAGCAGATGAGCAGCAAAATGGTTTTCATGGTGTTCAAATCGTATCACAATCGCAATTGCATGGATTTCAGCGTTCCATTCGACAATCAAAATCGTGCGAGCGCCCGCCTCTGAATGAATTGGCGCTCATGCAGGCAATTTGATAGCTTAGAATGATGCTCGCGCCGATGACGCTCGATCTCGCTTTGCTCTCCGCTGCGGTGCTCGGCTTCCGGCACGGCTTCGATTACGACCACATCGCCGCCATCTCCGATATCACCAGCGTCGAGCCTTCTCCGCGAAACGGCATGCGCATGGGCCTCGTGTATGTGCTGGGGCACGCGGCCACGGTGGGCGCGCTGGGCGGCGCGGTGATTCTGTTCCAGCGGCAGTTGCCGCCACGCATTGATAATTGGGCGGAGCGCGCGGTGGGAATCACGCTGGTGCTGCTCGGCGTGTACGTGCTGGGGACGCTGCTGCGAGCGAAGTCATCGTTTACGCCCCGGTCGCGCGCGTCGCTGCTGATCGGCGCATTTCGCTGGCTTACGTGGAAGATTCGAAAACTTTTCGGCGGCGCGCCGGATGAGAAGCCGCAGGACACGCGCGAGCCTTACAGCCCGAAGTCCGTCTTCGTGATTGGTGTGATCCACGGCCTGGGTGCGGAAACACCCAGCCAATTGCTGCTGTTCCTGCTGGCGGCGAATCTCGGCGGCGTGACTCGCGGCTTTCTGGGGCTCGCGATGTTCCTCGCGGGCCTCCTAGTGATGAACATGCTGATGACCGCTTCCGCGGTAGGAATTTTCGGCGCAAGCGCCGCCAAGCCGCGCCTGCTGCGATTTGCGGTGGGATTTACAGCGGCTTACAGCCTCATTGTCGGAACGATTTTCCTCTTCGGTTCCTCGGGCCTGCTTCCACCACTCGGCGGCTAGTTTCTAGGCGCATCCAGAATTTGCGGCAGTGAAAAAAATTGCCGTCACCGCTTTGTGGCGGACTCGATGAAGGCGCGGACATTCGCAGCCAACTGGTCGTGATCCTCCTGATGGAGATACATCATGTGGCCGGCGTGGTAGTACTCGAGGTGAATGTTCTGGGCGACGTCGGCGGGCAGGAGTAGGTGGTCCATGGTGTATTCGGTGGCGAAGAAAGGAGTGGCCATATCGAATAATCCATTTTCGACCTGCACTTGCAGGTGCGGGTTATCAATCATCTCCCGGACCAAATCTCCCTCGACGTTGGGCGCGCCCGGCCAGGCGCCAGGAGTGGGATTGTGCTTCCAATCCCAGGATCCTTCCGGCTCCGGCGGGAGCACTTTGTAGGTTTTGTCCTGACCGAACTTTAAATCCTCGCGGACATAGCTATTGAACGCCGCCGTGAACGCGCCCTCGATACCCGTAGCCGAAGGATCGAACTCCGCGTATTCGGTGAGCAAATCATACGTGGGGCCCGAGAAACGAGCGTCGTAGCGGCCGACCGTCAGGCCACGGCTGCGCTCCAGCTCGGCCTGAAATTGCGGAAGAGCAACGCGCAGTTCCGCCTTCGTCAGATAGTCCTCGCTCAGGCCCGTGAAATACGCGAGCTTCTTCACCACATCCGACTTTTCCGCGTCGCCGAGCTTCGAGCCTTTCATCAGAGCGGCGGCGTAATCCGTGGAGGCGAATTTTCGCGCATCGGCGATGAAAGCGTCCAAATCGGCGGGGGGATCCTTCAGGACCTTGTAGTACCACGCGACGGCCGCATAGGTGGGGAGATAGAAGATGTAGGACCGGTCGTCGCCGGCGCTGAAGGAAAGCGTGCCCATGTCGAGGACGCTCGATATCAAGACGATGCCGTTGATGTTCATCCCGTCGTGCGATTGCAGATAATTTCCCAGGGCCACGGAGCGGAACGTTCCGTAACTTTCGCCGATCAGAAATTTTGGCGAATTCCAGCGGTTGTTCCGGCTGACGTAGATGCCGATGAATTGCGCGAGCGATTTGACGTCCGAATCAACTCCCCAGAAGTCCTTGTCTGCCGCTTTGCCCGTGGCGTGGCTGAAGCCGGTGCCCACGGGATCAATGAAGACGAGATCGGCCTTGTCGAGCAGGCAATCGGCATTGTCCTCGACTTTATAGGGAGCCGGAGGCGTGGCCGCCGCGTTTTCCGTCACCACGTGCTTTGGTCCGAACGCGCCCATGTGCAGCCAGATGGAAGCCGAGCCGGGCCCTCCGTTATAGATGAAAGCAATCGGGCGCTGGCTGAAGTCCTTCACGTCGCCGCGCGTGTAGGCGGTGGAATAGATGAGCGCCGTGGGGGCGCCTTTTTCGTCCTTGAGCATAATCGTGGAGGCTGTGGCTTTGTAAGGGATGGTTTGGCCGCCGATCTGGATGGTGTGATCGGTCACGGACGATTCTTCTTTGGGCGTTTCCGCGTCCGCCGCGGGCTTGGCTTCGTCGGGCTTCGATGCCTCCGGCTTCGTATCTTGCGATGCGGCCTGCGCGGTGACGGGCGCGGCTTGGCCGAACGCGAAAAACAGCGCCAATAGGCTGAGTTTCGAAAAGATTTTTGTTGCGGTCATTCCTATGCTCCGGGGAATTAAATTGGGATTCGCGAAACCACCACCCAATGATGGCTCGGCCAGCTTAACACGGCGCGGGAGGGTTGCAAGCAGCGGGGCAATCGAGCGTGAGGCTGCGCCCCGCGCTACGGCTTGACGCATTCGAGGCGGAAGAAAGCGAGCGTGATCTCGTCGGCGCCGGACCGTGGCTTGGTGCCGACAATACGGACTGCCGGCGTTGTAATCCGGCCGGGAAGTGCGCATGCGGCGACGCCGTGTTGTGGATCGAGATCCTCCCATGCGGCAATGGTGTAGTCCACGGCTTCGAGCACAGTGAACTGGTAAAGCCCCTCGGCAATTTTTTCGGCGGCGGGATTATCGCCCTGATCAGCTTGGGCCATGACGGTCAGGCTTCCGGGCGGCCTCGCACCCTGCCATTTCACGTGCACGAGAATCCGGCGGGTGGGATAGGCTTTTTTCAGCTGCAACTTCAGGTTCACGAGCTGCTGCGAATCTTTCAATTTGATCGGCTTGGCCTCGCTCACATCCGCGACGCCGGGATAAAAGGACCGCGCAAAAGGCGAATTCGGGTTGAGCCGATTCAAGCGATTAAAAACGAGGATGTATTCGCCCGCCCCGATGTGAACGAAATCAAATGTGCCTCCGGTGCCCTGAAATCCCCACAGGCCCGCATGCGAACCATCATATTGGCCGACGCGAAAGAGCTCCACCGATGCCAGCGGAAGGGGTTTGCCGCCGGGCCCGAGGACGCTGCCGCGGATATGCCCGGTGGGCAGGGCATCCACGTCGTACTCAAAGCACGCGCCATCGGGAATCTTGAAGGGCGGCAGGGCGCCCGCGAGAGTTTTCTGGGTCAGATCCATGCGCCCGGGCAGATTGGCGTAGAAGCGATATGTGCCCGCGTGAACGTCATAGAAGGAATAGACGCCATCGGCCCCGCTGCTCGTTTCAAAGCGATCGTAGACCGAGCGCAATTTCAGCGAGACATTGGGCAGTGGATCCTCGGGATCGTCGGCCGGAGCGAGGGCTGGCGGGTCCGCGCGCCGCAACACGCCGAAAACGGAGGCGACTCGCCGGCCGTCGCGCATGGCCCGCAACTGCGGAATGATGGCGCGAGCATCGCTCGCCGGCCGCGTGCCGTTGCAAATGGTGGCGAAAAGGCGGCCTTCGGTGCCCGGATGGGTGAAGACGAGATACTCCTGGCCCTTCTCGAAGCGGTAGCCGCAGTCGCCATCGTCGCCGCCGGAGTAGATGTCCATTTCCGGCGCATCCGGGCCGGCGAATTCCTGTTCGATGCGGAAATGATAGCGGACCACTGGAGCTTCGTCCGTGGCCGCGCCGCCGGAACCGGCGGGCGCGTCGGGCGGCAGCGTTCCCGCGCTGGTGACGATGCCGAGGAAAACCACGTCGTCCTTTTGCAGGCCGGGGCACGCTCCGGGCTGCGCGTTCGAGCAGGTGCACGCCCAAGCGGGGGCCGCCAACAAGAATAGACACGCTGTCCCAAGTGCGCGCGCGATCATCGCGCCTATCCTACAATTTTTCGCACTTCAATGCGAAGCGTAACCCGGGGGTGCGCAGGGCAGGGAAGCGGCGGGCATCTACTTGACAACCGGCTCGGCAAGTAACATTGTTGTTACCCTAATTCCCTCGGAGGCCTTCGATGCGGGCGTTTAGGCGGCGCTGCATCTGTTCATCTGTTTGGCTGCTTGCAGTTGTTCTGCTTGCTCCGCGAACGCACGCCGAAACGCTGACCATCACGAGCACGCCCCCCGGTGCCACGGTCGAAATTGATGGTGTTGTAGTTGGCACGACGCCATTTCAAGTTAAGTATCCCGGCGGATACTTCCACAAAACCCATACTATATTCGGTGCCCGACTGGACCATCCCATAAAGGTCCGAATCTATAAAGACGGTTATGCCCCGGTAGAAATGAATCTAACGGATGGACCCTTTGAATGGGTTGCCCTCAACGGAGAGAACCACGGCAAATACTGGCTTCTCACGACAAACTCCGTCGCAGCAAGCCTTGAGCGGGTCGAACATGTTTTCAACGGATCGTTGCATATGAGTTCAGCCCGCACGCGAACGGTAGACCTTCCGCCTGAGCTGCCGACAGAACAGCTTGTGAGGATCGCGAGCCCGGCGGTCATCTTATTACTCGGAGCCAATTCGGAAGAGAGTTGGCAAGGAAGCGGTTTCTTTGTCACCGACACCGGAGTAGCGGCTACGAATGCACACGTGGCAAACGGCGCCGCTTCTCTGACCGCAGTCCTTCAAGACGGACAGAAGTTGCTGGCCAAAGTGGTTTACGTGGATAAGCAGAAGGATCTCGCCCTCCTCAAGGTCGAGGGGCAAGGTTTTCCGTATTTGCCTTTAGCTGATTTAGCGGATGTCGAGGTAGGCGAAACCGTGGTTGCCATTGGCAACCCCGGAAATGGTATGGCCGATACGGTCACCAAAGGCATTGTCAGTGCAGTTGGACCATTGCCAGCGCCAGACCCTGAGGAGCCGGGGACGTTTATACAAACCGATGCCGCCATCAATCCGGGGAATAGCGGTGGACCGCTTCTCAGCACGCGCGGCGACGTCGTTGGGGTGAATACGCTCGGGGCATTGGATACCGACCCCGACCACCCTGGCGCTAGGCTGCCAGGGATCCAATTTGCGCTGAGCTCAAAGGACCTCTTGGAAATACTCCATAAGTTTTATCCCGATGCCCATCCTTCGTCCACCGCAGCCCCTAGCTCTAATGCCTCCCAAGCCGTGCCGGACGGGAGCGGCAGAGTCGAAATTGTTTCCGATACGCCAGGAGTAGAAATCTACGTGGACGGGAAATTCGTGGGGCAGACTCCCTCCACCGTCGAGCTTGCTAGCGGTACCCATCACATCGAAGCGAAGGCCCCGGGCAAGCAAAGCTGGGCGCGCGATCTCGATGTGCTGAAGGACAGCCAAGTGACGGTGCATCCGGTGCTCGAGCCGTCGCCATAAACGCAGCCCGCGCTCGTCTTGCTCCCGTGCTCCCTTGCATCACTGCCGCCCCTAAACCGTGCACCTCCCTTGCTTCCTTCACTTGACATCCCGACGGGTAAACCATGTAATGAGTTCTTCGAAGCCTATGCGCACGCTGGTGCCGTTTCGCTCGTGACAGACTCGGAGAAAAAGAAAGCGCATCACGGCGCGTCGAAGCGCCACGCATTTTTGGTGGCTTCAGGAATCCTGTTCAGCCGGGTCGCGGGGCTGGTTCGCGAGCGCGTTTTCGCGCACTACTTCGGCAATTCCGACGCCGCGGACGCATTCAAGGCTGCATTCCGCATCCCCAATTTCCTGGCAAATCTGTTCGGCGAAGGAGTGCTCTCCGCCTCTTTTATCCCCGTATATGCCGGCCTGCTGGCGCGGGACGATGATGAAGAGGCGCGGCGCACGGCCGGAGCCGTTGCGGGGCTATTGGCGCTGGCGACTTCCGTGCTGGTTCTCTTGGGGGTGCTCACCACTCCCTATCTGATTGACGTTATCGCCCCGGGATTTCACGGCGAGAAGCGCGACTTGACCATACAACTCGTGCGCATTCTCTTTCCCGGCGCGGGGCTGCTGGTTTTCTCGGCGTGGTGCCTGGGAGTCCTCAACAGCCACCGGCGGTTTTTCCTCTCCTATGCCGCGCCGGTGGTGTGGAACGCGGCGATGATCGCCACGATGTGGGGATTCGGACGCCGCTACGCGCTCTTTCCCCTTGCGGAGGCGCTGGCCTGGGGATCGGTGGCCGGCAGCGCCCTGCAAGTAGCCGTGCAGTTGCCGGTCGTGTTGCGGCTGCTTCACGGCTTGCGCCTTTCACTCAGCTATCAGGCGGAAAACGTGCGCATCGTGGTGCGCAATTTTTTCCCCGTTTTTTTCGGACGCGGCGTGGTGCAGATCAGCGCCTATGTGGACGCGCTGCTCGCCAGCCTGCTGCCTACGGGAGCTGTCGCCGCGCTGGCCTACGCGCAGACGCTCTACACGCTTCCCGTGAGCCTTTTCGGGATGGCGGTGTCAGCCGCGGAACTGCCGGCGATGTCCGGCGCGATCGGCGGCGAAAGGGAAGTGGCGGAGGCGCTCGGGCGCCGGCTCGATTCCGGTCTGCGCCACATCGCATTTTTCGTGCTGCCGTCGGTGGTGGCATTTCTCGCGCTGGGCGACGTGATTGTGGGCGCCATCTACCAGACGGGTCGTTTCCAGCACGATGATGTAATTTATGTTTGGGGGATTCTCGCGGGTTCGACCGTGGGCCTGCTGGCCTCGACGCTCGGGCGGCTATATTCCTCGGCGTATTACGCGTTGCGCGACACGCGCACGCCGCTGCGTTTCGCGATTGTTCGCGTGGCGCTCACCACGGCGCTGGGCTATCTCTTCGCCATTCCTCTGCCGCCCGCGCTGGGGATTGCTGCGCGCTGGGGCGTTGCGGGCCTGACGATATCCGCGGGAATCGCCTCGTGGGTGGAATTCACTCTGCTGCGGCGCACGCTCAACCGCCGCATCGGGCGCACCGGGCTTCCCTACGCCTTTCTCGCCAAGCTGTGGATAGCCGCAGGCGTCGCCGCGGCGGCGGGCTGGGCCGCCCACCATTTCCTGAGCCATCGCGCGCCCAACCCGGGCACAGTGCACCGCGAAATCCTGGCCGTCCTTGTGCTCGGAATTTATGGTGTCCTCTATTTCGCGATGACCTTCGCGCTCGGGCTTCCCGAAGCGCGCGCACTCGTCGAGCGCGCCATCGGCATGCTCCGGCCTGATGCGCGCCGCGCGCTTTGATTCAGGCGGAGCCTCCGCGAAACCTCAAGGTTTGCGAATGGCAGGGCTGGACGCGGCGTCGATGTTCGCATTATGCGCGTCCGCGGCAGCATGGTGGGCAGCAGCATCGAATACGTCGGCTGCACCGTACATATTCAGGTTCAGATCGCGCATTCGAATGAGTAGGGGATCGTAAGGTTTGTAGAGGCGGTCGACGATACCCTTGTTGGAATCCCGGTTGGAAGCTTCGGCGTGGGGATCGTCGGGGTCGTTGTCCTGGTACTTGAACCATTGCCAGCCGACACAGGCGCGAGACTCCAGCAAGGCAAGGACGAAGCTCTCATAGAAGAGGCCACGATCATCCTGGGTGTGCACAAGCCAACCGGCGCCGGTATGGTTCGGCATGCCCGAGTCCTCACCCTTGGCGTAGAACTCGGTGACCATGAAGGGTTTGCCAGACTCACGCTCCCACATCGCGGCGGTTTCCGCGTCGACCTGCCAGATGCCATACACATTGATGGAGACGACGCCGGCGTATTTGCCGACTGCGCGGAAGATTTCGGGGTCGCTGAGTTGTTGACCGTAGAAACGGCAACCTAAATAGAGGTGTTTGGGGTCGGCCTTGCGGATCGCGGAGGAGACAATGCGGAAGTAGTGATCGGCTTCGAACTCGAGGAAGTCGATACGAAGGGCATCCGTTGGAGTGGTCGCGTTGTGGTCCCGCATCCACTGCTCGGCGGCCTGGCGACCGGGATCGCTGGCGGGGAGGCGGAGAAATCCATCCAGATTGGTGCGCAAAAGAGGAATTTCGTTGTCGGAGAAATAGCCCAGGAGATTGGGGTCTTTGCGATGGTCGGCAATCTCAGCGGCGACATACTGGTCAGCGAAGGCTTCGAAGGCGGGATCGAAAACGAAGATGGTGTTTTCGGGATATCCCTTGTGACCGGGAACGTCGTACGTACCGCCGTGCTTGGCGCCGTAGGCGTTCATGATTCCGAGGTTGATAGCGTAGGCAAGGGGATGGCTGGATTGCGCCGGCGCAGCGACCAGGAGGGGGACGTTGGACCATGCTCCTGCGCCGTTGAAACCGTTCGAGAGGAGCAACTCACGGGTTTTATTCATCCACTCCGCATCCGTAACAAAGGTTTTGGCGAATGCGGCGGTAGATGCATCCGATCCGGCAGGAGTGACGGCGACGACGGCGGCGCTCAAGTAGGGATGGCCTTTGGGGTCGATGAACCACCAACGGCCATCAATCTTCCGAGTGTAATAGAAACCAGTGCTCCTGAAGTGGCGATCGGCCCGTCCGCCGAAGCGGTCGAGAGGGACAGCTTTCGGCACAGGAGAGATATCCTGAATGGTGCGAACGGGGTAGTTCTGCCAATCGCTCAATTCTCTCTGCGGATAGAGAATCTTGCGGGCGGAAATCTGATGCTGCGGAGCCGGTTGCGCGTGGACTCCGATGGCAAGGGTAAGGGCAGCGACAACTAGCAAAATGGTCCGCGCAGGATGAAATGTAAAAGGAGTGTTCATGTTCCTCCCATTCTGATCGGCCGCCCCCCGCTTTGCGGGGGAGGCAGGTGACCGCCGCACTCCGATTGGAACACTTATTTTGGACAATTCTTAATAGATTTCGTCTTTGCCGCCAACATCTTTCTCGTCTTACTTAGACCTCATACGCCCAAAATCAGCGCAGTAACTTCTGGTTAGTCGTGTAACCGGAAACTGACCGGCCACGCGTGGTTTCTCGGTCTTGACATTTTTGCTGTTTTTGCTAGGCTTTTCTTGCTGCCTTCTGGCAGCGCTTATCCAGAGTGGCTGAGGGGACAGGCCCGACGACGCCACAGCAACCTGGCGCATTTGCCAAGGTGCTAATTCCTGCCCAGTGGGGAGAGATAAGATCCTCAATAGTCCCCGATCCTTCGGGGCCGATTGAAGATTCAACTCCCAAACTGAAGTCGAAGGGACGTGCAGCGACCGCTATCTGTTTTTAGCGGCTGCGCGCCCATTCATCGCGGCGCACCGAGCGCTTGCGAGGGCTTTGCCATACATGGCGGCCTTCGCGCACGCTCAATCGCCGCAAAGGGAGGAACACAATGAAATTTTCCACCAAGGCCATTCACGCGGGCCAGCCTTCGGAGCCTGAAACCGGCGCGCTCGTCGCGCCCATTTTTCAGACGTCCACCTACGAGCAGGACTCGCCCGGTCACGACAAAGGTTTCAGCTATTCGCGCACGAACAATCCCACGCGCCAACGGCTCGAATCCGTGCTCGCGGAGCTTGAGGGAGTGAAGCATGCGGCCGTCTTCGCCTCGGGGCTGGCGGCGGAGAACGCCGTGCTCCAGGCCTATTTACGTCCCGGCGATGAAATCATCATTCCGCGCGACGTCTACGGCGGCACCTACCGGATATTGAATCAGGTGTACCGGCCGATCGGCGTCGTCATCCGCCAGATTGATACGGACAACCTGAAAGCCGTCGAGGCGGCCATCACGGCGCGCACGCGGCTGGTCTGGATCGAGTCGCCCACCAATCCGCGCCTGCTGATTAACGACATCGCCGCCATCAGCAAACTGGCCCACGCCCGCGGCGCGCTCGTGGTGGTGGACAACACCTTTGCCACGCCCTATTTCCAGCAGCCCTTCGAGCTGGGCGCCGATATCGTGGTCCACAGCGTGACCAAATACCTCGCCGGCCATTCGGACACGATTCAGGGCGCTGCGCTCGCCAAGGACGCCGCCGTATTCGAGCCGATTAAATTTTTGCAAAACGCCACAGGAGCCACGCCCTCGCCTTTCGATTGTTGGCTCACGCTGCGCGGCGTGAAGACGCTCGAGCTCCGCATGGAACGGCACGGCGAAAACGCCCTGGCCATCGCCACCGCGCTGGAAAATCACCCGCGCGTCCGCCGCGTCTATTTCCCGGGGCTGCCCGGCCATCCCGGCCACGAGATTGCGCGCCGCCAGATGACCGGCTTCGGCGGCATGGTTTCCTTCGAGCTGGAGGGAACCACCGAAGAGGTGATCTCCTTCGTATCCTCGCGGCGCTATTTCGCGCTGGCGGAAAGTCTGGGCGGAGTGAAGGCACTCATCTGCCATCCCGCCACGATGACGCACGCCTCCATTCCGCCCGAGGCGCGCGCGGAGCTCGGCCTTTCGGACACGCTCATCCGCCTCTCGCCCGGATGCGAGAATGCGGAGGACCTCGTGGACGATCTGCTCGCAGGCCTCGCCGAATTGAAAAGCGCGCAGCCTGCGTCGAAGAAAGTCTCCGTCAGCTCGCGCTAGTTTCGCTTTTTCGGAAAGCGCTGCGCAAAGCAAGGGAGCCGATGGACGCAAATACCCGAATCGAAGTAAAGGTGGCATCCACCGACGCGGAAATCCTCGCCTGCTTTCCCGCGATGAAGGTGCTTCGCCCGCACCTGAAGGACGCCCACGAGCTGCTCGTGCGCGCCCGCAGGCAGATGAGCGAATCTGGCTGGTGCCTCGTCTACGTGGAGGAACAAGGCGTAGTGGTCGGCTGCGCCAGCTTTCGCATTGCCGAATTCCTCTCCTGGGGCAAAACGATTTACGTGGATGATCTTATTGTGCTCGAAAGCCATCGCGGCCGTGGTTTCGCCGATGCGCTCATGCAATATATCAAGGCCACGGGCGAGGCCAGCGGCTGCTCCGAATACCATCTGGATAGCGGAACCTCGCGCCATGCCGCGCACCGTTTCTACCATCGAATCGGTTTTTCGATCCGGGCTTTCCATTTTGACCAGAGGCTCGGCGCGGACGGTCGCTGAGCCGTGAGCCGCATCGCACAGGCGGCGCACATTCGTGAGGCGACTCCGGCCGACGCGGAAGCCGTAGCTCGCCTGCACGTTGAAAGCTGGCAATCCGCTTATCGTGGCGTCCTTTCAGACGAGTATCTGGAAAAACACGCCCATCGTGAGCGCAAGGCTGCGTGGCAGGAGCGCTTCTCGAAAGATTTCCAGAAGCCGATATTCGTGCGGGTCGCCGAATTGGCGGGTGAGTTGGTGGGCTTCGTCTGCGTGTTTCCTGAAGAAGATCCCGTCTATGGCTCGTACCTTGATAATCTGCACGTCGTCCCCCGGCTGACTGGCCGGGGGCTTGGCCGAAAGCTTTTGTCTGCGGCCGCCGAGCGCCTTGCGGCGGACGGCTCGCGCGTAGGTCTCTATTTGTGGGTCATTGAGCAAAATGAGAAAGCTCGGCGGTTCTACGAGAAGGCAGGGGCGGAAGTCGTCGGAACGAGCACGATTCCCATGCCGGATGGACAGCGCATTTCCGCGGCACGCTGTTACTGGCCTCGGCCCGCGAGCCTCCTCATATAGTCCGTGAATCATCCGTTTCCTGCTTCTCCGCGATACAATCCTGCCCCGGGTGTCCCGAGGGGAAAAACGCCATGCCGAAAAAAGTTCGCTGGGGAGTGCTGGGAGCGGCGTCCATTGCCATCCGGAAAGTAATCCCGGCGATGCAGAAGTGCGAACGGTGCGAAGTGGCCGCCATCGCTTCGCGCGAACTCGGCAAGGCGCAGGACGCCGCGCGCTCCCTCGGCATTCCCACGGCCTACGGCTCTTATGAAGAGCTTCTCGCCGACCCGCAAATTGATGCCGTGTATAACCCGCTCCCGAATCATCTCCATGTGCCGTGGACGATCAAAGCGGCGGAAGCGGGAAAACACGTCCTGTGCGAAAAGCCCATCAGCATGAACGTGGCGGAAGCAAAAACGCTTCTACCCGTGCGTGACCGCACGCGCGTGAAAATCGGCGAGGCTTTCATGTCATTCGCGCATCCGCAATGGCTGCGCGCGAGAGAGCTGGTGCTCACCGGCCGCGTGGGCGCGCTGCGCTCGATTCTGGGCGCATTCAGCTATTTCAAGCTGGACACGGCGAATATCCGCAATATTTTGGAATTTGGTGGCGGCGCGCTCTACGACATTGGCTGCTATCCCATCGCCATGTCGCGCTTCATGTTCGGCTCGGAGCCATCGCGCGTCGTCTCGCTCGTCGAGCGCGACCCGCAGATGAAAATTGATCGCCTCACGTCCGCCCTGCTCGAATTTCCCGAGGGGCATGCCTTGTTTACATGCGGCACGCAGCTCGTGCACTACCAGCGCATGCAGTTCCTGGGGACCACGGGGCGCATCGAAATCGAAATTCCCTTTAACGCCCCGCCCGACCGCCCCTGCCGCATCTTCGTGGACGACGGGCGCGACATCTTCGGCGGCGGCATCTCCATCGAAACGATTCCCACGAGCGATCAGTACACGATTCAGGCCGAACTTTTCTCGAAGGCGATACAAGAGGACGGCGAGGTGCCTGTTTCCATCGAGGACGCCATCCGCAATATGGCCGTGATTGATGCCGTGTTTCGCTCCGCCGAAACGCGCCAATGGGAGGAGCCGCACACATGAGTGCCCGCGCGGCGATGGGAAACGCCGGGCGCGCACACTTGGATGGTCTGGCGCCGCAACCTCGCGAATTTCGCGCCGCTGCTTTTCCAGCGGAAGTAGACACGAGACACCTGCTATTCTCGCGCAAAATGACCAAACCAACGAAGATTGAACGCATGGAGAAGACGCTGCTGAAAAATTCACTCCGCTTCTGCCAAGCAGACGCAAGGGTCCAACTTGCGCGCCGACAACGGAAAGAACTCCGTGATCTACATGATCCCGAGGATGGGGTTTGCTGTTTGCCATCCGGGAATCAGTCGGATGAGGAGGGATCTGGTCGGAAGGCGCTGCCTAGGGAGAAATGGTGTGAACATTGCAGGCGTATTACCTCCGAAGCAATAAGCTATGGCGACGCGTTGTGGGAACGTAGAGCAGCAAAGACCGGTATGAAACGCGTTCATAAGCTCCTGTGTAAGCTCAAGTCAAATTCAAACTGAGATGCCACAGATTTTTTAAATTGTTGACCGCTACGTGCTAGAGTGCGCCTGATGGGCACGCCCAGCAAGAGCACGGTACAGCAAAGGGAGCTTCGCCGTCGAATCAACGAAAAATACGGGAACAAATGTGCAAATTGTGGTTTTTCTGACCCGCGTGCATTGCACATCGACCACGTTCATGGTGGAGGTCAGAAGGAAATCCGCGGCGGTCGCGGCGGTGGCATGTCCTATTACTACCGGGTCCTCAAGGATCAAACAGACAGGTATCAACTGCTCTGCGCGAACTGCAATGCGATTAAACGATTCGAGCAGAACGAAGCTATGAGTATGACCCAGCACAAGAATTGGACCTCAATACGAAAGTAGCCCATTACCAGTTTTCCAGCACGCGCGAATGCAACTTTGGTATCTTGGAAGCGAAAAGAGGCCTATCCAGAGATGCAAATTCGCCATGATTGGACGCGCGACGAAATCCGGCAGATTTTCGACCTGCCACTGCCCGAGCTGATTTTCCGCGCGCAGGTTGTCCACCGCGAATTCCACGAACCTGAAGAGGTGCAGCTCTGCCGGTTGCTTTCCATCAAGACCGGCGCATGCCCGGAGGATTGCGCCTACTGTCCGCAGAGCGCGCACTACGATACCGGCGTGGACCGCCAGGAATTGATGAATCCCGGGGACGTGCTCGAAGCCGCCCGGCGCGCCAAATCGGAAGGCGCCACGCGCTTCTGCATGGGCGCGGCCTGGCGTCAAGTGCCGCAGGGCAGGGAATTCGAGCGCGTGCTGGAAATGGTGCGCGGCGTCTCGGCGCTCGATATGGAAGTCTGCTGCACGCTCGGGATGCTCACCGAAGATCAGGCGCTGCGCCTGAAGGAAGCCGGACTTACCGCCTACAATCACAATCTCGATACGTCGCCTGAATTCTACGGGAATATCATCACCACGCGCGTTTACGACGACCGCTTGCAGACGATCGGGCACGTGCGCAAAGCGGGCATCACCGTCTGCTGCGGCGGCATTCTGGGCATGGGCGAATCGGAAGACGACCGCATCGGATTGCTTGAGCAGTTGTCGAGCCTCTCGCCGCATCCGGAAAGCGTGCCCATCAACATGCTGGTGCGCGCCGAAGGGACTCCGCTCGAGGAAGCGTCGGAGATCGATTCGCTGGTGATGGTGCGCACTATCGCTACGGCGCGAATTCTGATGCCTGCCTCGCGCGTGCGCCTCGCCGCGGGCCGCCAGCAGATGTCGCAGGAGGCGGTGACGCTCTGCTTCCTCGCCGGCGCCAATTCCATCTTCATGGGCGAAAAGCTCCTCACCACTCCGAATCCCGCCGTGGACGAGGACGAGCGCCTGCTCAAAAATCTGGGCATGAGGGCCATGGCCCGTGGCTGAACCCGAGCCAGGACGAATCGCGGAGCGCATGGCGCGCTCGCTCGACGAGTTGCGCGAACAGTCGCAGCTCCGCTCGCTCGAAATTCTCGATGGAATCAACCTCTCCTCAAACGATTATCTTGGATTGGCCAGCGATCCGCGGCTCAAGCAGGCCGTCATGGAAGCCGTCGAGCGCGCCGAGCGCGTCGGTTCCACCGGCTCGCGGCTGCTTTCCGGAAATGCGCGCGAATGGGAGAATCTCGAATCCGAATTCGCGGATTTTGCCGGCACAGAGGTGGCGCTCTATTTCGGCTCCGGGTACGCCGCGAACGTCGGCCTGCTCGGCGCGATTCTGAAGCCGCACGACGTGGTTTTCACCGACGAGCTGAACCACGCGAGCATCATTGACGGCATTCGCATCTCCGGCGCGCGCCGCGTCGTCTATTCCCACGCCGATCTAAGCGACCTGGAACGCGCCCTCCGCGATCATCAATCGAGCTCCGGTGCCAAGTTGATCGTCACCGAAAGCGTCTTCAGCATGGAGGGTGATATTGCGCCGCTCGATGGATTGCTCCGCCTGGCAAAAAATTATGGCGCGGAGCTTATCGTGGACGAAGCCCACGCCACAGGAATTCTCGGCCCGCAGGGCCGGGGAGTCGCGGCCGAGCTTGGCCGCCAGCGTGAAGCGCTCGCCGTTGTGCACACGTGCGGCAAGGCGCTCGCCAGCGCCGGGGCCTTCGTCTGCTGCGGGGGAACGCTGAAAACTTTTCTCGTGAACCGCGCCCGCACATTTATCTTCAGCACGGCCATGCCGCCCTATCTTGCGGGACAGATTCATGCGGCGCTAGGTCTTGCCATCGAAGCGGACGACCGCCGCGCTCATCTCCGCAAAATCGCGTCCGCGTTGCGTGAAAAACTTTCCGCCGCAGGCTTGAGCTGCGGCTCGAGCAGCACTCAAATCGTCCCCGTAATCCTGGGCTCGAACGAAGCGGCTCTGCGCGTCGCCGCCGAGCTGCAAGCCAACGGCTTCGCCGTGAAGGCCATCCGGCCGCCCACGGTTCCTGCGGGCACCGCGCGCGTTCGCCTCTCGCTCACGAGCAGCATCACCATGGAAAATATTCACCGCCTTGCCGCCGTGATGGACGCCGCGTGCAAATCCTTGCCGCAGACACCTTCCGCCAGCCCCGTGCATGCCTAATCGCTTTTTCATCACGGGCACGGACACAAACGTGGGCAAGACTTTGGTCTCCGCGCTGCTCTGTGCCGCGCTCGACGCGATTTACTGGAAGCCCATCCAGACGGGAACGCGCGAAGGGACTGATCGCGCGACCGTGATGCGCCTCGCCGGCCTTTCGCGGCATCGAACGATACCGGAAGTTTACAAGTTTGCGCCGCCGGTCTCGCCGCATCTGGCCGCGCGGCGCGCCGGGCTGCGCATCGAGCTAAAAAATATTCGCATGCCGCGGCTCGCCGCGCGCGAAAAACTGATCGTCGAAGGCGCGGGAGGCGCGCTCGTACCTATCAATGCCACCCAGCTTATGACGCACCTGATGAAGCATCTCCGCCTGCCCATCTTGCTCGTCTCGCGCACATCGCTCGGCACTATCAACCACACGCTGCTCTCCGTGGCCGCGCTCCGCGCCGCGCGCCTCGACCTTCGCGGCGTGATAATGTCCGGTGCGCCCAACCTCGAAAATCGCCGCGCCATCGAACGCTATGGCAACGTGCAGGTAATCGGCACGCTCCCGCTCCTGAAGAAAATCAATCGAGGCACGCTCGTCCAAGTGTTTGGAAAATATTTCGATCGCAAGGTGTTCGCGGCATGAGCCCCGCCCTGCGCATCTGGCATCCCTTCACGCCGCAGGCGCCCGGACCGCCTCCGCTGCGCATCACGCGCGCCGAGGGCGTCTATCTCTACACTGACGATGGACGCCGCCTGATTGACGCCATCTCCTCCTGGTGGGTCAATATCCACGGCCATTGCCATCCGTTCATCATGTCCGCCATCGCCCGCCAGACCGCGAGCCTCGACCATGTTTTGCTCGCCGGCTTCACCCATGAGCCAGCGGAAGAGCTTTCGCGCCGCTTGCGCTCCGTGGTGCCGAAAGGGCTCGATCACATTTTCTTTTCCGACGATGGCTCGACAGCCGTCGAGGTGGCGCTCAAGATGGCCGTGCAATATTTTCAGAACACCGGCCGGCCCGCGAAGAAATCCATTGTCGCGCTCGAGCACGCCTATCATGGCGACACCGCCGGCGCCATGTCCGTGAGCGCCGATTCCAGCTTCACCGATCCCTTCCGCGCTTTCCGCTTTCCCGTCCATCGCGTTCACTCGGCGTATTGCTATCGCTGCCCCGTGGGCAAAACCCGCGCCACCTGCGACATTGATTGCCTCGAAAAACTCGAGCGCCTGCTCGACGAAAAGCACGCCGAAATCGCTGCCGTCATCGTCGAGCCGCTTCTGCAAGGCGCCGGCGGCATGATCGTTCATCCCGTGGAATTTTTGCAGCGCACGCGCCGCCTGTGCAACGACCACGGCGTGCTCCTGATCGCCGACGAAGTCCTCACGGGCTTCGGCCGCTGCGGCAAAATGTTCGCCTGCGAACTCGCCGGCGTCGCGCCGGATTTCATGTGCCTATCGAAGGGAATCACCGGCGGAGCGCTTCCCATGGGCGCCACGCTGTGCACGGAAGAGATCCATTCAGCCTTCGCGAGCGACGACCCCGCGCGCACCTTCTATCACGGCCATTCGTACACGGGCAATCCGTTCGCGGCCGCCGCGGCCGTCGCCAGCCTCGAAATCTTCGAACGCGAGCCCGTATTCGAACGCATCGCCGCCATCGGCGCGATTCACCGCGAACGGCTCGCTGCCATTGAGCGCCATCCCGCCGTCGGCAACGTTCGCTCCATCGGCACGATGGCCGCCATTGAGCTTCGCGCGGACGACGCTGGCTACTCCTCGAAGCTTCGCCCCACGCTCTACAATTTTTTCCTCGATGCAGGCGTACTCCTGCGTCCGCTCGGCCATATTATTTATCTTTTGCCGCCTTACGTGATTTCACCCGACGATCTGCACTATGTTCACGACCGCATCGCGGACTCGCTGGCCCTTTGCCAGGTTCGCTGAAAAGAGGCTCGTCGCTCGGATACGTGATCTCCACTCCGCGCACGCATGCGAATGGCGTGAGCTTGTGCTCCTTCGGCGCGGCTTCGCTGATAATCTCCATCACGCGTATCCCGCGCACCAGCAGCGCATCAGCCACCAGCGACCGGTGGCATCGCCACGGCACAGCCTCCGCGCACATCAGCGCGCTTGGCCGCTCTTCGGCCAGCCGGATGGCGCGCGCGAGACCTGCGGCGAAGTCCTCCGTCTGCATGTAATCCGCGAAGCCGCGAAAGCTCGCGTTGCGCCACCCCAGGTTCACACTATCGCTTCGCGCGCGGCGCAAACCGCCCAGCTCTTTCATGTGGACATACCGAATCCCGGCGGCGCCGAGCGCGGCGCTGAGCTCCTCGCTATTGAACTGCGGATTGTGCCGCGACTTCGGAATCGTGCGAATATCAATCAATTGCTCGACGCCGTTCGCGCGCAGCAGTCCGATAAACTCCTCGATTGGGCGCGTAGAATGCCCGATGGTAAAAATCACGAACGGTCCGCTCTTTCCCCGCGTCTTTGTGCCTCTCTCGCTCATCTCATTGGAGAACACATCCGGCGCGAGCGCTGAATTCCGCCTCTGCCGCGCCGCCCGGTTCAGGATAATATAATCCCTTGGCTGAATGGAGGTGGTGCGTGGCGCAAATCACGGCGCTCTTTTGGGACAACGGCGGCGTAATTCTCACCAACGGATGGGACATGGGCTCGCGCAAGAAGGCCGTCGCGAAATTCCATCTTGATGCCGACGATTTCGAAAGCCGCCACGAGCTGATGCTCAACGCCTTCGAATGCGGCGAGGCGACTCTCGACCAATATATTCGCCGCACCGTCTTCTACCGCGAGCGCTCCTTCACTCCCGAAGCCTTCAAGCAATTCATGTTCGACCAGTCTCAGCCCTTTCCCGATTCGCTCGCCTTTCTCGCCGACCTGGCCCGCCAGCGCCGCTATTTATTCGCGGCGCTGAATAACGAATCGCTCGAAATCAACGAATACCGCATCCACACATTTCATCTGCGCGATTATTTCCAGGTTTTTTTCAGCTCCTGCTATCTGGGCATCCGCAAACCCGATGCCGGGATCTACCGCCAGGCGCTGCGCATCACCCAGCGCGATCCCGCCGAGTGCCTTATGATTGACGACCGCGCCCTCAACCTCGAATGCGCCCTGGAATTGGGCATGGGCGCGATCCTGTTTCAAAATGTAGCTCAGCTTCGCACGGACCTCGCCCGCTACGGCGTTACTCCGGACTAAAAATTGCACAAGGAGATTTCATGGAACTCGGAATAATCGGCTTGGGAAAAATGGGCGGCTACATGGCGGAACGCCTGCTGCGCGGAGGCCATCGCGTCGTGGGATACGACCGCGACGCTGCCCCCATCGCGCGCGTCGTCGAAAAAGGCGCCACGGGAGCAGACTCCATCGAAAATCTCTGCGCGCAGCTCCATGTGCCCCGCACCGTATGGATTATGGTTCCCTCCGGGCAGCCCGTGGACGACACCATAGCCCTCGTCGCTCCGCACCTCACGGCAGGCGACACCATCATTGATGGCGGAAACTCTTACTATCGCGATTCCGTCCGCCGCGCCGCAGATCTCGCCACGCAAAAACTCAATTTCATTGATTGCGGCACCAGCGGCGGTGTTTGGGGAATCACCGAAGGCTACAGCCTGATGATTGGCGGCGATGCCGCGGTCGTGGAGCGCCTCTCTCCCATCTTCAAAACGCTCGCCCCCGCGCCGGACAAAGGCTGGGGCCGCGTGGGTCCCGCCGGCGCCGGCCATTTCGTCAAAATGGTTCACAACGGCATCGAGTACGGTCTCATGCAAGCCTACGCCGAAGGCTTCGACCTGCTTCGCCACAAAAAGGAATTCAATCTCGATCTGCTGCAAGTCTCCAAAATCTGGCAATACGGCAGCGTGATCCGTTCCTGGCTTCTCGATCTCACGGTCAACGCCCTCGCGAAAAATCCCACACTCGAAGGCGTCGCCGCCTTCGTCACGGACTCCGGCGAGGGCCGCTGGACCGCCATCGAGGGCATCGAGCTGGGCATCGCCCTGCCCGTCATTTCCGGCGCGCTCGACATCCGTTTCCGTTCCCAGGATCCCGATCCCTTCGCCAATAAACTCCTGGCCGTGCTGCGCCGTGAATTTGGCGGCCACTCCGTCCACGCCGCTTCCGAAAAGTAGCCCTTCGCGGCGCGCTGCTATCGGTTCCAAGCGATGGCGCGGCTAGTTGCGGGGCGCGGGTTGCGCGTAATAGCCCTCGCGCGTGCGCGCTTTCAGGCCAGGCTGTGTGAGTTTGATATCGATGTGGTGGTATGTGTCCGGCTGCTTGGCCGGGGGTGAGTCGAAGGAAATCTCGTAGTAGGGCGCCGCGTCGGCAAGGCATTTCCGCAGCAGGCCGGGGATATCGTTGCTGTAGTCGAGCGCAAGGCCCCCGCTCTGGAGTGCCAGCACCGGGAGCCCCAGGTCCGCGGCATCCACCTGGCCGGGTTTGCTCACCCCCTTGACGAACTGATCGTAGAACCAGGAGTTGGAGACGCCGGAGCCCATGGGATTGACGCTGTACAGCGTGACGCGCGCCTCGCGAAGCAGAGTCGAGAGATACACAACACTCGCGAAGATGCCTTGCACGTCCTTCCCGCTCAACTCGATGCGTGGGCCGGAAAGCAGCGGCCACCCGGGAGAAACCCAAATAATCACTTTGCGCCCGGGGCGCGGAGCCTCGCTGTTAGCAAGCCGGCTCAGAGCCTCGAGCGAAAGCTGGAGCCGTTCCGACGCCCCATATTGGGTGGAGCGGTTGATATCGCGCTTGCCGATGTTTGCGCTTTCGACCGCGGCGCCGAGCGCCTTGCCGTCCTTTGAGAAGTCCGTGACCAACTGCACGCTTTGATCCGTGAACACCGCAACCGCGACAGGGTATGTGAGACGGCCTCCCTCGGCGCGAACGAAATTTTCCACCTGCTGGCGTGCGTAACTAAGGTCTTGGTAATCAACGTTGACGGCGTCAATCACCAGGATCGCCTCAATGGACGCCTCGCGGCCGGTGACGGCCTTGAAAGATGTGATGGTCTGAGGGACTTTGTTATCCAGCAGAGTGAAATCACTCTGCTGCAGGCCGTCCACATGCGGCCCGGACTTCGACGTGACGACCACATCAAGATGGATCTTGCCGCTGTCGGGCTTGGCTTGCGCGTTATTCTGCTGGGCCAAAGCCCCCGCAGCGCACAGCAGAGCCGCAAAAAGAAGGGAACCAACGCGCGCGCGCATCAACATACGTTGCAACCCTCCGAAGAAAATACCCGCGGGACCCTGCACGAGCGCCCGTCGCGCTCGTCCGCGGCTAGCTTGCCAGTCAATTGGATGCGGGTCAAGGATGAGGAGTTTCGAGCCGTCCCCCTTGGCGAGTCAGCGTCATTACACCCGCTTGGTCTTCGCATCAGCTACGCGAATAATCACGCGCTTGCCCAGCGCCCTGGCCGCCCGCTCCTGTTAATGTTTGAATGTGGCGCCGGGGGGCTACAACCTGGGCCACCCGCCAACAGGCAACGAGTTTGCGTTTTATTCAGCCCTTTGCTACGCTCCCCAAAAGCCGGGGACCAATTTAATTCCCCTTGGACGAAGGACTTATGCGATGAACGTGCTGGATCTGGAGACTTTCCGAGCGACTCCGCTGAACCGGTCGCCTTACGAACATCTGGTGATCCCCGGTTTCGTGAAGTCGGAAGCTCTGCGGGAGATCAATGCGGCCTACCCGAAGATCGAGCACTCGGGCAGCTTCCCGCTCGAGTCTCTGCAGTTTGGCGCGGGCTTTCAGCAGTTGGTGGACGCCCTGGAGTCCGAAGACTTCCGGAAAGCATTTGAAGAAAAGTTCCAGGTCGACCTCTCGAACCGTCCGACAACCATCACCGTCCGGGGCCGCTGCGGCAGCGGCGATGGAAAGATTCACAACGATTCCACGAGTAAGATCATTACGGTGCTCCTTTACATGAATCCTTCCTGGGACGACTCGGGCGGGCGCCTGCGGTTGCTGCGCTCGAAGGACAGCCTCGATGATGTGGCCGTCGAGGTGCCCCCGTCCGACGGCACGCTCGTCGCTTTTTTGCGTTCGGACCGTTCCTGGCACGGGCATCTGCCCTTCACCGGTGAACGCCGCGTAATTCAGTTCAATTGGGTGACGGACAATGACAGCCAGTGGGTCTCCTTGCTGAGGCACCGCGTGTCCGCTTCGGTGAAGCATGTGTTCAGCTTCGCGAAAGCTCCGAAGGCAGACAAGCCCGGGCACCCCTCGAGCATGTGACTCGCCGCGGATATATACCTCGGCAAGAGACGCGCCGGCGCCGGAAGTTGCCGGCGAATGTACATTCTCAAAGGTCCATCCACCTGCTCCATTGCTCATGCCTGATACCTTATGACTGACGCGACGACCAAGCGGTTTCTGATCGTGCGCCTTAGTTCGCTGGGCGATTTGGTGCATACCATTCCCGCCGTTGCTGCCCTGCGCTCGAGTTTCCCTGACGCACGAATCGACTGGGTTGTGGACGGGAGATGGTCCGAGCTCATCGAGCTGGTCATCGGCGTCGACCACATCGTGCCGTTGCGACGGTCGCTACCAGGCCAACTGGCATGCATTCGCGAACTTCGCGCCGCCCATTATGACTGCGCTATTGATCTGCAAGGGCGCTACAGGTCGGCCGCCTTGTCCTGGTTTTCGGGAGCCAAACACCGGATTGGGCGCGACCGGAAAGCCACGCGCGAGCCGGGCGCCGCGTTGTTCTACACCGATCGTGTAATCCCGACGGGGCGGCATATTGTGGATATGAATTTCGACCTCGTGCGGCGCGCGGGCGCGCAATGGCCCGCCAAAATCCAATTCCCGCTGCGCGTGCCGGAAGACGAACTCCGGCGGGTCCGCGAAAAACTTTCCCGTGCAGGGATCGGCCGTTACGTTTTGGTGAGTCCCGGAGGCGGTTGGCAATCAAAGCGCTGGCCGGCCGAGCGCTATGGCGTTCTGTGCGCTGAATTGTGGCGACTGCATGGCCTGCATGCCATCGTGAACATCGGGCCGGGAGAAGAAGAGATCGTTCGTAGCGTGGTGCAGTCTGCTGGACCGGCGAAACCGCTGGTGATTTGCCCGTCGCTTGCCGAACTCGCCGCACTGTTGATGGACGCGCGGCTCGTAATTGCCGCCGATACGGGACCGCTCCATCTTGCCGCTGCCCTCGGCACGCGCGTGGTGGCGCTCTTTGGAGCAACCGACCCCGCCCGCAATGGCCCCCTTCCTCATGGCGTAGTTGTTCAGAACGCCGCCTTCGAGCCTCCCGCTTACATGCGCGGCGATTCCGTACGCGGCGATTACAACCGCGCCGGCGGCTACTCTCCGGCCATGCTTTCTCTCACCGTCGAGCAGGTGCTCGCGACCGTCGAGCAAGAGATCAGCATCATGGCCTAGCGGCTCGGGGATCAGCAAACTCAAATCGCGAGCGTCCCCCGCTTTCGTCAAATGGGTGAAGAGGCGCGAGTTCCCGCGCTGAATTGGGCCAGGCTCCAACCTCGCGCCAACGGGAGAGGTCTAATGGGGGGGGTATCCGGCGTGCCCGCTTTGTGGGACGAAGGCAGAAGCCCGTAGAATCTAATCGACACTCAGATTATTAGAAACGATCTTAACCCCCTTGGAATCAGCGTAACACTCATTCTAATCGACACAAAATTGAGGGGTGCGCACTTGTGGTTCAGCCCTCGCGAGAATTTGCATCTCGATGCCTCCGCGGTGTACATTGCCTTGCACTTTAAGGAGACCCTGACCACATGGAACCAACCGCGGATATCGCATTGATCGGCCTGGCAGTTATGGGCCAAAACCTGATTTTGAACATGAGCGACCACGGCTACAAGGTCGTGGCGTTCAATCGCACCGTTTCTAAAGTAGACGAGTTCATGAACGACGCTGCCAAAGGCCACAAGAATGTTATTCCCGCTCACTCCCTGGAAGAGATGATTGGCCTGCTCAAGCGCCCCCGCAAAATCATGCTCATGGTCAAGGCCGGGAAGGCCGTGGACGATTTCATAGATAGCATCCTGCCTCACCTCCAGCCAGGCGACCTGATTATTGACGGCGGCAATTCTCACTTTCCAGACACAATTCGCCGCACAAAGGACCTTGAGAGCAAGGGCCTGCTGTTTGTCGGCACGGGCGTTTCGGGCGGTGAGGAAGGCGCGCGCTTCGGCCCCTCGATGATGCCCGGCGGAAGTCCCAAGGCCTGGCCGCTCGTGAAGGGAATTTTCCAGGCCATCGCCGCCAAGACGCCTTCCGGCGAGCCTTGTTGCGACTGGATGGGCTCGGACGGCGCCGGCCATTACGTCAAAATGGTCCATAACGGCATTGAGTACGGCGACATGCAGGTGATCTGCGAGGCCTACCAGCTCATGCGCGAAGGGCTGGGCCTGTCGAACGACGAGATGCATCAGGTTTTCACTGAGTGGAACAAGGGCGAACTCGATAGTTTCCTCATCGAAATCACGCGCGACATTCTGGCGTTCAAAGACAAAGACGGCTATATGGTGGACAAGATTCTCGACACCGCCGGACAAAAAGGCACCGGCAAGTGGACTAGCGTCAGCTCCCTCGATCTCGGCATGCCACTTACCCTGATCGGCGAAGCCGTCTATGCGCGCTGCCTCAGCGCCATGAAGGACGAGCGCGTGGCCGCATCCAAGATTTTGAAAGGGCCGAAATTCAAATTTGAGGGCGATAAAAAAGTTTTCATCGAGGATATTCGCCAGGCGCTGCTGGCCTCCAAGCTCGTCTCCTACGCGCAGGGCTTCATGCTCCTGCGCGAAGCCGCGCGGGAATACAAATGGGACCTCAATTACGGCGGCATCGCTCTCGTGTGGCGCGCGGGCTGCATCATCCGCTCCGCGTTTCTCGATAAAATCAAGGAAGCCTTCGACCGCAACTCGAAACTCACGAATCTGATGCTCGATCCCTATTTCTGCGGCGTCATCGAGCGCTGCCAGGCATCCTGGCGGCGCGTCGTCGCCAAGGCCGTCGAAGCGGGAGTTCCCGCTCCGGCCTTTACCACCGCGCTCGCTTTCTACGACGGCTACCGCAGCGAACGCCTCCCCGCCAACCTTCTTCAGGCGCAGCGCGATTATTTCGGCGCCCACACCTACGAACGAATTGACCGGCCGCGCGGCCAATTCTTCCACACCAATTGGACCGGCAAGGGCGGCACCGTATCCGCGGGGACGTACACGGTCTAGCGGCGATTCTGCCACGGAGACGCGCGGCAGAGAAAAACATGAAAATAGACGAGAGAGTCTTCCCCGATCTCGGTGCGCTGAGCCGCGCCGCCCTCGAGGAGTTGCTGCGCGTCCTGCGCGATGCCGTCGCCGCCCGCGGCCGTTTTTCCGTCGCCCTGTCCGGCGGACACACGCCGATGAAGCTGCACATGCTCTGGTCGCACGCCGAGAGACTCGGCCTTCGTACTCCGTGGGATCGCGTACACCTATTCTGGGGCGACGAGCGCTACGTGCCACACGACGATCCGCTCAGCAATTACCGCATGGCTCGCGAGACTCTCATTGACCTCGTGCCCATCCCCGCCGCCAACGTGCATCCCATGCTGGCGGATTATCCCCAACCCGAGAAGGCCGCCGAATCCTACGAATTGGAGATGCGAAAATTCTTTGGCGCTGAGACCCCGGCATTCGATCTTCAACTCATGGGTTTGGGGCCGGAGGGACATACCGCATCTCTTTTCCCCGGCTCTCCCGCGCTCGAAGAAACAGAGCACTGGGTCGTGGCCGTTGAAGCGCCCGCGACGCCCCCGCGGCGGCTGACTCTGACTCCCGTTGTGCTCAATTCCGCCCGAAACACATTTTTCCTAGTTTCGGGCGCGGACAAGCGCGAAATTATGGCGGCTATCCGCAAAGAACCTGACTCCGGTTCCAGCCAATATCCCGCCGCGCGATTGCGCCCCGTCGGTCGCGTCCTCTGGTTCCTCGACGAGGCAGCGGCAGGAACATAGACCCTCCCTGGACGATAGACACCTGTCTCCGCGTACCATTGACGCCCGCTGGCTGCATTCCTAATATCAATCGGGATGAAGGATGCGGATCGACCGAACCGCGCATCTAACTTCTGTATTTTGTGACATTTGGGGGGAGACTCAAGAGAATGCCGCTCGGTGAAGGCCTGCCAAGAGAAATTCGGATGAGAAAGAGGCGGCGCGGCCCACGCATGAATTCGCGCGTTCCAGTGACCATTGAATGGAATAGACATCTTGCAGGGCCTCTGCATTTCGAAGAGGGTTTTACTCGTGTGGTGAATAACTACGGCTGTTTGCTCGTCAGTCCCAAGGAAGTCGACGTGCAGCAGCGGCTCCTGCTGACGAATGTTTCCACGCGGCAAGCAGCGGAGGGTGTGGTGGTTTGGAAGGGAACACAGCGGCCCGACGGCTGGGATTTAGGAGTGCAGCTGGTCGCGGCGGATCTGAATTTTTGGGGTGTCGAGCTCTAAAACGGGGTGGTCTCCATTGAAACAGGGTTACTTGAACGTCCCGCCGGGGAAGTTCCCTACAACTCCGGCACATGCGAATACATCTGCGGCGACTGCGGCAAAACCTCCACAGGCGAAGCCCGCTGCTTCTCCCCAACCAATTTCCACGAGGCACCGCATTTCCGCGGATGAGAAGCGCCGAACGCAGCGCGTACTGCTTCGCGTTCGCGCCAATATTCACGTGGCCTTGGAAGGGAAGGAAAGAACTTTTGAAGTGAACACCTTGAGTGTGAATCCTCATGGTGCGCTCCTTGTGATGAGCCAGAAACTTCCGTCCGAGACGCACCTTGTTCTCGAGCACGGCGGCACAAAGGAACGGATTGCCTGCAAGGTCACGCACACTCCCCGGGAATCACCCGATGGGTTTCACATTCCCATCGAATTCGATTCGCCCGCTCCCGGCTTTTGGAGGATTGCTTTTCCGCCCGCCGATTGGCGCGCGGAAGACGTGTGAGACCGCGTGGTGCGTGCAGAATCGCGCTCGCGGCTTACTGCGACGCGCTTCCCGCAATCGTGAAGGTCGCCTCGGCCGCGGTTGTATTATCAAAGCGATCGTTGACCTGCACGGCGATCGTATGCTCTCCCGCCGAAAGTCCCGAAAGCCGAATCTCATAGGTCTCCCGCGGCGCGTCGGAAAGCAATCCTTCCGGGAAGATAACCTTCCATTCTCCCGCATCCAGGCTATAACGCGCCTGCGCGATGGATGCGAAAGAGCTAATCGCATCGAACGACACGTTCGCGTTCGAACCGTCCGGCTTCGCTAGCAGGCTTTCAATCTTTGGGGGAGTGTTGGCAATCTCGAAGCGCTCGCTTTCGCGCTCCGTAGAGAGCGCCTGATCGGCGGGATTCGAAGCAGAGTCCGAAGCAACAACCTTGAGGTAGTACGCGCCATCGGGCATGGAGGTTGTGTCCCAGGTGTAGTACCGCTGCGTGAGATTGTCCTTCAGGAGGCGCCAATTCTGTTCGCCCTCGCCGCGATAATAGACGCTGTACACAAGATCATCATCGTTGTCGTCGTGTGCGCTCCAGAGTACCGCTTGGTATCCCTTGTCCTCAAAACCCTGCGCCGGAACTTCCATCTTAGGCGCCTTGGGGGATGTTTCCGTGTTCGAAGCGGGCGGGAAGAGATTCCCGCCTGAGCCGCGCGGATTGCGAAGCTGCACGGGGGCCGGCGTTCCCGGGCCGGTAAGCGGCGGCGCAAATCCGGCGACGCGAATGCCAGGGTCCTGCACGGCAATATCATCAATCACTGGCGCAATATTCTTCGGCAGGTAAGCGAGACTCACCCAGCTAACACTCGGCCCGGTCCCGCTATCGGCACCCGAAAAAACCGCCTTCCATTGCGCGAATCGTGCGGGAGGGCAGCCGACAGTTTCTCCGGCGGGTTGACCATAGGGGCCCGCCCAGGCGCTCCAATTCGCCTCCGGATCCGATGTGTTGCCGGAACGCACGTAGAACTCAACCTTTCCTTGTGCCGCGCCGCTTTCGCCCCACCAATCGAGGCGGCCCCAGCGCGAATATATTTCCGCGTCGAAGGCTGTGGATTCGAAAGTTCCATTCGGCTCGTAACCCTGGCCAAGCACGAAGATTTTTCCGGGGTTGGCCGTGGCGGCGAAAATCCTGCCATCGGCCCCAGCCAGGAGGCTTGTGACTTGCGCGGAATTGGTCTTGGCGATGGCCGAGTACACGCGGTTGCCTTCGAGCTCGATGATTTCCCCCGTGTTGCCCGTGCCCAGGAGGAGTTTTCCGGAAGAAAAGCCCATGGCGAAAACGAGATTTTCCCTCGAAGTCCAAAGTGTCTCCGGTGAACCGTCCGGCGCAATTTTCTCGACTTCTGCGCCAGCCATTGACGGGCTGGGGAACGGATAGACAGGCGCGGCTTGAAGAGCCAGAGTTTGTGCTTGCTGGGATGCGGCTAGATCCTGCGGCGTGCCGGCCGGCACACTCATCTGAAGCACTGGCGCAGCATTCTGGATGGCAAGGGGTGTTCCCTCCACATGGGTTTTCTCCCCGACTGCAGCGGCGTAAATGTTTCCGGCAGCGTCCGCGACGAGCGAGGTCACCTCGCTCTTGGCTGTCTCATAAACGACGAAGGGCGACCCAGCCACCGGGATGGCCGAGGCAGCCTTTCGCCCGATTTCGAGCCGCAGAATAAGGCCGCTGGGCGCCGTGCCAACCAGCAAATTGCCCTTGGAATCGAGGGCCAGAGACCGCGCATGGCGTTCGTTACTTTGATAGAAAAGCGCGCTCTTGCCATCCGGCGTGACGGCGAAGACCTCTCCCTTATCGCCGGTGGCGACGAAGAGGGTGCCTTGCGAATCGAACGCCAACGACCAGATATATTTTGTCTTGGGGTCGAAGAAGACGCTTTTTTGCCCATCGGGCGTGACCTTGTAAACTTTGCCGTCCGGGGATGTGGCTACGTACAAGTTGTCCTTGCCGTCGAAGGCGATTGCCTGCGCGGCGAGTTCGGTGGATTCAAATACGGTCGTGGGCTTGCCCGCATCATCGAAGCGCAGCACTTTCGCGTCCGAACCGCCCGCCGCGAAAAGATGCCCGTGCGAATCGAGGCGCATGGCCCAGAGGTATGCGAGGTTCGGATCGGCGAACGATTCAAAGCGGGGGGCAGGGGTCAGCACTCCGTCGCTGCGGATGGCCACTCCCTTGGCCGTGCCCTTCTCAAATTCGGAGAAGTCCGATTGACGCCAGTGGCGCGTGTGTTCAGCGCGGGCGGGCGCGGAGACAAGAGAAATGATCGTCAGCAGGCACACCAGAATAGTTCGGCGGTCCATCAGTCGGAGTCTCCTTTGCGATGTGCCTTCACTTTACCGTAATTGCCAGCACGTGCTGGCCCGCGATTACCTGATGCATCTCGACGGACCATTCGCCCACCGTGGATTGCCAGAGCAAGCGCGCACCGCCCGGGTTCTGGCGCTGGTCGAGGATGTTGATCTCGGAGACAGGCACGTTGGGCAATTCCTTATCGTCAACGAGAATCGTCGGCGCGGGCTGAAGAAGGGTGGCATAGAGACGGTCGTTGGGGCGCTCGCGGTTGACCAGGTTGATCAATTCCTCCAGGCCCGGGAGCTGTGCCTCCGAGCTGGCCTCCAGAGACTGTACATTGCGATTGAGAAACTGGGCGTCGCTGACCACAAGTTCGAGCCTTCCCGGTGTGGCCTGGGCCGGAATGGTGACCGGAATCTCCTGAAGGAAGGGCGCTCCCCGGTAAGGCCGCAGCATGACTTTTACGGAGACGGTTTCGCCGGGGTGAACTTCGGTCTTTTCAGCCCAGGCCTGGTCAATCATCGCCCAGCGGTGATTGGAGAGCTCCTTGACGTGCAAGCCGATCCGCTGCACTTCCGGGATTTCATAAGGGTTCGAGTAAATGCGTTCGAAGGCGCTTTGGAGGCTGATCGCCACGTACATTCCAGCCGGAATCGGCTGATCGGTGGGGGCGAATAAGTTCTCGATCTTTACAGGCGTGTGGCCCTTTACCTCCACGGCAGCGTTCATCTGCAAAGTCGAGCCTTCCCCGTACGCCGGGCTGCCAACAATCCCGTTGTACGCCGCCACGGCGACAAGCAAGGGCGTGAGTTGAGGGCTTTCAATCATTTCAAAATGGAATTCCTTAACGCCGGCTAGCGTCTCAAGAGTTACATCGAGGGGAATCATGGAAGGTCCCGCCCCGAATGTGCCCATTACGGCTGTGCGGCGGTCCTGTGTGAGCGTGCCGATAGTTCCGCCGGTGCTCATGATCTTTGTTGATTCCATTGAGGAGGCGAGCGTCAGCAATACGTGTGCGCGCGAAACCGGCAACGCGACCTTGCCGAAACCGAATACGGGATGGCCGCACGCCCAAAAGTGATCGCCCTCGATGGCGGTCACCGTACAGCCTGCCGATAGTGAGAGATCGCCACGAATCAAATCCATGCCCACCATATCGCCAGGTTTAATGTCGGCGTCATCGGGAGAAACCGGCGCAGCGCCTCCGGCCATGGCCGTCATGCCCCAGGCAGAGAGATTTTTTCCGAATTGTGCGAGCGTCTCTGGATACAGGCCGGTGGAAATCAGCGGCGTTTCAATGGGGACTAGAAATTCGCCAGGCCCCGCGGCGATATGCCGCGCAAATTCGTCCGGCAGGGGAACCTGCGCCGCGGCATTGGGTTCCGCGGACGTGGGCGACGCCGGGAGATTTTCCACCTCGAGCATCTCCTGAATGGGCGTCACGCCTCCAATGGCATCCTTCGTGAACATGCCGAGCTTCAAAGCAAGCGCGCCGGCGAGCTTGCCGTCAAAATAGACGGGGCTACCGCTCATTCCCGCGGCGACGCCTGTTGTTTCGGCCTTATCGCCCAGAAGTTGGACCAGAATCACATCCTGCTTGGGTCCCAAGGCGTTATGGAGGATGCCGATCACGACGAGATTTACGGGCTCGATTTCGTCGCCCGAAAAAATCGTGTAGGCAACTCCCTTCATTCCGGGCTTCACGTCACTGAGAGGGAAAAGCGCGGGAGAATCGCCCGCCCGGACGACAGTACTTGAAACAAGGAGCAGCAGGGAAAGAACGATCAGCCACAGACTCCGAGGCGCCGAAGACATTAGAGAACCATGATACCTACGGCAATCGGACGAAGCAAATGACGCGCGATTTTCAGTAAACATCAGGAGTCTCGATTCACCGGGACAATTTCCGGTTTCATATTTCAGGGTGCGGGCGCAACGCCGAGGGGCACCTCGAAAAACATCAGGGGCTTGTTCGAAGGGACGATGGCGGCGTCCGGCAGGTACAAGCTCGAGCTTTGTACCAGAGTCATGCGGTGGTTCATATCGAAGAAGAGGAACCCGTGGATCATTCCCATCGGTGGCACGATGTCCGCGTCGAGCGCGAGCGGACGCAGGATATTGGCCAGATTGTTAGTTTTGCTGTCCGCGCCTTTCGGTACGCCCATTGGAAAACGCGGAAGCTTCGGAGCCGGAGCCCCACCGGGATGCGCTATGGCGCTGGCGACTTCATATACACCCAGCCAATCAACGTCCTGGCTTCCGCCTGAGGTGAAGTGAATATCGAGCTGAATCGTGCCCAGATCAATGTGAATCGGCTGGGCGGTATCATTGCGGAGGAAAACTTCCACGGGCAAAATTCCGGCGGGGATTGGATTGGCTTTGCCGAATTTCTCCTTTGCGCGCGCAGGATTTGTATAGGGGTCGGCCGAAAGGGTCATTCCGTCGTGAGTATCCTGGGGCAGGGAGCCGGCCGCTTGCGAGGGTTGCGGCGACGCGTGTTGTGCAGCGGAGTCCTGTTGCGCGAAGGAGCGCGGACAGAGCAGCGAGATAGCGAGAAAGAGCGAAAGCATTCGCATGACGGTTTGTTCCTGCGATGCCCCTGGCGCGCGGGAAGTTGTGCGCGATTTTGGCCGCTGCCACTATAATACCGGTCTTGCGCGCCGGGAAGGGAATCGTGGCGGGGCGCGCTTTACCTTCCGAATGTATTTTCTCTACATTATCCTCACGGCGGCGGGCCTATTCGTGCTTGCGCCGTACTATGCTCTGCGGGGCTGGCGCCGCGGCGAAACCTTTCGTGCAGTGCGCGAACGCCTGGGCGGATCGCCTCCGCAGGCAGAGGCTCGCGTAGCTGAGGGACGTGCCGGAGCGATCTGGGTCCATGCAGTCTCGGTGGGCGAGGTTCTGGCGGCCAAGCCGCTTGTGGAAGGGCTGAAGCGGCGCTTTCCGGCGAGCGCGGTGTTGGTTTCGACGACGACGGAGACAGGCCAGCGCCTGGCACGCGAGCGCTTACAATGCTCCGATGGCATTTTTTATTTTCCGTTGGATAGTGTCGTGCCGGTTCGCCGTGCCCTGGGAAGAGTTCGTCCCACTGCCGTCGTGATCATGGAGACGGAAATATGGCCGATCTTTTTGCGCGAGGCGCGCCGACGTGAAATTCCCGTAATCTTCGCGAACGCGCGCATCTCGGAGCGGTCGTTCGCGCGCTTCGAGCGCTGGAGATTCCTAGCGGGCGAATTTTTTGCGCGCGCTCTCGCGGACGCCGGACTCTTTTTGGCGCAGACACCGGAGGATGCCGCCCGCCTGGAGGCCATGGGCGCGCCCGAGGGGCGCGTGAAGGTCACAGGGAACTTGAAATACGATGCGGAGTTGCCGCAGGTCGGCGCATTCGCTGCATGGCTGGCGGAACAGGCTCGCGTGCAGGAGCGCTGGCCGATCCTGGTTGCAGGAAGCGTGGCGGCGGAGGAGGAAGAAGCGGTGCTGGCCGCGTACGACATTGTGCAGCGGCAATGGCGGCGGGCGCTGCTGGTGCTCGCGCCACGCAAGCCGGGCCGGTTTGACGGCGCCTCCGCTATCGCCGCGACGGACGGCTGGAACGTGATTCGGCGCAGCCGGCTCGATCTTGCGGGTGCGCTCGACGAAAATGCGGACGTGATAGTGCTCGATTCCATCGGTGAGCTGGGAGGAACGTACTCGCTCGCCGACGCTGTTTTTGTGGGCGGCTCGCTCGTTCCCGTCGGAGGGCACAACATCCTCGAGCCGGCTTGGTTTTCGCGGCCTCCGGTTTTTGGGCCCTCCATGGAAAACTTTCGCGACATGGCCAGCCAATTTCTTGCGGCTCGGGCAGCTGTCCAGGTGAAGAGCGCGCATCAGCTTGGGAAGGTGTGGGTGCAGCTCATCGAGGACGACGCTCTGCGCGAGCGCATGGGCCGCGCCGCGCGCGAGCTATCGGAGAGAAATCGAGGCGCCACGGCGCGATCGCTCGATTGTATTGCCGCCCTGCTCGAAGCGGAAGGACGTTCCGCGTGAAACTGAAGGACGCGCTCCTCTGGCCGCTCGCGTTGCCATACGGCATGGCGGTCCATCTTCGTGCGCAGGCCTACCGCTGGGGCATTTTTCGGGAGCACCGCCTGGATGGAGTCGTCATCAGTGTGGGTAACCTCACGACCGGCGGAACGGGGAAGACGCCGATGGTGCAGTGGATCGCGGAGCGCCTAATCGCTGACGGCAAGAAGCCTGGGATATTGACGCGGGGCTATCGCGGCCAAACATCCCCCAAAGGCGCCACGAGCGATGAGGTGCAAATGCTCAAGGCGCGCTTGGGCGACGGCGCAGCTTTCGGCGTAGGCGCCGACCGATTGGCGCGCGGGCACGAGCTTGCGGGACAAGGCATCCGGTGGTTCATTCTCGACGACGGCTTTCAGCACATGCAGCTTGCGCGCGACGTGGACATTGTCCTGATTGACGCCACGCATCCGTTCGGCGGCGGGCACCTGCTTCCTGCCGGGCGCCTGCGCGAGCCGCGGCGGGCGCTCGAGCGCGCGGACATCATCGTGATTATGCGCTCAAGCCATGCTCCAGCCGTGGAGGCTGCGGTGCGGCGCGATTCGGGCGCGCCGGTATTTTACGCACGCCCGCGCCTCGATTCAGTTCGGAGTCTCCGCGGCGGCTACCCCGGCATGGAGGATTCCGAAGCGCGCGAGCGGAAATTCTACGCATTCTGCGGCATCGGGAATCCTTCAGCGTTCCTCGCCGACCTGCGCGGCTGGGGATTTCAGATTACCGGCCATAAGTTTTTCCCGGACCATCATCGCTATTCGCAGCAAGATGTGCGCGAGATTCAGATGCAGGCGCGCCAGGCGGGAGCAGAGGGCGCGATTTGCACCGAGAAGGATGTTTTCAATCTCCCGGACGCGCCTTGGGAAACCTGCGGCGCGTGGTACTGTCGCATCTCGCTTGAGATCGGTCGCCAGGACGAGTTCTGGCGCATGACAATGGAGGCCAGGAAATCGCGCCCGTGATTGCCGCGTTTGGTGCGGCTGTGATACCTTCTCGCGCGGCTGGTATTTGCACGATACAAGAGGAGAATCGTTGAGCGCCGTTCGAAGAAAGGGAAAGCACGCGGCACAGCAGGCCGCGGAGGCGTGCGGGGATGCGAGTGTTGACCTCACGCGGCTGCTGGATATCGTCGGGGCATTCGCGCGCCAGACGATCTGCGTGGTGGGCGATTTCGTCCTCGATGAGTTCGTCTCCGGTGAAATTTCGCGGGTTTCTCGCGAAGCGCCGGTGCTGATCCTGCGCCATCGGCGCAGCGAGATCTATCCGGGAGGCGCGGCGAATGCCGTGAACAATCTGGCCGACCTCGGCGCGCGCGTTTTGCCCGTCGGCGCGGTGGGAGACGACGAAGGCGGCCGCGCGCTCCTGAGCTATTTCCGGCGCAAGCGTGTGAATGTTTCGGGCATCCTGCGCGTCCGCAAATGGCCGACGGCAACGAAGACGCGCTACCTTGCCGGATGGACGCACACGACCGAGCAGCAGGTGTTGCGCGTGGACCGCGAGCCGGAGGGTGAGCTTCCGCCTCGGGTCCAGCAGGCCATCGAGCGCAAGACGCGGCAGCTGGCGCGGCGCGCAGGCGCGGTGCTGATTTCCGATTACGGCTTGGGTGCGGCCCCTCCGTCGCTTGTATCCAAGCTGAGTGCGAAACGGATTACGCTCGATTCGCGCTATCGGTTGCTGGATTATCGCGATGCAGGAGTGACCGCTGCGACTCCCAACGAGCCGGAACTGGAAAGCGCCTATCACACGCGCACAGGAACGGACGTAGCCAAGCTCGAAGATCTTGGCGAGCGAACGCTGCACGACTTGGGCCTGGAAGCGCTGGCCGTGACGCGCGGCAAGGACGGCATGGCTCTCTTCGAGCGCGGGTCGCAGTCCGGGCGGGAAGGCGCGTGCCCTCCGCGGCACATCCCGATTTATGGGTCGGATGCGCCGGTGGACGTTACCGGCGCCGGAGACACGGTGATCGCCGTATTCACGCTTTCTCTCGCGGCTGGCGCGTCGTATCTCGAAGCCGCGCACCTTGCCAACTACGCCGGCGGAATCGTGGTGATGAAGCGGCGCACCGCGACGGTCACGCGCGCGGATCTGGAAGCCGCCTTGCGCCGCGAAGCGACGGCGCAGCGCTAGGGCGGGCATGAATACGCGCGAAAAAATTCTCTCTCGCGAAGGGCTTCACGGCGTTTTCGAGGAACATCGCCGCGCCGGACGAAAAATCGTGTTCGCCAATGGCGTCTTCGACCTTCTCCACGCGGGCCACGTCCGCTATCTCCAGGCGGCGCGCGGGGAAGGCGACATCCTGGTCGTGGGCGTCAATTCCGATGCGAGCACCCGGAAACTCAAGGGCGAGGGCCGTCCCGTGCTGACGGAGCGCGCGCGGGCATCGCTGGTGGCGGCGCTTGCGGCCGTGGACCACGTGGTTATCTTCGGTGAGCTGAACGTCGAGGCGCTGCTGCGCGAATTCCAGCCGGACGTCCATGCCAAGGGAACCGACTATGCGCCCGACACCGTGCCGGAGCGCGAGCTGGCGGCGCTTCTCGGCATTCGCGTCGCCATCGTCGGCGATCCCAAGCAGCACTCGACGCGTGACCTCTTGGCCCGTCTCCGCCAACCGAGCGATGGCTGAGCCGCGATTTCTGCTTGTCCGGCTCTGTTCGCTGGGCGCGTGCACAATATGCCCTTTTGGGCCTACCGATCCCTCGGGCAATGGTCCGTTTGACTCGCGCGACATCACGGTGCGAAATCCGCGATTTTGCGAGACAACCTACCGCCGTGGCGGATCCTACTCGCCTGCCATGCTTTCGATCACCGTGGACCAGGTTTTCCGCGCGGTCGAGCGCCGTACGGAGGCCGCGGCGTGACCCAGCCCAGAAAATTCTGGATGCGCTGGCGGGTCCGCGTGGGCTATCCCGTCGCGGCGATCTACCTGCTGCTCGCCAGGCCATTGCCGCGTTCCATTCTCTGGGGAGCTATGATTGCCGTCGTGGGTTTAATCGTTCGAGGCGCTGCCTCGGGACATCTGCGGAAGGATAGGGAACTCGCCGTCGGCGGCCCGTACGCGCGCACGCGCAACCCGCTCTATTTCGGCAGCGCTCTGCTCGCCGCTGGATTCGTCGTCGCGGGCCGCTCCGTATGGGCGGGGGCGCTCGTGACCGTGTACTTTGCAGTCTTCTATTACGCCGTGATGCGCAACGAAGAGCGCGATCTTCATAACCGCTTCGGCGCCGCGTTCGACGAATATGCGCGGCGCGTCCCTTTGTTTTTTCCGAGCATCACTGGCGGGTGCGCGAGCGAGCCCTCTTCGGCTGGGGAAGCGGCAGGGTCCGCGAACGGAAAAAAGTTTTCCTGGGCACAATACCGCCGCAATCGGGAATATCGAGCCTTCATCGGAACGATTGCCGGACTGGGAATCCTGTGGCTCCGAATGGAGCTCCGGAACCGGCTGGGGTACTGAGCGGCGCGCAGCTATTGCAGACGGTACACCGCATGCATCACGCGCTGGAATTTGGGCCTGTAAATCAGGTCGAACGCGTGCTCCTTGCCGGGAAACAATTGGAGCGCCACACGGCGCGTGGCCGCAACCATTCCCGCGGCTTCCTCCGGCGAGAGGCCGCCTTCCGCAATGGTGTCGAGCGTGAGGTAAACCAAAATCCGCAGACGCCGGATGCGCCGGCTTTCCTCGTCTATTTCTTCCTGCGTTGGTGCGAGCTTCGCGCCTTCAACCATGGTTTCCATAGGTAGTGTGTGGTTTTTTCCTTGAATTATTATGGGTAGGGCATGGGAGGCGCGCAATAGTACTCGACCTCTGAGTTGCAAAAGTGTATTCCATGCCGTGGAAGAAAGGGCTCGCGATCTATTGCGGATGATCTTCCCGGAAAGTGCGTACGAAGAGATTTTGCCCGTCTGTCGAGCCTGTGATGGCGCCGTTGCGGTCGGTGCGAAGCAGGCGAATGCCCGCGCTTTCATAGCGTTCGACCACGCTTTCCGCGGGGTGCCCGAACGAGTTCCCCTCGCCCACGGAAACCGCAGCCACACGCGGGGCAACGGCCGCGAGAAACTCCTCCGTCGAGGATGTTTTGCTTCCGTGGTGCGGCACTTTCAGAAAATCGGACTCGAGCGGCTCATGGTCCTCAACGAGATGTTTTTCAGCGCCCTGCTCGATGTCCCCCGTCAGCAGAAAGCCCACCCGGCCGTCCATGAGATGCAGGACAAGCGAGACATCATTCGCGGATTTCCCCGGGGCGGCACCGGCGGGAGGCCAGAGCACCGAGGTCCGAACTCCATTACAGTCGAATTCGTCCCCTTGGGTCCGGTGGACGATAGGAATGCCGCGTGCCCGCGCTTCCGCGAGGAGCCGCTGGAACTCCGGCCTCGGGTCATCCGCCCCAATCCACAACTCGCCGACTTGGAAATTTTCGAGGACAGCGTTTAAACCGTCTATGTGGTCATGATCCCCGTGCGTGAGCGCGACGACGTCGAGGCGCTTCAATCCGCGCGACCATAGATACGGTGAAACGACTTCCTCGCCCACGTCCAGTCCCGAACGATACCCGCCGATCCATTCCGATCCCTGCAGGCCGCCGCCGTCAACGAGCATCGTGCGGCCGTCGGGAAAAGCCGTGAAGATGGAATCGCCTTGCCCTACGTCCAGCACATTCGTTTCGAGGCGCCCGCGCACGATATGGGGCGCAAAGGGATAGCAAGCGACGAGAACAGTAAGCGCGGCGAGAACGAGTACCGAGATGCGCTCCGCAGGGGCCATGCGAGGTGGCGCTTGCCGCCGTGCGGCTCGAAGGAACCGCCGCGCCACGGCCGCGCGGACTGCCGCCACGAGGCAAATCAGCGCCGCAAAAAAAGCGGCCACGAGCCATGCCGGCGGCCCCGGAATGCGATACGACACGCGCGGCAGGCGGCTAAACCATTCCACGGTCGCGAGCAGCAATCCGGCGCAGAACCCGAGCACCTTTGCCAACATCGCAGCAAGCCGCGCCCAGACGAACGTGGCGGCGAGCGTCAGGAATCCGAGCGGGACGATCAGGCCCGTCAAAATCATCGCCGGAATATTGCTGACGGGTCCCACAAAACTCACGCGGTGAAAATCCTGGGCGAGCAGCGGCATCATGCCCCACTGGATCACGAGCGAAAGCAGCATGATTTCCCATAGCCGCAAGCCAACGCGAATCGGCGCGGAAACAAGCGAAAGGGTTCGGGTCTCGAATCCACGGCGCCTGAATAGGGAGCGCGATGCCAGCCATCGCGCGGCCGCGCGCATCTCGATCCTGAATTGGGCGATCTTCGGAGGATGCGCCCCATCACGCGTGACGTCGCCGAGATGGCTCAATCCCGCGCGATAGGGCGCGCTGGTTCGGTCCATCCACGGCAGCGCCAGCCCCGCGATCACTCCGGCCGCAAGAAAGGAAAGTTGAAAGCTCGAATCCACAACCGACGATGGGCTCCACGCAAGGATCACAAGGGCCGCGAGCGCCACTGTGTTGAGGAGTTCCACGCGCCGGAAAAATGGGCGCGCGCAAAGGTATAGCGCGGCCATAAGCGCGGCCCGCAGGATTGGCGGGCGGTCCTGCACCACGCCCACATACGCCGCGAGCGCGGCGAGAGTCACAAGGCTCGTGACCGCGATGGGAAATCGCAGTCGGCGGCAGACCCACAACAGAAACACCACGAGCGCTCCCACGTGCAATCCCGCCACGACGAGCACGTGAAAAGCCGCCGTCTTTTGAAATGCAGCTACGACGCTCGAGTCCACAAAGCTCCGGTCACCGAGCACCATCGCGCGCAACACGGCCAGCCGTTCGGGCTGCCCCGGGAACAAGTTATCGAGGCGTGCCAGCAGACTTCCATGAATGCGCGCGAGGCGCTGCGTCAAAGTGGGCGGCGGCTGGTCAATCAATTGCAACAGTTCGCCGCTGCGCAAGGATCCCGCGAGATCAATTTGTTGGCGCGCGAGATAGCCGTGCAGATCGAATGCGCCAGGATCGAGGAAATTGCGCGGGGGCCCTGCGCGCACGAGGGCTTCTACTCGGTCGCCCGCACGCAAGAACGGTGTGGCGTTCGCGTCCTCGAACGCGTGATTACGTTCTCCATAGAGATTGAATCGCAGGCCGCCGCGGACAGGCAGCGTTTCATCCGCGATTTCCACTTGCTCGAGGTCCATCACATAGCGACGGCCCCAGGGCATGGGCATCGGGTCTTCGCGCAAGCGTCCTCGCCAGCGCAATGGTTCGCTCGTGTCTATGCGGCCCGCTGCGATTAGACTCGCAACGTGGTTTGCAGGGACGGCTGCACGCTCGGCGCACAGCGCCCAACCGCCGAGCGCAGCCCAAGCGAGAAGCGCAAGGGCCCACGCCGTGGTCATGCGCCCGCGCCACACGAGGATCACACCCAGTAAAATCGCGGCCACAGCTGCCGCGAGCCATGCCGTCTGATGCCCCGGCCAGCGGCTCGCAGCCAGGATTCCGCCGGCAAACGCAGAGACAATCCACAAAGCCGGCAGTTTCATGAGCGCCGGTGCAATTTCACCACCGTCTCCATGTGAAACGTTTGAGGAAACAGGTCGAAGAGCTGTATTTCCGCGATTGCATAGCCGGCAGCGCAAAGCGCTTTTAGGTCACGCGCCAGCGTGGGCGGCTCGCAGGAAACGTAGGTGATCCGCGCGGGTGCGGCTTTCACCAGCGCTGCGATAGCATCGGGCGTCAAACCGGCGCGCGGCGGGTCGAGCACGGCAAAGTCAGGTTTCCCTCTGTATTTTTCGAGAAACTGTTCCACGTCCGCCGTGCGTATTTCGAGTGCGCCGCTGCCCCGGGCGTTTGCCTCCAGGTCGCGCGACGCCGCTGGATTGGATTCAACGGCCACCACATGGCTGAAGAGCTTCGCGAGTGGCAGCGCGAACAAGCCGACCCCGGCGAAAAGATCGAGTGCCAAGCCGCCTTTTTCGTTCGCCGTCACCTCGTTCGCCAATTCATCGCAGAGAAAGCGGTTTACCTGGAAAAAAGAGAAATGGCCGACGCGATACGCCGCTCCCGCCGCTTCGTATTCGAGAAAGCCGGGCCCATCCAATTCCATGCGCTCACGGCCCGGATCGTGGAGGAGGACGCTTTCCGCCTCCGGCAAAATCTCGCGAATCGCCTTGGCCACATCCGCGGCGCGCGCGGGAAGTCCGGCAAACGTGGCGGTGATGAGCAACTTGGAGTCATTCGCGCCGGAAAAAGCTTCGATTTCGCGCAATGCGCGCGGCAGTTTTCCCGCTGCCAGCCCTTCGCGAAGCGCCAGAAGTGTCTTAAGCAGCAGCGGCGAGAGAACCGCGCAGTCTTCGACCTCGCACAATGCGGTCGAGCTCGCGCGAAAATATCCGATTCCCAGCCTTTCCTCCGCTGCGTCTGCCTCGATCGGGCGAATTTTCCACTGCGCGCGATTGCGATAGCCCCATGGCGGCGACGCATGCGCTGTGATCTGCTCATTCCACTCGATTCCGCCGATGCGCCGCAGCGTCTCGCGCAGGATCTCCACTTTGTATCCGAGCTGCGCCGCGGCCGGAATATGCTGATAGTGGCATCCGCCGCAGACGCCAAAATGCGGGCAGCGTGGCGCGGTCCGCTCCGGGGAAGGGACGATGAGTTTTTCCATCCGTGCGCGAACGAATTTCTTCTTCTGTTCGACCGGCTCTGCGGAGACGCGCTCCGCCGGCAGCACGAAAGGAACGAAGACGGTCGAGCCATCGTGGTGCGCGAGGCCGTCTCCGCCGTAGATCAGCTTTTCAATCGTGATTTCCATGGCGCTTCCCATCAGGTCAGATAAAAGAGGCTCAGGCGCGGCACGCCGCACTGTTCGAACAATCGCTTCTGCGTGTATTGCCGTTCGAGCTGCGCCAGTTGTTCCGCCGACATCTTACGCCGGTAGGGCGCGAGCGAGCGATCCATTTCGCGCCGGACGGCGAGGAGGACTTCTTCATCGGCGTCCGCCAGAAGCGCTGCCGCGAGCTTCTCTTCGAGCACGGTAAGCCGCCGCTCGAGGTCTTCCAGGTCGCGTGCGCCGGGCGCATCGAGCAGCGGTAAAATCTCCTCCAGACGGCTGGCGGTCTCTTCAAGCCGCGCTGCCAGATCCCCACACTTGTCGTGATTCTTTTTCGCCGCTTCGCGGAGTCGCGCTATGTTGCGCTCGAAATACTTGCGCACTTCGTCCTGCGAAAATGGCTCTTCGCGCGGCTTCGCTGGTTTCACTTCGGGGCCGCTGCCGGCCGCGGCCTCCTGCGCTTCGGCGGCGGCGTCGAGCACGGCATCCACGCAGTACGCGAGGCTTTTCAATTGCCGCCCGCCCGCCGCGCGGCGCGAGCGGCCCCAGCTCTCGAACGCGCGGTCAATTCCTTTCAGCACCGCTTCGAGCGGGATGCCCGCCTTCTGCCACGTCTCTACAATCGCCCAGTCGAGCGGCGACACCAGCAGATGCGCCCCGCGCTTCCGCCAAAAGTGCTCCTCGATCTCCGTAAAATAATTGAAGTAGTTGAAGGTTTCCATGAGGAACCCGCGGCCGCGCCAGCCCGCTCAAACCAGCCCGGAAAACCCTGCCTTCACGCCCCGTCAGCCGCTGTGCCGCCCCGATGCGGACGTTTTCTTCGGCCCGCCGCTCCGCGCCTGTTCGCTCGTTTCACGTTCCCAGATGATGCGCAGCCCGTCGAGCGTCAGAAATTCGTCGATGGTCTCGATGTGCCGCGACGCGCTCCCGATCAGCGTCGCCTGGCCGCCCGTGGCGATCACCTTGGTTTTGGCCCCCATCACTTTTTTCATGCGTTCGAGGATGCCATCCACCATATCCGTGTAGCCGTAAAAAAGGCCTGCCTGCATGGACGCCGCCGTATTCGTGCCGATAATTTTTCCGGGGTCCTTGATTTCCACGCGAAATAGACGCGCGGCCCGCGCGAACAGCGCGTCAGCTGAAATTCCAATTCCCGGAGCGAGCGCGCCGCCCAGATATTCGCCGCGCGCCGAAACCGCGTCGAAATTGATCGCGGTGCCGAAATCCACAATGATGCACGGGCCGCCGTATTTGTCGTAGGCCGCCACGCTGTTGACGATGCGGTCGGCGCCCACTTCCTGCGGATTGTCGTACTGCACGGACATCCCTGTCTTGATCCCCGGCTCGACGAAAATAGCCGGACGCCCGAAATACCGCTCCGCCATCCCGGCGAGCGTGCCGTTCAGTTGCGGCACCACCGAGCTGATGATGATGCCGCTGATCTCCTCCGGCGCGAGGCCCGCGAGCGTGAACAGCTCGCGCGTAAGGATGCCGTACTCATCAACGGTCTGATCGCGCGCGGTGGTTAGCCGCCAGTGCGCGGCGAGTTCCTTGCCGCGGAAGACGCCGAGCACGGTGTTCGTGTTTCCCACGTCGAGCGTCAGGAGCATCAATCCGCCTCCGCGACGTCGCCTGAAAGCACGGGCTCGATTCCGCGCCCGTCGTCGCGCGTCACGCGTAGGACGCCGCTGGGATCGAGTCCCGCCGTCGTGCCCGTAAAACTTTCCGCCGCTGTCGTGATGCGCACGCGCTTGCCCTCGAAATAGCTCGAAACTTCGGCGAAGCGCCGCAGAATCGGCGCTGCGCCATCGCTCAGGAATTGATTGTAGTAGCGGTCCAGGTGGCGCAGCAATCGAATCAGCAGCTCGAACCGCGAATGCGTCTTCCCGGTCTCCATCCGCAACGACGTGGCGATGTCCGCCAGCTCCGCGGGCATCTTCGTCTGGTTGACGTTTATGCCGATTCCCACCACGGCGTAGTGGATGCGGTCCGGCTCCGCGTTCATCTCCGTCAAAATCCCCGCGAATTTTCGGCCGCCCGCGAGGAGGTCGTTCGGCCAGCGAATATCGGGGATCAAGTCTATATCCTCCGCCGCGGCGTCCCGCGCGGCCAGCCCGGCCACCAGCGTCAGCAGCGGCGCGTGAGCCGGTGGAATCGGCGGCCGCAGCAGGATGGTGCAATGAATGCCCGCGGATTTCTCGGAGATCCACGTGCGGCCCGCGCGCCCGCGCCCGGCCGTTTGCTCCTCGGCCAGGACGATCGCGCCGTGCGGCTCGCCTTGCTCTCCCAGGCGCATCGCCACGGTGTTCGTCGAATCCACTTTGAAGAAATGATGGATGTGCCGCGCGAAGAGCGTGCCGTAAAGCCGATGGCTCAGCATTTGCGGCGCCAGGATGTCCGGCACGCGCTCGATGTGATAGCCCGTGTGCGGATGGCCCTTCACGCGGACGCCGAGCGCGCGCAACTTTTCGATCCAGCGCCACACCTGCTGCCGCGTGACGCCGATTTCCTTGGCGATTTTCGCCCCATTGACGACGATCGTCGAATTTTCCGCGAGCAGCGTCAGCAGCGCGTCAATGCGCCGGTCGGTGGTGCCTGCAAGGCTTGCCGTTGGTTTCCGCGCCATGGGTAAGAATCGAGCATACTCGACGCACTCGCCGCGAACAAGTTGCGAGACGCGGTCGAGTTGCACCCTATCTAATTGTGGAGTAGGCTAACAGCAAATTATGGCCAAGAAATACCGTGGGACATTTACAATTCGTGAGCACGACACGCCGCCAAAGCAAGTCAAATAATAAAATACTAGTTTTCCTGTTATTGCTTCTGCTCGGTTGGTTCCTATTGAGTCGAGCTCAGCATCCTCAGGCGTTTCAACCACAGAGAATGACCACACCCCATTAATGAATTATTAGATGAGCTATGCCTCCCTAAGCGCGTCTGCCACATGTACTGCTTTCGCCCTTATGATGGGGCATCAAGCTGCTTGAGGCGGTCGATGAGTTTCTGGAGCTCGATGCGCCGCTCCTCGAGAGTTTTCCGAAGGTTTTCGACGACTTGCGCGGGAGCCTTCGTCGTAAAACTTTCGTCAGCCAGCCGCGCCTGCTTCGATTCAACATCTTTCGCTAGCCGCTCGGCTTCCTTTTTCAGGCGCGAGGTCTCTGCTTGCTTGTCGACAGGCGCGTCCAAGGGGACCGCAAGATCAAACCTAGCGGTGGACCGCTGCACCAGCCCATAGGATGGATTCCGAAAAGCAGCTTGGGAGCGGAACGTAAGTGTGTCGGCCTCTGCGTGAATCTGTCCTACTGGCATAGGCGCCTTCGGGATAACAATCATCACCTTCGGACCACTTCCTTGTTTGGGTGCCTCGGCGGGAGTAATGACCTGCAAATGCGAGAACCCGGCGGCCTGTCGAATCGCCTGCCAATTCTCACAAATAAGATCGCGCAACTGAGCATCGGCACGCCAACAAACAGCCGAAACCCTTGCCCTAGGATCTAGTTTCATTTCTGCGCGGATGTTGCGCGCCGCGACAATCAGTTCCTGGAGCGCCGCCATTTCTTCTTCCGCGGCGACATCCATCCATTCCGGGTGCGGCTCCGGAAACTTGTCGAGAGCGATGGAACGCGCGCCCGCCGGCTGGGGCAGACGATGCCATAGTTCCTCCGTGAGGAATGGCATCACGGGATGCAGCAATCGCAGCGCCGCTTCAAGCGCGGCAAAAATGTTGCGCCAGGCAGCGAGCGCCATGTCGCGCTCTGTCGAGGCGAGCTGCGGCTTCACCCACTCGATGTACCAATCGCAGAAATCACCCCAGAAAAATTGGTAGACCGTCTGCGCCGCTTCATGAAATCGGAAGTTTTCTAGCGCGTTATTCACCTGCGCTGCGACAGCCGATAGCCGCGAGAAAATCCAGCGATGCGCGAGTGCCCCTTCACCGGGAACCGGATACGGCGCGCCCGCGCGAATCTCCGGCGCAGCCAATTCTTCGAGCGTGACGCCTTGCGCTTCGATTTTCTCGAGATTCACAAACAAGAAGCGCGCCGCGTTCCAGATTTTGTTCGCAAACGCGCGCGCTCCCAGGATTCGATCTTCCGTTAGGGCGATGTCTGTGCCGGGCGCGGCCATGCTGGCGAGCATGTAGCGCAGCGCGTCCGTGCCGTATTGCTGCGTCAATTGCAGCGGGTCCACGCCCGTGCCCTTGGTCTTCGACATCTTCGCGCCTTCGGCCGTGCGCACGAGCGAATGCAGGTAGAGCCGGCGGAAGGGAATACGCTCTTCGACGGTTGCACCGCCCGTCAGCTGCAGGCCCATCATGATCATCCGCGCGTCCCAAAAGAAAAGGATGTCGTAGCCGCTGATGAGTAAGCTCGTGGGATAAAATGTCCGCAAGTCGTCGGTGTCGTCCGGCCAGCCGAGCGTCGAGAAAGGCCACAGCGCGGAGCTGAACCACGTGTCCAGCACGTCCGTATCTTGAACCAGCTTTGACCCGCCACAGTTCGGGCATTTCGTGGGCACGCTCGCGGCGCGCGCGTGGCCGTCAACGATCTCGACGCGCGAATCGGACGCCGGAACCATCTCCTTGCAATCGGCGCAGTGCCAGACGGGAATGCGGTGCCCCCACCAGAGCTGCCGCGAGATACACCAGTCGCGGATATTTTCCAGCCACTGCAATAGGATCGTGCGCTGATTATCCGGCACGACTTCGATCACGCCGTCATGCACCACCTGCTTCGCCGGCTCAGCCAGCGGCTTCATTTTCATGAACCACTGCGTCGAAATTCGCGGCTCGACGATGGACTTACAGCGGTCGCACGTGCCGACCGCGTGCATGTGGTCCTTCACGCTTTCGATCAGGCCAAGTTCCTGGAGGTCCGCGACAATTCTCGCGCGCGCGGCAAAGCGCTCGACTCCCGCGTATTTGCCCGCGGCATCATTCATGTGGCCGTCGGGCGTCATCACATCCATTTCGGGAAGGTTATGCCGTTTGCCGACTTCAAAGTCGTTGGGATCGTGCGCGGGCGTGATCTTCACCACGCCGGTGCCGAATTCGCGGTCCACGTAGTCGTCGGCGATCACGGGGATTTCGCGGTTCGCGAGCGGTAGCATTACGGTCTTGCCGATGAATCGCTGATAGCGCTCGTCATCCGGGTGAACCGCGACGGCCGTATCGCCCAGCATCGTTTCGGGGCGCGTGGTCGCAACAACGAGAAACTCCTTCGACCCAGCCAATGGATAGCGGATATTCCAAATCTCGCCGGTACGCTCGTTATGGACCACCTCGAGGTCGCTAATCGCCGTGAGGCAGCGCGGGCACCAATTGACCATGTACCGCCCGCGATAAATCAGCCCCTCGCGATACAGCCTCAAAAAGGCTTCCAGCACCGAGCGATAGAGCGCCGGCTCGAGCGTGAACCGCTCGCGCGTCCAATCGCACGACGCCCCCAGGCGGATCATCTGCTCCTTGATGACGCCGCCGCTCTCCGCCCTCCATTTCCAAACGCGCCGCTCGAATTCCTCGCGCCCCAAGTCCTGCCGGCGGATTTTTTCCTTGGCAAGCTGCCGCTCGACCACAAACTGCGTCGCGATTCCGGCATGATCCATCCCCGGAAGCCACAGCGTGTGATGGCCTCTCATGCGATGCCAGCGCACCAGCATGTCGATCTGCGTGTGCTCGAGCATGTGGCCGATGTGAATCGAGCCGGTGATGTTCGGGGGCGGCAGCGCAATCGAAAAGACCGGTCCGTCGCCCGAGTTTTCGGCGCGGAACAGCTTTTCATCGAACCAGGCCTTCGCCCAGTGCTCTTCGATTTCCTGCGGCTCGTACGCCTTGGGTATTTCCCGGGCCATCGTTCCCTTATGTTCTGAATTTGCTGCTGAGGTGAAACAATCAATATAAGCGGCGGGCAAGCAGGGCGTCAATCAGCGAAGGGAGGGCGGCTCGCGATCCTCATCGCGCCGTCACTACGCCTTCTTTGCCAGTTCCTTTTGTACGAGTTCTTCGACGAGCGGTTTCAGCACGCCTTGCGAGAGCACTTCGTGCAGTTGCGGGCCGATCTTTTCGAGCAGTTTACGTACCAGCGCATCCACTGCCTCCGGACTCGCCGCATTGGCTTCCTCCGCCTCCGAAGGGAGGGGGGAGGGAGGAGTCAGGAATGGGATGCCGGAAAGGGCCTCGGGGTGGGCAGGCGGGGCCGTGGGTATTCGCTCGTTCGTTTCAACGGGCCAAGACTCAAAGGATGAGCGTAAGGGCGGAATTTCTTCCTGATGCAAATCGTAATCCGGCGATTCTTGCTCGTCGCCGCTTACGAGAAGAGGTTCAGGCGCCGCTTGCACCAACGAAGGCTCCGCGAGGTTCGGATCCCCCTGAGTTTGTGCTTCGTCCCCTGGTGCAACGACAAAACCAGAGTCGAAGCCGGCGGAAACGCATTCGACGGTTTCCGGAACCACTTCTTGTTCTGATTCCTCGACCAACAGGGGCTCATCAAACCACGAATCTTCGGCTTCCGATTCGCTGGCGACGGCATCCTCTCCCTCTGGTTCAGGCGGGCGCCACGCGGGCGGCGCTGGCGGCGCCTCTGCTCTCTCCTCGTTTGCGGGAGGCGCACTTTCGACAGCAGCGAAATCTACCTCCGCAAATGTTGCGGGAACTGGCTCCGATGGCTCGGGCTCGGGTGCCCGATCAAGCACGACCGGCTCCACTTCTTCAACCGGTTCTTGCACGCGGACATCAATTGGCGCGATATCGTACTCCGACGCCGCGAGCTCGGGCTCGGCTATCTGGTCAAGCACGGCCGGCCCCTGTTCTTCAACCGGCTCTTGCACGCGGACATCCTTCGGTGCGACATCGCCCTCCGAAGGGAACATCTCCGCATCCTGACCCATATCCACAGAATGGGCCGGCCCTTTGGCGGCCTCCTCGGGGATCTCGAAGTCCATGGCTGCGCGCCGCCAATCGCCCGAACTCGGCGCCTCATCGAACTCTTCGTTTTCTTCATCCCCTGCGAAGGCAGGGGCCTTGGCCTCCCTGGAGGCACCAGTCTCGTTGTCGCCATCCAGATCGCGCTTCCCGCTTCCGAACCCGTACGCAAGCGCGGCCTCCTCGGGAGTTGGCTCAGGGAATTCCGGGAGCGGCTTTGGCTCAATCTTCAGCGATGATTCAAGCTCCTGCGAAGGAGGCGGCTCCGCTGGTGCTTCCTTCATCTTCGCGAGTTCCGCCGCGAGTTTGGGATTTCTTTCCAGCGCGGCCATGACCATGGCGATCAGCGGGTCGGGCGGAACGAAGGGTTTTTTCAGAATGCCATCCGCACCCACCCGCCGCGCTTCCTTTTCATCCAAAGGATCGAAAGCGCCGACCATAAGAATCACTGGGATGTGCGAAAACTGGATGTTTTTCTTGACGAATTCGCAGACTTCGTAGCCATTGCGCACAGGCATGAAGATGTCGGCTAGGATCAGGTCGGGCTTCAGATCGGGGATGCGGCGCACGGCTGCTTCGCCATTGCCCACTGAAATCACGTCAATTGTTCGCTCCTGAAATGCTAGAGCGACCATTTTCTGGATATTTGAGTTGTCGTCGGCGACCAGAATCTTGGGCACATGAATCCCCTGGGGCGTACCAAAGTGGCACCACGCCCGACTTCTCTCTAATCTATAGCTAACATTACGAGGCGGGAGCGTCAACGGACCCTAAGTACAGGAGTGCTACACTTGTCAGCAGGGGGTAAATCGGGCGTTTTACCAGGGAATCAGCTTATGCATGCCCTTTTTCTTCTTGCTCGTCGATTCCGTTTTGGAATTTGCCTTGGCGGCTTTCTGCGGGTCGCTGGTTGAACTGCCACTATTGCCCGTGGCCCCTTGGGCCACCTGAGGAGCGCCAGACTGCGCTGGTGTGCTCCCAGCCGCGACTGTTCCGCTTCCAGAAGGGACGATGGGTGACGCGGCAGAAGGAGCAGCCTCCGGAGCCGCAATATTCGCCGTCGCGGGGCTCGCCGTTGCTACCGACGAAGCAGATGGCGCTGACGGTTCGCTGGATGTTGGCGCGGCGATGATCTCGGCCGTGGCTCCGGTCACAGGGGCGCCGCTAGATGAGTCGGAGGGAACGGCCTCCACCGGCGGTGTAGTGTCCCCCTCACTCGTTCCATTTGCATCTTCGGTAGCGCCAGGCCGCATAGCGACCTCGAACGTAGGACCGGCCGCGCCCTGTTTCAGGACGTCGGTGGCGGAAACTGCCTCATTCGGGGGATTCAAATTTGGCTCGCCGCTGTGCGCCGCCGTGGAAACATTCGGCCCGGCACTGAATATCTTTAAGGGCGATCTCAGCATGGCGGCGTGCTCGCCGTGCTGCTTTTCATACATCTGTTCTTTTTTCATCCGAGCAAGCGCATCGGGATCCGCGGCCGGTACGGCCATGCCCATCGCCTTCAGCCGTGACTTTGCGTCTCCGGCGTGGCTGGAAAGCGGGTAATCTCGAACGATTCGCCCGTAACATGTCCCCGCCAAGTCCGCCCAGTGGTTTTTGTCGTCCTCGTTTTTTGATGCCTGCTTTGCCCGCATGTATATATCTCCGAGCATCCACAGCGCCTCGTCACTCTCGCTGTACAAAGGATATCGCTCGGACAATTCCACCAGTCGCGCCGCTGAGGCGGGATAATCCCGCTTCACATAATAGAAATGCGCGGTTTTGTATTCCCCGCTAGCCAGCATTTCCTGCACGTCGCGCAAATGCTGTTCCGCCTGGGGCACGAGCGCGCTCTGCGGATACTTCAGCAGAAACGCCTGGAACGAGCTTTCCGCTTGCTGCGCTTCGGTGGTGTCCCGGTCGGGTTTCTCCATCATGCGGTAGTGCGCCATGGCGACCTGCATTTGTGCGTAGGCGGCTTCGTCGAGGAACGGAAAAAAAGTTCCGAAATCGTTATATTCCGCGATCGCTTCGGTCAGATTGGAGTTGCCACCCTCTTTGTAGTAGGAATCCGCGATTCCCAGCTTGGCTTTGGCCAAATACTCGCTGTCCGGGTAGGTATTGATCAGAGTCTGGAAATTCAGCCGGGCCTCGATGAATTGGCGGCGCTGGTAATCGTGCATGGCCCTGTCATAGAGCACCTTGTCGGGTTCGGCTGAAGCGCTCGTGTCGCTCTTGTCAGTCGGTTTCTTTTTACTCTTAAATATTTTCTGTCCGTAAGCGCCGGCACATAGGGAGCCGATAAGGGAGATACCCAGAGTGGCGCCCAAAAGGCGCTGGTTCTTAAGAAGAAATCGAGCGATTCGTCTCAGCATTAGACCTTTTGGCTCAGGGCTTCGGTAGCGAGTTTGCGCATCTGGCGGGTGGCCGCCGCGGGATCGGGCGTGTGAAAAATCGAAGTCCCGGCGATGAACTCATTCGTGCCCGCCAGCGCGAGTTCGGCAATATTTTGCAAGTCCACGCCCCCATCCACTGCGATTCGGAAGCCCGCATTATACCGTGCGCGCAACTCGTTCAGATGCCGGATTTTTTCGAGCGCCCCCGGAATGAATTTCTGTCCGCCGAACCCCGGATTCACGGACATCACCAGTACCGTATCCACTTTGTCGAGGACGTCCGTGAGCATCACCACGGGCGTCGCCGGGTTAATCACCGCGCCGGCTTGCGCGCCGAGCTCGCGGATCATTGCCAGCGCCCGGTCCAGGTGAGGCGTGGTCTCCTGATGAACCAGCACGCGCCCGGCCCCGGCCCGCACAAACTCCTCGATGTAGTCTTCCGGTCGTTCGATCATCAGATGCACATCGAGGGGGAGGCGGGTTGCTTTGCTCAGCGACTGCACCACGGGGATTCCGATGGAAATATTGGGCACGAAGTGGCCGTCCATCACGTCCACGTGGATCACGTCCGCGCCGCCCTCTTCGACGGCACGAATCTCCTCCTGCAGGCGCGCGAAGTTCGAAGCGAGTACGGAGGGCGCGATTTCAATCCGAGCATATGCCATGGCAGATTCCGAGATTCTAGCACAAGGAGAAGCGGGGATTCGTGAGATGTGGTTTGCGAGCTTACCGCGCCTTTATTCCCCTACCTGTAACTCGATCGCGGTGCTCGAATCCACGCGCCCGCCGCGCGTAGGCGTTTGCCCCACGACGATCCCCTGCGGCGCTCCCGAAGCCGAATTGGTGGTGAGCTTCGATACCTTCAGTCCCGCGGCGCTCAATTTCGATTCCGCTTCGGCGAGCGGAAGCCCGGAAAGCTCCGGCATCATGTAGGCCGCTGCACGCGGCCCAAGCGAAACAAGCAGGCTCACATGCGGGCTATTCACGTCGGTTGTACCCGGCGCAGGGTCCTGCTGCAGGACGGCGTCTGAAGGCCCGCCGGGCAGGTACGCGGCCGAGATTTCGCCCACCTGCATCCCGCCACGCAGGAGGGTGATGCGGGCATCGCGCTGCGTCATGGCCTCGATTCGCGGGATGTTCTGTTTTTGTGGTCCCAGGCTGAGCACCACGTGGGCGTTTTGACCGGTCTTCACGGTCATATTGGGCAGGGGGCTTTGCCGCACCACGGCGTCTTGCGGCAAATTGCTGTAGATATGGTCTTCGACCTTCATCCCTATGCCGCGGCCCTGAAGAATCTGCTGTGCGTCACCGGAGCTTTTGCCGACCACGTCCGGCACGGCCACCTCGCGCCCCCGGACGGCGAGGCGCACGGTCATCAGTGCGCTTAGAAACGCCACGGACGCCAGTATGAACATTACCAGCGCCATGCGCAGCATCCACTGTAAGCGTTCGATGAGAGTCACAGCTTCGCTCCTCGATTTATGTTAGCACGCGGCGAGAGCGGCACAACCTCCCTTGCCGCCGGAATTTTCGCTCTTGCCGCGACGTTTGCACCTGCGTGCGATGATGCGGCTAAATCCTCTCAAACGCCGCGGCGAAAAAGCCATCGGTGAGGTGGTCGCCGGGGAACGTGCGGAATTGTCCGGCGTCATCGAATAATTCCGGGGCGGCTACACCTGGTGCCAGGTAAGGCGCGAGCGTCTGCGCCAATTCACCCGGCGGAACTAGCCGAATTCCGCCGCGATTCTGCCGCAGAATATCCGCAACCACATCTTCATTTTCTTCCGGTTCGAGCGAACATGTCGAATACACGAGTCGCCCACCGGGCGCGAGCTGTGCGAGCGCCGCTTGAAGCATCCGCGATTGCAGCTCGTGAAATTCTGAAAACTGTTCCGGGTGGAGCCTCCAGCGAATCTCCGGATGCCTTGCGAGAGTGCCTGTGCCGGAGCACGGCGCGTCCACCAGAATCCGATCGAACTCGATCCGGAAGGGAAGCGCGCCCGCGCCGTCGAGCTCCATAAGATGTGCGCCGGGGAGCCCCAGGCGTTCGAATTGCGCTCGCATCGCGCGCACACGGTGGGCGTGCCGGTCCGCGGCGACGATGAGCCCATTCCCGCCCGCGGCGCGGACGAGTGCAGGCGTCTTTCCTCCCGGCGCGGCGCACAGATCCAGCACGCGGTCGCCCGGGCGAACACCCAAAAGCAGCGGAATCGCCTGCGAGGCCTCGTCCTGAATGGAAACCTTGCCCGCGCGAAACGCCTCCGTTCGCGCCGGGCTCCCGCCGCTCACGGCAATCGCAGCATTCAACAGACGTCCCGGCTCGACGCGCAGGCCGCCTCTTTCGAGCTCAGCGATGATGTCGCCGCGGTGCTCGGCATCGTGCAGAGCGCAGCTCAAGCGCGGCGCTCGATTGTTGGCCTCGAGCAGTGCAATCGTCCGCGCCTGGCCCAGCCGCGCGAGCCATCGCTCAACCATCCACGAGGCGTGCGAGTGCAGAATCCCCAGCCGCTCGGCCGGGGGAAGATCGGGCGCCAGAAGTTTCTCGGCGGGGACATTCGCCTCTCCTGCCGCGCGCCGCAGGACGGCATTCACCAGCGCCGCGGCGGAAACCTTTCGCGCGCGTTTTACCAGCTCCACCGATTCGTTCACCGCCGCTCGCGCGGGAATTTTTCCCAGGAAGCGAAGCTGGTAGATTCCCATTCGCAGCGCGATCGCCACGGGCAAGTCCAGCCTCTCGACCGCCTTCTTCAATTGACGTTCGAGAAGAAAATCAACGAGGCGCCGCCAGCGCAACACGCCCATGGTCAGCTCGGTCGCCAGTCCCGCGTCGGCTGGCTTGACGTTCGGGCCCAGCTCGGCATGCAGCACGTCGCTCGCATAGGCGCCCTCCGCCTCGACACGCTGCAGCACATCGAAGGCTATTCTTCTTGCGGCGCTGATGGGCATAGGGGCTGGTCGGGCTAGATAAAACGTTCGCCGGGCGCAATCCTCGCGCCGCGGCCGAATTCAGGTCCCGTCACGCGCTTGCGCCCTTCGAGTTGTGCGAAATCAATGCGTAGCACGCTCGTGCCGCCGCAGATCACGAGCAAGCCATCCTCGCGCGTCGGCAGCAAAATTCCGTTCTCACCACCCGCGGCCACGGGCTTAAGCGGCGTTCCCCAAATTTGGCAGCTCTTTCCGCGAAATGTGGTGAACGCCCCCGGCCACGGCTGAAATCCGCGGATGCGGTTGTAGATTTTCTGCGCCGCGAGCGACCAATCCACCCGCCCATCCTCTTTTTTGAGAGCCGGGGCAAACGTGGCCTGGGAACTGTCCTGCGGCGTGGCCACGCCCTCCCCGCGGTCCAATTGGCGAAGCGTTTCCGCCACGAGCGGCGCGCCCGCTTCGGCCAGCCGCGCGGTGAGCTCGGCAGCGGTTTCATCCGGCGCGATTTCCGTTTCATATTTCAGCAGACTCGGCCCCGTATCGAGCCCCGCATCTATTTGCATGGTCGTCAGACCGGTGCGCGTTTCGCCATTCGCGATAGCCCAGTTGATCGGCGCGGCACCACGATATTTCGGCAGCAGGGAAGCGTGCAGGTTGATCCATCCGAGCCGCGGGATTTCGATCAGCCGCTGCGGAATAATCTGCCCGTAGGCAATGATGACCACCGCATCCGGCGCAACGCGCTGGAAGTATTCGAGCGCCGCGTCGGCCTTGATCGTCTCCGGCTGATAAACGGGAATCGCGGCCTCAAGTGCCGCTTCTTTCACGGCCGGACTTGCGGGCTCTTGGCCGCGCCCGCGCGGCCGATCCGGCTGCGTGACCACTCCTTCGATTTGGAAATCGCGTTGCGCGGCGAGGAAGCGAAGCGAGGGCGCCGCGAAAGAAGGCGTGCCGCAGAATACGATTCGTAGCGGCACTTCGCGCCTACCACTCGCCGGCTTTTTTCAGCTTGCGGATTTTCCTCTTGATCATGTCGCGCTTCAGCATGCTCAGGTGGGTGATGAAGAGGACTCCATTGAGGTGGTCTATCTCATGGCAAAAGGCGCGGGCCAGCAATCCTTCGCCGCGCATTTCGAATGTCTTTCCTGTGGCGTCCTGCGCGCGCACCGTCACGTAAAGAGGCCGCGCCACGTGCCCCCGAAATCCCGGCACCGAAAGGCATCCTTCCTCTTCCCGCTGTTCTCCCTCCACGTGAATCAATTCCGGGTTGGCGCACACGAGTTTGGCTTCCGGGTTTTTGCCGTCGCTCACGTCAATCACCGCGACGCGCAGGCCGATCCCGATCTGCGGCGCCGCCAGCCCCACTCCGCGCGCCGCATACATGGACTCGAACATGTCCGCCACGAGCTTTTTGAACTCCTCGCCGAATTCTTCGACGGCCTTCGCCGGCGTTTCCAGCACGGGATCGCCGTATTTCACGATGGGATGAATCATTGCGCGGCGTCCATCTTAGAAGGCGTCCAATTGCTTTTGATATCCGTCGTAATTCCTGCGCGTCTCTTCGAGCGAATCGCCGCCGAATTTTTCGAGAAATGCCGCGGCCAGTTCGAAGGCCACCATGGCTTCACCCGCGACGCCCCCGGCGGGTACCACGCACACGTCCGAGCGCTCGTAGGCGGCCTTCACTTCTTCCTTCGTAATCATGTCGGCGGTAAGCAGCGCGCGGCGCAGCGTGGAAATAGGTTTCAGATATCCGCGCACGATGATGTCCTCTCCGTTTGTGATGCCGCCCTCCAGGCCTCCGGCGCGATTCGAAAGGTGTGTGAATCTCTTCCGCGCGCTGTCGTACCGGATTTCGTCCTGCACTTCCGATCCGTAGCTTCCCGCGTTCGCCACGCCCGTGCCGATTTCCACCGACTTCACGGCCTGAATGGACATCACCGCGCGAGCCAGCCGCGCGTCCAGCTTCTCGTCCCATTGCGCATGGCTTCCGAGGCCGGGGGGAATTCCGCGGGCCACGACTTCGAAAATCCCGCCGACGGAATCGCCCGCGCGCAGCACGTGGTCCACTTCGGCCTTCATTTTAGCTTCGGTGGCGGGATCCACGCAGCGCAGCGGCGATTCCAGATTTTCGCACACGGCCTGGATTTCCTCCCAAGTCGCTGCGCGTTCGAGCCGCGCATGGCCCACCGCAATCGTATGGCTCAGGACGGCCACACCAAACTCCCGCAGGAAAAGTTTCGCGAGCGCCCCCGCGGCCACGCGCGCAGCCGTCTCACGCGCCGAAGCGCGCTCCAACACGTACCGCGCGTCGTGGAAATTGAATTTCAGCGCGCCGGGCAGGTCCGCATGCCCGGGCCGCGGCGCCGTCAGGTGGCGCTGTGCATCGTCCGCGCCATCGGAGTCTTCCACCGGTAGCGCCTTCTCCCAATTTTTCCAGTCTCGGTTTTCCAGACGCAGCGCGATGGGCGCCCCGATGGTCTTCCCGTGGCGCACTCCGGCGAGAATATCCGCCTGGTCCTTTTCAATCCGCTGCCGCCCGCCGCGCCCGAATCCCAATTGACGCCGGTGGAGTTCCCGCGAGATGAGTTCGAGGTTCACCGGAACACCGGCGGGAAACCCGGAAATCCAGGCTATCAGCGCTTGCCCATGAGATTCTCCGGCGGTGACAAATCGCAGCATAATCAGTAGCGCCTCGCTTCGGGGGACAAACCGATAATCTTACCGGACGCACCGGCGCACGTAAAGCCCGAAGGCTCCGCGCCCACCGAGGGCCTTCGGGCCAGCCCTCCACCTGGGCACAAAAATCAGTTCCCGGTTCGCGGCCTTCCCAACATTCCTAGTACAATGTGCATCTCACTATTCCCATGGCCAAAAGGAATTGTCCGCGCTCGGTGCGTCCCCGGACGGCGCTCGCCGCCTCTCTTCTTATTGTCCTTGCGCTGGTCGCGCCGGTGCATCCCCAGGTGGTGCCCCAGACGGCGAAAAATCCCCCTGCTGCGGCGGCCGGAACCAAACCCGCGGCTGTCCCAAGCGTGAAGCCCGACCCCAGGAAAGCAAAGCAAGCGTACGACGAAGGTGTCCTCGCCGAAAAAAAACAGGATTGGGCCACCGCCTATGAAAATTATTCCGACGCAGTCCGCTGGGCGCCGGACAGCCGCAAGTATGTAATGAGCCGTGAGCTCGCGAGGAGCCAGCTCGTACAAACGAAAATGGATGCCGCGGAGCGCGACGCCATCTCCGGAAAGTTCGAGGATGCGGAAAGGGAACTCGGGTCGGCTCTATCTCTCGATCCGACGAATACCGTTGTCAGCGAGCGCCTGACGGAAATCTCGTCAATCGCGTCCCCCGCGGCGCCGCGAATCCCGGCAGAGCTCCCCATTGCGGGGGAAGTTCACCTGGCCTACAAGGAAGGAAAGCAGAGGTTTGATTATCGCGGCGACACGCGCGGGGCCTATCAGGAAGTGGCGCGTCAATTCGGCGTGGAAGTGGCATTCGACGAAGACTTGAACTCGCGCCCCGTGCGCCTTCGAGTCGAGGACGTTGATTTTCTCCAGGCCATGCAAATACTCGGCGATATGACCGGATCATTCTGGCGGCCCCTCACCAAGCGCCTTTTTTTTGTCGCCGCAGATACTCCGGAAAAGCGCCGCGATTATGACGTATCCGTGGTGCGGACCATCCCGCTGCTCGCATCCGACACGGATGATCAGATGACCGCAGTTATGCGCGTCGTTCGCGACATCGCCGGGATCACGCGTTCGAATCTGGATACCCCCAACCACAGCATCACGCTCCGCGCTTCCCCGCCCGCCATTGCCATCGCCTCGGACCTGGTTGACGAACTCGAAAAGCCGCTCAGCGAACTGGTCCTCGAAATCGAAGTTCTCGAGGTCGACCGCAATTACGCGCACACACTGGGCATCATCCCGCCGCAGAACGCCAAAGTTTTCTCGGTCAACTCGCAGCAGGTGCAAGAAGCGGAACAATCGACCAGCGGCCTGCTGACCGTCCTCGAGCAAATTTTCGGAACGCCACCGTCTCTCGCCGGCTTGTCGCCCGCTCAAATCCAGTCGGAGCTTGCCTCGGGCCAACTCAACACCTCCGCGTTTCCGTTCCTCGTGTTTGGGGGAGGGCTTACGACGTTTCTTGGGACTACTCAGGGAGCCACTGCAAACTTGTCGCAAATGTTGTCGCTCGTGCAGCACGGCAGGCGCATCCTCCTGCGTGCCGAAGACGGTCAGCCCGCCACATTTTTCGTGGGCGAGCGTTATCCCGTCGCGCTCGGGGCATATTCTGCGAACCTCACAAGCGGTTTGGCGGCCTTGTCCAGCTCCGAATTTCCCATCATGGATCACCCCACGGGCACAAGCCCTTCGTTCGTCGCCACCGCCAGCCTGCGCAACAACGGTATCAACGATTTGATCGTCGCCAACTCTGACCTCACGGCCAACGACCTTTCAATCTTTCTCGGTAACATTAACGCCACCAACACCAGCATCGGGGACGGCACGTTCGCGCCCACACCCCCTGCAGTCGCCCCAACTGTTGCAACGGGCACGGACCCCGTCTGGATTGCCACAGGAATTTTCAATACCACCAACTTGCATGTTGATCTTGCGGTCGCCAATAAGGGGTCGAACTCCGTCTCGATTTTGCTCGGCAATGGCGACGGCACGTTCACGCCCGGAACCGACCTCACCGGGTTGGACACGCCCGTCGCCGTGGCTGCCGCGCCTTTTAATACCCATAACAACAGCTTTACGGACCTCGCTGTCGTGAACAGCGGCAGTAATACAGTTTCGATTTTTCTAGGCGATAACACCGGCGCATTCCCAGTGCTCAGCCAGACGCTTGCGACCGGCGCCAATCCCTCCTCCATCGCCGTGGGCGATTTCAATGCCGATGGGAAAATGGACTTCGCCGTCACCAATAAGGACGACAACTCCGTCTCGGTCTTTCTCGGCAATGGCGATGGCACGTTTCAGACCCCCACGGTTTACAACGTCGGCGTATCTCCAGTCTGGGTTTCCGCGGCCGATTTCAATGGTGATGGGTTTACGGACCTTGCCGTGGCGAACAACGGAGCACCGGCAGGCACACTTTCCGGCAACTCCGTTTCGATTCTCTTCGGAAATGGAAACGGCACATTCAATAGCACTACTACCCCGGAGGTAAATTACCCGGCTGGCAACGGACCCACATCCATCGCCGTCGCCGACTATAATTTGGACACCCTTCCCGATCTTGCCGTCACGGATCAGACGGACAACGCCGTCTCCATCCTCCTCAATACAGGCTCCGGCGTGTTCGGTCTCAATCAGGAGTTGCCCCTAAGCCCCGATACCAATCCGCTCTCAATCGTCTCGGCTGATTTCAATGGCGATCTGCGTCCCGACGCCGCGGTGGTCGAAAAAGGCACGAATGAGCTCTCGGTGATCCTCAATGACCTGAACTTTTCGAACTCGGCCAGCAGCCTGCTTTCGAATTCTTCCTCCGGTGCGTTTCCTTCCATCCAGTACATGGACATCGGTTTAAAGATAAAGGCCACGCCTCGCGTCCACCCGGATGGCGATGTGACTTTGAAACTGGACATGGAAATCAGCAGCCTCACGAACCTGAGCAACAACGGGAATCCTGTGATCAACAACGATTCCGTGGAACAGACGGTGCGCGTGAAGGAAAATGAAACAGCTACCTTGGCCGGAATTCTCGAGCCGCAGGTGACCAGCGCCATCAACGGTACGCCGGGACTCGCCAACCTCCCCGTAATCGGCTGGCTCGGCAAGAACCAGGCCACTCAGACCCAAGACACCGAGTTGCTCATTCTGATCACACCGCGGATGATGGAGCTGACGCCTCATAAAGACCACGTCATCTATGCCGGCCAAGGAGCTTCGGCGGGCTCCGAGCGTGGCGCAGAGCCCCAGAATAGTTCATCGCCCAACTACGGAGGAGGGCAAGGGGCGCCGTCCCAGGGTCAGCCCCCTTCCACAGCGCCTCGATATGCGCCAAACACACCCAGGTAGCTTCAGCCGTCCACCGAAGAGGCAGCTTACTTCGCGGTTTCCAGAACGACGACCGGTTGATAGGTGCGCGGAACTACCGGCTCGGCGATGGCGATCAACTTTCCCTGCTGATTGAAGACGCGAAGGCGCGCCGGCTTCCATTCGCCGGAATCGAGTTGCGCGAAGCCGCTCTGCGCTGCCGTCAGCTGGCCTGGTTGTATCTGTGCCAGGGGAAGATTGAATTTGGCTCCATGCTGGATGTGCCTCTCGATGATGGGGAGAACCGTCGCGCGCGGCAGTTCGGGCAGCAGATTTTCGAGCGGGATCACGTGCGCGGCGATATTTCCGGCCTGGGCGTCCTCATTGAGTTCCGCGAGCGGCATGGCGTGATCGAGCGTGAATTCGCCCACTGCCGTCCGCGCGATTTCCACCAGATGTGCGCCTGCGCCCTGCAGAACGCCCATGTCGTGCGCCAGTGAGCGGATATATGTCCCCGGGCCGCACTCCACCGTGAACCTCGCCACCGAGCCTTCGACCCCCGTCAGGCAAAATTCGTACACTTCCACTTCCACCGGAGCAAGCTCCACGGGCTTGTGTTTCCGCGCCAGCTCGTGCGCCGGGCGGCCGTGAATTTTCTTGGCCGAAAATGGCGGCGGCGCCTGCGGAATTTTTCCCATGAATCGCGCCGCAAGCGTTTGCAACTGGGAGGCATCGAGAGAGGGAGCCGCGTCCGGACCCGAGGCCTCGCCATCCGAATCATACGTGTCCGTCGCAAACCCAAAGCGCACTGCGCAGTTGTAGCGCTTCCGGCGTCCGGCGTAGAAACGCGCCAGACGTGTCGCCCGGCCCAGCGCGAGCACCAAAACTCCCGTCGCCAGCGGATCAAGCGTGCCGAAATGGCCGATCTGCCGAAAGCCAACCAGGCGGCGCACGGCCTCGACCACATCGTGCGAGGTTTTCCCTCGTGGCTTGTCCACCACAAGGATTCCATCGAGGGGCGGCGGCTGTGGAGTGCGGGGCATTGGGTTCGTCGAGCCGGTATTCCGCCGGGGAGGCAATCGGTTACTGTTTTTCCGCCTCGCCACGAGCCTTTCGCAGTAGGTCTTCAATATGCTGCCCGACCATTTCCGATTCGTCGGCGTGGAACATCACCTCGGGTGCGCGCCGGAGTTGCAGCCTTTCGACAAGTTCGTGCCGGATGTAGCCGGCCGCGGCCATCAATCCTTTGAGCGCCGCGGCGCGCTCCGCAGCTTCTCCCTCGAGGTGCACGAAGACGCGCACCGTCCGCATGCCGGGCCCCAGGCGCACCTCCGTCACGCTCAGCGGAAGGGCCAGCCGGGGATCTTTCAATTCGCCTGCGAGCATCAGGCTGATTTCATTTCGAATTTCTTCCGCCACGCGCTCCGCGCGGTGTCCTGCGAAAGTCATGCGCCATCCTCGAAATATTCAATCTCCTGGGAAACCAGGCTGCGGCCAAGCACACCCTCGGATTCCGCGGCGATGGTTTGCAGGGATTCTTCCAGGTGTTTGCCGTCTCCGGAAATGCTCACAATGCCCACGCGCGCCCGCTGCCACAGCTCCTGGTGATCGAGTTCGGCAACCGCGACGTTGAATCGCCCGCGCAGTCGGTCCTTCAGGCTGCGCAGAACCTGCCGCTTGTCTTTGAGGGACTGCGCATCGGGAATGTGAATTTCAAGTATGAGCAGGCCGATCGGCATCTCCGCCCCCGCTCGACCGCAGAAGGCCGCGCCCTTTCACCACGCGCTTTGCTTCCCGCACTGTTCTCTGCGTCCGCGCCTGGAAAATCCGGAAGCCGAGGAATATCAGTTGCGGCGCGCTTCGGCCACGTCCGGGCGGCCGCGGTCCCCCGCAGCCGGTGTTTCCAGCGGTTGCGATCTTTCCATCTTGAAGCATTCCAGCACGTCGCCCACTTTTACGTCGTTGAAATTCGAAATCCCCACTCCGCACTCGAAGCCCGCGCGCACTTCGTTCGCGTCTTCCTTGAAGCGCCGCAGGGAAACGATTTTTCCGGTATAGATCACCACGTTGTCGCGCAGCACGCGCACATCGGCGTCACGCTTCAAAATTCCGTCCTGCACCGAGCAGCCGGCGATCATCCCCGCGCCCTTCACGCGGAACGTGTTGCGGACTTCCGCGCGCCCGAGGTACGCCTCTTTGATCACGGGCGCCAGCAGTCCGGCCACGGCCTTCTTCAGCTCGTCGACCAACTCGTAGATGATTGTGTGCAGGCGGATGTCCACGCCCTCGCGCTGGGCCAGTTCGGCGCCCTTGCGTTCCGGCCGCACATTGAATGCCACGATGATGGCGTTGGCAGCCGATGCCAGCAGCACGTCGGTCTCCGTCACCGCGCCCACGCTCGCCTGGATCACCTTCAGTTTCACCTCGTCGTTCGATATCTTCGGCAGCATTTCGCTCAGCACTTCCACCGAGCCCTGCACGTCCGCCTTCACAACTACCGGCAGTTCTTTCAACTCCCCGGCCCGCAGCTGTTCGTGCAATTGGTCGAGCGTTAACCGGCCCGATGACGCGGTCCTCGCAAGCGAAGCCTCGCGCTGCTTCCCCTGCCTGTATTCCACGATGTGGCGAGCCTTCGCTTCGTCCGCCACCTGAAACGGATCGCCCGCTTCGGGAACGCCCTGCAACCCGAGCACTTCCACCGGAGTTGAAGGCCCGGCTTTCTTGATGGCTTGCCCGCGGTCGTCGAACATCGCGCGCACCTTGCCGTACACCGCGCCGACGATGAACACATCGCCCACGTGCAGCGTGCCATTCTGCACCAGCACCGTGGCCACCGGCCCCCGGCCCTTATCCACGCGCGATTCGAGCACCGTGCCGCTTGCCGGAGCTTCGGGATCAGCCTTGAGTTCACGCAAATCGCCCACGAGCAGAATCATCTCGAGAAGGCGCGGCAGATTTTGTTTCGTCTTGGCCGAAACCTCCACCATCACCGTATCGCCGCCCCACTCTTCGGGCATCAGCCCGCGGTCCGACAGTTGCCGCTTTACGCGCTCGCCCTGCGCCCCGGGCTTGTCAATTTTATTCACAGCCACGATGATCGGCACTCCAGCCGATTTGGCGTGGGCAATGGCCTCTTCGGTTTGCGGCATCACACCGTCGTCCGCCGCCACAACAAGCACCACGATATCGGTCACCTTTGCGCCGCGCGCGCGCATGCGCGTGAACGCCTCATGGCCCGGCGTATCAATGAACACAATTCTGCGGTCGCCTGCGTGCGCTTCGTATGCGCCGATGTGCTGCGTGATGCCTCCCGCTTCTCCGGCGGCGACTTCCGTTTCCCGAACGGCGTCGAGCAGGCTCGTCTTGCCGTGATCCACGTGGCCCATCACGGTCACCACGGGCGCGCGCGGCTGGAGATTGCCCGTACGCTCTTCCTTGATTTTTTCTTCGTGGATTACCTGCTGTTCGAATGTGACCACCTGCACGATCCCGCTGAATGATTCGGCGAGGCTCGTGGCTGTGGGCACATCGAGTGCCTGATTGATGCTGGCGAACATTCCACGGTCGAGCAGATTTTTCAGCAGATCCTTCGCGCGCACGTCGAGCTTTTCCGCAAGTTCCCTCACGGTGATTCCTTCGGTCACGGTAACGGGCCGCGGCTCGCGCTGCACGGGCGCCACGGGTTCGGTCTGCGCAGAGCGGCCCTGTCCCATGCCCGCACGCGTCCGCACCGGGTGGAGCTTTCGCTCTCCCTCGGCATACCTTTTCTCGATCAGTGGACGGCCGCGCGTAGCAGGAGGCTTTCGTGCGTACAGCGGCTTTCCAGGTTCTGCCTTGGGGATTCCCGCGCCTCCCGTAGCGCCGGGTCTTTGGCTGCCCAGTGGTGCTTGCCCGGGACGTCCTCCGCCCGTGGGCCGTTGCGGAAATCTTGAGGGAGGTCCGCCCGGCCGCGCTTGTCCCGGCGCAGCCCCAGGGCGTCCTTCCGAAGCATAGGGAGCGCCTGGGCGTCCCTGCCCAGGGCTCGGCTGGCCCGGCCGTACAGGAAATCTCGGTCGCACAGGCGCACCGGCTCCCGGTCGCTGCGCCACAGGCGTTGCCGCCGCAGGACGCTGCCCTGCCGGCGCTAAAGGCTGCCCCGGAATTGGGCCGGGGCCTGCGGGACGCACAGCGGGAGCGGATGGCCTCGGAGCCGGCGGCGTTGAGGATGGTCTTCCTGCAGCAGGAATTGTATGGGCTTCTGCACCAGGAGCCGCGCTGGTTCTCGCCGCTATCGGAGGCGCTTGCGCCGCAGGCGGTGCAGCCGGGATTCCCCCGGGTCGCGCAGGTACAACCGTTTGGCGAGCGGCGCCGGGAGGAACAATTCCCTGTGTCGGCGCTACATGCAAAGGTTGAGGTGCAGGTCCAGCCGGTTTCGCCGGCGCGGAAGGGACTGCAGCAGGGCGCGGGGGCTTGGCTTTGGCGGCTTTTTCGGCGTCTTCGGCGGCTTTGGCGAGGGCGTGGAAGTGCTTGCGCGCGAGTTCGGCGTGCTCGATATCAACGGAACTCGAGTGGGTCTTCTTTTCTTTGACGCCGATCTCGGGGAGATACTCGATCAGGACTTTGGCCTTGATCTCGAGTTCCCGGGCCAGCTCGTTGATGCGGATTTGGTTAGGTTCTGACATCATCCTCCGTTTTCGGCGTCTTTCTCGGGCGCGTCCGCTTCCGCGGAGGGTTCCGCCGGCGATTCGACCGGCTCCGAGGCCGGTTCTTCGGTTGCCTCGGCAGCGGGCGCTTCTTCCGCAGCGGGCTCTTGCTCAACAGCCCCTTCCACGGCGGACTCTTCCGCGATGGGGGCTTCTTCCGTGACATGCGTCTCGGCGGGGGCGGTGGCCTGCGCCTCGATCGCCTCGAAGTAAGCGGCTACGGACTGGTGAATCTTCTCGACCATTTTTTCGCCGATGCCGGGAATTTCGACCAGCTGTTCCGGCGTCATGTCCGCCAGTTTTTCGACCGAGGTGATGCCGGCGGCTTCGAGTTTTTCGATGGTCTTGGGTCCCACGCCCTTGAGTTCGGTAAGCGGCGTGCCCGGCGCGGTGAGCGCGGCCATCTGCGCCTCGATTTCGCGGCGCTTTTCTTCCTCGCTCTTGATGTCAATGTTCCAGCCGATGAGTTTGCTGGCGAGCCGGACGTTCTGGCCCTTTTTCCCGATGGCGAGCGACAGCTGCGTATCTTCGACGATCACTTCGAGCCGCTTTTCCTCCGGGTCCACGATCTGAACGCGCGTGACCTTCGCGGGGCTGAGGGCCTTCTGCGCGAACGCAACGGTCTCTTCGTTGTAGGGAATAATGTCAATTTTTTCGCCGCGCAGCTCGCGGATGATGGATTGCACGCGCATGCCCTTCATTCCGACGCATGCGCCCACGGGGTCCACGTCCTTGTCGCGGCTTTCGACGGCGATCTTGGTGCGCTCGCCGGCTTCGCGAGCCACGGCGCGAATCTGCACGGTGCCGTCGTAAATTTCGGGCACTTCCATTTCGAACAGGCGCTGCACGAGGGCGGGATCGGCGCGCGAAACCACCACCTGCGGGCCCTTGGCGGCGCGCTCGACGGCGCGGATGGTGACGCGCAAGCGGTCGCCCACGTTATAGGTCTCGAGGCGCGACTGTTCGCGCTTGGGCAGGCGCGCTTCGGTGCGGCCCAGGTCCACGATCAGGTCCGGCCCTTCGGTGCGCTTGGCCACGCTATTGATCAGCTCGCCGACGCGGGTGTGAAATTCGTTGTAGATGGTGTCGCGCTCGGCCTCGCGGACTTTTTGGAGGATTACCTGCTTGGCGGTTTGGGCCGCGATTCTGCCGAGCACGTCGGTGGGCTTTGCCTCGATAACTTCCGCGCCCACTTCGACGGCTGGATTCTGCTTACGCGCATCAGCGAGCGAGATTTCGCGCAGCGGGTCGGCCACTTCCTCGACCACCGTGTGCACCGAATAGACGTCGATCAGGCCGGTATCGGGATTGAGCTTCGAGCGCAGGTCTTCCTCGGTGCGGTAATATTTCCGCGCCGCGACAATCATGGCGTCCTCGATGGCGGCCACGATGATCTCCGGTTCGATGTGCTTCTCCCGGCTGATCTGCTCGATTGTCTGGTACAGCAAACTCGCCATCCGCGATTCTCCCTGGCACGTTACAATTCCACCACCAGATTCGCTTTGCGAATTCCGGCAAAGGGCACGGCAAGCTCTCGATCGTTCACGGCGAGTTTTACCATGCCGTCCGAGTATCCACCGAGCCGCCCCTCGAAATAGTTCTGATTCTCGATAGGCTCGTCGACCCAGATGCGCGCGAGCCGCCCGGCGAAGCGCTCGTAATCCGCCGGCTTGATCAGCTTTCGATCCAGGCCCGGCGAGCTGATCTCGAGCGTGTAGCTCGGCCCGGGCACCAATTCCTCGACATCCAAAATAACGCTCAACTGCTCGCTGACGCGCTGGCAATCGCTGTGCGTCACGCCCAATCCTTGCGGATTCGCGGGCCCCGGCAGGCGGTCAATGTAAACGCGGAGCAACCGCCCCTTGCCTACTTTCCATTCGACGTCGAAAATTTCCAGGCCCTCCGATCGGGCCACTCTTTCCGCCGCCGCGCGAATGCTTTCGAGGTCCATTCCATTGTGCCGGCGGACTTTAATCCCGCTGGAACCAGTACGCCCCCGGCCCTTTGTCGCCTCCAACAAAAAAGTGGGCTCGCGCCCACTGGAACGTGCGACCTTTCTTGAAGCGACCCATTATAGTTTCGTCATCCGGGAAACGCAAGTTTTGTCGGGAGGCTGGCGGGCTCGGTGAATTCGCTCGATATCGAGCGAATGAGTGGGTTCGAATTCGAGCGATTATTTAGATGAAAATTCGAGGGATTTAAGGGCTTAAACGGGCCTTAAAGCGACAATTTTGCACGATTTTGTGCGTTAAACGGAGGGACGAGGGCAACGGCAACGGCAACGGCGAAAAGCAGATCCCTCCCTGCGTCCCCCGCCCCTCGAAAGGCGAGGGGAAAAGCGAAGACGGGGGACTGCGCTCGGGATGACAGCGCCTAGGGTGGTGGTGCGGGTGCGGTGGCGTGGGGTGAGGGATTAGGGGCGAGGGCCCGCCTACGCGATGAGTCTGCTTCGGCGCGGAAAGTGAGGGGGGAGGGGAAGAGAGGTCCTACCCTTTCCTGCGAGGTGGAAAGGGTGGGACGCGCGCCCGGTGTCAAGGCTGTGTTCTAAACAGCGATTTCGCCGGGCGGCGCGTCTCCGATGACATCCGTTTGACGAGTTGGCTTGAGGAAGCAGGGCCTCCTCACCTCGCTTTAGTTCTGTGTTTCTTCAACTGTGCCCATGCCACCTTGCAGCACGTTGGTAAAATAGGTGGCGCAGCGACCACGATTGCATGATCTGTGTTGTGCGACCGTGTAGGATGCAACGACATTGAAGCCGACCAATAGGTTGTCGCTGGCACCACCGTACTCGCCAGTGTAGTAGGGGCAGGTTGTGCTCCCCGCTACCGTAAACGCATCTCCGTTATGCGTGCCGTCACCAATGGTGAAGGTCTTTGGGCCCCATGCCAGCGGATTGCATCCCGCCAGATAGCCATTATTCAAGAAGCCGAGTTGAAATGGCACGTCGAGAAAAGAGCCATACCCGCCATACGAGTCGCCTTGATTCAGGCAGATACTGCCCATATCCTCAGGATAGGCGTTAGGAGCGCCGTTCCACGTAGTGATGCTGGAACAGGGCGTTGTCCCGTTGAACGTGAAATTGTCGTACAACACGACAGTTTGTGCCTTTGCCGATGGTGCGCTCAGTACGAGCAGAGCGAGTAGCCCGATCGCGAGCAGTCCCCTAGCCATGGCTTCCTTCATTTTGATTCTCCTTTTAGACCTTCCCTAACTTTCGGAGAAGATGCCCAGTTGCCGTATAGCATATTTTTTCGGTGCGTCCAACGGTACTGCAAATCAGGTAGTGGGCCAGTTTGAATTTTGGCTCTTTGTGTCACGATCAAGAAAATTCAAACTGGCCCACTACCGCAAATCACCCAACCCGCATGTTTATTCAAGACAGACCCACGTGCATCATCCAGGCAGATATCCCCTTTCTTCGTCAGGGCAGGCGGGATGACAGCGCGCGGGGTGGTGGCGCGGGTGCGATGGCCCGCCTACGCGGTGAGTCTGCTTCGGCGCGGCAAGTGAGGGACGACACCGCCCCAAAAAAAATAACTCCCGAGAAGCACCCTTCTCGGGAGTTGATTTTAAATAATACTTTGAGCCGGGTGCGGATAAAGTGTTGCGGCTGCCCGACTACGCGATGCTTTGCGGCATCACGCGGCGGCGCTTGGTCCCTAGCAACACCAAACCGCCCAACGCCATTGCCAACATCAGCAAGCTCGAGGGCTCCGGAGTTGTAGCTATAGCCGCCGTGAACGTCAGCGTGCGATCGGCAGTGAATTCAACCGGTCCGTTCGAGGACGCGAAGCTGCCGCCATTGAAGGTTGGCGTCAGATTCCCACCCGATGCAGGCCCGAGTGGCCCGATGGACGTCGCGAGATTGTACCCGGCAAGACCCGGATCGGAGAGGCCCAAGCCGTTGTCGAAAGTCGCATTGAAGAAGTTTATTAGGTCCAAGCCTGCGCTGGACACGATCGTAATAGTGGGGGACAGAGCGGCATTGACGGCACCCTCGGTGAATGTACCGCCTAAGCCGCTTAGACGGTAGAAGGGTCCTGGACTCGAAGTGATGCCGGTCGTATTTCCCGTCAGTACCACGGAGAAGTCACCGCTCCATGCGCTGCCATTGACCGTACCCGCGCCAGTTCCGGAGAAGGTGTACGTGACCGCGTCCGCATGAGCCCAACCCGCCGAAAGAACTACCGCAGCCAAGATCAGTGAAGCACAGAATAACCGCTTCCTAATTGTCAGCATCTCTTTCTTGTCCCCCCTTGATGGTAGATGGCCCGAGTGCAGCAACCTAAGCCGAGCCAGTATTGTAGGCAAACCAAGGTCCAAACGATTGCCAGTCTAGCCCGGCACGCAACTGCTAACTATTTCAATTATTTACGCTTACGCGCGACAGCATGGGCTGGCACCACGACCGATTTACCAGGGATTCTGGCCGCGCTTTTGTAGTTTTTGAGCATAACTTTGCATACCTTACGATGCGCACAAGCTTGCATCGCTTCCGCGCTACCACCCTGCGAGCGTGCGTTGGCGACCTTGATTTCATCGACTGGCAACGGTTTCCGAGGCTTTGCGTGTGAGATATTCAGAGATACGTATATATATGGTAAACTATCCTGGAGGCGGAAAGAGGGTAGAGTTCATGGCAGAGAATGGGATGAAGAAGGCGCTCGGGGCTTACACGAATCTGATTCGGGCGACGGAATCGGTGCAGGGGCTGCTGAGCCGGCAGCTCGGGTCGCTTGGATTGACCATGGGGCAGTTCCAGATGCTGGAGGCGCTGCTGCATCTTGGTCCCATGAGCCCGGGGACATTGTGCGACAAGCTTCTGTGCGGCAGCAGCAATCTGAGCATGGTGATCCGGAATCTGCAGAGGCGCGGGCTGGTGGTGAGCCGGGCGAATGAGAGGGATGAGCGGAGGAAGATGGTCCACCTTACGCCGGAAGGGCGGGCGATGATCACGAAGGTTTTTCCTATACAAGCGAAGTTGATTCGCGCGCAGATGAGCGCGCTCGACGGCCGGGAGCAGGAAATTCTGCGGCGGCTGTGCAAGAAATTGGGTTTGGGGAATCCGGCGCGGTTTGCGGTGGAGATGACCAAAGAAGTGGGGTGAGGACCCGCCTACGCGATGAGTCTGCTTCGGCGCGGCGAGTGAGGGACCCGCCTACGCGATGAGTCCGCTTCGGCGCGGCAAGCGAGGGGTGACAGGCAACGGCAACGGCAACGGCAACGGCGAAAAGCAGATCCCTCCCTACGTCCCCCGCCCCTCAAAAGGCGAGGGGGAAAGCGAAGACGGGGGACTCCGCTCGGGATGACAACGCGCGGGGTGGGGAAGTGTAAAAGCGCCGTACTGGTTCTCGCGTCACTTCAAATATTGGGCGAGCCAATCTAGAGACGTTTTGTACCAGAGCTGGCTATTCTGGGGCTTGAGAATCCAATGGCCCTCGTCCGGGAAAAGCAGCAGCTTTGAGGGGACGCCCTGGCGCTGGAGCGCGGTGAAGAATTGGAGGTCCTGCGTGTAGGGCACGCGGTAATCGAGTTCGCCGGCGGTGATGAGCGTGGGCGTCTTGTGTTTTCCGAGCGCGGCGGCAAAAGTGCTGGGCGACCATTTTTGGTAGAGGTCCGGGTTTACCCAGGGCGGTACGCCGAACTCCCATTCCATGAACCAGAGCTCTTCGGTCTCGCCGTACATGCCGGCTTCGTCGTAAGGCCCGGCATGGCTGATGAGGCATTTGAAGCGGCCGGTGTGCGTGGCGATCCAGTCCACCATGTAGCCGCCGTAGGAGCCGCCGGCGGCGGCCATGCGCGAGGAGTCCAGCCACACATATTTTGCGAGCGCGGCATCCACGCCTTTCATGAGGTCCTCGTAAACTTTTCCGCCCCAATCACGGCTGATTTCCTCGGTGAACAACTCGCCGTAGCCGAACGAGCCGCGAGGATTGATCATCAGCACGGCGTAGCCCGGCGCGGACATTACTTGCGGGTTCCAGCGATAGCTCCAGGCGTCGTCCCATTCTCCCTGCGGTCCACCGTGGATGAGCAGCAGCAGGGGGCACTTTTTCGCGGGGTCAATATTCGAGGGGGCCAGCATAAGCCCTTCGACCTGCGTATTTCCGGCGCCGGTGAACCATATAGGAATGGGGGCAGGCAGATCGAGCTGCGCGAGGAGCGCGGTGTTGTGATGGGTCAATTGGCGGAGGCTCGAGCCATCGGAATTCGCGGCAAAGATTTCAGCGGGCATGGTCAGGCTGGTGCGGGTGAAAATTAGGGAGCGGCCGTCGGCGCTGAGGGCGAATTCGGCGTTGAAACTATCGCCGAGGACAACCTTGGGGGAACTTCCGGAGCTCGCCGCGATGGAATAGACCGGCATCTCGAATTTATCTTCCGCTTGGAAGTAAATGGTTTTGCTATCGGGCGACCAGACGACGGATTCGACGTTGCGGTCGAAGGCTTCGGTGAGATTGGTCGGAGCGCCTGTGGAGCGATCGTAGAGCATGAGGCGCCAGCGATCGCTTTCGTAACCGGGCTGCATCTGGGCGCGATAGGCGATGTATTTGCCGTCGGGGGAATAGGCCGGGCCCCAGTTGTCTCCTGGTTTCGTGACGATGGCCTTGGGCGCGGCCGCGCCGGTGGCGGGCACGGTGAAGATTTCTCCATTGGTGCTGAGGGCTTCGTCCTTATCGGGATTGGCGGTGAAGGCGAGTTCGGCGCTATCGGGAGAGAAGGCGATGGCCTCCGGCTCGTCGAGATTGAAGGGAGGGACGTCGTAATTCGCGCCGGGCGTGAGGTCGCGGGGAGTTCCACCCTTGGCGAGGACGATAAAGAGATGGCTGCGCTTGCCGTCCGACCAGGTGTTCCAGTGGCGGAAGAGGAGCTTATCGTAGATGCGCGCCTGCACCTGGCTCGCGGATTTTTCGGCGTCGCGCTGGGTGTTGCAGGCCTCGTCCGCGCAATCGGGATAGACGCGCGAGACGAAGGCGAGCGATTTGCCGTCCGGCGACCAGAGTTCGTTATCCACGCCCGCGGAGAGGAATGTGATGCGCGTGGGGTCGCCACCGTCGAATGGGATCACGTACATCTGGCTGGCACCGTCGCGCGAGGAGAGGAATGCGATCGTCTTGCTGTCGGGTGACCAGCGAGGGCGCTCGTCGGTGCCCGTGCGCGTCAATTGGCGCGGGTCGCCGCCGCTGGCGGGGACAATCCAGATATTTTTCGCGATGTGATTGGCGGGGAGGTCGGGCGTCGCGACGGTGTAGGCGACCCACAGGCCGTCGGGTGAGATTTGGGGATCGCTCACGCGGTGGATGGAGGCGAGGTCCTCGAAGGTGATGGGGCGGCGGGCGGGGGCCTGCGCGTTTGCCGCGAGGGAAAATAAGAGGAGTGCCGCGGCGGTTGCGATTGCTTGCGTGGCGCGATTCATTTTGGCTCCTGCGCGAATGCGGATGAGAAAAACGCGCGATGGAATCGGGGGCATGATGACATCTCCGGGCGCGGTTTCCAAGAGGAGAGGCGGGCTCATTCGAAACGATACGCGGAGGTGAAAGAACGAAGAGGGATTCTTCGACTGCGTCCCGCGCCCGCCAAAAGGCGGCGGGAAAACCAAGAACGCGGGACTCCGCTCAGAATGACGTTGTTACCGTGGCGACGATGAAGAAATGGCGGCGGCTAGATTTCATCCGAGGGAGAATCGGGGAGGGCGGGGAGATCGCCAGTGGTGATGCCGCGGAGTTCGGCGCGGATGATGTCGGCGGAGAAGCCGGCGCGAAGAAGCGAGCCGTAGAGCGAGGCGAGCTGGCGTCTATCGAGCGTGCCGCGGACGTGCGCGAGGCGGCGCTTGAGGCGCGCGCGGACGAGCGCGGCCTCGTCCGTCTCGGCGAAGACGGCGTCGAGGGCGGCTTCGATGTGGCGGTCGGGGACGCCGCGTGCGCGCAACTCGCGCGCGATGCGAAAGCGCCCCTGGCGCCGGGATTGCGCGTGCGTGCGGGCGTAGTCGAGGGCGTAGCGGGCGTCGTCGAGATACTTGTGCTCGCGCAGCCGGGCGACGACGGGAGAGACGAGTTCGAGGTCTTCGGCGCGGCGGTTGAGGTATTCGCGCATTTCATGGATGGAGTGTGCACGGCGCATGAGCGCGCGGAGCGCGGAGGTGTAAAGCTGCTGCTCGGAAGCGAGTTTGCGCGGGGATGAGCGGAAGGGCACGGGCGAAGCATAAAGGGAAGGGGGCAGGGAGGCAAGGAAGCAGGGAGGCATGGAGTCAGGAGAAAAGGTAGTGCCTCAGCCTGATGATCGGGCCAGATCGAAGACAAAGGCTTTTCCGCGCGAAGAGGGGTCCCATCCTTTTTTCATCGCCCGCCGGACGTTAACCTCGATTGATTCTTCCGAGATTTGCGGGCGCTGAGGCAGCTTTGGGATCATGTCATTAAAGCCGCAACCTTTGTTGGGGAAAGGATATTCGAGAACCAGTTCTCGGTGACATCCGTCTTCCGTCCGAACGGAAATGCGCAGTCCTCTAAGCCCATCCTCCGTAGTCCATTGTGGTTCGCTAATCAGTCGCCAAGAAAGGCTAACTCCGTCGAGGACGAGCAATCCTTCCCTGGAACGCTTACGTCGTTTCTTTTGGCCATGCATGGGTCACGCTAACCCCCGCAAGAGCAGTATGCCACGTCCGGTGACTTCTTCCCACGACGGCCATTTTGAGGGCGGGGTTGCGGCTAGCGCTTGCCGGTGCGCTCGAATTCGGTCATGGCGCGCTCCATGTCTTCGCGAGCGGCGTCGGCGGCGGAGCGGATGCCCTGAATGCGCAGGCGGAAGTCGTCCGGATTCGAGGAGCGCGAGAGGGCTTCCTCGATGGTGATGAGGTTGCGGGAATAGAGATCGAAGAGGGATTGATCGAAAGTCTGCATGCCGTACTGGCTGGTGCCGGCGGCGATGGCGTCGCGGATCATGCGCGTCTTATCGGGATTGATGATGCAATCGCGAATGTAGCCGGTGGAGATCATCACTTCGCAGGCTGGGACGCGGCCCTGGCCGTCGCTTTTGCGGACCAGGCGCTGGCTGATGACGGCCTTGAGCGTTCCAGCGAGCTGCAGGCGAATCTGCTTCTGCTCGGGCGGCGGGAAGACGGCGATGATGCGCTGGATGGTTTCCGTGGCGTCCACTGTGTGCAGGGTCGAGAGCACCAGGTGGCCGGTTTCCGCGGCGAGCAGGGCGGTGGAAATGGTTTCGAGGTCGCGCATTTCACCGACGAGGATGACGTCGGGGTCTTGGCGCAGGGCGGCGCGCAAGGCGGTGGAAAAAGAGGAGGTGTCCACTTCGACTTCGCGCTGGTTGATGAAGCCCTTTTTATCACGGTGCAGATATTCGATGGGGTCCTCGATGGTGATGATGTGCTCGGGGCGCAGGGAATTGATGCGGTCAATCATGGCCGCGAGCGTGGTGGATTTGCCGGAACCGGTGGTGCCGGTGCAGAGAATCAGTCCGCGCTGTTCTTCGCAAACCTGCGTGAGGACGCGGGGAAGCTCGAGCTCCTCGATGGTGCGGATTTTCGTGGGAATCACGCGAAGAACCATGCCGACGTTGCCGCGCTGCTGAAAGACGTTGACGCGGAAGCGGCCCAGGCCGGGAACACCGTAAGCCATATCGAGTTCGGCGGTCTCCTTGAATTTCTGCTTTTGGCGGTTGGTCATCATGCTGAAGGCCATGGAGAGCATCTCTTCAGGCGTGATGCGCGGGACGTCGCCCAGGGGATTGAGAAGGCCGTCCACGCGAAGATAGGGATGATTGCCGACTTTCAGGTGCAGGTCGGAGGCCTTGGTTTCGACGGCACGGCGTAGGAGATCGTCAATGACAATGGACATGGCGAAAGGTCCCCGGTACTTGGCTTTCAAGCGACCGTAACATGCGCTCCAGGGCGAGGCAAGGATGGCGCGCCGGATGATTTCTAGGCAGGCAATGGCCTTTGGGACAGGGGGGGACCCGCCTACGCGATGAGGCTGCTTCGGCGCGGCGAGCGGGGAGCGGCTATGCGGGGGGCTGGTTGCGGAGGAAGATGCGGTCGTAAATTACGGCGGCGAGGATTCCGCCGAAGAGTGGGCCGAGCCAGTAGACGCCGTGATTTTGCCAGTGGCGCGCGGCGAGGGCGGGTCCAAAAGCGCGCGCTGGATTCATGGCCGCGCCGGTGAAGGGGCCGCCGAGAAGAATGTCCACGGTGAACGTGAGGCCGATGGCGAAGCCGGCAATTTTGTCGGGGGCACCACGCAGGTCCACGGCGGTGGCGAAGACGACGAAGACAAGGAAGAACGTCATCACCGCTTCGAGCAGCATGCCGTGCATGCGCGTGAAATCCTGCGCGAGGTCGGGCGCGCCCAGAGCGACGGGACGCCAGACGGACTCCGGCAGGATGGCCGTCAGCAGGAAGGCGGCGGCTATCGAGCCGAGAAGCTGGGCGATGCAGTAGAAGAGAGTATCGAGCGTGCCCATGCGTTTCGTCACCCAGAAGCCGACGCTGACCGCCGGATTTAGATGGCCTCCGGAAATGTGGCCGATAGCAGTGACCAGAACGGCCATGGCCACGCCGTGCGCCACGGCGATGCCGAGCACGCCGATACCGGCGTTGCCGCCGGCGCGGAGAAACTGGTCCGCGCAAATCGAGCCGGCGCCGATGAAGACGAACGTGAACACGCCGAAAAATTCGGCGGCAAGCTTTTGCCAAAGACGATACAAGGTTATTTCCTCGGGTTTAGTCACCCGGACCGCGGCAGGAGAAGCCGGTGGCCCGACGGCGCGAATAGTACTGAATTGGACGGGGGGAGTCAAAAAATACTGTGAGTCGCGCTCGCTGATTTCAGATTTCTAATTGGCCCTGTTGGTATGCTTGGTGTTCGCAAAGCTCGGAATGGTGGAGTGGCGGAGAAAAGCAAAAGCAAATTCAAAAGCAGATCCCTCCCTGCGTCCCCCGCCCCTCAAAAGGCGAGGGGAAAGCAAAGACGGGGGACTACGCTCGGGATGACAACTGTGTGGATTGTGCAGCGGAGTTGGGGCTGGAGAGAAAGGCGGAAGAGCCAGCTGGAAGCCGGCATTACAAAATGGAGAGCCGCGGCGCGCGGCGGAGAGGCGGCGGAAAAAGAACGGGGACGCGGTTAGCGGACGGGGGCGCCGGTGGAAACGCCGACGGGCGAAAGCCAGCCGTGGCGGTCGGGCTTTGAGCCGCTGGTGATGGCGAAAAATTCGTCCTGGATGCGCTTCGTGACGGGGCCGCGCGCACCGCTGCCGATGGGGATTCGATCCACGGAGCGGATGGGCGTGACCTCGGCGGCTGTGCCGGTAAAGAACACCTCGTCCGAGATATAGAGCAATTCGCGTGGTATGGCCTGCTCCGAGACGTGTATTCCGAGGTCGGCGCAAATTGCGAGCACCGAATCGCGCGTGATGCCGGAGAGTCCGGCATGGGCGAGCGGGGGCGTGATCACGCCGCCATCGCGCACGGCAAAAATGTTTTCACCCGATCCCTCAGCGACGTAGCCGTTGGTGTCGAGGCCGATGCCCTCGGTGTAGCCATTGGCTTTCGCTTCCATCTTGATGAGCTGCGAATTCATGTAATTCGCGGCGGATTTGGCCATTTGCGGCAGCGTGTTGGGCGCGGGACGGTTCCAGGAGCTGACGCAGACATCGATGCCCTTTCCCAGCCCTTCTTCGCCCAGATATTTTCCCCATTCCCAGCAAGCCATATACACATCGATGGGGCAGCCGCGCGGGTCCACACCAATTTCGCCGTAGCCGCGCAGGACGATGGGGCGGATATAACAGGCGCTCATATTGTTGACGCGGACCAGATCGAGAGCCGCGCCGCACAATTCATCCAGCGTGAAAGGAACATCCATGCGATAGATATGCGCGGAGTTGAGCAGGCGCTGCATGTGTTCACGCAGACGGAAGATTGCGGGGGCCTGCTTCGTATCGTAGCAGCGGATGCCTTCGAAGACGGCGGATGCGTAGTTCACCACGTGCGAGAGGACGTGGATGGTCGCATCGTCCCAGGCGATCCATTTCCCGTTGCGCCAGATCTTATCGGTTTTTGGGATGCCCATGGAGCTTCTCCGCCGCGCACGGACTGGAAACTGGAAATTCGAAAATTGAAACTGGAAAATCGAAAGTCAAAACCGTAACAACTAATATTAGAACAAATTCGGGCCGGTGACGTAGAACAATATTTAGGCCGCTATTCCATGGCGGAATAACAGCACGCTACGACGGGTGGCCGTGGTTTGGGAACGGCGCTCGCCTATTTGGGGGCGCTCTTTTGCAAATCCGCGAGATCGGCGAGAAGCTGTTCGCTGTGCGTCGTCGGGTTCACCTTCTCATACGTCTTCACGATTGCGCCGTGCGGATCGATGAGGAAAGTGTTGCGCAGGGCTACCGTGCCCGACGGTGCGAGCGAACCGTAGAGCGAAATCACCCCGTGGTTCGGATCGGCGAGCAGCTTGAAGCTCAAGCTATCCTTCGTGCAGAACTCCTTGTGGGAATCGACGGTATCCGCGCTCACGCCCAAGATGACGGCGTGCATCTGCTCGTACTGCGCGAGGTCGCGCTGGAAATTGTGGGCCTCGATGGTGCAGCCGGTGGTCATATCCTTGGGATAGAAATAGAGGACCACCCATTTCCCGTGGTAATCGCCCAGGGTGACGGGCGTGCCCTCTTGCGAGTTCAACGTGAAATTGGGGGCAGCGCTGCCGATGGTGGGAAGCTGCTGGTCCGCGGCGTGAAGCAACGGATAGGCCACAATGAGCACGGCCAGAGCGAACAAGAGATAACGGGCGGTGCGGGCGGCGGCAGTTTGCGGGATGTTCATATGGAAGTCCTCCTCAATCTCAATAGGTGCTCGTAACTATACTCTCTTGGATGCTTGATGGGACACGAAAGGTACGGAGAAGAAAGTGACTAGTGGCTAGTGGCGAGTGACTAGAGGCAGATGGGCGGATTGGAATTCGGCGGGCAGTCTGCTAACCTGTGGCAGGGACGACCCCGTAGCCCAATTGGATAAGGCGCTTGGCTACGAACCAAGAGATTGGGGGTTCAACTCCCTCCGGGGTCGCCACTTTTTTTGACTTCTTACTTATGTTCTCCGAAGCGCAAGGGAAAAACGGAGATTTTGTTTTCCATCCGCGCTGCTTACTGATAGAGCCCACCGAAGATATGCCGTTGGCCGATTCGATTGCGGCTAAGCCATACTTGGCCGCGCTATGATCATGGCTCCAGTTTTTGCGCTGCTTGGCTTCGATCTGATTCTTCTCCTGCTTGCACTTTTCCTATCCGAGAAGTCCGCCGCGCGCCGCGACACGATACTGCTCAGCGCGCTTTTCCTGTGCTCGGGCATGCCGGCGCTTGTGTACCAGATCGTCTGGGAGCGGGTGCTCTTCGCGATTTACGGCGTGAACGCGGAATCGGTGGCGGTGGTGGTGAGCGCATTCATGCTGGGGCTCGGATTGGGAGCGCTCGCCGGTGGATGGCTTTCCGCGCGCTTCCCGCGACAGGGAATCGTGCTGTTCGGGCTTGCGGAGCTGGGGACGGCGCTCTTCGGTCTCGCTTCGCTGCGAATTTTTCATTGGGCCGCCGCGTACACCGCGGGCGCGAGCTTGCCGTACACGGTTATTTTCAGCCTGGCGCTGCTGATAATTCCAACCATGCTGATGGGAGCGACGCTGCCGCTGCTGGTGGAGCATCTGGTGCGATTCTCGGGACGCGTCGGCTACTCGGTGGCGACGCTCTATTTCGTCAATACGCTCGGTTCCGCGATTGCGTGCGGCCTTTGCGCGACGTTCCTGCTGCGCGATTTCGGTGAATCCGGGTCTGTTGCGATCGCGGCGCTCGTCAACGTGGTGGTGGGCGCGACCGCATTCCTCTATGGGCGCGGTGCGCAATCGAAGTCGGCGGAGGAGATGACAAGCCCGTCTCGGACGGCGCGAAGCGAGCCGGGCCTTCCGCTCGGCATGGCGATGTTGATTGCCGGAATTTCCGGCTTCATTGCCCTGGGACTGGAAATCGCGTGGTTTCGCGTGTTCGCGCTGGCCGCGTCGGATCGCGCGCCGGCGTTTGCACTCCTGTTATCGAGCTATCTGGCGGGCATTGCCGCTGGGTCCTACATCACTGAACGGTTCACGGAGCGAAAAGACCCCGCGTTTGTTGTGCGCATCGTGGGCCTGCTGATGATAGTGGCCGGCGCGATCTCACCCTATTTGCCTCCGCTCGTGGGAGCGCTGATGGCACGCAACATACCCTTTCTGGCCAGCGCGCCGGCGTTTTTCGTGACGGCCGCGCTGATGGGTTCGGTGCTGCCTTTGGTCTGCCAGCTTGCTGTCTCCGCGGATGACAAAGCGGGAGGCAACGTGAGCCTCGTGTACGTCTCAAACATCATCGGGTCGGCGCTGGGGAGCCTCGGCATCGGGTTCGTCCTGATGAACCATTTCGGGCTGCGGCAGGTGTCGCTGCAACTGGGAATGGCGGCGGTGATCGTCGGCGCGATCATTCTGCATTTCGCGCGGGGCAAGCCATCGCGGCCGCCTGCCTGGGCCGTGACAATGGTCGTCATCGGCCTGGTGGCCGTGCCGATGGCCTCGCGATTCTATTCGGGGCTATTCGAAAGGCTGATTTTCGGCACCGGCCCCAGGGTTAAAGAGGCATTCGCGCACGTGGTGGAAAATAGGAATGGCGTGGTGGCGGTCACGCAGGATGAAGCCATTTTCGGGGGCGGAGTATACGACGGTTTTTTCAACACCGATCCGACGAATGACGCGAATTCCATCGTGCGGACATTCGCGCTGAGCGCCTTCCACCCGAATCCCAAACGGATTTTCGTTCTGGGGCTTTCCTCCGGCTCATGGGCGCAGATTCTTGCCAATCAGCCGCAACTGGAATCGCTGGACATCGTGGAGATCAATCCGGGATATCTACAACTGATTCCGCAATACCCGCAGGTGCGTTCGCTGCTGCAAAATCCGAAGGTTCACATCCACATTGACGATGCCAGAAGGTGGCTGGTGGCGCATCCGGAAGCGCGCTACGATGCAATCGTTGCGAACGGGTCATTCTATTGGCGCGACCATAGCTCGTCTCTCCTCTCGGTGGAATTTTTGGAGCTGATGCGCCGGCACCTGAATCCGGGAGGCGTCTATTACTACAACACGACGGATTCCGACGACGCCATAGCAACCGGGCTGCATGTGTTCCCTTACGGCTTGCGCGTGCTGAATTTTCTGGCCGTGAGCGATTCGCCGATTACCGTGGACAAGGAACACTGGATGTCCATTCTGCGCGCATACGCGATTGACGGCGTTCCCGTGTTCAATCCCGCCAATCCGAAATCGGAGGAGACGCTGGCGGCCTATATGGTGCTCGCCGACACATTGAAATTTCAGCCGCGATTTTTGGGGATGGAGAGCTCTGATTCGTTGAACGCGAGGCTTGGTGCCCGGTACATCTACACGGACGACAACATGGGCGCGGAGTGGCGAAGCTGGGACGTCCAGATTCTCTGGCATTAGCGCGACCTTCGGTAGTGGGTCAGCTTGAATTTTGGCTCTTTGTGCGTCACGATCAAGAAAATTCAAACTGACCCGCTTGCCGATCTCCGTGGGAGGCCGGCACGGAGGCAAATGTGATACCTTGCGCTTCCCCCTGGACTCTATATATGGAAAGGCGCGGAGGCACCGTGGACTACATCGAAAAGAATTTGGTCGCGGGAGAGAGTGTCGTTTATAAGACTCGTCTCCATTGGGTCGTGATGATTTGGCTGTTGCTGGAAGCGGTGATTGCCGGGGCCATAGGGCTGGCAATGTGTAGCGAAGGATTCGAGGCCAGCGAATCAAGGGATGCGCATGATGGCCTGATCATTGCGGGGGTTCTTTGCCTGGGTCTCGCCGGCTTTCTGATTGTCTCGGGGATGATCCGGCGGCGCGCGACGGAAATCGCGGTGTCCAATAAACGCGTGGTCATCAAGAGGGGCTTGGTCTCTCAAAAAAGCATCGAGGTGCTGCTGTCGAAAGTCGAAAGCATCAGCGTGAACAAATCGGCTTTCGGCCGGATGCTCGGATATGGCGATGTGATTCTGCGCGGCACGGGCGGAACGTTCGAGACTTTTACACGGATCGCGCATCCCGACGAATTCAGGCGCCAGGTGCAACAGCAGACAAGCGCAGCCGAAACACGTTAACTCACCGGGCTGGCCGCGCGGAAAAGAAGGATCGCGCGGCATGGCGGAGAGGGTGGGATTCGAACCCACGGTTGAGTTTCCCCAACACACGCTTTCCAAGCGTGCTCCTTAAACCGCTCGGACACCTCTCCGTGACGAAGGTTGATTAGAAGCGTAACAAATTGAGCGCGCAGCGGCAAACGCTCGAACGGATTACGGTTTTATGGCGATCCTCTCCCAACGCGAATTGCGGATGGAAGTTTCGGTGGCAGGGTGCGGGGAAAGCCGGTAGACTTTTGAAAACTACCATTCCGGGGTAGTGCAATTGGTAGCACGCCAGCCTTTGGAGCTGGTTATCCTGGTTCGAGTCCAGGCCCCGGAGCCAAATTTTGCGGTTGTGCGCCTCCAGGCCGGCTCTGAGGAGAAAAGCAGATCCTTCCCTGCGTCCCCCGCCCGCCAAAGTGCGGCGGGAAAAGAGGGAACGGGGGACTCCGCTCAGGATGACAGCGCTATGAATTGCGCGGCGGAGGTGAATTCGGGCAGAGCCCGCTGCGGCGGGCACAGCGTGCTGTGCCCCTACCAGAGGACACTGTGGCCTACACGGAACATTCATGAGGCGGGATCGAAGCAGCGGGGCATCAAATTTTTTGGCTGGTGGGGCAATTTGGATATAATGGGCCGAATTCGCTCGTTCGGCCAATCCGTGTTGCTCATGTCACTGAGGAAATGTGATGGCCTCGCAGGCCAAGGTTAAATCCGAACGTTTTGATGCGGCCAGATACGAAGGCCTCGACCGCGACGCGCTCGTGCGCATCTACCGCACGATGTTCCTTTCGCGGCGCCTCGACGACCGCGAAATTCAGCTGAAGCGCCAGCAGAAGATTTACTTTCAGGTCAGCGCGGCGGGGCACGAAGCAGTGCAGGTGGCCGCGGGACTCGCGCTGAAGCCGGGATACGACTGGGTCTTCCCCTATTATCGCGACCGCGCGCTGGCCCTCACGCTGGGATTGACGCCGGGCGACATGCTTCTCCAGAGCGTGGGCGCGAAGGACGATCCGTCGTCCGGCGGACGCCAGATGCCCTCGCACTGGTCAAATCCACGGCTGAACATCGTTTCCAGCTCGTCGGCCACTGGCCCGCAATGGCTGCACGCCGTGGGCGCGGCGGAGGCGTCGCTCTATTACCATCGCGACGCCAAGGCTCTGGAACAGGCTCGCAAGGCGCCGCTCGGGGAGTTCGCCGGCGCGCATGCCGACGAGGTGGTTTTCACGTCCGGCGGCGAAGGCTCGACCAGCCAGGGAGAATTTTTCGAAGCATTGAACGCCGCGAGCCTCGGACGGCTGCCCGTGATTTTTCTCGTGGAAGATAATGGCTACGCCATTTCCGTGGCCGTCGAGGAGCAGACGGCGGGCGGCAGCATTTCAAAATTGGTCGCCAGCTTCCCGAATCTGCGCATCGAGGAGTGCGACGGCACCGAACCGCTCGAAAGCTACGCGTCTCTCGCCCGCGCCGTGGCGCATTGCCGCGCGCGCAAAGGCCCCGCGCTGGTTCACGCGCATGTGACGCGTCCCTATTCGCACTCGCTTTCCGACGACGAGACGCTTTACAAGACACCCGCCGAGCGCGAAGCCGACTCGCGCCGCGATCCCATCCCGAAATTCGGGCTGTTCCTGGTGCGCGAGGGCGTGCTCGATGAGCGCGAAATCGAGGCCATTGAATCCGAAGTGGAAAATGAAATTCTCGCGGCCACGGACCGCGCGCTGGCCGCCGAGCCTCCCGCCACGGATTCCATTTATGCGTGTGTCTATTCGCCGGACGTGGATCCCACGGCAAAGAAATTCGAGGCTACGCCCCAACTGGCAGGCCCCGAAAAAACGATGGTCGAGATGGTCGCCGCCACGCTCGCGGACGAAATGGCGCGCGACAGCCGCATCGTCGTGTTTGGCGAGGACGTGGCCGATTGCAGCCGCGAAGAATCCCTGCGCGCCGTGAAAGGGAAGGGAGGCGTCTTCAAGGCCACGCTGGGATTGCAGCGCCGCTACGGCAAGGGCCGCGTGTTTAATACGCCCATCGCCGAAGCGGGCATCGTCGGCCGCGCCATCGGAATGGCTGTTCGCGGGATGAAGCCCGTGGCCGAAATTCAATTCTTCGATTACATCTGGCCGGCCATGATGCAGCTTCGCGGCGAGATGGCCGTGCTGCGCTGGCGCTCGGCGGGCCATTTCAAATGCCCGGTGATCGTGCGCGCGCCCATCGGCGGCTACCTCACCGGCGGCAGCATCTATCACAGCCAGAGCGGCGAGGTGACGTTCACGCACATTCCGGGGCTGCGCGTGGTGATGCCTTCCACGGCGCTCGACCTCTGCGGGCTGCTGCGTACGGCCATGCGGTCGGACGATCCCGTGCTCTTCCTCGAGCACAAGCACCTGTATCGGCAGCCGTACAATCGCTCGGCGTATCCCGGCGCGGATTTCACCATACCTTTCGGCAAGGCGCGCGTGGCGCGCGAAGGCAAGGACCTCACCATCATTACCTATGGCGCCGTGGTACACCGCGCGGAAATTGCCGCAGCCGCACTCGAACGCGAAGGCCTCTCCGCTGAAATCATCGACCTGCGCTCGCTCAGCCCCTACGACTGGGACGCCATCGCCGCGAGCGTGGGGAAAACGAATCGCGCCATCGTGGCTTACGAGGACACGCGCTCGTGGGGCTACGGCGCGGAAATCGCCGCGCGGATCGGCGAGGAACTCTTCGCGCAACTCGACGCGCCTGTGCGCCGCGTGGCCGCTATGGACACCTTCTGCGCCTATCATCCTTCGCTCGAGGACGCCATCCTTCCTCAATCGGACGACATTCTCCGCGCCGCGCGCGAACTGGCCGCGTATTAAACTCCGCTTGCGTCTTTCGGGATTTTCGGGCATATCCTTGGCATATGCTAAATGTGCGCGGGGCACGTGGGCATCACGCGTCGCGCGCGAGGGAGGTGGCATCATGACCTGCTGCAATTGCCATGGAGATATCGCTGAAGGCTCGAATTATTGCTGTAGCTGCGGCGCAAATCAGTCCGCATTCGCGGCCGCTCGATCGCGCGCATCGAAGCGCCTGATGCGTTCCACCGTGGACTCGAGGATTGCCGGTGTGTGTGGCGGCGTGGCCGAATATCTGGACACCGATTCCACGATTGTCCGGCTGATTTGGGTGCTGGCGGTGCTCTTTCCCGCGACGCTGCTTCCGGCGTTTGTGGGCTACTTTCTGGCGTGGATCATTGTGCCGCGCGCGCCTTTGCCCGTGTCCGCGGCGCAGGCTGCGCCGTCCAGCGGCTCGGCGCAACCGGCATAGAAGCGGCCGGCTCGCGCGGCGGACGCTTGTTTCAGTCTCGGTCCCTCGATTTGCGGGCGGATTTGCCTGCTCCGCGTCCGCCGCGCCCGCCGCGAAAAATGGCGTGATCGAGTGAAATGGCGCCTGCGCCTGTGGTCGCGAGCGCAAAAGCCCCGGCCGCGAGTGCGAGAGGGAACTGGTAATTGTTCACGGCCATGGGGTTCGAGATGATGCCGTGAACCCGCCAGAGCGCCACGGCCATTTCGCCGGCAATCGCGAGGCCCGCGACGCGCGTGAAAAGTCCCAGGATGAGCATGCCCCCGCCGAAAAGCTCGATGATTCCCGCAATGTATGCGAAATATCCTGGAAAACCCATGCCCTTGAAGGCATGCACGTATTCTTGCGGGTTCTGGAGCTTCGGATAGCCGTGGTATACGAAAATCACTCCCAGCGTCAGCCGCAGGAGCAGCAGCCCCAGCGGCTTCAGCTTTTCCAGACTCTCCATCGCCATCCTCCTCGTGAGCGAAGCCGTCCATGGCCTGCGCCGCGCCCGGCATTCTAACAGAATGGCGCCGCGCGGCGTTGCTTAGGGCACATCGCGCAATTTTCCCCGCGCTGCCGCTAGGCGCGCCGCATCCATAGTGATGTAGAATCGCTGCTTGTCTCGAGGTTTCTCTTGATACGCAAGATGTCCATTGGATTCGCGCTCGTGCTGGTGATTTGCGCCGGCTTCTATCTGCGCGCGCTCCATCGGCGGCCTCCGCCGCAAACGGCCTACGCTGGCAATAGCCATGTGACCCTGTGGGACACGACGGCGCAGGTGCGCGAACCCGTGGCTACCGTTGAATTCGGCGACCGCCTGACTGTTCTCGATCGGTTCGAGGACCAGGCGCGCGTGCGCACCACGAAGGGCGACACCGGCTGGATCAATACGGACGATTTGCTTTCCGCCGCCCTTTGGCAGCAAATGAACAGCCTCGATGCCACGGCGGACGGGCTTCCCATCGAAGCGCGCGGGCATACACGCGTGCTCAGCAATTTGCACATCGCGCCGGGCCGCACGTTTCCGCGCATCTCCCAGCTCGGCAAGGAAATTCCCGTGGATTTGATTGAGCGCCGCGTGATCGAAGCCCCGGCGGCGCCTGCATCGGCCGCCGCCCCGAGCGGCGAAAACGGGGAAGCCCCTGCCAATGAGTCCACCGAAGCCAGAAAGGAAGATTGGTGGCTCGTGCGGGCGCACGTTGCGGATCATACGCCGCTTGCCGGTTGGATCCTGGGGCGCTTTGTGGATCTCGATGTCCCGCCACCGCTGCCGAATTATATGGCGGCGGCCGCAATGCGCATCGTGGCTTGGTTCGAACTAAATCGCGTCGCAGGGGCGCCGGACCAGACTGTGCCGCAGTATCTGGTGGTGGGAGTTCGCGGGGCCGAGGGGCAGCCCTGTGATTTCACACTGCTGCGCGTCTTCACCTGGTCCCAGAAGAGGCAGCGTTACGAAACCGCGTTTGTCGAAAGCGATGTTTGCGGGCAGTTGCCCGTGCGCCTTGTGCCCGCGGCGGCGACTGGCGGCGACGCCAGCTTTTCTTTCGCGGACGCAAGCGACGGCGCGCCCGTGGACCGCGTCTATCGCATGCATCAAACGGTGGTCCGCAGGGAGCGGGAGGCAGCCGCCGCGCCGGCGCGTGGTCATTGATATTGCGCGCATTGATATCGCGGGCATCGATTTCGCGCCCATTGATTTCGAGCGTGCGCCGGGCCTGATCGCGTTCCGCGCGAGGAGCACGAAAGGAGATTGATTCGCCTTCCATGCGTCATGCTGCTTCATGGCTGATGATTCCGCTGCTTGTCTGTCTTTTCGTCGTGTCCGGCTGTTCCCGCGGCGAAATCCACGCCGGTTCCCGGGCCGATGCGCCTCCGTCACTCCAGTTCGTCGGCTCGTGGGGTGTACACGGAGACGGTCCGGGGCAATTGGACAAGCCCGCCTGCATCGCCACCGACGATCTCGGAAACGCTTACATTGCCGATGCCGGAAGCCAGTTCATTCACAAATTCGGCCCGCGGGGCACGCCCCTGCTTTCCTTCCAGGAAACATTTTTGGAAAACCCCGATTCCATCGCCGTGGATGGCGGAGGGGCCATCTACGTGGCCGATTCCGTGCACGGCGCCGTGTGGATTTTTCTTCCCAGCGGCGAGCGCTATCGCTCCTTGCGATTGCCCCGGCGCGCCGGCACCGAAAACCCGCTGAGTGTGACCGTGGATGACGACGGGGTGATAGACGTTCTCGATACCGGCGCGGATAAGGTTTTCACCTATAGCCCGCGACTCCGTTTCCTACGCAGCTGGCAGCCTGCCGCGGACGCGCGCGATGCGGGCAGCCGGCCTTCGGCCATCACCGCTGCTTCCGACGGCTATTTCTACGCCCTCGATCCTCCCGCGAACCGCATCCTGCGCTTCAATTCCGATAGGCGGCTGGTTTCCGTGATTGACGCTCGCGCGGGCGGGATGGGCCGCAATCTGAGCAGCGAATTCGCCGTTTCCGAAGGCGTGATCTATGTAATGGATTTGAACGGGCACACGCTTCACGTGTGGTCTACCGACGGCAAGCCCAAGCTCGATGCCGACCTCACCGCGCAGCTTGGTCCGGGAGAACGTGCCGCGCCTCCGCTGGCCGCCGGCCCCGGCGGGCGGCTTCTGCTACTCGACGCGCCGGGCTCACGCGTCCTTCGCTATAACTTCCGCTTCTGAGTTGATCCTGTTAAGCGAGATCTAAGGGCGGGCCTGGCGGAGCTTCTTTTCGAGGGCTTGGTACAATCGTTCGCGGGTGTCTGTGGGAACGGGAGCGGGCTCGGAATTACAGAAAATCTCGATGGTCTTCTTGCACGTATTTACCACCAGGCGGCAATTCTCGCACTTGGCGAGGTGCTCTTCGATTTCGATTCGAAGCGCCGGATCAATCCCCTCGTCGAAATAGTCCGCGAGTTCCTTGATGAGCGATTTGCACTTCACGAATTTGCCTCCCGCCTAAAGTGTCGGTTCAGCTTCTGACGCAGCTTCAATCGCGCCCTCAAAAGGCGCGATTTTACGGCCGGCACGGAAAGCCCCAGGGCCTCCGCCGTCTCCTCGGTGGATAACTCTTCGATGTCGCGCAACTGAAATACGATTCGGAATGATGGGTCCAAATCAGCGACCGCGCTCGAAAGGATTTGCCCCAACTCGGACTGTCCGTAGCGTTCCTCGGGGGAGGGGCCCCAGTCTTCCACTTCGCGCGGAATCAAGTCCTCGCCGGTATCCACTTCCTCATCGAGTGAGACCACGTTGGGGCGGCGCCTGCGAAGCTTCATCAGCGCCTGGTTCACCGCGATACGCACCAGCCAGGTGTAGAACCGCGAATTGCCCTGGAAGTCGCCGAGATGCTCGTAGGCCTTCAGGAAGGCCTCCTGCATGGCGTCTTCGGCATCCTCTTTGTTCTGGGTGATATTCTGGGACAGCCGGAAAATCCTGCGTTCATACCGGGTGACGAGTGTTTCAAAAGCGGACACATCGCCCGCCTTGGCGGCTGCGACGAGCGAGGGCTCGTCGTCCTTTACCACTTGCGATGGCCGCGGCTGCGGCTCTACGGGATCCAATTTGGGTGAGCTCATGGCTGGTCCTTCCCCAAGAATAGACAAGGGTAGCACACTTTCCTATCTTGGAAATATCCTGGGAACCTGGCGGGCGCGGGGGCGCAGGAGTGTATTATCATGCTACCGGCAAAAGAGTCTCGATGCGAACACTCCCTGATTACCTCCGCAAGAGGATGAAAATGATTCTGGTCGGCGCGAATCCCGGCGATCGCTCGGCCCGTGTGGGGCACTATTACGCCGGCCGCGGCAACCAGTTCTGGCCCGTGATGTACAAATCGGGCGTGATTCCGGAGCCCCTGGGCTACGAGGACGACCGCCGCATTCTCGAATTCGGCATCGGCATGACCGACCTGGTGAAGCGCCCGACGCGCGGAATCGAGGAAATCGAGCGGCAGGAATTCGCCGAAGGCCGCGTGCTGCTGGCGCGCAAGCTGGAAGAGTTGCGGCCACGCGTGGTGGCCTTCAACGGGAAAATGGTCTATGAGAAGTTTACCGGGCGCCCTTGCAAGCTCGGCCTGCAAAAGGAAACACTCTACGGGGCGCGCGTCTTCGTGCTGCCCTCCACGAGCGGGCAGAATGCCGGGGCGGCTCTCGGGATAAAAATGAGGTACTTCAGGAAACTCGCGGCGCTTCTGAAAAGTCTAAAAGATTAGCGGGAGAAATTTCAGGCGTGAGGTGATGCCTGCGGCGGGATCGAAGGAGGTCTCGAAAATCATGGCGGGCGCAAGCGCGCATCCGGCTGTTGAACCCCTGGTGCAAGAGGAGCGCTCCGGCGGCGTGGTGACGCTGCGGCTGAACCGTCCGGAGAAAATGAACGCGCTCAATCTCGAAATGGCGCAGGCCCTGCTCAAAGGCCTGCTCCGCGCGGAGGACGACGTCTCGGTGCGGGCGGTTGTGCTGGCGGGCAAGGGGCGCGCGTTTTGCGCCGGCGGAGACCTCGACATGATCCGCGACGCGCGGGCGCGACGCGCACGGGGCGAATTCGAATCCCTTCTGGTTGCCGGCAAGGAAATCTGCCTGGCCATCGCGTCCATGCCCAAGCTGGTTGTGGCCGCCGTCCATGGCGTGGCAGCCGGCGGGGGAATGAGCCTCGCGCTTGCTTGCGACTTGAGAATCGCTTCGACGGAAGCGACATTTTCGCAATCCTTCGCGCAACTGGGCCTCTATCCGGATTTCGGCGCGACCTATTTTCTGCCACGGCTGGTGGGACTTTCACGCGCCTCGGAACTGTTCTACACCGCGGAGACGCTTACTGCCTCGGAGGCCTGCCGGATCGGAATCGCCTGCCGCGTGTGGCCTCCCGAAACTTTCGAGGATGAGACGCGGAAGCTCGCGGCGCATCTGGCGGCGGGCCCGCCCTTGGCGTACCGCGACGTGAAACGCACCATGATCGGAGAAATGCGCCACGAACTCGAGCTGGCCCTGGACGAAGAGATTCGCCTACAACTGCACTGCTTTCTTACCGAGGATTGCGCGGAGGGTCTGACGGCGTTCTTCGAAAAGCGCGCCCCGAATTTCCGCGGCCATTAAGCAGGCGGTAATGGGTCCGTTTGAATTTTGGCTTTTTGTGTCACGATCAAGAAAATTCAAACGGACCCACCACCAAGCCGACGCGGCTCTTCCAGCCGGGACCAGCGCGTGGCACAATACGGTTCCCTGAGGAGGAACAGACCTGTGAGCGTCCGAAAAGCTGCTGGAAAGCCGCGCGGTAAAGCCAAAAGCCGGGCTAAAAAAGCCAAATTTTTACACAAACCGAATTGCACCACGTGCCGCAAGGCCAAAAACTTTCTCGAGAGGCGCGGATTCCAGCTTTACTTCCGCGACCTCGGCAAAGACCGGCTATCCTCGACGGAACTGGAAAAATTGATCGGCCAGCGTGACTACGCGGGCTTCCTGAATACGCACAACGAACTGTATCGCCGGAAAAAAATGAAGGACCGTCCGCCCTCGCGCCGCGAGGCCATCCGGCTGATGGCCAAGGAACCGAATTTGATTCGACGTCCCGTGATTCTCGCGGGCGGCCGGATCGTCGTGGGGTTCGACGAGCAGGGAATGGCGAGGCTCTAGCAGACGATGAATTTGCGCGAGCGAATCGAATTCGTCGTGGGCGATCTTACCGAAATGGACGCCGACGCCATCGTGAACGCCGCCAACAACGACTTGCAGCTTGGCGGCGGAGTCGCCGGCGCCATCCGCCGCAAGGGCGGGCCGGCAATTCAAGCCGAATGCGACGCCATCGGCGGGATTCCCGTGGGCGGCGCGGCCATCACGTCGGGCGGAAATCTGAAGGCGCGCTACGTGATCCACGCGGCGAGCATGTCGCTAGGCGGCCAGACGTCCGCGCCGTCGTTGCGCAGCTCGACGGCGCACTCCTTGCGTATCGCGGCGCAGAAGGGCTTGCGCACCATCGCGTTCCCGGCCGTGGGAACGGGCATCGCGGGATTTCCGATGCGCGAGTGCGCCGAGATCATGCTGCGGGAAGCGCGCACGCACCTGGAAGGCGCTACGTCGCTCGAGAAAATTTCCTTCGTGCTGTTCGATGCCGAGGGGCTGGCGGTGTTCGAAGAGGCTTTCAGCCGGATGAACGCGAAGGGCGCGGCTTCCCAGTAGAGAAAAGCTCCCGCTAGGGCTGGAAAATCAGTCGCTGGTCTTTCTCTTCAGCACCGGTTTATCCGATCCGGTGTCGCTCGCGGGCGCCGGCAATGCGGCAGCGGGCGCTGGAGTCTGCTGCGCGGTGGCCGTGGGCGCAGCCGTGCCGGCGTTGTCCCCCGCGTAGGCTGTTTGCAGGTATTTTGCGGCTTCCTCCTGCGCTCCGGCCGTGTCGTCATGCGTGTGCTGCGCCAGGCTATATTCGTTCACGGCGCGCGCGCGCTCCCCGAGCAAGTCATAAATCTTTCCAATATAGATGTGGCTCCAGACTTCCACCCACTTGGGGTCGAGATCGCCGCCAATCGCCGCGCGGAAGGCATTGGCGGCGGCCTGGTAATTTTTCTGGTAATACATGGCTTCGCCCATGCGGAAGTGCGCGAGCGAATCGGTGGGTTGCACGTCGAGCGCGCGCTGGTATTGCTGGATGGCTTCGTAATATTTGCCGATGCTCGCGAGCGACTCGCCCCGCGCAATCATGGCCCGCACGCGTAAAGCGGGACTGGATTTCAAAAGATTGTTGTTCGGATCAACCTGGACTCCGTTGGGCTTGGGGCGCCCGAACGTGTCAATTTCAAAGGATGTGGCCGTCCCGACGACAAGAATATTCTTTGTCTCGGGATTCCCTTCGGTATCCACCTTTATTTGAACGGGCATTCGAAACGTTTCGAGGTCCTGGTTAATCTTGCCGACCACCTTGAATCCTTGCGGCGTGCGATAGACGATGTAATCGAACGTGAATTCCGGAATGCCGGTGGAATTTAGCCACTGCGAGAAAAACGCAACCAGATTGATCGGCGGCTGATCCTGCTCCGGAGCCGGGGCCTTGGCAGCCGCCATTGCTTCAAACCCCTCGACGGTAGCGAGCTTTCCTTTGTACTCCTTGTAGAAATCGTGGAGAAGGGCCGTGAATGCGTCGTCGCCCAATTCCGAGCGGAGCATGTGAAAGACCATCGCGCCCTTGTCACTCACCACCGACTGGTATTGATCGGAATAGGGCTGCATGCTCTGCGCCTGGGCGATCGGAGCCGTGTCTTCGTACATCAATGCACCGATGGAGAAATCCTGGAGCGCTTTGTGCAGCCCGGCGACGCCGTCGGACTGTTCCGCATACATCGCTTCGGCGTAACGCGCGAGCCCATCCGTGACCCAGGCATCCGAGGGAGTGGCGGGCAGCACATCATTGCCCCACCATTGCCCGGCGGCGAGCCGCGAGAGCAAGCGATCGTTCGTGTGGGTGGTGGTCCATTGGCGCGCGCTGATCAGGAGCAGCCCCGGCGCGGAATATGCCGCGAGGCCGCCGTCCGGCATTTGCGCGATGGTCAAATCCGGCGCGTTATCGAACGGACCAAAGGCGTCGGAGAAAAAACTCATGATGTGCGCAAGAGAGTTCGCGTAGGGAGTGGCCGTCTGCGCCTGAGCCGGCGGCGTGTACACGGAGACGCGGTAGCCTTCGGTCTGTACAGGCGACAATTGCAGATTTCCGGCGACGAACGACCCGGCCGGCGATGGATGATCACAGTGGAATGTGTAGGATGCCTGCCCCGGCTGGCCCTTCCCGAACGCGGGCGTCATGACGGGCGCGTCCGCTTTTCCCGTGCCGGCCACGGCCATCGTATCCGGCACGACGATCTTGAACGTGCCGGTGTAGCGGTTCGATGGATAACTCGTCAGCGGAAACCAGCGCGCGGGGAGAAGCAGAAAGGCCGATGTCTTGTCTATCGAAGCGAAACGCACGCCTCTTGTGGGGCTGTCGTCTTCGCTCGATACGGGTCCGCTGTATTCGAATGTGAGCGTGACCTGCTTGCCCGGAGTGGCCGCGCCCGGGAGTCCGACGCTTAGCAGGAGCGGATAGTTGTTGTCGCGTTCGAAGTTGAGCGACTGGCCCGAGGCCGTCTTCACGGAGGTTACGGTCAAATCGGGATGAAGCTCGACGAGGAGTGTTCGCGATACTTCGCTCGCCGTGAAATCCACTTTCGCGAGTCCCGTGAGCGTCTGAGTGCCGGGGTTCAAAACCACCTGGACATCGTAATTCGTGGCGCGAAATGTGAAGGCGCGCGGGCCCTGCGCCCATGCCGAGGCTGTCGCGAGAAGGGCAAGCGCCAGGGCAGCGAACAATCGGTGCATTTTGAACAAGAGGAGCCCTCTTTCGAAAGGGGCGTTACCTTCAGTCGTACCTAAGATACCAGATAAGTCTTCTTCGTTGCCCCCGGCATAAGGGATCAGAGCATTCCCGCGAAAATATCCGCGGCCCTTTCGATCGCGCCGCCCGGGCCCAGCTTGGCTCGAACCTCCGCAAGCCCTGCTTTCATTTCTTCGCGCGCTTGAGGAGTTTCCAATAGGCGGCTGACCTCCGCTTCAACGGCGGAAGGCGTGAAATCCGCCTGAATCAATTCCGGGACGACGCGGCGCCCGGCAATCAGATTCACCATGCTGAAGAAAGGCGTGTGAATCATGCGGCGCAAAATCAAAGCCGTGAGCGGCGCGACACGGTAGACGACGACCATGGGCGTCCCGAGCAGCGCGGCTTCGACGGTCGCCGTGCCGCTGGCGACGATGGCGCAATCGGCCGCGGCCAGCGCGTCATATGCGCCGCCTTCGATGCGCTTAATACGAATGCCGTGCAGGTCTCCGAAGCGCGAATATGTATCCGCCGCCACATTCGGCGCCACGGCGAGAACAAACTGTACGCCGCCGGCTGCCTGCATTTTGCGATCGAGGCGCCGGCACGTTTCCAATATCCGCGGATAATTTTGCGCGATTTCGTTCTGCCTGCTGCCGGGCAAAAGGGCCACGATCGGGCGGCGGGCGTCGAGTGCGTGCTGAGCGGCGAACTCGGCGCGAGACATGGTTGGCCGCACGACATCTACCAGCGGATGGCCGACAAAATTCACGGGAACGCCCGCAGCGCGGTAAATTTCCTCCTCGAACGGAAAAATCACCACCATGCGCTTGACCAGCCGCTTGACCACATGCACACGCCCCGCGCGCCACGCCCACACCTGCGGTCCGATGAAATAGCCTACGGGAATATCCGCATGCTTCAGGCGCCGCGCGACGCCGAAATGAGTTCCCGGCGAATCCACGAGAATGGCGAGCGCCGCCCCGCGCCGCCGCGCTTCACGAGCCAGCAGGCGTTGCACGCCGATTACCGAGGGAATCTTGTGCACAACTTCGGCGAGGCCGACCACGGCCACCTTGTGATAGTCGGCCACCAAGTCCACGCCCGCTTCAGCCATGCGCGGGCCGCCCATGCCGAAGAGCGTTGCGCCGGTGCGAGCGCGCAGCGCCGTGGCCAGCCGCGCCGCGTACATGTCTCCCGAAGCCTCGCCCGCGGAAATCAAAATGGCGGGCGCGCTCATGCGATGGAGCCGCCGAGGGGAAACGCGAGGATCGGCCGGTCAGTCATGTGCAGGCGAAGGCTGCGGAAATCCGGAGGACGCGCCGGATACCGGCACGTCCAATTCCTGCTCCTTATACTGGAGCTGGTAGAGGCGATAGTAAATTCCGCGCAGCGCGAGGAGCTGCTGATGTGTGCCCTGTTCGCGGAGGCGCCCCTTGTGGAATACGAGGATGCGATGCGCGTGCTGGATCGTGCTCAGCCGGTGGGCGACGACCACGGCTGTGCGCCCTTCGAGAAGCTGGTCGAGCGCTTCGCGGATCAGCAGCTCCGTCTTCGTATCCACGCTCGAGGTGGCTTCATCGAGAATTAAGAATTTCGGATTGTGGGCCAGCGCGCGCGCGAAGCTGACGAGCTGCCGCTGGCCGGCTGAAAGCGTCGCGCCGCGCTCGGTGACCGTGGTTTCCACGCCTTGCGGCAGGGAATCGAGGAACGGGCCGAGGCCGACTCTTCGGAGAGCGCGCTCGGCCGCGGCGCGGTCGATCGTGGCGGTGCCGAGCTTGACGTTGGATTCAAGCGTCCCGGTAAAGAGGAACGGGTCCTGAAGGACGATCCCGAACAATCGGCGCAAGTCCTGCAGGGAGAACTCGCGGATATCCACGCCATCGAGCAGAATCTCGCCGCGCTGGATATCGTAGAAGCGCAAAAGAAGCTGGATGATGGTGGTCTTGCCGGCGCCGGTGTGGCCGACGATGGCGAGCGTCTGCCCCGGCTCCACGCGGAAAGAAACATCGCGCAGGACCCATTCATCGTCCTTGGGCGCCGAGCCGCCATGATAGGCGAACCACACATTGCGAAACTCGATTTCGCCGCGCGGCGCGGGAAGAGGCCGGGCGCCGGATCGGGAAGCAATCGTGACAGGCTCGTCGAGAAGCCCGAAGATGCGTTCGGAAGAGGCCATGGCCGTCTGCAGGATGTTGAATTTTTCGCTCAGGTCCTGAATCGGCCGGAAGAAGCGCTGCGCATACTGGATGAACGAAATCAACATGCCGAGAGTGAACGTGGCGGCGATGATGCGTATGCCGCCGGTCCAAAAGAGCAGCGCAACGCCGGACATGCTCAGGAATTCGACCGCCGGATAGAAGTAGGAGAAGGCGTCGATGGCATCCTTGTACGCTTCCATGTGGACGCGATTCAGGCCGGCAAATTGCTCGCGCGCCTTCCGCTCGCGATTGAAGAGCTGCACGATGGCCATGCCGCTGATGTGTTCCTGCAGGAATCCGTTGATGCGGGCGATGGCCGTGCGGATGCGCCGGTTGGCGTCGCGCACATGATTGCGGAAAAAATAGGTGACCAGGATCATCAACGGCAGCGGTGAAAGCGTAACCAGGCCGAGGAAGGGACGCCACGCGATGAGAAAGACGGCCAAGCCGATGATAAACACGAAA
>Ga0210384_10000029_pt1 | contig 230368 bp, 206 predicted proteins | sample IncBWH2MmetaG_FD_160574 | JGI IMG/M metagenome (GOLD analysis project Ga0210384, IMG submission 160574) | Forest soil microbial communities from Barre Woods Harvard Forest LTER site, Petersham, Massachusetts, United States - Inc-BW-H-2-M | ecosystem: Environmental > Terrestrial > Soil >... | reverse complement strand
GGGAGGGGAGTGAAGTTGCGAGATGCAGGCGAAGTTGAAATACAGGACAGCCGAGGACGAGGGTTACAAATCCGCAGCAGGGGATCGGCGAGCCATAGAGTCTTGCGGGACCTGGAGCCGTGGGCTCGGTGGGTTTTGAGACGGACCACTTCCCTGCTGAGTCCTGGCTGCATTCGCCGGACCGCAAGGAGGAATTCCTGCGCCGGAGCCGACAAGCATGATGGGGTTAGGGGAGTGAAAGCGCCCCCGGTAGGTCGCGGACGACTTGTGCCGGCCGGTGATCGCGCCGGGAATGAAATCGTGATCGTAGCCAGCCAGGCCTTCTATCCAGGGGGTACTGCTGAAGGGCGCCAGTATGCAGGCGATCAGTGGCGGTTGCGAGAGTTCGAGCGTTTCACCACCGGTAGGATAATTTCCCGACGCGGCGGCCGCGCCCATCACCTCGATGCGCTTGCCCCCGTCGCATCTATCCACTACCGAAAATGCGAGTGCCATAATCCCTACGAGTGATTTCGTCCGACGAATTCTGAGACCGAATTCCTGCTACCGGCGTGCCGTGCTATGATTTCGAGTTCGCGACGCAACCTGAAAGCCCGCCTGCGAATCCAAACACAGGCGTTGGGGCGGGGTCGGCAGGACCAGAGCGCGATTCCTAATCCTACGGGAGAAACGATTGCGGCGACTTGTGATCATCAGTGCTATGGCAATGGTTGGAACCGCGATAGTGGCGAACTCATTTCCGCGTAACCCGCAACAAAGGTCTACTGACAACAGCGCGGTGCCTGCTCCTGTCCCAGCAGCGGGCACGAGTGCTCCGGTGGTGATTGCGAGCGGTTTCGAAGCGCGCTCGGTCGCGATTCCTGCCGACGCGGCCACCGCTGAACCCGCGCACCAGTCAACGCTCTATGTCACTGCCGCGGACCAGCCGAACCGAATTTTTTCTCTCAACACCTCTGGCTCATCCTCAACCGCAAATGCTGCGAGCGCGAGACTCGATCTCGTGCCGATGGCCGGAATTGGGGGATCAGGTTCGCTTGGTGATGGTGGAATGGCTGCCGCGGCTGAGTTCAGTCTGAAGCTCGACTCGCTGAGCATGCGCAGCGGCGTCGCCGTGGCAGCAGACGGCACGATTTTTGTGGCGGACACGCACAATGCCACCATCCGGCGGATTGCCGGCCCCTCCAGTAGCGAGCCGGGTGTTGTCCGCAGCATCGTAGGGCGCTGGGCGCCTCGGCAAAGTGTCGAGCTTGCCGAGCCCATGGGAATCGCGCTCGACCGCGCCGGCAATCTGTATATCGCCGATCACGGTGCCAACAGCGTCTTAATCCTGCATGCCGCTACAATGCAATCAACCGGCGCGCTTGAGATGCTCGCGCATGTCGCGCTGCCAGCGAGCGTTGCCGTCACTGGCGACGGCTCGAGAGTCTTTGTGGCTTCACCGGAAAATGGAGGCGTTTTCGCGATCGGGCCCCGCACGCACTCCATTCGATCCGTGGCGGGATTTACGGCGGAGGCTTCCGCCTGTCCCGCGTCTGTCCCCACAATACGATCACCTGGCGCAATCTGTCCTGCGGGCCTGGCAGTGGATGGCGGCGGAAATATTTTTGTCGCGGACTCGATTGCGAATCACATCACTCGCGTGGACGCGCGAACATCTGCGGTTACAATTGTTGCGGGTAAGCTACTCGCACCTGGCGATGTTTCGTTTGATGCGAACGGTAATCTCTTCATCGCGGAGCAAGGCCGCGAGAGTGTGGATGAAATCCGCGGATTGGGGGTGCCAGCGAATAGCGTCACGCTGACGCCGGCCAACCAGGATTTCGGCGTCGAGCCTCTGCATGGCAGCTCGCCGAGCATTTCGTTCACGCTGATGAACAGTACAAACGCGGCGCTTACCGGCCTCAACGTGAGCACCTTCCTGGGCATGAACGCGGGAGACTTCCAAACAAAGTCCACATCCTGTCTTTTGACGCTGCCGGAAAATTCGAGTTGCCTCATTAATGTCGCGCTCTCACCCGTGGATCAGGGCGCGTTGTCGGCCCAGCTCGCCGTAACCTACACGGGCGCTGTGAATCCGGTGACGTCAAATGTAACCGGTACAGGAGCCGAATATACGTTTGCGCCCGCCGCCACTCAGCAGCCGATCGCGGTTGTGACCGCCGGAAGTTCGGCGACCTATAATTTAGTGATTACTCCGGATGCCAATTTTCCGGTGAATTCGCCCTTCACAATTTCCTTCGTCTGCCCACCGATTGAAAACCCCTCGGCGACCATACTAACGCCTGGAGATCTCCAGGCGTTCACCACGTGCACCTTCACACCCTCGAACCCCACCATCATCCCGGGGACCGCCATACCGGTAACGTTCGTTGTGATGACAACTTCTCAGAAGACAGGAGTGCTGGGATCCGCTCCGGCATTGGGGAGCGGCTCGCATCGGTATAACCGCTGGGGCACGTCGCGCTTCCCTGCCCCGGGCACAATTACTGCCGCGGCGCTTCTCCTAATGTTTGCCGGAATATATCGCCGCAGTCAGAAGAAGATTCGTGTCGTTTCGATCGTGGCTGTGTTTTTCGCGGTCGCGCCACTACTGGACGGCTGCGGTGGCGGCGGCACCAGGATCATCGGCACGCCATCGGGCACAGCTAATTTCGTGGTGCAAGCCACGGTGCAAAACGCACAAGGGATTTCGCTTAACGTGACGCGGGCGGTCGCCCTGCAACTGATCGTGCAGAATACGCCATAAAGCCCTGGATCCCTGCCCGACAATAAGTAAATCAGCTGAAGCCGGCTGCCGTAGGGCCTGCGCCGCCGCCCTTTGACCTGTTCCAGCCACACATATCTCTGCATTAATCGTCCGGTAGCCGACTGTGCCGAGCCCAGAGGATCTGCAACCAGGGGGCGAGCGCCTCACGAGCTGCTTCGCGCGTCGGAAATATCTCGCGACACTCCTGAGCTTCGTGCCAGGCAGCTCGCTATTCCGGATTTGCTTCGAGCGTGGCCCCGCAGGCGATCCGGTTCGCTCGGAATTGAATACTCAGAAGGACCACTCGGTTGCTTTCGTCGCCGTTGGGGGGTTTTTCTAAATCGAGTCCCAGCCGGTCGGCGTCTTCCGAACTTTCCTGCGGCGAATAGTTGGTCTCGAAAATCTCGTCTTCCGTTGCCTTTCGCTTTCACCATGCGGAACTGACGGTAAAAGGACGGGACTCGCAGTCCGCAGCGGGGCATCACTCAACCGCGGATTCTTTGCTTGCGGCCGGGATCCAGCTGCGGATGCCGACGCAAGAGTTAGTGCCATTTTCTTTCCTTCCGCAAATCTCAAGAACTAGAAGATCAAAAGCGGCCCATTCGGCTTGCCATGTAACTTCTCGAGTGGGCGCATGAGGGAGCGCAACCCATGTCATGCGAATGGATTAGCGAGTACCACTGCCCCATGGGTAGGAAGTTTTCCAATTTGAAACTAAGGTACTATTTCGCCTTTCCCTTCTCCAGAGTAAATCTAATGTTAGCGGGGGAGCAGCCGCTTTTGCAACGACGGTCCGCAGGCCACGCACAAGCGACGGCCAGCCCCGGTGAAAATTCTGAGGTGTTGAATGAGCTCGACCCCTTCGGCCTCCGCAGAGGCCACGCGCAAGCCAGCAGCAGCCAGCCCACATGGAATCGAACGCAGGCGACGGAAGCGCGCGAAAATTACCGCGCAAGTCCAGATTCAGACTGTGAATGGTCCTGAGCCGTTCGAAGAAATCTGCAAGAGCATCGACGTGTCACGCGATGGCTTGCTCTTTACCGCCGCGCGCGCCGGATACCGGAAGGGTCAGCGACTCGAGGTCACGTTTCCCTATTCGAATGCCGCGGCTGCCTTGAATCAGGCGCAATCAGCGGAGGTCGTGCGAGTAACGGAAACTGCCGCCGGGCAATACAGCATTGCCGTTCAATTCCTGGCAGCCAAATCAGAAGCGAAGAGCGAGAAAAAAGGCGCCGCCGATGATCCATTTGCCGGAGGCGCAGGCGACAACGTGCCGGCTACAGCCGCGAAGCAACAATCCGTGGTCCTGGCCGTGGAACCGGATCAGCGCACCGCGGACGTCATGCGCGCAATTTTGCAGAACGACGGCTACACCGTCGTGATCGTTCCCACGGCGAAGCAAGCTCTGGAGGTTTTGCGTACCACCGTTCCAGCCGTTTTCCTGGCAGAAGTCGAAGCAGAGGATATGTCAGGACACGATCTTTGCCTGATCATCAAGCGTAACGAACGCTTGGCACGGGTGCCTGTCATTTTGCTGACGCGCTCCGCGCAGCCCGCTGATTATTCCGCAAGCCACCAGCTCGGCGCCGTGGTCTGCATGGCCAAGCCCTTCAAACCCGAGCGCCTGCTCCACGTGGTGCGTCTGGTCGCGCCACCCCCCAAAATAGGCAGCGCGTACGGTACGCGTCTGGCATCAGGCGCCATCGAACGCATCTTGTAGCCTCTTCGCCCGCGAAAGTTGTCCATTGAAAGCCGAATGTCTCGCTCAGGTCACTCGACCACAAATGAAGATTGGCCGAGGGCGATGGCGTTGGCGAGGCGCGCGCTCCGCTCACCATTGGCAAACCCAAAGGTGCAGCGCACGAAATGAACATTTTGAAGATCCGCTCCCCCGCCCTGATAGCGCAGGCGCGTACCGATAAACGTGACATCTCGCCAATGAATTCCATCGAGCGTTTGCGTAGCGCCCTGAAACTTTAGATGCTCCACCCGAACGTTGTCAGCAAGCAGGCGCGAGTAGGGGGGCTCGAGAATTTCTGCGCTCGTGGGCATCATCGAGGCATCGAGAATATTTCCGTCGAGCGCTGTCGGGTCGAGCGTAGAATCTCGCGCAATTGAGCGCGGCAGGCTGATGCTTACCGGCCTGGGAGCAAGCGATGGCGCCAGCGGAGCATCCAGCGCCGAGCGAAGTTGCGCCAGCTCGATGCGCATCAGCGTGGCGTGTTCTGCCAGACGTGCGTTATCTGGCGCGGCCGCGACGGCGCGATCCAACCGTGATAGATTGATTTCAAAGAATTCAAGCGCTGTCGTCTCAGAGCGGATTTTTGCCGCGGTCACAATTGCGTCGGCGCGATCTATTGCCACCTCCGCCTGCGTGATGTTTCCCGCCTCCGCTTCGTGCACCGCCATTTCGAGCGAGCTCGCAGTGTCCCTCTGCCAAGCAATCGCGACCGGTTGTCCCACGGCGACCGTTGCTGAATTCTCAGAGGGCGCGGATCTATGCGCAGAATTTAGAAATCGCGCGACTCCAGACCACAGCAGCGTGCCACAGACAGCGGAGAGCAGGATTCCGATGGTGAATCGCGCCCAGGCGGGCATGCGCGGTCCCGCGTCTTTTCGGCGGACCCACCGCCCGCTCCGCCTGCTCGGAATGTTCCAAATGTCTTGCGTCAAGCTCGCGCCGCCGCGTCTGACCCCAGTCGCGCGTCCCACGGCGCCCATATTGTAAACCATCCCCGCTAGAATCCGGTTTCAACCGGCAGCGCCTTTGTGAAATTCAAGAGGCGTCCCGGCAATTCACTTTTCCCCGAGGTCTTTTGCGAATTCGCTGTGCAGGAAATCAATCAAATCCTGTTGGCCGGCAAACACATGCGTCTCGGTTCCCGCCGGATGCGCGCTCGATGGAAATGCGCCTTTACTTCGAGCGCATCCGGATATTCCACTTGTCTGTGAGCGGGCGGTGCAGCCGTTCCCGTGTAATCCTCCGTAGTTTGGAAGCGCGAACTGCCCGCTGGCCTGTCCCACTCCGGGCGCTTCGTTATTGAACGCGAGCACGACATCTCCGGATGAGTCAATATACGTCAGTGTCTGCGCGTTGTAATTTTGACATTTTTTGTGGAAAAAGTGGGAGTGGATCAAGAATGCGTTCGAGTGATGCAGACGCGCTTCGGTGGCGAAAGCGTCGGGGAGAAAAAGACAAGTGAAAGAAAGCTGAGGGAACTGTCTGAGGAGCGCTACTTGCTGTTGCACAGTTCGATGGTAACGAAAGCAATTACACGTCAGCGTCAATCCATTTACAGTCGAGTCATCATTTACGAAAGCAGAAAACATCCATGAAGAGAAACTGTTATTAAAGGGAATGTTGCTGGACCAGCCGCTCAAAATCTCTCAACTCCGAGTTATGTACGCGGTGCGGGCTCGTTCGACAAAATAAACCTCACTCCATGTGCTGAGTTCTCTTCAACTGTGCGCTGTAAATTGAGCTGCTCGACCGCGATGCTGTTTTCGCCTCCATAGTTCGTCACGTAATGCAGCCTCCCCCCGGAAAGCCAATAATCCGTGATGCCGTAGCTCGTGCCGTCTTTCAGATAGATCACGGTGGCCGATTTCGGCGGCGAAGGCGCATCCGCGGGATCCTTGTCATAGTCGAGCGTAGGCGAATTCTCCCACGGGGAAGGACCCAGCTCCAGCGAGTTTGGCGCATCCGCTTGCGCCTCCATGTGATTCAGCCAATCCGGCTGACTGTCCGGCTGGAGTTGCATCCGGTTCTGCCACTCCGGTGAGTCGCTGTAATTACCGTACCCGGAACAATCCGAATTGGGATCGCAGCCCGAGTCTAGTGCGAATCCGGGCGCCCCCCACAGGCCCGAGCCGCATGGCCCGAAGAAAAGTCCGCCGAAACAACCGCCGAAAAAGAGGAAATTGTTACCGAAGAAGCGATGGCGCGGGCGCGGGAAGAATTCCGTCGGGGGATGGGTCTGGGTAGTTTCAAGTAATGGTCCGCGTGTGCGCGCGACCGTTGCCGCTGGCCTATTTTGCGGGACTCCATTCACCCTGTTCGCTGAACTCGAGTATGCCGCCTGTCCCCAGCGATTATTGGGCGGATCCTCCCAGGTATTGTTGCCGGCTGCAAACCGCTCTACGGGCGCAGGATTTCTCCCGGACCAGGAACCGGGAGCTACCCAAATGTGCGAGCCCGGTGAAGCTGGTTGAGAAGCGGCAGCCGGGGGGGCCAAAGAGTGGGAGGCGCTGACCGAAGCACCACCAGAACCTGCTGCTGGCCCGCTCTGACCACCGCCTGAAGAGTGCCCGCCGCCTCCAGAACGGCCTCCCCCGCCGGAATGGCCTCCTCCGCCGGAGTGACCTCCTCCTCCGGAGTGACCTCCGCCACCGTGTTGCGCAGACGCACGCTGCGGCGCGAGCGTCAGTAGGACGGCGCAAAAGAAGGCGAACAAAGCTTTTAGCAGGATTAGGCGGCGTGCGTTCCGTTGTTGGGCCAGTAGCTTCATTTCTCTACCCTCTCGAAGTCGGGGGACGACCGATCGGGCTTCTGGGCCTCACTCTACCATTTGGAAGCCTCATCACGCCAGTTGGTTGCAGCACGCCAGCCTGCCCGCGGGAGCGGTCACACGGAATACTTAAAACCGATATACTTCTCGGAGATGATTCCATTCTTGCACATCGGCTGGCTGACCATTCCCACTTACGGCTTGATGGTGGCGCTGGCCATGCTTGCGGCCTACTTTGTATTGCGGGCGGACCTTGATCGGCGAGGCATCGCGCCGAAAACGTCGAGCGTCGCCGAATCACTTACTGCAATCCCCTGTCTGGTAGGCTTAGCGGGCGCGAAGCTATACCACGAACTAGAAACGCCGCGCGAGTTCTTCGCTGATCCCTTGCGCCAGCTCTTCAGCCAATTTGGTTTTGCGTGGTTCGGCGCGCTGCTCGCAGGATTTGCGGCTTACGTGTGGGCGGCGCGAAAACAAAATGTCCCGTTGCTGACGATGCTCGATGCCGGGTCGCCCGCGGCGGCGCTGGGTTATGCCATCGGGAGGATCGGGTGCTTGCTTTCGGGCGACGGAGACTACGGAATGCCTACTTCCCTGCCCTGGGGCATGAGCTTTCCAGATGGCCTTGTGCCCACTACGCAGCGCGTGCATCCCACTCCGATTTATGAATTTGTTGTGGTCTTCTTGATTGCCTGGGTGCTCTGGCGCATTGGCGCCTGGCAGTTGGCCGGAAACGTAGTTGGTCAGAGAACCAAGGGCGCGGAGGCGATGTCGGGAAATCCGGGTGAAGTGTTTGCGGCCTACCTAGTGCTTACAGGAGCGGCGCGCTTCCTGGTGGAATTTATTCGCATCAATCCGCGCTCGTTTTTCGGACTCACGAACGCTCAAGCCGCAAGCGTGGTCTCGATCCTGGTAGGCGCTGGACTGTGGTGGCACGCGCGCAAGCAGTGACTGCAAGTTGATACCGCGAATGATTGCCTCAGTGCGCGGAGCTTTTTCGCTTGGGCATCCGGATACCGAGCAACCCGTCGGACAGGACCGCGGCGCAACGCAATGGATCGATCTCCGCCGGAAGCTCGAGGACACAGAAAAGCTGAGATGGCGCAGTTGCTCCCACCCCCTCCGTTATTTGTGATCCCGCGCAACCGCGCATGTGATTTACATCTGCAGGCATGACGAGGGGTTCGGAGTTTGCGCCGCAATGCAAAGGAAGCTTGGGACCCACGGACCGTCGGACGGACGCTCCAGAAATTCCTGCATCACGGAAATTGATGCGCAGCGTCCGAGCATCCCGGTGAATCGTGCTTACCCATGCCGCCACTTGATCGAAATCCGCTTCCTGTTCGGCCTGGTCCGCGGCCTTGTCACTGGCACTGTGGTGGCCAAGAATCACCAGCCAGCGCGGATCGATCCCGATATCCACTTCCCTGCTGTTGAGCCCGGGCAGGCTTGCGAGAACACTTAAACAATCCCCGCCATCCTCTAGGTCGACTGGAAGATTTCCGAGAAGCTCGCGCTCGGCATTGAGCCAGTCATCCAGCTCGCCGCCGGTTTGCGCTCCGCGGCTCACAAATTTATGGTATGCCAGCCGGGCCACGCAATCATAAGCTTGTAGCAGGCAATCCGTCATATCGCGCAGGGGAAGGCACTCCCGCTGGACCGCACGAGTGCGAAAGATTGGCTTCATAGCCATGCTCCTTTTTTTGGGTGCATCAAAAGCAAAAACTGTAATTGCAGTCGGCCGCAGCAAAAATGCCGAAGGCTTTCAATGAGGAAGGGGGAGATTCGAGATGCTCCGGGATCTCGGCTGTCGCAGCTGTGCGCTATCGCATTGCTGCGGATTTGCGCCGAGGCGGAACCTGGTACTTATGGCGGAGGCGCTCAGCTTGGGCTGGCAGAGCCGGAGCAGTTCCCATACCTACAGCAAGCATAGGCCCGAGCAACATGTCTTCCATGGTCACTTCCAGCAGGGAGGGACTCACGGCCCGCGCCCCAAGCGTCCGGACGCCGCGTTCGACCGTGGGTAGCCAGAGGTAGCTTCCGGAAAGCATGACACCGACTAGAAGCGATAACGAGCGTCTCGCGATTACATCGGTGAGATCGTAGCCGCGACCATCCTCCATGTTTTCAGCCGCGAGGACAATTTCAAATTGGCTCTTATTCAGCGCTTCTTTTGCTTCGGTCAACAGATCAACCATCTGGCATCCCCAACCATGACTAGCGAGCCGCTCCACAGTTGTGCTCATTGCCGGCCCGCGCGGGGCGACAATAAGGATGCGTTTAGCAGCGTTCAGCATACATCCTCCTTGCAGATGTCCTGACTCCTTGCCGAATCCCAGGAAATGAAAACGCGGACGTTGTGGGGATGCGAAATGACGGGCCGCCCGGCTAACACCACCTGCCCGGAACAACTCGCCGCGGTTCTTTGGGCGTCCGGAGATTGACTAGCCGCAAGTCGCCCCGGTAAGGTAGCTGATCCACTGTCGCGATTCCCTCTTTACTTATCGGGTCTTCGAGAGCGGAGCGTTAGAGACAATCACCCCTTCCTGCCATTATTGAATAGTAGTAGCTTGCCTCCAGAGTTTCAATTCGGAACAATACGCATCCTGAGTTTCGGGATCTACGGAGTGCTGTGCACTCTTTTTTTTCACTAATTCTTAAGAGGTTCTCTGCGCGAGTACCACATAGATCTTGACACGATATTGGCGTAGGAGTAACTTAGCCAACGCCCCCAGACAGCTCTCTGTTTTTGTATCTTGCTGACAAGCACGAGTTGGTCGGTCTCGAAAACATTCCTGGGTTCGAGGCCAATACGAAACAGTGTCTGGGTTTTCGTCCCTGCTTCACAGTCGGTCCAGATGCAGTGATGAAACAGCGCCGGGAAAGAATGAAGTCGCGATCAAACCCCGCTCGTCGACAGAGGAGCGCTGAGAAGCCTTCGTCCCAGTCGCAAGCGACCGACCCAAAGCCCTCCGGTAGCCCTTCTGAGCTAGACGCAAGAGAAAACCAGATCAAGTCTCTCTGGCAAACCCCGCACCCGCTGGAAAGCTTTCTTAAATCCTTCAATGACGGCGTCTTCGAATTTGACTTCGAAGGCACGCTCTTGAATTTTTGGGGTTCGGGACGGGGGCTACTGCATCCACACGCGAGGAAAGCCTTGGGCCGAAGGGCGCGCGAAGTGATGACCAAAGCGACATTTGATCCCTTCCGAAAGGCTTTCGCACGCGTGCTGCAGACCGGACAGGGCGAGGACGTCGAGTATGCCGTGCAGCTCCCCGAAGGCTCCCGCTGGTTTTTGGCGCGAGTCACTGCCGTCCCGCGTACTCATCGCGGCAGAAATACAATTTGTTTGCTCGCCAGAGATATCACGCAGGAGAAAAAAGCGATGGAGGCATTGCAAAGAAATGAGGGCCTCTGGGCGCAGGCCGAGCAGCATGCGCGGTTGGGAAGTTGGGACTACGATATGAAAACTCGGTCTTTCAGTTTGTCTGACCAAATGTATCGCATCCTGGGGCGCGAGCCAGGCGGCGAACCCATCTCACTCGAACTGGCCTGCACGATTTTCCACCTGGAGGATCGCGCGCGCGTTTTGGATGACGTGCAAACCGTCATTAACGAAGGCAAGCCGGTCGAGAACGAGCTTCGCTTTCTTCTCCCCGACGGTCGGATTCGTGTCTTCCATTCGCGCGCTGTCCCCGTTGCTGACCACACCGGACGCGTTCATCAAATCCGCGGCATGTCACAAGATATTACCGAACGAAAGCAGGCCGAGGAGGAGCAGCGGCGGCTGGCGCAGCAACTGCTGAACGTCCGCGACGAGGAGCACCGCCGGATGGCGCGCAACCTCCACGAGTCAGCCTCCCAGAGTCTGGCCGCGCTAAAAATGACTTTGGCGCGACTCGCAGAGTTGGTGCCACCGAATGAGGAGAATCAACGCGATCTGCTTGAATCCTCTTTATCGCTCGCTGAGGAAGCGATCCGCGAGGTCCGAACGGTTTCTCACCTGCTGCATCCGCTGGTGCTGGACGACGCCGGACTCGGCCCAGCCCTGCGGTGGTATGCCGCCGGATTTTCCGAACGAAGCCAGGTGGTTGTGAAGGTGGAGATTTCAAATAATTTTGGCCGCCTGCCGCAAGAGACGGAAACTGCCATCTTCCGCATCGTGCAGGAAGCGCTGACCAATGTCCATCGACACTCCGGCAGCCGCACGGCCGTGATTCGCATTTCGCGCCGGAATGGAAACACAATCGTGGAAGTGGAAGACAAAGGCCACGGCATGCCGCAGCCCTCCGAAGCCACGGGCTGGCGCGCACCGATGGGAATCGGGCTGGCGGGAATCCGGCAGCGCGTGAAGCAATTGAATGGCGAGTTTGAAATCAAGAGTTCGGCCGGAGAAGGAACAACAATTCGCGTTGTGCTGCCTCTGGCGAAAGAACCTTATCTCGATTGAGTGAGGAGCCCCATGATGAGTACCGCACAAAAGGGATACCGCATTCTTGTGGTGGACGATCACGAGGTAGTTCGTCGCGGCGTTCGCACCTTGCTGGAATCGCAAAGTGGCGTGGAGGCCTGCTGCGAGGCGGCCAATGGCATTGAAGCCCTGGACCACATCAAGAAAAACAAGACGGATCTCGTGGTGTTGGATTTGACCATGCCGGAAATGAATGGCCTCGAAGCGGCGCGCGCCATACGTCAGACGTCGCCGGAGACTGAAGTATTGATTCTCTCCATGCATTTTTCCGAGGAGATAGCGCGGGAGGTGCTGCGCGTGGGGGCGCGCGGCTACGTTTTAAAATCGGACGCCAACTCAGAGCTCGTGGCGGCGGTCCAGCGATTGCGCGAGGGCAAGTCCTTTTTCACCACTCGGCTTGCGGCCTCCATGGCGGATATTTTTGTTCACGGGCCCAGCGACTCGAATTCAGGAGGGCTGCTGCCGGGAGTGCCCCTGACGACGCGCGAAGTTGAAATCGTGCAGTTACTGGCCCATGGCAAAAGTAACAAGGAAACGGCGGCCACCCTAGGCGTTTCCACACGAACGGTGGAAAGTCACCGCAATCACATCATGCACAAGTTGGGCTTCACCAGTTTCAGCGAACTCATCCGCTTCGCTGTCCGGAACAATCTAGTCGAACCGTGAATGTTTCGGGACGAACGAATAACCTGAGATGAAGTCGAAATGCGCTACCGAGTGAGGAATCAGAAAACGTGGGCAGGTTCGAGACGCAGGTTGCGATGCTTGCACTGATCCCGCAACCTGCGGCCTGATTCCTGAAATCATGCCTTCTTGACAGTCTTGCGGCGGCCGCGGCGCTTCGCGGGACGCTCGGTGGGAGGCTCGCCAATCAGTTCCGCGCTCCAAATCGAAGTGACGAACTTCTTCAGGCCGTGGTCGTCGAAATCAATCGTGGTACGGTCGTTGTTTGACTCGGTGACAATGCCCACGCCATACTGATCGTGACGGATGGTCTGCCCTTCTACAAGAATCTGCACCGTGCCCTCCCTTTCATGACGGCGAATAAGTTGAAGGTTTTCTGTTTGGAGTGAAGAGTCAAGCGCTCATGGTCTCGCCCTGCATCCGGAACTTTCCCCGCTCCGCGACACTTTCAACTTCTCAACTCTTTACTCGGCGAGCCTCGGGAGGGTACGTTGCTCAAACCCGCCCGCCCCCGACCCTGGTAGACGGCGCACGCATCTTTACTGGACACGCCCTCGGAATTCGCGCGCCGGGATGGTACCCCGACGATGATTCTTACGCAGGATTAGACGCCAGTGACGCGTTCGGCCTGCAAGCCCTTCGGCCCCTGCTTCACTTCAAACTCCACTGCCTGACCTTCGTTGAGAGTCTTGTACCCTTCGGCCTCTATGGCCCAGAAATGCACAAAGACATCCTCACCGGACTGGCGTTGGATGAACCCATAGCCTTTGGCGGCGTTGAACCACTTGACCGTACCTTGTTCTCTGCTCAATTCAAATACTCCTAAATCATTCATAAGGTGGTTCTTAACCACCTGGAAGGCTATTTGTGCCCTGGTTTGCCCCGACCGTCACAAAAAAAGGCCGCTGGGCGGTTGCCCGGCAGCCTTTGAAACGTGTCAAAAGGAACTCAAGAGCAACAAACGCAAAGTAACAATACCACACTAGGGGGCCTCGCGCAACCCCTTCGAAGGCATCATAATTGGTCCAGCTCCCGAGTTCTGGAAGAATTTTCAAAGCCCCATCGATTTCCGCGATGCTCGTAGTGCTCAATTTGCCTTGTGCCTGATAAGAAGCGTGGTGCCGATAGCTCGCGCGTGCCCGCCCAGAGTGACAGAGCAGTTCCTAACCCCTCCGTCCCCTACGTTCAGTGCGATCTGACTTGGGTAAATGAGCTTCTTGTTGCTTCAGGCGGTGCAGAAGCGATGATGACAACCGGGCTCTCCAGGTTGATCGAAACGCGGCTCATCACCTCGGCACATCGCGCGCCAGCGCGCCGAGAGCCTTTCTGAGGATTCAGGCGGCCAAGTCCATGCTACCGCGCTTCACCACTTACGATTTCTTCTGCGCAAGCTCAAAGGCTTCCCGGTAGCCTTGGCTGAAAGTCCCGGTGATTGGGATAGACGCATCCAGATACTCAGCATCCTCCAACTCGCCAGCAAATTTGGTGTCCATCTACTTGCGCTTCTACACTCGCAGGTACGACTCTAAGGCGGTGAGGAAAAAAAGAATCAATTGAGGAGCAGCACTGGCGCTTTTCGCACTGAACGTGCGAACTCCATCCTAGACAAGCTTGGGAAGGCTGACCTCGGTCCGGGCCAGCCTTTGCCATGATCCTGCCATTAACACACCCCTCGCGCTTGGGCCTCCTTCGCGTTTTACCTGGCCTGAAGCTGAATCCGGCGGAATATCTCTATTATTTAGAGCATGTTGAGCGGGCGTGTGGTGTGACGTAGTTTGGCGCATCAGGATCAGTGCACCGCTGCCGTGCCGGGTGAACTCCATGTCATCCGAACCTCCGAAGACAGCAACAAATCAATGGAAACGCATCGCTTTTTGTGGCATCTAAGTGGCAGTGAGTTAACTTGGCGTCGGCGCGGGCAAGCCCGCCGTTTTATGGACCGGCGCGAGCCGCCCGATCCCGCACCGCCAAGAGTTTGGCGCCGACATCCGCACAGAGAAGGTGGAGGGCTAAGTGTCAGGTCAGAAGAAGCCGATTGGAATTTACTACGAGCATCAGCGATGGTTTGTCCCGCTCTTCGCCGAGCTCGACCGGCGCGGTGTACCCTACGCGCGGCTCGATGCCACGCGACATCACTTCGATCTGCTGCCGAATGGGAATCAGAAATATGGATTGATTTTCAATCGCATGAGTCCCTCGGCGTGGACGCGCGGGAATGCCCACGGAGTGTTCTACACGCTCAGCTATTTGGCTCACCTCGAACGGATGGGGACACGTGTGGTGAACGGCAGCCAGGCGTTTCGCAATGAGACATCGAAGGCGCTCCAGCTTTCTTTGCTCCAATCGCTCGGGCTACCCTACCCGCGTTCGGTTGTGATCAACCATCTCAGTCAGGCGCCCGAGGCAGCGCGCGGCATGCGCTTCCCTGTCGTGGTGAAACCCAACATCGGCGGCAGTGGCGTGGGCATTGTGAAATTTGACACGCCGGAGCAACTCGCCAGCGCGGCGCGAAACGAATCAATCACCCTGGGCCTGGATTCTGTCGGCATCGTGCAGGAATTTATTCCCGCGCGCGGGGGCCACATCACGCGCGTCGAGACCATCGGCTACAAATATCTCTATGGCATCAAAGTGTTCACCTCCGGCGATACTTTCGACCTTTGCCCTATGGACATCTGCAAGACCAGCGACGGTGCCGATCTGGGGACCACTTGCGTGATCGAAGGAGCAAAGGCTGGGCTGCGCGTCGAAAGCTACCAGCCGCCGCCGGAAGTGGTCACGGCGATCGAGCGTATCTTCCGCGAAACCACGATTGAAGTCGGGGGAGCGGAATTCATTGTTGACGATCGCGATGGTCAGCTCTATTACTACGACATCAACGCGCTCTCGAATTTTGTTGCGGATGGCCCGCGCGTGGTGGGCTTCGATCCGTTCGAGCGTCTGGTGGATTATCTCGTTCGGGAGGCGCCCTGATGCGCTACGGATACTGGCTACCGGTTTTCGGCGGGTGGCTGCGGAACGTCGAAGACGAGGGCATGGAGCCGACATGGGACTACGTCTCGCGACTCGCTCGCCGCAGCGAACAGATTGGGTTCAGCCTCACATTGATCGCGGAGCTCAATTTAAACGACATCAAGGGCGTGGACGCTCCGTCGCTTGACGCCTGGTCCACGGCCGCAGCGCTCGCTGCTGTCACCAAATCGCTCGAGCTGATGATCGCGGTGCGGCCCACGTTTCATCTTCCGGCGCTGCTTGCGAAACAGGCCGCCAGCATTGATCAAATTAGCCGTGGGAGAGTTTCGCTCAACGTAGTGTCGTCATGGTGGGCGGAGGAAGCAAAAAAATATGGCGTGCAATTCGATCAGCACGACGATCGTTACGCGCGCACTTCAGAATGGCTGGATGTGGTGGACGCGGCGTGGAAGCGGGATCACTTCAACTACTCCGGCCGCTACTACTCCGTGAACGATCTGGTGCTGCAGCCGAAACCCGTGGCCAAGCCTCGTCCCACGCTTTACGCTGGCGGTGAATCCGAAGCCGCGAAGGAGTTAATCGCCACAAAGTGCGACGCCTACGTCACGCACGGGGATCCGCCCGAGCGCATTGCCCCAAAACTCCGCGACATGGCCGAACGTCGCGAGAAAAAGAATCTTCCGCCGATGCAATATGGTGTCGCGGCTTATGCTATCGTGCGTGAAACTGAAAGAGAAGCGCAGGAAGAATTGCGGCGCATCACCGACGTGCAGCAAAACGCCGCCGGCTATCAGAATTACCAACAGTGGCTCGCGAACACGCAGCTCGAGCAGCGCGTTTCACTCGAAGATTATTCCGTGTCGAATCGTGGCTTGCGTTCCGGCCTCGTCGGCACACCACAACAGGTCGCCGACCGTATCGGAGAGTTTGAAGAAGCGGGCGTGGATCTGCTGCTGCTTCAATTCAGTCCGCAGCTGGAAGAGATGGAGCGTTTCGCGGATACGGTCATTCGCCCGCGAGAGCAGGCCGTGGCGCATCGCGCGTAACGTTATTTAGGTCGAGTCGCCAATTCATCGGCCAGTTGCGCGTAGCCCTTAACCATTCGCTGCGCGCGAGTGGGTTTCCTGGTCCTTTAGTAGCGTTGATGCCTTCCGACTGCGCGAGACGCGCGTCCGCGGCGCGCCTTCACAATCAATAAACTTGGACTCCGAGTACAAGCCCTCGCCCTGGCACACACGACAGCGTAGCGTGAAGACGCGCGGCGCGTCCTCATGACCCTTGCCGAGAGTTCTACCCTCAGACTCAGTCGTGCGTCGTGACCCGGCTGCCGGAAGAGGAATGGGCTGCCGACAATGAATGCAGAGAACTCCGCGATATTGTTGCTTCGCTTCCTGGATCATCCAAGCCTCGCTCGCAGAATTAACTTTCGATTGACTGAAGAGCGCCGAGCATACTCTGGAGCGCTGCCGGAGTCCAGTCTGAAAAGGGATTTCGGTAAGTTGTTTCGGGTGCAATACTTAGAACGAGAGTCGCTCCTTCCATGCAACTGAAACACCGCACCGCCAGTCGTTGAAACTGGCAGTGGTTACTTGTTGCCGAGATAGCTCACGCGCCAGACGCTTTCAGAGGCGTCGTCGGTGAAGACCACAGAGCCATCCGCGGCCACCGTGACACCGACAGGGCGGCCCCAGACTTTTCCGGCCGAGGTGACGAAGCCAGTGACGAAATCCTCGTACTCACCGGAGGCTTTGCCGCCGCGGAGCGGGACGCGGATAATTTTGTAGCCGGTGCGCTTCGAGCGGTTCCAGGAACCGTGCTCGGCCGCAAATCCATCGCCGCGGTACTCGGCGGGAAACTGTGAACCGGAATAAAAGGTCATTTCCAGAGACGCTGAATGCGATTGCAGTAGGACGTCGGGCAGCAGCACCCTGTCGCGCAACTCCGAGTGCTTCCCCGCGTGGCGCGGATCTTGATTCGCGCCGATGTAAAACCACGGCCAGCCATAGAAGGCACCTTCGATCACGTGCGTGATGTAATCCGGGACGAGATCATCGCCTAGATCATCGCGTTCGTTCACCGAAGCCCAGAGCTCGCCGGTCGCAGGATGAATCGCGATACCTACCGCGTTGCGAATTCCTGAGGCGTAAATTCGTTCGCCCGTGCCGTCAGGATTGAATTCAAGAATATCGGCGCGATGATCCTCAGCAGAATCGTCGCTGACGTTTGAAAGCGAGCCCACCGACACATACATTCTCTTACCGTCGGGTGAGAACGCGACGTCTCGCGTCCAATGCCCGCCGCCCTGGAGGTACCCTCCGCCAGGCAGCTTTGCGAGAGTTGCTGCCGGGCCGCGCACTTTCAAATCTCCATTCTGGTACGGAAAGCGAACCACGGCGTCTGTATTGCCCACGTAGACGAATTCAGGGTTCGGTCCGGGTGGGTAAAACGCAATTCCAAACGGTTGACGTAGACCGGTGGCAAATATTCCTAGCTCCAGCGAATTTCCGCTGCCGTCAACTCCTCGCATTACCCGAATTCTTCCCGCGGCGCTCTCCGCGATAAATAAATCTCCGTTCGGAGCTGTTCGGATGAGCCGAGGATTTTCGAGGCCCGTGGCGATCTGCTCGATTTTAAAACCGGGAAGCACTCGGGGCCATGCATCCGCAGGGCGCGGCACCAGGTCCGGTGGATTATCGAACGAACGGGTGGCGTAGGGTTTCGGCATGTCGCCGGGAGTGATCAGCCTGCGCACTCCCGGCGCGTCCGTGTGCCAGTCTCCGAGCGCCCCCTGCCCTTTTAGGACGTGCTGCGGCGCGCTTTGAGGGATTTCAGTGCGTTCGGTCGCGCCTGTGCGAAGGATGAGGAGGAATGCCACGGCCGTCCCCATCATCACTAACCGAATTCGAACTGCTGACAATTGAACGTTCTTCATGAGTGATTCGTTCGCCTAGGTCCAACAGTTTAGATGCAAGTACACCACGGCGGTTGCGCGAACCCGCGCCGAGCTGAAGCAAGCAACAGCCTCAAGCTCCGAGAGGATCCAGCCGCAGCGAGAAAAAAAAGGGAGCCTCCGGAGAGGCTCCCTTTTCTCGCTGTGAGTCTTTAGTGCGGTTTACTTGTCTTCGTGGTCATCGTTATCGTCGCGATGGCTGGGCAGCCTCAACAGCCAGGCTCCCTGACCATGCGAAGCGGCATAGAGTCTATGCGCGCTTGGTACGATGGTGAGTCCGGCCACTTCTATGTTCGGCATTCCCGGCGCGGCCAGCCTCCAGCTCTTTTCACGGGGGACGAGCCGGTAAACTCCGAAGTCGCTGGATGCGAACACATCGTGCGTCCCTTCATCCCGCACGACGCCCGTGATTGGAGTGTCCGGCAGGTCATAGCTGAGGTCTTTCCACACCGCCGTGCCGGCGATGGGATCGTACTTCACCTCGAATACGTGTCCCGGCGTTGCGGGTGTGGAGGCGTTGAATCCGCTGTAAGAGATCCAGGCGCGGTTGCCATTATTGGGATCGACGAAAATCCCGCTCACGAATCGGCCCGGGCTGTTTGAAGCCAGCGAATCGAGCCGCGTGAAAGTTACCGACGTCTCCGGTTCCGCGTCTGCGTTCTTGCTGATGAAGACGCGGCCCGCCGCCGTCGCTGCCCAAAGCGTGCCCGAGTCCTTCTCGTAGCGAGCGACCGCCGCAACATCAATGCCCGCTCGATCCGCGCCGAAATCAGATCCAGTTAATTGTCCGTTAGGTGAGGCGTCGCCAAGAGGCACCCAATCACCACAGGTCCCCGTAGGATCCACGCCCACGAACTCGTTGCAGTTTGCGCGGAATGCGACGAGCGATCGTGCTCCGACGCCCTGCGTCTTGGTCCGAAACACGTGTTGCATACCGGCATACATGGTGGCGTGGACCTTGGGGTCGGAGATGATCGGAAAGTAAAACTCCGAGGCTTCACCGGACAGAATGAATGAGTCGCCAATGAAATTCCATTCAGCCGTGACGTTGCCGAAGAAGTTCACGTCGGGGAACGGGCCGGCGAAGGTGTGGAACCGGAACTGGGGATTCGCAAAATCGAAACCAGAAAGGCCGCCATCGCCAAAGATGGTCTGATTCCATTGCGAGTGGTTTGTATCTGAAATGGTCTCCCAGGTGCCGTTGTCCTGCGTTCCGCCCTGAAGATCATTGGGATCGAATGGGTTCACCGACAAGCTTTGGAACTGCAGTGTTGTCAGCCCGGTATTGATGCTCGTCAACCTCGTTGGCACGGCCGAGAGGAGTTGCTGGCAACGAGCGAGGACCGCACCACCGATTGGACGCGTGCTGCAGTTTGCGGAAATATTTGCCAGCAATCCGCTCGAGCGCATGATGCCGCCGTCGGAGGATTCCCAAAACTGCAGCGGGTTGTTCGGATTGAACACGATGAAGTGCTGGTCCGGGTGAATACCGTGTGGCTGCACCGGATCAGTCGAATCCTGCGTCTGGTCCGTGAAGGAAACCCCCGCGTCGTTCGAGAGCACTACGGCGCGGCCGTTTGATATGTTTCCGGTCTCGTTGTAGGAATACGAACCCAACAGGTAAACCATGTCCGGGTACCCTGGTGGAGTCTTGACGAAGTTGTCGTACCAGCACTGGCCGGTACAATAGTTGAAGGAGCCAAAGCCAGTGTTTGCCGGATTCCCGCTCGTTAGCAATGCGAACGCTGGAGTCAGGGTGGTTACATCATCGCTGCGAGAGAGCCGCGAAGCAACAGCTCCTACAGATCCCTCTGCGAGGTACATGCGGGTCTTGCCGTTCGGAAGTGTGGTAACCGAGATCTCCGGCCGCATTGCGGTGTCTGTGGGATCCAGTGATGGATGGATTTGTGTCCAGGTGGCCCCGGCATCCGTTGAACGCCAAACACCTCGTGCGAATGAGGAAGCGTACACGGTATCCGGATTCGTCGGGTCCAGCGCAACGCGCCTAACGCCGAAGGGCGAGCAGGGAGTTCCATTGTTAGCTTCATTGGCATCGCCGGTGCACTTCGTCACATCGGCCGAACCATTATGGATGAAGGCCCAGGTACGCCCGCCATCCGCGGACTTATACAAGCCCCACTTCGGCGCACCCGGAATCAAATCGATTGTGCCATTGCAGCAGACCGATGATTGGCCGCGGAGGCCCATCGTCGTTCCCGCATAAATCGTATTGGGATCACCGGGCTTTACGACCATCGTGCCGACTGCACGCGCATTGAACACCGACTGACCGATCGGGCCCTTCCAATGTTCACCCCCGTCGTTGGACTTGTACAGGCCTACGCCCGCTTCGCAGCCACTCCCGCAGGCATTCGCCTCGCCGGTGCCAACCCATAGCGTCTCGCCATCCGGATCGTTCGGATCCATTTCTATCGAGCCGATGGAATTGATTGCGAATGACCCGGACAGAAATTCCCACTTGGGTTGATCGTCCAGCGCCTTACGCGTGCGCCAGATGCCGCCGCCTGCCGGCCCTGCCCACAACGTGCACTTGTCCTCCCTGCAGTTAGAGGAAAGCGCGAGGGCTGTGGTGCGGCTGGCTGCCGGGTATGCGTTCGGCACGTACACCGAGAAGTTCCGGAGTGGAGTGAGTGGGTAGAGCGCAAGGCTAGGTCCAAAGGTCTCCCATTGGCCGTCCCGATCCCTGTGGAAATCTCGCCCGCCTATATCTGTGTGCCCGTTTCGCGCCGCCTGAAGTCGCTCGACCGGGATCTTGTCGTCCGGATAGGCCCGATGCAGAAATTCCTGGTGCGCCAGACCGCCCGGACCGCTCAGGCCGCCATTGACGGGAACCGTCTGCGACAGTTTCTTGAGCCGTTCGGTAAGCAGTGGAGGGAAGGTGTCCTGTTCCGCTTCGCCGACGACGTCTTGCTCTTCCTTGCGCTGCTTCTGAACTTTCGTGCCCTTTTTCTTGGGAGCGGATTTCTTCACGGACTTGGATGTCGTTGCGGACTTCGAATCTGGCTGAGTGCTGCCCGGCTGTTGCTGCGCGAGCGCGCCCATCGCCGTCAGAAAAAAGCATAGGAGCAGTGCGTATACCTTCTTCATTGTCGCTTGTCCTCCTCGAAGGATGGATCTTTCTTCCTGCATAGAAAATTCAGACGCGGCCATGCAATCGAACGCTAGCGGCGTCGACCTGTCCCAACCTGGCCTTGCTTCAATTCGAGCACGCGGAGGAAACAGCAGGACTTGAGTACCACAGGGAGCTTTACTGAAGCGTTCAAATTAGCCTTTCCAAGGAAAAGTCATCGTCGGTCAGTGCAAGGAACATACTACCGTTCGTAGTTTTGTCAAGAATCGTTCGCGAATTTTTCGCATTTTCTTTCCTTCGAAGCGAGCCTGAGACCGGTATAACTGTGGTTACAGATGAGAATGTGCAATTTCGTTAACAATATCGCCTTTTTGTTTCCACTCTACTCAACAAAGATGTACGACCTGCCTCGAGTAACGGTCGACGCCTGTGCGTAGGATATCGAGCCACCGCGTAAAAGAAAGGGAGCCTCCGGAGAGGCTCCCTCGCGTTCGTTGTGAATACTCAGTACGGCTTACTTTCCGTTGCCTTTCCCCTCGCCATCATCATCGCGGCCATCATCATCGCGATGCTCAGGAAGCCTCAGCAACCATGCTCCCAAACCATGTGATGCGGCGTACAGCCGGTGTGCACTCGGCACGATGGTGAGTCCCGCAACTTCGACGTTGGGCATTCCAGGAGCCGCCAGCCTCCAGCTCTTTTCCTGCGGCACGAGTCGATAGACTCCGAAGTCGCTGGAGGCAAACAAATCGTGCGTCACTTCGTCACGCACGACGCCCGTGATTGGAATATCCGCTAGATCGAAGCTCAGGTCTTTCCATACTGCGGTTCCGGCGATGGGGTCGTACGTTACTTCAAATACGTGCCCCGGTGTCGCAGGTGTTGAGGCGCTGAATCCGCTGTAGGAGATCCAGGCCCGGTTGCCATTGTTGGGATCCACAAAGACGCTACTCACGAAACGGCCGGGGCTGTTTGGCGCCAGCGAATCCAGTCGTGCAAATGTCACCGACGTCTCTGGTTCCGCGTCCGCGTTCTTGCTGATAAACACGCGCCCCGGCGTGGTCCCAACCCACAAGGTGGATGTGTCCTTCACGGTCCGAGAGAGAGCGGCAATACCATTACCGCCCGTGCGGTCCGCGCCGTACCCGGTACCGATCATCTGTCCCAGACTGGCGAGCGGGACCCAATCTCCGCAAGGCACCGCAAATACGCCCGTGAATTCATTGCAGTTTGCACGGAATGCCGCCACGGACTGGGCTCCCACGCCCTGGGTTTTCGTCCGCCACACATGGCCCGTGCCGGCGAACATCGTCTTGCTGACGGAGGGATCGGAGATGATGGGAATGTAGAACTGCGCCGGTTCGGGATTGATGAAGAAAGTGTCAGCAATCCAATTCCAGTCCGACGTCAGGCCACTGGTAAAATTCACATCAATCTGGGGCCCGGCGTAAGTGTGGAAGCGGAATGCAGGGTTCGCAATGTCAAATCCGGACTGGCCGCCATCGCCGAAGATGGTCTGGTTCCACTGCGAATGGTTCGTGTCCGAAATGGTCTCCCAGGTGCCGTTGTCCTGTGTTCCGCCCTGGACGTCATTGGCGTCGAACGGATTTACCGACAGGCTCTGGAATTGCAACGTGGTCAGGCCCTTGTTGATTCCGGTCAACCTCGTCGGCACGGCCGAGAGCAGTTGCTGGCAGCGAGTGAGGGCTGCCCCGGCGATCGGGCGCGAGGCGCAGTTGGCGGAAATGTTTGTCAAAGCTCCGCTGGAACGAATAATGCCGCCATCGGAGGATTCCCAGAACTGCAGCGGGTTGTTCGGATTGACCACCAGGAAGTGCTGATCCGGGTGAATTCCATTCGGCTGCACCGGATCGGTGGCATCCATGGTCATGTCTGTGAACGAAACGCCTGCATCCATGGAAAGAACCAGACCGCGGCCGTTCGAAATGTTCCCGGCTTCGTTGTAGGCATAGGAACCCATGAGGTAAACCATGTCCGGGTTCCCGGCTGGAGTCTTGACATAGCTGTCGTACCAGCACTGACCCTCGCAGAAGTTGAACGACCCGTAGCCGGTGTCAGCCGGATTGGGGCTCGTCAGTGAGGTAAACGTTGGAGCACCTGTGCGAACGTCATCGCTGCGAGAGAGCTGCGAGAATGGCGCACCGACATTGCCCTCGGCCACGTACATGCGGGTATTACCATTCGGGAGAGTCGAAATTGCAAACTCTGGCCGTGTCGTCGTCTGGTTTTGGTTCAGCGAAGGATTGATCTGTGTCCAGGTTGTGCCGCCATCTGTTGACCGCCAGATTCCGCGGGCATACGAACCGGCGTACACGGTGTTTGGATCCGATGGGTCAATCATGACACGCCGCACGCCTCGTGGCGAGCACGGAGTTTTGTTGGAAGCTTCGACTACGTCCCCAGTGCATTTCGTTACATCGGCTGAACCATTGTGGATGAAGGCCCAGGTACGCCCGCCGTCCGTGGACTTATACAAGCCCCACTTCGGCGCACCCGGAATCAGGGTAATCACGCCATCGCAGCAAACCGAAGATTGACCTCGAAGAGCTCGCGTTGTTCCCACATAGATCGTGTTCGGATCGCCCGGCTTTACAGCGATGGTGCCGATTCCGCGAGCGTTAAACACCGACTGGCCGATCGGCCCTGTCCAATGATCACCGCCATCCCTTGACCTATAGAGACCCACGCCCGCTTCGCATCCGCTGCCACAGGCATTTGCCTCGCCGGTGCCAACCCAGAGAGTGTCGCCATCGGGATCGTTCGGATCCATTTCAATCGAGCCGACGGAATTGATCTCAAAAGTTCTCGCGAGATAATCCCACTGCGGCGAGTCATCTAAAGCATTTCGCGTTCGCCAAATCCCACCGCCCGCGGGTCCGACCCACAACGTGCACTTGTCCCCCCTGCAGTGAGACGAAAGCGCAAGGCTTGTGGTTCGGCCGCCCGCGGGGTAGGCGTTCGGAACGTAATTAGTAAAGTTGCGAATCGGGGTGAAGGGATAAAGCGCAAAACTTGGCCCGAACGTTTCCCATTCGCCGTCTCGACCGCTGTGGAAATTACGCCCTCCTATGCTCGAGTGGCCGGATCGCGCTCCCAGGATTCGCTCCAGTGGGATATCGGCATCCGGATAGGCGCGCTGCAGAAATGCGTCCTGTGCCGCTCCGCTTGGCCCGCTCAGCCCGCCATTGGTTGGAACCGTCTGCGACAATTTCTTGATGTGCTCGGAAAGCGCGGGAGGCAGGTTGTCGTGTTCCGCTTCGCCGGCCATCTCTTTCTCTTCCTTTTGCTCCTTCTGTACTTTCCGGGCTTTTCTCTTCGCAGCCGACTTCTTCACCGGCTTGGACGTCGTTGTCGATTTTGAATCCGGTGAATTGGGGCTCGGCTGTTGCTGTGCGAACGCGCCCATGGCGGTAAGGAAAAAGCACAAGAGCAGTGCGTAGACGGTCTTCATTGTTACTTGTCCTCCTCGAAGGGTGGGTCTTGCTTCCTGCTTGGAACACTCAGCCGCAGTCCTGCAATCGAATCGAGCGGCGACGATATTTCCTGACCTGACCTTTAGTGACCCGGAGCACGCGCAGGAGACTGCAGGAATCTAAAATCATCTGGAGACTCTCTGAGGTGTGCAATTCAGCTTTCCCAAGAAAATGTCATACTCGGTCAGTGGAAGGAAGATACTACCGCTTGCAGTTTTGTCAAGGACTTAGGTTGCGAACTATTTTCCTTCCCATCATAAGTGGTCCTGGGGATACTAGGACTTTGGATGCATTTCCACAGCCGCCAAGGGATTTTCTGAGCCACGCTAATCTTTGCAGCCCTCCGAGTAGAGGGGATCACGAGTGCGGTTTCGCTGCGTGTCGAGCGCTGCGGATGGCGCCGTCAAGCTGCCGCGAGCCCTGAGTGTCAACAAAGGTCAGACCATACGGATTCTGGAATGGTACTGCCGCGCTGCGGATCACCCCCCATGGGCATAAACGGGGCTTATAGCTTTGATAAGCGATTATCGAGGCCAGTAGCTAGCCAGGAACACATGTGGCCAGTGTTCGTTTTTGTCACAAGCGGACAGAAGAGGTCACAAAATAATCAATATTCTTCATGCAATTCACACTTTTTTATTGACACGCAAAGTTTCTCGCAGGAGAATCCGCCAGCGCGAATCGAAGGCCGGACACTCCCCTGTCCGCAAAATCGGTACTTCAGCCTAGAGACGCACTGGAAGTCTTTCAGCACATAAACAGAAGCGAACAGGGCGTATGCCCGGGCAGTCTATTTATCTTCACACGAAGTCACGAGGAGGATTACAAGTGGATCGCAAACTCTTGGTAGTCGTATTCTGTGCCATGGCTGCCCTGAGCGCTGCTGCATCCGCAGCGTTCGGGCAGGAACCGCAAAAGGCTACTCCCAGGCTCCAGATTCAGCACGCCACAAAATCCGCCCGTGCCGCCGATGCAGAAGCGGTTAAGAACTCTGTCGCTGCCGGCAGCGCCAGCAAGACTCCCATGCTTCCTCTGTTTACCTTCGATGTGCAGTCTGATCGGGACAACAACAACTATACCGGAGTAATGGTAGGTGCTAATCCCTTCAATCATCGTGGGGACAGAAACGTGAGCGTAAAGACCTTCATCGTCCCGATCATTGTCACCACTAACTCGGTGGGGGTCAGCACGAACTTTACCACCGGGGAATTTACCACCGCCCCCGGCGTCACCACCTTCGACCCCACCGCCAATGACAATGCTTGCCTTAGCGCGCCCAATAACAATCCCCTCAGGCTTTTCCAGCACACGCCGATGTTCGACAACTACGACATCTCCGTGGGCGGCGTCGATATGGGCCACACCCAGTACATTGACGCTTTCCAGCGCGCCGAATTCTGGAACGTTTTGGGTGAAGACGGTCGGGAGGATTACCACCTCTTGCTCGATCCGATCCGGACTCTCGATCCCATCGCCATAAATGTTCCGGCTGATCAGGGACTGACTCTTCCTCCCAAGGATTTCCCGGCATGCGGGCCTTTCGGGATCGTGGACATCGATTTCTTCGATGCTTATCTCAACACGAACGTTCTCCCCGCCCTCCAGCCCCAAGTGAATGCCGGCAACTTTCCCATCTTCATGCTCTACAACACGGTGCTGGCATTTACGCCCCAAACGAACCTTTTCAATTGCTGCGTTCTCGGCTATCACGGCACCTCCAACTTCACCCCCATCCAGACCTACTCCCCTTCGGACTTTGACACCACCGGTCTGTTTGGGGCCACGCAAGGCGACTCCAATACACTCTCTCACGAAGTGGGTGAGTGGGCGAACGATCCGTTTGGCAACAATCCGACGCCCTCTTGGGGACATACGGGACAAGTGGCAGGCTGCCAGGGCAACCTCGAAGTAGGTGATCCTTTGAGCGGCACCAATTTCTCGCCGATTGGAGGACGCAATGGTTTCACCTACCACCTCCAGGAGCTTGCGTTCTTTTCCTGGTTCTTCTCATCGCAGTCAACCGGAATCCACGGGTGGTTCTCCGACAACGACACGTTCACGACAGATGCTGGCCCTGTTTGCGTATCCAGCTCCAGCAGCACCGGCAAAGGCGGGACGATTCGCGAAATCGGTCAGAGGTAGCTCGGAGAGACGAATCGCTCAGAACAGGGCAGCGAATGAGATTCGCTGCCCTGTTTTTCTTTCGGGATCCATTAGTTTGCGGCCACGTTTTAACCCGTTACATCCTCCGTGCAAGTATCGAACGTCATCCCCCGGAAGCTGGCAAGAACAAGCTATCTCGCTTTTTATGTGCAGCTTACCCGCCAGTACTGTGGTACCAGGCGGAGAGCAGACCTCGGTACCGTGAAAATGTAACTTTCACCCTACTGTGCCTGCAACCCGCAATTGATATGTTTTCTTGTCGGAACGATACACCGAACAGAGGCTCATGACGGATGAGTGACGCGCTCAATTTCCCCCTTTCAAATTCGAATGACGAAGGCAGCCTCGCCCGTGACATCTTAGGCGGATCGTGCCAGCAAGGCCAGAACGCCCGAGCGGCAGATGATCCCGCAAAAGCCACTTCTCACGCAACGCAGCCTTCCGATGAATCGACACCTAATTCTATTTCGAGCGCAGCTGCTCAGACTGCCCGGATTCTCGGAATCGAATCCAGCGCCAGGAATCGCAATGGAAACTGCGTGCCTGCACCCGATCGACGGCGACGCCGCCGCGCGCTGATCTCCGCGCCGGTGCGCGTGCGCAGTGTCAATACAACAGGCGACGGCCCGGACGAAATCTCGAGTACCGTCGACGTTTCGCGCGGCGGCATTCTCTTCCTGACACAAAGAAATTGCTTCGAGCGCGGCATGGAAGTGGCCGTCACTTTTCCCTACACCAAGACTCCGGGTGTGCTCCACGCCGAGCAATTTGGTAGCGTCGCACGCGTTCATGCCATGCCCGACGGGCGCTTCGCAGTGGCGATTGCAATTGGACAAGGGGTGGGAGAGGATCTGGTGGATTCCTGCGGCCGAAAACTGGATGGGAATCCGGTCCGCGTCTGCAGCTCGGCAAAACATGCTGCGACAAGACTACTCGTGCTGGCAGTGGAGGCGGACGAAGCGTGCCGCGATTCGCTGCGAAATTATCTGACGAACGAAGGTTACGAAGTCATCGCCGTGAAAAACGGCCCCGAAGCGCGGGAAGTGCTCGACCGATTTGTTCCCGCACTGCTGATTGCAGAGGTGGAAGGCGAGGGGCTGCCGGGCTTCGAACTCTGCGCATTCGTAAAGACCACCGCGAGGCTGAAGAAAGTTCCGGTGCTGCTCACGACTCGCAATGGAAATCCGACAGACTACTCGAACGCGCATTCGTTGGGAGCGGTGGTGTGCATGGCGAAGCCCTACAAGCAGGAGCGGCTGGGCCACGTCGTGCGTCTGCTGGCTCCTCCCCCGCAAGCCCTGGCGCAGAATGCGCCGGCTCCGCGGCCGCCAGACCCCAGCCGTCGTACATTCAACGGCCACTACACAAAACCTGCGCCCGCCAACGGCGGCTCGCGCCGTTTCCGCTTCCCTTCCTTCCGCTAGAATCAGGACTGGATTCGCCACCTCGGGCGGCCCAGGCCAGATGAGCACCCGCTTTCTGGCGATTCCCGCTGGTCTTTCTGTGCGTTCTCGCGCAATTCTTTCGCTGTCCTGGCGGCCAGTGTTAACCGGGTGAGCGCAGGCCCGGCGGACCACTGCTCGCCGCCCTCCCGTTCCCTGTAGAATTTCCCCATGAGCAGTTCGGGACCCAACAATCCGGGGACGGGTGGTGGCACCGCCGATCTCAGCGTCACTGGCGCGCGGCCTATGGTCAAGTGCCCGAAATGCGGAACCCAGGTGCGCGACGTCGCTCGTTTCTGCACTCGCTGCCATACCACCTTGCGATTTCAGTGCCCATCCTGCACCCATGAACAGCTCCACGGCGGGACGTGCGAGAAGTGCGGCATAGATTTTCTGAAATACATCGGGGCAGTCATGGCCGTCAAGAAAGCGGAGGCCGATCAGTTCCACGAACGCCTCGAACAGCGCTCCACACTAATGAAAAATATCATGTGGGTCCCTTTTACTTTGGGCATCCCGTTGATCCGCCAATTCCTCATCTCCCGCGAGCGCGATAAATCGTGACGCAAGCAATCCAGGATCGAATTCCGTCGGAGATGTAGTCTGCCACTTGCCCGAGGGGCGGACGTGCCAATCCCGGGACCGCCTACTTCTATACGTTTGGCTCGCGAATCCTGAGCCATCGCAGCCGGAATTGTTGGCTCGAGCAGCGAGCCGGAGTGAATTGTGAAGAATATGGGACCTGCTTCCCGCTTCGCTCGGAGCAGGGCTTCGAACGCGCCGCGGAAGAGGAAGCCGCCCGTGCTGGGCAAAAGTCGTGACCGGCGCGCAGCCCTTTCTGCAGATACTATTCGTGCCTTTCGTGAGCCTCGAAGCAATCCAGCGCACACTGGTCGCGCGCCATTTCGCTTCACCTCTCTCGAATCGCAGATCGCAGTTCTGTCGCCATATTTCACTCTGCGGTCCCACGAAGTATGAAGATATTGTGCTGGTGGAAATAACCCGCTGTGTGAACCTTCGCGACCCACGCCGCGTTTCACTTCGCTCGACCAATAGTCAAACGTACCAGGTGCCGCGCTTGTCAGAGAAATTGCGCGCGGGCATTCGACATGCTGCCAGAAATGCATCTCGAAGAGCTTCCGCCTGCCCTTCCAAGCTGCGCGACGGAGCGCCTGGCGTTCGATGCACTCGTAATTCGCCACCCACTCCCGTGCCCAATTCCGCTCCGGGCGCCATTGGTAGCCGCGCGATGGAGGGCCCAACTCTAGCGCGTGCTGATTCCCGGTTGAATGCGCAAGCCCTCGCGCGATATTTCTACGCGCCGCGTCTCCTGGTTCCCGACTTTCCTCGCCAATTTGACAACTCACAGGACTCAGACCTGCCAGTCGACCCTGCAATTCGCCAAACATAAAATAGTCATTAGCCAGAAGACCCGGGGGACATCTCGACCGGTTGGATCAAGTGGAGTAGAGCGAAAATTCCTGGATTCGCAGAGAATTTCCGGATGTGGTCTCATTAAGCGGCCACGGCAATGTGCCCGAAATACCTAGGGGAGGTCTGGATGTGACACCTGTACGTTGGTGCAGTAGTGGATTGGGAACGAATATCGCGTGCACCGCAGAGGACGGCTATGAGGGCTGCTAGACTCGAATGAGCGATGGTATGGGGCACGCAGCTTGCGGCTCAGCCGCTCGCGAGCGGTTGGGGGGAGCATGCAGCGCGAGGAAGTGTTCTGATTGGAGGTACCATGTCTGACCCGGCATTGTTCAAGAAGCTTTACCGCGTACTGAGCTGGACGAGCCTTGCGGGATTGGTCATAACGCTCGGGCTGGTGCTCCGGAAATCCCCTGCGCCACAGGTGCCATTTGATCCGACGGCGGCCGTGCGCGTGGAACAGAAATTCAGTGCCGCGGACCGGGCCAGGGCTGCGGGACAGCCGAGCCAAGTGCAACTAGATCCTACCGAATTGAATTCCTACCTCACACAAAATCTCTCTCTCCCCGAACGAGGCCTGAGCGGGGGATCAAGCACCGAACAGCCGCCAGCAGTGTCTGCAGGCGCGAGCGTACAACCATCTGGCGGGGCGAATTCAGCGAATCCTTACTCTCCGCTGGGTGGAAATGAACAGCCAACACTCGAGCAAGTGCAGTCGGCGGTGAAGGATGTGAAGGTGGACATGGACGGAGATGTGGTGAAGGCGTACGTGATCTTCGATTTCCATGGCAAGGATATGTCGCTTGAGTTGGATGGACATCTGAAATCCGATAACGGCTATCTGCAGTTCGTTCCGATTGCGGGGAAGCTTGGATCGCTGCCATTGCCACAGTCCACGCTAGATTCTGCGGTCGAGAAAATGATGAACTCGCCGGAGAATCGGGAAAAGTTGAAACTCCCAAATGACGTGAATGATATTCAGATCGTGGATGGACATGCGGTCATTTCGTATAAGTGATGTGGTGACTAGTGAACTGCGGGTTGTAATTTTGACGGATGGAGGATTTGCCCATGGCTTTGAACTGCTAACAGAAGACCAATCTGCTCGAAGTCGCCTCGATAGAATCTTCTGCTTCTGACCTGAATTGATACCTCGAAGTAACCCGGCACTAAGATGAAGACCGGCTTCGGATGGCGCGTGAGGTTGCTTGCGCTTGCTGCGCGACTTGTGGCGAGAAGCCCTCGGTGCCACGGGCAAAACGGTCAACATCCGACAGATCCTCGGCCCGCCCCACGAGGTAGAGGGCGCGGAGGGCTTCCCAGACCATGCTCTCGCTTGGGTCGAGTGTGAGAATTGGCTGTCCGGGCGTGAGCGTACCACCATTGGGTGCTAGCCAGCGGTCGAGCGTGCCAGGAACTGCGGCGCGCACCTCCCTTCTTTGGCCATCGGACTCGATGCGTGCAACCAACGTGCCGGGATTCACAACGTCATGCGGCTTCAGGCGCGTGTCAAGGGTGCCAGCAAGTGGCGAAGGCATGTTGTAAGGACGAAGCATCGCGATAATTCGGGCGTGCCCTGAGTCATCACCGAAACGGACCAGAGATAGGGCGGCGTTGCGTTGAACCATGGGGTTCGGGTCAGCGAGGAGATTGAGGAGCGCGCGGTGGAAATCGGGCGAGGTATTGTCCTGGCCCATCACCCAGGCGTCGGTGACGCGGATTTCGTCGAGTGGATGCGACGCGAGTGTGACGACTTCAGGATACCAACGGCGCACGGAGGCGTCTCTCGCTTCGATGCGTGTCTCAATCTGCGTGAGAGCGTGCTGAATTTGGCGCGGGTGCGCGCGGTCGGCGAGCGCTTTGGCGATCTGATCGTCGCTGAGAGGGCGGCCGAACCATGTTGCGTTCCAGAACAAGAACGGCATCAGCACGAAAAGGAACGCCATGATGACGATGCCATAGGTCCAGCGGCCCCCGAATGATTTTTGAGGCTTAGAGTCGCTTGCCATGTCTTTAAAAGAGTACAGGGGGAAGTGATGAGTGACAAGTGGTGGCTGAGGAGCTGACTGAACGCGCGTTGACACTGCGACGTGGTGAGCGAACTGAGATCACTGGGGGGCGGAGGACAAAGATGCAACGCCGACGGGCGTGTAGGCGATATAGAGGAGCCAATAAATGATTACGCCGGTTACCGAGATGTACAGCCAGATGGGAAAGGTCCAGCGGGCGATGCGGCGGTGGGTTGCAAACTTTTCGCGCAGAGCGAAACTGAGAGTGAGCAGGACAAGCGGCAGATTCACGATGGCGAGAAATGTGTGCGTGATGAGCAGGGCGAAATAAACGGGACGAATCACTCCTTGCCCTCCGAATCGAATGATGCCCGCATGGATATGAAAATAAATGTAAGAAGTAAGGAACGCGGTGGAGCAGATGAATGCAGTGATCATACAGATGCGGTGCTGAAAGATCTTCTTTTGACGAATAAAATAATAGCCGCAGAGCAAGAAAGCGGTGCAAGCAGCGTTCAGCGAGGCGTTGAGTGCCGGGAGAAACGAGACTGGCAGCAAAGTCATCAGCGGGGCGACCAGGGCTACTTCCCCAAGGGTGCGGGGGTTGCCGCTTTCGATTTCGAATGGCCGAACGAAGGCAGGATGCCTGCCTGCATCAATTCGACTAGCAGCATCACGCCGAAGATGCCGGCCATCATGAGGCAGACGAACAGCATCATAATGCCGTCAATTCCGCTCCTGACAAGGCCGCTTGTGATGGACCAAACGATGCCGAGGATAGAGAGCAGCGCAAAGCAAGCGCAGAGGCCGCTGAGTTCGAGCGCTTTGGATTTGGAGTTCATCGGATGTTTCCTTCTCGCGGAGATGCGTTCATCTGGTGAGCTTGTCCAGAATCATCAGGCCGAGTAGCAACGGAATGTGGGCGACGGTGGTGTGCATGAGCCACTTCGCTCGAACATTGGTGCGTTCACGGTTGGCCCATAGCGAAACTTCGAGCAGAATCATTCCCAGCACCAGGGCACCGAAGAAATAGCGAATGCCGGCCATACCGATGACGGCGGGCAGCAAACTGACCGGAACCAAAATCGCAGACATGGCCAGGATTTGTCGGAAAGTGGCGTCACCGCTGGGATCAATTACCGGGAGCATGCGGATGCCTGCGCGAGCATAGTCTTCGCGGTACATCCAGGCGATGGCGAAGAAATGGGGAAATTGCCAGAAGAAAAGAATGGCGAACAGCAGCCAGGCCCCGAGGGAGAGCGACCCATGCGTGGCGGCGGCCCAACCGATCAACGGGGGCAGGGCGCCGGGGATTGCACCGACGGCGGTAGCGAGCGTGGTGCGCTTCTTGAGCGGTGTGTAGAGGCCGAGATAAAGAACCGTAGTGGCGAGCGCGAGAAGGGCTGAGACAGCATTGACGGCAAAGGCCAGCCAGGCAGAGCCAAAGACGAGGGTGCCTACGCCGAACAGAAGCGCTTCCTGCGGCTGAAGCAAACCGATTGGCAAAGGGCGCGCGGCGGTGCGGCGCATGACCGCGTCCATGTCGCGCTCGAAATATTGATTGAGGGCGGCTGTGCCCGCGGCGACCAGCGTTGTTCCGAGCAGTGTGTGCATCAGCAGGGTCCGATCGAGCGAGCCGCGCGACCCTAAGTAGAAACCGGCAACGGTGGTGATGACAACCAAGAACGTGACGTCAGGTTTGGTGAGAACCACATAGGCCCAGGGCTTTTCATAGGCGCTGATTTCGGCTGTCCGCAGGGTGGCCATCTTCTATACGCTAGCCTTTTCCGTAGAGGTGCTTACTGCGGCGGACGCTGCCGGCCGAAGCAAGCGGAAGCTGGAAACAGTGAGCAGGACGCTGGCGGCGAGCGTGAGAGCGCCAACTACGACATGGGCTACCTCGATAATCACATAGAGCAGAACGGGCTGTACAACATTGCGAGCTTCGACTACAGCCCAGTAGGCTGCAAAGCCGAGAAGCAGCTGCGTGCCCAGGAACGCTTGCAGCATGATGCCCCAGCGGCGAAGATCACTAACCTGACCGAAGCGCACGCGAACGGTGCGGGAAGTCCAGACGGCGAGGAACAGGACGACGACGGCGCCAATAAGGTGCGGCAAAATGCCGAAGGCGCCATGGCGAAACCCCGCGCCGAGGATGAGCTGGATGAGGATGGCGACGGTGGTCCACAGGGACAAGGAGGGCAAGCGCGGAGAACCGGGGTCGTCCAGTGGCGCGAAATCGCGCTGCCACCAAGGGCTGGCGAACAGCGTGAGGCTCACGACGGTGATGAAAAATATCTGCGCGATTGTAGCGTGGACGGTTGCGATTACGGCGGCGTGGCCGAACAAAACTCGTTCTCTACCCAGAAACGCCTGCACGAGAACCAAAGCAAAGGCAATCCAGCCCCAGAGGCGCGCGGGACTTCGCAGCGTGATGCGGGATAGCCAGATGGCAAGAACTGTGGTGAGGATGGCGACGAGCGCCGCCACGACACGATGGGCGTATTCGTATCGGATGCCCCCAATCAGCGGGGGAATGATTTTGCCGTAAGCCAGCGGCCAATCTGGCACGGAGTCGGCGGCGTCATTGCTGGTCACAAGGGCTCCGGCAACGAGCAAACAGATGGTCGCGACCGCGGTCGTGATGGCGAAGCCGTGGACAGCGGCCGTGTTTTGCGATTCAGCCATTGCGAGTCCCTGGTCGAAAATGCCAAGCGAGCGTTGCGTTCCAGCAGAGGCGGGTCAAAGATCCACCCCTGCTGGACGCAAATGAAATGATTCGAGAAAACTTGCTAGTCGCCAGCGGCGACGGCTTTGAACGTGAATGTGACGGCCTTCGATTCTTTGGGGCCGATGGTCACGGTCTGATCCATCGTGCCGTACTTCTCTTGCCAGGCTTCCACGGTGTACGTGCCGGGAGGGAGACCCTTGAGTTCGAATTTTCCATCTTTCCCGGTGATAGCGTAGTAGGGATTCTTGAAGACGAAAATGTAGCTCTTCATCCACGGGTGCACGTTGCACTTCACGGGAATGGCAAGCTCGGCGCGGGCGAAGCTGTCTTCGATGGGCGCCGCGCCCGGTGCCTGGGACTTGTTCCAGTCGCGATTGTCTTTCGGCATGGGATGGATGTTATGCGTCGTCTGGTCGGAATTCTTGACCGAGAGAGGCTGACCCGCCATCAGCGCAATCACGTGCGGATCGTACATGCAGCCCTGCTGATTGAGTTGCGCGACCGCAATGGGGGTCTGGAACACATAGTCGCCCAGACCATCTTTCACAAAGATGACGACATTAGCGAGTTGTCCCTTGTCACCTTCGACCACTTCTGGCGGAACCACCGGTGACGTGTGAGCCTTCTGGCAATAGGGCTCAGCGCTCATGTTGATGGGCTTGGCCGCGGGCGCTTTGCCATCGAGCGTAACGGTGCCAGTGACGGAACCAGCGGTGGCCTGGTCCACGGTTTTTCCGGACGAGGGCGCAGCAGCAGGCGCGGGCGTCGAAGAAGACTCATCTTTCTTGTTACCTCCGCAACCGACGATGACCAGAGCGAGTGCAGTCGCGAGTACGAATTCGAAGAACTTGGTATTCATATCGAGCGATTTCCTCCTGTGCAAACGGAATAGTCTAACAAGACTGGGTAAACTTAGGGTCGAATTTCTTTCTGCAAGAACGCCCCAACCGCGACTGTCGAAGCACGAGGGATCGTCACTTGCCGCCGGGAGATTTCGTGCCGGCTCCGGATGCAGTCCGGCCGAGCAGCGCGGCTTGCTCCTGCGCAGTGAGCGAGAACATGTAGCGCACCAGCAGGTCGGCATGGTCGCCATGATATTGCTCCATCGAACCTGGAACCGGGCCGGCGAAGACCCAGTGGTCCCCTTCCTTGCGGAACAGGCCAGAAGGCATGGCCGTCCCGGGAATTATTTTTGCCGGGTCGGTGATCCAGCGGCCAACCCAAGCGGGCTGGAGGCGCTCATGGGCCAGCAGGAAATTCGGGGCCGAAGCGTTCTTGTCGTGCTCCGAATTTCCTGTCATATGGCACTTCAGGCAGGGCGCTGCCGGGCTGGTGAACAGGCTGCGAGCCATGGCGCGTTCGGTCTCAGTGAGCGGCGCCACCTGCGGCGGGATGAAAGGCTCGGGCTGCGAGGACATGGCCGCGAAGAACAGGACGAGTTTGCGAATTTCATCGTTCGAGAGATAGAACGTGGGCATGCGCACTTGCAAGTACTGACGCACGCCATTGCGATTAGTGTCGGCGCTGTTGAGCGCAGGATTCGCAAGGAACTGGCGCAGCCACTCAGGATTGACGCGCGCTCCTTCGGTGGTGAGGACAGGAGGCAAATTCGCCTTGTTCTCTCCTTGGTAGTACGGGAGCATTTGCAGAACAGATTTCTGGCCGACGTCAATCTGGTGGCAGCCAATGCAATTATATTTCGTGACGATCCACCAGCCGTCCTGGACATAGCGGCGGCGGTCAGCGGGTTTGTACATATACTCCGGCGGCAGGGTGGGATCGGTTGAGCCAAGGAGCATGGTGACGAGAGCTTCGACCTCCTCACTCGATTGCAAATTCGGCTTGGGCATGCGCAAGCTGTCGTTCGGATTGGCGTGGTATTTCCCCTCATCATAAATCGCCGGGTCTTGGAGCTTCTGCTCAAAGAATCCTTTGGGATCAAACCACACGCCGCGCGGTGATGCCTTGCCACGGGGCAGGACGCCGCGCTTGGCATCTTCAGTCCAGAGGGCGAAGTCCAGCCGCTCGATGGGCTTCGAACCTTCATTGGTTAGCTCGGTGCCGATGCGGCCTTCGTCTTCGAGGCCGCCGATTTCATGGCAGCCTGCGCAGCCAAAGTGCCGTACCAGTTCCTGACCCTTTTCTTTCAGCTTGGGGTCGTCCATGAAAGGAGCAGCGGCGTAGCTGGCGTCCGCATGCTTCAGGCCTGTGAGATAACTGGCGATATCGCGCGAGTCGTCCATCGTGAGTCGCAGGCTGGGCATCGCGGTGGGCTGCATGACAACCAATTCATGGTTGTCGTTGGGGCAGCGCGAGTGATCGAGATCGAAAATGTAGGGCAGATTGTGCTTGGCGAAATCTTCGGGGCCAAGGTCGCGCTTCTCATACGGGCAATACGGGCGTGTGCGCTGACGTGCATTGTGGACCCAGCGGACTACATAATCGTAATTTTCCTTTTCGCCAACGCGGCTTAGATTCGCGGCAAATGTGCCGCCGATGGCGGCATCGCCTTCGCCCATTGAGTGGCACGCCAGACAGCCACGGGATTCGAAGAGCTGCTTGCCGTGCACTGCACTGCCGGGCTGCTGATGTTCGAGCGGCGGTCCGGTAATCGCGGTTTGCCAGATGAATGCGGAAATCGCTTCGACGTCACCCGGCTGAAAGCGGAATTGCGGCATTTTCGTGGTCGGCCGAAACTCGCGCGTGTGGTTGATCCAGTACGGAATCCATTCCTTGCGCAGCTTCATGCGCGCTTCTTTCAGATCCGGGCCGATTTTTTTCACTTCCTGCTGGAGGTCGTGGGCGCGCTGTTCGAGCGATTCGACCTGCGTATCGAGGCGGCTTACTTCGACGGTGAGGTCGGTGGCCTGTGCGTAATACTTTTCGGCGGCGGCGTTGTCAGCGGCTTTATCGCCCAGTTTCTGAATGCGCGGAATTTCGACCTCGTCATCGGTCTTCTGCTTGGCGAGCTGGAGAATTTGTTGCCGCGCGTTCACAAGCTGCTCGTCCTGATTGTCGAATCCCTGGAATCGATGGCAGCCGATGCAACCCTTCTGCCGGTAGAGCTGCTTGCCGAGATTGAGCACGGTCGCGTGCTCGGTGACCATGTCGGACGCGTGGCACTGCTGACAACCAGCATCGAAATTTTCACGATAGTAGAGTGGCCATAGCCAGTGCTCATACCGGCCGTGCCCACGCTTGACTGAATCAATGGCACGCCCGTTACCCCCGTGGCAAGGAGAGCAACCGAATTTTTCGAGCGGGTGCCAGCGGATCAAATCGGGATCGGGATGGCTGCTGAACGGCGCATCATTGCTCTTGGCCGTGCCGAGATCGGCTTTCGTGACCGTCATCAGCACCGGCACATACTTGGGATCGGTACCAACATGACAGGATTGGCAGCGGTCCACCAGCCCTGCGCCGCCGAGATTATTGATGGTGGCGCCGGAAGGGTTCACGTTGATCTGAATAATTTTCTGATCGAAGTCGCGCATGCTGTGGAGCAACCCTTCGAGCGATGCGGAACTCAGGCCCGGGAGGTGCTCCGAAGAATATTGCGCGACGGCATCGCGGGCAGCCTTGGCAGGTTTGTCAACCTCTCCGCGCTTGGCTACCAGAGCGGCGCGCTGAGCCATGATGCTGGTGAAAGTGTCGTTGAGCTGGTCGCCGGTGAAGGGTTTGTCTTTTTGAATCTGGTCGGCGGCGATGGGCCAATCCACTTTCCAAATCAACTTTGTGCGGGCTTCCTCCACATCTTTTTTCCGGGCAGCTTTGGCGCTCTTGTCCGAATCTGGAACGATCTCATATTCGTAAACGAGGTGGCCGATCTTGCCTCGAGCATCCTTGAAGGCGTCGCCGAGGGCGGCGCGCTGGTCGTCGAGAAGAGCGATTTGCCGGGCGATGTCGTCATCCTGAGACTTTGCGTCTTTTTCGAGCGCCTCGGCTTTGCTGAGCAAGGATTTGTATTCGGGTGAAGAATAAACGGCATTCTCGTCCTGCTTCTCCTGCTTGATGGATCTTTCAAGGAAAGCGGAATAGGCGGTCGCGAAGCGTCGCTGGTAAGTCCGCCAAGGACGAAGACCATATACTTCGTCGTAAAAAGACCATGCGACCGTAAGCATCAGAAGTAGCGCCGAGATCAAAAGCGGAAACGTGAACGACCGACCGGTGATCGGATCGTCTTGTGGAGTGGGAGTTTGAGGTTCAGGCACCCAAGGTCTCCTCGAAAGTTTGCGACACCGCGTTCAAACCGAGAACCAAGGCGTCACCCAGACGTATTTGATCGTGAATACCAGCCGCAGCAGCATTTTCACAGGCAATGAGAGCATCAGAATCAAGAAGGTGTACATGGTCACAAGCTGCAGCAGGCTCATGCGTTTGTAAATTTTGCGACTGAATTCCGTGCGCATACAAATCCAGTGGATCAGGAATGCGGCCGCGATGAAAAATATCAACAGCGGAAAAATACCGAACACTACGCGCGCCCGAATGGCAGCCTGGTCCTTCGATGTGTGAAGGATCGCAGCGAGCCAGGAACCGTCAATGCCGAAAACTTGGTCGAGGTTGCGGTTGACAGCGTAGTCCACGCGTTCCGCATCCCAAGTTTGCGATGGCCAAAACCACATCCAGCCGGGGCCGCGGATGAAAGTACCGATGACGATCATTACCACCCAAAGCCCCACAAAGCCGACTAGAAATGTCCAAATCGAGAATCGCCGCTGCTTGTAGGTGTAATAGCCGTTGCCGAGCGGGTTCGCATCAATGTAAGGAATGGCCATGAGCCCGATGATGATCAGAGTGGGCATCACTACGCCCGCAATCCAGGGATCGAAGTAAACAAGCATTTCCTGGAGGCCGAGGAAATACCACGGAGCTTTTGCAGGATTCATGGTGACGTTTGGATTGGCAGGCTCTTCGAGGGGCGCATTGAGCGTGAGAGACCATACCATCAGAATGACTGTGACGATGATGGCGACTAGGAATTCCATTCGCATCAGGTAGGGCCAGGTATGAACTTCGCGCTCCCAGTTGGGATCCCAGGGCTGCGTCTTGCGGTATCTTGTTTTCGCGGCTTGTGCGTCGGATTCGAGGACCGCGATCAGCCTGTCATTTTCGACGGCTTGCTTCAGCGCGTACCACATAAAAAATGGCATCACGAAAAGCAGCGCGACGATCGGAACATTGTCCGGCGCGGAGGCGATTTCCCAAAGCTGGTGCCAATCACCAAACATCTATCTGACCCTCGAGATCTGGCGTTGCATCAACCTTGCCCCAGGCCCGACGGACGCAAGACAACCGGGCGCGGGCTGCGCTCTTCCTTAATTTCGGATTCGAGCATCACAGGTGCGGGACCGGAGATGCCGCCGTCTTTTCTGACGCGCCAGAAATGTACGCCCATGAAAATCGCGACGATCAAAGGGATGGCTATGCAATGCCAGATATAGGCGCGCAGGAGCGCATTTGCGTCCACGATCGAGCCGCCGAGCAGCGCGAAGCGAACGTCGTTGTAGGGCGTCATGCCCATGAGCGCGCCGAACGGACCTTCGCTCCCCAGTAAGGGGGTAGCGCGACCCATGTTCGTGCCTACAGTGACGGCCCAGAAGCCGAGCTGATCATCCGGCAGCAGGTAGCCGGTGAAGGAGAGCAGCATGGTGAGAACCATCAGCAATACACCGACGCACCAATTGAATTCGCGCGGGCGCTTGTAAGAGCCGGTCATGAAGACTCGGAACATGTGCAGCCACACAGCAATGATCATCAAGTGGGCGGCCCAGCGGTGCATGTTGCGCAGGAGCTTGCCGAACGGGACGTCGTTCTCGAGATACAAAATATCCCGGAAGGCCTGAATTTTGGTTGGGTGGTAATAGAACATCAAAAGCACGCCAGTGAAGGTGAGTACGATGAAAAGATAGAACGTGATGCCGCCCATGCCCCAGGTGAAATTGTATTTCGTGGCATCGCGATTCACTTTCGCAGGGTGCAGGTGGAAGAAGACATTGGAGAGAACGCTGAGGGCGCGATTGCGCGGTTCCTCGTCGTGCTTGACGCGGAACATGGAGCGATAGAGCTGAGTCTTTTCGGGCTGCTTCAGCTCTTCGACCTGCTGCTTGCCTTTTTCCTCGATCGTTTTGCGAAGAGCGGCAGCGCTTTCCTTCGCTTTATCGAGAACGCCCGTTTTCGTTTTGTCGCCGTTCTCTTCCGGCATCAGCACAGCTCCCAAGTTTGCAAAACAGCGAACCTAGACGTTCAAGTATGCGCCCGAGTCATTGAAATGATTTACGCCGGCCCGCGGATCGTTGACGTACAGGCGGCTGGTATCCACGACAATTTTGCCCGTGGGATCGAGTTGAATGAACGCGCGGTCCATGGGACGCGGAGCGGGGCCTTCGAAATTGACGCCCTCACTGTCGTAACCGCTGCCGTGGCAGGGACACTTGAACTTGTTTTCCGCCGACTTCCATTCCGGAGTACAGCCCAGATGTGTGCACTTCGCGTAAATGACAAAAATGCGGTCAGGCTCGCGAACCACCCAGGAACGATTGGTCATCAGAAAGCGCTGGTCAATTCCCAGATTGAAATCGGAAGGATAGCCGATGACAAAAATTGTGTTGGGCTCGTAGAGGGCGCGCGGGAAGAAAAACCGCAGGAACATCAGGAAGTTGACGCCGAGATAGCCCCAGATGCAAGCCCAAATGAGGCGGCGACGGCCGGTATTGATTTCTTTAGCCGACGCTTTCGGGTCTGCCGCGATGGATGCTTTCGACCCCTGCGTCGCAGCAGCTGGAGACGGTGTTTCTGCCGCCTTACCTTCAGGAATGTCTGGCATAGACCGGGTTGAGTACTCAGTTCCTTGCGAATACGTTTAAGAAAAAATCTCGTTCTATAAAGGCGCTAATCGAACATGTTTTTATATGACGAGCGAGAGCGAGTGTCAAGTGAAACTGAGCTGCCGCGCGCGAGCGCTCACGGGGCGGACATGGGCAGGTTGTTAGCTAGGAAGCAAAGGAGGCCACGCCGGAGCGTATGCCGACGCTGCGGAGCACCAGGTCCGCGAGGGCACGAACCAGGAGCGGGGAGTCATTGAGCGCGGGCATCATATGAAAATCGTTGACGCCAACTGCAGCCGCTTCTTCGCGCGCTTCGATATTGATTTCGTGCAGCGTTTCGATGTGTTCCGTAAGGAACGACATGGGAATTACGAGCATGCGCTTGACCCCATCGAGCGCCATGGCCTCAATCGTTCCGCGGAGCGAGGGCTGCAGCCATTTCTGCGGGCCGACCCTGCTTTGGAAGCAGAGCACGTGGGGGTTGCGCCAGGCGCCGAGCTGACGGACCATCTCGACTGTTTGTTCAATCTGTCGTGGATACGGATCGCCCTTCTCAACCAGCGCGATCGGCAGTCCGTGGGCGCTGAAGACCAAATGAACTTCCTCGGAGCGCGGGAGTTGCACGAGCACACTGTTAATGCGGTCCACGATTCCGGCAATATAGTCGGGATGATCGAAGAAATGGTCGATCAGATGCACAGGGACCTTTGAGGCGTAGAGGCGATTCCATTCCTTCAAGCTGCTGCCCGTGGTGGCGAAAGAATAGTGCGGATAGAGCGGCAGCAAAACCAGTTCATCGTAGGGAGCGGTCGCGAGCGCGGTGATGGCTTCGCGCGTGTCCGGATGCCAATAGCGCATGGCCACGACAGCGCGCGCATTGAGGTGCGGGCGGAGGGCAGCTTCGAGGGCCCTGCCCTGCAGCTCCGTGAGACGCCTGATGGGAGAGCCGCCGCCGATGGCAGCGTAATGCTGCCCCACTAGCTTTGAGCGGCGCGCGGAAATTAATCTAGCCAGCGCTTTGCGCGCCAGGAATGCCCCGGGGAAATTAATGATCTCGGGATCGCAAAACAGATTGTAGAGAAATGGCTCGACAGCTGCCTGGCAATCTGGCCCCCCTAATTGGAACAGGACAATGGCAATTCTTTTCGGGCCTGGCATAACTACCTCGCGTGCGCCTGCCGAATTCTAACATTTTTGTTGGGCCGACACATGGAGCGTCCCATCGGTTCAAGCGGAGCCGCTAGCTCTCGCGGAGCTGCTGCTTCAGGCGCTCGAGGTCTTCACGGAGCCTTGAAATGCGCTTGGCAACCGACACCTCGTACAGAAAGAAGACCGCCCAGACAACCATCCAGGCGGCGAAAAGGCTTTCAAAGTTCTTCATCAGCGCGCTCCCTTTATAGACTCCGCAGCTACGGTTCTGGATTCAACTTCGAAACGCAATTCCTCGTATTCGCGGCGCAGGCGCTCCAGCCGATAGCGATCCATTAGCACAACTACCATGACGCAAACGACGGCGACCCAGCAAATCACCAGAACCTTGCCCATTCCGGGCGCGAGGCCGGAGTTTTCGCCGCCCAGGATGACGGGTTGCGGGTGCTGCGTGCGCCAGAGACGATTGGAGAGATAGACTAGCGGAACATCGAGAAAGGCGAAGACGCCAAAAATAGCAGAGAGAGTGGCGCGGCGTTGCGGATCTTCGAGCAAGCCTCGCAACAGAAGGTATGCGATATAGAGCAGCCAGAGGATGAAGGTGCTCGTGAGGCGCGCATCCCAAGTCCACCAGATGCCCCAAACGGGCCGCGCCCAGATGGGACCGGTAATCAGGACGATGGTGCAGCAGGCAACACCCACTTCCGCGCCCGCGACGCCGAGCCAGTCCCACTGGGGCTTGCGAGTGACGAGATAGGCGGAGTTGGCGACAAACACAATGAAGAAGGCGATGAAGGCGGAGATGGCGCTGGGCACGTGGAAATAAAAAATGCGCTGGATGACGTGCATGGTCTTCTCGTCGGGCGCGATAAAGAGCGCGGCATAACCGGCGAAGATCACCAGCGCAATGATGAAGAACGTGAACGCGATGCGCGCCTTCATTCGAAGTGACTCTCATTCCTCCAACAAATAATCGCACAGAAGCCATGAAGCTGTCAGAAACACGACATCGAAGCCGGTAAGAAAACTGACCCATGTACGATCCAGCGCGGGCTGCTCGGTGAACAGTGACGCAGTGGCTTCGACGGCGGCGATAAGCAGTGGTGCAAGAAGCAACAGTACCAGGACCGGGAGAAGCAATTCGCGCATGCGCGCGTGTGCGGAAATCGCGGAGAAGACCGTGCCCACGACCACCAGTCCAAGCGTCCCGAGGAAAAGTACCAAAATTAAGCGGCCGACAATGCCGAATAGCGAGACGTTGTAAAAAACGCTAAAGGCCGGGACAAGGACAACCTCAGAGACCGCGAGAAAGACAAAATTTGCGAGCATTTTACCGAGAAAAATTGCAAACGCCGGCATCGGCGCCATGCGCAATGCGTCGAGAGTGCTGTTGGATTGCTCACGCGCGAAGGATGGATTGACCATGAGTGAGCCGGCAAAAAGAAATGCAATCCAGAGCAAGCCCGGTCCATATCGGCGCGACTCTTCGGCCGTGGGGTTAAAAGCGAAGCTGAAAAGCACGATGACGAGGAGGGCGAAGACGATTGTGGTGATCAGCAATTCGCGGGAGCGAAATTCCAGGCGCAGTTCCTTGGCGAGAAGGATGGCGGCGGCGCGAGCGGTGCTCATTCAAGCCTCCGCACGCAGTGCTGCGAGCAGTGCGCGCGGGTCGCCACCCGGACCGGTATCTTTCTCGATGCGGCCGGCTGCGAGCGAAACTGCGCGCGTCGCAAAATCGAGCGATTCATTGCGCGCGTGCGTGCTCATGATGATGGTGCAGTCATCACCGCGGAGGCGGGCAAGCGTCGCGCCAAACCACGCGAGGCCCTGGTGGTCGAGGCCAGCGGCGGGCTCATCCAGAAGCAGGAGGCGCGGACCGTGCAATAGAGCGCGGGCAATCGAAAGGCGCTGACGCATTCCCCGGGAGAACGTGCGAACCAGACTGCCGGCGCGGGTACTGAGGCCGCAAGCCTCGAGTGCGCTTTCGACGCGGGATTGCACTTCGTCGAGGCCATAAAGTTGCGCGAAGAAGGAGAGATTCTCAGAGGCCTTTAATTCGTCGTAGAGCAATGTGCTGTGGCCGACCATGGCAATGCAATGTTTTGCGGCTCGGGTCGAAATTCCAGATGTCAAGTTGATCTGGCCGCTGGTAGGGATCATGAGCTGCGCCGCCAAGCGCAGTAACGTGGTCTTCCCTGCCCCGTTCGGGCCGAGGAGCGCCACGAATTCGCCGGGCTGAATTTCGAGCGACACGCCACGCAGCGCGACGAGCGAGCCGAAGCGCTTTTCGACATGATCGAAGGAGATGCCAACTTTTGAGGGAGTGCTGATTGCGGCCAAGGTAACTCGCTCAGCCTCTCACGAGCTCGCGGAGTACTTGCTCCATGCGCTGGTGCTCGCGTGCATAATCCTGCTCGCTAATAGTGCCGGCCTGGCGCCGGAGCTCGAGGCGGAAGAGATTGTCCTTCAACTCATCGAGACTGCCGCGAGGTTCGCGGTTCACTTGGGCGATGGCGGAGTCGGTAGCCGCTGGCGAGGACTGGGAAAGAGGCACCGCGGCGATCGGAATTGGGACGTCAATAGAGGAGCTCGCAGCAACAACTTGTGGACGCCGGAGCAAGAACACGAAGCCGAGCGCAAAAAGCGCCGCGAACCCGGCGACCAGAATCCACTTCAGACTGTCAAGGCGTGCGGGAAGAGAGGTGGTCGAAGTCGCGAGCGACCCGGCGCCCGAACTCTCCAGGCGAGAATTCACGGAGGGATTCTGCCCACCGTCAGCCGACGGAGGACCGGAAACTTGCCCACCGGACGTTGGGCCATTTGCCGCATTCCCGGGCGGCACCGGTGCTGTGCCGGAGACCGAGATGTTTACGGTAGAATTTGCGGCCACTGACTCCCGCACGTACACGCTGAATCCCTGGTCTTGACCTGCGGCAGTGAGACCTTCGCCAGAAATCTGAACGCCGGGCGGTGCGGCTACGATGAAGCGGCCCGTGGTGTAGGGCAACACATTCCGAAGAGTGAGATGATTGCCGCGATATGGAAGCTTGTAGGAAAGGCGGACGCCGCTCTCGCCAGGACGAAATGCATAGGCGATGGCCATCTGGTTCTTACCCTTGTCCACGGTGCCCTGGACGACGGGCATGCCAGACGAGCCCCAGGCGGAGGCCTGGTTGAATTCAGCGCCATCTGGAATCGAGAAATTGAAGGAGCCGTCCGCGCGATAGTACGCGACAGGCGGCTGAGATTTGTTTTCGATGGTGAATTCCTCTCCAACCAGGAGCTCTGCGCCGTTGGGTTGAATGATGACGGCATGATTGGTGACGGTGTAGGTGCCTGGCTTGTCGGTGGGCTCGAAGACTTCGACATCGGCGGTCGTTTTCCCCGGGGGCACTGGCTCGTGATAGTTCACACCGCGATAAACCGCGCGGACGAGCATCGGAGCGGCGCCGATATCGGTGTGTGTGAATTGAAAGTGACCCTGCGCATCGGATTTTGCGCTGGCGACGGGCTGCATGCCGCCCTGAAGCTGGATGAGGATCACGTCAACACCAGCAGCAGCTTTGCCGGACGTGCCATTGTGGACAGTGCCTGTCAACGTGCCGCCGAAAATCGAAGACGATGCCAGCCCCACAAGGGTCGCGAGCAACCAAAACCTTGCGGCACCTCGCAAGAGATTTCTGTAGATTCCAAACTTCTGGGAAGTACCAATCATGAATTCCGCCTTTCAGTGGCCGCCTGGCGGGTGGCGGGCGTGGGGGCGCTGCCAGTGAGTTGATCCATCTCGGCGAGAACACGCGCTGCTTCAACATCGAGCGCCTGTTTCGTTTCCTGATAATCGGTCTCTGAGAATTTCCCAGCGCGAAACTCGAAGCGAAGATCGCGCAGATTTTCATAGATGCTGTCCCGGCGCTCCATGAGCTGATCGAGCTTGGTGCGATGCGGAGCGGAATCGGAGGAGTCCGGGCGTACGGAGAAAATGAAGATGATGGTTGCGACTGCGAGCAAAGCGCAGGCCACGGCGATATCAACGTTGCTCATCGTCGTCCTCCCTCGCTTCGCGCTGGGCGCGAGCCAATAGCTCGGGGGAAACCGCGGGGCCCGAGGCCGTCGCGACCGCCGCGCGTTGCCGCCAGCGGCGGACCACTTCGAACAGTAGATAGAGAGCAATCAGGGGCACAACGATGGGCATGATCCAGGCGGCGCGATTGAACCCCGTGGCGGGCGGCGAGGCAAGCACGGTTGCACCGTACTCTTGGACGAACGCCTGGATTGTGAGGTCGTCGGGCTCGTTGCGGGCCACGCGGTCGTCGAGTTCCTTCAGCATGCCGTGCGAGTAGGTGCAACCGACGTGGTTGCAGGCGGTGAGGATTTGATTGCAGCCGCAGACGCACAATAGCTTTTGTCCGATGATCTTCGCACGCTGTGTTTCCTGAGCGCGCACCGTCAACACAAAGCCGAGGATTGCCATGCTCAAGAAGAACGCAGCAATCGCGGCGCACATAAGCGGACGAAGATGAGCACGGGCCTTAGTCATGGGCGTCCGAGGAACGGGGGATCGCCCCGATCGCGGCAGCGCCTGTGGCGACTTGGTCGCCCCAGGATTGTTCGCTGGCAGCCTGCAGAACCAGAGCCGCGCGGCGGTTTGGCAGTAGTGCGATTCCAGTCCCGAGAACAACTACGATTCCGCCAAACCAGATCCACTTCACCAGTGGATTCAGATAGGCATGGATGACGGGCTTGCCGTTCTCAGGGCTTCGGCCTGCGTAGACGACGTAGAGATCATGAAGTGGGCTGGATTGGACGGCGACCATCGTTTCGGTCACTTCGCTAGCGAGAAAAAAACGACGCTCGGGATAGAGCATCATTTCGGAGCGGCCGTTGCGGAATATTTCCAGCGTGGCGCGCTCGGATTCGTAATTTCTATTCGAGACACGATCAAAATTCTGGCACAAAACGGTGTAGGGTCCGATCGTGAGCGACTGGCCCGCCGCCATTTCCATCTGGATATCTTTATTGAATGCAGTGCCGGCGATTCCGATGAAAATTAACACCATACCGAAATGCACGATGTAGCCGCCGTAACGCCGCGTATTGCGCATGGTGAGATCACCGATGGCGGTGAGCATGTTCGAGCCGTCACGGGCGGCGATCACGCGGGCGCCGCGGTAGAATTCCGAAGCAATGCTGAGCGTGACAAAAACACAAAGAATCAAGCAGATGAGCGAATAGATTTCGCGGAAGCCGAAGGCGGAAGCAACAATTCCGGAAATCACGCTGATTATTACGGGCCAGGCAAAATTGCGCTTTAGGGAGTCAAACGATGTTCTGCGCCACGCCAGCAACGGGCCGACACCGGTGAGCAACAGTAGAAACAGAGCGATAGGGACGTTTACTTTGTTAAAGAATGGTGGGCCCACGCTGATCTTGTTGCCTGCTACCCATTCCGAAATCACGGGGAACAGCGTTCCCCAGAGAACGGCGAAGCAGGCAGCCAGAAGAATGAGATTGTTGAACAGGAAGCTGGATTCGCGGGAGACGAGCGAGTCGAGCGCATTGTCACTGCGCAGGTAATCCCGATTCAGCCAGTAAGACCAGAAACACACGACGAACACAATCAAAAGGAAGCCGACAAACCAATTGCCGATGGAAGACTGCGCAAACGCGTGCACCGAGCTGATGACACCTGAGCGCGTGAGCAGGGTGCCGAGAATGCAAAGCAGGAACGTGGTGAACACCAACCAGATATTCCACACCTTCAGCATGCCACGCTTCTCCTGCATCATCACAGAGTGCAGGAACGCGGTGCCGGTGATCCACGGGAGCAGTGAGGCGTTTTCGACCGGATCCCAGGCCCAGTAGCCGCCCCAGCCAAGGACGGCGTAGGCCCAGTGCGCGCCGAGAAGGATGCCGATAGATTGGAAGCACCAGGCGATCATGGTCCACCGGCGCGTGATGTGGATCCATTTTTCGCCGGGATAGCGTCCGAGTAAAGCCGCGAGCGCAAAGGCGAATGGAATCGTGAACCCGGTATAGCCGAGATACAGCATCGGGGGATGAATCACCATCTCCGGATACTGGAGCAGCGGATTCAAGCCGTGGCCCTCGCCGAGAGCGGCGAGACGCAATGTTCCAGTGGCATCCAGGGCGCCTAAAACGCCGAAAGGACTCGCGACGAAATTATTCAGCGTGAGGAAGAAGATCTGCACGCCAGCCATCACTACACCCGCGTAGGGCATCAGCTCGGGATGCTTGTTGCGATTGACTAGGAGCGCCAGGAACACATACATCGATAGCAACCAGCTCCAAAAAAGTAGCGAGCCTTCCTGGCCGGCCCAGAGAGCCGCAAATTTGTAGAATGCCGGTAGCGCGCGGTTGCTGTGGGCCGCAACATAGGCCATCGAGAAATTATCGGTGAAGAAGAAATATTCGAGCGAGGCCACGGCGAGCGTGATTAGGCCGAAAACGGCCATGCCTGCGTGGCGCGCGCTTGTTGACAGTAACGGGCGGCGCGTGACAACTCCGGCAATTCCCGCGGCGAAGGCGTAGACAGCCGCGAGAAATGCGAGGATTAGCGCAAACGAACCGAAAATGTCCAACGGGTTCCTCCGCCGTTCATTGCACTCACGGCCGGGAGTTGTTGCATTCGAGCGATCCTAAGTCTGGCCGCGCTGGGCTGCTTCGGGCGTCTGATTCGGTGTGGCCTCATATTTGGAAGCGCACTTGGCTTGTACCTGCTCGGCGTTAAACCGGCCGCTTGAATTCATGCGGCCCTCGACCAGTGCTTGCGCTCCGTCCTTGAAGGTGTCCGGGAGCGGGTCGCGGCCTATGTAGCTGATCGGCAGGCTCTTGCCCTGCTCTTCCAGGACGAAATCAACGCGGCCAGCAACATGCGCGATCGAGCCGGCGCGAACATTGCCGGAGACTCGCATGCGCTGGTCGAGCGCGGAGCCATGGAGCGTGCCCAGCTCTGAAATGGTGTGGTAGTAGCTCTTACTCTGGGTAAAACCCACGTAGGCAAGGGACACCAGTGTCACAACGATGATCCCTGAGCCGATCAGAAACTTTCTACAGGCTCTCATGCGGGCACTCCTGCCACCCAGACCGCCACCGAACGAATTCTAGCACAGCGGCTAAACACCCTCGAAAGTGTATTCATGACATATATTTGTGACGGGCCACTATAGAACTCCGGGACAGGCCTGTCCGCGCGAGTGAGATGCAGCGCTCTAGCGGCGAATGGCCAGCGAAAGTAAACAGGCCCAGGCGACTCGCAAGTGTTGAACTGCACGCTCTATAGCAGTGCCGCAAGGACCTTCTTAATGCGTTCACCGAAGGCCGTGCCAGCTTGTGCCTGCCGCTTGGGGTCGCCAAGGTAGGGGTCCGAGAAGGGGGCGCCATTGTTGAGCACCATGCGGTCGCCCCAGCCAACCAGGCCAAATAGACGGATCAACTCCTGCGTGGGAGGCGAAAGCGGCACGATATACGCGGGATTGTAAGAAGTCTGCACGCGCTTCATTACTGTGGGTGCGAGTCGACGAAGAGCCCCCTGCGGGTCGGGCTGATCCTCGAATGGACACTCCACGGCAGAGGATAGGAAAAAACCACGGCCCTGAAAGTCCTTCAACGCGGATTCCTCCCGCAGGTCTGGCCCGACCGAAATGCCCGCGGACTTTACCAGCTCATCAAAGTACATTCGCGAAGAGGCGGAGCGGGCAGAGCGATCCTTCGCGGCTTGATAAAAATAATCCTCCAAACGAGCGGGCGGAGCGCCGTCGAGCAGCAGAACTTTTATATGGACGGGGCGGTAGCGGGTGGCGAGTTCGAGGCGCTCGACGCGACGGCGGATATGGTCTTCATCCGTGCGCGCACCGCAAGCATCACAAACAGGCATCCAGGACCCTCCTGGGCAGCGATAGAACGAATGAGGATGGCACGGACTAGGATTCGCGTGCAAGCGGAGTAAGAAGCGATGACCTCTGCCAACAGATTTTACGGCTCAGCGTTTTCGCCGGCGGGAGCAGGCTCTTGACTGGCGACTGTCTGCGCGGCCTGGCCGAGTTTGGCACGGAGGCAGCCAATCAGCTCGGGGGCGAGATCGGAGATGCTCATGCCTTCCGAGACCAGGAATTTGCAGCTTAGAATCGGGCGCGCCTGATCATCATCCGAAAGCTGGCAGTTCACTTTGCAATACTGGCATTCCTGATTCCAGCAGAAACGGCCGTACGGGATAGTCTCCGGACTGATGAACTGAAAAGCGCGCAGCAGCGAGTTCTTCTCCGGGACGAGAAATGTCTTTCCCAAGATAGAGATTTCCACGAGTTTTTCATACGGCCGAAAGATATCCGTCATCAGTGAAGAGTCGCCCTCGGACATGTACGCAGTTCCCCTACCCCTGAAGCTAAAACAGCGCGAGGCTGGGGGCAACGAGAACAGGGTGGGAACGTGTTCAATGCTCTACTGGCGGAAGAGAAGCGAACAGGAATCGGGCGGGGGGAGTGAGCTTCGCCTGCTAGGCGAAAAACTGGCCCATGCGGCGGAATTTTTCGTAGCGTTGGTCCCTGAGTTCCTCGGGGCCTAGCACGGAAAGCTCGTCCAGCGCACGAACCAAGTAAGGCTCGAGCAATCTTGCGGCGGATTCGGGATCGAAGTGAGCGCCGCCTTCGGGTTCCGGCACGATTTCGTCCACCAGTTTCAGCTCGAGGAGGTCGCGGGCGGTGATTTTCAATGCTTCCGCCGCGGTTTCTGCCCTCGATGCGTCGCGCCACATGATGGAAGCGCAGCCTTCGGGCGAGATCACCGAGTACACTGAATTTTCGAGCATAAATACACGGTCGCCTATGGCAATCGCAAGCGCGCCGCCGGAGCCACCTTCGCCCGTGATCACGATAACGATGGGAACGGGTAGCCGAGACATTTCGCGTAAGTTGTAGGCGATGGCTTCCGCTTGCCCGCGCTCCTCCGCGCCGACGCCTGGGTAGGCGCCCGGCGTATCCACGAAGACAAAAATCGGACGGCCAAACTTCGCGGCGAGCTGCATGGCACGGAGCGCTTTGCGGTAGCCTTCGGGCTTGGCCTGGCCGAAATTTCGCGCGACGCGTTGCTTGATGTCGCGACCTTTTTGATTCCCGACGATCATCACAGGCCTGCCGTGGAAGAAGGCCATGCCAGTGATGAGGGCGCTATCGTCGGCGAAGTTGCGGTCGCCGTGGATTTCAGAAAACTTTTCGAAGAGCAAACGGATATAGTCATCCGTGTAAGGGCGCTGCGGATGGCGCGCGAGCTGCAGACGCTGCCAGGCTCCAAGATGCGTGTAGAACTCGCGCTTGAGTTCGTCCACTTCGAGTCGGATGCGGTCAATCTCAGCGGCCGTGTCGCCGGTGGGAGTAGAGAGGCGGGAGAGCTCTTCCACATCGCGTTCGAGCGCTGCGATCTCCTTCAAGCGCTGCTTTTCTTTTTGTCGAACTTCGCTGTCAATGTAAGCTCCGCCTGTTGCTCCTCCAACTTCAGGAGCGGATGCGTTTTCGCGGTTGCCCTGCCAACCGCGAGGTTGGGTTCCACCACTTCCATTGGACTTCAAGTCGGTGGCCATTCCCGGCGGGCCTGATCCGGTCGCTCGGGCCTTGCGCGCAGCCTTAATCTGTTTCAACTGTTTCGCGCGGGCACGCCGATCTCGCAAACGGTCGCGAAATCGATCACCCTTCTCATTCATTGGACCACCGCCACGGAATCCCTGCCACAAATTTCGCGGACCCGTTCCACTAGGTCAACGTCGGCTTGTACCGCACTGCCCGCTTCGAGTGTGGCTTCGGTGCCGTCGTCCTTTACAAGTTCGAAGGCCACGCGGCAGCGGCCGGGGCGGCGGGAAAAAAGATCCTGAAGGCGATCGAGTGCGCCAGTGTTGAGTGCATTCAGACCCACGCGCACGCGCAAAAGGCTAGGCGGGCGGTCTGTCACTTGGTCGAGCACTCGAGCGTCGGCCACGACGAGGCGCGTGCCCACGTCTTCTACCGCGACTCGAGCCTTCACCAGCAGCGGCGTGGCGGCTTTTAACAGCGGCTCAAGCTTCTGAAAGGCCTCGGGAAAAACGAGTGAATCGATAACCCCCGTGCGATCCTGCAAAGTAAGAATCGCCCAGCGCGCCCCTCGACGCGAACGCATCGGACGCGTTTGCACGATGATTCCAGCGACCACGATGTCTTCGCCATTTCTACGGCCCTCAATCGTCGAGAGCTCGACGGCCGCGAGATCCTTCAGCCGGCCGGCATACTTGTCGAGCGGGTGACCGGAAATGTAGAAGCCTAGCGTGGAGTATTCGGCAGCGAGCAGCTCATGTTCAGTCCACTCCTCCACGTCGGGGAGAACGTCGAGCTGCGAGGGCGCAGCGGGTGAGGAGCCGCCGAACAATCCGTGCTGGCCACTCTCGCGGGCGCGCTGCAATTTCTGGGCGCGATCCATTCCTCGATCTATTGCAGCCATCAACTGGGCACGATGAGCGCCCAACCCATCCATCGCGCCGGAACGCACCAGGCTTTCGATGACGCGCCTGTTCAACAGTCGCGCGTCCACGAACTCGCAAAACTCAAAAAGTGTAGTGAAACGGCCCAGCGACTCACGCGCCTGCAGAATCCCCTTCACTGTGTTCTCGCCTACATTCTTAATGGCGCGCAGACCAAAACGAATCTGGTCGCCGATGGGTGTGAAATCCACGTCGCTCGAATTCACATCCGGCGGAAGGACAGTGATTCCCATCCCGCGCGCTTCGTTGATGTACTTCACTACCTTCTCCGTGTTGCCGGTTTCCGAACTGAGCATGGCCGCCATAAACTCGACAGGAAAGTGCGTTTTCAAATAGGCCGTCTGGTAAGCCAGCAGCGCATAGGCGCAGGAATGCGATTTGTTGAAGCCGTAGCCCGCGAATTCTGCCATTAAATCGAAGATGCGCTCGGCTTTTTTCGCTGGGATCTTGCGGGCCAGACAGCCGGCAAGGAATTTCTCGCGCTGGGCGGCCATCTCTTCATGCTTCTTTTTGCCCATGGCGCGGCGAAGCAAATCGGCATCGCCTAGCGAGAAGCCCGCCAGGCGGTTGGCGATCTGCATCACTTGCTCTTGATACAGGATAACGCCCCAGGTCTCGGATAGCATTTCTTCAAGTTCCGGCAGGTCGTAGGCGACTTTCTTCTTGCCGTGTTTGCGCGCAATAAAATCGTCAATCATGCCCCCCTGAATCGGGCCGGGCCGGTAGAGAGCGTTGAGCGCAGTCAAATCTTCCAGGCGCGTGGGCTGATAACGGCGCAGGATATCGCGCATGCCATGAGACTCAAATTGGAAAATGCCGGTGGTGTCGGCGCGGGCGAACAATAAGTACGTAGGGGCATCGTCGAGCGCGAGGGTGGCGAGATCTATATCCATATTCCGATTCTGCCGGATCAAGCGCACGGCATCGTCGAGCACGGTAAGCGTCGTCAGGCCCAGGAAATCCATTTTCAGCAGGCCGATGCGCTCGAGTGCGTTCATGTCGTATTGCGTGGTGATTTCATCCTTGCTCGACTTGTAGAGCGGAACTATTTCGGTGAGCGGCCGCGGTGAGATGACCACACCCGCTGCGTGTGTGGAGGCGTGACGCGCGAGGCCCTCGAGCCGGAGCGCAACTTCCACCAGTTCCTTCACGCGCTCATCGGTCCTGCGCAGGGCGTCGAGTTGCGGCGATTGCCTCAGTGCGTCTTCGAGCTCGATATTGAGCGTGGTCGGGACCATCTTCGCGATCTTATCCACATCTCCGTAGGGCATGTCGAGCGCGCGGCCTACGTCCTTCAAGGCGGCCTTGGCCGCCATGGTGCCGAATGTGATGATTTGCGCGACGCTTTTTTCACCGTACTTTTGCCGCACATATTCGATCACCTCGCCACGGCGGCGCATGCAGAAGTCGATGTCAATGTCGGGCATGGAGATGCGCTCGGGATTCAAGAAGCGCTCGAAGAGCAAATCATATTGGAGCGGATCAACGTCGGTGATGCGCAGCGCGTAGCTGACCAAACTTCCCGCTGCTGAGCCTCGCCCGGGACCTACGGGCACGCCCTGCGCGCGTGCGTAATGAATGAAATCCCACACGATAAGGAAGTAGCCTGCGAAGCGCATCTTCTGGATCATCGCAATTTCGTCGGAGAGGCGGCGCTCGTAATCAGGGACGGAGTGCCGCAGGCGGCCCTCCTTTGAGAGGCGCCAAAGAACGGCGGCGCGCGATTCGAATCCTTCGCGGGCAACCTTTTCAAAATAAGAATCGGTCGAGTGGCCTTCCGGCACTTTAAATTCCGGGAAAGGATTGCTGACGCGCTGGATTTTTACATTGCAGCGGTCTGCAATCGCAACAGTCCGCTCAAGAGCATCGGGAAGCTCCCCAAACACCTCGGCCATCTCTACTGCGGTCTTGAAATAGAATTGGTCAGTGGCAAATTTCATGCGCGAGCTGTCGCTCATGGTCTTACCGGTCTGAATGCAGAGAAGGACTTCCTGCGCGTGCGAGTCTGCACGTGTGAGGTAATGACAATCATTCGTTGCCACGAGCGGGATACCGGTATCGCGCGAGAGCCGCACCAACGCTCGATTGATGCGCTGCTCGACTTCGAGGCCTTGATCCTGCACCTCGAGAAAGAAATTCCCTTTGCCAAAAATATCACGCAAGCGGTAGGCGTTAGCCCGCGCCTGGTCATATTTGTCCGCAAGCAGCGCGTCGGCCACTTCCCCGCGAAGGCAGGCAGAGAGGGCGATCAGGCCTTTGCTGTGCTCGGCCAGTAGTTCGTGGTCCACGCGTGGCTTGTAATAGAAACCGTCGAGAAACCCTGTGGATACAAGCTGAATCAAATTCTTGTAGCCCTCTTCGTTTTCGGCGAGGAGGACCAGGTGATTCGAGCGCTCTGCTTCGCTGCCGCGATTCTTGTGATTGTCGGGCGCTACGTACACTTCACAGCCGATGATGGGCTTGACGCCATGAGTCATCGCCTGATGATAGAAATTAGCAGCGGCGAATAAATTTCCGTGATCCGTGACGGCCACAGCAGGCATTCCACGGCGCGCCGCTTCGGCGGTCAGTTCACCGATTTCGCAAGCACCGTCGAGAAGAGAGTAGTCCGTGTGTAGATGGAGGTGAACAAAGTTCGGAGCGGACATGCCAAGTCATTCTAAACCAGCTTTAGAGAATCGGCCATCGGCATTACTGAGTGGACTGGCGCCGGAAACTGAAGATAACCACGAGAGTGGAGTAGAAGCCGGAGCATACGCACAGCCTAACGGCGGCCGGATTTCTTTGCTGCACGCGCCTTCGGTTTGCCCCGGGCAGCGCGCGGATTCGACTTTTTGGCCGGCCGGGCTTGTTTGGTGCGCTCCGCAGCCTCGGCGTGCTTCTCCTTAGCTCTAGCGCCAATCGCAGCAGCGGCATGGGATGCCGTCGGGCCCGACGCAGCTTCTTTTTGGGACGGGCCTTTGGGGGGCAAAGCGACCGGGGCTGGAGCGGCGGAGGCTGCCGCGCGAGCTTTGCCCTTCTCATGCGGCTTCTCTTCCGCAGGTGCACCACCCTTGCCCTTGCGTACCTTCTTCTCTTTCTCCGGCTTCTTCTTCGGCTCTTCCTTGATACCCGCGAGTTGGCGAAGAATCTTTGCGCGGCTTTCGGGGTCGCGCCCCTTGCCACGGAGCTGCATCTCGAAGAACTGTTCGAGGATCTTGTCGAACTTTGGCCCGCGCGCGATGCCCAACGCGTCCAGCTCACCGGCTGGAAGCGCCAGGCGCAGCGGCCGCCATTTCTGAACGTAGTTTCGCAGCTTCGAGACGGCGCGCGGATTCGGCAGCTCCACTTCAATGAACACCAGCATCTCGGCAGGTAAGGAGGACACGTAGAAATAAGCGTCCTTGGGCGCATCGGTTTTGCGGCTCTTGAGCACCTTTACGATTTTCTGAGCTTCCGGCACAAGATGCGCGACGGCTTCCACTTCCGCTGCGCGAAACTCCATGTTGCGCATCGCGGCGGCAGCTTCGCGGGATTTCAGGCGCGAGAGCGTGTAGTAGGTCACGGGCACTTGGAGCCGTGGCCGCAAGCCTGCTCCCACATAGTTGGCGCGAACACGCGCCATTTTGTTCAAGAGGTCGTAATCCGGTTTGCGGCGCTGCAATTGGGGGTGAATCGTGGCCAAGAGTCCGCGTGCTTCCCACTGCTTTAGGGTGGCGACAGGATTGTCTTCGCGCGAGAGCGAGCGAACTTCGTGGCCTACGTCCGCGCCGTCGAGCTTCTCATTCAGGCCGCGCTCGATTGCCAGTTCGAACCATTCCTGCGTGCGCGATTCCATCTTGAAACCCATGCGAGCGCAATAGCGCAAGATGCGCAGCAGACGGACGGGCTGATTGGTGAACGCGTGGATGGAAAGCGCGCGCACTTCTTGCTTCTCGAGGTCGGCTAAACCGTTGGTCGGATCGAGCAGCAGGCCGCGCGACTGCGCGTTCAGCGAGATGGCGATGGCGTTGATGGCGAAGTCGCGCCGGCGCAGATCTTCCATGACGCTCGAGAAGCGATATTCAGGTTTTGCCCCGGGACGGTCATACACATCCTCGCGGGCGCCGGAAATCGAGCCGTCCACATCGCCGGCAAAAATCATTTCGTGATGGCGGATACGCTCACTTTCCCAGACCACGCGTGCGCCGCCTTTTTCGAGTTCGCGGACCATGCGAACGGGATTGCCCTCGACGGTGAAATCGAGATCGCGAATCGGCATACCGGATATGAGGTCGCGGACGGCTCCCCCGGTGAGATAAACATTCACATCCTGCACGCGGGAGAGTTCCTGCACGCGCTCGAGCACAGCTCGTTGCTCCGGGGAGAGCCGGCTTTCCAGCAAGTACATGTAATCGGGCATGAGCTTTCTGCCTCCTCAAATTGCCGCGCAAGCCATATCAGGCGCGCGGGTGGTGCGCCTTGTACACCTGTTTCAACCGTTCCTCAACCACATGGGTATAGATCTGGGTGGTGGAAATGTCCGCGTGACCCAGCATCATCTGGACGGAGCGCAGATCGGCGCCGTGATCGAGCAGATGGGTGGCGAAGCTGTGCCGCAGCATGTGTGGCTTAAGAGTTTTTCCCAACCCGGCTTTGCGGCCGTAGGTGCCTAACGCCTTCCAGAAAGTAATGCGGTCCACTTTGTTCGCGCGGGTGTTGATAAAAAGATACTGAGAAGTACCCTTACCAAGAATTTGCGGCCGCGATTTGCGGAGATATTCTTCCACGACGGCAAGGGCGCGCCGGCCGATGGGTACCAGCCGCTCCTTGTTTCCCTTCCCTACACAGCGCAGGCAGCCGCTCTCCATTTGCACATCCGCAAGACGCAAGCCGCACAGCTCAGAGACACGCAGGCCGGTTGAATACATGAGCTCGATCATGGCTCGATCGCGCAGACCCCTCGCGTCAGAAACATCGGGTTGCGCGAGGAGCTTATCTACCTCTTCCAGCGACAGAAAATCCGGAAGTCCCTGGCGGAATTTTGGGGACTCGATATTCGCGGCGGGATCTTCTTTCACCTCGCCTTCGAGCAACAGAAAGCGGAAAAAATGGCGAATGGTTGCAAGGTGGCGGGCCACCGAGCGGCTGTCGAGCCCCTTGCGATAGAGGGTGCTTAGAAAATCCACCACATCGCCGCGAGAAACATGCTGGACCTTCAGATCCCGCTTGGCCGCGAAAGCGGAGAATTTCCCCATGTCCCGGCGATAGGCGTGAATCGTATTCTCCGAGAGGCCCTTCTCGATACGCAGATAATTCAGATATGTGCGAACCTGCGATTCCATCTCAACGCTCCCAACTAATGGAAGACAATCTGGCCCCGGATTTATTCCCCACACAACTTCGCAGCCTTTGTCTCGATACCAGGTCCCCGCCGCTGGAACCGCGCGCGAAAGCCAGAACGCCTAAAATTCAGCGCCCGAGGCGGGGAATGGGGCGCGCTCACGACGGCGCCACAGCGACAGAAGCTCCGAGAGTTCCTCGCAATGAAGCAGTCTTGCCAGACCGAAATAAATCGTGGTCGAACCCAGGATCATGGCTGCCAGCAGGCTTACCTGGCTGAGAAAACGCTGCGATGCGGCAAAGCCCGAGAACCTGAGTGCGGCGTAGCACGCGACTGCCATTGCCAGCGCGCAGAGAGTCATTTTGCCAACGGCTGCAACTATCCCGCGCGAGCCGAGCGCCCCGTGCCGTTTGCGAAAAATCACGAACAACGCGGTGAAATTGAAATAGGCGGCGATTGTGCTGGCCAGTGCTGGACTGCCGTTCAAGAAATAGCGGAAGAAGAAAAACAGGAAAATCACATTGAGCCCCAGATTTAAAACTAGCGACCACGCTCCGACTCGCGCGGGCGTCATGGTGTCGTGGGTCGAATAATACATCGGGGTGATTAGCTTGATTACCGCAAACGCCGGCAGTCCCAGCGAGTAGTAGAAAAGCGCTCGCACCGTCAGCGCGGTAGATTCGGCGACGAAAGCTCCGTGCTGGAACAACACTTGAACAATTGGCTGACGCAGCAGAATCAGTCCCACTGCTGCCGGGATGGCGATGAATGAAACGATGCGCACAGAGAATCCAAAGGTGTGCTTCATCTCCTCCATCTTCCCTTCCGCCACTTGATGCGACATCGTCGGCAGCAGTGCTGTGGACATAGCGATGGCGTACGTTCCCAGGACGAGCTGCATAATACGGTCGGCCACGTAGAGAGAAGCAACGCTCCCCGATGGCATCAGCGAAGAAGCCGAGAAAATCGTGTCCACGTACTGATTGATTTGATACACGCTCATCCCAAAGAACGCCGGACCCAACAGACGTCCGACTTTCCGGACTCCTGGGTCGCTGCCCGAAAGCTCGAAGCCAAATCGCATCCCCAGGCGTGCAAGCGCGGGGATATGCATGGCTAATTGCACCATGCTGCCGAGCAGAAATCCAATTGCCAGTGCCACAGCTGGAGAGCGATACGCCGGCGGTGCCATCCGCATCACCGGCCGGTAAACCACCCCGAACGAAAACAGGATGAAGACCAGGTTCAGAAAAATCGGCGTCGAAGCAGGCAGGACAAATATGCGGAAGCAGTGCAGAATCGCCGCGGCCAGCGCCGCCAGCCCGACGAAAAACACGGCCGGGAAAATGATACGGTTCAGAAAAACGGCGAGGTCCCAGCGGGAGCGGTCCGCCGCGAATACTGTGTAAATGGCGATCACTTGCCGTGAGAAGACGGTACCCAGCAGCGCCAGCACGCCCAACACGACCGCCAGGTCCCAGAACGCCTTCCTTGCGAACTCCCAGGCCTTTTCCCGGGGCTTGTCCCCGAGGTAGCCCGAAAACACCGGGATGAAGGCGGCCCCCATCGAGCCTTCCCCGGTCATCCTGCGAATCAGATTCGGTATCCGAAGGGCGAGGACGAAGGAATCGGCGGCGGGCGAGGTCCCGAGGAGGAGGGCTACCCGTTGATCGCGTAAGTATCCGCAAATCCGGCTGATAACGGTAACTAGGGCTATGGCGGAGGCCGACTTTAGAATCTGCCGTTTGACGGTCAATCGGCTGATGCTCCGGTGCTAACCCTTTAAGCACCAATAAGTTGACAAAAAACCGCGTAAGGATAACATAACTCCTGGGGGCATAGCAACATCCCACCCAAAAGGGCCTTCAGCCAGTGAAAAGCGGGTCGCCATCCTCGACACACAAGAAGGTTGTAGTCCTTCTCCTGGACGGCAAGGCCGTCAAGGGATATGTGAATGCAGCAACCCTGGGACGGGCTGAGTCGATTGAATTGCTGACCCCAGAGGGCGAGCGCAAATCCATGGCCCTGGACGATGTAAAGTCCGTTTACTTCGTCCGTGAATTCCTCGAGCCATTCGAGCCCGAGCGCAAGACCTTCCTCAGTCGGCCAAAACTGGACGGCCTCTGGGTCCGGCTGCGTTTCCGTGACGACGAAGTGATAGAGGGCATCGTGTCAAACGACCTACTCGACATGCTCGACACCGGCGTACAATTGACGCCGCCAGATCTCCACGGGAATAGCCTGCGCCTGTTCATACCCCGTACTGCCCTGGAAGAAATGAAAGTTCTTGGTGTGGTTGGCGTGGCGCGACGGACTGGCCGCGAAGCGAGCACAGCACGAGCGATTGCCGCGGCACAACCAAAATTGTTCAGCGAATAGTTCCCTTCTGGAATTCGGACGTCCCGCCCCCTGGCTGTTCTACGGATAACCTCGGTCGTGCAGGCAAGCGGAATTGTTGTACATTGGCTGGGCCGCACCTTCGGCAGCCAGGAGACCTAGTCATGAAGCTTGGGCAGATTGCGGAAGAGTTGGGATGCACGATGGAAGGCGACGCTAGTGTCGAAATCACGGGAGTCGCGGCAATCGAAGAGGCGAAAAAGGGAGAGCTAACCTTCCTCGCTGATCGGAAGTACCGCGGCGCGCTCGACAAATCGCCCGCGTCGGCTGTGATCGTCGCGAAAGAGGCCGCGCCGTCACACATGGCGGCGCTGCGTTCGACGAATCCCCGGCTCGACTTCGCGCGCGCGATTGAAATATTTCATCCTCCGCCACATTTTCCCGCGGGCATTCACACAACCGCTGTGGTCGCCGCATCGGCAAGAATTGGAGTGGGAGCGCACATCGGCCCGCACTGTTTTGTGGATGAAAATGTCGAGATAGGCCGAAATGCGGTGCTGCACAGCTTCGTCGCTATTTATCACGGCACGCACATTGGCGACGATTTCTTCGCACACTCACACGTGAGCGTGCGCGAAGGCAGCCGCATCGGAAATCGTGTGCTGCTGCAGAATGGAGTCGTATTGGGAAGCGATGGATTCGGATTCGAAAAGCAGACGGATGGCAGGTGGTACAAGATTCGCCAAGCCGGAATTGTGGTGATCGAGGACGACGTTGAAATCCAAGCCCAAAGCGCGATCGACCGAGCGACTATCGGTGAGACGCGCATTGGCCGCGGGACAAAAATTGATAACCTCGTGCAGGTCGGTCACTCATGCAAAATCGGCGAGGATACGCTGCTGTGCGGCCAGGCAGGACTGGCGGGGACTACGCGCGTTGGCAATCGATGCATCCTCGCGGGACAGACTGCATCCGCGGGACATTTGACGATTGGCGATGGCGCGGTGCTCACGGCACGGACCGCGGTTGGCGAAGATGTTCCTGCTGGCGCCATTTATTCAGGCGCGCCTGCGTTTGACAATTTCGCATGGCGGAAATCGGTGGCCGTGTTCAACCGACTGCCGGAATTGCAGAAGGAAGTGCGCCACTTGCGTGAAGAGGTAGCGCGGTTGAAGGAGAAAAGCACCTAGAGGCTCACGATTTCCCCGCTCGAAATGGCCGCTGTTCTTCCGGCAACCCAGCGGCGACAAGAGCTTCCACGCGCGCAAGTAATTCACCGCGCCGGTCCATCGTATATTCGGAAGCATTCACTGCCGGACCAAAGCGGACAACTACCTCTCCCGCATGCAAGGTCCAATCTCCCTTACGCATCAATTTCTGTGCCCCGGCGATGGAAACGGGAACCACAGGGACGCCCGCCTCGATCGCCATGACAAAGGCCCCTTTTTTGAACGCAAGCAGGCGGCCGTCGCGGCTGCGCGTGCCTTCGGGATAAACCGCGAATGACAATCCTTCCATCAGGCACCGCACTGCGAGATCCACGCTCGAAGCTGCCGCTTCCCTGTCCTCGCGGTCCACGGGTATCAGTCTTGCCATACGCATGGCTTTCGAAAGAATCGGAATGCGAAAGACTTCCTTCTTCGCCAGCAGCGACACCCGCCTCGGAATCGCAGGGACAAACGCAAGCGGGTCGATGTTGGAGACATGATTGGCAGCAAAGATACACACTCCGGCCGGAATATTCTCCAGCCCCTCCACGTGGACGCCGATGCCTGCGAGGCGCAATCCGAAGCGGACACCATTCATCGTCAGCCGATACATGAAATCCACGCTTCCGGTCAGAAGACTCCAGAAAATCAGCCAGGGCATCACCAGCAGCAGAGCGAGAGCGTAGAAAAGGACGACGATGATGGTGCGGATCATCTGGAGAACAAGCTGAAAGCGGAGAGGCGAGAGTCGAAAGCAAAGAACTGCTCAGGCAGTGCTCGCATGTCAATCGGTCGTGCCTTGGAGGATGCCGTCGCGGATGTGGCGCTGCATTTCGGATGGGTGTGTCGCCTCCAGGATCGAACACCGATGATCGCTGTGCGCGCCTAAGGCGAAGGTAAACTCTTTGTCCACCCCATCGCGGCGCACGTGCAGATTCACTTTTTGACCTGGAGACTGTTCGGCAAGCCAGCGGGTAAATCTTCGGGGGAAGGCTTCACCATTTAATTCCACCAGCACGTCTCCCTCTTTCACACCCGCAGTTTCCGCGGCGCTGCCGGACTCCATCACAGCGACCACCATTCCATTCAGCGTCCGGGTTGGCCAGAACCCATAGTCGGCGATATCTTTTGATTCAATCCTCAAGTCGAACCCGCCCGCGCGGAAAAATTCCTGGTATGGTATGGAATCTACGCCTGAAACATATTTTTCGAAAAAGCTCTGGAAGCTTGTTCCTGCGACCTCCTCGACGGCAGACCGGATGCCTGTGCTGTCGTCGTAGAATTTCCCCTGGCGCGCGTATTTTTCGTTCATCAAGCGAAAAACATCGTCGAGTGATTTCTTGTTTTCAGTGGCAGCGCGGATGGCGAGGTCCAGTAGGACGCCCAGAATCTGGCCTTTGTTGTAGTACCACACGCTGCGGTCCGGCCGGTTGTAAAAATCGTATTTCTCATACCATACATCCATGCTCGATTCTTCCGCGCTCTGCCACAGACGCGCCGGCCGCCCCTCTAGTTCGCAGACTTGCTCGCCAAGATCCCCCAGGAAGGTCTCTTTCGACCATAGGCCGGTGCGCGCAAGTGTGTAATTCTGATAGGTATTCGTGACGCCCTCGGCGAACCACAGCGCGCGCGTGTACTGCTCCTTGGTGTAATCCTTCGGCTCGAGCGCCTGCGGACGAATGCGCTTCACGTTCCAGACATGAAAGAATTCGTGCGAGGCCACGAAAATGGCGGAATCGAGCGAGCTCGTGGCAATGGCGGTCGAGTTCATATGCTCCATACCGCCGCCCATGCCAACTTCGGAATATGGGCCGATATGCAAAATGAATGTGAATTCCTTGAACGGAGGTCCGCCCATCAATTGTAATTGGTAGGCGGTGATTTTCTTCAGTGCGCCTTCGAGCACGCCTCTCCTGTAGCTGCGCGAGTCCACGACCGCACGAATAAGTGCGCCGCCGCTATTGAATTCGAATTCCTCGAATTTACCCGCTTCCACAGGCGCGTCTACAAGCTCATCATAGGTTGGCGCCGTGAATGAATTCGGCATGGATCCTGGCGTGAGCGCCGCCGCTGTTTTCCAGTCAGCGGGCAGGTCACTGAAAGACACAGCGACGTCCTGCGCTCGGTGGCTTGGCACGTACATCAGGACTTCGGCCAAATTCAGGAACGCATGATGAGCATTCAGTTGCGAACTGAAGGGTCCGCCATCGTCCCATTCAATCGTGTAAGTGATGGTCGCACTACCCGCGCTGCAGGACGAAAGCAAGATTCTCCAGGTCTGCTTGTCGATAAGTCGAATTTTGAGGGGCGCCGCCTCGGGCGCCGGGCTCGTAGCACGGACATCGCGCACACGATGGGAAAAGTCGCGGATTTGATACAAGGCGTCCCAAGCAGGCAAAGCGGTCATGATTCCATCTTCACCATCCTGCGCATCTACTTGCATTGAAATATGAAGAATGTGTTGCTCCGGGTGAGCAAACGAAACCTGATATCGAATGGTGGCGGAAACAGGTCGGCCGCCAATAACGAATGTGAGCAAAACGGCCGCACCGCTCAGGCGAAGAATCCGTCGCGAACTTGTACGGCTCAACGCCGAGCCCCAGAGAGAGACTTCAATTTTTCAAGAAGCTTCGCAGACAAACCATCGAAACTGCCATTGGACATCACCATCACGAGGTCTCCCTGCTTGGCATTCTCGGTAAGGTAATCCGCGATTTCGACCGAGGAATCGAACGCCTTAGCCGGGCAATCGCGCTTGCGGAGTGATTCGGCGATCCCATCGGGCGAAAGGCGGTCCTCTTCCCCCAGCAGTTGCGCCCGGCTGACGGGCCCGATCACCACGGAATCGGCGATGGCCAGCGCGTCGGGCAATACATCCTGAAATATTTTGCGGCGCATGGTGTTCGAGCGCGGTTCGATGGCGGCCCAAATCTTGCGCCCGGGCCATCGCGTGCGTGTCGCCTCAAGAGTCACGCGAATCGCTGTGGGATGATGCGCAAAGTCTTCCACCACCAGTACGCCTGCCGCTTCACCCTTCACCTCCATGCGGCGGCGCACGCCCTGAAATGTGGCCAGCGCACCCTCGATGGCTTCGCATCCGACGCCCCGCCCGTAACCGAGAGCGATAGCCGCCAGCGCGTCGAGCACATTGTGGCGGCCGGCGACAGGCATGCGAATCCGGCTCACCTCTTTTCCTCGATATATGACGCGGAATTCCGTGGCGTTGTCTTGCCAGAGAAGGTCGCCCGCACACCAATCGCAATCAGGTGTGAGCCCGAAAGTTTCGACGGGACAGAAAGCCTTCGCGACGGTCTCTCTCAGCTCAGGGCTCTCGCCCCAGATGAGAATCCGGCCACGGCGCGGCACTAGATTCACCAGCCTTCGGAATTGGAGCGCAATCGAGGCAAGGTCGGGATAGATGTCCGCATGATCGTATTCGAGCGAAGTCAGTATCAATTCATCCGGATGGTAATGGAGAAACTTAGGGCCACGATCGAAAAAGGCCGTCTCATATTCGTCGCCTTCGATGATGAACTCTTCCCCGCCGCCCAGCCCATAGCTGCGATCGTTGAAATTAGGAACCACGCCGCCAATCAGAAAATTCGGCCGCCGCGCGGCCACCTGGAAAATCCAGGCGAGCATCGCGGTAGTGGTGGTCTTGCCATGGGTGCCGGCCACCACAATCGAGGTGCGACCGCTAATGAAGTAGTCCTCCAGAAGCTGCGGCATCGAGCAATACGGAATTTTTTCGTCGAGAATGAATTCCAGTTCGGGATTTCCACGGGCGATCACATTCCCGATCACTGCCAGATCCGGAGCGGGCTTCAGATTATCTTCACGGAAGCTCTCATTCCAACCGATGCCGAGCGCATCCAGCAGCGTAGAAGCGGGCGGATACACGCCAAGGTCGGACCCGGTGACATGGAATCCCCGTTCCTTCAGCATTCCCGCTACCGGCGCCATCGCGGCCCCGGCAATGCCGAGCAGGTGGATGTGTTCCGTTGTTCTCTGCGTCCGCGATGAAGTCAGATTTTTCCTCTCATCCAAATGACCCTCGGGCTTCCCGCGCCATTCACCCGGGAGGGCGGCGTCAGGTGCACGCCGGCTCAAGAATCTCGAGCTTCGCGTTCCCATCCGCTGAAAGACGCGCCAACACCCCAACCGGTAGCGTCAACATGGGCCGAGCAGTGTGTCCCACAGGCGCTCCACAGACGACGGGAATTCCAAGCGGTCCCAGGATTCTCCGCGCAACATCCTTAACTGTCTCTGTCCCGACAGGCGCCTCGCTCTCTGGAAATTCTCCAAGAATGACGCCAGAGGCGGCTCGAAATTTTCCGGCCTGCTTCAAATGAATCAACGCGCGGTCCACTTGCCACGGCTTCATACCTCGGTCCTCCAGAATCAAAATGGCACCCTGCGTGTCGAGCTCCCAGGGGGTGCCGAGCGACGTTTCGACCATGGTCAGGCAGCCCCCTAAAAGGGTCCCCTCTGCGACTCCCGGCGCGATTGCGTGGCCCTTGAGATCCATGGCCCAGCCCCGCTTCGTCTCAGTGACCGCGCGCATCAAGCTTTCACGGTCGTAACCCGCAGGAGTCTCGGCGCCCTTGTCGAGTCCGGCAGCCACCATAGGCCCATAGAACGTGACCCAGCGAAACTTCTGCCACAGAAAAATCTGCAGCGAGGTGAGATCGCTGTAGCCGACGAAAAGTTTTGGCGACGTAAGCGCGATGCTCAGTCCTTCGAGCAAATAGTTGGAGCCGTAGCCGCCCCGCGAGCAAATGATCGCGCGCGTAGAGGGCTCAGCGAATGCCGCTTTGAGAGCAGCGACTCGGACGGGGCCAGAACCAGCGAAGAAGCCCTCGCGCGCGAGTACGCTTGCACGCTCAAATCTTGGTTCGTACCCGAGCCGTGCCAGTTCGTCACATCCTTTCTGCAGCCGCAGTTCGTCAATCGGGCTGGCAAGGGAAAGAATGCGGACTGAATCGCCGGGGCGAAGCGCGGGTGGCTTGAGGGGTGCGGGCATGTGGCCTCAGCGAGAATAAGGAATTTTCGCGGGAGAGTCCAGAAGGTGAACAGGCTGTGATGCCGCAACTGCAACTTCAAAGCAAGACTACAGCCCTACTGGACAGGGGTCGCAGTGAGGAAGACGTCGCCCTGACCGCTCACACGAGTGTCGAGATTAGGCGCAACGACTGAATAGAACGCCGCGTGGCGGCCGTCCGCAGTCAGGGGGACCGGCGCAACTCTATCCAAGGTCAGGGGCGCCGATTGTTGACCTGCCGCCTGACCAGAAACTAAGGACGCTCCAGGTGTGCAGATCGTCGCAGCACCAAAACAGGTATCGTAAATAGACAGGAAGCCCGCCCCGGTCAAGGTCGGACCGGCTATCGCACCGCTGACCACAAAACTTATAAATCGGCCGGTCGGGCTGATCGAAGGCGCAAGAGTCTGGGAGTTGCTTGTCGCAGACAGGCTTTGGCTGTAAATGAGAGTTGTAGATGGGATACATCCATCCGGGGCTGTCGGTCCAAGGCAAGTGTCGCGCAAAAAGAGATTCCGCGGCGCGACGATCTGGCTCGCGCTGCTGGCCGAGCCTTGCGATTCGAAGACCACAAATCTGGCGTCGGCGCTCAGTGATGCTGACGAATTCAACCCTTCAATCGGGGTCCCACCGGGTGCCACTGAGATTCTGACTGTCGAAGGGGCACAGGCTGCCGGTACTTCAGTCCCGAGGCAAATATCGCGCAAAAAGATTTGCGTGCCCTGGCCGTCAATTGTTGACCCGGCCGCCGCCTTCGTCCGAAAAGCAATGTATCGCCCAGTGCTCGAGATTTTTAGCTGCGATGGCTGGCCGCCATCCGCGACGTCGAAACGAGCCAGGACAACTGGAATCATCTCTGGGACGCATGCAACGCTTGCTGTAGGACCTGCACAACTGTCGTGCACGTAAACAAGGCCTTGATTTACCAACTTGCCCGGGACCCGGCCAGCCACCACCGAGGCAAAGGCGGCATACCGCCCGTCAGCGCTCAACGACGCAGGATCGTCAAAATGCCGCGGGTCATTTACGCCACGCTCCAATAATTCGGTGTGAGGAGCGCAACCTGCAGGAACATTCGCTCCCGTGCACAAATCGCGCACGAAGAGGCTGATATTTGAACCTCCGTCCATCGCCGTGCCGCCTACTCCAATATTCTGGGGCGATCCGGCAACGAGATTCGTCGCATACGAAGCAAAAGCCACAAACCGGCCGTCGCCGCTCACCGCCACCTGGTCAGAGGCACGCGCGTTCGGCGCGCTGCCATCCGGGGCAAGGTCAACGGCGACTGTGTGTGCCGTGCATTTTGTCGCACCAAGGCAGGTATCGCGGAGAAATATGTTCCCCGAACCGCCGCGCGAGACCAGATTTCTTGCTTCGGAATAGAAAGCAACATATCGGCCATCCGTACCCATGGCAGGCGCTGCGCTCGCTCCATCCGCGGGGCCGCCCGCTGCATTTACTGAAACCACTTGCGGCGCAGATGCATTAGCAGCATTCCCTGAACTAATTGCGAAATCAACGGTGACCGAAGATGCGATAGCGCCTCCAGGCAATGGATTGTCCACGGACACGGTTGCGAATCCGGCAAGGGCGAGGTCCGTGGTCGTAAGGTCCGTCGTCAGCGCTGTGGGGGTGACCGAAGTTGGCTGCCGGAACGTGCCGTTAAACCGGACGATGGACCCAGCCACAAAGTTAGTGCCATTCACCGTGAGTGTGAAGGGGCCTTTCGTTCCTGCCTTCGCGCTCGAAGGGCTCAATGAAATATTCATCGGCGCGCCGTTCTGCACTGGATTGATGGTGAACGACACACCAGTCGAGGTTCCACCTCCTGGCGGGGGATTCACCACCGATATCAGACCAACGGACGGGTTCGCTACATCGGCAGCAAGGATTGTGATGGTCAGTCGGCCGGTCGTGGTATTGAAAATGGTCGTGCGCGCCGACCCATTCCATAACGCCATAGTCAGCGGCTGGTTAAGAAACCCCTGTCCCGTGAGGGTCACATTGAACATCTGGCTCCCCGCTGTGACGCTGTCGGGGAAAATGGCAGTGATGATGGGCGTGGGATTCGGTCCCATGCCGCCGCCGCTGCAACTACTCAGCAGCGCGGCAAGCGCCACCAAGGATATAAGCAGACCCCGCCCGAAGCGTTTCAACACCAGCCTCCCAATCCTGTCGCAGAGATCCTGATACCACCTGCCGCCGACAACCGCATGCGGGGAACGTCCGGAAAAAGAGTGTCGCCTGAAAATCCCCGTGCCAAACCAGCAAGAATTGATAGCATCCCTGCGCCAAACCCGTCAACTCGGATTCAGAGACGCCGTGAAGGGTTGTTCCAATTCGAGGTGGCAGAGATGGCGAGACCCGCAGTGCGTGACTGCTACACTCAGATGGAGCTGACCGCCCGGGCTGGCCGGACTTCAGTCTGCACATTCAGAGCCCCCAGCCGTCTGATCATTTCGCGCTCCTCCGGTTGCGTAACTTCCGCGTCAAACTCAATCAGAAAGCCTCTTTCGATTTTGTACGCTTGCCAGTGGTGCGGCTTGATGGACATATCATCGGCGATCAACCGCACGCGCTCCTCCAGGCTCCCGGCCTCCGCTGTGATGATCCGAAAGTTCGTCATCCGTGCATGCAATCCTAGCCTTTGTTCAAGGTCTCCCAGCAGCACCAGGCAACCGAGCAGCAGCAAGGAGGCGAAAATTGAAGTGACAATCAGGCCTGAGCCGACCGCCATTCCGATGCTCGCCACCATGAAAATCGTCGCCGCGCTGGTGATTCCGATGATGGCTCCGCGCATTCGGATCACCACGCCCGCACCGATGAAACCGATACCGGGAATAATCTGCGCAGCGATTCTTGTAGGATCGCCGGCACCGAAGGCCTGCACGGATTCTGTCGAGATGATGGTGAACAGCGCAGCTCCCAGGCAAATCAGCATGTTGGTGCGCAGGCCCGCGGGCTTATGGCTCAATTCGCGCTCCAGGCCAACAAGGCCGCCCAGCACCGCGGCAAGCATCAATCTGCCGATGATGTAGAGGTTTAGGTCGTACAGCATGGCACCCCCTGTGCCTTGCTCCGCCGGCGCAGCAGTCCCGCGAGGCATGCGCTGAATTCTACATCGGAAAGTGATTTAAAGCTGGAACGAGGTGAGTTGCGAGAATCGCCGGGCGCGCGCGCGGATTTCCCCGCTCGTGAGGTGCGTCAGTCGCTCAACCCCGAAGCGTTCGACGGCGAAGCTGCCCAGCACGGATCCATAAACCATGGCTCGCCGGAGTGAGCTTGGATTGATCCGGCCCGCGGCAGCGAGTGCACCCATAAACCCGCCGGCAAAGCTGTCGCCCGCACCCGTCGGATCGTGAACCTCCTCGAGCGGGTATCCAGGGACGGAGAACAGAAATTTCTCGTGCACCATCAAGGCGCCATGCTCCCCGCGCTTGATCACTAGCGTTCGCGGTCCCATCTTGAAGATGTGCTTTGCCGCACGCATCAGGTTGTGCTCGCCGGTCAGTTGTCGTGTTTCATCATCATTGATCATCAGAATTTGCGTGTGCTTCAGCGCCTTGCGTAATTCCGCGGGGGTGCGCTCGATCCAATAGTTCATGGTATCCAGTCCGACGACTTTCGGTTTGCCGTTTACCTGCTGCAGCACGGAACGCTGCAGCGTTGGGTCAATATTTCCAAGGAAAATGAACGACGAGTCGCAATACGCGCTAGGCAGCGTAGGACGAAAATTCGCGAAAACGTTTAGCTCGGTAGCTAACGTCGTGCGCTCGTTCAAGTTCTGGCTGTAGCGCCCTGCCCAGAAAAACGTCTTGCCGGCCGCATGCTCGACGCCAGTAAGATCAATCCGTCGGCGCCGAAACACGGCCTCGTCCTTGGCCGTAAAATCATCACCGACGACAGCAACGATTCGCACAGGAGCGAAGTGGCTGGCAGCCAGTGCAAAATAACTGGCAGCGCCGCCCAGCGTCCTATCCACCTTCCCGAATGGGGTCTCAATCGCGTCGAAGGCCACCGAACCTACAACCAGCAGGGACATGAAGCTCCTGTTCAGGAAATATATTTACCGATTATGGCTGCAAGCCGCTTCTTCGATGCCGCAGGAATCACCTTGCGGTCAGTGACGATGGCGTGCGCCAGCGCCACGCCGCACTTGCATTCGCGTCCTTCGGGAAGTGAACGAACCAACTCGCGAATCGCCCGCTGCACGTTCTCAGTGTTCTTGCTCAGATTAGCCATGATCTCGCTCAGCGTCACGGCATCATGTTGTGGGTGCCAGCAATCGTAATCGGTAATCATCGAAATCGTCGCGTAACAAAGCTCGGCTTCGCGCGCGAGTTTTGCCTCAGTGAGATTGGTCATCCCGATCACATCGAAACGAAGTTGCCGGTAGGTATGTGATTCCGCTAGCGTCGAAAATGCCGGGCCTTCCATGCAGACGTACGTGCCGCCACGATGAGCCTTGATCCCAGCGCTGTCGCAGGCATCGGCCAAATGCGCGGAGAGATGCGCGCAAGTGGGCTTGTCAAATGCCACGTGTGCCACGACTCCACAATTAGCGAAGAATGTTGCGACGCGGCCGCGCGTGCGGTCGAAGAATTGATCGGGGACCAGAAAATCAAGCGGCGGCAAGTCATCCCGCAACGAACCCACTGCGCTCACAGAAATCACGCGGTCGACTCCTAGCATTTTCATCGCGCAGATGTTTGCCCGATAGTTGATGTCGCTCGGCGAAAACCGATGGCCGCGGCCATGTCGCGCCAGAAACGCGACGCGCCGGCCTTGAAATGTACCCAACACGATTACGTCGGAAGGATCGCCGAATGGCGTCTTCACGCGCACCTCACGAGTATCACTCAGTCCGGCCATGGCGTATAGTCCGCTGCCGCCGATGATGCCAATCTTCACCGCTTCATTCATCCGGCTCGACTTCTTTGGCTGGGCCATTCTCAATCCACCTTTACGGGTTCGGGTTTCCATTGCCCATCGCGCTCGCGGAGATACGCCGCGGGAATATGCGGATCATGTGAGAAAAGCGCAATCCATTCCTCGCGCGCAACTTGGGGAATCCATTTTTTCTTATTCTCGAGCGTTTGCAAGGGGTACAAGTCGTATCCCATGATCCAGGGCAGCCCGAGATGCGGCGTCATCGGAACTAAATCGGCAAAAAGAAACGCAGTCTTGCCTCCGCCCTCCAATTTCACGCACAGCATATTAGCGGTGTGGCCGGGGACGCGAATAAGCTCAACTCCCGGAGCAATCACGCGGTCGCTCTCAATCAGCGAGAACTTTTTTGCAGCTTCGATGGGTATGTAGTTCTCGGGCATGTAACTGGCGCGGTCGCGCTCTGTGGGATTCTTTGCGTGCTCAAACTCGCCTTTGTGAACCACGTAGCGCGCATTCGGGAATGCCGGGACCACTTTGTCTTTCTCGATGCGCGTATTTCCCCCGCAGTGATCGAAATGCAGATGCGTGTCCACAACGATATCTATTTCATCGGGGTGGAGTCCGTATTCGCGTAAAGCTTCGTTCAAGCGCGGCCCATCCTGATCGTAAATGGCGCGCAATTTCGGTGACAGCTTGTCCCCTGCCCCCGTCTCCACCAGAATCCGCTTCCCTCCGGCGTAAATCAGCAATGAATTCATCGCCAATAGGATGCGGTTACTCGCGTCAGGCGGAGCCGCCTTCTCCCAAATGGTTTTCGGGATCACGCCGAACATCGCGCCGCCATCTAGGCGGAAATGGCCGGACACCAGCAGGTGGAATTCCAGGTTGCCGAGCTTCAACGCGTCTCTCCGAGCCCGGCGCGGGCGAGAATCTCATTCACAGCAGCATAGGGATCCTTCTTGCGAGCGGCGACTTCTGTCGCCAGCTTTTCCAATTGCGCTTCGTCCAAGTGCGCTCCAACGACGCGCTCCATCAAGCGCGTTTCCAGCAGGCGAAGCAGCCATTCCTTCCAATGAGCGATTACGCGCGCCCGCCGGTCCTCGGCCTGATCGAAATGCTTACGAAAAAGGGCAATCTGCTCCGCGAGCTCCGTAATACCTTTGTTTTCAGTTGCAATTGTGCGCACGAGGGGCGGCTTCCGGCCATCGCGCTCAGGGACTATCTGCAGGATGGCGCGCAACTGCTGCTCGAATCGCCCCGCGCCTTCGCGGTCCGATTTGTTCAGCACGAAAATATCGCCAATCTCCATCAGACCCGCCTTCAGACCCTGCACGTCGTCGCCCATCCCCGGCACCAGTACCACCAGTGTGCAATCCGCCAGCCGTACGATTTCGATTTCGCCCTGGCCGACGCCGACCGTCTCAACCAGAATCATTTCCTTTCCAGCTGCGTCCAACAACAGCGACGTGTCCCCGGTCGCCTGTGCCAGTCCGCCCAGATAGCCGCGTGTCGCCATCGAGCGAATAAAAATGCCGCTGTCGGTCGCGTGCCCCTGCATGCGCACGCGGTCGCCCAAAATCGCACCTCCCGTAAACGGACTCGACGGGTCCACAGCAATGATGCCAACTGTCTGGCTATGGCTGCGATAGTACGCTGCCAGGCGATCCACCAGCGTGCTCTTCCCTGTGCCAGGGGCGCCGGTGATGCCGACGCGGTAAGCGCGCCCGGTATTTGGAAAAAGCTGGCGCAGAAGTTCTTCGGCATGGCGCGAGCGATTTTCGATCGCTGAGACAGCGCGCGATATCGCGCGCTGGTCCCCGGCGCGGACCTGCTCGGCCCAGTTTTCGAGGGATACGGTCATGAGGGCGATCGCAATTTTCAGAGTATCATTTTTCGAGGATTTGCCGCGCGATCACCAACCGCTGAATTTCGCTAGTCCCTTCGCCGATGGTGCAGAGTTTTACGTCACGGTAAAATTTCTCGGCCGGGTAGTCCTTGATGAAACCATAGCCACCGTGAATCTGCACAGCTTCATTTGCCACTCGAACAGCCACCTCACCGGCGTAAAGTTTTGCCATGCTCGATTCACGCGTGAAGCGCGCATCATGATCTCCTGCGGCGGTGGCGCGGTCTGCGAGCCACGCCGCCTGGTAGGTCAAAAGGCGCGCGGCTTCGATTTCCGTGGCCATATCCGCGAGTTTGAATTGGATCGCCTGGAACTCCGCGATGGGCTTGCCGAACTGTTTGCGCTGCTTGGCATATCGCAACGAGGCTTCATAAGCCCCCTGCGCCATTCCCAGCCCCAGCGACGCGATCGAGATGCGTCCGCCATCGAGAATTTGCAAGCTGTTGACGAATCCTTCGCCCTCTTTGCCAAGCAAATTGCCGGCAGGCACAAGGCAATCCGTGAACACCACTTCCGAAGTATCGCTCGCGCGCAGACCCAGCTTGTTTTCTTTCTTGCCGGGGTGAAAGCCAATAGTCCCCTTCTCAATCACGAAGGCGGAGATGCCGTGGCTCTTTTTCGAGGAATCCGTCACCGCCATGCCCACGCAAACATCCGCGTAGTGCCCGTTCGTTGTGAAAGTCTTCGAACCGTTAATCAGCCAGTCCCCATTCTTCTTCACTGCTTGGGTGCGCGTGCCCCCTGCGTCAGAACCTGCCTCCGGCTCCGTCAGTGACCAGCAACCCAGTTTTTCTCCTTGCGCCAGCGGCACCACATATTTTCTCTTCTGTTCCTCGCTGCCAAATTTATAGATGTGATTCGTGCATAGCGAATTGTGCGCCGCTACAATGATGCCCACCGACCCGTCCACGCGCGAAAGTTCTTCGACAATGATGGCGTACTCGAGGTAGCCCATGCCCGCGCCGCCATATTTTTCCGGGAATATGACGCCCAGAAACCCCATATGGGCCAGCTTGGGAATGATTTCCGTCGGAAAGTGCGAGACTTCGTCCCATTCCATTACATGCGGCAGGATTTCGGCCTCAGCAAACTCACGAACCGTGCGCCGAAGCTGCTGCTGTTCATCCGTCAGCGAAAATTCCAAGTTCCCTCGCACACAAGCACAATTTACCAGCGGCTCATACATTTGTTTATAGCATAGCCCGCCACATCCATTGCGTTGCTTACCAGCCCTCTTTCGTGCCGTTCTTTTTATTTTGCTCGTCGAGCCAAGCCTTCAATGGTGCGAAATAATTCACGATAGCGCTGGCATCCATGCGTTTCTCGCCTGTTAGCGTTTCGAGCTCCTCAGGCCACGGACGGCTCTTGCCCATGGCCAGCATCTTGGCGAGCCTCGCGCCCGCTGCCTTGTTGTTGTAGATCGAGCAACGGTGTAGCAACCCGTTGTACCCCGCTTCGCGGCATAGGGCGCGATGAAATTGAAACTGGAGAATATCGGCGAGAAAATACCGCGCATACGGTGTGTTGGACGGGATGTGGTACTTCGCGCCAGGATCGAAATCGGCTTCGCTGCGCACAACCGGTGGCTCGACGCCCTGATATTCGCGCCGCAGCTCCCACCAAGCCTGGTTGTAATCTTTTGGCGAAATCTTGCCCGAGAAAACCCCCCAGCGCCATTTGTCAATCACCAGGCTAAACGGCAGGAACGAAACCTTGTCGAGCGCGCGCTGCATCAGCAGTCCAATATCGGAAGAAGCCGGTGGGACGGAATCCAGCAAGCCAATTTCCTTCAGATATTCGGGAGTGACGGAAAGAGCGATCGTGTCGCCAATGGCTTCGTGGAACCCATCGTTTGCGCTGTCGCGGAAAAGAGGCGGCTGAGCTTTGTAAGCGCGCTGGTAAAAATTGTGACCAAGCTCGTGGTGAATCGCCGAGAAATCGACTGCATTCGGTTCAATGCACATCTTAATGCGCAAATCATCTTCGAAATCAATATCCCAGGCGCTCGCGTGGCACACCACGTCGCGGTCGCGCGGCCTGGTAAACATGGATCGCTCCCAGAAAGTACCTGGCAGTGCGGCGAATCCGAGCGATATAAAGAAGCGTTCACCGTAGTGAACCATTCCTTGCGCATCCAGCTTTCTTGCATTCAGGATTTCCGAAAGGTCATGACCGGGATCGGATTGCGGCGGCGCAACCAGTGGATAAATGTTGCGCCAATCCTGCGCCCACATATTGCCGAGCAGATCGGCGCGGATAGGAGCATTGTCGCGCACTACCGAGGAACCGTACTTCTTCGCCAGCTGCGCGCGAACGTAAGCATGCAACGACATGTAAAGCGGACGCACCTGCATCCACAACCGATCCATCTCCTTCGCAAAATCGTCGGCGGGCATGTCGTACCCTGAACGCCACATGGCGCCCGTATCTGCGAAGCCCATCTCCCGCGCGCCCTTGTTCGTCAGCACCACCATCCGCGCGTATCGCTCGCGCATGGGCGGGGCAATCGAATGCCAGCCAACCCAGGCGCGCTTCAGCTCTTCCGGATCGCGGCTCGTTGCCAGAATCTGTTCGAGATCATCCAGCGAGTAGCATTTCCCCGTCGAACCATCCGCACACCACTTCCCTTGTCCGTAATCGCCATCGAGCGAGGCAATAATTTGGGAAAGCTCACTCTGCTCGGCCGGATCGCGAGGCGCGGGGATGTCCACAGAATGTTTGAGCAAGTACAATTTGCGGCCGACGTCTTCAGGAAGTTTCAATCCTTCAAAGCGCCTGGCCTCGGCGGAGAGCTCTCCGGTGGCCGCTTTCAAGTTCTGGTCAGCCTGTGCCGCAATCGCTTCGGTATCCCCGGTGATAAAAGTCTCGTGAACCCAGTTCGCGCGTTGTAATCGGATCCACAAATTCAGCAGCCGGCCCTCTGCCGACTCGATAAATTTGCGCGCTCCTTCCGCTGTCGGCGGAGCCACGTTCTGTTGTGTTTTCGTGTGCGCCGCTCTTTCCGCTGTCTTTGCCGCATGAATGCTCATGATTCCACCTGCGATCAATATCGCTCCGACTGATCCTCTTAGGCAAACTCGACAAATCCTGTCAGACATGGGCATCCGTCGCCTCCACGGGTTCAAGCCACGTCGTGAATTATACATGGCACGCGAAGACCCCCAGTGAACGGAATTAGACCTTGCGCGCGCTTGCACGGAGAGGCGGGGAATCCAATATCAAGAAGCCGCAGCGGCAGGCACCGGGCGCTCGAGTATTTCGGACACCGCATGCAGAGCGCGGTCAATGCCGGCCCGCTCCACGTCATAGTGCGTAACCATGCGAATCGAATACTTGTCGGTCGGCCCGCAACGAATCTTCTTCTCTCCCAAAGCAGAGCAGATTTCGCCCGCCGTCCGGCCCGTGGCGTAAACGTCGAAAATCACAATGTTCGTCACAACTTTCTTAGGATCCAGCGTAATACCTTTAACTCTCGCCAATCCCTCCGCCAGGTACCGCGCATTTTCATGGTCCCGATGCAGGACCTTCGGCGTCTCTTCGAGCGCGATCAGTCCCGCCGCGGCAAGCACTCCCGCCTGCCGCATCCCCCCGCCCAACATCTTGCGTCCGATGTGGGCTCTCTCAATGAATTCGCGCGGCCCGACAAGCATCGAGCCAACGGGCGCCCCCAGCCCTTTCGAGAGACAAAACATCACGGAGTCGAATTTGCGCGTCAGCTCTGCGACGCTGCGGCCAAGCGCCACTGAAGCATTGAAAATGCGCGCGCCATCCAGGTGAACGGGCAAGCCGGCCGCGTGAGCGCGCTCGCAGATATCCTCAGAAGCTCTCAGCGGATAGATCGTTCCGCCGTGCATGTTGTGTGTATTTTCGAGGGTGATCAAAGCAGTCTGCGAGTAGTAGTACGTCTTCGGTCTCAGCAGCGGCTCGATTAATTCCCAGGTCAAAATGCCGTCGGGCGCCGGCGTCGTGCGCGGCATGCAGCCCGCTACGGCAGACATCGAAGCGAGTTCGTATTGGTTCACATGCGCGCGCTGCTCGCAAATTACCTCCATCCCCGGCCGGGTCCAGGCCTTGATAGCAAGTAGATTACCCATCGAGCCGCTCGGAACAAAAAGAGCTGCTTCGCGCTCGAAAATCTCCATCGTGCGCGATTGCAGGCGGTTTACGGTCGGGTCTTCGCCATACACGTCATCTCCAACTTCCGCCTCCGCCATCGCGCGCCGCATCGCGGGGGTAGGCCGCGTGACAGTATCGCTACGCAGGTCTACTACGCTGGACGCGTCCTTTTCACTCCCCACGCCAGATGTATACACTCGGCGCTCCTTAACCCAGCAGTTCCACAAAGACTTCGTTCGAGACAGTGAGGCGATCGGGCGCGAGGCGTAGCCGCGCGCCATTCAGTTCCACAAGCCCCTGCGAACGCAGCTCGACAATTCGGGCGCGGAGTTCGGCAACCCGATTGTGTTGGGTTTCCCCGTACTGGGACTCAATTCGCGCGAGATCAATCCCCTCAAGCTGCCGCAAACCCAAAAAGAATTCTTCCTCAAGTGCGTTTTCGGGCGTCACTGCTTCGATCTGCTCGAGTGTAGATATCCCCTGTTCGATGCACGAAACGTACCGGGCCGAGTCATGAATCGTAGCCCAGCGACTCATGCCGTCAAAAGAGTGTGCGCCGGCGCCGAAACCGAAGTAAGGCTGGCGCCGCCAATATTTCAGATTGTGCCGCGAGCGCCGACCCGGCAGAGCCCAATTTGAAATTTCGTAGTGTTCATAGCCCGCGACTGCCAAACGCACACACGCCGATTCGTAGAATTCGGCGATGGCGTCGTCTACCGGTATTTGTGCCGCGCTGTACCGGCTGCCGCCCGCAAGTGACTCCTGGCCCAGTCGACTCCCCTCATCAATCTCGAGCATATAAATTGAAATATGCTCCGGACAAATCTGCAGCAGTTCCGCGACAGATTTTTCCCACGAGCCGCTCGACTGGTGCGCCAGCCCGGCAATCAAATCCATGCTGATGGCATTGAAGCCCACAGCGCGAAGAAATTCTGCTGCCGTATAAATGTCGGCCCGGCGATGCATGCGCCCCGCGGCCTGGAGTTCCACATCGTCAAATGATTGCGCACCGAGGCTGATGCGGTTGAAGCCAGCCGCGAGCCATGCGGTTGCTTTCTCTGGCGTAATGGTCTCAGGGTCGGCCTCGAGTGTGATCTCCGGGGAGTCGAATTGGTAAACGTGGTCAAGCGTTTCGATTATTTTTCCGAGTGTGGCGGCCTTTAGAAGGCTCGGAGTTCCGCCGCCAAAATAGATAGAGTCAACAGCCCGCGTGCGATCCGTGACAGTCTCAGCGATCTCGCGACACACGGCCTCAGCGTAGGGCTCATAGCGGTCTTGCGAGACGACTCCTGTATGAAAATTACAGTAGGTGCACTTCGTCTGACAGAAAGGCACTTGAATATATATCCCGAGGGTCATCGTGAGGACACGATTCTACCGCAGTCAGGAGACCGAGCATAGGCAAACGCCTGCGTGGTCGGTAGCCCAGTTAGATCGGGCGGTTGTCGATTAGTCCGCGAGAGCCGCAGCTGACGACACGCCATAAAAACTATACCAAGGCTTTGCCGCCTTGAGGCGCGCGTTGACGTTGCTAATATTCTTGACGCCCTGATCGTTGAGCCAATCCTCAAGCGCTTTCGGGCCTTCCTTGGCATACACAGGAATGCCTTCCTTCCAAGTCGCGCGCCCGCACAAAACGCCGGAGAAATTGGTTCCGGATTCAGCAGCCAGCTCAAGCGATTCGTTGAACACGTCGTTCGAGACGCCCGCCGAGAGATAAATAAACGGTTTCTTCGCGACTGCAGCCGCCTTGCGGAACAGGTCCTTGGCCTCATCCCGCGTGTAGGCAGATTCGCCCTTACAAGCTTTGGAGCCGGCGACATAGGCCATGTTCACGGGAATCTCAACCTTCAATACGTCCACTCCATACTGCGGCTTGGAAAATTCCTCCATGCTACGCGTGACAATCTCAGGCTTCTTCCTTGCGAACTCGATAGTCTTTTCGTCCTTCCCCTCTTGGTACCCCACAAATTCTAGGAAAAACGGAATGTCCACGCCCGTGCACTCCGCTCCGATGCGTTCCACCCAGGCGTGCTTGGTCTCGTTGATCTCAGGCGGATCGAATGGCGTGTAATACAACAGGATTTTCACGCAATCCGCGCCCGCCGCCACCAACCGCCGCACGGACCAAACGTCCAGCAGATCCGGCAGCCTGCCGGGACGCGTATTGTCGTAGCCGCTGTTCTCGTAAGCCAGCAGCAATCCGGCATTCTTCGAGCGTAGCTTCGCGGCCGGGAGGCCATACTCTGGATCCAGAAGGATCGCGCTTGCATGCGGCGTCAGCACGCGAGTGACGATGGTTTTGAATTCTTCGAGCATTTGCGCAGGAATTTCCTTCTTGTCCACACCCTTATCTTTGGCGATCGCGCTCTTCAGCGAGCCGCGCTGGTCCATGGCAGCAGCGGCGATCACGCCGCGCGCATCCGAGACTGCCTTCATGCCCCTTTGTTTTCCGGGCGTAACTTTCATCGTGATTGGCCTCCGCGCCTATGTAAGGAATTCGTCAAATCGGCGGCATTCTAACATGGGTGGAAAATGCTAACCACAAAGGAACAAGCAAACAATCTCAAAGGGACCAACCCAAGAATTGAAGACTATAGGAATAGGATGTGGTGCTGGGGAGCGGACAGATTCACGTCGTGCGAGAGTGAGTCGAGAAGTTCGGAACCATTGTTCGCCATGAACGGGAGTGCACTGAGCGTTCGCTCTTGCAAGTCACGATGCGGATACAGCGCGTCGAGGAGCAGGCGTTCGTGGCGATCCAAGACTCCGGTACGGAAATTCTCCGCGCGTCCGGCTTTCCGCTTTAATTTCAAGAATTGATGCAGAATCTTGCGCTCGGCGGCGTCCAGTGCACCAAGCAATGTGCGATCCAGCCGCTCGAGCGGTTTGCGGTAATCCTTCAGGACTTTGTGCAGCGCTTTGTCGTCCGCTTCGAAACGCCGCGCCAGCGCCCGAGGCAACGACTTCTGCTCCATCTTGCCCCGCAGGTGCTGTCGTCCGCGCATCACGTCGCGCACATCCAATCCGTATTTGGTCAACAGGCGCGCAATCGCGGGCTCAACCAGCGTGAACGCCGCTCGGGGGAGAATCGCGGGCATGCGCCCCAACAGCGCCTGATATGCCACTTGGGCCTGAGCCATGTAGGCGATCTCCGCAGGCCCGCCGATATAGGCCGCCGTCGGAAGAATTGTGTCCTGGATCACTGGGCGCAAGAGCACATTGGGCGTGAATGCTTCCGGAGAGTCGCCGATCGCAGCGCGAAGCTCGTCGGGCGTGAATGACGTCTTGCCGGCGGTGAAATTTCCGTTTTGGCGGCGAAGCGGGTGCCGCTGTCCGTTTACGTTGTAAAAAAGCAACGTAGTCTCACGCGTCACCTTCACTTGTGCATGGAACCCGCTGCGGTCCAGTTCCTTCGAACGTGCGAGCAGCGCATCCCGTAGCGAATCGGCTTCATCGAGCGCCCGGCGGTAGACATCCGTCGCCAGCCGGTGCAGTTGCGCGTCGAGTGGATCAATCAGAATAATTCCACGCCCGGCTAACAATCGCGCCATCAATTTGCCAAAAGCCGATCCGTAGGTGTCGCCAGGCGTGTAGGATTCCCGCAGCGCGCCGGCTACTTCTTCAGCGAAGCCCCCCTCCAGAATCTCCGCGGCCTTATCCACGAGACCTTTCACTCCATCTCCGAGTGCCACTTCGCCGACTCGTTTTCCGGAGTCTTCCTTCCGTTCAGGCAATTCATGGTGCAGGAGGCCCGCGCGTGTGTTCCAATCGGAGTGATTCACTTCTGCGAGGTCGTGGTCCTCGGTGGCAAGCCAGAAAATCGGTACTGCATCCACACCGCGGTGCGTGATTTCCTCCGCCCAGCGCAGCGCCGACACTGCCTTGTAAAAGCTGTAAGCAGGTCCAGAGAAAAGACCCACCTGCTGCCCAGTTACGATGGCGACGGCGCCACCCGCGAGCCGATCGAGATTGCGCGCAGTCGCCAGATCCAGTGCAGGTCCGGGCCCGAGTCGCAAATTTTGCTCTCGCAATACCCCCACAACCGCGCGGCGAATATCTGGAGCCAGCCGGACCTCCTGAGCCGCGGCGACCACGCCCGACTCCGTCGGCGGGTGCCCGTAGTACCTGGCGACGCGGGGAAAATCATCAATAAATGTTGAGAACAGCTTGGTCATGTGGGGAATATCGCGGAAAGCCAGACAGTGGGACTCCATGGAGGAAGTCATGATACACGGGGCCTCTGACAGCAGCAATCAAAGTGGGACGCGCGCGACGGCGGGAAGTTAGCAAAGCGCTGGTGTCCGGTCGCCATGGATCATCCTGGATGGTTCACTCCTTTTTGATGATGGGCGCTCGCAGGAGATTCAGCATTTCGGGTCAGCCCCGCTGTCTCAGGCACACCCGTGCAGCGATGGATGGCGTAACCGAAGGAAGCGAACTAACCGCGTGTGGCGGATTCGGAAACCACGCCGGCGAGCATCGCATCAATGTCGCGTTGTGCGGATTCGTCGACGGGCAGAAGCGGGCCACGCGGCGGGCCGCCGTAGTAGCCCAGCCGATCCATCGCATACTTCAACCCCGCAATGCCGTACTGCACGCCCAGCATTTTCGCGGGCAGGATTAGCTTTTGCGCCAATGACCGCGCGCGTGCGAATTCGCCGGCCCGCGAAGCATTATAGATTTCCACGCACAATTCCGGAAAAGCGCAAGCAAGCGCTAGGATTGCCCCGCTTGCTCCGACCTCGAGAGATTGATAGACCGTAGCAGCCGAACCGACCAGCATGCGAAAATTCTTCGGCGCCGCTGCGATAATCTTGGCCACACTCGGCACGTCCCCCGAACTGTCTTTCATCCCAATTATGTTTGGATGCTGCGCCACGCGCGCGACCAGTGCCGCCTCAAGTTGAATGTGCGTAAACACAGGCACCGAATAAGCGAGGATCGGTATTCGCGCCGCATCGGCAACGCGTAGATAGTGCTCCGCCAGATTGTTCTCCGTCATCGCGGGCTTGTAAAAGCTCGGCGTGCGAACAAGCGCTGCATCGTAACCAAAAGCAGCGGCGCGATTCGTGTGCTCGATGGTTTCGTCGGTAGACTCGGCGCCAGTTCCCGCAATGAGAGTCTTTCCTGGCGTGGCAGCCTCCTTTGCCACTTCGAAAATCCGATACACCTCTTCCCACCGCAAGAGCACGGACTCGCTCGTTGAGCCATTCACGACATAACCAGCCAGTCCGACCCGGTTGTAGCGTGCGATATTTTCGCGAAACTTCCCGAGCGCGACCGCGCCATCGGACCCGAAAGGAGTCGTCAACGGCGGAAATATTCCGTGGAGATTCATCCTTGCCAGTTTACCTTAACTCCGCTCGCCCGGACCCGCCGTTGTTGCATTCTCCGAGCGGTGAAGATCCTGCAGCGCGGCTACTTCCACGGTATGCCCCGCCATGGCTCGAATCCCGCGCGCCGCAGCAATCGCAGCGGAGAGAGTGGTGATGCAAGGCACGTTGTACCGAATCGCTGCACGGCGAATGGATTTCTCGTCGTAGAAGGATTCGCGGCCCAGCGGGGTATTGATCACCAAATTGACTTTGCCCGTTTTAATGAGGTCCACGATATTGGGACGCCCTTCGTTCACCTTGTACACTGATTCTACTTCGATCCCCGCAGCAGCAAGCGATGCAGCTGTCCCGCGCGTTGCGATCACCTTCAACCCCGCGGCCAAAAGATCCTGCGCCAGGAAAGCGACGTGTCGCTTATCGTGGTCGCTGACGCTGATAAACACAGTACCTTCACTGGGCAGCCGCTGTCCCGCCGCGAGTTGCGCCTTTGCAAAAGCAAGTCCGAATGTGGAGGAGACACCCATCACTTCGCCCGTCGAGCGCATCTCCGGGCCAAGAATCGTATCCACGCCTCGGAACTTATTGAATGGAAAAACTGGCGATTTCACTGCGTAGAAATCGCGCACCGTCAACTCTCTTATGCCGTTCGTCTCCGTGCACGGCAATTTCAGATCGCGAAGCTTCCGCCCAGTCATCAGCCGCGCAGCGACTTTTGCCAGCGGCACTCCGGTTACTTTGCTGACATACGGAATTGTCCGCGACGCCCGCGGATTCACCTCCAGGACGTACACCGTGTCGCGCTGGATGGCGTACTGCACGTTCATCAGTCCGACCACATTCAACGCGCGTGCGAGCCGTGCCGTGTAATCGCGAATCCGCTCGAGCACCGCAGGCTTCAGCGTCACCGACGGCAGCACGCAGGAAGAATCGCCCGAGTGAATTCCGGCTTCTTCGATGTGCTCCATGATTCCCGCAATCACCACGTCATCACCATCCGCCAGCGCGTCCACATCCACTTCAATCGCGTCTTCGAGAAATTGGTCAATCAGGATAGGTCGTTTCGGATCTGACGCCGTGCCTATCAGAGCGGCCTGCGCCACATAATCCTCAACGGTCTTTAGATCGTACGCAATCACCATTGCACGACCGCCGAGCACGTAACTCGGCCGGACCAGCAGAGGCAGCCCCACTTCGCCCGCGACGCGCACCGCTTCCTCGGGCGTCAGAGCCGTACCGGCGCGCGGCTGTGGAATCTTCAACTGGTTAAGCAACGCTCCAAAGCGCCGCCGGTCCTCAGCCAGGTCAATGGACTCGGGATCGGTCCCGATGATTTGCGCGCCGTGCCGCTTTAGTTCGAGCGCCAGGTTGAGCGGCGTTTGCCCGCCGAACTGAACAATCACCCCCTGTGGCTTCTCACGATCCAGAATTGCCAGCACGTCCTCAAGCGTCAGCGGCTCAAAATACAAGCGATCAGAAGTGTCGTAGTCCGTCGAGACCGTTTCTGGATTGCAATTCACCATCACCGTCTCATGGCCGTCTTCCTTCAACGCAAACGCCGCGTGGCAGCAGCAATAATCAAATTCAATTCCTTGCCCAATACGGTTCGGGCCGCTTCCGAGGATGACTACTTTCGGACGATCCACCACCCCGGATTCGTCTTCGTCCTCGTAAGTAGAATAAAGATAGGGGGTGAAGGACTCAAACTCCGCAGCACAAGTGTCCACGCGCTTGAACACCGGCCGGACGCCCAACTCCTGACGTCTGGTTCGAACTTTCGCGGCCGTTGTTTTCCAGAGTTTGGCCAGTTCTTCATCGCTCGCACCCGAGCGCTTGGCCTCCAGCAACAATTCGCGCGGCGCAGCCCCGATGGTCGTAGCCGCTGTCCGGCGATCGAGTGCAACCATATCCTCCATCTGGCGGACGAACCACGGATCAATTCTCGTGAGCGAGCAAACCTCGTCCCGCGTCATCCCGCGCTCGAGTGCCTCAAACAGCCAGTGAATCCGGTCAGGCCTCGGGACAGTGAGTTTCTCGCGCAAGAGCGCGGTCGTGACCTCCGCAGGCGCACGCCAGGGCGTGTGTGGTTCAAGAGAGCGGATGCCCTTGCACAGCGCTTCCTGAAAGGTGCGCCCAATCGCCATCACCTCGCCGACCGATTTCATTTGCGTCGATAGCGTCGAGTCGCTGCCCGGGAATTTCTCAAATTGCCACTTGGGGATTTTAACCACCACGTAATCAATCGTAGGCTCGAAACTGCAAGGCGTCTTGCGCGTGATGTCATTCGGAATCTCGTCAAGGGTCATGCCCAGCGCCAATTTCGCCGCGATTTTCGCAATCGGAAACCCCGTGGCCTTGCTCGCAAGCGCCGAGCTGCGCGAAACGCGCGGGTTCATCTCAATCACCACCATGCGTCCGGTCTCTGGCTCTATTCCGAATTGAATGTTCGAACCCCCGGTCTCCACGCCCACTTCGCGGATGATGGCCGCCGCGGCGTCCCGCATGCGCTGGTATTCTTTGTCCGTCAGCGTCTGCGCCGGCGCAACCGTGATGGAATCCCCGGTATGAATGCCCATCGGGTCGAAATTCTCGATGGAGCAAATCACCACGAAGTTGTCGCGGAAGTCGCGCATCACTTCCAGTTCATATTCCTTCCACCCGATCACCGATTCCTCAATCAGCGCCTGGTGAACGGGGCTCGCATCGAGTGCGCGCGCGATCCCATCCGCAAATTCCTCGTGATTGTAAGCAATCGATCCGCCCGTTCCGCCCAGTGTGAACGACGGCCGGATCACAATCGGATAGCCAAGCTGATCCGCCAGTTTCACGGCCGTAGGAACATCGCCGACCACTTCGGACGCGGGAACTTCCAGCCCAATCTTTCGGCACACGTCCTTAAAGAGCAGCCGATCCTCCGCAATACGAATCGCGCGCAACGACGCGCCGATCATCTTCACGTTATATTTTTCGAGGATGCCGCTCTCCGCCAACTCCACTGAAAGATTCAGGCCGGTTTGTCCTCCCACCGTCGGCAGCAGCGCATCTGGCCGCTCGGCCGCAATAATCGCTTCCAGATATTCTTTCGAGAGCGGCTCGATATAAGTGCGGTCGGCAACTTCCGGGTCGGTCATGATCGTCGCGGGGTTCGAGTTCACCAGCACCACTTCGTATCCCTCGGCGCGTAGGGCTTTGCAAGCTTGCGTGCCGGAATAATCGAACTCGCATGCCTGCCCGATGATGATCGGCCCGGAGCCGATGATCAGAATCTTCTTGATGTCAGTCCGTTTCGGCATTGTTTATCGACAACTGGAAAGGTGGGGCTGCCGTCCCGCTGTCTCCATGGGAATACTCACGCCCCGGCCTTCATCAGCGCCATGAAGTCATCGAACAAATACCGCGCGTCGTGCGGTCCGGGGGAAGCCTCCGGGTGATATTGCACGCTAAAGAGCGGTAGCGAGCGATGCCTCATGCCCTCGTTCGTATGATCGTTCAAATTCACATGTGTGATTTCGACATCGCTCGATGGCAACGACTCCGGGTCCACGCAGAAGCCGTGGTTCTGCGCCGTTATTTCCACTTTCCCGGTGAGCAGATTCTTCACCGGATGATTCGACCCATGGTGCCCGAACTTCAATTTAAATGTCCGCCCGCCCAGCGCCAATCCGCAAAGTTGGTGGCCCAGACAAATCCCAAAAATCGGGACGCGCCCCAGCAACTTCCGAATATTTTGAATTGCATAGCCAATCGGCTCGGGATCGCCCGGCCCATTCGATAGAAAAACGCCATTCGGCTTTAGCGCAAGAACATCTTCCGCGGAGGTTCGCGCCGGGACGACAACCACTTCGCACCCGTGATCGGTTAGCAGCCGCAGAATGTTCCGCTTGATTCCAAAATCGTAGGCAATCACCCGATAGTGCGTCGTGCTCGCCTGACCGGACGGTTTCTCAAGAATCGGCGCGGCAAGCTGAATCGAGCCCCGCTTCCAATCGTATTTCTTCGCGCAGGTAACGCGGCTCGCAAGCTCCAATCCGGCCATCGGAGGAACTGTGCGTGCTTCAGCGACAAGTTTCTCGGCAGCCGTGCCGTCTGTCGCCACCACTCCGCGCAGCGCCCCCACTTCCCGCAAATGCCTCACCAACGCGCGCGTATCCAAATCCCAAATTACCGGAATGCCATGCCGCTCGAGATACTGCTGCGCCGACTCAGTTGAACGCCAATTCGATGGCAGTCCCGAAAATTCTCGCACTACCAGCCCTTCGATGTATGGTTTGCCGGATTCCTCGTCGTCGTTATTTGCGCCCACATTGCCGATGTGCGGATAGGTGAGGCACACCACTTGGCCCGCATAACTTGGGTCGGTGAAAACTTCCTGGTACCCGGTGAGGGAGGTATTAAAAACGACTTCGCCGCCACGGCGGGTGCGAGCTCCCGCCGCGCGTCCGTTAAAGACTCGCCCGTCCTCGAGCGCGAGAATCGCGCGAACTGCGGGGGCCGCGTTCAGTGTGTCCTCCAGAAGAGTTCATCTTGACGCCGCGTTTACTGTCGAGCTGGAAGTGAGTGAACCGAAATGGTCCACGGGCCAATACGCGAAGACGGCCTTGCCGTAAATGCATTGCCGTGCCACCGGGCCAAACACGCGCGAGTCATTCGAGCTGTCGCGGTGATCGCCCATCACAAAAAAACTGTCCGCCGGAATCGTCAGCAGAGGATAGCTGGCTCCGTCGAGGTAATTTGATGGTACGTAAGGCTCCATCAACTCTTTGCCGCTTACGTAGAGCCGTCCAGCGCGCAGCTCGACGGTCTCGCCCGGCAGCGCCACGACACGTTTAATAAAGGACTTCGAACGGTCCAGTGGATACCAGAACACGACCACATCACCACGCTCTATCGGCTCAAAGCGATACACAAATTTGTTGATGAAGATGCGCTCCTGATCACTGAGTAACGGAGCCATGCTGGTGCCTTCCACTTTCACCGGCTGATAAAGAAAAATAATGATCACAAGTGCCAGTCCGAGGGCGACGGCAAGATCACGGGTCCAACTCCTCAATTCCCGCCGGAATTGCGGCAAAGGAGCGCCCTCGTACGAGGGTGACGGGCCAGGATTGGAGATGTCGAGCATCCGATTCCTCATTATTTATATCATGGGGGGGTGGAGAGCACCAAGCCGCCCTGACTATTCGATGCTGAGAGCGAAGCGGAGGATGGCAAGCGCGGTAAGCACGGCTGTTTCGGTGCGAAGAATATTTTCGCCCAACGATGTCTCGATGAACCCGGAGATGCGTGCGCTTGAAATTTCGTCATCCGTCCAGCCGCCTTCGGGGCCGATGGCGAGCGCCACCGAAGCTCCTTTGGCGCCACGCAGCACCTCACGCAGCGGCCTTGCTTCGCGCCGCTCGGAGAAGAGGATCTTTAAAGTAGCCTCGGACTGCGCGAACGCATTGGCGGGGCGCACCGCTCCGCGGTCACCGCTCAAAACTGGCGGGCGAAGCCTCCGCGACTGTTGCGCGGATTCAAATACAATTTTCTCCCAGCGCGCGTGTCGCTTCCCTGCTGCCGCCGCCAGAGGTTTATCCGTACGCCCCGCAGCCAGCGGTACGATTTCGGTTACCCCCAGCTCCGTGGCCTTTTCGATACACCACTCGAAGCGATCGAATTTCACGATGGCAAGCAGCAGGTGCAGATGCAGCCATGGCTCGCGGGCGGGAATGGGTTCGACGAGGGAGAATTCAACGCGATTGTCGCCGCGCCTAGAAACAGCTACGCGCTCGATGCGCCCCAGCCATACACTATTGCCGTCACTCAGCTCGCAGAGTTGACCCGGCTCGGCCCGCAACACGCGTCCAAGATGCTCGGCACCATCGCCTCGGAGGGTGGCTGAGTTCGCGTCAAAACGATCAACGAAGAATCGGCGGCGCATCGGAAGATTCTAGCGCAAGGTGGTCGAACCGAGGGCTGTCGCCGGAAATATGTTGTGCACTACCTCTAGAAGCTAACGCCCAACTGTTCGCTGAGTTCCCTACGAATGACCGGGTCAGAAATTACCGCAGGGCTGAAGAGTGAACTCTGTTCTGACCTACTACGGGGCTTGCTCTGGGTAGGCGTGAAGGCCGGGCGAACAAAAACAGGTCATAAAAGCGTGACGGTAGGTTGGCAGACTAAGTCCTGTCCCCATCGGATTGAAGTATCTAATCTTTCTTGATTCCGAAATTAGACTGTAGTACCACCTCACACCCCCTGGGGTCCAATGCCCACATTTGAAGGCCCCGAGATGACACCGCCTTCGGAGTCCGTCACTGTCCCCCGACAATCCAGCCGTCTTGGGAGAAGCAGCGAACACCGTGAGGGGAAAAAACTATAGTCAGATAGGAGGCTCGACAAGGATGCATACGTTTCCTCCGTGCCCTGAATGTCAGGTTTAGCCGAAGATGTCTTTCACTTTATCGAAGAAACTCGAGGAGCGTTCTTCCGGTTTGTTTTCCACTTTCATCGTTTGCCCGATCTGTTCGAGTAAGCGCCGGTGCTCCTTGCTGAGCTTCGAAGGAATCACGACCCGGATGTTCACGTAGAGATCGCCGCGGCCTCCATGGGGATTCGGTAGTCCTTTCGATTTCTTGCGAAAGATCTGGCCGGACTGAGTGCCTTCCGGAATTTCAAGATCCTCCTCTCCGGTCAGCGTAGGGATTTTCACGGTCGCGCCAAGCGCAGCCTGCGCGATGCTGATAGGAATGGTGCAGAACAGATCAGCTCCACGGCGCTCGAACACCGCGTGCTCTTTCACTTCGAGAAAGATATAGAGGTCCCCGGCCGGGCCACCGTTCGTGCCCGGCTCGCCATTACCAGCCATGCGCAGCCGCGTGCCCGAATCCACGCCCGCCGGGACGCCTACTTCCAGTGTGCGCTCACGCGCGATATTCCCCTGCCCACGACACTGCGTACAAGCCTCGCGAATCACCTGTCCCATTCCGGCGCAGGCCGGGCAAGTCCGCGTGATCGAGAAAAATCCCTGCGTATACGACATCTGCCCGCGCCCGCCGCAGGTCTTGCACGCCGACATTCCGGTGCCAGGCTTCGCCCCTGTCCCGTTGCAGCTCTCGCAGGATTCCATCCGCGAGACTCGAATCTTCGTATTCACTCCCGTGGCGGCTTCTTCAAAACTCAGCGACATGTCGTAACGCAGATCCGCGCCTCGCTGCCCACGTTGGCCACGCCCGCGCCGCCGCCCGCCACCGAAAATATCTTCGAACCCAAATAGGTCGCCGAAAATATCCTGAAATTCCTCGAAGATCGTAGCGTTGAACCCGGAACTCGGATCGAATCCGCGATTGCCAAGTCCCGCATGACCCAGTCGATCATAAATCGGCCGTTTCTGCGGATCGGAGAGCACGCTGTAGGCTTCCGTCGCCTCGCGAAAATGATGCTCCGCCTCTTCCTTCTTCTCTGGATTGCGGTCGGGATGCCATTTCAGCGCAGCCTTGCGGTAGGCGGATTTGATGTGCTCTGCGGAACAATCGCGCGCGATGCCAAGAATTTCGTAGTAATCCCGTTTGGTGCTGGTTGCCATAGTTCTCTTTTACCTCAGTTTTCGCTCTTGCCTGCCGCTGCCGCGTGCACCGCCACCCGAACCATTGCCGGCCGCAGCACTCGCCCATGAAACACATACCCAGGCTGCAATTCGCTGGTCACTGTCCCGTCAGGATGTTCCGCAGTCTCCGTCCGCTCGATGGCATGGTGCAGGTGAGGATTAAATTCCTTGCCGACGGATTCAATACGCTCGAGCCCCTGCTTCGCGAGCGCCTCCCACAGTTGCCGGTATATTAGCTCGAAGCCTTTCCGGTATTCGGGGTAGCCCGGATCATCCTGCACAACAAGAGCGCGCTGAAACGCATCGAGGACAGGGAGAAGCTTTTCCACTAGCGCTTCCACTCCGCGATTGCGATCCTGTTCACGCTCCTTTTCCACGCGCTTGCGGTAGTTTTCAAAGTCCGCCTGGCGCCGGACCAGCGTGTTCATCAATTCCTGTTTCTCCGCCTGAAGCTTCTCCAATCGTTCCGCAACCGCCGGGTCGCACTCACGCGACTGCTGGAGGTCCGCGCCCGCAGCAGGGGCAGCTCCGCCGGCAACAACTTCAACGCCAGACTTCTCTTTGTCAGATTGTTTCTGCGCCGTCAAGAAATTCAGCTCCCCTCTTGATTCTCCGAGAAGAATTGCGCCATGAAAGCCACAGCCGTAATCACGCGCTCGTAGTGCATGCGCATCGGTGCGAGAATGCCGAGCGTGCCCTGAGCCTGATCTTTAGATGTGTATGAAGCGGAAACCAGCGCAAGAAGTTTTCCCGCATTCGTCATTTTCTCAAGCCCCAGTTCCACGTGCACCGGCTCGGGCGCCTCAATGCATCCGCTCAAGAGAGCGATCAGTCGGTCTTTCTCATCGATTGCCTCGAGCAATTCGCGCAGTTGTTCCTGATTCGTAAATTCGGGAGACGACGCGAATTGTGCCGCGCCTTCCACGTAGATCTTGCGGTCCGCGTTATCGCCCAGCACGATCGGATCGCATAACAGCAGCGCGTCACCCGCAAGCTTCCCGTACTGCTCGCGCTCTCGCTCGAGTTGCAGGCGCAGATCGGCGCGCATCGCCTCAAGGGTCCAGCCGACATAGTGGCTGTTCAGATACGCTGCGATGCGGTCGAGATCCTCCTGGCGGAACGGACGCTCCGGCCGGACGAACTTATCGCGCGTCAGACCCCCGGCTGTCACCAGCACGATCAGAACACGAGTGTCCGGGAGCAACAAAAATCGTAAGTGCTCCACAACACTCAGCGCCAGTGGCGGCGAAATGAAAATCCCCAGGCCTCGTGATACCGCAGCGAGAACGTGGCTCGCACGCTCCATCACAGCTTCAGGCGTCTGCGCCGCGGCCAGTTCACGCCTGATCCATTGGCGGTCTTCGGGGCTCGCAGTAGCCTGCGCGGCAACCTGCTCCACAAAGAACCGGTACGCCGAAGCGGTCGGGACTCTTCCAGCAGATGTGTGCGGCTGGTAAAGATAGCCTTCATCCTCCAGATCAGCCATCACATTGCGAACCGTCGCGGAACTGAGCGGCTCTATATGCCGGCGCGCAATACTTCGGGAGGACACGGGCTCACCGGTCTCAATGTACACGCGGACCAGGTCAGTCAAAATCTGCTGGTGCCGCTTCTGCTGTAGGACCGTCGGACTCATGATTTCAGATAAAATTCTCCGGCGCCGCCCTTTCTGCGCGGAGGAATTCAAACACCATGATTACAGTTTAATCGGGGCGGCTCACACCGTCAACTTCGGCCCCAGACCAGATGATGCTCAGAAGGCACGTGTCGCACGGCATGTTCTAAAATACTGTGAATTCACGCCCTCAATCCTTGCGAAGTCTCTCCACGTACCATATCCTGGGCATCGCTTCAGACACCCGGATTGGTGAACGCTCCCCAGCGCGCGCCAGAAAACGAGACGAAACTTAGCATGCGCCGTTTACGGTTCGCGGCCTTTTGCGGCATAGTCTTTAGCGCGCTTGCAGCGCGGCCAGCGATTGCTTTACCACCCCAAGGCGCGAAACAAGAGCGTGCGCAAAAACAAGAGTCGCTCTCAGTCCGCGTCGTGGCCTACAAAATTGAAGCCAACCTCGACGCGGTGAAAAGAACAATCACCGCAACCGAGTCTCTTACCTACCGCAATCTCACCGGCCGCCCTCAGCAAACTTTTCCATTCCACCTGTACCTGAACGCCTTCCAACCGAACTCCACCTTCGTAAGGGAAGGTCATCAGGGCCTTCCTGCGCAAGATTGGAAACCCGAAAACACTGGCTCCATGACCATAGATCGCATCGCCGTCACTGGCATGGGCGACGTCTCCAGCAAAATGCAATTCAGCCATCCCGATGACGACAACGCCGACGATCGGACCGTGATGCAGGTCTCGCTTCCCAAGCCGATTCCCCCTGACGCCGATGTTGAGTTCGTCATGTCGTTCACCGACAAGCTGCCTTACGTTGTTGCCCGCACCGGTTACGTTCGCGACTTCTTCATGGTTGGCCAGTGGTTTCCGAAGGTCGGCGTGTGGTGGAAAGACGCATGGAATTGTCATCAATTCCACGCCAGTACTGAATTTTTTGCTGACTTCGGTACATTCGATGTCCAAATCACGCTCCCGCAAAATGAAATCGTGGGAGCAGCGGGCGACTTGATCTCGACCATCAACAATTCCAACGGCACCAAGACCCTCCTCTACCACTCCGAAGATGTCCACGATTTTTCCTGGGCTGCCAGCCCCAGTTTCCAGCTGATTGAAGACTCCTGGACCGGCAGCGCCGGGCCAGTGAAGATCCACCTGCTGATATCTCCCGGCCACATGCCGTCCGCGCCACGCTACTTGCAAGCGCAGAAAGGCGCGTTGAGACTCTTCGATGAATGGATCGGTCCCTATCCATACGACCGAATCACAATCGTGGATCCGCCGCACGACGGAATTAACGCCGGCGGCATGGAGTACCCAACACTGTTCACGGCGGACACCACCTGGTATATGCCAAGAGGCCTCTTGCTGCCCGAGGCTGTCGTGGTACATGAATTCGGCCATCAATATTGGTACGGCATGGTGGCTACGAATGAATTTGAAGAGGCCTGGCTCGACGAGGGCATCAACACCTATACCGAAACGAAAATTATGGACGCCCTCTATGGCAAAGACACCTCCTTGTTCCGGACTCGATTCGCCTCAACGGGAGAGGTGGCAGACCACCGCGCAGGTCTCCTCTCGCCTCCCTATGTGAGACTGCCCGACATGGACCCAATCACCCGGCTCGGCTGGCGCTTTTACAATGATGATGCCTACGGCAGTATCACCTACTCCAAAACGGCACTCGCGCTGATTACGCTCGAAAAGATCATCGGTGAAGATACGATGCGTCGCGCACTGCACACGTATTTCATACACAACCGCTTCACCCATCCTACTGGCGAATATTTCTTGAAGACCATCGAAGAAGTGTCAGGCAAGGATCTGCGCTGGTTTTTCAACCAAGCCATCTATGGAACCAATATCCTCGACTACGAAATCCTCGACGCCGAATCAGAGCCGCTGGACCCTGGTAGACCGGGCAACGCATCGTCAAAACCCTTTCCAGACACCTATCACACCATTGTCGCCCTCCACCGCAAGGGAGACTTCATTTTCCCTGTGGACGTTGAAATTAAATTCGACGATGGCAAGAAAATCATCGAGCATTGGGACGGCCGCGACCGCTGGGTTCGTTACGTCTACGACCGCCCCGCGCAGATTGTCTCTGCTGAAATTGATCCAGAGCATAAAGTTCAACTCGATCTGAATCTCTTCAACAACAGTTACCGCGTGGATGAAGACAAGCGCGCCATTCACAAGCTATCGGACATCTGGACATTTCTTGGAGAGTTCTTGGGTCAGGTGCTGGCGTGGCTCACGTAATCGTCGCTGCAAAGTTTGCAACTGCCTGGCAAAAGTGGGTCAGAGGGGGGTGAAATGGCAATTCGCAGGCCAAAAGTTTTACTTTCCGGCGTAGCGCTCGTCTGGCGCCATCAGCGAGTCCTCTGGCTATTGTACTTTGCCAACTTGCTCCTGGCGCTTGTCGGCACGCGTGCCGTGGTGGACCGCACCGGCGATATTCTGAATCATAGCCTGGCGGCAGACAGGTTGGTGGATCGATTCGAACTTGGCCTGTACTACGAATTAAGGCTTCATCCCAGCTTGCCGTTTAGCACTTCGCGCCCGATGCTCCTTTATTCATCACTCCTATTTGTTCTGTTTATGCTGTTTGCGATCGGAGGAGTCCTCACTGCTTATTACGAAGATCGCCGGCTCGACGCAGGCGGTTTTTTCCGGGCCTGCGGGGAACATTTCTGGTGCTTCTTCCGCCTGATGATTTACTTCGTCACCGCCTTAATCCCAATCGGAATCCTGGTACGGCTCGCCGGCGCTCTCTACCATAAAGTGAACCAGCAATCCATCTCGCCCTTTCCCGCCGTGTATGCGCTCGCAGTTGCAGTAACAATCATCGCTTTGCTGATGATGTGCCTGCGACTGTGGTTTGATTTGGCTCAACTGATCTCCTTGGCGGAAGGCGAGAGAAACATGCGCCGCGCACTCCAGAGCGCTGCCCGCCTGCTCCGGCACAATTTCGGCTCGCTGTTCTGGCTTTATTTGCGAATCAGTATGCTCGGGTGGATTGGGTTCACGTTATGCATGCACCTTTGGATGATGCATATCCCGCCGGATGGGATTCGCGCTTCGTTTGTAGTCAGTCAGGCGACCATCGTATTCTGGCTCGCAATTCGATTGTGGCAACGTGCCAGCGAAGCGCGTTGGTACCGGGAGCGCGGCGCAGCGCTGGATGTGCCTGAACCGAATGTCGAACCGTCACCGTCCACGCCGGTCACTTCAGAACCTCAATTGGTTTGATCAGAAGTCCTGCCTCGCCCGAGTGCCCCCTGCGCTCGCTACCAAATACGGCAGTGCTGTGCCGCAGGCCTGACCATCGCAGAATCTGCGCTGCACCCAAACGCCTTTGCGAAAGCAGGCATATTCGATATCGGACCATTCACGCGGAACCAGTCCACCGGATGCGGGTCCGTGTTCACCAGTACTCTCATGCGCTCCGGACGCGTGCTGCCCTCCCAAACCTGCGCCCAGCCCAGGAAAAATCGCTGGTCCGCCGTAAAGTCATCGATCGTGGCAGTAGCAGGCTTGCCTTCCAGGGTTTTCTGCAATGCGTTGTACGCAATGGTGAGTCCGCCCAGATCAGCGATACTTTCTCCTTCGACCAATTTTCCGTTTTCGTGCAGCCCGGGTTCCACCTCGAAGCTGTCAAATTGCTTCACGATGCATTCCCCACGCGCCTGGAAATTCTTCAAGTCTTCGTCCGTCCACCAGTTTTTCAGATTTCCCTGCGCGTCAAATTTGGCTCCCTGATCATCAAACCCGTGCGTCAATTCGTGGCCTATCACCGCGCCCATGGCCCCATAGTTTATGGCGTCGTCGCGATTGGGGTCGTAGAAGGGTGGCTGCAGAATTCCCGCGGGAAACACTATTTCATTTCTCAGCGCGTTGTAATATGCGTTCACAGTCGGCGGCGTCATGTTCCACTCGCCGCGATCCATCGGCTTGCCAATCTTTCCTACATCGTACGCGTTCTCGAAATCATTCCCGCGGCGCACGTTTTCAATATATGGGCCACGCGTCACGTTGAACCCTGAATAATCGCGCCACTTATCCGGATACCCGATCTTCAATTGAATGGCTGCAAGCTTCTTCAAAGCCTGCTCCCGAGTTTCCGCACCCATCCAATCGAGCGTCGCGAGATCGTCGTGCAGCGCTGCAATCAGATTCTTCACCATCGCCAGTGCTCGCGCCTTCGCCTCTGGCGGAAACGCGCGCTGCACGTACACCTGCCCCAGCGCCTCGCCCAGTTGCTGGTCCGTGGCTTGGACACAACGCCGCCAGCGCGGCAGCATCTCTTTCTGCCCCTCAAGTGTTCGGCCATAGAAATTGAAATTCTCCTCCACAAACTTCGCTGGCAATGCCGCCGCCATCGAATGGACCAGGTGCCACCGCATGTATGTCTTCCAATCCGCGAGTGGCACGGAAGCCAGTGCAGCGTTTACGGCAATGAAGAAATCTGGCTGACTTACATTTATTTCATCCACTGGAGGTGCGCCCATTTCCTTAAAGAAACTTTCCCACGATACGTTGGGCGCAAGTTCATGGAGCCTCGCTACCGTCATCTTGTGATAGATCTTGTCTGGATCTCGCAGGTCCACCCGATGCATCGAAGCATTGGCAAGCAGCGTCTCGATGCCCATCACTGTTTTTGCCTCGGCGGCGGCGGTGGCGCTGTCATCGCCAAGCAGCTTGAACATATTCGTGACATGCTGTTGATAGCCGTCGCGTAGCTGCTTGTCATTTTCCCCCTCGCGCGAGTAGTAATCCCGATCCGGCAGGCCCAGGCCGCCCTGCCCCATTCCAGCGATCATCTGCGCGCTGTTCTTCAAATCGGGTTCCGAGCCGAAGCCAAACACTGCGTTCACGCCGGTGCGCTGCAATCGCGCGATCTCCCCCTGTAGTGTGGCGATGTTCTTGACTTCGGCAATTCGCTTGAATTCTGAGTCCAGCGGTTGCAGTCCCACTGACTCAATTTGGCTTTCATTCGTGCAACTGGAATAGAAATCGCCCACCTTCTGCCAATTCGTGCCGGCCTTGGCATTCTTGTCCTTCGACGCTTCCTCCAGAATCGAGTGCAAGACATCCTCATTCTTGTCGCGCAAAATCGAGAATGATCCCCACCGCGAATAGGCCGGTGGAATCGGATTGTTCTTGATCCATCCCCCTGCGGCAAAATGAAAAAAGTCACCGCACGGCGAGACAGAACGGTCTAGATTTGCAAGATCGAACCCGTGGCCTTCCTGCTGCGCTCCCCCCGTAAATCCACCACAGCCAGAAAAGGCCGACGCCAAGGGCACCTGAGCGCGCACTGAATCCGCGGATTGCGCGCCCACGCATATCGACGTTCCTGCCACCAGGATGCCGACTAAAATGATTTTCATACGTTGCATAATCTATTCCTCGCTTTGTATTTTCGCGCGCGCCGGGCCCAAGCCTTCACTTTCCGCGCACACATGGACCGATCTAATTAGTTTATCGCCCTTCGAATTTCGCCCCAGGCAGGAAGCTGCCCGCCCGCTGTCTCACCTTCATCCATTCTGATGTGCGCGCCGTGACCTGTCAATCGCAGGCATTGAAGAGACCGGAGTGCCTGATCGGCTTGACTGCCGATTTCGAGTTCAGCTCCGCAGCGGAAAGGTTACCGTTCTCATCTTGAATGTGGCGAAGACCTGAGGTGCAAGTGCGGGACGTAATCGGGGAGTTAACGGATGCGGAAACCAACCCTCGCCGTGCTTATCGTAACCATTTGGTGCTTTACGTTTCGAACGTCCGCCGATCACCCCTGGTTCGAGATTCGCAGCCCGCACTTTACTGTCATCTGCAACGCCACCGAGAAAGACGGCCGGGATGCAGCGGTGGACCTCGAACGGACGCGCACCGTAATGATAAAATCGCTCCCCAGCTTAAGTCGCGATCCGAGCGCGCCCCTTGCAAAGCGCTCGGAACCGGCGAATCCCCGTCTGGCAGTGAAACACCCCGGGAGAACTCTGCGCCCGGCACTAGCCTGGATGCCGTCGCCCCAGTCCTTAGGGCGCGGGCCGTCGTTCATAGCCTCGCTTGCACCGCCGACGGGAGAATTCTGACACTTGCCTTTCAGGGAAAAGATATGAAATTCCAGATAAGCAAGACCACACGCGTGTCGCTGCCGGCAACCTTCTGGTTGGCTCTAGAATACCTCGATGTCTGCAAGCATTTTGCGGGTGAAGCCGCTATGGTCAAGTACAAGTCGGGGCAGTCGGATTCCGAACCCGTCGAAGTGACATCGTTGGAGATTGAAGATAGATACTAGAAGTTGCCTGCTCCTCCCTACCAGATGCGGCAGCGTCCGCCTTCCGGACGAACCATCGGAGATTTTGTTCCGCATTCGAACGCCTTCGCAAATTCAGGCATGTTCCCAAGCGGTCCAAGAGTGCGGAAGCGGTCAATTGGGTGTTCGTTCGTTTGCGCGATTAACCGGGCATACTCTGGCCTAAAACTATTTGCCCAGCTTTGGGCATAGGCAATAAAAAAGCGCTGGTCAGCCGTGAACCCGTCAATCGGCGCCGGCTCCGGCTTGCCTTCAAGAGTTTTGCGAAACGCGGCATAGGCAATCACCACTCCGCCCAGATCCGCGATGCTTTCTCCCTCAACCAGTTTTCCGTTTTCATGCAGCCCCGGCTCCACTTCGAAGGCGTCAAACTGCTTCACAATACATTCCCCACGGGCCTCAAAGGTTTTCAGATCTTCCGGCGCCCACCAATCATTCAGATTCCCCTGCGCGTCAAATTTCGCGCCTTCGTCGTCGAAACCGTGCGTCAACTCATGACCGATGGAGCCGCCGATATCGCCGTAGTTCATCGCGTCGTCGCGGTTCGGGTCGAAATACGGTGGCTGAAGAATCCCGGCGGGAAACACTACCTCATTTAGAAAGGGAGTATAGTAGGCATTCACGGTCGGCGGCGTCATGTCCCACTCGCCGCGGTCTACAGGTTTTCCAATTTTACCGACGTCGTAGGCAAATGCAAACTCGACCCCTCGGAGAACATTTCCGGCATACGGTCCCAGATCCACCTTGAGTGGGGAGTAATCTCGCCATTTGTCAGGGTAGCCGATCTTCACATTAATTGCGCTGAGCTTCTTGAGTGCCTGCTCGCGAGTTGCGGAGCTCATCCAATCGAGCGTCGCCAAATCGTCACGTAAGGCCGCAATCAGATTCTTCACCATCAGGAGAGCCTTTGCCTTGGCCTCCGGCGGAAATTTCCGCTGCACATAATATTGCCCCAGCGCCTCGCCCAACTGCGCGTCTGTTTCTTGCACGCAGCGCCGCCAGCGCGGCAGTAATTCCTTCTCACCCGTTAGGGTGCGCCCAAAGAAATTGAAATCCTCTTCGACAAATTTGGATGGCAGCGCTCTGGCAAAGGAGTGGACCAAATGCCAGCGCAAGTAAACCTGCCAGTCCGTGAGGGGGACGGAACCGAGAGCAGCATCCGCCGCCTTGAAGAACTCCGGCTGGGCCACATTCATACTCGACACGGACGGTGAGTCCGTGTGCCGGTAATACAGGTCCCAGGAAAAATGTGGCGTCAGCGACTGGACCTCAGCAATCGGCAATTTGTGATAAATGTTTTCCGGAACTCGCAAAGCGACCAGATCCATGGACGCCCGCGCCAACGACATCTCAATTTGCATCACGGTCTTGGCTTCTGCTTCCGACTTCGCACTGTCGTCGCCCATCAGTTTGAACATATTTGTGACGTGCTGAATGTAAGCCTCGCGCGTTTTATTCGATTCAGCATCATCCCGAGTGTAGTAGCCGCGGTCCGGCAAGCCGAGGCCTCCCTGTCGCGCCGCGGCGATCACTTGCGTGCTGTCCTGGTAATCCTGTTGCGAACCGAAGCCGAAGAGAACGTTGACACCCGCTCGGTGAAGGCGCGCGATTTCCTCCTGCAGTCCCGCAACGTTTTCGATCTTCGCGATCCGTCCAATTTCCGGTCCGAGCGCCTTCAATCCCGCGGATTCCACCTGGCTTTCATTCATGCAGCTGGAATAAAAATCGCCAATTTTCTGCCAGTTCGACCCAGCCGCTGCTTTCTTGTCCCGTGCAGCATCTTCCAAAATGTCGCGCAAAACTTCTTGATTCGATTGTTCCAGCTTCTGCGCGAGGCCCCACGCGGGATACGCCGCAGGAATCGGATTTCTCTTAAACCATCCGCCGTTCGCGAACTGATAAAAATCGTCGCAAGGCCGAACCGAGCGGTCAAAGTCGGTCAAATCAAGCCCGTGGGTGGACCGCTGGCTCGAAGTCGGCGATCCGGCGCCGCCGCAAACGGCAGGTGCAGGCCGCGGTGCCGTCGCTCCCTCCCGAGAGTCCGGAACTTGTGCAGCGAGGCTTGTCGCCACAGCCAGCAAAGCAACGACAATGAACAAGAAGCGAGAAGTTCGCATCAGTTTCTCCCCTTGAAAATAGACGGGCTGAACGACATGCAGAAATCCCGCCTCACCCACGTGCGCGAGGGATCCTTTCGTCAGTCTGTCGACTCGATTTTTATCCCGCCCCAGGTAGGAAAATCGCGCCTATTTTCAGAACGTGGATATCTTGGAGGAGCACTCACTGCGTGTCAACCGGTGATGAAACCAGGTAATCGGCATAGGGGAGGGGTCGCCCACTCTCCCCTGCCACACGACCGGACATGCGGGCCCGCCTCCGGCGGTTTGGTCGGACTTTCTGCTCTGCGCTTCGCCAACTCCGATTCGGTCCCGCCCACGAAGGCCCTCGGAGCGGCCCCCCTACTCTCGTCCGCACAGCCCATACGGTACTGGTTTTTCTGCCGCTTTTCGGTTGTTGAGTCGCTCCACGTTCTCATCGCTCCCTTGATCCCCTTGCGGGGGCGACCGGGTCTTCGCTGTTTTCGCGGGTACTACGCCTTTTGCTGACTCCTGCCAACGGATCAGAAACGATCTTGCGCTTCGCAGTCACTTCACCTTCATCCGGTTGTGAACAGGGCTCGCACCTCCCCGCTGAGGGACATGCTCGGTACACGAAAAAAAAACAGGCGGACATAATGTCCGCCTGTCTAGTGTTGCACTGATCCGTAACTTGAGCTGAGAGGTGGTCGCAATCGTTGCGCGAACGTGAGTTTAGTTCGCTGCGGCTCCGACTGGTTCTTCGATGCTCTCGGACTCGCGCGATGATTTTGTTTTCGCGTGATCAATTTCGATGCGGCCCTTGAAGTAGGCGCCGTCCTCGATACTGATGCGCGCCGTGACGATATCGCCCGTGACGGAGCCGTCCTTCTTGATTTCCACGCGATCACTGGCGCGCAGGTTACCGGTCACCTTCCCGTACACCACCACTTCGCGCGCTGTGACTTCAGAATTCAATTGGCCCGTGCGCCCGACAGTCAAGCGCTGACCTCCGAGAGCGACTGGACCTTCGATTTTTCCGTCCACCTGCAGATCTTCTTCGCCGGAGATTTTGCCTTTCACCTCGATGCTCGCGCCGAGGCAGGCGAGATTGCGTGCTGCCGGGCTGCTGGTTCGGGATGAAGCGGGAGAATTAAATGGAATCGGTTGTGCTGCCGGAGCCTGCGCCGGTGTATAACCGGGCACTTCATTTTGCGATTGCTTGGTCCACATTATCTTGCCTCCCTCGTTCGCTTGAATGCGTGGGCTCAGCCCTGGGTGACTGCCGTAGGACAACTGTAGGCGGGTGAGGCGGATGCGGGCAATCGTAAAATGGTACAGGTCTGCACACTTCTGACACCTGTCCGAACGGACAGGCAGAGCGGGACATACCTGAAGCGAACTGCCATAGCGAAAGTGTTCGGAAATCAAGCGGCGCGCGCGGGGGGTATGAGCTTGGCTCTATGGATTTTTCCTGGCTGTGAGTTCCTGAATGTGCATGAAAGCGACCAGAGAGCGCCGGTCATTTTCCAGCCCACCTCCACGCTCGCGCTCGTGGGATTCAACATGCGGATCTCGGTATCCGCCGCGGCCAGGTGGGTGTCTTTGAATCTGGTGCGAATAGTGGGACATGGAATTCTTCAATTGCCTTGCGCCGCGCGCGCTCGTGCCAATCCCATTCGTGAACACGGCGGCTTCCGAGAATAATCCCGCAAAGGCAAGCGCCTCATGGTGATTTCAGGTATCCCGGAAAAGCGCAAACAGGGAGCGAGTACTCCGGTCACCAGGCGTCTTGGGTAAGCTTGTCTGCCGCGCGGCCAGAGCGAATGGCAACGAGGCAATTGTCAACGGCAAACGCAATCTGACAAGCACGGAGATTCCTCCTAGGCGTTATCAATTTGTGCGCGCTGGAGGCGGTCGGAATAGTCCACGTAGATTGTTTTCCATTCGGAGTAGAAATCGAGTGCAGCCTGGCCGGATTCGCGGTGACCATTTCCTGTATTCTTGACGCCGCCGAACGGGAGATGCGTTTCTGCACCGATGGTAGGGGCGTTGACATATACGATGCCGGTTTCGAGATCGCGTTGCGCACGGAACGCATTGTTGACGTTGCGCGTGTAGATAGCGGCGGACAAACCGTATTTGACGCCGTTCGCAATCGCGAGCGCTTCATCGAAAGTCTCGAACGGAATCACGCTGACCACGGGCCCGAATATTTCTTCCTGGCAGATGCGCATCTTTGGATCACAATCAATGAACACGGTCGGCTCGTGGAACCATCCTTGGGCGTAGCCTCCGCCTTCGAGCCGATGCCCACCTGCTGCCAGCGTCGCACCTTCGTTTCTGCCGATCTCGACGTAGCTCATGACAGTTTTGAGCTGCTGGTCATTGATGCAAGGACCCATGTCGGTCGCTGGGTTCAGTCCGTCGCCCACTTTGAGCGCTTTGGCTCGCTGAATGAATTTGTCCACAAATTCGACGTAAATTTTCTTGTGCACGGCCACTCGGCTGGCCGCTGTGCAACGCTGGCCGGTCGTGCCGAAGCCGCCCCATATGGCGCCGTCCACGGCAAGATCGAGATTGGCATCGTCCATTACGATGATGATGTTCTTGCCGCCCATTTCGAGATGGCACTTCTTAAAAGTGGGCGCGCAGGCGGTGCTGACAATGCGGCCCACGTCCGTTGAGCCCGTAAAACTGACGAGGTTGACATCGAGATTATTCAGCAACGGCGCGCCTGCTTGAGGGCCGTCACCGAAGACGACGTTCAGCACGCCGCGCGGCAGCCCGGCTTCTGCAAGCACCTGCACCATGTTGTATGTCGAAAGCGGTGTGTCTTCGGCGGGCTTGATGACCACAGTATTGCCGGTGACTAGGGCAGGCATCGCCTTCCACGACGGAATCGCCATCGGAAAATTCCAGGGCGTGATGAGGCCGGCAACTCCGATCGGCGAGCGCACGCACATTGCAAATTTGTTGGGCAGCTCGGAAGGAGTCGTCTGACCGAACTGACGGCGGCCTTCGCCGGCCATCAGGTAGGTCATGTCGATCGCTTCTTGAACGTCGCCACGCGTTTCGGCGAGGACTTTGCCCATTTCGCGCGTCATGTCCCGGGAGTAATCCTCCTTGCGCTGGATCATCAGTTCGGCCGCGCGATAAAGAATCTCGGCGCGCTTTGGAGCGGGCACCAGGCGCCACTTCTCGTAGGCCTCCTTCGCAGCGTCAACCGCGAGGGCGACGTCCTGTTCCGTTGAGGCTGGAAACATGCCGACTAGCTCGCCGGTGTTGGCGGGGTTGCGATTCTCGATGGCCTTGCCGCTGCGGGCTTCGACCCACTCTCCGTTGATGAAGTTTTTAAAGGCTTTGGGCATCACTGCGGTGGCCATGCAAAATCCTCCGTGGGCTTCGCGTCGCTTGCCGCTGATTAATAGGGATGCAGATTCGATGATGCAACGGCTGTCGGAGATTCAGGGTAGCAAGGGCGTCCAGTCGCGTCAACGAGCGCCTGAAGAGCTCGCCCCCAAAGACACTGAGAGCGCAGAGAATAATACGGATATAAACTCTCAAGAAAGTTGGTTATTAAGCTCCGCCAGAGGCTTTTTATTCAATGAGTTGCGTGCTTTCGGATTCCTTGGGTTGGCTATCAGAATTGGTTTCCCTGGTGTGAGAGGCATCGGGCTTGGACAAGTGGGAGGAAAACTTGGCGCCTTCAATGAGGTTAAAGTCGTTCTGGATAAGCGGGTCAGCCCATTGGCCGCCGGCGTCCATGTGTCCCCGAGCACAGGCGGCGCGGACTAGGTCGAAGCGGGAAGAATACTCCTTCTCGGACTGCTCCAAGATTTCTCCAGGCGCGGTAGCGATGCTCAGACGCCGCCGGGGCATAAGACGCGGTGGCTCGAACATGGCGGTAGATGGAGGAGTGGTCGGCGATGCCATAATCGCGCGCAACCCCTTTGGGGCTGCGCCGAAGGAGGAAATCCTGCCCGATGGTGCACCAATTTTGGTGCGTACGGACCGCGCACCTGCGCCGGTCAAAGCCGAAATCAGCCAGCACGAGCCGCGCAGGGCGAGTTGCGCGAGGTTTTTCAGGCGCCGAGACTTTAGGTTCCCTCTTCGTCGCTTGTTTGCGGCGAGCACCGTGCGGGGCGGGGCGGGGCTGCGCTTGGCCATGACGCATGCATCGAAAGTCAGGTTTGGACGACGACGCAGCAAATCGGTGTGCAGGACAGGGGGCTAAGGGAAACAGCGGTTACATTTGCCGCTTAAGGATATTGATTCTCACCTCGACTTCAGTCGCTTCTCGCTCCTTATTTGCGGACTAATCACCTCGCGCCGGGTTCTCGAAGCATTCGATCGCCTTATTGAGGTTCCCCGCTTGGCGTTGATTCTCGGCACGGTCTCGTTTCGACGGGCTCATCCGTGGTTGCTTTTCTTGTACTTCCTCTTTCCCATCTGCTCGATTCCCACTATAGTGAGGGCGCTTCTAGAGGAGGCGATGGATGCGAAATTCCTTTCTCTGCACGACAACATTACTGTTGTTCGTAGGAGTCGGCGCGATTCCAATGCTTGCACAGCAAGCCGATCCTCCTAAACAGTCGCAAGCACCCCCGCCGATCCAGCAGACGCAGCCTGCACAGCAGCCCGCGCCCCAATCCACCACGCAAGCTCCCAGCGACAAAAAGACCCGAGTGTACATCACTGACAGTCAATCCTGGCAGGTGACCGGCGGTTGGGGAGCTTCGGGCGGCACGGGTGGGGGGACCACGCAAGGTGGGGCACGTCCTCAAACTGCGGAAATTATTAAAACCTTTGGCGAGCGGTGCCCCGACCTGACGGTCACAAATAACAAAGACAAGGCCGCCTACGTAGTGATTTTGGATCATGAGGGAGGCAAGGGCGGGCTCAGTCACAAGAACAAAGTGGCGGTCTTCAACCGCGATGGCGACTCGATTTTCAGCCATTCCACCATGAGCCTGGGGAATTCGGTCAAGGATGCCTGCGAGGCCATTCGCAAGGACGCCGGGCTGCCTTCCGCCAAATAGAACTCAGCCCCACCCGCGGCCCCGCGTGAGCAATAACCCATTAGTTCGAGGCGTTCCGACGGGTGGGCCGGGTGTCAAAGGCCAAAAACCGCCCTTCTCCGACCCATTCCTCAGAAACTGGCATCGGAAGTTAAGAAGAGGTGCCAAATGCAAGGCGTCAGCGGCGCTTCTTGCTTTCGTTCTGGGAGACACGTGCCTTTACCAGTTTTCTGACGAGTGAAGCCGGCAGCGGTTTGTTCATGGAGAATTTGGATAGTACCTTTGGATGTGGAGTAGGGCTTCAATTCGGTCTTGAACGCTTCGATCACTGACGCGTTGGGAACAAACTGCAGTGGTTCGAAAACGCGCCGAACCATGCCAGCGTTCCCTTGTACTTGAACGCCGGTAACCCGTAGCTGATGGTCTCGGCGGCCTCCGCTGGCGCAGCGGACCGGATCGCTGTGCGAAGTTTGCCCAAAGTGCTGCGCGCGGATTCCGGGACGGCAGCAAGGTATTCGTCGATATTCTTCCGAGCGGCATTGCGTTTCTTGGCAGGACTGCGATTGACGGACTTCATTTTTCGCATTGAGGGGATGTTACAGGAGGCTGCCATCCAAGTCTATCGGTCAGCCCTGCAAGTGTGACAGTCCGGAGTCTCGCGCAATTTCTTGAATCCTTGCTGTATGTTTGGGAGATTAAGGCGGTTGAGGAGACTTGTATGCCGAAAGAAACTGCAAAAGTCGTCCGGTTCCATAAAACGGGTGGACCGGAAGTATTGAAGATTCAAGAGGAGCCGATCCCGGAACCGGGGAAAGGAGAAGTCCTGCTGAATGTGAAGGCGATTGGACTGAACAGGGCGGAGGTGATGTTCCGCAGTGGGCAATACCTGGAGGCGCCTGTTTTCCCATCGAAACTTGGGTATGAGGCGGCCGGAGTGGTGGCAGCGGTGGGACCTGGCGTGGACAAGAACTGGCTGGGCAAGAAGGCCAGTACGGTGCCAGCGTTTTTGATGACGCATTACGGCGTGTACGGAGAAGTGGCGATTGTTCCGGCGGGTGCGCTGGCTGCTTATCCGGAGAAACTGACGCCGGAAGAAGGCACCTCCATCTGGATGCAATATCTCACGGCCTACGGCGCACTGATCATGCATGCTCAGGTTAAGAAAGGCGACTTCGTGGTTATCACCGCGGCCAGCAGTAGTGTGGGAATTGCGGCTATCGAAATGGTGAACGCAGAGGGCGCGACTAGCATTGCAACCACGCGAACATCGAAGAAAAAGGTCACGCTGACCAAGGTGGGAGCGAATCATGTGATTGCCACGCAGGAAGAAGATTTCCTCGCACGGGTAAAGGAAATTACAGGCGGCAAAGGGGCTCAGGTGATATTCGACCCCATTTCGGGAAAAGGGATCGAGCTGCTTGCGCAGGCGGCGGCTCAGGGTGGAACGATCTTCGAATACGGAGCGCTTGCGCTTGAGCCGACGCCGTTCCCCTTGTTTACGGCGCTGGCAAAAGCGCTGTCGGTTCGCGGGTACACTCTTCGTGAAATATTTGCTGATCCGAGGCTTATGGCCAAGGCGGAGAAGTATGTTTTCGACCGTGTGGCAGCGGGCGACTTCAAGCCGCGCATTGATCGCGTATTTCCATTTGCGCAGATCGTAGAAGCGCACCGCTACATGGAGTCGAACGAGCAGATCGGCAAAATTGTCGTAAAGGTGTAGGGCAATAATGATCGTGACCCACGAATACGCCGATATTGCCCTCGCGGGACCGCCGATGCGGACTTTTGTCGCGATGCCCAAGACTGAAGGACAATATCCGGGCGTGTGGTGCTATTCCGACATTTTTCAGCTTACGCCGCCACTGCTGCGTTTTTGCGTGCGGCTGGCGGGGTACGGATTTGTTGCTGCGGCGCCGGAAATTTATCGGCGTATCGAACCGCCCGGTACGGTGATCCCGTTCGATGATGCGGGGCGCATTCGTGGTCAGCAAGATGCGGCGAACACTCCAGTGACGCATTTCGATGCCGATTGCCGCGCTGGTCTGGACTGGTTGGCGAAACATCCTAGGATGAATCGCGGGAAAATCGGGGTGTTGGGATTTTGTATCGGCGGGCACCTGGCGTTTCGTGCGGCGTTTCAGCCTGATGTGCGCGCGACGGTGAGTTACTACGGCACGGGGATTGATGACGGCAAGCTCGGGCAGGATACCGATGCGGGATCTTTGGCGCGCGCAAAGGAAATTCGCGGGGAGTTGCTGATGATCTTCGGGACGAAGGACCCGCACGTTCCCGAGGCGGGACGCATGAAGATTGATCGGGCGCTACGAGAATCCGGCGTGCGCTATAAAACGATGCTGTATGCCGCCGAGCACGCGTTCACGCGCGATGAAGGTGCGCGATTTGATCCGGAGGCGACGGACCTGGCTTTTGCGGAAATGATTCATTTGTTTCGGAAGGTCTTCCAGGATTGAAGAACTAACCAGAAGGTTGCCCCATGGCTATTTTGGCAACCCGCTCGCGATGGGCCTGCTCGGCCACAGATTGCGAATCATCGAAGGCACTGCCAGGGGCCAGAGGAGTGGCACAGCTTTTGCGAGCGTGCGCCATGCAGCTCGCCCGCGGCGCAAACCGGACGGTGTTACGACCAACAATCGTCCCTGGACTTCTTCCTGCGAAATGTTGACCCGAGTTCGTCTATCCCTTAGATCGCTGAAGAACAAGCGGTCGAAAATATCAAGGGCCTTGAGTAGCTCCACATTTCGGCGGATTCGCTCCGAGCTCGCGTCGTAAATCACTTCCAGCAGGAGGCCACGATGTGGGGCTGCGCGATCGCGGAACCAAATCCAGGCGCGCTCAAGGTCGCCGGGGTCCACGAAGAGGATGTAGGCCGAGAGGATGTCCCATTCAAACAGGGGGACGTTCAGGGAGTACTCCAGGAAGAGATGAAACAAGATTCCAAGCGCCAGCAGGTAGTAGCGGAGTTCGTTGAACCAGATTAGAACCCCCAAGGAAAATTCCAATGCGAGAGCGAACCAACTGCCGAGCTTTAGCATCCACGGATGCAGGAGCCACGGGGGGATGGGAAAGCGCCGAAGCTCGTCAAGATTGTAAACGTAATAGAGCGCCGTGCCCTGGAGCCATGAAGTCCCCTCGATCTTCCAGCAAAACGTCACAAAATACAGCAAAGACAACTCAAACTGGATCATGCGCTGCGCCCACGGACGGCACGGTGGCAATTTGGCGCTTTCCTTTCCACGCCAGATGCGGATGAGGCGATCAACGGAGAGGGCCGAACCAGCGGCAGAGAACATCAGGAAAAAGCCGGCCACGCGCAACAATGTGTCGCCGCCGTGCAAGATGAAGAGATTTCTTTGGTCCATGGAGGTGAGGCAAAGAAACACCAGCACGCTATTCAGGCGAGTGAGGAAGCCGATGGTGAAGAGCGCCGCCGAGCAGAGAAAAATCCAGAATAGCGCCGCGATCCAGGCGTCGCTTTGGGGAAGGAGGGTAAACAAATTCAGTCGTGGACCGGGCTCGACAAATTGCATGGTCGGCAGAGTGATCCATGCATGCGTGCCGTACCATGCGAGCCAGTCGCCCCGCAGCAGTAAAAGAGTCGCAATGACCAGCACGCCGTAGAGGATGCGGAACAGAGAGATGGGAATGGGCGATTGTTCCGCGAAGAAGAATAAGCTCCACGCATCCCGCAGGGACTTCACTCTCAATTGAGATCCTCGGGTTTCACGGTGTAGCTGTAGAAGACATGGGCGTCCCAGGGAGTGCGTTCAAACGTGCCGTCGTCGCGCTGAGCCACGTACGACCAGCGATTGATCAGCATGATCGTCTGGGGAGCGACTCGGCCGGTGCTGTGTAGGCGGGCGATGTAGCGCGCGGCGTCAGGCCACAGCGCTGCGTGATCATCTGAAGCCAGTACCTCCTCGTACTTGCGATAGCGCTCCTTGTAGTAGCGCTCCGCAAAATCGAGGAGCTGCATTCGGGGGAAGCTATAGTTTACCGTGGAGCCGTCCCTGTAAATGATGAGGGCTTCAAGGTAGTTGTTCACAGATTTTGGATTCGGGGAAAACATATCCCAGGATTGGAACAGTCCGGTCCATAGAAAATAGGGGCGCAAAAAATCTCTGCAGGCCAGCATGAGAGGATTGTTTGTCGGGAGGCACCAGACGGGTATAGCCAGAAGGTGAAAGATCAAGAAAGTGTTGACGGCGATGTCTCGGGCAAGCCGCAGGCCGCTGGGCAGTTTACGCGGAACGGAAGGGGTCGCAGCTGCAGGAGTCTTGCCCACGGTCGCACCATCTTAATCTGGTCGCGGCGTTCTTTCCTCTAAGAATTCCGCAGGGACGCGGCCGCGCACGCGTGATCTAAGGATGTGAAGGAGAGGCGTTGGGCACATTGGGTGTTAATTTGCGGACGATGAATTCCTGGATGACGTTCGCGGCGGCCGTGGCGCCAATGCCAAGCGCCGTATTTTCAAAGACTAATCCCGCCCCGCGATCCTTTGGTGGGTAATAGAGATTGGAAATGCCGCCTGATGCGATGCTTCCGAGGATGGCGGAGTAATTCGGCTGCCACCGTCCATCGTCGCCCTTGCAGATGACAGAATTCGCGATGGCGTAGAGAAACCGGGAGCGCTTGGTGCCGATTCCCTTGTAGAAATAACGCGGATCCTGTTTCAACAACGAGGGAAGTATCGCGGCACCGATGAACGTGCTAGTGAGCAGGTCCCCATAGGCGGCACCGTAGCGCTTTCCGTAGCCTTGCGCTCCTTGGCCATACCCGCCGAATTGATTTAGCGCTTGCTCGATTCCGGCGCCAGCCCCAGTCAGAGCGAAGGTGACGGGATCTATGGATGTCTTCCACGCCAGCTCGAATTTTTGCTTGGGAGTGAGTGGAGCAGCATTGGGAATGTAGCTGACATAAAAATTGGGAATGAAGCCGAGGATGCGCTGCTTCTCCTGCTCCTTGATTTGAACTTCCGCCACTTCTTCCTGTGAGGGAGTGACGCGCACTTCGGTGAGGTTGGCGGCGACTGCCAACGTGATTTGCGAGATGGTGAAGATCTCACCTGAATGCAGAATTCCGGTGGAAGTTTGCGGCGAGAAGCCCGGAGCGGTAATGGTGATTTGGAAGGGGCCGGGTGCGATGTTGGCAAAGGTGAATTGGCCATCGGCGCCTGTTTGCACTTCCTGGCTTTGGGATTGATCGGCACGAACAAACTTTACACGGGCCCCGGCCACGACTGAGCCGGATGGATCAAGAACTGTTCCGCTGATGCTGTTTGGCGACCGCTGTTCGGGCGACTGCTGGCTAGCCGAGGCAGCAGCACCCTGCACACCAGGGCGGCCGTTCTGCACATCTGCGCCAATGGGGGGGTGCGGAGATTGTGCGAGCACCGGGAAACTGAAAAGCAGGACACATAAGCCCAACCAGATGAAGTTCCCAGGTCCATAAGGCGCGGCGCGGAAGATCCGGCGCGGAGGCTTTTTGTGGGGTTCTCTGTTCGCAGGGGTCACGGGTACTATTTTATAGCTTCCCTTCCTCCCACCAGCAAGCTTTGACGGCAGGCCGTCGCTCGAGGTTGCACAGCACTATGATCAGGAGGGTGGAGTTGCCGCGTCAGGCCGCCTCCTGGATATGGCTAAGGCGACGAAATAAGTGCCACCGCCCTACGCCAAGGCTACCAAGGGACTTGTCCAGTCACCTTTACTGTGCGGAGCGGCGGCGGCCCCAGTGTACAAACCGCAAGAGAACCCGACCGGAGAACTCCCGGACGGCGAAGGTTACCGGGTGCGTGAAGAGCTGGGGCACCAATTCATTCTGGGCGTGGACACAGCGGGAGCGAAAGAAACCACAACGTTTTCCCCAGGTGCTTATGGAAATAATCAGAAATTAGTTGTCACCAGAGAATATTGGTATTCAACGCAATTAGGAATTGATCCGCGATCCAAGCGTTCCGATCCGCGGTTTGGGATGCAAACCTTTATGATCACCAGCCTAACTCTTGCCGAGCCTGATCCGAAACTTTTTGAATTCCCGGAAGGGTTTCAGATTGTGGACAAGCGACCGCGTGTGACGCCCGCCGCGAATTGAAACCCGACAGATTTTGAATTTTGTGCACGCGCTCCTAGGCCAAGCTGCGCGAGACTGCGTGCCCTAGAAGCGACTTTCAGCCCGTTCTTTGTTGACTCCCAATAGCGCGACGGTTGCTCGCAGGAGGACAGCCAGCAACGGCGATGCCAGAGGTGCGGCGTCCTGCATTGGCCGGTGCGAGGCTGTGTCTCAGGGTTGTTGGGCAAGCGCTAGAGCGCGCTGGAGAACGACGTCATTTTTTTGGCGAAGATCATCGGGCGTGACATCGACTGGGACGTCCGGGGCGATCCCGATGCCTTCGAATTGGGAGCCGTCGGGGAAAGTGTGACGGATTGCGGCGATGTTAAGCATCATGCCGTTGTCGAAATCGATGTGGCGGGTGAGAGAAAAAGTCCCGGCGGTGGTTTCCCCGATCAACGTTGCGCGCTTGGAATATTTAAAGGGCATGACAAAATCTTCGCAGGCGCAAGAGCAGACACGATCGGTGAGCAGAAACAGGCGACCGGTGTAGGCGGTGCCGCGCGGCTGGGTGAAAGCTTCGCTGGTGGTGAGCGTCGAGTGCTCAGGATAGGAACCCGAATAATTGCGCAGGAGTGGGCCCCCATGGAGAACGGTGGACTCGGTCCAGGCCTTGTAGGGTTTGGCCATGAGCGCTGATTGTAACGCTAAGGGCAGACCCAGTCCGGGGTTGCCGCGAACGTCGAGAATGACGGCTTCCGCTTCGTGGAACTCTTTGAGGTAGCGGAGAGCCTGGGCCTGTGTCTCGATGCCTTGAAAAATCGGGACTTTGATATAAGCGACGGAATGCTCGACTAACCAACGGCCTTCGGTCATCGGAGGGGGCTCTGGATACTTTTTGTCGTTTTTGCGGTCAATCGAAATCGCGCGGCGGTCGGCGAGAATCAGTGAGAATTTTTCGGGGAAGATTACCGGTGTATCGAAGAAGCTGACTCCGGCATCTCGATCGCTCGAGGCGGAAACAAATTTGCGATTGCGCGCGTAGAAATCTTCCATTGGGGTGGAGTCGATGGCGGTGATGACGTCACCGACCTTCACGGAGTCCAGCGAGCTGCGCACCACGGTCCACTTCCCGTTCAGGGGATAGGCGAGAAAGCCGATGGGCTGGGCCGAGGTCTGGTCAAGCCATGAGTCGTAGAACCAAGAATGGCCGTCGTGGAGGCGGGCGATTAGTTCCATGGAGGCGAGATCGAATTCGCGGCGATCATCGGTGCGAAGGACGGTGCGAAGGTAGCCGGCATAATCGGCGTCTAATTTTTCCTGGGAGAGGTCGGGGAAGAATGTGCTGACCACGTGGTAGATCTCTGTCGCCGTGCGGACGCGGTCTTCGAGTGAGATTGTTGCAGGAGAGGATTGCGCGCGGGCGAGAGGGGCGGCGACGAGGGCGCTGAGCAGAACCAAGAATGCGGCAGCAGGCAATCTTCTGGGCATGATGGGCGACTCTCCTGTGAACGAAGCTGACCGCTTATGTTTATTCGACGATATACGCGGGAGCAGGTGAGCACAGGAGGCTCGATAGCTTCCGGGCACCAGGCGGGCGGTGCGACGGGGGGCAGGCAGCATAGTGGGCGCCGAAAAGTTTGCGCATGTGGGCTTCTTTGGGGCGGACGAGGTGGAGGAAGCAGACGGCGAAGGACACGGTATGACTGCGTGGACGCCGAGTCATCGGCGAGTTTTTGTGGTGCAAACGTTTAGTCCAGACGGACTTATTATATTGCCATCGGCAGGAATGCTACATCAATTGGCCGGAGGCTTGGTGGCAGAGGTGGAATTGGTGGTAGACGAAGGCGGCGGTGAAGCCTGATGCGGGAGTGCAGGCGAGGTCGGGGCAGCGGTTGGTGAGGCCCCGTGCACAGGCGGTTTGGGAGCCGAGACGCCGGCAATTTCTGAGCCCAGACCTAGTTTCTGCAGGCTGAGCGCATTCAGTTTGCCGGTAGGCTCGAGGCCATTGCTTGACTGGAATCTTTGCATGGCTGCGATTGTGTTCGCGTCCCACTTGCCATTGGGTTGGGCCTGGTAATAACCGCTGCGCGCGAGCGCGGATTGGATTTCGGTGATGCGCTCTGGGCTGGGGGCTTTTTGAGTGGCCTCGCGGCGCGCGTGCTTTTTCTTTGACTTCTTTTTCTGTGAGGGCGGAGTACTCTGCGGGGGAGCTGCGACAGAGGAGCTGGTTTGCGGAGCTGATTGTTGTTGGGGGCTCGGGTGCGCATAGCAAGCGGGTATGGCTGAAAGCGCGGATAGGAGCGTCGCGGCGATCGGCAGCAATTGCTTGGTGAGCTTCAGTATGGCGCAGTGCATTTTTTTATTATGCAGGAATCAGGATAGTGCTCAAGCCGCGATAGATCCACGCGTGTGTATGAAGCAACGCCCACCTCGTTACTGCCGCAGAAAGCGGGTTCTTATTTCTCCGGGACAGCGCCGGCCAGAAACAGGGTCAAGATGCGGTCGGTGTCCGTACGGCGCGCCACTTTGAAGAGGACGTTCTGAGCTTTCTTGAGCTGCCCCATCTCGCGGCGATAGTCGGCGAGGGAGTTGATCGGAGCGTGATTGATTTCTGTGATTACGTCGCCGCGGGAGAACTCAACGTCTTCGGCGAAGCTCGCGGGCTCGACTTCGCTGACCACCACCCCGGTCAGCTTGCCCATTCCCAACTTGTGGGCGAGATCTGGAGTCAATTCTTCCACGTGCAGACCAAATTGTGCGGGCTCTTCGGCAGAGTCAGGTTTGTCCTCGGCGTTCTGCGCGGTCTGCGGGAAAATCTTCGAGCGGTCGGCAACTGTGAGCGTCACATCCTTGGCTTCTTTATTGCGTACGTATCGGATTTGGACGGACTGGCCAATGGGAGTTTGCGCAATGGGATTCACAAGATCAGAGCCCGTGTGGACGGCCACGCTGTTGATGTTGGTGATTACGTCGCCCGGCTGCAGCCCGGCCTTGTCGGCGGGGCTGCCCGGTTCAACCGCTTCTACGACAATTCCATAGGGCGCGCCGAGTTCTTTCATCAGGACGGGATTATTGCTGCGATCCTCCTGGAAAGTGATGCCGATGGAGCCGCGCGTAACTTTTCCTGCGGTGATCAACTGGTTGTACACGCTGATGGCGGTATTGGATGGCAGCGCGAAGCCGACCCCTTCGAAGCCGCGGCTGCCGGTATAAATTGCAGTGTCAATACCGATCACTTCGCCGGCCATGTTGACGAGCGGGCCGCCAGAGTTTCCAGGGTTGATGGCAGCGTCGGTTTGGATGAAGTGCTGAAACTGGTGGCCAACATTGGCGCGATCTTTCGCGCTGACGATGCCGGCGGTAACAGTGGAATTTAGCCCGAAGGGGCTGCCGAAGGCTAGAACCCAATCGCCCACTTGAACGCCGTCGGAATTTCCAAGCTTGGCGACAGGGAGATCGCGGGTGACTTCAATCTTGATCACAGCGAGATCTGATTCTTGGTCTGTGCCAATCACTTTCGCGCTGTACTTGGTAGGGTCGCCATCCATGGCCACTTGAATTTTGGTGGCCTGGTCAATCACATGATTGTTGGTGAGGATGAAGCCTTTCTTGTCCACGATGACGCCCGAGCCGAGGCTGCGCTCGGCACTCGGGCCTTCTTCAGGAGAATCGAAGAAGCGGTCGAAGAAATCCTGAAACGGATCGTTGTTTCGGCGCTGCCTTTTCGTACCTTTGGATTTTTCAATCACCTGCGTCGTGGATATGTTGACAACTGCAGGACCGAGTTTCTTGGAAATGCCGGTGAAAGCATTCGAGAGGACAATCGGATCCGGAATGGCGAGGAGCGCAGCGCCGTTGGTGGCTACCTGGTCGCGCGTGGCCGAGGCTCGGCCGGAAATGACGGTTCCGATCAGGATGCCGATCCCGAGCGTGGCCATGACCAGAAGAGAAGCGAAAAACTTGCGCCTTCTGGCCCAGGTCAGCAACTCTTGAAATTGAATACCCATCACGACGCTCCCTTCAACCGGCCGGAAGAATGGCGAATTTTGATTATACCATCCATTTGATTCTCACCGAGGCAGGCAGGTTTCCTGATGAACACATGACCAGAATGAATAGATGCGGGTGAGTGCGCAGAAACTGCATGCGCGCTCGGAAGCCTTGGAAACCTACCAGCGCGGCCAGGTCAGCTACCGGACTGTGGCTCGGAATCTTCTAGATAGGGTTCGCCCTGGCCCGGGACGACTTGTTCGTCCCAGGCGATGTTGTCGTTGGAAGCGTCGGCGCCAGCAGGAGCAAGTTTCTTCTGAGCGCGGCGTTCTGCCTTCATGCGCGCCTTGTCCATGCGCTTCATTTCTTTTTGGCGTTTTTTGAATGTAGTGGTCATTAGGATCTCCTTGTGTGCCCTTGGCTCACAGCGCCAGGGCCGGGCGGCGGAGCCGCCCGCTCCGAGAGGACCGGAGCAGCCAGTCCAGAAGAAAGCGTTAAACTACCAGCGCGGCTCGCGAGGCTGACGGGCCACTTCGCGATAATCTTCGTTCGAGAATCGCTCTCGTCCACGTCCGCCACCGCTTTTCCCGTCGCCCCTGGGGCCGCCTGGTCCGCGCGAACCGCTGCCGCCACGCGGCGGGCCGCCGGCTTCCTTGGGACGAGCTTCATTGACCTTCAGATTGCGTCCACCAATTTCCTTGCCATCCAACGCTGCGATGGCTTTCGCCGCTTCTTCATCATTGGTCATTTCGACAAATCCGAAGCCGCGTGCGCGGCCGGTTTCGCGATCCATGGCCACATGAACGCGTGCAAGCGCTCCGAAAGGTTCAAAGAGAGCGCGCAGGTCGGCCGTTGTCGTCTGAAAACTCATATTGCCCACGAACAGATTCTTCATACTCTTTCTCCCCTCGATATCGCGCTGCTACCCTGTCTGGATGCCGCGACACACCACCATGTTGAAAGTCCCTGACGGCGCCGAATGAAAAAGGACAAAATCGGGTGTGGCGGACCCATTGCAACGCTTTGAACGCCCCGGACACGACCCCAACCTGTGGTAAGCGCAGTTCTACTATAACACAAATCGCGGTAGAGGCGCGCGGCGGGGAGAGCGGTGGTCGGTCAATTTCCGATGGCACCACTTGTGAGGCTTTCCGCAGATTGCCGATCGAAAATGGCTCGAAGTCAAAGACGCCGGCCACAGGATGGCCGCGGCCGGCGTCGGGCTTGCAAAACTGATTCGATTGGAATGTGAGAGCAACCTACGAGGCTGCCCCGAACATTCTAGTGGTCACGATCGTCGTCGAAACGGAACAAGTCGAACAGATCGCCGATGGCCGGGCTATTGACCGGCACATAGGGATTGTCCTCCTCGGCTCGCGGATTCGGGAAGTTATCCCGGCTCCTATTGGTCAATGGCTTCAAGTGCCAATTGCGCTCGATGAACTTCAGGATCGAGACGTGGTCGGCGTAGGTGTGGCTAACGTGGCCGCCCTTTGAATACGGAGAGACGACGATCATGGGGATGCGCGGACCATCGCCGAAAAAGTCCAGCGGCTGGATGTATCCCGAGTCGTAGTAGCCGCCGCCTTCATCCATGGTGATGAAAAGAGCGGTGGACTTGAAGAGTTCCGGGTTGGCAAAGAGGTGATCGGTGATCTTCTTCACCATGCCTTCGAACAGGTCTTCCTTCGAGCTTGCCGGATGGCCGTCCAGAAGGCCGTCGGGCTTTACAAAGGACACCGAAGGCAGCGTGCTGTTGTCGACCGCGTTGAAGAAGTCGATGGCGTCCTTGATGTGCGCGGTCCGTTGGGCCGTATTGCCCATGATCGCGTTCGTGTACGACTCGAAGTTGCAAATGTTGCAGTAGGCCCTGCCGATCTGGACAGTCGGATCCTGGCTCGTCGGATCGTGTTGGAGGTTAACCGCAGCGGTATAGGCCCCGCCGTAATACGCCCACGAGATGCCCTTATCGTTGAGCGACTCGCCGATGGTTCGCACATTCGTCGGTGGCACTGAGCCGCCACCGGCGATGCCCTTGGTGTCCACCTTGCCGTCCGGCAGAAAGCCCGGATTGTCGTTGTTGACCATGTAGTAGTGATTGGATTCGCAATTCGGCTGCGGATGGTAGGGCAGTGAAGCCAGGTAATCTCGGACCGCGTCCACCCCCGGCTGGGTCGAATCCGCACACTTTGTGAAGTTGCCGTCAAAATTGATGTCAACGGTATACTGGTCGTTCGACCCTGGGATCGGATTCGGGTTGGCAATGTGAGACGGCGGCGCGGTCGGTTTGCCATTGCCGTCGGACCAGAAGATCGCGTCGCCCGTGCCGAGCATGACGTGGTTGGCGCCAGTGCCGCCCATGACCGACTGGTGGAAATTGTCGCTCATGGAAAAATTGTCGGCGAGACTCTTGAGGATCGGCACGTCTCCGTTTTGCATGTTATAGAAGGCCATGGAATTCCCTTCACCGTTGTCATCAACAAGGCCAGGCATGACAAAGCTGAAGGGATCCGGTTCACTCGTATAGTTGGAGATGACGAATGGATAGAGGTCGTTCAAGCAGCCCGATGGATTCGACCGCGTGGCATTCCGGATGTTGCAATCGGATTGTTGCCACATCTCGTACAGCCGGTGCGTCGTATCACCCGTGTAGGAGTCGTAGGGAAGGTTTGGTCCCGCGAGCGGGAATGGCCCGTTTGGCAGATGAGTGAAATTCGCTACTCGCGTGTCGGCATCCAGAATCTCGCCAGTTACGGGGTTGAGGAACTCGCCTGTTTGTTCCGCTCCGGATGCCCCGGTGGTCAGCAGAACGAGATCGTCGGCCTCGAGGGACGGCTCGATGGCTCCCAGCTGTGGAAGAAATGCGGCGGGAAACGGAGGCGGCTCGCCGGTGACGGGGCTGGGTGAAAAATTCAGGCTCGGCTCGGGGAGCGTGGCGTAAGCAGCCTTTTCGTCGTCGTCAAGGCTGATGTAGTACTTCGTTTGGAAAGGTGCGATGGCTTGAAATTGAGCCGCCTTGCTGAAGTCTTTGCCGGGCGTGCCATCGGCCCTGATGATGTGCTCGGACAGCAAGTTGCGGACGTGATCGCCGCTCGGAGAAACGTAGGTCGCGAAGAGGTGATCGAACGTGCGGTTTTCGCCGATGAGAACGATTACGTGCTTGATGGGAGTTTCGGTTGCGCCATGATGGTTATTATCGCCGTTGCCGGGTGTTCGTGCCGAAGCAGGTGTTGCAAACGACGTAAGCGAGGCACAAAGCATGGCCACAATCGCGCGCTCTCGCCACGTCCTTCGATGCGACGCAAGTATCATTCTTTCCTCCGATTTTTTAGTTAAGGGTCGTACGGATGGTGACACTGGGCGGGAGAATGTCGGACGCGTGTTGCGGGCTAATGACAGTATTGTTGCCGGGGGATTAAGTTCTTATCCGGACAGCCGCTGAGAGGCCTGAAGCGGCGATTCGATTGTGGCCCCCATTGCTATTTTCTCGGGAAATTTCATTCGCACCCGCAGAATCGTTTGTGGCGGCGGCTTGGCGTAATCCATGCGGCCTTGGTACAATATGAACGGCAGGTGACAACAACCAACCGTATGGCTCCGCGTACTCTCTTCGAAAAGATTTGGGACGCCCATTTGGTCCACGAAGCCCCGGGTCAACCCTCGCTGATTTACATTGACCGACATCTCATCCATGAGGGCACCTCCCCGCAGGCTTTTGCGGGGTTGAAGGCAGCGGGGCGCAAGGTGCGCCGGCCAGAGCTGACGTTTGCCGCGATGGATCACTCAGTCTCGACTAAAAACCGGCTGCTGCCGGTGCTGGATGCGGACGCGCGTGGACAGTTCGAGGCGCTGGCACGTAATTGCGAAGAGCACGGCGTGAACCTGTTCGACATGCACAGCAAGAATCAGGGAATCGTGCACATTATCGGACCGGAGCTGGGGATCACACAGCCGGGGCAAACGATTGTTTGCGGCGACAGCCACACGTCCACGCACGGGGCGTTCGGTGCGCTTGCATTCGGCATCGGGACCAGCGAAATCGAGCACGTGCTGGCAACACAGTGCCTGTCGCAGTTCAAGTCGAAGACTATGAAGGTGGAATTTAGCGGGAAGCGGCCGCGTGGCGTCACTGCAAAGGACATGATTCTGGCGGTGATCGGAAAGATTGGGATCGCGGGCGGCAACGGGCACGTCCTCGAATATAGGGGAGAGGCGGTGCGCGGACTTTCGATGGAAGGACGCATGACCATGTGCAACATGTCTATCGAAGGTGGCGCGCGCGCGGGAATGGTGGCGCCGGACGATACGACCTACGCATATCTGGAGAAGCGGCCGTTCGTTCCGCGCGGAAGAGAGTTCATGATTGCGGTGGATTACTGGATGTCGCTGCCATCGGACCACAACGCGAAATTTGACGCGGCGATTGAGCTGGATGCCGCTGCGCTGGCACCGATGGTTACTTGGGGTACGAACCCCGGCATGGTAACGCAAGTGACGGATCGTGTGCCGGATCCGCACTCGTTTCATGATCCTGTTGACCAGGAGGCCGCCGAGCGCGCGCTTGTTTACATGAACTTGAAGGCTGGCACGCCGATCGAAGATATTCCGGTCGACCGCGTGTTCATCGGCTCGTGTACAAACTCACGGATTGAGGATTTGCGGGCGGCTGCGAAAATCGTTGCCGGAAAACATGTGTCCAAGAGCTTGAAGCAAGCGCTCGTGGTTCCTGGGTCGCGGCGCGTGAAGGTGGAAGCGGAAACGGAAGGTCTCGATAAAGTTTTCCTGGACGCCGGATTTGAGTGGCGCGATGCTGGATGCAGCATGTGCATCGGGATGAATGATGACGTCCTGCAACCGGGCGAGCGCTCGGCCAGCACGTCGAACAGGAATTTCGAAGGGCGCCAGGGAAAGGGCGGGAGGACGCATCTAGTGAGCCCGATCATGGCCGCGGCCGCCGCGATCGAGGGGCATTTCGTGGACATTCGCAAATGGAAGAATGCGGACGGGGCGGAGTAGCCATGCAAGCTTTCACAAAGTACACGGGATTGGCCGCGCCTCTGGACCGCGTGAATGTGGATACGGACCAGATGGTCCCGAAGCAGTTCCTGAAATTCCTGACGCGCGAAGGTTACGGGCGCGTGCTTTTTTACGACTGGCGCTACCTGCCGGGAGAGAACTCGAATCCAGCGTTCGTTTTGAATCAGCCGCGCTATAAGGGCGCGTCGGTGCTGCTCGCTCGTGCCAATTTCGGATGCGGCTCGAGTCGCGAGCATGCACCGTGGGCCATTCTTGATTACGGCTTTCGAGCGGTGATCGCGCCAAGCTATGCGGACATCTTCTACAACAACTGCTTTAAGAACGGCATCTTGCCGGTCACCCTTCTTAATGAGCAGATGGAGGAATTGTTCAGGCGCACGGAAGGTCGCGAGGGCTATCAGCTCACGGTGGATCTGGAGCAGGAAGCCGTAACCGACGACCAGGGCTTGCGGTTTTCGTTTACGGTTGACCCATTCCGCCGCGAGTGCCTGCTGAAGGGACTTGATGACATCGGCCTAACGCTGGTCCACGAACCGCACATCACCGCCTTTGAAGAGCGGAATCTTAACGATCCAGTGATGTATGAACCTGTGGACGTGAAGTTTCACCGCCAATAGACGCCACACCATTCGCAGGTCGTGCTGCGGGCACTTATCGCCTGCTCAGTAATCAATTCCGACTTTGATTCCTCCAATTACGCCGCCCGTGCCGTTTGACGGTACCTGTGAAGGCACCGGCGATCCTCTGCACCCGCGGCAGCGTATCTCCTGCGTGCTACGCTTCTTGAATAGTCATGAAGCTGCCGAATCATATCCCGCAGTTCGATGTACTGCGCGGCCTCGCTGTGCTGGACGTGATGCTCTACCACATCACCGACATTGCCCCGGGCCTGCGTCTCCGGCCGTTCTTTCGTTCCGGATACATGGGGGTGGATCTGTTTTTCGTGCTCTCGGGCTTTTTGATCACTGGCATTCTGGTGCGCAGCCGGGACAACGAAAGGTACTTCACGAATTTCTACGCGCGACGCGCCCTGCGAATCTGGCCGCTCTACTATGCCCTGCTTTTTTTCACTTTTGTGCTACTGCCCGCTATTCAGCCGCAACTGAGACAGGTCATCTTCGCGCTGTGTCATCCCTGGCAGTCATTCCCTTTCTTCTTGCAGAATCTGATGCTAAAAGGGAATGCCTATGACGCACTGCGCGTTACATGGTCGCTCGCAATCGAGGAACAGTTTTATCTGGTGTGGCCCATCGTAGTCTGGCTGGCCCCGCGCCGCATGCTCAAGCTACTGGCGGTGTCTGGCCTGCTGCTCTCCTTGGCGTTGCGCTGGTCGGTGCTGTATGGTCTGATTCCGCCGTTGATTATCTACACGAACACGCTCACGCGGCTTGATGGGCTGGCCCTGGGCGCTTTCCTGGCGCTCTGGATACCGGAGGCAAACAGCCGCACGGTGAAGTGGACCGGGCTTGCGACGATGGCCGCGGCTGTGCCGCTCACTCTCGCAGTCCTCTATTCTGAGAAAGCGCAGTGGAGTTTCTATTCGCTGGTTGCGCTGTCGTTCGCCGGTTTGTTGTGCGTGGCGATCCAGATTCCCCGCGCGGCGAATCTGGAATTCCTGAAGTACACCGGGAAGATCAGCTATTGCCTCTACCTGGTGCATGTTCCCATTTGTGCGTTTTTGACCTCGCCTCGTATCTATAGGCTTTTCCAGTGGGGCACGCCGGTGTGGAGCGATGCCTTGCTATTCGTCGTGTCCCTCGCTCTCTGTTACGCGGTGGCCGCGACTTCCTGGCATTTCTTCGAGAGCAAGATCCTGAGACTAAAGTCAAGGTTTGAGTCCATATCTGCATCCCGCGGACCCTTGCCTGCCGCCGCTGCGCCTACTACGGGCACCCTGCGGCTGTGAGCGTTCAGCTTGTTCGGTCCCCTCTCGGATTAAACAGTGCTGCGTATCGGCGGGCTAAACTTTGACTGGTTCGAGAATTTCGCTGCGAGAACGCACGCGATCGATTCCCAGGCCTGCCTGCACGGCGATCACGGCAAAAACGTTAAGGTCGTCCACCGCGAACATGCCACGCCGGGAAAGATTGTCGACATAAAGCAGGCCTCGAACTCGGTTCCCGATGCCCAGCGGCGCGCACATTGCGGATTGAATGCCGGAGCTCACCACACTCTTGCTGGCGGAAAATCGCGGGTCGGCCTTGCCGTCGGCCACCAGCACCGGGAGGCCCGCCTGCATTACCTGGCGGATGATGCTTTGAGAGATTGTGAGTTGAGGTAAAGAGCAGTTATCTGAGCCAGCGGCACCGCCCTTATAACGAATCACCGCAGGCAGAAAAGTGTATCCGCCCGATGCGAAATGACCGCGCAATATGGAGTCATCGTCCAGCAGCATGGCATAGGCGCGCTGTGCGCCTTCTATTTCAAGCACCAGTTCAAGCACCTGCCGAGTGACGTCTTCGATTGTTGCAAGCGAGCCCAGTGAGCGGTTCACACGATAGAGCAGTGTAAGCAAGCGGTTTTCGTTCTCGAGCGCGCGCACGCGCTCTGCGGCGCTGGATCGTTTCGTTGCCGCGGGAGGTGCAATATTCCCCACCGCCTCGACCGGAAGTTCCGCGCCTGCATAGGCCGATTCTTTGAGGATGCGCTCAAAGCGTGGCGGAAGTCGGAGCGTCCCGTAGCTGACTACTTTCCGCACCGCGGAGTCTTCGAAGCGCAGACGGTATTCGCCGATCAAGACCTGATCGTCAGGGCGCAGCACAGCTTCTTTTGTTGGGACGCCGTTGATGCGCAGGCCGTTTGAGCTGTCGCGATCGATGATTTGCCAGTGGCTGTCGGGAGTGCAGCGCACCAGTGCATGCTGGCGCGATACGCTGGCATCGTCCAGCATTAAGTTGCTTGATTTCGCGCGGCCGATGGCAACCGGGCGGTCGCCAAGCAACTCGAACACTCGCGAACTTTCACCGGTGCGTTCAATTACGAAGCGTGGCATGGGTGACCTGCTGTTATGTTCTCCGTCTATGTGAGGCAAATCAAGCGGCAGGGCATCCCGCATTTCCCGATAGTTAATACCTGAAGATTGGGGGTTCGGGCGAGAGATCTGCTGCGCGGCCAGGTGTTCTTTCTGTCTCGGCCGTTTCTATTCCGTAGGCCGCGTGATAGGGTCTGGCGATTCTGCGATTGTCGGCGACGGCGATTTCAACTCGGCGATTAAAATGCCGGCGAGAATCAGCGCGCCACCCAAGATTGTACGCCTAACCATGCGTTCATGTGCGAATAGCCACGACGTGAGCATTGCAAACACTGGCTCGAAGCTGATGATGATGGCTGTGTGTGATGGTGATGCGTACTTCTGGGCCCAAGTTTGAAGCGAGAACCCGATCACTGTTGAGCCGAGCGAGGTGATCAGCACCGCCACAATCAAACTGCCAGTCCAGGCCAAGCGTGGCTGCTCGACGTGCGTGGCGGCGAGTAGCGGAAACGCGGCCGTGGCGAGCGTGGCGGTGGTGGCTATCTGCAAGAAACTCAGCGCGCCGGAAGCATGATTGCTCACGTGACGGCTAATAAAAATTATGTGCAGCGCAAACATGAGGGCGCCGCCAAATACGATCGGGTCACCGATATTGAGCGCCATGAGTCCTTCCGCTGGCACCGTCAAGTAGTACAGCCCTGCAAAAGCCGCGAGCGCACCGACCCAGATCCATGCGTTGATACGACGGCGACCGAAAACCGCCAAAAGCAAAGGAACAAGCACGACGCTTGAGCCGGTGATGAACGCTGCTTTCGAGGGGGTGGTGTATTTCAACCCGGTAGTTTGAAACACGTAGCCGCCCAGCAGGAAAAAACCAATCTGCACGCCGGCCCAGACTGTTTGGCTCTTGAGTCCGCGCAACGACCGCCAAAAGATAATTCCCATCACTACCGCCGAAAGAGCGAAACGGACTGCGATGTACACCAGGACGGAAACGTCCGTGAGGGCATCTTTCACCACCACAAAAGTTGCACCCCAGATCAACGCACACAGCAGGAGCCCGAGGTCTGCAAGGACTCGCTTATTCCTCATGGACACGAGAGTGTATGTGGCACACCTGACCCTGGCAAGCTGTTAAGCGAGTCTGGAAGAGTCCCAGGCGAGGCTGGATCTGGTGAGCGACATTTGGCCAAGAGAACTGTTGACAGCTGAACGGGGAACGATTATAAGCTCTGCCATATTACTGAATCGCGTAATACGAATCCAATTCCGTACCTCACTGAAAATAGGAGCGGGGGCTATGCTCAGGCGCGTTGTTCTTGCCGCACTGGCCGCGGGCCTGTTCTTGGCGGGTGCCTCATTGGGGTCGAACCTGGGGGGCGAGGCAGCCCCGCAGCTGGGCACACAACAACGGGTCGCGGCCGACGAGGGTGGTACCACGACGGCGACCGGATTGGTGTCGGAAGTGAGCTGCACGAGCGGCCTAAAGATTCAACTCGATGCGCCGGATGGCATGCGCACGCTTCACAGAAAGTCTGGTACTCCACTTCAAATCACAGCGCCCACGCGCGCACAGGAAAATATCAACCCGTGCACCTCGCTCAAGGGTTTGCGCGTCTCTGTACAATTCGTTCCCGACAACCAGAAAGGACTGACCGGGACAATGGTGCGCGTGCAGATTCTTCCACCGGAGGAATCGGGGAATGCCGTTTTGGCCTCGAGCCAGCCGCCCAAGGCGGCGCCATGGAAGGGGCCGCTAATGGTGACGACGACTTCTGAGGGTCTAGTGAAAGAGGTACGCTGCGAGGGAAAGGAATTGCGCATCACGTTTGCCGTGCGCGATGTGGAATTCAAGCTCCACGCGCGCGATTACACTCGGCTCGAAATCGAGGAGGAAGTTGCGTATCAGACCAAGAATTATGACCCCTGCGCGAAATTGAACGGCCACCATGCGATAGTCACCTACGTATTGGTTGAGAAGAAACCCTACGACGGCGAAATCCAGGCAATTGAAGTCGCGCCGTAAACTCACGCCTCAACAGCGGGCCGGTTCGGACGGCGGCTATGGTCGCTGGTAAACGATTTGGCCGCCGACGATCGTCATGACGGTCGGCGTGCGCAATAGGATCTTCGCAGGCATGCCCGTGATGTCCGCAGGAAACACGACGATGTCTGCCAGCATCCCTGCCGCGAGCGTCCCCTTACGCTGCTCCTCAAACTCCGCATAAGCAGACCCGACCGTGTAGGCCTGAATGCATTCGTTTATGGTGAGCCGCTCCTCGGGATGCCAGCCACCGGCCGGCCCTCCCTCGGGCAATTCACGCGTGACGCAGGCATAGAGGCCGTGCAAGGGGTTGATGGATTCGACAGGGAAATCAGTGCCGAACGCGAGCGACGCACCGTTTTTCTGCATGGATTTCCAAGCGTAGGCGCCTTTCACGCGGTCGGGGCCAAGGCGGTCGGTGGCCCAACGCTCGTCGTCAAGCAGGTGCGACGGCTGCATGGAGGCGATAATGTGCAGAGCACCGAAACGCGATAGATCGGATTGCGCGACGATTTGAGCGTGCTCCACGCGGTCGCGGCGGTCGCGCGGCCCATTGGCAGCCTGTATGGCAGCAAACACATCGAGTGCTACGTGGTTCGCGCGGTCGCCAATGGCGTGAAAGGCGAGCTGGAACCCGGCACGGTCGCGTTCGATCGACATTTGCTCCAACTGCTTCGGCTCTAGGCGCAGGATGCCCGACGTTTCGGGAGCATCCGAGTACGGCGCAAGCATGGCCGCCGTGCGCGAGCCGAGAGAACCATCGAGAAACGCTTTGAGCGCGCCGGTTTTCAGCCAGGGGTCCCCTGGATGCCCCGGACCTGAGCTTCCGCCCGCGCGGCGCATCACTTCGAGGCGTGCAAGCGGAGCGCCGAAAGGCAGCCACTCCGTCACACGAGCCTTCAGCGCTCCTTCCCGCTGCATTTGTTGAAGAACCAGGAGATTTTCCCAGCCGAAGTTGTCGGAATCCGGCCTGTTGTCAACGGAGTTGTCTTGCAGGGAGGTCACGCCGTGGCGCACGGCTTCGTTTATCGCAACCTCGAGGACACGCCGGCGCTGCGTTCTGGAGTATGACGGGATATGGTCGTACACCAAGTTCATCGCCGCGTCTTCCTCAAGCATGCCGGTTGGCTCGCCGGTCGCCTGATCGCGTTCAATGTGACCGCCTGGCGGGTCCGGCGTGGTGCGAGTAATTCCGGCGATGGCCAGTGCGCGCGAATTTACGATAGCCACGTGGCCATCTACGCGGCCGAAAAACATCGGTTGGTCGGTGGAAACAGCGTCGAGATCCTGGCGCGTGGGAAATCTCTTTTCAGGCCACAGCGTATGATCCCAGCCACGGCCGGCCATCCATTCGCCCGGTTTGAAATCTCTCAGCCTGGTTCGGATACGCTGCTGAAATTCTGGAAGCGATCTCACGCCTTTCAGATTTACTTCGAGCATCTCCAGCCCGGCGCCCGCCAGATGGACATGCGCATCATTGAATCCGGGCATGGCGAATTGTCCCCGTAAATCGAGGACGCGCGTTTTCGGCCCAGTCAAAAATTTCAGATCTGCATCCGCTGTGGCGAGTGCCACGATGGATTCGCCACGAATGGCAACAGCGCCAGCCCGGGGATTCTTCGCATCACCAGTATAGATATCCCCGTTGAGGAGGATGAGATCGGCGGGTGACTCAGAAGTGCTCGCGCGCATCGCGAGTGGGAGTGCTGCGGGGCGTATTGTGCTATCGCTGTGCTGTCCGAACCCAGCGAGGCCGTACACCGCACCGCATGAGGTGGCCAGGCAGAAAACCGCTGCGGCTCGATTCATCCTACGGCTGTACTCCGGCGAGCAAAAGCGTGACAAGCAGGAGGCGCTTCAATCCAATTTCCCGGCCGGCGGCGTCGTACCATTCGGTCAGAGTGTGCGAGCCGCTGCCCTTCCCTCCCCCGCCAAGCGCGACGGCGGGAATGCCTTGGGAGAGAGGAATGTTTGCATCGGTCGAACTGCGTTCCAAGCGCGAGCGATTGCCCAGGAAGCGGTCCACATTTCGAATGGTCTCGACCAGCGGCGCATCGTCTGGAATTTTTCCTGCGGGACGCGCGCCGAGCGAGCGGAAGCCTACCTGAAGCGAATCGGTCCCGGCATGGTTCGCCAGGGCTTCTTCGCGCACGCCTGACTGCATGGCTTCGCGCAGCGCACTTTCCATCCGATTCAACTCGGCTTCTTCCTCCGAGCGCAAGTCTATTTTCACGGCGGCGCTCGCGGGGATGGAATTGATCGAGGTGCCGCCCTCAATCAAGCCGAAATTGTACGAACTGCGCGGCTGGTCCGGAATATGAATTGCAGAGAACTTCACGATTCCGCGCGAAAGCGCGGTGATCGGGTTGGGCGCGCCAAAATCGGACCAGCTGTGCCCCCCCGGGCCTGTAATGGACACTTCAAAGCGGCGCGAGGCGATGCCCTGGGTGGTGATGTGCTCGGTCGAAGCGCCATCCACGGCAATTACGGCGGATAGTCGCGATCCGTATGCTTCCACGAGCGCGCGAACGCCGCGAAGATTTCCCTCGCCTTCTTCTCCGACGTCGCCGGCAAGCACAATCGTCTTATCCGTCTGGATGCGCGATTCACCGAGGGCACGTGCAAGCCCGACGAGCGCGGCAAGGCCCGCACCATTGTCGGAGATTCCCGGAGCTTCCAGGCGCGATCCGCTGTGCTTCACTGCGACATCAGTGCCGACCGGAAACACAGTGTCCAGATGCGCGACAATCAAGATCACGGTCTTCGGGTCGGACCCGGACCTGGTGCCAATGACGTTGCCAAGCTTATCCGTCTGGACTTTCAAGCCGCCCGCCTCAAACAGTTTCCCCAGAAATTCTCCACGCGGCCCTTCTCCGAATTCCGGCGCGGGGATTTCCGTCAGGCGGATTTGTTGCTGCGTTACCCAGTCCGAGTTCTTGTCGATCCAATCGAGAGAGCGCGCGCAGCGGGAATCCTGTACCAGCTTTTCGATTGAGTCGCCAGTGGCGCGGGCAGAGACGGTAGCCATCGCGAAAAAGATACCGCAGATAAGGATGAGTTTCACGAAATTCGTGCGCGGGATTTTATCGCCAGTCGTCCAAGATGTACACCCCTGCTCGATTGTATCCTGATGATGCGTCGCCGGTTTCCATTGCAAGCCCCTGCATCTTTGTGCGAAAGCCGCATTCGAATAATTTTTGGTAGGCCTCACGGCGCGCCAGATTCACACCGGCGGTGATTTTGTTCGCGCCGCGCTGCGCCGCAAGATATTCCACGCCATCGAGCAAGCGCAAGAAATTGGCCTGCGCGTGCAGACCGGGCCTGACGGCGGCGAATTTAACGTAGCACATCCCGCTCCCGGCTTCAGTGCCCGGTCCAAGATGACACACCCCGAATGCCGCGAGGTTTGCGCCGTCCCACACAAGCACCGTCTCACCAAGAGATTGCTGAGCCACGGCGCGGATTTCGCGCGAGACATCCAAACCTTCAAAAATCGCGCCCGTCAACTGACGTGCGGCGGCCAGAATTTGATTGTGGTCGCCGGGTTTGGATTCGGAAAATAGCGAAGTGTCAGAAGGAGGAGCGGCTAATTGTGATGCGGGCGAGACTTCGGTTTCAACAGTGGCTACCAGATCCCGCGGCCAGAAGCCGAACTTTTGGTAGAGCGCGATATGCTTTGGGCTGCCGGCAAACGTGAACAACCCGCAATGCCGCGTACCCCAGCGCTCGAAGATGTCCATTGTGGGTCCGAGCAGTCGCTGCGCAGCCCCGCGGTCCCAGCATTCAGGATGAATCGTAAGCGGGCCAAAGAAGCCGAAACTGCCCCAATTCGCCGCAAAATTGGACCCAATCAACTTGCCGTTTTGCTCTGCAGCGAATGCCCCGGATGGATCAGCCTTCCACCGCGTGCGGGCGAAATCCGTGTCGCCCATGAATTGAATTGGATCGGGCATTCCGAGAAACGTGCCGAACGCAAGGCGCATGATCCGGTCGGCCGCAGCGACGTCGCTTTCCGTCAGGGGCCGGATGATGATCTCAGTCTGTGGTTTTGGTGCGGCCACGCGTTGGACTCCGGGTGTTATTTTCAGATTAGTTTGATTGGCGGTCACTGGGCGCGGCAACCAGACCAGAGAGCGCAAGAATTTCTTCTTCGGTGAGTACGCGCTCGGATTTTTTTGCAGCGGTGTAGATGCGCTCTACCAGTTCGTCGCTCGGAGAAATGCCGCGCTTTTCGAGCCAGTAGTGCACGTTGGATTTTCCACTCATCGGCCCGATTTCGATTACCTGCTCGAGGCCGAACAGATGTGAGGGCACCCCGCTATAAATTGAATTGGCGAGTTCGTGGTCGTCTTTCTTATAGGCTTTCACGATTGCGGCGGCATGGACCCCCGTCGCAGTGCGGAAAGCGTCGCGGCCCACCACCGGATAGTTCGGCGGGATTTTTGTGTGCGTGGCTTTGGCGACGGCTTCGGAATAATGTTTGAGCTTCGAAAGATCATGGTCGATCAATCCCAGCAGGCGCAGGTTAACGAGCATCAGCTCCATCGGTGTATTGCCGACGCGCTCGCCTAGAGAGAGCGCCGCGGCATGCACTTGATTGGCGCCGCCCGCAATGGCTGCGAGTGAATTGGCAATGGCCAAGCCGCGGTCGTTGTGTCCGTGCCAGTCCACGCGGATTTTCTCGCCTGAGGGCCTTATAACTTCCTCGAGGACAAATTTCACCAGATTGTACGCGCCTCGGGGGGTTGCGTGGCCAACCGTGTCACAGAGTACCACCGCGCGCGCGCCGCAGCGAATCGCCGTCGAATACAGCGTGATGACCGTCGGTGGATCCGTCCGGATGGTATCTTCCGTGACGTACATCACCGGCAGACCGGCCGAGATGGCGAACTTCAAGGCTTCTTCCGTGATGCGTTGCAAGTGGTCCACAGTCCAATCTTCCACCAGGCGACGGATGGGACTAGAGCCGATGAAAGTGGCCGCTTCGATCGGAAAGCCCACGCGCTCGGAAATCTCGACGATAGGCTTGATGTCGTTCACGTGCGTGCGCGCGGCGCAATTCGGGCGGATCTTCATGCGCGCGCTGGCAATTTCGCGCGCTAGCGCCTCCGTATCGGCATAGGCGCGCGCACCTGCGCCGGGGAGCCCAATATTCACCGTATCAATCCCGAGCGATTCCATCAGGTGAAGGATCTCAATTTTTTCGCCGATGCTCGGATCGCGAACAGAAGGATTTTGCAGGCCGTCACGCAAAGTCTCATCATTCAGCATCACGCGCTGACCGACGGGAATTTCATCGCCAGCGAAAGTGTTCCAGTCGTGGATGAGTCCGTGCTTCATTCAGTAACGTAGCGTGTAGCTGTGGGGAGATTGCGACATGTCCGGCTGGTAGATCGTCTTGCAGAATTCGCAGCGATAAATCTCGGCCTTGGCGCCGACGAGCGCTTCGATTTCCTTCGGGTAATCGTACCAGCGCTTCAGGTGCCCGCAGCATAGCTTGCCCTTCTCGTCTTTTTCGTCGCAGGCGCGTTGGGTGACTTTCTTCGGCTTGATTTTTGGGGGCGCGGGTGCGGCAGGCTCTGCGGCGACAGCAGCGGCCACCGTGGGCGCAGGTATTACAGCTGCAGCTTGCGGCGGCGTCTCCGGTGTGGTCGGCTCAGCCATTCGATCGGCTCTCCTTCTCGGGACTTCTGCGGAACGCTTTACTCAACTGCATTACCTCAGAGGCGCATCTTTCGGTTCGACTCAGCTTGACGCGACTGCCGCCTCTTCGCAGATTCTACATGAAAATGGATGTGGGCGGTAACAGGCTCAAAGCTACGCCGAGGAAGAGCGGCGGCGAGAACTCGACGAGGCGAGTGAGTCTGTCGGGTCAGGATACTCGAGCGAGACCAGGTAGAGACCTTGCGGAGGTGCGGTGGGGCCGGAGCGCGAGCGGTCGCGCGCGTCGAACAACTTTGCAATGTCCGCAGGTGCGAGTCTTCCCTTTCCAACTTCGACCAGTGTGCCGACAATTTTCCGCACCATGTAACGCAGAAAGGAACGGCCCCGGACCAAGTAGGCGATTTCGTCACGCGACGACTCGCGCACAATTTCGGAGGAGTAAAGTATGCGCACCATGTCGCGTTCGCTGTCGTCTTCTTCTGAACCGGAAGAGGCGGCGAAGGATGTGAAATCGCGCTCGCCTTCGAATTGGCGGGCAGCGGCAGCCATGGCGTCCTCATCGAGCGACCCGGGATAGTGCAGAGCGCGGCGATACTCGAAGGGAGGGAGCACGCGGCCGCGATGGATGCGGTAGCGATAGGTCTTGCCCTGCGCTTGCCAACGCGCATGGAAATCCGGTCCCACTTCTTCCGCGTCCATGATGCGGATCTCGGGTGGCAGCAGCGCGTTCAATGCGCGCAGGAATTCCTTGGCGCTGAGCAGTGACGCCGTCTTGAAATGAGCCACCTGCCCGAGTGCATGGACACCTGTGTCGGTGCGACTCGCGCCGTGAATCATAATTCTTTCTCCCGTAATCTTGAGCGCCGCATCTGTGAGGGCACCCTGAAGGGTGGGCAGGCCGGGCTGGATTTGCCAGCCGTGAAAATCCGCACCATCATAAGCGATCGTGAGTTTGATGTTGCGCATGTTGCTCGGGGGGATTATCGCATGGTGCGCAGGGTTGGGTCCGAGGCTTTCGATTTTCAGCGCGACAAAGAGGCGGTACGGGCGTCGGCGTTGTTTCTACGGATGGACACGGGAGAAGCGGGAGCCGGGGCGCGTGGCGATGCCGCCTGCGCGGCAGAGAGGGCAATCATCGGGCTCGTAACTTGGGACATCCATCTGCAACAGTGCGCGCGCGGGGACATTCAATTCGAGCCGACCGCCGCTGCGATCTATCAGCGCGCCGGCAGCGACGGCCAAGCCGCCTTCTTGCTCGACCACGCCAATCGCCTCGCGCGTTGAGCCGCCAGTGGTCCACACATCTTCAATCACCAGGACGCGCTCGTTGGGCTTCAGCTCGAAGCCGCGGCGCAATGCCATCTGCCCGGAACGGTCACGTTCGACGAAGAGGGCGCGCACACCCAGCCCGCGCGCGACCTCGTGGCCGATGATGATGCCGCCGAGCGCGGGCGACACCACGCAGGAAATCGAATGGTCCTTGAAGAGCTCGGCCAGCGCGCGCCCGAGTTGCTCGGCATGCTGCGGGAAGGCAAGCACCAGCGCGCACTGGATGTATGTGCCGCTGTGGCGCCCGCTCGAGAGCTCGAAGTGCCCCTGGCGAACGGCGCCGACCTGTTCGAGGATCGTGAGGATGTCGTCGCGCTTCATGCCGTCCCGCACCGGCGTGCCCGCCTAAGAGCAGCGGTGGCGCCTGGTGGCGGTAGCCTAAAGGCGCAGGCGAAAAGTGTCAATGCAAAGGTGACGATGGAGGCAGAGAGGACACAATAGAGGTCAATTCCGTACGGTTGAAAATGTTAACAACTTAACCGAGGACAATATCTTATGGACGTCACTCTGGCTGGCCGAATGTGTTGCACGCCTTGATGTTCCCGCTGTCTAGACCAGCGGTGAACCAATGCATCCGTTGCTGGGAAGTGCCATGAGTGAATGTTTCTGGACTGACATGTCCTGTGGACATTCTTTGCAAGCGATCATCACCGACGGCAGACGCAGCGCCCAGTGCCGATGCCACGTCTCCTTTTTCGAGCAGCCCGCGTTGTTGTGTGGAATGCGCCCAGACCCCGGCAAAGCAATCGGCTTGGAGTTCAAGTTTCACAGAGAGCGGGTTCGCCTCGCGCGAATTGCTTTCCTGAAGCTGATGGACCTTACCTTCGATTCCAATCAGTTTCTGCACGTGGTGCCCGAGCTCGTGCGCCAGAACGTACGCCTGCGCAAATTGACCGGGCGCTCCGAACCGCCGGTTCAACTCATCAAAAAAGCTCAGGTCAATGTAAACTTTTTCATCCTGGGGACAATAAAACGGGCCCGTGGCGGATCTTGCCCCGCCGCATCCGGACTGCGTGGAATCGCGGAACAGCACCAACTTGGCGCGGCGGTAAGGCGTCCCAGTCTGCTCCGGCAAAATTTGCGTCCACGTACCCTGCGTATCATCGAGTACGAACGACACGAATTGCACCAAGGGCTTTTCTGATGCGTCGCGAGCGGGGTCTGGCCGGCTGACCGCCGGTCCGGGAGCTCCGGTACCGCCGCCGAGCAGTGCGAATAGATTGGTTTTGAAAATAAAACTGAGAATCAGCAGAATAATCGCGCCACCGATGCCGATGTGCATGCCGCCGAATTGAAAGCCACCACCGCCGCCCTCATCTCGCCGGTCCTCGATGTCCTGGCTCTCGCCCCCGGGCAACCACTTCATGAATTAGTTCTCCTTGCGGAAAGACTTGCCGGCACTACGACTCGTGGTGGGCTGAGGCTCCCGACGCTAGCACGAACGGCGAGAATGTGGCAATACGGTTCTTAACCTAGTCACTTCGCACTGCGAATCTAAGAGCAACAGATTGCGAATGTCCGGAAAAACAGGCAAGCCTGGGCCCATCGTATCCCCCCCGATCGTTGAGGTAATAATCCAGGAAGGCGGGTGGAAGCAAGCAAAGTTCCACCGGCGAGCGAGGTTGGTCTTGGCGCTGCGCCGCCCGGCGCCTCCGCCCTCCGTCGAGCGGTGGGTTCTTCCCACTGCCTCGGACTAATGCATTTCAACTTTGCCAGGGGATACCATGTGAGTAGGCTCTCCCAAATGTCGGGAAAAATTGACAGGAATGAGTGGGTCAGATATTCTCAACAATTCGAAATAGACCGCAGAGGAGCACTGAATGGCTCAAGGTACGCCTGTAAAGCATAAGAAGAAAACGAAGTCGGTATTGAAGAACATCCGCCAGGCAGAAGCGCGCCAGGCGATCAATCGCATGAATCGCACGCGCGTGCGCACGGCGATGCGCCGTTTGCGCGCGGCACTCGCAGCCGGTGACGCCGCTGCGGCGGAGAAGCTCACCTCGCCGACATTCTCGGAGCTCGACAAGGCTATCCGCAAGCGCACGCTTTCGGAGAATACCGCCAACCGCTATAAGTCGCGGCTGGCGCTGGCTTTGAATGCTCTGAAGAGCAAGAAGTAGGCTTAGGCGCGCGAAATCAGTTTGGCTGGGCGCTCCGAGTTACCGGGGTGCCCTATTTTTTTGTATAGCCCTAAGAAGCGGGCGCGGCGGTGAGCCGCGCAATCAGGAATTCCATCAGCGGGCGGGGATCTGGATTCGAGGACTTCAACTGGCTGTCGGTTTCAGCCAGGGCCACGAGGCCCGCGATGAGTTCCTTCTTCGGCAGGCGGTGTGCGTTTCGAATGGCAGCGTCCGCAGCTTCGGGACGCATGCCGAGCTGCCGCGCAGCCTGAAATCCGCTGATTCCAACGGGAAGATCTCGCGCTTCGATGAGCTTGCGGTACATCCAGGCGAGCGCGCCCACTAAGCCCACGGGCTGTTCCCCTTCGCGAAGGAGATTGTCGAGAAACGCCAGCGCGTCGTTTCGCCTGCGCGTGGCCAGCAAGTCGGCAAGCTGCCAGACGGTATTTTTTCGCGCGGCGACCACCAGGGCCTCCACATCGCCAGCAACAATCCGCCCCCGGCCCTGGACGTACACCGCGAGCTTTTCGAGCTCGATGCGCATGCGCGCGGGTTCGCCATTCAAGATGTCAGCGAGAAGCGCGGCGGCCTCGCGATCAATTTCCGCGCCGAGTTCCTTCGCTATTTCGGCGGCAAGCATGGCCGCGGAAGCGTCGCCGATACTCAGCCTCACCAGTAGCGCCTTTTCCGCAAGCACTTTTGAAAAGCGCAGCCTCATGTCGAATGCGGAAGCCTGGAGCAGCAAAATTGTAAATGGAGCGGGCGATTGGAGATAAGTTTCCAGTCCCGCGAGAATTTCATCGCGCGACCTCTCGCCCAGGCTCTCAATCGTTTCCGCATCCTCGACGACGATCACCTGTCGCGGAGCGAGCATCGGCATGGTCTGCGCACGCGCCAGTACTTCTTGCCAGCCCTGCGTATTCCCCGGAATTCGCACCACAGCCCAATCGCGCGCGCTCTCCGGGACGCAGGCGTCGATAATTTTGTTACGGCAGAGATCGCGCAGGTAGACATCCGTGCCCACAAGCACGATGGCCGCTAGAGGTTTGCCGCCCACAAGCCGCTGGATCATTTTTTCGATCGTCAGCTCAGGCATCAGAATTTCTCCAGCACATTCGAGACGAGCCTAGCGGCAAAATCTCGCGCGATACGCTCGACCGCCGGGCCTTGTTCCTCGAAGAAGCTCTGCACATCGCTTGAAATCTGGTACTCATCGCGGAAGACCATGTCGTCGTTTTTGTAGACAACACTCTGGTTGTGATTGTCCACCAGCAGCACTTTGGCGTGCACGGTGACGAGCATGGTGGTCACCTGTCCGGTGGTGGCGTCAAACAGCACCGGGGTCGCCTCGATAGTTAGCACTTCACCATGCAGCAGGCCGTCGGCGGTCGACTGATCCTGAATGATGTGATATTTCGTGCGCGTGAGGAACTCGCGAATGACGGCCTCGGTGAAAATCTGCTCGATTCGATAGTGCCGCGTATGATTCTTAAACGCGGGGACGGCAATTGTTTTCCAGTCCGACGGCAATTGCGAGGTGCGTCCCGCCACGTGATAGCTGCATGCTGCACAGAAAGCGGTCGCGACGACCAACGCGCCCGCGAGTAGCGTCCCTGCAAACTGCGATGCATTGCTCTGTCTATTGGACACGGGACCCCGCAAGCAACTCCTCCGCAATGCGGACTGCATTCGTAGCTGCCAGGCGCAAATTATCGGCGACACCCCAAAGCCAAAGGCCCGCCGCGATATTGGGGTCCGGCTCGAGACGAGCGAGTTGTATCTCGCCCTCCCCCGCGACACTGATGTTTGTCGGTGCGGGATCGTCCGCGCCACTGAACTTCACGCCGAGCCCCGCGAACGCCGCCTGAAGTTTTTCAACTGGCACGGGCGCGCCAAAATCGGCATACGCCGCAAAAGCATACCCGTAAAATACGGGAGCTTGCACTAATTGAATGGCAGGGATTGGCGCCCGTCCTGTGAGATATTGCGCCACTTCGCGCGCCACGGAGACGCGCGTGTCCTCCAAGCGCGGCTTCGACGCTTCGCCATAGCCGGTCAACAGATTGAATGCCACCTGTTCATCGAACACGGCCTTCGACAATTCGCGAAACGTGAGCAGGTTCGTCGTCTGGTTTTCAAGCTCTTCCACTCCGGCTTGGTCCCGCTCAGAGACGGGCGGAAACAATAGAATCACGATGCGTTCGGGGGACAGTTTTCCGAGGCCTGCAGCAAGTGTGCAAGCGATTATCACGGGCGAGGGGGGAGAGTAGTACCCAACCGCACGCGCCGGGCCAATCGCACTGGAAGCCGGAGTCGGCAAAAGGACGGTTGACAGGGACGGAATCGAGGTGGTCGCCCGGCCGGAAGCTGCGATCGCTCCGGTAAGATCAATCACAGTAGCACCCGCGCGCTGAGCTACCTCCCAATTGCGTTCCTTACCCGACGGGCTGCCTGCAAAGAACACAAAGCGCGCGCCTTCAAAGCTGTCTTCTTCAAGCGGACGAATAAAAGTCGGCTCCCCGGCAGCCTCCGTGAGTGTTCCTGCCATCGCGCTTTCATCCAGAAGGATAATTTCGCTCGCCGGAAAATTGCGTTCCTCGAGAACGAGCCTCAGTTCCTTTCCGCGCAGAGAGGATGCGCCAAAGATGGCTACGCGGCTGGAATGCACAGAGCCCTGAGGCATAGTTCAGGCAGGCTTCGATGCCGTTCGATGGCGGACAAACCGCACCAACTGCATGGCCACGCCGTGGATTGTGTAAGCACTGGTGATCAGCAGGAGTGTGGGGCGGGAAAATAGAACGATTCCTCCAATCAGAAGGACCAACACAATAATTGCAAGCGACGGCCGCCGCTTGGTCCAGTGAACATCCTTGAAGCTGTAATACCGGACGGTGCTGGACATCAACACGCCGAGTACAAGAACCAGTGCCAGCATCAGCAGCGAAATGCGCACGTCCTCAATCGGCGTCGGGAACGCATGGACGACTGCGGCAATCATGCCGGCGGCCGCGGGCGTGGGCAATCCGACGAAGAAACGATTTCCACCCGGAGCCATGCCCTGAATATTGAACCGTGCCAAGCGCCAAGCGCAGCAGCCTAGAAAGAAGAAGCCGACGAACCAGCCGAGTTGCGTGAGGTGCAGTGATTCGGGCGCGTAAGCAGCAGCAAAAGAACGAATGCCCCAAGCGTATGCGAGGATCGCGGGGGCGATTCCAAAACTGATCACGTCCGCAAGCGAATCGAATTCCCTGCCGAAGGCGCTCTCGGTGCCCATCACGCGCGCGATGCGCCCATCCAGCGAATCGAAGAAATATGCAAAGCCGATGGCGCAAGCGGCGTGGTCAAAATCTGCGACGGTGCCTTCGAGGGTGGCAAGAACCGCGTAATAGCCGCAAAGAATATTTGCAACAGTGAGGGCGCTGGGGAGGAGATAAATGCCCCGACGCAGGCGGTGATTGCGGAAGCCTCGCCGGAGCTCGTCTTCTTGCCCGATCGGATCTATTCCGTTGAATTCCATTTCGCCAGTATGCTTTCGCCGCCTTTTACGTTCTGCCCGCGGCGCACCACCACCTGCGTCGCCGCCGGCAGCCAGACATCAACGCGCGAGCCGAAGCGAATCATGCCCACGCGTTCGCCCAAAGCCACCGTTTCGCTCTTGGACTTCCAGCATAGCACGCGTCGCGCAATCGCTCCGGCAATTTGTTTGAACACGACTCGGCCATGTGGTGAATCAATATAGATGATGTTTTGCTCGTTTAGCTGCGAAGCCTTTCCACGGAACGCGCCATAGAATTTTCCCGGCCGGTAGACCACATCGGCGATGCGCCCCGCGACGGGCGCCCTCTGGATGTGAACATTCCACACGGCGAGAAAAATGCTGACGCGCTGGCCGGCCACGGCATCGAACGCCTCGTCTGAGATTTCCACCACACGCCCGTCGGCAGGGGACACGATGTTGTCCTCTCCGGCCGGAATCGCGCGTTCCGGGTCGCGAAAGAAATAGAATACGAAGAGCCCAAGGAAAATCAGGACCCCGCCCGCCCAGTACCACCGGATTGCAAACAGGATGCCGCCCAGCACAAGTGGCGGCACTCCGAATTTGTAACCTTCTTTTACCATCGGCGTTCGGAAAATCCTTCGCGCGAAAAATGCATCAGGCCGGGCGAGTCGTGAAGACACTCTTCAAATACAGATGTATTGTACGACAATTCAGGCGGGTGCTGCTCGACGTCTAATGGTGCGCCAGACGTTGCTGCCGCCGCGCAATGATCATTTCCATTTGATCTTTCAAGCGCAGCTTTATCTTCTTCAACGTAACTTCCAGAGTCAGATCTTCGGAACTCATGTACGGCTGCTTGATCAGTTGTTCGAGTTGAGATTCACAGCGGGAGTGTTCTTCTGCGAGGCACCTAAATTCCATATCATTTTCCAACAGGGACTGCCGGATATCGTGAGTCGTCATCGGCATTCATTCCCTCCGAATTGGTCGAAGCGTTCACATGGCTGTAACGATTACCATAAATCGCCCGGTCGCGTAAAGGGGCTCGGATTCCGGGCGACGCGTCAATCTCGGGTTTGCGCCTTTATCAGGCGCCAGCCGATTGGCTCCTGGTTATGGCCATTCAGAATATAGTAATCTCCCGCTAACGCGATAAATCCAGGGGAGACTACTACGGTGCCAGTAAGGCGGTTCATCAAAGATCAGAGCGAACCCCGGATCTTCACATCAGCGTTCTTCGCACCAGGGCTGCTCTGGTCATCTTACTTCATTAAGGGCCCGATTCCGTTGGGAAGGGACTTACCATGGTAAGCGCAACCTTGCTCCGGCATTGAGGTCAGCTGCGAACCGTGGCCATATCCCAATTAGGATTCACTGTCGTCGGTCTGTTCTTGTGCCGGAGCAGCGCGTACGTAACTTGTGAAAGGTTTCAGGAAGTGTATATGCAGGCAAAAACAGACCCGGCATTTGCGCACTCTCCCCTCAAATCCCTATTGCGGGAGGCCGCTTCTATTACTGGGGCATGTGTATTCTTTTCAGTTCTCATCGCTGCATGGTTTCTCTTTGCTCTCTGTTCAGCATTGCATGGTCACTAGAGACCAACCGCGGCTCAGACCAGGGATCCTCAGTGGACAACGACTCAAAATGTCCGGTTAGCGGGAAGCGGAAGTACGCGAGCGAAGGTGAAGCTAAGGCGACAGCCGCACACCAGATCGCAACCTCCCATGCGCCGAAGGAACTTCGAGCGTATCGCTGCTCCTGGTGTGACGCTTGGCATCTAACGAAGAATGCAGGAAGAGTCAAAAAGGATCGAAGGTAACTAAAGTGGCGGCCCCGATCACCTATTACGTGCACGAGAGCTGGACGGACGGTGAATTCATCGCCTCCATCCATCGCGGTGATTGTATCCACTGCAACGAGGGGAGGGGCCAGGTGCTTGGATCCACTTTACGTCGCGGCAAGTGGCACGGGCCCTTCAAGACCAGAAGCAAAGCAGTTGCAAAGTTAACCTCCCTGTCGCCCATCACGGTACGCGTGAGTTGCGAATGCACCGAAATTCGATAGGTGATTATAAACTGCGTCAGAAAGATGTGGAATCCCCTTGTCTGCTTTCCGCATTCATCGAGCATTCCATCTGTCTAGTTATCGACTAACAGCTTGTTGAAGAACTCTTTTGCCCCGTCATTTTGAGTTGCGATGCGACATGGAATCACTCCTTTTGCTCGCTTTTGGCGAGGAGGAATTCCTTGCACCGCTCGCAATGGCGGCTTCAGAAGCCTTTCCTAACAAATTGCCACGCCCAGAATCGGCGTCCTTCGGTCGGTGGGTGTCGTCCGGGGAGCATCAACCTTGCCTTCAAACAGATTCAGAATAGATGCACCTCCGGTGAAAGGCCTGACAGGACCGCTGCTCGAACGTATCAGCCTAAGACCGCTGGGCGCGCAACCATTCACCGAATGTGGCTCCAGGACAGGTTGGCCATTCTTGGTGGTCCTGACCAACTCAATTGTTGCCCTGCAATTTCCGGCCAAAACGCGTAAAGAACCTCGGCCAGTGCTGTCCTACGCCGGCTTGTTGACTTTCCCTGGTCATATGCAGCCAGATCAGGCAACCAACAGTTTCAACGCCAAGCTGGTTGCCGAACTTCACTGTGGCCGCACTCAAAATTGCCTGCCGACTGCGATACCCAGTGGGGGTCCGGCCAAGTCGCTGATTGAGAATTGGCGCTCATTAAAGAAGGCCGCTGAATGCAGAATTATAGATGCAGCCTTCCGTTTTTTGTCCAATTTCGCATTCGGCTGTTCAAAGAGGAAAATGAGATGTTGGCAACACGCTACCCTTCTTCATGATTTTGCGACTTCGTCTGCGGCCCGGGCGAGAATTTCCCAGAGCCGCGGAAGCCACGGCAGATGTTCGGGCTTCATGAGCACAGAACGCAAGCAGAGAACTGTGTCGCGGTCCGGTTCAAATCCCGCCGCCGCTCCTGAGAAGAACAGAGTGGGCAACCGAATGAGCGCGAGATGCAGCCCGTGTTTCGCCGCAACGTCAAAAATCCTCTGCGAGAGTGCGGACAGTTCGCTGGCCGCGCGCGCGCGGGGTGCCCATACCACAATATCCAGTTCCGGGACGATGGGCGCCAGCCATCGCGGATCCTGAGCGAGCCGTCGATGTAGCAGGACGGCTGCTTCGCGGCAATCTTCCAGCATGCCCGCGAATTCCCCGCCGCGCGCTAGCGGCAGCATTCGCAGCGTCGCCCACAGGGCTACGGCAGCAGCTCCCGGCCGCGAACATTCCAGGCTGATTTCGCCCAGATGCAATTCCGACGACGTGAAGTAAGTGTATGGCGACTCGTGCTTGTAAATCGCACCCACGCCCGGATCGCGAAACAGCACGCAGCCGCAACCGTAGGGCTGTAGCCCGTGCTTGTGTGGGTCAATCACGATCGAGTCAGCCTTGCTGATCGAGTCGAACGAAGCGCCTGCTTCCGGCGAGAGGTTGCCCGCGAGCGAAAAGTAGCCTCCGTAAGCCGCATCCACGTGCACGCGGAAGCCATGCTGCTCGCGCAACCGTAGAATCTCTGGCAGCGGATCCACCGAACCAATCCCCGTGGTCCCCGTCGTGGCAACGACGCAGCCTACATCTCCCGCCTTAAGCAGTGTAGCGAGCGCTTGCACGTCCATTCGTCCGACGTTGTCGGTGGGCACCGCCGCAAACGGCAATCCAAGAACAGAACTGATCCGGCTGTGCGTGTAATGCGCCTGGTCAGACGCTAGAATCTTCTTGCCGGGGCGTAATTGTCCAGCCGCCCAAAGCGCTTCCAGATTGGCCATCGTACCGCCGCCGCAAAGGTGCCCGAGATGTTCATCCCATCCGAACATCGCCGCAATCTGCGACACCGCTTCTTTTTCCATCCGCGAGCTGGCACGGCCTCCATCGAGCGCGTGATTGTTCGGATTGATCCATGTGGCAAGAGCATACGCCGCGCGCGCGATCGGGTGAGGCGGCTTGAGCATCTGTCCCGCATACTGCGGATGGAAGTAAGGATAGTTGTCCTGCAGAAGCAATGCGACTTCTTGCATCGTCGTGGCGAGGCGCTTTTTGTCGGTCGACGGCGGGGAAGCAGCCGGGAGAGCTGAAAAGCCTTGCTCCAGAGTTTCAAGCGCACTGCCGAGGAGCGCGAGAGTTTCTTTTTCAAGCATGGTTTCCTCCTCGGGAGCACCACAGGATTTCTCGCACGCGCCGCCGGTCGCGCTAAATCACAGGCGCGGTGAGCAGCAGGGCATCTTCGACGGGCGAAGCGTAGTAGCGTAGGCGGCGGCCCGCGACCTGAAAATCAAATCGCTCGTAGAAACAAAGAGCCGCGAGATTCGATGCCCGCACTTCGAGCATTGCCTTTTCCGCGTGGAATGACTTTCCCCAATCCAGCGCCGCATGTAACAATGCTCTACCGATACCGCGCCGCCGGCTGTCTGCTCGCACTGCGAAATTCAAGATTTCAAGCTCGGCGGCCACGCGCCGCGCCACCAAGAATCCTCTGACGCCGCCCGCGTCTTCCGCCACCCAACCAGCCATCTCGCCGCGCGCCACGCGGTCGTAATCCCAAGTCGTCCATTGTGCGATCTCCGGGCAGGCGTTTTGAGTCTCGACGATGGCTTCCACATCCGCAGACGTAATCAATCGGACCTGCGCGTCTCTCAAGGTACCTTCCAGTGCAGTTCTGCGTCGGTGCGGCGGATATAATTGGCATCGAGCGTGAGCGCATCAGATAGTTGGCCGCCTTGTGCACGCCGATACCCTATCTGGCCGATCAGCGGCGCCAGCACCGATGAAACGCGCTCCACAACCGCCGCGCCCCTCTCAATTTGAGACATTTTCCCGGAAATAACTTCCGGCTCCGGTGTCACGATCGTGAATTCAGATTCAGCCGTCCTCATGTCCAGCGTCTCAAGAAATTCAGACGGGGTCATCACGCACTCTTCCCCTTCGAGTGATAATCCGTTGTCGCCCCGCCTGTAAAATCCGAAGTAAATCTGGCCGCGACGCGCGTCAAGTATGGGAATTAGTAATGGTGCGGAGGAGTGCGCTTGTGCCGCAATGGCTTCGAGGCCACTCACCCCGGCGACCGGCTTCTGATAAACCTCCGCCCAGCCTTTAGCCGCCGTCAGTCCCACCCGCAATCCGGTAAACGAACCGGGGCCCGCGTCCACGGCGAAGAGATCGAAGCGTTTCATTTCCAGTGAAAGTTCGCTCAGAAGAAATTCCAGATGTCGGAACATGCGCGCCGAGTAAGTCTCTTCGGCCCACGTGGAAACAACTCCGATGACTTTTTCATCGCGCAGAATTGCCAGGCTGCCGGCGGGCGAAGAAGTGTCCAAGGCCAGAAGTAACACGGGATCGATTATAGGGCAATTTCGGGGCCAATCTGCGGAGAAACATGCGTTTCGCCAGCCCCTTAAAGTGTTGAATCTTGATGAGAATACCTTGACGCAGCGCTCACATGTGCCTAATATTTAAACATGCTCTTCGGGGAGGGAAATTCCACACATGGAAATGGAATTTAAACTAGGCGAAAAAGTAGTGTATCCGAACCACGGAGTAGGGGTGATCGAGCAGATTAGTTACGGCTATGTCAACGGTAAGTCCGAACGTTTTTACATGCTCAAGATTGTTTCCAGTGGCCTGAAAGTTATGGTCCCGCAGTCCAACATTGAAAATGTTGGCTTGCGCGCCATTATTCGCGCCACGCAGGCCGGCGCTGTTCTTTCCTTCCTCGAGAAAGGCCGCTCCGCTTCTCATCACGATTGGAAACACCGCTTCAAGGAAAATTCAGACCGCATGCGGACGGGCTCACTGATGGAGGTCGCCGCGGTCCTCAAAGGACTCGTAGCCCTCAGCCGCACCAAGCCACTGTCATTCCGAGAGAAGAAAATGCTCGAGCGCGCGAAGTACCTCCTGGTAAGCGAGCTTGCTACCGTGCGTAACACCTCCGAGCAGGCCGTGGAAGTCAACATTGTCCGCGCACTTGCCAAAGCCAAGTTGCAAATGCCGGAATCAGCGCCACCCGCCGCAGACTAAGTTTCGCCGTATCGCTGAATTCGCCGGGCACAATCCGAAATGGTTGTGCCCGGTTTTGTTTTGCGGTCTAATTCCAATAGCATGAGCCCAGGGTATCAAGAGTTCGCGCCCTCGTTGCGCCTTGCCGCGCATATTGAATGCTTTTGGCTTCACTCTTCTGTCGAGCCAGTGTCCTGCTTTCGCGTCATGCCCGACGGTTGCGCCGACATTATTTTCGAACGACGCGGCGGCTGCCCCGGCCGGGGCTTGATCGCTGTCGGAACGATGACGCAGGCTCGATCCTTCGATCTGCGTGCGCGGCAATCTACGTTGGGCGCGCGCTTTCATCCCGGGATGGCCTCGCGTTTCCTACACGTCGCTGGCTCTGGATTAGTGGATGGAATGATTGCACTCGACGATGCATGGGGCGCGGCCCGCGCCCGCCGGCTCGCAGAGCAACTTGGTGAATCTACCTCACCGCGCGAGGCCATCAACCATTTCGAGGCGTCGTTGCGGCAGCCGCCGGCGCTTGATCCGGTCGAAAAGGCAATTGCTTGGCTACTTGAAAACCGCGGGCAGGTGCCCGTGGAAGATCTCGCTGATTCTGCCGGTCTCAGCCCGCGTCAGTTTCGCCGGATTTGCTACGAACGCGCCGGCCTCACCCCCAAGCGTCTCGCCCGTGTGCTGCGCTTCCGCCAGGCACTGGCGCATGCGGGCCGGCCGTGCCAGCAGGCCGACTGGGCGCAGGTGGCGCTCGATTGTGGCTATTACGATCAAGCCCATCTCATCAACGAATTCCGCGAATTCTCCGGCTTCGCCCCCGGTGAATTCGTGGGCCTCACGCAGTCCACGAACATTGCCGCCCAGCCACTCGCTATCGCCGGATGACCGTTTTTTCCAATCGCTGAGAAATCGTTTTCACTACGATTGCGTCCATGAAAACAATTATAGTTGTTTTATTGCACTTGACTGGCCTCGCAACCGGTCAGTCAACACATCCCGCGAAGGAGTCTTCCACCATGAAAATTACTCCGCTCATCTATGCGCCGGCGATCGAGCCCGCACTGAAATTCTGGGTGGATCAGCTCGGGTTCACGAAAGTCGCAGAAGTGCCCGAAGGCGACAAACTCGGATTCGTCATATTGGTGAAGGGCGACGCCGAGCTGATGATCCAATCCACTGCGAGCATGAAGCAGGACAATCGCGCGATGGCGGAATATGCCCGCCCCGCCGCATGCCTGTACATCGAGGTCAGCGATTTCGCTGACCTGCTGAAGCGCCTGGCAAGCGCACCCGTGGTGGTGCCCATACGTACCACCTTCTACGGCATGAAGGAAATCGGCGTCCGGGAGCCGGGAGACAACATCGTCCTGTTCGCCGCAAAGGTCGAGCAGTCTCCGGCGCACTAGGGGCAGGGAGAGGAACACGACAAGCCGGCCCAGGCGTGAGCTCTATAGGTCGCGTCTTCAGCCGCGACATGAGGTGCCCGAACGCTCGAGGATTCAGCCCTGAAGCTCCCTGCCCGGCTGCAGCACGACCCCCGCGACAGCAGTGCGGCCAGCTCAAGTCGATTTCCTCTTCGGCGCGAGAATCCGCTCGATCTGCTGGATGTGATTCAGGTCGTGGCCGGCAAACATTCTCGTTATGTGCTCGATGGTTTCTTCTCCGCGCTCGGAGTGCATCCCGAAATGTTTCCACTGTTCCGGCGTGAGTGACTTCAAAAGGGCCAGATTGGCTTCGCGCAGCACCCGGAACTGCTCAACATCCTTGCGCGGGTCGCGCTTCGAGTAGTGGCACGCGTTCACCCAGGAATCTTGATCGAAACTCATAATGGGTGTCCCGGGCGCGCCGAGGATCGCACGCATCCTCCAGCCGCCAACTATCTCAGTGTCCGCGAGGTGCGCCACAATCTCTGCGACAGACCACTTCTCAGGGGTCGGCCGCCTGCGGAGTCTTCCCGCCGGCACTCCCTTAACCAGGCTCGCGAGCTTCTTCGGGGTCGCGGCCTGCACCTTCAGCGGCTGCTTGCCTTCCACGAATCCCATCATTCGCGCTATGTATTGCTCAGGCGTTTCTTTCATGTTTTGATTTCCTCCGGTTTCTCACTCGCCCCAGAATCAATTGTAGAGTGACGCGCCAAGCCCGCAAGGGTTTGTAGCCCGCCAAGAGGCGATCCTGCTACAACCAAATTGGCCGGCCGCGTCTCGTACCTTTCTCCCAATTCCCATGGCTCCGGCGATTCCCACCATATTTCGGATTCTGGAAACCAGACCAGCGGAATTGGGCCGGCCGACCACCAGGCGTCTTAGAATTGAGAGAGCGAAACTATCGCAGGGCGGCTCTTGGGAATTACACGGCTGCCCGATCCGCCCGTCACAGCTAGGATGGGCGATATCTCAGAGGCGAATTACATGGCGATGAAAGCGACGGACGACCAGCCCGTCAAGCCACCTCTCAAACCAGAGGACCAGGAACTCGTCCGCAAACGCGCGGAGCAGGCCGCGCTCGAATCGGAGCTGGCCGAGCGCGAATTGCGTTCAGCTAATCTGCGGGCTGAACTTGGCGCTTTCGAGCGGCAGTACCTGCACTTCGTCGGTTCGCGCTACGCTGAACTCGACGAGTATAAAGCGCAAATCGCCGAGCTCCTGGCCAAAGAGCAGCCTTCGAACGAACGCGCCCAGCAAGCCGCCCGCGACGCTCGCGCCCGCGCCGATGAAACAAAATCCACGGCGGGTGAAAAATCCGCCGAAGAGCCCAGCGCCTTTCGAGCCTCACCGGAAATGAAGCGCCTCTATCGCGACGTCGCCAAGCGTATCCATCCCGATCTGACTTCGGACCGTGACGACCGCGCCCGCCGCCAGGAATTAATGGCCGAAGCAAATCAGGCGTATGAACAGGGCGACGAAGCGCAGCTCGCAAAAATTCTCACTGAATATGAACACAGTCCCGAAGCGGTGAAGGGTGAAGGCCCGGGGGCGGAACTTGTCCGGGTGATCCGCCGCATTTCTCAAGCGCGCAGCCGCCTGTCGGAAATCGAAGCCGAGTTGCAGCAGTTGCTGCGCTCCGATCTTTTTCAATTGAAATCGCGCCTGGATGAGGCGCAGCAACACGGCCGCGACCTGTTGAAGGCCATGATAGAGAAAGTGGACGAACAGATTGCCCAGGCCCGTAAGCGGCTGGATCCCGACGACAGCGCGACCGATTGATGGCACCGCACACATGGAACTGAGCGAAAACTCTTCAAGGAAGCAGATCGTCCCCGCCGGCTCGCAAGCGCTGGCGGTGCGGTCGTCTGCCCTCGTGGTGCGCGGCCTGCGCGATCTGGCACGCGATTCCAACTGGCTGATAAAAAAGATTTTCGCCGGGCGTTCGCCGCATCTCGCGATTTCGCCGACCGGTCAGCTGGCCGCCATCTCGCCGCAAGTGCAGCACGCCGCGCGGCCCGGACAGCAGCGCGCGATGCTCTACGACATCGAACTGAGCATGCCCACCTTGGCGCTCTCGGTTCCCGGAGAATCGCCCGCACCCACCGCTGATTCGCCCGCGGCTTTCGCTTGGTCGCCGACAGCAAGGTATCTAGTCGCCGCTTGGAGCGCCTGGCAGCCTCAACTTCATTGCTTTGATTTGCATGGGAAAATGTTGCTTGGTACGTTTGGCGTGTACCGCCAGTTTCCTCATTCCATGGGATGGTCCGACACCGGGAAATACTTCGCCGCCGCTTCCTCAGGAGGCAAGGCAGCTTCGTTACGCTTGTGGCAAGCGAATCGCCCTGAGGGGGACGCAGCCGGACATCAGGGCCCATTCACCAGCTCTCCGACGGGCGAAGTAGGCGTTCCCGCTTCGATCGAGCCGCAACAATACGGCGAAGAATTTGCCGAGGAGGGCGCCTTCCGCGGCTATGGCCGCACCGCGTTCAGTCCCGATGAACATTTTCTCGCGGCCGTGGTTGAAATCCAAGGCGATTGGGCGGACGATTCGATCGCGCTGTTCAATGTCCCCAGCCTTCAGAATCAGCGCGCCTTCGGCGCGCAAGGCCACATCACCGACTTAACATGGACGCCCGACAGCAGGCAAATTGTGTATTGCGCAGCCGGGCAGGCATACCGCCTTGAAGTGGACTCCATGTTTTTCGAGCCACTTCCCTTCGGCGCGGAACTCTGCGTCTGCCACCCGCACCTGCCGTTGTGTGTCTGCTTCAGCTCCTGGCTAAAGAATTCTGCAAAGGGCCGCCTGTTCCTCGCCGACCTTAGCCGCCAAACAATATTCGATGAGTACGCCGCCGAAGGTGTAGTAGACCTCCGCTGGAGCCTCGATGGCTCGAAGGCCTCCGCCGTGACGCACGATGGCATGGCCTACATCTACGAGCCCCCACTCATTTGAGTGGGGGTGAGACTGTCATCCATCGTAATTCTCAAACTAAAGGCGGACCAGCGAGTTGACGCACTTCCGCGCGCCATATTCCACTCCCCCATCAGCTCCTGATTGAATTGGGTTGATTAGTATTCAGCGCGCCGGGCGGTAGTGACAGATTTTCCACTGTTTCGCGCGGGAGGAATCACGGTTGCCATCTTGCGAATCATGGCGAGCACCAGCTTTTTATCGTCATCGGAAAGCGTCGTGGAGTATTTCTTGATGTCGGCCAGAAAGCGAATCTCTTCTTCCGAGAGCTCACCGAGAACTTTGCGTGTTTCGCGGTCCTGAGGTGTGTCGCTGCCAGGGAAGAAATCCGCGAGCTGTATCTCCATGGCTTCCGCAATTTTCGCCAGCGTTTCGAGCGAAGGAACGGTGTGCCCGTTTTCCACGCGCGAAAGATAGCAGCGCAACAATCCCGTGCGCCGTTCGATATCGCCCTGCGACAGGCCCCGATCGCTGCGGTAGGAGCGAATCACTTCACCGATATTCACCTTCGGTTTTTCTTTGGGCATGGGTACCTTCCTTGCAACTGGGGCGTATCTTACGAGTAACCTATTTAGCCGCGCAAGATATTTTTGGAAAAGTGTTCCTGGCAGGAACAGGGCGCAGAGCCGGCGTGCCCCGGCACAAAAAAAGGGGCGAGCAATTTGCCCGCCCCTTGCCATCCACGGAATTTTCCTGCTGTTTAATTCCTAGCGTCTGGCGGGAGCTGCGCATCGACCGGCTGCTCGGTCTTAAATTCCAGCAATGTTTCTGGAGGTATGCGAATTCTCTCCCCGTGCGTCGAGAGTTGCACCGCCGTCCCTGCCCCCGCTCCCACACCCGCGCCAATCGCTGCGCCTGCTCCACCGCCGGCAATGCCGCCGATGATCGCGCCAAGGGCCGCGCCCCCGCCGATACGTCGCGCGCTCTGTCCCCCGCGGCCTTTGCCCACGACATCGTAACTTGTGGACTCAATCTGGACGAGATCCTCGCCAACCCGCACGCCTGTCAGTTCGAGAGTCAATTCCGGAGCGCCGGAAATTCTGCCGGCGTCCTTCACTCTGGCCAGTTTGCCATAGACGTCCGCGCCCTTCGGCGCAAGCACCGTGTCGTCAACCCTCAGCGGCGTTTCCAGGCTGGCGTGAAAGTAATCGCCGACTCTCTGCTTTGAGGAATCCACTTTGGAAATCATGCGAATAAGGATCGAAGTGCCAGCCGGAATAGTGATTGTCGATGGTTTCGGTTTCTCTTGCCGGACGGAGGGATTCGGCGGCGCGTTGTCAGGCCGAGCCACTGCCTCATTTTCCTGAGGATTGCCGGGCGGACTGCATTGGGCCCCCAAGGGGACGGCGAGCGCTGCCGCCAATGGCAGTCCGATCACTAACGTCGAGAATCTTGCATTGATCTTCATCTTGGTCCCCCCGGAGCGTGCGCACTTCAATTTGTGCCGTAGACATCCTGCGGCACCCGGCGCACGGTCGGGCATTATCATTGCGTAGGATACCTGAATAAGGGAAGGGGTTGTAGAGTCGACTGATTTGGTTCATCCACCGGACAGAGGAACTGAACTACCCCACAGAGTGAGGAACTGGCGCAGAGTTGAATGCGTTGGCGGTCTGTTTGCCTGCACGCTTGTATTCATACAGCGCGTCGTCGGCGCGCTTGATCAAATCCTGCGGCGACTCGCCCGGCTTGTAATCGGTCCAGCCGCGCGAGAACTGGCAGAGAATTTTCTCGCCATTGTAAACCACCTCCAGGCCTTCCACCCGGCCCAGAACATGGCGCACTTCCTCGGCCCGGCATTCAGGCAGCAGTGCCATGAATTCATCTCCACCAAGGCGCACGGCCAAATCGGACCCCCGAATGGCACGCTGCAAGCGCTCCGCAAATCCCTTGATCACCAGGTCGCCCGCCGCATGCCCATGCTTGTCATTCACCTGCTTCAAATTGTCGAGGTCCATCAGCAAGATCGTGAGAGGACGCCCATGCCGCTGCGCGCGACTCATTTCTTGCGCCAGGCGCTGCTCCCCGGAGCGGCGGTTATAAAGCCCGGTCAATTGGTCCAGCGCAGCCAACTTATAAACCTCCGATGCCAGGCTTTCCACCTTCGCCAGCGATTCAATCTGATCCGCCAGTTGAAGCCGAAGCCGCCCAATCAACATCTGTTGATAGACCAGGTACACGCTGAATAACAGCACGATTCCTACCAGCGCCCTGACTGATTGATTCAAGAAAAACGAGTAGCCGAATTCATCCCGGCTGAGCATGGCGGGGAAAGTGAACGAGGCAATGGCCAAGGTCAGCAGCAGCAGAACGGCCACGGTCGTAGACCAAAGCCACCATTGCTTCCGGTCGAGGTGCTGCAAATTTTTGCGAATCTCGTCCGGACGCACCGCTCCTGCCTCGAATTGCGCCTCTGATCGTGTCTCAATCATAGCCAGAGCCAAGAGGCCCTCTTCCAGTAAACCAAGAACCTTCCGGGAACTCCATGCGTAACTTCCGCAACGTTTCCATCCCGTTAACCGATGACTGAAAAGTGTTGACTCCCGCCAAGCGGCCCCACTCTTCCCTCAAACACTTCTCCCTTAGCCTCCGCTTTCCGGTATCTCCTGCTCTTACCCCCCGCCACTGCGGGAGCCGCACCGGAATTAGTGTGCTTCGGAAACTGAGCAGTAAAGCCCGCTTCGACCGCATCCCCTCGCGACTTCTCTACCTTCACGCCCGCAGGGCGCGCATTTCCAAGGCCGCCCGAAGGAGAGAAAAGGTGAAATCACGAGTTTGCCTCATTTTGTTGGTTGCGTTTGCGAGTCTTTCTGCTCAATTCACTTCTACTCACAGCGCGCGCTCGACGACTATCGCCTCGCTGCGCGACAGCACCGGTCCCGTACCTCCCTGGCATGTACGCAGCTAGCGGGGCCCCCAGGCGAATGAATCGGTAGGGGGAGAAAGCAACAATTCTCCCCCTGCAATTTATGCTAGGATTCACGTTTGCCGGAGGCTTATGCTCAGTCTGATCCTTTGGTGGGCCGGCATTTCCCTGGAAGCCGTCATACTGCTGCGCTCCGTCATTGTTAGAAGTTTCCTCAGATACCCCTACTTCTACACTTACATGACGTGCATTCTGACCATCGACCTGACGCGTTACTTCGTTTACTGGCACAGTCCATCGGCATACAGGGGCTGGTACTGGCCCACGGAGTTCGTAAGCGTCTCCATTGGTTATGGCGTCATTCTCGAAATCCTCCGACAGGCGCTCGGCCGCTACCAGGGCGTCGCGAGATTCATCAGCGGGATTGTTTGGGCCAGCCTCCTGGTGGTGCTCGCTTACGTCGCCTATAAGTCGGCGACCGTGACGAATTGGTCGGCAGCGAATACGGGCGCCGAACTCAAGCGAGACTTGCGAACGCTTCAGGCGATTGTCCTGTCAGCGATCCTGATCCTAATTTCTCACTACCGCATCGAGCTGACTAGAAACCTGAAGGGAATCATCGTTGGCTATGGCATATTCATCGCAATGAACGTCGTGAACCTGGCTGTCCAGGCCTATGCAGCTGCCCCCCTGGTGGATGCGTCCCGTCACCTGGAATCGTATCTGTTCTTCTTCCCACTCATGATCTGGACTCTGACTTTGTGGTCCTACCAGCCGGCCGCTGCCCCCCCGGGGGTCGAGGAGCTGGGATCAGATTACGAGTCCTTTTCACGCCGGACGAAGGGGACTCTACGCGGTTTTCGCGAAAGCTACCCACGGAAGCTGAAAGAATGACGTCTCTGATTATTTTCTGTGCCATCGGGGCCGGACTTTTCCTGCTCCTGCTGCTGGCCATGGTCCGACGTCCTTCGCGACCCGAAGGCAGCGCAGATGCGCTTCTCGGTGCCAGGCACGCACTCCGCACACTGCAAGTTAGCCTGCTTCCCGCTGAGGTAGTGGAAAGGTTTCTGGCCCGCGATGATTTGGACTACGTGCTTGCCGCCGCCCCGCTCAGTATCCAGCAGCTTTTCCTCCAGGAGCGCAAGCGCATTCTGCTCGCTTGGATCACACAGGTGCGTCAACAGATCACGAGCTTGCAGGATTTTCACTTCGGTCATTCCCGGCACTTCGTTCAGATGAGTCTCACCACCGAGATTGGTCTGGCCTGGGAATTTGCAGTATTGCGGATGGAGTGCCGCGCGCTCTATTTGTTGGTGGTTCTGCGAGGGCCGTATGGTGCGCCTCTCATCGCGGGGAAAATGGCCGGAACTGCGGCTCGTCTCTGCTCGATTTCAGAGGAATCACTTGCCTTCCTTGCACCGGCCGAGGGCCGCGCCATCCCAGATGACTCCGCACGAGGCGACGCCCACGTATGAAGAGGTCCTCATGACTGCGTTGTCAAAGCATCAGGACGTACGAGCGGCCTCGCGAGATTTGCGGCTACGGACTCTCTCGCTCATGCCTCATCCCCTCGACCGCCTCATTTATCTTGCCTCCACCCGCGACTATAACACCGGCCTCTATCATCACGACGGGCTGGCTTCACGGTTCTCAGATGAAGTGGCCTGTGAGGCGCTGGCCGATTGCCACCGCGAAGCTTTCCACCATCTGCTCACGTCCTCGCTTGAAGACATCGTCCGTCAACTGGAGGCCTACGTGGAGGTTTCGCGAACCGAACCAGTCGAATTTATTGCGGCGTGGAGAGGTCTGAAGCCTTACCAGGTGGCCGTGCCTGCGCAAACCGATCCGCTCACCGCCGAATTTCTCTTTTCAAACCTCAGGGTTGCTTTGGCGATTTTGGAGAGCCGTTTCCGGAGGAGCCAGTTGGCCGCACCAGGCGCATCGCCACTCCGGTCACCTGGCCAATAATTTCTGCGTCATCGGGATACGCAAACCTTCTTACCGAACATGCCGAAAGCGGATGGGGTAGCAGTGTAATCTGCGACCCACCCACTTCGCACCACGAACACGCGTAGCCCTCCCGCAGCTCTACGAAATAAATCGGCCGGTCGAATTCCGTTCGCCACGCCGACGGGTGCACGCGGTTCAAATCCGTGTCAATTTGCACGAAGGCTCCCGGATGCAGGATCGGATCCATCGTGAAATCATCCATCCCGATATATCCATACTGGCAATGGCGGACATCCAGCCGCTGAATCAGTGAAACGGGAACCTCGCCCCACACTTCCACCATGCGCGAGATCAAACTGGTTTTTCCCAGCGAAAAACCCGGATCGAATCGTACGGGAAACCGAATTGGCTTCTGTGGATCCGGCACCTCGATGGTGACTAGGTTCGTGTTGTATAGTGGCAGCTCCAGCTGGTATCGCACAATGGCATCCAGATCTACGTGGAAGATCCTCAGCAGGTCGTGGAACCTGACGCGGTAAATCGCGCTCAGGCTGAAAAACTTGTAAATGCTGGGAACAGAATTGCCGTTTTCGATCTGCGTGAGCCACGCATTCGAGATGCAGAATTCTTCGTTCGCGGAGTCATGCGCGATTTTTCGACTCAGCTCCTCCACTTCTCGCGTGGAGACTCCGAGTCGGTTTCGAATTTCCTTTAGTTGCTCGCCTGGACGAACCGATGAAGGCACAGTTGAGCCCACCGAATTAATTTCCTGTATGTCCCCACCCTAGCACATGGGCGGCTATGCTTGCTATTGCAAGCGTGCACCGGTCTTTGTTCCCATTTTGGGGCTATCCTCCCCTGCCCCCCTGGTGCCTTCGGGTTCCTTTTGGGAATATTCCTGCCGAAATGCCCCCAGGATTCATCGCGCCGGGGTCTGTTTAGACTTTCTGGCGTAGACCCCGTGCCGAAAGCGAACAAATCGCCAAGTTTTGCCTTTCGCGTCACACCGCCGCCAATCCCTGGCCATCCCACTGGGACTGTGCCAAGCTGCTAGCAAGAGTGGAGGTGCCGGCATGGACGGTTCACCTGGCACGCCAACGGATCAGGTCTCGGCATTTCGCGATAAGCGCGAAGTGCCCCGGTATTCTTTTTTCGCGGAAGTAACCGTCACCGACTTGGCCCATGACATGCGCATGCCTGGCAGAATTTCCGAAATCAGCCGCAAAGGCTGCTACGTGGATATCCTCAACCCGCTCCCGGTAGGCACTTCCCTTCTATTGAAAATCACGCGCGACCAGGGCGTCTTCACGACCCCAGGGAAAATCATTTACGCCCAGACAGGAATGGGCATGGGCGTCGCGTTCGTCGACATTCCCGCCGACCAGATGAAGACGCTCGACGCCTGGCTGGCTGAAATAAACACCTGAAGTCTATGCAGCGGCCCCTCGTCATTCAACGACTCCACAAGGATTGCAATCCCAGTCTCCCGCCGCCCGTGGTGGCAATCACCAGGCACATGACTAGGAGCATCAAATCATAGCTCCAGCCGCTAGCTTCCGATTTTCCCCAGAACCCGCTATGCCACAGGAATATTTTTTTCTGAATCGCGCCCAGCATCACCAGTATCAGACCGACGGAAGCCGGCTGCGCAAGCACACCCGAAGTCACCCCCAGTCCACCTGCGAACTCCCCCAATCCAAGGAACAGGGTAAAGCGCTTGCTCATACCGATGTCTTTGCTCCGCGCTTCCGCGTTTGTCATGTGCTTCCAACCGCTGGTGAGGAACACCACGCCAATCATCAACCGCAAGAACAGGAGCGCCACGTCGGTAAATTGAGAAAGCTGTCGAAACATCATCGGGGTCCGTATCCTCGCAGGAATTCTACGCCGCCCGTCCGACATATCAAGCTCGCACTCGCCGCTTTTTCACAGGCTTCGGGCGCAACGGAAAGTATCTCGCCTTCGCCAGCCCCTTCACTTCGCTCCAATTTATTCGCGCTGAGAAAACACGAAGAGTCACCCAGTCATGCTTGCCAACGTAGGGCGTGCGAAAAAAATCGAGTGTCCTCCAGAAAAACCTCCTGCAGCTCCTGCTCTACCTTCACGAAGCCCCAATTCACCATTGTATTCCTCGAAAATTGAAAACATTTTGCCATTCAGGCGGAAGGTGGGAAGCGGGAAAGTGACAGTCTGCTCTGCGCTTTCAAGCGCCAGGCATATTCCCCGCAATCGCGGACGGATCTGGTCCTCGGTCAGCATTTCCGGTTTCTAACAGGCCTACGGTAAGATGGTTGTGCGTCAGCCCCGGGAGGCCAGTTTGGCTTTTAGTGCCAGCACCAGGCAGTTGGGTCAAGTTACAGTCGTGGATGTGCGAGGGCGGTTCACTCTCATTGAGGGAGAAGCCGTCCACGAATTGCTGACAGACCTTTTCCAGGAAGGGCGGCGCCGTGTGCTTCTGAATTTTCGCGACGTTTCTTACCTCGACAGCTCTGGCATCGGGCAGTTAGTCCGCAGTCTTTTCACCGCGCGGAAAAATGGCGCTGAACTGCTGGCTGTGGATCTCAATCCTCGCGCGCGCGAAATTCTGCGGATGACGAATCTGCACACTGTGTTCACGGATTTCCCGGACGAGCAGGCCGCGATCAGCAGCTTCGCTTCCTGAGGTCCCCGGCCCCCCCGGGAATTCTCCCGTGAGTCATCTCGCTTTCGCGGCGCGTGCATCCGTGATTTGCCCAGACGACGATGTCAAGCGGGCTAGCTTATTATTTTTGGATCACGCCGCAAGCGATGCGCGCGCCTGAATTCCCCGCCGGGTCGGTCTTGTAATCGTCTTCCTTTTCGTGAATCACGATTGCGGTGCCGCCTTCGTGAAACAAAGAGTTGGCCCCTGTGCCCAGCGTGGCGTTCGGCGCTTCTAATGAAGTCTTCGCGCGGCCGTCGGTACCGACGGTGATATTCAAAAGATCGCCCGAGTGCGGTCCTTGTGGATTATCTTTCCCGTGCTGCTTCATGTCCGGGTTGAGGTGTCCGCCGGCGGTCTTAAAATCCGGAATTTCGCACTTCCCGACCGTGTGTAGGTGGATCCCGTGTTCACCAGGTGGAAGCTGCGTCACTGTTATATCAATACGGACTCCACCGTTCGACGGCGCGAATGTGGCCGTTCCGATTTTCTGCCCTTGGGCGTTTATGATGCCTGCATGAGCGGATTGCCCTGCACCCTGACCAAATGCTGCAGTTGCGCAGAATAGCATTGGCAGGGCCAAAAAGCTTCGAAATCGCATGGGTGTCGCCTCCGTGAATTTGCGGCCCGGCTGTCCACAACAATCCCGCTTCGGCCGTCTGTTTACGCGCAGAAATTTAGATACAACCACTGAGGAAAAGAAACTTGGAAACTACAGCGCGGAATCTCTATTCGACTTTACGCCCGAGCCGTCGTGCTCTTCGAAAACGCAGCGAGAGCCGCTTCCTCATTTTCACGGACATCGAAAACCGCGAGCAGTTTCGTCATTTTCAGCAAATCCAGCACAGGTTTTGCCGGATTGTACATCTTTAATTCTACGCCCTGCGAGCGCGCGTTTGTCAGCGTACCCACAAGCTGGCCCACTCCCGAACTATCCACATATTTCACTCCCGCAAGGTTTAACAGGATTTTCTTGTGCCCGTCATTTGTTAATTCGCGCACCACTTCGCCCAGCGGCAGGTCGAGCCCGGGACGGAACGCCAGTATCTCTCCCAGACTCAGCCGTCCGGTCAAATCGAGAATTGTGACGTCTTCCACCTGCCGGACGTTACATCCCATGGCCATCGACGTTTCCCTCTGCGGCTGCCATTCCACTTGTCCAGTAGCCAGAGTGTACCGCCCACGCGCGGAGAACACAACGTCATGACCGATTGGCTGCGATTACGCCTCGCCCTGTTTCTCTCGGGGTTCTAGAAGAACTATCTGAGAGCGGCTTGCGAATTTCGCAGTGGGGCCGCATTCACCACTTTGCTAGAGGTCGCTTCGTTGAAGTGTCCATCCACCGATCCGCTCCCGTCGAACTACGTGCGAATGAATGTGCGGAAGGTCTCCCAGGGTAATTCGAGCGATTTGCTCCCCGTTCCTTTGGCCACTATCTGGATCGCCAACTCGAAGTTGTTGATTTCCCTTCCGTGTAACTTGCCTGGAGAGTCAGGTGCTCGGTTGTATGCTTTAGCGGCAAATCGAGTGCATTGTTTTTGGAGCCGCCCATGCTCTTGATCCTTGCGTCCGCCTCAATTGGTCGGGAAATGCGGCCAAGTTACCCATGCCGTTTATCACCGTGCCATCCACTCGCAGATAGATCTCGAGAAAAGTTGGACCTAGTCAACCATACAAAGAAAGTCATCGGACAGCTAGAAAGCGTTCTGCGGGGCCTGCATGAAGATGAACAATGCGCGGACGTGCACCAGTGCCTCTCAGCAGCCCACCGTTCCATCAACAGCCTCATGCGAGAGCTGTTGGAAGCTCATATCCGCAACCCCTTGCCGCACAATCCAAAATCCGGAGAAGAGTCTGCGGCCGACGTGTTCACAATCGACTGGACCTACCTCACACAACAGACATAGAATCACGCGCCCAGTTCAGTTGGTCGGTCCTTGTTCCTCCATGAAATGGAACGCGTCCTCCACAGTGCGCGAAGAAGCGTGCGAAGACGTGAGTGAATTTGATTCTGCTTTCGTGAATTGATACCGGCGACGCGGCGAGAATCTTGCAGGATCAAATGCGCCGCGCTTCATCTTAAACACGTAAACAAATTCGCGCCGCGCTCTCTCCGCTTCCGACAACGGCGTGGCCGTCGTGTCCATCATCGTCATCGGACTGAAATCAGAAAAACCATTCTTATCCGTGTGCACCGGCCCGGGCAGCGTGTTGCCGTAAAAGTCCACGTCATGCGTAAATATGATCACGTAATCCACGCGTGCTATGCCGGGCGCGGGACATACATTTGGAAACTTTTTCTTGCGGTTCTGCGTCACCCATTTGATTTGGTCGGGCGTGAGCCCATAAGCAGAGAAAAACATCTGGCAAGCGGGATCAGCGCTCTCGTTTTCCGGTTGCGCATCTGGAAAATCTTCAGACTCAATCACCGCTGCCACCGGATGAATGCTCGCCACGGGGTGTGAGGGCTGCACGCTCGCGGTATTTTCCGGCGCCTTCGAGTTGTTCGGAATTGTGGCTGGCGCGGCTGGAGCTGCCGAGGGACTCGGATGCGTGCTCCCCGTCGCGGGCGGCTGTGATGCGGCGGATTTGTTACTGGCCTTCGCCGCGCTCGGAGCCGGAGCTGAAGTCCTCGTGGTCGAATTTGCTGCGCTGGCATTCGTGGGGGCGGTACGCGTACTTGTGACCACTCCCCCGGGCTGCACGATTGAGCGCGTAGGCGCCGCCGTCGTGGTTTTCTTCACTTGCACTGCGGCTGGGCTCGTCAAAGGCTCGGGTTGTTGCGGGCTCGCCGAAGTTCCGCTTGCCACTGATACCGGGAAAGCAGTCTGGGAATTTGCTGCCGGCCGTGGTTCTTCCGAGGTGGACAAAACTATTTCCACGGGCGCATTTTCGGCCGGCTGGGCAACCTTTTGCGGAGGTGTCGCCACAGCAACCGGCTGCACCGCCACACTTCTGGCAACCGGCGCCCCCGCCGGGATCAAGTTCGATGCAACGCTTGCAGGCGCCGGCGGAGAGACAGCAATCCGCGCATGCGCGCGTGACGCTGCCTGCGCAAGCTCTGAGGCTGCTGCCGTTGACTTGGTGCTCTCGTCCTCGAATGGAGGCAAGTTCGGAAAGGCGCTATCGGGCACATAGCCTTCCACGCCGTTGGCCGAATGGATCTTCACGAATCCTTTTACACGACCGATAATCTCGACAGCCTCGCCGCAATTCAGTTTCGCGGTCACATCAAAGCTTCCCAGCGACTCATACACCCAGACGCGCTCCTGATTCGCCGCGCACTTCATCACCGTCCTGTCGCCGGCCATCGCCGCAGGGGCGGCGAACCAGCCTGTATACACCACCACGAGTAACCCAAAAAGTAGACTGAGCCGTTTGCGCTTGCTGTTCATCTTCCCTCCCCTGTCATCCATAGAGCTTTGTTGCCGGCTGGAGGTGCGCGATAAATCAGCGCCACTCGGCGTTCCCAGGAATCTGCAAGTCGCGCGACAGATTGTGGATGGGCACCATAAAGTTTGCACTTTCGCGGCGAAAGCGAACAACTGGACGAAAGTCCAAGAAAGGTCCAGGGCCGCGAGTTTCCCCGAATGGAACCTTCTTCGCCTCAATTTCTCTCACCCTGCCTGCAAATAATTGCAGGTGACAGGCGCGGTCCGATTTGTGCATCTTATGTGCTGGGCAACCAGCCCTGAACCTGTCGCGAAGGAGCGGCCCGCATGCGATACGAATTCCTGGTCGAGACCTACGACACCGAACGCATCAAAGTGGTCAGCACATGGAGCGAGTTCAAGGATGATGAGCTCGCCGTGCGGCCGCACAAGAGCGATCCTCGAGGACGCAGCGTGCGCGAGCAAATGATCCACCAATGCGTGAGCGAGAATTTGTGGTTCCGCAACATGCTGGGCATCGAAGCAGGGCCGCAACCGGTGCCGGCGCAAGAAACGCGACTGGAATTTATCCGGCGGTACATGGAAGACAGCGCGAAACGATTGGCTGCATTGCGCACCAAAGATGAAGCGTGGTGGGAGGGCCAAACAAACTTCTTCGACGTGCCGCGCACGCGCGCCTGGGTGGTGGTGCGGCGCATCGCTCACACCGCGCATCACCGGGGGCAGCAAATCGCAATGCTGCGTATGCTCGGCCACAGCCTGCATAGTAACTACGGCCCCACCGCCGATACCGGCGGCCTGATGCAAAATGACGCACCCACGATTTATGCCTACCCGAATCTCAATGCGCTCACTGCCGGTGAATCCGCGGGTGGCGCGAAATCTCCGTTGCCCGGGACCGGCAAAAAACCCGTCACCGAGCGCCCCGGCGAAAGATAATTTCGCCGCGCACTAATGCACGGTGATGGTCACGGTTTGCGTTGTGCGCCCAAATTCGTTTGTCGCGTTCAGTGTGTAAGTGGTCGTTTGCGTCGGCGCGACAACCACACTGGTGCCGCGCACCGGCCCCACCTGAGGCGACAGGATGAAAAACGAAGCCATGGGCGAGTCCCAATTCAAACTCACCTGAGTGCCCGCGGCCACGCTCGTCGAGCTCGCGACCAGGCTATTAATCACGGGCGCTGCGCCTTGAGGGAGATTCGATTGCGTGTAGATGGTATCCATCTGCACCACTTCGAAATCCGAGGCGGTCAGGCTGCCGAGATTGTGCAGGTCACTATTATCCCAGCGTGGGTCGTTGTCGCCCGAGATGTACATGGAGGAGCCGTTGTCCGCCATGAGTAGGCCGTACTGCTTGAGCGCCGTCAGGATCACCTGGTTCACCGCGGAATATGTGGAGATGTCGAAGGGTGATTTCAAGCGGATGCGCATGCCCATCGGGGCGGCGTTTGGGTTGGCGGAGTTCGCGGCCCAGTGAGTAGCGGGCAGGACGAACGCGGCGCGGCTCGATTGCAGTGTGAATCGTAGCGCGTGATTGATCGCGCCGGCGGCGACTTCTTCATAGCGCGCGAGGCCGGGAAAAATCGGGAGGCCCGCGGCATCGGCGGAAGTCCACGTCAGCGGACGCGAGTTGTAATTCTGCAAATCCCATACAGCCATCGACCCGGCGTTCCACGAGCCGTCGCTCTGCGGCACCGCCTGGTAGAGTTCGTAGAGCCAGCAATTCGCGCTATCGAGGATCAAGGCATGCCGGTCGCCATTGCCGGGATTCGGATCGCCTTCCACTGGCGCGCTGGCGGGGATGGGCACCGGGCCGGGATCGCTCTCGCTGCCAAAGGCGGTGAAATGCACGGCAACATTCGCCTGCCCCACGCCCACTACCAGGAAGGGAATTCCGATGTTCGACCCCTGATACTGGCCGGAACCGAAATCCGGATGTAAGTGAACGGTGGGGCCGATCAGATCGATGATCGCTGCGGAGTTCGGATCCACGGGCGCGTTCGCGATCTTCTGGTTCCACAAATTGTTGGCCGGGAACGGCACGAACCCATTCAGGCTGCCTTGCACGCCGGGCGAGAACCCACTGCACGCGCTCGGCGGAGGAAGGTTGCCGGTCACCTGCATGTTGACGGAGTCGGATGAGCTGCTCCCGGGATTCGGATTTGCCACGCTGACGGAAAATGTGCCGACGTTCGTTGCGTTGCCCGTGGCCGTCAGCTTCGCTTGGGAGACGAACGTGGTGCTGAGCGCTGCGCCCGCGAAAGATACCTGCGCGCCAGAGGCAAAGTTGCCGCCATTGATCGTGAGCGCAAAAGCACCGGTGGGAATAGTTGTCGGCGCGACACTCGTCAGCACAGGAATCGGATTCAGCAGCGTGACAACGCTCGAATCGGTGGCACTCGAATCGGCAACGCTGACCGCTTTCACCATCACCGTATTCGGATTTGGCAGACTCGCCGGAGGCGTGTACTTCCCGTTGTCGTCAATTGTGCCGGTGGCTGCTGCGCCGCCAGTCGTGCCGTTCACTTGCCATATGACCGATCGATTCGTTGAGTTGTTGACCGTGGCGGCGAACTGCTGCGGCGTCCCCACGCGCACATTCTCCAGCTTTGGCGCCACCGTGACGCTGATGCCCAGCGGCGGAGGCGGCGGATTCCCGCCCCCCGAGCCGCTCGAGTTGCCTCTGCACCCAAACTGGAGTGAGGTGAGCGCCAGGATCCCAATCAGCAGGCTTAAGTTTGTACGTCGCATGATGGTCAAGTGTGACCCACAAGGGCCAGTGTGAACCACTGGACAGACGGACAGATTAGGTTCAGGCGCGGGGGCCGGGCGTAAGAGGCGAGGGGCCTGCGAAGAAGCGAAACCGTCGGTAAGGGAATCCTATTGGAGTTCTGAATCCTTAGCCTCTTGAATCCAGCACGACGCAATAAAATCAAAGGCGAGCCAGCCCGAAGGCCGCGGCGGCACAATCAAATGCGCGGACGGCCATGATCAATCGGGTGGCACTATTGAAATGTTGGGGCTGTTCCAGTCCCAGTAGCGGATCTCAAGGCGCTCCCCGGGAGAAGTTACGAGGAGGCGGCGCGGAAGATTATCGGTCGTGCCGATGCAAAACTGAACGGTGTAAGGAATATTGAAATTTCCGGTGAAGGTGGTCTCCCAAATCTGACACGGCGCGTACTCGACCGTGTCAGTGACGCCTCTGGTGAATTTTAGAGGCGTCAGCTCCGGAGTGAAACGAACCAAATTCAAATAATCGCGAGTGCTGACGACATCGTTGACACCGCCGGGGCCGAAATTGTTGCCGTGTGCATCGCCTGGGCAACCGGGCGCGACCTTCCAATTGCCGTGATCCCACTTCCACTGGCCGAGACTTAGATAGCTGTCCGAGCCCTCAATAAAATATTCGTCGTAACGGACTAGACCATTTGAGGTTTGTCGATAGTGGCTGCGGCCGGGACAGGAGACTTCCACGGCAAATTCGTTGTGCACCTGAACCGTCCGCCCCTCGCGCTGTGCTTCGCTGTCGTCAATCATTGACCTTCGGTAGCTTGCGGCGGAGTCCATGGCTTTCAAGATTAGCGGGCGCGGGTCGAACGCATCCGCTGGCGGGGTGGCCTGTGGAGCGGCGGGAGAATGGCATCCTGCGGCGATCAAGCCCGGCAGAAAACATGTAACCAGACGAGCGGTTCTCATGAACATCACCCCACAATCGCGAAGATGCAAATATAATTTCGCATGTCGGAGCAGAGGGCAAGGCGGAACAGTGTTCAAGGCGCTCAATGCACAATAACAATGGGCGGGAAGAATAGGGCCTGAATTGCAAACGAGCAAGGCTGCGCTTCTCTCCGGCGCGTCCCGGCAGCGGTGCGGTCAGAATGTGTATCGCTTGCCGACGACCGAAGGGTTCACAATCGCATCGCCGAACTCGTTCGTGAGCGCGGTCACAGCCCGCCAGCCGGTGCAGTGACCCGCGGCGATCACGCTTAGCCCGAAGTCCTTCATGGCCTCGACGGTTTCGGGGATGATTGGCTCGTTCGATCCCGCAAGGTGGAAGCCGCCGGCCACGGCGTAAAGCGGGACATCGGGAAAGCACGCGCGGGCGTGAGTGAGGACGTTTATGACACCGGCGTGAGAGCAAGCCGTGATTATAAGAAGTCCCTTGCCTACGATATTTGCAGCCAGAAACCTTTCGTCGGTAAGCCACGGATCGGAAGTCCAGTCTGACCCGTCCTCGGTGCGTTGGTAATGATCTGCAAGACCCCGCTCAAATGGGGTGACACGGGGGATTTCGCCGCTAAGGTGGAACATTCCGTCAAGGAGCATCTGGGCGGCTCGCGTATTGACGACCTGTGCCCCGCGGTCGGTCAACATCCCGATGCTGGGAACATCTTTCATAGGCAGGATCTTACCGTTAGGCAATTTACGGGCACGTGAACGGAACATGCCAGGATGCGCAAAGTATGGAACCGGCCGATTCCCGTTTTTGACGCGGGTCAGCTCGAGCGCCTTCAGCATCCCGCCTCCGTGGTCCCAGTGCCCATGGGACAACACGATACTTTCCACGCCGCCCATGTTGATGCCGAGACGTGTGCAGTTACGTTCGAACGCGTACTCCTCCGGTCCGCTATCGAACAGAACGGTGCGCCGAAGGTCGCCGCGATACGCGGTTATCAAGTACGACAGGCCATGGCAGGCACAACACAAGCTGTCGCCCGCCAGCTCGCGCATGCCGGTCCGCGCCAGGTAGGCGAACTCCGACTCGGCCTGAGCGGGAATACTTGAGAGGCTGTCGGTGGCGTTGTCGATGATGACGTGCATCTCGACCTTATCGACCGCCTGAAGCCCGACCATGAAACCTCCCTAGAGGGACCGTGGTCGGACCATCTCGATGTCCACGGGCCCGCCGACGCGCATCGGCAGCATTGCTAACTGTGTAAGGATTGGCCGTTGCGAATTTCGCTCGCCGCAGGACGCTTGAAGAGTCTCGTTCGCCCAGAATTGAAACGCTGAACAATTGGATGCTGCAACTGTGCGTGCCGTTGCCGATAGGTACGACTTTTTTTGCACATTTCTGCGGAGGAAGCGGTCCGCTCGCGGGTGATGCGGGAATATTTTCATCCTTACGGCTGTCTACTCATCTGCAGGGCCACACTGAGCCTTCATTTTGCAGCGAAGAAGCAGTGCACTAGCTAGGCGCGATACTTCAAAAAAGGAGATTTCATGAAGGAAGTTGCTGTGATGAAGAAAATTACAACGCTTCTGTTCCTACTTGCATTTCTAACCGTCCTGCCTGCGGTGCAGGCAGATGAATGGAATCAAGCCACCAAGTTCACATTCAGCCAGCCGGTCGAGATTCCCGGGCGAGTTCTGCCCGCGGGGACTTACATATTTGAACTGCTCAACGGCTTCAACCACGAAATTGTGCGCATCTCGAACGAGGATCGCACGAAAGTAGTGGCGTTAATTTCGGCGATACCCTGCCGGCAGAACGGCTTGCTGGGGAAGTCTGCAGTGATTCTCGCGGAGAGGCAGGAATCGCAGCCGGAGGCGGTGATTGCCTGGACTTATCCGGGCCGGTTGGATGGCCACCAATTCCTGTACCCGAGGCAGGTGCAAACCGCGCTCTCAAAGTCCAAGCGTGACACCTTCGTGTTGGGAGACTGAAGCGGAGTCCATGGTGAAAGCATCAACTGGCCGGCGGTGAAGTTCAATGGCCGCCGGGCCAGTTGATGCCAGCGGGATCGAGGCACGGGGCGGAATCAACCGAGCTAATCACAGTTGGCTGGAAGCACTTCAGGCCAAGTCGTCAAGGATCCGAGGGACGATGCCATGAGAGCAGCGGGACAAACGGAACCACGAGGAGCGGTTGACGCAGACCTCGTACGGCTAGCTCAACAGGGCGATGGCGCCGCATTTGAACAGATCTTCAAGCTGCACAGCCGGAGGGTGTACGCTCTCTGCCTGCGAATGGTGGGTGAGCCCATGCAGGCGGAGGATCTGAGTCAGGAGGTTTTTCTGCAAGTGTTTCGGAAGATTGGGACGTTTCGGGGAGAATCGGCATTTTCCACGTGGATGCATCGGATCGCGGTCAATATTGTACTGATGAGTCTGCGCAGAAAATCCTTGAAGGAAACTCCGATCGACACGCTCACAAGTTCTGAGGATGAAAGCAGTCAGCCGCTGATGGAGTCCGGCGGCCCCGATCTGCGACTCAACGGCGTGATTGACCGCATCACACTGCGAGCGGCGATCAACGAGCTGGCGCCAGGATACAGGGCAATGTTTATTCTCCACGACATAGAAGGGTACGAGCACCACGAGATCGCTGAGATGTTCGGATGCACGGCCGGGAATTCAAAATCACAGGTGCACAAGGCTCGAGCGCGGCTGCGTGAACTGTTGCAGAAAGCAGCCGGAGCCCGCAGGCGGCGTCGAGGGAAATCAAATGCGCGCTCGGTTGCTCCGCGGCTGCTGGTGCATAACATCGATCCTGCACACGCGTAAATTTGCTGGTCTTCCGATCTTACTGCGGGAAGCCGAGCTTGCGGAGGAGCGCCTGGAAGCGCGGGTCGGTGCGGATGGGATCGTAGGCGGGGTCCCAGCGAAGGAGCATCATGCCGGTGGCGCGCTGCTTGTGGGCGAGGTCGAGATAGGCGAAAGCTTTTTCGCGCTCGTCGAGCGAAGAGTAAACGGTGGCGATATCGATTGGCTGGACGTACATGCCCTTCGGTGGATGCTCCAGCTCGCGAAGGAGCTTGCGGGCTTCATCTTTCTGGCCGGCGGTGGCGTAGCTCTGCGCGAGGCGGCTGATGGCGTCGGCATCGCGGCCTGAGAGATCGAGATATTTCTGATAGGCGGCGATCGCTTCCGGGTATAACTTTTTGCGCTGGTAGGCCATGCCAAGCGCGTCGTAGGCCGTGGCGAAATTTGGATTGGACTCAAGAGCCTTGGTGGCTTCTGCGATAGCCTGGTCCGGCTTTCCAGCGTAGACGTTGTTCATGGCGATGGCAACGCCGGCGGTGGACAGGGGATCGAGTTCGAGCGCGGCGCGCATTTGCTGATCGGCTTCGTCAAATCTTCCCGTGGCCATCAGGAGCACGCCGTACCACTGATGGGCTACGGCGCTATTAGGGCTGCGCTCGAGAGCCATCTTATACTGCGCTTCGGCGCCTGGAATATCCCAATCGTAGAAAAATTTTATGTGCGCGAGCGCGGCATAGGCTTGGCCGAGCGAGTCGTCGAGCTCGAGCGCCTTTTCAGCGGCGGTTCTTCCCTTTCTTGCGGATTCTGAGGAAGGCATCATGTCGTGAGACAGGATGACGACGTAGGCGTTGGCGAGGCCGAGATACGCGGGCGCGTAGGCGGGGTCGACCTGCGTGGCCTTCTGGAAATCCTTGACGCTTGCTTCAATGCTGGGTGAAGTCCGCTGACCTAGCAAGAAAAGTCCGCGCAGGTAGGCTTCATAAGCGTCGGGATCCACCGAGCGGACTTGGGCTAGCCGCGCTTCTTCGGCAGGCGTGAGGTGGACGCGGACTTCGCGCACGATGGCTTTCGAGACCTGTGACTGAATGTCGAGAATATCCTTGAAGCTGCCGTCGTAGGATTGCGCCCAGATGTGCGTGTCGGAGCCGGCCTCAATGAGCTGCGCGGTGATGCGAACGCGGTCCCCGGAGCGGACAACCGAGCCTTCGACGATGGCGTCCACGTGCAATTCGCGGCCGATGTCAGGGAGAGATTTCTTCGTGCCTTCGTATTTCATGGTGGAGGTGCGCGAAATGACGCGCAGGGCGCGAACTTGCGCAAGCTCGGTGATGAGCGCGTCGGTCATGCCTGCGGCGAAATATTCGTTGGCGGGATCGCCGGTAAGATTTTGGAGCGGCAAAACGGCGACGGAGTGGATTTGAGCGAGGACGGCGGCGGGCGGAGCAGCGGGAGACTTGCGGCTGGTTCGCGCCGTCCAGACGAGTGCGACTGCAGCGACAATGGCCATGGCAAGGATGGCGGTGACGGCGATTCTGGTCGTGCGAGAGTCTGCAGCCGGCAAAGCTGCGCCCGCGTTTCCATTTGCGGCGGAAGTGCCGCTTTTAACCGAGGTGGGCTGCTCGAATTCGACGGCGTAGCCGCCTTTGGGCAGCTCTATGCGGATGGGAGCGCGCGCGCCTTCACCTTCGTAATATTCCTCAATTTTTTTGCGCAGGCGGCGGGCTTCGACGCGTACGACGGGGTCCAGGCGGGGATCGAACGACGCGCCGCGATCGAAGACCTCCATGCCGATGCTGTATTCCTTCAGGTCGTCGAGTTTCCCATCGAGAGTGCGTTCTACAACGAAGCGCAGAAACCGCGCCATGCGGTCGGCATTGCGGAAGCCGGAGCTGGCTAGAATTTTTTCGAGTTCGGCCCGGACGAGGGGGGGGCTGCCTTCAGGGGACCCGGCGGCAGGGTCAGGCTTTCGTCCGGAAAGCGGAAGTCTTTCAGCAGAGCCCATCAACTCACTCGGAACGGGTTGGCTGGCCCAGGTACTTAAGCCGCTGATTTACCAACGATTTTACGGTAAGACCACCCGGTCTTACTTGTGGACGTGGATTCTACTCTGTCAGGTTGGCCTCCAGCAAACAGGAAATCGCCCGGTGAGGCGCGCTGAGTGCGAAGCCTCACCTCGGCCTTACGGAGGCGTCATGAACCGCGTTCAATTTCATTCAGCTCTCACTCTTGTGATTCTTGGGACGGTGCTGCTCTCGGCTTGTCCTGGGGGAGGCGGTGGGACGCCTACCGCGATGGTGAGCATTCAGGCTACCGGGCCAACGACAATTGATGCAGGGCAGACAGTGTCGTTGACGGCGACGGTGACGAACGACTCGACGGCTAGGCCAGGCGTGACTTGGACGATCACGTCGGGGCCGGGGTCGTTCGCGCCAGGATCGACGGTGACGGCGGCCACGTTTGACGCGCCTCCCGCTGCCAATTTCAATGCCTCGGCGACGACGGTGATTACTGCCACGTCGAACACGGACAAGACTCAATCGAAGACCATCACCATCGCCATCAATCCAACGCCAACGGTGACGACAACTTCGCTGACTGCCGCGACTGAGTTTGTGACTGTGACCAATGAAACGCTTGTGGCGGCGGGCGGATCGGGTGCGCTCACATGGGCGGCAGCGGGAGGCACTCTGCCTCCCGCTGGCTTGACGCTGAATGGAAACGGAACTGTGACAGGAACTCCGACGGGGCCGAAGGGGAACTTTAATTTTAAGGTGACGGTGACGGACTCCGCCAATCCTCCGGTGATTTCGCCAGCGGCGAGCGTGAGCATCGCCATTAGTTGGCCGCCGTCGCCGACGATAGTGCCTGCTTCGTTGCCTTCGGCCTCCGAGGGAGCGCAGTATTCGCAGACGCTGACTGTGGGCAACGGTCACGCACCTTACACCATCACGTTGACAGGAACACCTCCGGCTGGGATCGTGCCGTCGATCAATAATGCGGCCGGGACAGTTTCCTTCGCGGGGATTCCGACGGGGCCTGCAAATGTAACTACGAATTTCACAGTCAATGTGACGGACTCGAGCAATCCGGTGCAGCAAGGGGGGGGCCAGTACGGGATTCTGGTAACGCCGCCGGCGCCACTGGCGCTGGGACCTGTGTCACTGCCGGATGCGACGGAAGGAATGCAGTATTCGCAGAACGTTACGGCAAGCGGTGGGATTGCGCCTTACACATTCAGCCAGATTGCAAATTTGCCCGCGGGGTTGTCGGCGACTGTCACTGGCGCGGTGCTGACGATAGCCGGAAAACCCACCGGGCCGGCCGGCGCGGCAAATTTCACAGTGACGGTAAAGGACTCGAGCAACCCACAGCAATCGAAAAGCGTGACCTACACACCCAATGTGATGCGCCCGACTGCGCCGACGCTCGCGCCTGTGAGCTTGCCGGACGGCATGGTAGGCCTGGGATACCACCAAACACTAACAGCGTCGGGAGGATTGCCGCCCTACGCCTTCCAGGTGAACGGTTTGCCCGTTGACGGGCTGAGCGCAATGGTGAATGCGACCACCGTTGTAGTCAGCGGAACCCCGACGAGTGCGCAGACGGGGCTGCTCTTTACGGTCACCGTAGTGGATTCGAGCAATCCCACCTATAGCGTCCCCGCGAATTACTCGATCAACATCAACAACACGCCGCCGGCATGCGTTCTGCTCGGGCAGTTCGCCTTCCTGGGAACCGGAACGGCAAGCGGCGGCGGCTCGTCCGCGATTGCCGGAAGCGTGAGCGTGGCGCACGACGGCACGGTGACCGGAGCAATTGATTTCAAAACGCACACCTTTCTCGCTACGAACCAAACAATTTCACAAGGGACATGCACGAATGGTCAGGTGCCGAACACCGGGGAACTTGTATTTGTGGTGGCCGGCAATGTGACGGAGACAATTAAATTCGCACTTCGCACCGACGGCGTGCGCGCGCTGATAGAGTGGCAGGATTCCAGTGGCACGATCGGCTCGGGACAGATGGAAAAGCAGACGGCCCCCACTGTGAATTTCCATGGAAGCTACGGATGGGGCATTGAAGGCGAAGATGGGTCTGCTGGTCGAATGGTTGCAATAGGAGCTTTCTGCTCGAACAACCTGGGAGACGTCGGGTACTTGCAAGCAGACATTGACGACAACAACGGCACGAACAACCAGTTCATGGACAATAAAGGGACGACCGATGCTCAATATCCACTGCCCGATGCAAACGGGCGCACGCAGATGACTTCACCATTTACTTTCATAAATGGAAACCCGGCCTATGAGTTCACGCTGACGATGTACGTGATCAACCAGGGCAAGGCATTTGCCGTCGAGACGTCGCCGCTCGGAACCAGTGCCCAAGTTCTAGGAGGCGTAATAAGCGGGCAGGGCGGCGGCGTGTGCCTGGCATCGCCAGGGAGTTTCACGAACGCGAGTCTAAAGACATCCGTATTCGCACTGCGAGGCCATCATCCGACGAAAGGGATTGAGGCCACGGTGGGATTGATCAACAACATCGACTCGATCCACACAACAGCCAGTCTGACCGTTGATACGAACCAAGGCGGTGCAACCGAGTCATTCGCAGACGTGGCTGCGACCTATGTCCTGACGCCCGGCGGACATGTCACAATCAGCTACACCGATCCCAACACGGGCAAAGCGGGTCAAGTGTTGCTCTACCTGGACGGTGTCGGCGACGGGTACGTGTTGGCGGCGGGCAAGGCGATTGACTTCGGGGCCACAGAGTTGCAGGCGGTAGGGCCATTCAATGATCAATCCATCGGCGGCACATATGTAGCCGGATCGCTGTTCGTGGTACCGGGCCAGACTACTCTCGGAATTGACGCAGGGACAGTCGACAATACCCACAGGACCATTCAGGTGCTGGGTTCAACCACCACCGGGACGTATCAGATGGACTTGAGTGGGAGCGGCCGCGGAACCGCCGTCTTTACTTCCCCGGTGCCTTTCGGGAGCACGAACGCCACGTTCTACGTGTATGGCCCGAACAAGATTGCCGGAATAGGTACGATGGGAGATTCATCACCCTTCGTGGTACGGCTCGAGCAGTGATTTACACAGCAACACCGCGCGGCCCCCGGGCCGGCTTGGAGACACCGGCCCGGGGGATTAATCACATACGCCCAAAGGCTCGAGTTCGTTCTCACTGGATGGTACAGTCACCTGCCCGCCAGAAGAAATCACTCTTACGGCTGCAATATTACCGGGGCCGGTGTTTTGAGGGGAGCGCACACGCCGGGCTAAGTTCGTCAAAGTTCAGAGCTTCGCAATTCGGTTCGGCGGTGGCAATGTTCCTGCAGATTTCCTCTGAACTTGAAATGAGTCGTGGCTGTCGGGGGGAAGTGGGCGAGTTCCCGATGTCGCTGGACCGGGATCGGAAGATTTCGCTCAGACTCCGTTTGAAAGCGCAACAGACGCTCGGCCCAATACAAGCCGCGCCATTTCATTGTTGATTCCCTAATCAGCTCAGCGAATTCTTGAAGCTGCAGATGGATTGGGCCGGCGCGCCATTTTCTAGAGCGCCATCCATTCGATGAGCCTGGTTTCTGATCAAAGTCTTGCGGAAGCTGTGAGAGGGAGTTTCTATTCCCGCTCGCGGTATTCCGGTGGAACATCGTCTTCCGGCATTTCGTGCGTCTTCACTTCTCCTTGATCCGCGTCCGGAGCGCTTTCGACACCGCTTATAACTTCCGCTTCGTAATCCTGCCCCTCTTCAGCCAGCTCCGAGACACTTTCTGAATCCGCATTCTCGGACTCAGACAAGCCCTGGACATCCCCGGACTGCCCGGCTGCGGATGGGCCGAGACCCTTCCGATAGGACGTGGTGGCGATGCCGAGAACGCTAGCCCGGCCGAGTTTCTTGCGCTGCACCGCCTTGGTCGGTCGGCGAACCTGCTTCCTTTTCGCGCGAACTATTTTCTTCCTGGCCACGGACCTTTTCTTTGCAGCGGGCTTCTTCTTGCGCGCTTTCTTTTTCTTAGCCATGAGGAGCGAATTCTATCACCCGGGTATACCGGAGACAACATGGCTTGCGGTTGGCACCGAAGCCGCGCCCGAGTACGCGGCTTGGCAAGTGGTGGGGGCAATAAGGAAACACGCCGTTTTTTTGCTGCATAGACTGCTTTTTCGGGATGGTATTGTGGGCAAAACAAGGCTCGCGGAATCTAGGACAGGAGAAAGCACAACTTATGACTCTTCTCGATCATATCGTGAGTCGACTTTTCCGAGATGAAGAGTATGGCAGAGTGGTCGTTTTCCCTGGGGATAGCCGTGGTCGAGGCTATGTGGTGAAGTCCGTAGCGGAAGAATCAAGAATCAGATCCTTTATGAAAATGTTTTACTTTGCCCATATCTCGATCATCGTTCTGGGCAATTTCCTAGCGATGGAGTGGTCAACAGGAATCAACCACGAATTGGGTAGGCCGACTTTGCATATTTATAGGGCTATGGCCATTGCTGCTGGAATTTATTTTGCCGTCACGGGGATTCCTTATTGGTTGCTGTGGAGGTCGTATAAGAAGGCGTTCACAAGTTTCACTGTGGGCCAGGATGCGGTAGTGGTATCGGGGATGGCGCCCGGGCAGAAGGCTTGGACTTATATTGCTGTTGCGCTGATCGCCGCCTTAGTCTTGCTGGCAGTGGGATTATTTTTGGTCGTTGGGGCTAAATAATCTCGATTCAGATCTCCCGCGCTTGGTTCCTAGACGCAGAGCCTTTCCGCGCACGATCCGAACTTCCCGCGAAATGATATAGCCGGAATTTTCGACGGCCACAAGATCCAGGCCAAAATTGGCTATTGCTCCGGGAGCTTGTCCTTCAATTCATTCGCCAGTTTTTGAACGTCGGTGGTCTCGCTGAACCCCTCCACCTGTTGGTCCGAAGATTTCACGTCAACTCCTGCATGCTGGCAAAGCTTTTGCAGCATTTGGAGCATCACGGTGAGCTCCTGCTCGGCGAGCATGCCGACCTGCAGGTCAAGATGAGAGCGGCGCTCGGCCTCGCGAGCCATCCGGTTCTGGCTGATCAGCACGAAGATGGTGAGGAAGACACTTTCCGCGGCAAGCAGGAGCGCCAGAATGCCGAATGGGAACGGATCGAACGCTCGCACGCCGGGAAGCAAATTGAGATTTACCGTGCTCCAAACTGCAATCAGCAGGGTGTGCAGCAAGAGGAACGGCGTGCTGCCAATTGACTTTACGATGGCATCGCTGGCGCGCTCGGCGGCGGTTCGGCGACCCAGAGCTTCTTCCTCCAGCTTGGCAATCGCTTCGATATTGAACTGCGTGGGATTTTTGGCGGTTTCCTCGGATTGTCTGTCCTTCATGTCCAAAACCCCGCTTCTATGCTGGGAAGGGCCCCGGTACAGCCTCCGCTCTCAAAGCGAGGACTAGTGGACTTTGACTTGGCGGATATTTTTGTTGATTACGAAGATTCGCAGATTATTGCTATCCTTCGCAAGGGGGAACATGAAGAATCCGAGCTTCTGAGCACTGTAGGCTTCCGTGCTTCCGCAAAGCTCCTCGCCATCATTGAAAGTGACTACTATCTTACGCCCGTGCTTGGGCGCACATTCGACGGCCGTTTCTTTTTTCTCCGGGTTCCCCTCAAAATCCTTCACGAAAAAGATGGCTTTCAGATCTTTCATCAGGACGTCGATCCCGACCTGTTGCTGAGAATGTTCCTGAGCGAAGAGCCGGAAGTTTTCCTTGAGTGCGGAAAAATTCAGCAGGTAGCCTTTGAAGCGGCGCCCGTCAAGGAAAGCCACAACGGCGCGGTTCATTTTGTCGGCGGCAACGGGTGGAGAGGTCATAAGGGTGGTGCGCCTCCGCAAATTATAGAGTGGTCGAAGCATAGGGCAAGGCAATCACTCGCCCACGTTGCGAAGTTGCCACGCTTCGATTGGACTTATTCCATACTTTTCGCTGATTGAGACTCACATCGACTAAGGTAGAATGTCGCCCTCTTCAGGTTGCGAGGTGAAGTCGCACGGTAATAAGCGGGGAGGGTGGACATGCTAGGCAGTTTTCTTCTGATTTTTCTCGCCATCATTGCGTTCCTGGTTCTGACCATTGTCATGGGCTCGTTCTTCACGGTTGAGACGGCTCAGGTCGCCATCGTGCAGCGACTGGGGAAATTTGCGCGCGTGGCCGGCCCGGGGTTGAATTGGAAGACGCCGTACCTTGAAACAGTGGTTCGCCGACTGAGTATGAAAGTGCAGCAATTCGACGTGCAGGTGGAAACGAAAACACAGGATAACGTGTTCGTGCAGATTCCTGTCTCGATTCAATACAAGGTGATTCCCGACGCGGTCGAAGCCGCGTTCTACAAGCTTTCCGACCCGGTCAAGCAGATCGAGTCCATGGTCTATAACGTGGTTCTTGGCCACGTCCCAAAAATGAAGCTCGACGATACATTTCTCAATCAGGCGGACATCGCCAGCGATTTGAGGGACAATCTCGACGCTTCGATGAAGGAGTACGGCTACTCCATCGTAAAGGTTTTGATCTCCGACATAGTTCCCGACCAGAAGGTGAAGGCGGCCATGAATGACATCAATGCCGCGCAGCGGGAACGGGAAGCGACCGTCTCGCGCGCGGAGACGAACAAGATGCTTTTAGTGAAGCAGGCCGAAGCAGAGGCCGAATCGAAGCGCCTGCAGGGAGAAGGTATCGCGAATCAGAGAAAGGCCATCATAACGGGACTGAAAGATTCGGTGGAGGACTTCGCTAAAACCGTACCAGGGTCAACTCCGCAGGATGTGATGCAACTCGTTCTGATGACGCAATACTTCGACACGCTCAAAGATATCGCGGCGAACGATCACAGCAATACAATATTGATTCCCCACACACCGAACACGCTTACCGATCTCTTCAGCCAGATCCGCAATGCCATCGTCACAGGAACCGAACTCAGCAGCCATGCCGCCATGCCACCCAGCGCGCCGCCGGGAACCCTGAAGTGAAGACTCGGGTGGGACTTTGACGGAGACAGATGAACATCGGGTCTCGGGCGCGCCCCTTGTTCGCGGATAGCCTAAGAAGCGGGTCGCCGGCCCGACCACCTGCCCCGCTGCGTTGGAAACCAGGATTGGCCCAGAAGAATTGCATCCAGCGCGGGGACAAGGTCGGTAACAATTTGGCTCTTGGGTATGAAACCTTTGACACCGATAGTCTGAAGTCTGGGGAAGAGCGGTTCCGCGTCATACATGCTCGTTGCCACCACGAGCGTCCGAGGGCAACTTGCGCGAATCTCCTCGGCGGCTTCCACGCCATTTAGTTTTCCCATGGCGATGTCCAAGAGGACCACGTCCGGGGACAGCGACCTGGCTTTTTCCACGGCATCGACTCCATCTTCCGCCTCCGCGCATACCTGCCAATCCCGGCGTTGAGCGATCAGCATTCTCAGCGAGCGCCGGACGCTAGCGTGATCATCTGCCAGTAAAATGCTCTTGGCCATAAAACCTCTAGCGGGCCGTCCGGCTTTGCCGGAGCCCTTTGAATCACGATTAGCATGCGCTGATTTCAGGGAAACGTATATCGGGTAAAGACCGTATTTGGGAGATCAGTGCAAATGGCCTCATTTTCAGAGGCAGCCCCTACTCGCGGTTTGTACCCAGAGCGAACAAGCTTAGTCAAAAGTATTCGAGTCGCGCCTGATCCCCCAGACTCCAATCATCAGGGGTATAGTGAGTAGAGCTGCCATGAAGGTAACGCCGAAAACCAGCAGTCTTACCGAGAAGTTGTCCCGTGCGCACAAGCCCGGGAAGCAAACCAAATCAACTTCTGCCAAGGCTTCCTGGAAACTCCTGCCTGATGTGATGGCCTTGCTGAAGCCGCGGCGCGGGATTCTTGCTTTGGGGTTTGTGCTGATGGTGGTTAACCGGCTCTCGGGCCTAGTGCTTCCAGCTTCGACGAAATACCTGCTCGACGATGTGTTCATCAAGCGGCAGGTCCAACTGCTCACGCCTATTCTGCTTGCTGTAGTCGGCGCCACGCTGGTGCAAGGGGTAACGTCCTACGCGCTGACGCAACTGATATCCAAATCTTCGCAGCGGATGATCACGGAGCTGCGCGAGAAAGTGCAGGCGCATGTGGGGCGCCTCCCGGTCTCTTACTACGACGCAAATAAGACGGGTGTGCTGGTGTCACGCATCATGAGCGATGTGGAGGGAGTGCGCAATCTGCTCGGCACGGGCTTAATTGAATTTGCCGGCGGGATCATGACGGCACTCTTCGCGCTCGCTTACCTGCTGCGCACCAGCGTGACGATGACGGCGGTGGCCTCGTTGATCCTGGTAATTTTTGGCGTGCTTCTGAACCAAGCGTTCAAGACCATTCGCCCGATTTACCGCGCGCGCCCCAAAATTAGCGCGGAAGTGACCGGGCGGCTCACGGAGTCGCTCGGCGGGGTGCGCGTGGTGAAGGGCTATCATGCAGAAGAGCGCGAGGAAAGGGTTTTTCAGACCGGCGTACACCGGCTTCTTGAAAACGTCTTGAAGACGCTGACGGCAACATCGTTGATGAGCCTGGCCGCGACCAGCCTGATGGGGATTGTGAGCGCCATCATCATGTTACTGGGCGCGCGGCGAATCCTGGCGGGCACCATGACACCGGGCACGTTCTTTTCTTACACATTTTTTCTCGGCATGTTGATCGCGCCGGTGATGCAGATTGTCGGCATCGGGCCGCAGATGACGGAAGCGCTGGCGGGGCTCGAGCGCACCCGCGAAGTGCTCGATGAAAAGCCCGAGGACGAATCTCCCGAGCGCACGATCCGGCTCGGTCGTGTGCGCGGCTCGATTGCGTTTGAAAACGTGGGCTTCGAATACGACACCGGCAAGCCGGTGCTGCACGATATCGCATTCCAGTCCGAACCAGGAACGGTGACGGCCCTTGTGGGGCCATCGGGCGCCGGAAAGTCCACAATTATCGGGCTGATTGCCGCGTTTTACGTGCCGACGAGCGGGCGCGTGATGGTGGATGGGACTGATCTCGCGCACGTGCGGCTGGATTCCTATCGCACGCAGCTCGGAGTGGTGCTCCAGGAAACATTTTTATTTGACGGAACGATTCGCGAGAACGTGGCTTTTTCCCGTCCGGGCGCGAGTGAAGTCGAAATCTTGGCCGCGTGCAGTATCGCGCGCGTGGACGAATTTGCCGAAGCCTACGAGAGAAAATACGACACGGTGGTGGGTGAGCGCGGCGTAAAACTTTCGGGCGGGCAGCGGCAGCGCGTCTCGATTGCGCGAGCGATTTTGGCCGACCCCCGCATTTTGATACTGGATGAAGCGACCTCCAGTCTCGATTCCGAATCAGAGGCACTGATTCAGGAAGGGCTGCGCTACCTGATGCGCGGGCGAACTACCTTTGTGATCGCGCACCGGCTCTCGACAGTGCGGCGCGCGGATCAAATCCTGGTGGTCGAAGCGGGGAAAATCGTCGAGCGCGGCACGCACGAATCGCTCTACACCGGGGGCGGGCGCTACTACGAGCTGTACACCAAGCAGCATGGCGTCGAGTCGAATCTTTTCTTGGCTCCCGGCGAGGCCGGGGGCGACGCGGGCGATTCGCAAGGGGTCGAGCCGGATCAAGCGTCAAACGGGCAAACAGATTCCACGCTTCCAGAAGCAATTCGGCTGATTCGGGATCGGGAAAACTAGCGTACTACTTGGGCTTCGAAGGACTCTCGGACAATTCCTGGTATAACTCATAACTCAAGAATGCGGACACGCCACCGAGAATCAGATAGAACGCGAGGCGGCGCTTGCGATGATGGTTCTGGGCCGGGACAAAGTCTTTGTTGTCGCCCGAGGCAGTATCCTGATCGTCCGAAATTACCACGCGGTATGACTTCCCTTCCGGAATGGCGTGGAATTCGCCTTCATTTTCCAAGACCAGATCTCCGCGAAAAGCGGAAACGACCAGCTCGTTGGCCGATTTGAGGGTTACTTGTCCGTAAGCGGGTTTCCCCTCTGCTCCGCGGACGCTTCCTGCGGGCGTCTGGAGTTGGAGCTGACCGGATGCCGAGGAAGAAAAGCCGGCCGTGCCTCGCGAGAGGCTCAGCATGGCGCCAGTGGAATTTTGCACCATTGCCGCGGAGCTCGAGCCGAGCAGATAAAACTGGCTGGTGCCCACACGCAGGCGGAGCATGCCTTCGGCGTCAGTGTCGAAGCTGTCGCCGGGATAGACCGTCGCGCCGGTTGCGGCGTTCACGCTACCGAGACGTGCGTGATCGGCCTGAGCGATAATGCCGAGCGGCTTCTCGCTCGATGCCTTCGAGCGATTAATAAAAAAGCCCGCGAACAGCATTGTCACCAGCGTACATCGAGCGATTTGCCGCATAAGCCTCTCCAGAACTACACGATGAATGTGTGCCTGGTGAAAGCGTGCGTCAATGCGAAGGAATCGCGCTGTTGTTACAACTGCAATGCCTGGACGCTGCCGGAGACAACCCGGGCTGCCGCGGGAGACGCTAGCAGACGTTCCAATTGGGGGGGGCGGGGCTGACGGGCCAGAACTGCGGCGCGGGCTGTTCAAACTCGATTGCCACCTTGGTCATGCCGGCGTGGTCGCCACCTACGTAGGCGACGCGAGCGTCACGTTCGTCCCAATTGCTGGGATTTGCGATCTTCACCTTTTGCCCCAGTGCGACTTTAGTTTCCAGCATGAGCAGCGCGCCGTGGGCGCTCACCGTCATTGTGAAAGTCTCCTCACGGAAGGATCGGTGGTCGGCGGACACACCCAGCAAGACTACCGGCACGTCGAGCAGCACGCGCTCGCTTCGCCTGATGCCTGAACCGGTATTTGCCACGGATGCCCTCGCCTGGTGGAACTGACCCTGAATTTACTTTGAGCTAATCGCGCGCGGAAGTCTCTAACTATTAAGATTTGGCGGCGCGGGAGTTAACCCCTAGCCGAAGCGAAAGGGGGTCAGCGCATTTCTTTTCTGATCTTACAAAGCCGACAGGATCGCCAACGGGTGGTATCGTAGGGATTCAGAACATTAGAGTCCGTGCACCTCGCGTTACAAATCCCGCTAATTCCAACCGGCAGTGAACTGACTGCCATTCTCGCGGTTGTGTGCTTCTCCGCGGGTTAGAATGTTTACGCCACAATGGTGACGCTCGGCTTGCTGGCGCGCGCCGAAGTTCTGATGCAGCCGGGTCGTTTGCATGGAATTCAAAACTGGTACCTGATCGGGGTCTGCTGCTTACTTTTTCTGGTGGGATTCGAAGGCGACAAGATCCCGATCTTCGACCTGCTGTGGGACGCGGCGCATACCTTCGCCCGGATTCCGGTCGCGGCATTGCTCGCACACGGCGCTACTTCAGGGGGTCCCGCCTTAGAAGCAAACCGTCGCGACGCTCATTGGGGGCTAATCGCTTTTCTGGCACACGGGGGCAAGATGGCGGGACGCACTGCTGCCACCCATTCGCCGGAACCTTTCTCTAATACCGTTCTCATGGCGCTCACAATCCTCCTGGTTGCAGTCAGCGCGGTGGTGCGTGCAGTGCGGAAACTGTTGACTGACGCCGAACGCGCTCTCGCATAGTACGGATTCCTGCCATTTGAGACCCAGTTTGATTCGGCTCTGTCGCGCGTGTCACCTGCAGGTTGATTTTTGGTTGAGAGTGGTGGTGCCGGAGGAGGGACTTGAACCCACACAGCCTTGCGGCTACCGGATTTTGAGTCCGGCGCGTCTGCCAATTCCGCCACTCCGGCAGGGGTGACACGAAGCAGGTTAGCACGGCGAGCAGAATGTGCTCAAGCCGCGTGCATCTTTGAATTGCGAGCTAGTCTCTTCTGAGGATACATTTTCTTGCTAGGTAACAAACAGAGCGGCCGCGGAACGATGCCCCCAACAACAATAATGCTGCCAATTAAGGTCGGCAGTACCCAGGGCGCCCGCTCGGGCAGCGGACCGTAAGTCACTATCTTTATATTCGCAATGGGGCTTCCGGCCACGGAGAGTAGGGGGAATGTGACAGACGTGGCAATGACGCCGGTAAAAAAATGCCAGAATAGCCCCCCACGTTCGTGCGTTCCCTCTTCGCGAATTCATGCCTTGTGAATTCTAGCACTCTGAAATGACGTTGAGGCGAGTCAACTGTCCGGAGGCAAGGAACCCGCAAAAGCCTACGGGCTCGGAGCGCGGGAAATTGCGGTGAAGTGGAATTGTTTCGGCTCAACGATGGCGCGGAAGACGCGGCCGCGGCCGATGATGTGGTCGCCGGAGCGTGCCTCGACATCGAACACAAGAAATCGCCCATCGTGGTGCGCTAGTTGCGCAGTGGCACGGACGGTGGCGCCGGCTGGGATGGCTTTCAGGTGATCGACTTCGATGCGTGTGCCCACGGAAATTCCGCCGGGAGGCAATTCCGCCATGATTGCCTGGGCCGCGGCAATCTCCATCAAGCCGATCATGTGCGGCGTGGAGAGCACGGCGGGCAGACGCGAATCGAGCGAGGCGATGGTCCACTCGTGCAGAACAACTCGCTCGATGCTCGCTTGCAGGCCGGGACGCAGCTTCGATTCGCCGGCGTGCGCGAATTGCTCGGCATTCGACTCAGCTCCCTGCGCGACGTGCCTGGCGTTCGAGTTCGAGGTGTTAGGCGCCCTCCGGGCGCGCTTCTTTTCTTTGGCGGGGCGCCCATCTTTGGCGCGTTTCTTTCTTGGCACGGGACGCTTCACCGGAAAGGTTCGCGGGTGCTGACCTGTGGAGTGGCCCCGCGGAGAACGCGGGGGTCCAAAATACTGCGCGTAAATTCCGCCATGGTGATTCCGAGCTGATTCCACAGGCGTCTCTTCAGGCTACGATAGTCCTGCGAACCGCTGAAGATGTCGCGGATTAGATCGCGAAATGCCGGCGAGTAATGCAAGAATTGCACCATGCGCGTGGTGATTGCGTCCCCGAGAAACGCCCCGCGAAAAACCTTGCGCGCGATGTTGGCGGCGAATTCAAGGTCGGCGGAAAACGCAGCGCGCAGCCGTTCGGGATATGCCTGCGGCTGGTGCTCGATGAGCGCTTCGGCCAGCAAATCGCCCGAGCGCAAAGCGTAGAAAAGCCCCTCGCCAGTTATGGGGTCAACGCAAGCAGCGGCATCCCCTGCCATGGCCCAATTTTTGCCCAGAATTCGCCGGCGACGTAGCGTCTGCGCTTCGGGCGACGGCAGCACGTGACTATAAAGCTGCGCACCATCCATGGGAATTTTTTCTTGCTGCAGGAAATCGTCAAGATGGCGGCGGAGCTGCTGGCTCGAGGTCTGTCCGATTTTTGCACAGATGCCAACAGAAAGATGATCCGCGCGCGGGAAAGACCACAGGTAGCCTTCGAACTGCTTCAAGAATTTCACTTTGATGATGTCTTGTTCCGTGGGCACGAAATAGCCAAGCGTCAGTTCCAGGTCGCGTGGGCCGAGGGCGGTGGTTTCCGGGACCAATTGATTGCGCGCGCCCGCAGCGAGGACGACGAAATCGGCCTCGCGGTCTTCACCGGCCACGGAAAGTCGGACGCGAGTGCCTTCGGTGTTTACACTAGTGACGCGCGAGGGGACCACCGAGCAGCCCGCGGCAACCGCGCGATCGAGTAAGAGGCCATTGAGCACCTTGCGCGCGTAAATCACGATGGGATGGCTCATCTCAAAGCGCGCGCGATGCCCGCGGCTGGAGATCAACTCGGCGTCGCGGACAATTTTCTTGGGGTAGCGAGGGTCCAGCAGGAAGGGATACGCCTCGATGGCTTTGTGTGTCAGCCCGCCGCCGCAGGGTTTTTCCCACGCCAAGCGCTCGTCAAAAATCATGACCTGAAAGCCGGCGTTCGCCAGCCGCTCACCGCAGAGCGCACCGGCGGGACCGCCTCCGACAATGGAAATTCTCTTCATCTCGCGGGTCAGGTTAGTGGGAACACCGCTGCAACGAACCAAGCCGCGAGTATAGCACTAAATAAAGCGGCAGCCGGTGCTGAGCCGATACGCAGGCGTAACGCATCGGTTGCAAGCCTTTGCAGAATCGAAAACGCGAGCAGAAAGGTGAAAAGGATAACGATCAGAATGTGCCCGCTGCCAAAGGCGTACACCGCTACAGCGCATGCGGCCCACAATTCGAGTCGCAGCAAAAGGAAAATTGCGAATCGCAACACGCGGCGCTTCCCTGCTTGCACCGGCCCCAGCGCTACTTCTTCGGCGTAGGAGTAAATCCACAGGATCGGAAGCAACCCAACGAAGCGCAGCCAGCGCGGCGCGTTGAGCCAGGCATCCGTCATTTGCCAATTCAGCCACGCGCCGAATCCGAGGATCACTGCAAATCCAAGTACGGCTGCGGCTAGCATTTGCCTGGTGGTGATCGAGAAGTGCGCGACTGTCTCTTTTCGACTCACAAGCAGGAGAAGCACGCCCACGATTAAGAGTAAGCAGACGAGATAGTCACCTGTATAGATGCGGAGAAATTTGATCGGCGTGCCGAGCATCAGGAGCAAAACGCTTACGAAAGCGAAGGCGAATCCTTCGACCAGCGCCAGCGCCGAAGACGGATGTGGGCCATCCATCCCGGAGGATGGCGGCGAAGCAAACTTTCCGGCAAGACTCGCGGTGAATGGGAACAATAGAAGCAGCCCTACAAATCCAATGATCGCCCCGGCGAGGCGGCGGCGACCTTGGTTGTAGGTCTCATAAGTAGCGAGGTCCAAATTTAATATCAGCGTTTCGGTCGAAATGCTCGGGAACAAAACCTGCATGGCCCACATCTCGGATTGATGGGCCACCTCATGATCCAGAATCAAGCTCGAATGCGTTGCGTGTGGGACTTGTTTCAACTCGAACGCGCGCTGCTGGGCGAAATCCTCCGGTTGCGTGCGATTGCCGCCGGCTGCCTGCTGGAGACTTTCTGCTTCACGCTTCAGGAGTCCAATATCGTGTTGCGCGCTGAAGACCAGCAAATTTGCGGGCATGCGCTGGGGCAGAGAGAGTGGTCCGGGCGAGATCGCAATCACGGCAGCGACCGGCTCGCGATCCGTCATACGGATTGCAATCGCTGCGCCCATGGAGTGCCCGAGCAGAATGGTAGTGTTCGGTTCGATTGTTCCATTGCGAATCAAAAGTTCGACGACCGCGGTGGCGCACTGCTGTGCGCGTGCAAAAGTGAAGGGCTCGACACTGTCGCCGTGACCGGGCAGATCGAGAAGATAAGCGCGCAACCCGTGCCCAGCGAAATCCTCCCCTAAGTAAGTCATCAACCGGCGATTCGCAGAAAGCCCATGAATCACGACTACTGAACCCGCCGGAGCGATACCTGCCGGAGGTTCGATCACGGTGACGGGCGTGCGGCAGCCGCCATCCGTGAGCAAAAGCTCATGCTTAGGCAGTTCTCCGCGGTGAATCCAAAGCGCCCCAAGGACTAGGCAGACTGTCGCGCCGGCCGCGAGAGCGATTTCCCAACGCCTCATGGAGTGCTCCGCAGAGGATGTGTGTCGCATGATAGAATCGAGTGTTTCGAAATGCGTGCGATGCTGGACCGGAGGACACTGAATTGGGAAAAGTGGTTTCGCAAGACGAGCTGATTCTCTACCGGAGCGAATGGAAACGCAACGGCCAGCGCACCGTATTTGCGAGCGGCTCGTTTGACCTACTGCATCCCGGCCACGTGCGGCTGCTCGAACAGGCGCGCGGACTAAGCGACGTGCTGGTGGTGGGAGTTGAGAGCGACTCGGCGGTGCACGCTAAGTTCAGCAACCCAGCGGCACCGAACATCACACTCGCGCGACCGATTACTCCCGCGGCCGAGCGCATGGAGATTCTCGCAGCGCTCGCCGCGGTTGACTACGTTGTCGAATTCAACGAGCCCGCGGCAGCTGATTTGCTCACACACCTGAAGCCCGAAGTTATAGTTGAAGGCGGCGAGACCGACCCGGCCTTCACCGACCGCAGCGAAGTGGGAGCAACTGAGCCGAGGATCGTTCGCATACCACTCGAGCCGGGCTTTTCGACTTCACGCCTGATCGATCGCATCAAACAATTGAACGCATGATCCTTTCACTGGTTTCCGAGCTACTCGCGCGGGTGGGGCGCCAACCCGTGGTCGAGGAGGCGCTCGATGAGCTGCGTCGCGGAGGGGGCGAGGTGCGCCTCAGTGGCCTCACGGACTCGGCGAAAGCGCTGCTTGTCGCGCTGGCCCATGCCGATCTCGGCAGGCCGGCGGTGTTTTTTGTGGAAACGAACCAGCGCGCGGAGGCGATGCTCGAGGCCGTCCGCTGGTTTTATCGCGCCGTGACGGGCAAGCCCGGTTACCGCGTGGTGCATTTTCCGTCGCACGAAGTGCTTCCCTACGAAGACCGTTCGCCACACGGAGAAATTTCCGAGGACCGCGCCGTGGCGCTGTGGCGATTCGCGAGCGCCGAAGCCGACGTGCTGATTGCGCCGGTGCAATCGGCGCTGTGGCGCATGCGCGAGCCGGAGTTCTATCGCCAGCTTGCGCGCACACTTGAGCGCGATCAATCCATCCCGCATGAAGAACTGCTCGAATTTCTTACCAGCACCGGTTACGACAAGCAAGTGACCTGCGAAATGCAGGGGCAATATTCTGTGCGCGGCGGAATCATCGATGTGTTCTCGCCCGAATCGGCGCAGCCAGTGCGCATCGAGCTGCTGGGCGACACGATTGAATCCATCCGCGCGTTCGATCCGAATACGCAGCGCTCGACAAATCCTGTGGAGCGCGCGACGCTGATGCCGCTCACGGAATATTTGCGTCACGCCCCGGCCCTGGAACGGTTAACAGTCCCGGCGGCATCAGGGCCCGAGGCCGCCGCATTGCCTGCCGGCTTTTATCCGGGCTGGGAGTTTCGCGAGATACTCGGGGAGACGCGTACGTCGGTGCTCTTCGACTTGGCTGCAGAACCACTGATCATCGAGGACGAACCCGCGTTGCTGGTATCCGCCGCGGACAAATATCGCGCTACGCTCGAAGAATCCTTCGAAGAGGCGGAAGATCCGCTGGCCGAGCCGCCCAATCGTTACATCTTCACGGATGAAGAATGGAAGCTCGCGCTACAACTTTCTCCGCGACTTGGCTTAGAGCATCTGGGCATCGCTGAAGCCGGCGTCGAACTGCGCGCGCTGCACACGCAGCCGACCACGCGCTATCACGGCAACGTGGCTGCCTTCATGGCTGAAGTGCGCAGCCGAATTGCAGCCGGCGAGCAAGTGATGGTCTCCGCCGCAAGCACAGGGGAACTGGAACGGCTCGCGGACATCTGTCACGAATACGAATTGCCGTATCGCCTGGGTGAGTTGGAAGAGAATGTGACCGTGGCGCGACTCGCGGAAGAGTCGAGTGGCGCGAGCGGCCCGGCCATGGTGCTCACCAAAGCGCCGCTGGCCGAAGGAGTGGTGCTCACGGCCGCGAAGCTCGTGGTGTACGGGAACGCAGATTTATTCGAAACGCTGCCGCCGTCGCAACGCTCCCGCTCGCGAGCGAAGACCGCCAGCTTTTTCAGCGATTTCTCCGACCTCAAGCCCGCCGACTACGTGGTGCACGTGGACCACGGCATCGGCCAATTTGAAGGCCTGCGGCAAGTGGCTATCGAGGGCGCGAATGGGGAGTTCATGCTCCTGCGCTATGCAGGCGACGCGAAGTTGTACGTCCCGCTCGCGCGGCTCGATCTGGTGCAAAAATATCAATCCCTCGGTGGGGCGGAACCGGTGCTCGACCGCCTGGGCACAGGCATCTGGGAAGCGCGCAAATCACGCGTCCGCAAATCCGTCAGCGACATGGCCGAGCAGCTGCTGACGCTGTATGCCGAACGAAAGACGGCACCTGGACATTCGTTCCCTTCAGATACGAACTTTCAGCGCGAATTCGAGGACGCATTCGAGTTCGAGGAAACTCCGGACCAGCTACACGCCATCGAGGATGTGAAGCGCGACATGGAATCGCCGATGCCGATGGACCGGCTGCTCTGCGGCGACGTCGGCTACGGTAAAACGGAAGTGGCCATGCGCGCCGCGTTCAAGGCCGTGGCGGATTCGAAGCAGGTCGCCGTGCTCGCGCCGACCACCGTGCTCGCGTTCCAGCACTTTGAAACTTTCCGTCGTCGCTTTGCAGCGTTTCCAGTGCGTACCGAAATGCTCAGCCGGTTTCGAACAGAGAAAGAATTGAAGGACACGCTCGAAAAAGTGGAAGCCGGAAAAGTGGACATCGTTATCGGCACACACCGGCTTATTTCACGGGACGTGAAATTTCACGACCTGGGATTGCTGGTGGTGGACGAGGAGCAGCGCTTCGGAGTGGCGCACAAAGAACGCCTGAAAGAAATGCGCAAAAATGTGGACGTGCTCACGATGTCCGCGACACCGATTCCGCGGACGCTGCACATGTCGCTCGTCGGATTGCGTGATATGAGCGTGATCGAGACGCCGCCGAAAGACCGCCTGGCGATTCAAACTACGGTTGCTCCGTTCAGCGAGACGCTCATCCAGCGCGTGGTGGAGGAAGAGCTGGCGCGCGATGGGCAGGTTTTTTTTGTGCACAACCGCGTCGAGTCCATTGATTCACTCGCCGCTCTGGTGAAGCGGCTGACGCCGAAAGCGCGCGTGGTGGTGGGTCACGGTCAGATGCGCGAGAGCGAGCTCGAGAAGGTGATGCTGAAATTTGTCCGTGATGAGGCAGATGTGCTCGTTTCAACCACGATCATCGAAAACGGGCTCGATATTCCCCGCGCCAACACCATAGTTATTAATCGTGCGGACCGCATGGGCTTGTCGGAGCTCTACCAGCTTCGCGGACGCGTTGGCCGCTCGAACCAGCGCGCCTACGCCTACTTGCTGATCCCGCCGGAAGCGTCGCTCACAACGATCGCGCGCCAGCGGCTTGCCGCACTGAAAGAATTTAGCGACCTCGGCGCGGGCTTCCGGATCGCGGCGCTCGATCTTGAATTGCGCGGGGCGGGAAATTTGTTGGGCCGCGAGCAGCACGGCCAAATCGAAGCAGTAGGGTTTGACATGTACTGTCAGATGATGGAGCGCGCCGTCGCCCACCGCAAAGGCGAAGCAGTGGCCCCAGAGCGCCGCGCCACGCTCAACCTCGGACAGGAAATCCGCATCCCACCGGAGTACATCGAGAGCGAGAATTTGCGGTTGCGAATTTACAAGCGCATTGCCACCGTGTCATCTGATGCCGAACGCGGGGAAGTGCGCCGCGAGCTCGACGACCGCTTCGGCCCGCCCCCAGTCGCCGTTGAGAACTTGCTCGACTATGCGGTGCTTAAAGCGCTCGCGGAAAAATTGCTGGTGGCTTCGATTGACCGCCGCGGAGATCAATTGGCCATTAAGTTTTATGACGACACGCCGCTCGGCCCCGAGCACCTGGTGAAATTGATCCGCAAACGGCGCGGCATGCGCCTGGACCCCACCGGAGTATTGTGGTTGGACTGGAAAGGTGAGGCCGGAGGAGCAATGGGAGCGGCTAGAAACGTATTGCTACAACTACAAACGTAGGGATAAAATTCCCACGGAAGGAACCATCATGAAAAACGGAACCCTGCATTCTTTGGTTTCTCTTGGCTTTTTTGCTGCGCTGCTGCTTGCCTGCGGACCGGCACGCGGGCAAGACAAGCCCAAATCCGTAATCGTCGAGGAAATCATCGCGCGCGTGAATAACAGTATCATTACGCTCTCCGATTATCAGAAGGCGGACTCCCAGCTCCGCGAAGAAATCCAGCACGAGTGCGCGGGCTGCGCGGCGGACAAGATGGAGGGGCAGTATCGCGAGCGGATGAAGGATTTGCTCCGCGATCTGATTGACCAGCAGCTACTCGTCCAGCGGGGGAAGGACGAGGGCGCGAACGTCGAGGCCGACGTGATCAAACGGCTTGATGAAGTGCGAAAATCGAACAACATGACCAGCATGGAGGAGCTTGAAAAGGCGGTGGAGGGCGAGGGACTGTCGTGGGAGGAGTATAAAACGCACATCCGCGACAACCTGTTGACCCAGTCGGTGATCGGGAAGGAAATGCACGGCCGCATCGTCATTGGCGAAGAGGACATCAAGAAGTTTTACGAGGAGAATCAGAAGGAATTCATCCGCCCTGAGCAGGTGGTGCTGGCAGAGATATTTTTGAGCACTACAGGCAAGACACCTGAAGAAACCAGTGTGATCCTGCGAAAGGCGGAAGACTATTTGAATCGCCTGAAGAAGGGCGAGGATTTTTCTGAAATGGCCAGGCGCTATTCTGAAGGCAGCACCGCAAAAGACGGCGGTCCCCTGGGAACCTTCGAGCGCGGCCAGCTCTCGAAGCAGCTCGAAGATGCCACTTTCTCGCTGAGCCGGGGCGGGCTTACGGATGTGATCCAGACGAAAACCGGCTTCGAGATATTGAAAGTAGTTGACCGCTATCAGGCGGGCTTGCAGCCGCTCGAGTCCGTGCGTCGTGAAATCGAGAACCAGATATACATGAAGAAAATGCAGCCGGCTTTGCGCGAATATCTGGCGCAGCTGCGCGAAGAGAGCTATGTGACGGTGAAGCCCGGTTTCACAGATAGCGCTGCTGTCGCTGGCGCCAGCATTATCCAGGAAGTCGAGCCGACACCCGACGCGCCTACTAAGCCGGGTAGGAAGAAGCTCCCGAAGCCGAAGACGGGGGGATAATGAAGACCCCTTACGTCGCCGATCTGCAAGAGGGCCAATTGTTCACCACCCTCTTCCTGGTGCGTGAGAAGGAAATCCGGACATCGATGCGCACCGGCAGTTCCTGGCTGCAACTCGAATTGGCTGACCGTACCGGCACGATCTCCGCAAAAATGTGGGATCAGTTCGCCGCCGTGGAAAAAACATTTGAGCGCGATGATGTGATACAAGTCCGTGCACGCGTAAAACTCTACAACGGCCAAAAAGAATTGACGCTCGAGCAGATCGTCCCCGCAGCTGAGCGCGATTACGAACTTGGCGATTTTCTCCCGCACACGAAATACGACGTCGAGAAGCTTTATTCCGAATTGCACGCCGCGATAGCGGCCATGAAGAACCCTCATCTCAAGCGACTGCTCTTGAGCGTGGTGGACAATCCCGTGATTGCGCCACAGCTGAAGCGTGCCCCCGCCGCGATGACCATGCACCACGCGTATCTCGGCGGCTTGCTCGAACACATGCTCAGCCTCATCGGCCTCGGCCGCGCGCTGGCTGTCCACTATCCTGAACTCGACGCGGATTTGCTTCTCGCTGGAATCGTGTTGCACGACATTGGGAAAATTGACGAGCTGCGCTACGCTCGCGGCATCAGCTACAGCACCGAAGGGCGACTCTTGGGGCACATCATGATCGGCGCTTTGATGGTGCAGGAGAAAATTCGCGCAATTCCGGACTTCCCTCCCCCCCTCGCGGTCCTGGTGGAGCATTTGATTTTGAGCCATCATGGTACGCGCGAGTTCGGTTCACCCGTGCTGCCCCAGACGCGCGAGGGCGTGGCGCTGCATTTCCTGGACGACATGGATTCGAAAATGGCGGCTATGCGCACCACGCTCGATTCTCCCGCTGGAGAAGACGAATGGACGGAGCGCAATCCGTCGCTGGGCCGCCCGCTTTTGCGCACTGACAAATTTCAGGCGGGCCCGGACGCAAAGCAGGCAGCTGCTGCCTCTACGCCGAAACAAGGGCAACGAAATGGCTGACCACAATTTTAGGAGCACACAAGGACCGACCGATGAATGAAACACCCGGGAAACGCCCATCCCCGCGACGCTCGCTCCTTGATCTCGCCCCACTTGAACTCGACTGCATGAACACACTGTGGCCGATGGGCGAAGGAACGGTGCGCGAAATCCGCGAGCGCTTGGCCGAGCGACGGCCGCGGGCCTACACCACCATCATGACCATCATGGATCGGCTGGAGCGTAAGGGTGTGGTCGAGCGACGCAAGGTCGGGCGCGCCTATACTTACCGGCCACAATTAAGCATGGAAGATGCGCGCGCGCAGGCTCTCGGGCAAGTGCTTGAGAACTTTTTCGGCGGATCGAAGGAGGCGCTGCTCGCGCAACTGGGCAGCAATACCCAAACGTCGCGGCCTGACTCCCTACGGGGCCAGTCTTTGCGGGCACGCGCGGCCGCGGCGAGCGCCTCGCGTGTAACCGAGCGACCGATGGCTGCCGGGGCGGGGCCTCTTGCCGCAAAGCCAACTCCTACCGCGCGGCCCAGCGAGACGCAGGCCACCCTCGAGGCGCAAAGCTTCTCAGACGAGGAGCGCATTGACGACACGCTGCTCTGACCCATGTTCCCTGCCCAAATCAAAATTCGCCATATCGAGATTCGCCCAGCCACGTTTCTCGCGCCCATGGCCGGAGTGACGGACACGGTTTTTCGCCGCGTCATCCGCTCACTGGGCGGGTGCGGCATGATCATGACGGAATTTACGAGCGCGGAGGGCTTGACGCGCAAGGCCGCTCGCACATTGCGTTATCTTTACTTCGACGAAGATGAGCGCCCCATCGCCGCGCAGATTTTCGGCTCAGACCCGACCGTTATGGCCTCCGCTGCCGCTTTGACGGAAGATCTCGGCTTCGATCAGGTGGATATCAACCTCGGCTGCCCGGTAAAAAAAGTGGTCAAGTGCGGCGGTTCCGGATTATTACGCGATTTGCCTCACCTCGAAAAACTGCTGCGCGCGGTGCGCGCCGCAGTGCGCATCCCCTTAACGATTAAGATTCGCTCCGGCTGGGATGAAAACAATATAGTCGCAGTGGATGTAGCCCGAATGGCCGAACAGGTAGGCATCGAGGCTATCGCCGTCCACCCGCGCACGCGCATGCAGGGTTACAACGGTTCAGCCAATTGGGCCATCATCCGCGCCGTGAAAGAGGCTGTCCGCATTCCGGTGATCGGCAACGGCGACGTTCGTGCGCCTCAAGATGCCGTGCGCATGGTCGAAGAGACCAGTTGCGATGCTGTGATGATCGGCCGCGCTGCTTCGTCGAACCCCTGGATCTTTCGCCAGATTGGAGACTACCTTGCGACTGGCCGCTACAGCGAGCCGAGCGAGCTCGACCGCTACCATCTGCTGTCCGGTTATTTTCGCAGCTTGATTGCCGCTGACATGCCCGACGCCATCGGCAAGATGAAACAATTTGCCAGCCTCTTCACGCATGGCGTGCGCAATGGTGGGGATCTACGCCACGCCGTCCATCACTCACACACAACCGCCGAGATTCTCGACCAAGTGGACGCCTTCTTCTCCGCCACGCCCTCTTCCGCGGAGAAGTTCGGTCTCGCTTCTGGGTAGGAATAGCTCAGGAGGTGAAAGGCGCGAGCCGGGGGCCCGACGCAATCAATTATTCGTCGCGTGTAACCAGAAGTTGCTTGTAGGCCTCGCGTCGCGTCAGCCCGCGCTCCCGGGCCACAGCCTTCAGCGCCGCCTTACTATCCACGTTCCTTTCCTTCATGACCTGGTCGACGCGCCGCGCCAGCGGGACTGCCACGGCGGCGGTCGCGGCAGCGTGAACAACTTCGCCATCCTCCGGCCCGATCAGCAGAGTGATTTCACCACGCGGTGCTTTTTTGCGCACGTCCGCCAGCAGCTGCTCCAGGTGTCCGCGCAAAAACTCCTCGTACATCTTAGTCACTTCGCGGGCGACCACCGCCGGACGATTGCCGAGGATTTCTAGCGCGTCCTCGAGCGTGTCGAGCAGCCGATGCGGTGCCTCATAAAACGCGAGGGGGCGCAGCTCTGCAGCCAGCACGCGAAGCGCCTTTCGCCGTTCCGTCTGGCGCGCCGGCAAAAATCCGATAAATGCGAATTCCTCGATCGGCATCCCCGACGCCGCCAGGGCCGCCACAAAAGCTGAAGCGCCCGGCACCGGCACCACTTTGATTCCATGCCGCACGCAGAGACTCACCAGCCGATGCCCCGGATCGGAAATTGCCGGCGTGCCTGCGTCGCTCACCAACGCGACCTGCGCGCCCTGCTCGAGATCAATCACGATTTCTGGCGCGCGCGTGATTTCGTTGTGCTGGTGATAACTCACCATGCGTTTCTGAATATCGAAATGGGTGAGCAACTTCATGGTCTGCCGCGTATCTTCACACGCGATGAAATCCACTTCCTTCAGCACGCGCAGCGCGCGCAGAGAAATATCCTCCAGATTCCCTATTGGGGTTGCAACGAGATACAGGCACCCGGTGGCGGGTTCGGCGGGCTTCGCTTTTGGCTTCAGGCTTTTCATCGATTCCGGGGTCTGGGAAGTTTAGCACAGGCGCCGGTGGCGGTTACGGCGCAGAATTCTGCGGCGCTCAAGCGAGGCGTGTTACTATTTTGTTTTTGACGATTCCCGGGGAGGTTCCCAGCTTTGCCCTTATTTGAATACAAGTGCGACAAGTGCGGCAACGTGTTCGAGAAGATCGAAAAGCATTCGGCCTCGAGGACGAAGAAATGCCCCAAGTGCGGAGCGAAAGCCGAGCGGCAGTTCGGCGCACCCGCCATTCAATTCAAAGGTTCGGGCTGGTATGTGACCGACTACGGCGGGAAAGGCTCTGGCTCGCCCGGAGCAAAGGAGGCTGCTGCTTCTGATGGCGCTGCGTCAAAGGTCGGCGACAAGTCGGCAGAAAAGTCTGCAGAAGCAAAACCGGCCGCGGAGAAGAGCCCACCGAAGAAAGAAAAGAAGTGATGGCGGCCGAGGAAGCCGGACCAAAAGATTGCAGCAGCCGCTGTCGAAGTCCTCAGGGAACGTCTACAATTTCAAATTGCGAAGGTAGGCCCGAAAATCTGAACCAAATTTCGGATTCTTCAGCGCGATTTCAACCGTAGCCTTCAGAAATCCCAGCTTGTCCCCCGCGTCGTGCGTCTTCCCTTCATAAATCATGGCGTACAACCCGGGCCCCTGCGCGAGCGTGCGCAACGCGTCGGTCAGTTGAATTTCTCCGCCAGCTCCCGGAGCGGTCTTCTCGAGGTACTCAAAAATTTCGGGTGGCAGCACATAGCGGCCCGTGACGCCAAGGTTCGATGGCGCCTTATCGGCCGCGGGCTTTTCGACCAGATCCTTTACGCGCAGCAGCGAGCCGCTCCATTTCGCGTCGTTCGCCGACGCCCCATCAATAATTCCATACAGGTGCAAGCTCTCGCGCGGGACTTTCTCTACCGCAATCGCACCTACCCCCGTCGACTCATAAATGTGCACTAAAGAGCGCGTCGCAGGCACAACGCCATCCATGATGACGTCGCCCAATAGCACCGCAAACGGCTCGTCGCCCACTAACTCTCGCGCGCACAACACCGCATGGCCGAGCCCCAGCGCCTCGCTCTGCCGGGTGTAACTGAAATGCAGCCCGCCACTGATTTCACGGACCATCTGCGCCTGCTGCGGCTTCCCGCGCTCCTCAAGGAAACTTTCCAGCTCCGGCGCGGAATCGAAATGATCCTCGATCGCATTCTTCCGCCGTCCGGTAACAAAAATAATATTCTCGATGCCCGAAGCGATGCATTCCTCCACCGCATATTGAATCAGCGGCTTGTCCACCACCGGCAGCATTTCCTTCGGCATCGCTTTGGTTGCGGGAAGAAACCGCGTCCCCAGCCCCGCCACCGGCAGTACCGCTTTGCGTACCCGTTTTCGTGTCTCGCTCATGTTTGCGAATTTGATTCTACACTTTGGTTTCTGCCCGATTTCGCCGGCGAGTGCAGTACGTTCGTAGTCGCAACCGTCGCAGCCGGCGCAGCGACGTATGCTAACATAACATTTCGCCTTGCCATGGCGAGGTAATCGGGTGAGTACTCAAGACGCGCGCATTCTCGGCATCGAATCCTCTTGCGACGAGACCGCCGCTGCCGTCGTCGCCGGCGGCCAGCGCATTCTCTCGAGTGTGATCGCCTCGCAAGTTGGCATCCACCGCAAATACGGCGGCGTAGTCCCCGAGCTCGCCTCCCGCGAGCACCTGCGCCAGATCGTACCCGTGGTACGCGAAGCTCTCGAACAAGCTAAAATCGCGCTCCCTGATTTGGACGCAATAGCCGTCACACAAGGACCAGGGCTGATCGGCGCGCTCCTAGTCGGCGTCACTTACGGCAAAGTCCTCGCCTTCGCGCTCGGCAAGCCGCTCATTGCCGTGAACCACCTCGAAGGCCATGTTCACGCCGTGCTTCTCGAAGCCCACGCCGCCGGACGCTGCCCACAATTGCCCGCCGTCTGCCTGATCGTTTCCGGCGGCCACACGATTATCTTTCGCGTGAGGTCCACGGGAGTGAAAGGCCCCGCGCGCTTCATCTACGCCCGCATCGGCGGCACGCGCGACGACGCCGCCGGGGAAGCCTACGACAAAGTTGCCCGCATGCTCGCACTCGGTTATCCCGGCGGACCTATCATTGACCAGCTCGCCGTGCACGGTGACGCCAAAGCTGTCCTATTTGGCGAGCCCAAGATGAAGGGGAACCCATACGATTTCAGCTTTAGCGGCATTAAGACCGCCGTTTTGTATCACCTGCGCAGAAACCCGCAGCTCCGACAGGAAATCGAAGTGCGCCAACAAGCTCTCGACCGCGGCGATCGCAGCGGCGAAACCATGCGCCGCCTCTCAAGCGCCGCCACTCTCGACTTGGTCGCAAGTTTCCAGCATGCTGTGGTGGAAGATCTCGTCACACGCACCCTTGCCGCCGCAACGCAGGACGCCGCGCGAACGGTGCTAGTCTCAGGAGGCGTGGCCGCCAACAGCGCCTTGCGCGCTTCCTTCGCAGCCGAAGCCCAGCGCCGCGGCCTTGAACTGCACTTCCCGAGCCGCGCCCTCTCCACCGACAACGCCGCCATGATTGCCGCCGCCGGCTATCCTCATTTCATGGCCGGCGAGCACGCAGACGCCACCCTCGACCCCAAAGCAAATCTTCCGCTCGCCTAACGATCAGAAGAGCTTGGAATGAGATCCATTTCGAGCTGCCTTCCTTCTTAGAGCCCGTTGCGCATCTGAAAAGCCCGCGGGCCGGCGCGCCAAGGGCATTGGATTAAATCGGAGGATTTACACAAACCGCGTACATGGGCCCCACGCAGTAGTCAAACGCACGATTCTCCAGCGTCATCACATACGATTGTTCAACGGTCGTCATAGTGCCCTATCCGCCAGCCGTCCTGGTCGAGTCGGCCGGAGAGTATTAAAAGGTCGGGTAAACGTTAAAAGATGGAATGAAAAAGGCGTCAGGATAAGCGCGGCTTACACTAGGGAAAGGCGAGCTCGGTCGAAGCAGACCAAACAATGACATCCTTCCCGCTTCGGCGGGAAGGATGTGTGTATCAGCCTCTGACTTGGCAGTGCCTGTCTCAACGGACTACTGACAGCTGGCAATGTCTTTGGATGCATCCTCTGAGGTGCATGCCTGCCGTTTTGCAGCTGCCGCCAGGGCCTGGTTATTCCGCAGGATCCAGAGCCCCTCGCCATTGGTGATATAAACCAGGTTTCGTGCGTCCTCAGCGAGAGTGCTTGTGACCCCGGAGAAACTTAGAACGGTCTGGGGATTTGCTGGATCGCTCCAGTCGATTACCTTTACAGTCCTCGTCGGCGGTGGGGAGTCATCTGCCGGCGAGCCCCCGTCCGGCGCTTCAGCGAGAGCAAGTCCGCCACTGACCATTTGCAATCTGCCGCTGGGCGCCTCATTCGGCCAGGCCAAGTGCTTGATGACGTTCGGCTGATCCGGCTTCGTGACGTCAACGACCGTGAGGCCTTTTTTCGAGTTCGCACCGATGTACAGGTATTGCTTGCCGCTGTTTTCGTTCAGGAGCATTTCGCTTGCCGGAGCTCCCGACAGAGCTATGTGCGCGACTACTGTGGCAGGCTTCTCGGAGGGTTTGGCAGCTCCATGATTCGCCTTAGCGCCCGGCACTGTGGTCGCAATAAAGCCGACAAGCACTAACGCAGTGCAGATGTTTTGTCTTGAGATTGCTTTCTGATTTTCTTTCATTTCGTTCTCCTTCAGCACTAAAGTTCGTTCATCTTGTAAGACCGCCGGCTTTCTCAGAATATTCCCACGGGCGATCCCATCTGCGATCCGATCGGAGAATCGCCAAAGACGCTTATTCATTGTGGGCGGCGGGAAGTCTGTGCCCACAGCGTTGAGTTAAGCGGCTATCTACCGCGGCACGAAAGGCGGAGCGCTGAGTGGCGGGGTGCGGCGCAATCCGTTAGAATATGAATATATGACGCAGAAGCGGCCCAGAAGAGTCGGCGTGAAGGTCGGCAAAATCCAGGTGGGCGGCGGCGCGCCCGTGGTGGTGCAGTCCATGACCAACACGGACACCGCGGACATCGCCTCGACCACACAGCAATGCTTCGAACTCGCCCAGGCAGGATCCGAGCTTGTCCGCGTCACCGTAAACATTCCGGAAGCGGCGGCGGCGGTTGCGGAAATCAAGCGGCGGTTGCTCGATGCCGGCTGCGACGTGCCCATCATCGGCGATTTCCATTACAACGGCCACGTCCTACTGACGAAATATCCCGACTGCGCGGACGCCCTCGATAAATACCGCATTAATCCCGGAAACGTCGGCCACGGCCACCGCCGAGACGAACAATTTGCCACCATCTGCAAAGTGGCGCGCGACCACAATAAGCCGGTGCGCATTGGCGTGAATGGCGGCTCGCTGAATCAAGAGCTCGTGATGCGCAAGATGCAGGAGAATACCGATCGCGACCTCGGCAAGCCGTCAGAACAAATCATCAACGAGTGCATGGTGCTCTCCGCGCTTCAATCCACGGAGCTCGCGCTTGAATGCGGCTTGCGCCGAGACCAGATTATTATTTCCTGCAAGGTTTCGCGCCCACACGATCTGGTGGAAATTTATCGCGACCTGGCCAGCAAGACCGAGCAACCATTGCACCTCGGGCTCACCGAAGCGGGCATGGGTGCGAAGGGGCTCGTATGGTCCGCGGCCTCGATGGGAATTCTGCTCGAGGAAGGAATCGGTGACACGATTCGGATTTCGTTGACGCCGCGGCCTGGAGGCGACCGCCGCGAAGAAGTGTACGCCGCGTGCGAGCTGCTGCAATCGCTCGGCCTGCGCACTTTCGCGCCCAGCGTCACTGCGTGCCCCGGGTGCGGACGAACCACCAGCACCACGTTTCAGGAGTTGGCCGAAAGCATCCAGGGCTACATCCGCGATAAGATGCCGGAATGGAAGCGCTACTACGAGGGCGTCGAGGAACTGAAGCTCGCGGTGATGGGCTGCATCGTCAACGGCCCCGGCGAATCAAAAGCTGCGAACATCGGCATCAGCCTTCCCGGCACCGGGGAAGCACCTCGCTGCCCTGTGTACATTGACGGCCAGCATTTCAACACGCTCGAAGGCACCTTCGACGAACTTTCCGCCAGTTTTCAGGCGCTGGTGGATGATTACGTCACGACGAAATTTCACAAGCGCGAGACCCCGCTGCCTGCGACGTCCGCTCCCGCGTCGGCCTCCCCTGATGCCGCTGAAGGCGCGAAACCTGCGCTGCGCGTGATCGCGTAGCAACTTCGCACGCGGCAAAATCCTCTCTTACAACTTTCCGAGCGACATACGATAAACTCGCCCGATGGCTGAGCGCGTTTCCAAGCAGCCCAGCGGAACGGCGCCGAACGCGACGGGTGCTGATGCGGTCAGACATCCCTCGACTGCAACAAATTTGCATACCCCACCAGAAAATTGGCAACGCGGCTTCTGGAGTCTGATCGTCACCCAATTCCAGAACGCGTTCAACGACAACGCGATCAAATTTCTGGTCATCTACATTATCGTAGCTCTGAATTTCCCAAAGGACACTCGCGAAACTTTGATTCTGATTGTCGGTGCATTATTTGCCCTTCCATTTATTTTCTTCTCTATGGTTGGCGGTAATCTCGCGGACCGCTACAGCAAGCGGAGCGTCGTGATCGGAACAAAGTTCATGGAGATCGGCGTGATGGCCGTGACCATTGTCGGTCTCGCGATGCACAACCTGGTGATTGAATGCGCTGCGGTGTTTCTGATTAGCTCGCAGTCAGCTCTTTTCGGGCCTTCAAAATACGGCTTGCTCCCTGAGCTTGTTCCCGAGCGGAAGCTTTCGTGGGCCAACGGAATTATCGAGTTGGGTACATTCATCGGCAGCATTTCGGCGGTGATGGCGGCGGGTTTTCTGGCTCAATATTATCGTAGCCGCGAGGGGACCGCAGGCGTGATATTGCTGGGATGTACGCTGCTTGGACTCGCCACGAGCTTCGGAATCTCGCGCGTTCCTCCCGCTGATCCGAGCAAGACAATTCGATGGAACCCGATCGGCGATCTCCGCACGCAAATGAAAACGATCCTTGCCGATCGCATGCTTGCCTGGTCGGTTATGGCCAACACGTATTTATTTTTCTTAGCGGCGTTGCTGCAATTCACAATTGTTGTCTATGGCCACGACGTCCTGCATGTGGACGAAGCACACATCAGTTATCTGCAAGCTGCTGTCGGAATCGGCATCGGTGTCGGGAGCGTTGCCGCCGGATATCTTTCTGGGGGCAAAATCGAATACGGATTGATTCCTTTAGGTGCTCTGGGCATGTCGATTTTTGGAGCGCTGCTCTATCACCCGGGGCAGACAATGTTGAGCTCGGCAGTGCATCTCTCGCTCCTTGGGTTTTTCGGAGGCTTCTTTGCCGTCCCGGTGAACGCACTGATTCAGCACCGGCCGAAACCCGGGGACAAGGGCGGTGTGATTGCTGCCGCAAATTTCTGGTCCTTCGTGGGAATTTTTATTGCGGCCGGAGCATACTACATTTTCTCGAGGAAGCTGCACCAAACGGCCGCTGGAATATTTTTCGACGGCGCGCTGCTCACATTGCTCATGACCGTTTTTTGCGTTTATCTGCTTCCGGATTCGCTCCTGCGTCTGCTGCTGTGGATGATCACGCATACGATTTACCGCATCCGAGTGGATGGGCGCGACAATACTCCTGAAACGGGGGGCGCGCTCTTTGTGGCCAACCACATGTCGCTGATTGACGCGCTTCTCTTGCAAGCTTCCAGTGACCGGCCGGTCCGCTTCCTGATGTTCAAAGATATTTACGAGCTGCCGTATGTAAGGCCTTTCGCGAAAATGATGCGCGCGATTCCGATTTCATCGCAGCTACGGCCACGGGATATGATTCGTTCACTGCGCGAGGCGAGCGAGGCGATTCGCGCAGGTGAAGTGGTCTGCATTTTCGCGGAAGGGCAGATCACGCGCATCGGACAGATGCTTCCATTCCGCCGAGGCATGGAACGCATCATGAAGGGCGTTGACGCGCCGATTGTGCCCGTGAATCTCGATGGCGTGTGGGGCAGCATCTTCAGTTACGAGCGCGGACGATTCGTGTGGAAACTGCCGCGCTCAATTCCCTACCCCGTAACGGTGAGTTTCGGCAAGCCGATGCCCGCGACGACGACTCCATTCGAGGTTCGAGAAGCAGTGCAACAGTTGCAGAGCGACGCTTTCCGCCATCGCAAAGCGCGGCTGCAGACACTCCCCCGCGCTTTGCTCCGCACGGCGCATCACCATGCATTTCGATTTGCGATGGGAGACAAGCGGCGGCCGCGCATGAGATGGGGTGGCGCACTGCTCGCTTCAATTTTAGTGGCGCGACGATTGCGCAGCACGTGGGCGCGACAAGAGATGGTGGGTATTCTGCTGCCACCTTCGATTCCGGGGGCGCTGGTAAATTTCGCAGCACTGCTTTCGGGGAAAATCCCTGTCAATCTGAACTATACGTCATCGAATGAGACGCTCGAGTCGTGCGCGCAACAATGCAAGCTCGAGACCGTGATCACCACGAAATTATTGCTCGAGCGCATTCCCCTGAAGGTCCCTGGGAAGACTATTTTGCTCGAAGAGATCGCAGCTGCTCCGCGCCTGAATGAAAAAATCGTCGCACTGTTGCTGTGGTTTTTGCCGGGCAGATTGCTCGAGCGTGCTCTGAGCGGCGGCAGAAATGCATCGCTTCACGATTTGGCCACCGTGATTTTTTCGAGCGGCAGCACGGGAGAACCGAAAGGCGTAATGCTCACGCATTACAACATCGCGTCCAACAACGAGCAAATGGGCCAAACATTCATGCTGAATCGCAAGGACACGCTCCTCGGCGTGCTCCCCTTGTTTCATTCCTTTGGTTTCACGGTCACGCTCTGGTTGCCGGCGGTTCTTGGAGTGGGCGTCGTATTTCATCCGAGCCCGCTCGATTTGACGGCCGTGAGCGAGTTGGTGCGCGATTACCGTGTCACGTTTCTTCTGGCCACGCCGACATTTTTGCAAGCTTACATCCGACGCTGCCTGCCGGAAGATTTCGGCAGCTTGCAATTCGTGGTGGTGGGCGCCGAGAAATTACCGGAGAGATTGTCGCTGGCGTTTGAGGATCGCTTCGGCATACGCCCGCTGGAAGGCTACGGATGCACGGAGTGCTCGCCTGTGGTCGCGGTGAACACGCGCGATTTTCGCGCGCCGGGGTTCCGTCAGGTGGGCGCAAAACGCGGACACATCGGGCACCCGCTCCCGGGAGTGAGTGTGCGCATCATACATCCGGATACGGGCGAGAGGCTGCCGGTCGGCACCGCGGGACTGCTACTGGTGCGCGGGCCAAACGTGATGAAGGGCTATCTCGGCAAACCGGAGAAGACCGCTGAAGTGCTGCGCGACGGCTGGTATGTGACGGGCGACATCGCCGCTGAGGACGAGGACGGATTCCTGATTATCACTGACCGCCTGAGCCGCTTCAGCAAAGTGGGCGGTGAGATGGTGCCGCACATCAAGGTGGAAGAGAAGTTGCATGATCTCGCGGGCGCGACAGAGCAAGTGTTTGTAGTGACAGGCGTGCCGGATGGAAGAAAGGGAGAGCGCTTAGTGGTGTTACATACGTTGCCGCCCGATGAGTTAACGAAATTGCTCGAACGGTTGCCAGAGGGTGGCTTGCCAAATCTTTGGACGCCGCGCGTCAATCAATTTTTCCACGTCGAGGATTTGCCGCACCTCGGCAGCGGGAAGCTGGACTTGCGGCGCGTGCACGAATTGGCGGCGGAATTATCGCCCTCGAATGAGTAGAACTGGGAAGCGGAATTTTCAGTTTCCGTCGATGCCCGTCGGAATCCACACAAAGGTTCATTTTGCGAGGAAGCAATCGAGGTCGTTTGCAAACTCTAGTGGGCCTGAATATCGTTTCCTGATTTCGGATTGCGTCTGATCCTCCTTTCCCAATGTCCGCAGCATGCGATGAGATAGCACCAAGTTCTTGACGTGGGCGTCCCCGGCGATTTGTCCAATCACTGATGGAGGCATATGCAGACGCCTCTCGATTCCGACGGCGCCTTCAGGCACCGCGTTATGAGCGATGAACAGATCAGCATTCATCGCCAATTGTACAAGCCCGGGGTCGTCTCCATTGGTGTCCCCGCTGAACACAATGATTTTCCCACCGACCTCCACGCGCCAGGCCAAGGCCGGAACCGGCCCGTGAATGACGCGCACCGCTTGTATGGTCAGATCGCCGTCATGAAATACTGCAGCGGGTGTTGAGCCCGCCACCACGTTGTGGGGCTTCATTTTGTAGCTGCCCGCTTCACCGACAGTCAATAACTCGCTGAGATACCGAAAAGCACCGCGCTTGTCTCCGAAGAAATCGGAAACAAACTCCGTAGTTGACGGCATGAAGTCATTTCCGGGCGGCCCGTAAATTGGCAGAAGGCGTTTGCGATCTTCGAACCAAGACGACTTGATCAATGCCGAAAAGTCGCCACTGTGATCGACATGGTAGTGAGTGAATAGAAGCACTTCTAGTTGGGACATTTGCGCCCCACTCTGTCCAAATCGAAGAGCGCTGCCTCCGCCCGCATCGACCAATACTCGCGCATGCCCGTCTTTCCATATGAGATAGCTGCTCGAAGCGCGCTTGTCTTGCAATTCGGGGCCCCCGGAGCCAAGCACCTGGGCCGCAACACCCTCCGAGCCGCAGGCTTGCGCGTAAGCCGACGTTATGGAAGCGCAGCACAGCACAAAACTAGCGAGGAAAAGGGAGCGAAGGGGCTGTAGAAACTCTTTCGAAACTCCTCGAAGGATCATTTTGCTTTCCTCTTGGGGGGATTCAACCCGTCAACGTGCTTCCTCACTCGGCCGCGCTCCGGTCACAGATGATTCGATCTCTGTTAGACTCTTTGCATCCTAGTAGCGACATGCGCCTCGATTCAAGGGTTGTTGTGGCGAGTTGGATGGTGACCATCTGCGAGTGTATGTAGCGCCGCCTACTCGGAACTTTTCCTCGGACCACGCGGCCAACTCCTCATAAGTCATTGCCGGACGTGTCAGGTTAGCTTCTCCGCCTAGGGAAAACGTTCAAAGCTGGAACTTTGCTCTGCTTGAGCATAGAATCCTTTTGCGTAGGACACCGGCTCGAGTCCGTCAATCTAATTTAGCGACAAACATGCAATTCTTGGCCAAGGTAACGGAAGCGGACCTGAGCGACGTTGAGAGAGTTGCCTGCCCAAAGCCAGACTTGCGCGAGACGGGCCCGGGATCCAACCTCCGGCTCGGACTTCGGTTAGTGTCAGTGCCTCTGGCTTTGGCTAGTGTGGCTGCGGTATCACTGGTGGCTGCGCTCTCGTTCGGATGTTATGGTGCTGCCAGACTTCTCGGGAAGGTTCGTCCGTTACGCGACGCATATCAATTCCTCTCCCGGACTTACGACCAGTTTCTCGATCGGCTCGGCCGGAAGGTTTTGCGCGACTCCCGAGACGCTCCCGCTTTACGGATCATGGTTTCCCTCAGCCTTACCGCTCTGCCTATTTTCCTGGTCCAACTCGTTTTAGGGAAACCTCGGCTGCTCCTGGCGATCGCTTTCTATCTTTCCCTTTACGGCCTCAAGTTTGAGCGGTTTGTGAGGATGTTCAGCGCCAAACACCTGGAGGCGCACCGGCGCCAAGGCTACTTCTCGGAGAACTACGACCGGATCTTCGGCCGCTACCTCGAATTCTTCCTCGGATATTTGTACGGCAACGTTCCAGAACTGGATCGGACGGTTCACGTCCGCCTGCACCATAAAGAGAACAGCGGGCCGGACGACACGCTTTCCTCCAGTGTCTACGACCGAACTAGTCGGCTGGATTTCCTCTGGTATCTTTCGGACAACATTTGGACGGTCCTGGGGCTTGCCCCGTACGCCTACTTTCGAGCGAAAGGCGATGACGAGAATCGAAGACGAATGTTAAGTGGGATGGCGCGGTTCTACGTTTATTTCGGAGCCGTCTTCATTTATAACTGGAGAATCGGCATCGTGTACGTGTTGGGTCCTATTTTCTGCATGAACTTCATTACGGCAATCACCGCATGGGTCCAGCACGCCTTCTATGACCCGGAACATCCCGAAGATTATTTTGCAAATACCGTGACTCACTTTGATGAGCTGAACTTCATGAACGAGGGATACCACCTCTGTCATCATCACCGAGCCGGCTTGCACTGGACCGAGATGCCGGCCCACATGGAGCAGATTCGCAACAAGATGAGAGAGTCGGGATCCTTAGTCTTCCGTGACTTGGATGTTATGGAGCTTTTCGTTGAATTGACGGTTCTTCGCAGAATGGATGTGCTGGCAGAGAAGCTTGTACCGTGGGAGCCCATGAACCACGAACAGAAGCTGGCTTTACTGGCGAAGAGAACGAAGCCTGCTAGAGGCATCGCGGCTTAGCTCGCGCCGGAGCTCCAAATCCCTTCCGCGGTAAACTTCCCTTTTACATTTTCGTTTGGCACGAGCCCCACGCTCTGGGGAACCCGATCCTCCGAAAAGCTTATCACCGACCTCAAGGTATCCGGCCGGCTTGTGCGATCTGGAGGATCCTGCTGACGTCGGTCACGATCGCGGACGCTGTCGGCTCGGTCAAGCCGCAGGCGACAGTGTTGGGGACCTCGCGCGCCGCGACTTCACCATCAATGCCCTCCTGCTCGACTCGGAAACGAACGAAGTGCTCGACTCCGTTGGGGGGCGCGATGACTTGCAGGCTGGAATCATTTGCGCGATTGGCTCGCCCTCGGAACGCTTCCGCGAAGACAGGCTCCGTATGATTCGCGCCGTGCACGAGGCTGACGCTCTTGTTTCCGCGACTATGAAGCGGCTAACTGAAATCTTTACCGACGAACGGCAATGGGGCCGCAGCGAAAATGTCTCAACAGAAGATTTACGCGCCGCATTGCAAAGGTACCGATCATTTTTTGGCCGGCTTCTCGCGGTCTAGCGTAATTCCAGGTGCCGAGCGGGACTACGCGCGTGAGCTGTCCGTGGAATCGACGCGCACGAACGAGCAATAGTTATCTGCTCGCTTCTTTCTTTGTGTTCAGTCTGGGCTTTGGGAAGCCCACAGAACAAGCAAGTCTTTCCACTTCTGCTGCGTTTGTGCCCACCGCAGTACCTTCTCCGCTTCCTCCGTCGGAGTGGTTTCGGCGAGTCGAGGGCTGAGGGCGGCCCCCTCGTACGGACTCGAACGGAACGAAAAGCTCATCATGGATTGAATGCCCGGACCGATGTGGCAACTCGTACATTGAAAGAAGGGCGAGGAAGGCCGCACGCGCACCCGCCGATCTTCGAAGACGTCGAAACCCTGCGTCATGGCGGGAAATATTTGAAACTGGTCATCACTGGCAGCTACCCCGCGGGGCCCGCTATAGTGTTCTGAAAAAAGCAAGCTACGGCTCAGCTCGATTTCCGATGGCTCTTGAAATCGCCGCGCGAGGTCAACATCGCGGGAAGCCATCCCCTCGACGTTTGGGATGTCCGTGTAATGGCGGATCTGGACGCTTTCAGTGACGGGCGTCAGATGCAGCTGCCCCTCGCGGTCCGGCAGGGCCATCTTGCGAACCAGCGCGAATTCTGTGCTTGCCGGGAACTGTGGCACCTGCGGGTTCCAAAAATACATCGGCTGGGCCATGCCCGGGATTTGCGAGGATACCAGAAGCGGAATTTTCAGCTCCGCAAGTTGTTTGAAGTATGCGAGCGTTGCATCGCGTCCGCCGGGCAGCCGAGCGAACACTAGGAAGACGGAACGCGCTATGAAAGACAAATCGTGCAACGGCGCGGCTAAATCCTGGTTCGGCGCGCTGAGGCAAACCCAAGGTCCGCGCGGGTTATAAAGATCCGGGGGAAGGTAAGCTTGGTTGGGACTGGCTGGGTCGTATGCCGCTGGGAATTCGTGATTCTGTAGAGCGCTGGCGTATGTGTCGGGCAGATGCGCGAGTTGTTCTGGCGAAAGCGCGAGACGTTTGACGACGGGAGCGAGCGCGGCCAAGTGTTCGCGTCGCTCGGCGGGATGCGGCAGCTCCTGCAAATCTGGTTCGTCCGCCCAGTCGAACACTGCCCACAGATCCCGCTGCAGAATTGCGCGTCTTACTGGGCCGGTAACCTGGCGCTCCGCGTGAGTTCGCGTGAACTCATTCAACAGGCCGAGCGCACGCGCGTGTGATTTTCCGGTCAGCAGGTAATTTGTCTCGCTCCATAGAAGCGGGTCGAGGGAGTCGAACCCGTGCTGTTTTCCGTCACGTTCCGTGCGCTCGTGCAACTGACGGTACATTCGGTTTGAAATGTGCCGCGGATCGGGATTGAACAGCACTGCCGGTTGAGTGCCTGGTGTGGCGATGTGCCAGCACAGCCAAATGCTTCCGATCGCGGCGGTCGCATAAGCTATTGAACGGCAAGGCCGCATGGGTGGGAGTCTAACATTCGGCGCCAAAGGATTCTCTTCGATTGCGCTCACTACAAACCGACGGAACGAATCGCACAGACCGCTGAAAATCGCGTTTCACCCTTTGCGAATTGCCATTCGATGCGAAAATCGCGCAACTCGAAGGCAAATTGTTGCGTCGTAGCAGGACGTCGCTTAGAATCGTGCACGCTGGAGAAAGTTCGGCATGAAGAATGAATTTCAAAACTCGTTCCCACGGCAAGCGGTGCTAATGCAACGCGGGGAATGTGACCGAACCGGTTCCAGTCCCTCACGCTAGCATTTTTTTCTGAATTCAGACCTTTGCCAATAATAAAGTCACTGAGCAGAGTGGCGTAGTCCGCGTTCTCGCTGCCAGTCCACCGAAACGCGCACGTGCATAGGTGTGTCAACCGGGGCGCCTGATTCAGCGCTTCCCAGAAGCCGATGCACCATGAAGACCGAGAACGGAACGCCGTACACAATGGCGAGTCTGTCTGCGAGAACACCAAGTGGTCCCACGTCTAGAAGGGCCATCGGGAGAGCGAGGAGCTCCTGTCTTGCCAGGGGTCCTATCCGGAGGACTGGTGCGCTTCCGCTTACGAGAGTGTTCCGGGTATTCAGAACTGAAGCGGCAAACACTAAAGCAGTTGGGAAAAATGACCTGGATCCTTGGGACCAAAGGCTCCGCTCGCAAGGTCGGCTTTGAGCCCGCGAGGAGTTTCGCAAGCAGAACGATGGCAAGGTCCCGGAGGTGACCTTGAACGATGAAGCACAAGACTTGTGTGCCGCTAATGGCGACACTCCAGAGACCGAAACGTGAACGCGACGGCGTAGGACAGGCGATGAAGGGAGCGGCGAGTTTCCCGCCCCTCCAAGAAATGGCAGAGCAATTCTGCGCCGTTGCTGCCACACGCGACGGTGAGGGCGAATATGAGTCGTCCTAAGCACAACCCGGGCGGGACTGCAGCGTGTTGGTCTTTTGCTGCGGTCCTGCGCCGGCTCAGTTATCAGAGTCAATTTGGCGCACTAGGCGCGCTGTCGAGCTACTCTTAAGTCTTTCGCGATCCCGGTCGGCTTGTTGACATCCGGATTTGCAAATAACCGTGTTAGGCTCGACCAGGGGCGCGCGAGGCATCACACGAAAGGATTTTCGGGTCATGGGAACTCTGAAAGAACGGCTGCATTGGATATTCCGAACGGCTCTGCTGCTTTTCGTGTTGGCGTCCGTGGCGTTCTTGAGCGCACTAACGGCCATGCGCTTCGCGATTCAAGGGCGCGAAGTGGCGATGCCCGACGTGGTGGGCAAAAAGGCTGGAGAAGCGCAGCAGGTACTGCAGGGTCGCGGCGTCGGACTCAGAGTAGAAGACAACATATACAGCCCGCTGGCGAAGGACACTGTAGTGCGGCAGAGCCCTCCCGCCGGCATGCACGTGAAGATCGGGCAATTTGCGCACGTGGTGTTGAGCCTGGGACCCCGCAGAGCGACCATTCCGCCGCTAGAAGAAAGAAGCCTGCGCGCGGCGCGCATTGAGTTGTTGCGCGACGGACTGCAGGTAGGCGAAATATCGAGCGTCTATTTACCCGGTTGGCAGGAAGACACGGTTATCCGTCAGGACCCTGCACAGGGGACCACCGACGTCACAAGCCCCCATGTAAATATGTTGGTCTCTCTCGGTCCGCGGCCCGCCGCATACGTGACGCCGCAACTAGTTGGTCTCACGCTGGCCGAAGCGGAAACAATCCTGGCCAGCGCAAAACTTAAACTAGCCAAGCTAACCCTCACGCCGGTTTTGGGAACTCCACATGGAATCGTGGTGGGCCAGACGCCTGCGCGCGGCTCTCGCATAGAAGCGGGGATTGAGCTTCAGGTGGCCGAGTAATTTCAATCTTCTCGACGCAGCCTCGATTGGCGCGGGCGTGAGACTCTTCCCGGTGTCGGCATTGCGACAAAACGCTGGAAGGGCTGTGCTAAAATCCGCAGAGAACTGATGAGCTACGCTCGCATCGAAATCGCGCCGTCCATTTTGGCGTCGAATTTTGCCAGGTTGGGGGAAGAAGTGCGCGCGGTGGAAGCGGGCGCCGCGGACGTAATCCACGTGGACGTGATGGATGGTCACTTCGTGCCGAACATCTCGATCGGAATTCCTGTGGTTGCGTCATTGCGCAAGGCAACCCGGTTGCCCTTGGATGTGCATCTGATGATTGAGCAACCGGAAACGTATATTGCTGAATTCGTTCGCGCAGGGGCTGACCGCGTGCTGGTCCACCAGGAGGCCACAGTTCACCTGAACCGGGCGCTAGCTATGATTCGCGAACATGGAGCGCAGGCTGGCGCGGCGATCAATCCAGCGACGCCGGTTGCGATGCTCACGGAAGTGCTCGACAAATTGGATACCGTGCTGGTGATGTCGGTGAACCCGGGGTTTGGCGGGCAAAAATTTATTCCCGGGGCGATTGAGAAAATTCGGCAGCTGAACCAGTGGCGCACGCGATATAATGCGTCATTCCGGATTGAAGTGGACGGTGGCGTGGATCTGGAAAATCTGGCGGAGTTGACGCAGGCGGGAGCGAATACTTTCGTCGCGGGGACTTCGATTTTCCACCAGCCGGATGCGGCAGCCGCCACTCGGCGATTGCGCCAGCTGGCAACTGAGGCGCTGAGCAAGAAGGCTTGAAAAGCATAAGCCCGGCCCAAAGGACAATGATGGCAGGACCTCTCAGAGTAGCGCGCAAATACCTGATCGCCGCGGTTGGTGTCGCACTCTTTCTCGGCTTCTCGATAGACGCCGCCGCGCAGAAAAAAATCTCCAAAAGACAGCAGGAAGCGAAGAAGAAGCAAGAGGATCTCGCGAATTCGCCGGAGCCCGACAAGGTGCTCTACGACCGCGCGCTGGACGACTTGAAACACAGCCGCTACACCGAGGGGCGGCTCGCGCTGCAGACGCTGATCAACACCTACCCGGACAGCGAGTATCTCGCCAAAGCAAAGTTGGCCATCGCCGACTCCTATTACAAAGAAGGTGGGACATCCAATCTGACGCAGGCGATCTCCGAATACAAAGATTTCGAGACATTCTTCCCGTTCCTTGATGAAGCCGCTTACGCGCAGATGCAGGTCGGGATGGCGCATTACAAGATGATGGAAAAGGCCGACCGCGACACTTCGCAAGCGCAGTTCGCAGAGGATGAACTCCAGGCCATGCTGTTGAAGTACCCGCAGAGCCCGCTGGCGCCGAAGGCGGAGCAGCGGCTGCGCGAAGTGCAAGAAGTGCTGGCCGACGGCCAATTCAGGATTGCGAAATTCTATTACTCGAAGCAGGACACGCGTGCAGCGGGCGCGCGGATTCTCGAAATAACGGACCGCTACCCGCTATACAGCCAGGCCGATGAAGCCTACTGGATGATGGCCGACATTTACATGAAGACGAAGCAAGCCACAAAAGACGAAGACGCTCGCAACGTGTGGGCCGAGCAAGCGGCCAGATGTTATTACCGGATCGCCAGGGAGTATCCGTTGTCGAAGCGCGCCCCGGAAGCCAAAGTGCGACTGAAATCAATGGGCCAGCAGCCTCCTGATCCGGATCCGAACGCACTCGCACGGATGCGGAAGGAACAGGCTTACGCGAAGGAGCACCACTCCACTTTAGCGGGGTTTGTGAACTCCCCTGTGGGGATGCTCAAGACCGGCCCCGACGTATCCGCGGCGGCGCACTCGGGCGCGCCTAATCTGACTCCGCCAAACGACACTTTTGCCGCAACGGAAGTCCTGAAGCCGGGCGGGAGCAATTCAATCAGTGGAAGCGCGATTGGCCCAGGTTCGAGCGAAGGAGGCGGTTCCGCGCGCCCAAAGGGAGGACAGGCTGCGCCAGCTCCTCGCGCGACGGATAGCACGCAGGGGATGCAGGCAGGCGTACAGATCCTCACGCCGCAGGCTGAGCCGGCAGCACCTCCTACAAGCGACTCTTCCAGCATAACGGCGGCGCCGCCAGCCAGTGCTGCGCCGGTGACCGCGGCCCCCGCACCGGGGGCAGCCGATGCCAGCGGCACCGCGTCGACAGGCAGCAATGCTGCGCCAGCGGCGCAGGGCGGGACAACCGACCAAGGTTCGAATGCCGCTGCGGACGGGGCCAGCTCAACACCGGCGGCAGCTGACCAACCAGGTTTGAAGTCGACACCACAGGCCACCGATCCCAAAGATGAATCCAGCAGCAAGAAGAAGAAGGGTCTGCGTAAGATGGTCCCTTGGTAAACCCACTAATTCCCCCCTGCTGACAACTGTAGCAACACTGTCCTTCGTCTTCGTTGACCGCCTCGCCCGGGAATGCTAACCATAGTAATAGTGAGACAGGTCGGCGTGCCGCTTTGCAGGCCGTCGCGAGGGGATTCCAGTGCCCAGAATTATGATCGCCGACGACAATACTAACATCCAGAAGATGGTGGTGTTGGCGTTCGAAGAGCGTGGCATCGACGTCGTCGCAGTCGGCAACGGCGAGGCAGCTGTCCGCCGCCTTGCAGACGCGAATCCTGATCTGATACTGGCCGATGTCTTCATGCCGGTGCGCAACGGGTACGAAGTCTGTGAATATGTGAAGAAGGACTCGCGCTTCTCGCATGTTCCAGTGATCCTCCTGGTCGGCGCATTTGATCCGTTGGATGAAAAAGAAGCGCGGCGCGTGGGTGCCGATGGCGTTTTGAAAAAGCCTTTTGTTCCGCCGGACCCGCTGATCGCCATGGTGATGTCCGCGCTGGAAAAGAATCCGAAAGTCGCGGCCGAACTTGCCAAAGCCCGCGAAGTTCCGGCGGAGCCACCGCCTCCTCCAGTTCCTGCCATGGAAATTCCCGCGAAAACGGAACCCAAACCTTTGCCCGAGTTCCCCGAGCCAACGCCTGAAGAAGCGGCGGCGATTTATGGTTTTGGTAAGGGTGTGCGCTCCCTCGATGACGCGGAAGTGGCTGCAGGAAAAGAACCCAAGGCTCCAGTCATGGATCCGGAGGAAGAAGCCGGAGAAGATTTCGATGGCGCAGCGACGACGAACGATTGGCGGCGAAAGTCAGGACTAGATATCCAAATCCCTGAGAACATCGCATCGGAGCCTTCGTTTTCCTACGGCCGGGACAACTCCCCGACGATTTTTCCTTCGGAGCGCGATGTGCCGCCGCGGCGAATTCATGTGCCTGATGAAGTGATCGAGCAGCAAGCCGTGGCGAGGGAGGCGGCCCCAATAAACTCGGGCGCACAAGACCCGGGATCCTCTCCTGCAGATGATTTTTTCCACGCCGCAGCGCGTCCGCAACCGGAACCAATTGCTGTCCAAAGGCACATAGATGAGCCCCTCGCGAAGCAAGAAGCTGAGCCTGAATTTGCGCCGCTTCCCCGCACGCGGAGCTGGATGGATATGATGGCGCCGCTTCCGACCGAAACTTCGGCGACGACTGAAACGGCAGACACGAACGCGAGCCACGCAGCAAACGAAGCCGCGCAGTCGCAGGCTTCTTCGGCTGCCCCGCATCGGCAGAAAGAGGCGGCTTCGCCGGCTTCGGGAATTCCCGAACCTCAGTCGGAAGCAATATTCTTCGAGGAGCAGCAGCCGAAAAGAAAGTCGTGGTTTACCGACGCCGTGGAAGCTGTCCGCGATGCGGTCCACAGCGTGGTGCAGGAATCTGGCCACGAAGAAAATCATGTAAAAGTCAGCGACGCAATCCAGGAAGACATCCATGAGCCGGCGCACGAGCCGGCTCCCGAAACGGTCTCGAGCGCGACGCTGACCTCGAGCCACGAGCTGGATTCAGAGCCCGCAGAAACGACTCCCTCGCGGAGGGACCCGGGGCTCATAGAACCGCCTGCAGCTCACGTCACCGCGGAACCGCTGCTCGTGAGGGATGAGCCTTCCGCTCCTTCCGGGTACGGGAAGCGTGAAGAATCCACCGCGCCCGCGTATTCGTTCATTCCTGCGGCTGCAGAAGAACACGTCGCAGAGGAGATTTCGTCGAATGGCGGCCATGCATTATTTGCACCGCCGGAAGAGACTGCGCCGCGCGATTCGCGCACGGCCGACTATGGCGAGCGCATTCCCACCGCGCCACCTCCGAACCGGGAAGCGCTGGCAGAAATTCCGTTCCTCACGCCGCCCCCTCCACCTGCGGACTCCGGCAAATTGGACCAGGACACAGTGGACGCAGTTGTGGCGCGGGTGCTTGAGAAGCTGGAACCGCAACTGCACGATTTACTTTCCAGGGGCGTGCTGAAACCTCTGATTGAAGGCATGCTCCAGGGCGAGCTGGTGAAGAAGGATAAGTAACGACCCGACGCGGCTCATCCTCCTGAAGGTCCTTTCCTCCAGGCGCTGAAAGATCTGCCTTTCATATCCACCCACCGCATCCGAGCTCCTCGCAAGAGTGTATCCACGGATTTGACGCGGCACTCCGCTGCCGCTTATATTCGTTGATTCATCTCCATCGTGTATTCGATCAATCCAAGGGGCACATGCCGCGCGAAATACCCAAGGCGTACGAGCCACAGAAAATTGAAGAGCGCTGGGCCAAGACCTGGTATGACGAGCAACTCTTTCGCGCGGAAAATTCCGGGGCGGGCGGCCCCATAACGTCCGCCGAAGCAAAATTTTCGATTGCGCTGCCGCCCCCCAACGTCACCGGCTCGATCCATATCGGCCATATGCTTGAGCACACGCAGATCGACATGCTGGTCCGCTGGCATCGCATGCAAGGTGAACGGACTCTCTGGCTCCCGGGCATGGATCACGCCGGCATCGCCACGCAATTTGTAGTCGAGCGCATGCTGGCGAAGGAGGGCATCAAGCGCCAGGATTTGGGCCGCGAGGAATTCGAGCGGCGCATTTGGAAATGGAAAGACGAAAGCGGTGGCGTTATCAAGCAGCAGATGATACGGCTGGGCGCGTCGTGCGATTGGACGCGCGAGCGGTTCACGCTCGAGCCGGCCTTGTACCGCGCTGTGCTCGAAGCATTCCTGCGCCTGTATCGTGAAGGGCTGATCTACCGCGGGCGGTACATGGTTAATTGGTGCCCGCGCTGCCTGACGGCTATCAGCGATCTCGAAGTTGTACACAACGAGCGCGTCGGGCAGCTCTGGTACATCCGCTACCCGGTTGCGGGCACGAGCGAATATCTAGTGGTCGCCACGACGCGCCCCGAAACCATGCTCGGGGATACTTCCGTGGCGGTGCATCCTGACGACGAGCGCTACCAGCGCTACATCGACAAGAAAGTAATGCTGCCGCTGATGGACCGCGAAATCCCTATCATCGCGGACGCGTATGTGGACCGCGAATTCGGCACCGGCGTGGTGAAGATCACGCCCGGGCACGATCCCAACGATTTTGAAATCGGCAAGCGCCACAATTTGCCGGAAATTGAGGTGCTCACCGACGACGCGCACATGAACGCTGCGGCCGGAAAATATGCCGGGCTTGACCGGTTTGTTGCCCGTGCGCGGATCATCGAAGACCTCGAACGATTGGGCTTGATAGAGCGCATCACCGAACACACGCATTCGGTCGGAACATGCGACCGTTGCAAATCCATCGTCGAGCCGAAAGTTTCCACGCAGTGGTTCTGCAAGATGAAACCTCTTGCTGAGCCGGCCAAAAAAACTGTGCTGGATGGACTGATCGAGGTCGTCCCGGACAATCAGCGAACGATCCTACTTCAATGGTTTGAGAATATTCGCGACTGGTGCATCTCACGCCAGCTCTGGTGGGGCCATCGCATCCCCATTTGGCATTGCGCGAATTGCATGGAGATGGTTCCAGCACTCGATTCGCGCGTCGAAATTGTCGATGGCCGCGCGCGCCCCGCAAGCGTGCCCTCGAAATGCCCGAAGTGTGGTGGCTCGCAACTAGAACAGGATAAAGATGTGCTTGACACCTGGTTCAGCTCGGGTCTGTGGCCTTTTTCCACGCTTGGCTGGCCTGACGACACGCCCGATCTGCGCGCGTTCTATCCTACCAGCCTTCTCATCTCGGGCTACGACATCCTGTTTTTCTGGGATGCTCGCATGATCATGATGGGCCTGCACCTCACGGGCGGGGCGGCCTTAGAGGACCGAATTCCCTTTCAACGTCTCTATCTTCACTCACTCGTCCGCCTGACAGGTGGTGAGAAAATGTCGAAAACCAAAGGCACTGGTGTTGACCCGCTGCAGATGACGCAGCAATATGGAACGGATGCGCTCCGCTTCATGCTGGTCAGTATGGCCGCTCCCGGTACCGACATCATCCTCAGTGAAGATCGCATCCTGAGCGCCCGGGCTTTTGCGAACAAAATCTGGAATGCCGCCCGGTTCCTGTTCCTCAATCTCGAAAAAATCGAAGCCCAGGGTATCTCGATCGAGGAACTGGCCTCACCTGAAATCCGTGCCCGCGCGCCGTATCTCGCGAACAACCAAGGCTCACTCGTGCAGAGCTGGATTTTTTCGCGGCTCTCGGCAGTTGCTGCGGAAACCAGCAAAGCGCTCGACGAGTTCCGATTCCACGAGGCTTGCCACATTATCTACCAATTTTTCTGGGGCGATTTTTGTGATTGGTACATCGAGTGGGTGAAGCCGCAGCTATCCGACCCAGACCGTGAAGTTTCGCTCGCTGCCTGGCGCAATATTTTCGCGGTGCTGGAGGCCGCGCTTCGTCTCCTGCACCCGGTCATGCCCTTCCTCACCGAAGAGTTGTGGCACAAGTTGCCAAAGCACCATGCCTCGCGTTCGATTGCCCTGGAACGTTTCCCCGAGCCGCGCGCTGATTGGTCCGATCCGGCCAGCGAAGCCGGCATGGCCACGCTGCAGGAACTCATTGTCGCCGCACGAAACATTCGCGCGGAAATGAAGCTCGACCAGAAGCGCAAGGTTGCGGCGAGCTTTTCCACACAGGACCCCGCAATTCGAACGCTGGTCGAGCAGAATCTCGAGCCGCTCCTACGCCTCGCTTCCATATCCGCTCTTCAAATTTCGAGCGGACATCTGGATTCTGCCAGCGGCTCTGTCCGCTCCACCGCAAGATTCGATTTGCGTATTGCCTACGGTGATGGTGTGGACAAGCAAGCGGAAATCCTGAAGCTGAAGAAAGAAATCGAGCGGCTCGCAAAAGACATCCAGGCAAAGCAGAAGCGCCTGGCCGACGAGGTTTTCCTGAGCAAAGCCCCTGCAAAGATTGTGGACGATCTAAAAGCCATGCTCGCCGAGCGCCAAATCGAGCACGAAAAACTCCTCGACCACCTCCGCCAGTTCGAATCTTAGCCCGGCGGGGTGCAGCGATCCGCTGACACGGCCGTCGGTTTCTTTCGCCCGCGACATCGGGCCACCGGAATCGTCTCCGCTAATCTGTTGATCCCTTGTGTCTTCGCCTCTGCTCGAACTGGTCACAGAAATGCCTTTCTCAGAAATCGAATGCAGACGGTCAGAATACGAACCCGAACCAGGAGGACAACGATGATCATCAATCGACGACCTAGACCCGTGCAGCTCGCTTGCCTAGGATTTACTGCGCTGGTCCTTTTGTCCGTCTCACCGTGCCACGCTCAGGATATCGACAGCCCCAAGTTTGTTGCCTTCGCGGGAGCGGGCGCGATGGCCACATCCGCGCATTCATTGGGAGAAATGCAGGTTGGAGCAGGTCTTGAGGGGTCCGCGCCGAATCACTGGTTTGGCTTAGGCATCGAGGGCGGCTATGTTGGGCCATTCTCCAGGCTCAAGGCAGGCTCGGCAGTTTTATCGCTCAATTACATTCCTTCCTGGAAGGTGGACGAGAAAGGACAGTACTTACCCTTTGCCACAGTTGGCTACACTCGGCTGTTCGGCACCGGCAACGCTGTGAACTATGGTGGTGGTCTAGACATTCGCCTGAACGATTGCCATGCCATCCGTTTCGAGGTTCGCGACTACTACGCGCCGAGTCGCCCCGCGCAACACAACGTGGCATTCCGCATCGGGTGGATCGTGTATGTAGCGGAGTAGTTGAGTCCAAGCAGATAGTTTACCTTCTGCCAGGCAGCCAGCGCCGCCAGGCTCCTCCTCAGCTTGTCGTCCCGCCTGCGGTCGAGTATTCTTCCTCACTCCTGATGGCAACAAAACGATTAGCAAATCTTCCGGGCACGACAGACCGGCGCATTGACGGGCTGCTCACGCTGCTGGCCGAAAACTCGACCATCGTCATCAGCGGCGCGAAGATTGCCAAAGAGATCGGCGTCACGCGCCAGCAGGTGTGGCGCTGGATTCAGAAACTGCGTGAGCTGGGCGTGCGCGTCAAGGGCCACCCCAGTTCCGGCTACCATATCGAACGTCCTCCGGATATTCTGGCTCCCCAGCTTCTGAGCCATCGGCTCTACGGTACGTCCTTCGCGCGGCGCATTTATCATTTCTTCAAAGTGGATTCCACCAACACGGTCGCGATGCACCTGGGCGAAGAAGGCGAGCCGCACGGCGCGGTTGTGCTCGCCGAGGAGCAGACTGCCGGACGAGGTCGCGCCGGGCGCGCCTGGTTATCCGAAAAATCCGCAGGAATTCATTGCACTGTCCTGCTGCGTCCTCCGATTCCTCCAGCCCATGCGCCGCTCCTGACGCTCGTCGCAGGACTCGCCGCACGCGATGCGGCCGCCGAGGAGCTCCACAACATTCCAGATATCCGGTGGCCAAACGACTTGCTCGTCGGTGGCAGAAAATTCTCTGGCATCCTGACTGAAATGCACGCCGAGCCCGACCGAATGCACTACGCCGTGATTGGCATCGGCATCAACGTGAACCAGACGAAGCTGCCTGCGGAACTTGAGGGCATTGCCACTTCCCTGCGCATGGAAACTGGCAAAATTCATTCGCGCCTCGAACTCTTGATTCGGTTGCTGCGCTACCTCGACCGCTACTACAATCAATTTCTCGCTGAAGGGGCCCTGCCGATCCTCCGCCGCTTCGCCGAGGTGTCAAGCTATTCCCAGGGGAAGCGCGTGCGCATCACTACGGCGACGGAAACATTTACGGGGACCACAGCAGGGCTTGAATCGACCGGCGTGCTGCGTGTGGCTCGCGATGATGGTCGCGGCATTGAGTCTGTGCTCTCGGGCGACGTTGCGGAGGCTTCGTGATGCTGCTGACGCTGGATGTGGGCAACACCAACACCGTGCTGGGCGTCTTCCGCGGCAAGGATTTGATCGCCAACTGGCGCTTGACCACAGCTCGCGATCAAACCATAGACGAGTACGGCATCCTGACGCGCGATTTGTTCACACTTGCAAAACTCGAACCGCAGGAAATCGGTGGCATCATCATCAGCTCGGTAGTTCCGCCGCTAAATTCCACTCTGGCAGGGATGGCCGAGCGCTACTTCAACAAGAAAGCGCTGTTCGTCGAGCCCGGAGTGAAGACCGGGATGCCCGTGCAGTATGAAAACCCGCAGGAAGTGGGCGCGGACCGTATCGTCAACAGCGTAGCCGCATTCGACAAGTATGGCGGGCCCTGCATCATCGTGGATTTCGGCACTGCGATTAATTTCGATGCAGTCTCCGCGCGCGGCGAATACTTGGGCGGCGTGCTGGCTCCGGGAATCGGAATTTCCTCCGAAGCACTTTTCGCGCGCGCAGCGCGCCTGTTCCGTGTTGAGATCAAGGACCCAGGAAGAATCATCGGCACAAACACCGCCGCCTCTATGCAGGCCGGGCTTTTCTACGGCTACACCGATCTGGTGGATGGCATACTCGAGCGCATGAAAAAAGTGATGGGGCCGAAGACGAAAGTAATCGCCACCGGCGGCCAGGCACGGCTCATCGGCTCGGCTTCACGACACATCGAGACAATCGATGAATTCCTTACGCTCGAAGGCCTACGCATCATCTGGGACCGCAACCAATCAGGCGCAAAGGAATTCAGCGGGCAAAAAAAAGCCTCCGCATCGGGACGACCGAGGGCCTGATGCCGGCCGGCGGCGCCATGGAATCCTTCAACTACTTCAACTACTTCACGGAAATCGAAGAATATTTCTGGCACAAGCGCGGCGCGCACTTGCTGGTTTCTCCGCTCGATTGGGCCATCGTCGAAACCTGGCAGAAAGCGGGCATTCCGCTGGGAGCGGTGCTGAAAGGTATCGATCGGGCGTTCGAAAGTTGGGCACGCTCGCGGCGCTCGGTCGGCGGACGCCAACTGAAAAGCCTCGCGTATTGCGTGGACGCAGTTCTGGACGCTGCGGCAGAGGCGCAGGAGGCCGCCGCAGGCACCGGCCCGGAAGTAAAGCACTCGTGGCCGGCTGCGGAGCCTTTCTCGCGCGCAGAGTTGCGCAAATATCTCGAACGCAACGCGGGGAAGCTACGCGCCGCTGCAGAAAAGCAGAGAACCATGCGCCCTGCGTTGGCGTTGCGACTTGATGATACTGCGAAGCGACTTCTTGAGGTGCGGCCTTTGCTCGAAGCGCCAGGCGCGTTCGATCTCGAAGACCTCGAGCGCCGCCTGACTGTGCTCGAAGAAAAGCTAGCGGCTGCTCTTTCCGCAGATGCTGACGAAGAGGCCATGCTCGTCATCCGCCGAGAAATGGACCGCTCGCTTCTGCCCTACCGGCGTAAAATGTCCTTAGAACAAATCGCGCAGCTCGAGCGACAATACGTTCAGAAGCGGCTGTTCGAGCAGTTCGAAGTGCCGCGGCTCAGTTTGTTCTATCTCACGTAGCACTAGCGCCGGGCTTCGACCGATCAAACGGAAAACGAGGCTCACGAAGCGATTTATGCCGGCATTTGAAGTCAAGATCGAGAAGTTGATCTATGGCGGCGAAGGGCTGGCGCATCACAACGGCGCGACCGTCTTCGTGCCCTTTGTGCTCCCCGGTGAGCTGGTCCTTGCCACGCCCCTTGAAGAGAAAAAGAAATTCGTTCGAGCGCGCGTAGAACAACTGCTTGAGTCCTCGCCTGCAAGAATTGCACCGCGCTGCCCGCACTACACAGTTTGTGGCGGGTGCGATTACCAGCACATTCCCTACGAATCACAACTCGACTACAAAACTGAAATTCTGCGCGAGACTCTCAAGCGCCTCGGCCGCATCGAGTGGCCCGGCGTTATCACCACGCACGCCTCACCGCCCTGGGCCTACCGCAATCGTGCGCAATGGAAAGTGCGTCCGCTCGGGGCTGCGGCCGCCGACGCCGAGGGGACGAAACTGGGTATCGGATATTTCCGCGCGAACTCGAGTGCACTTTGTGCTGTCGAGGATTGCTCGATCCTGTCGCCGCTCCTGCTGAGGACCCTGTTCTCCTTGCGCGAGGCGCTCGCCTCAGGCGCGCTGCCGCGTCAATTGCGCGAAATCGAGGCCTTCGGCGATGCCTCTGATTCCAAATTGCTGCTGACGGCGACCTTTGCAGGCTTCCCCTCCCGCATCGCTGAGGTCGCGAAGAAGTTCCGTGCTCTCGTTCCCGAAGCCGAGAGCGTGCTTCTGCATGACCCGAGCCACGAGCGCATGGAATTATCCGGCCCGGGGTTTATCACCTACTGTGTTGGCGATATCGGCTATCGTGTGGGGCATTTTTCTTTTTTTCAAGTGAACAAGTTCCTTGTTGAGGAACTCGCGCATGAAGTCGGGGACCGCGAAGAGCCCGGCAAGCTTGCGCTCGACCTATTCGCTGGTGTGGGTTTGTTCTCCGCCCCGCTCGCCAAGCGCTTCGAACACGTGATCGCCGTGGAAGCGAATCCTGCGGCCACACGCGACCTGGAAGCAAACGTCGCCGGAATGCGCGCCGTCGAAGTGCGCACGGCAAGTGTCGAGCGCTATCTCGATCGGTGCAAGGAGAAGCCGGACCTGGTTGTACTCGATCCCCCCCGCGTCGGCATGGAGCCGTCTGCGCTCGCAAAACTCGCGCGCCTCTCGCCCGCCCGAATCACTTACGTGTCCTGCGAGCCGCCGACATTGGCTCGCGATCTGGCCGTGCTGTGCGAAAAGGGCTACCACATTTCCGAGGTGCATCTGTTCGACTTATTTCTGCAAACATTTCACATGGAGACGGTGGTCCGGCTCCGTCGGCGCGAGTGAAACTCTCAGCGCTCTGGATCCTAGCAGGTGCGATAATCGCGTGACGGAATCATCTGGTAACACCCCGGGTTCTCGCGCGCGTCGCAAGACTCATGATCGGCAGTCTCGCCTTCTGCTCTGGGCACGCAGTCATCCCCGCAAATCAGTGACAAGACTGATCGTCTCAGGACGCCATGACAAAAGCGAATCGCCGCGCTGGCGCGGGGGTGCCCGATCGAAAAGGCGCTGCTGATGTACTGGGGGCGGCAATACGAGATCGCACTTGAAGAAGTGCCCCTCGCGGTCTTCCCCATCCCCGTCAGCGGCCTGCGTGCGAATCTCTACAACCATCCCGGTGATGGCATTGTCAGCGATGGCGATCCTTTGCAAAGGTTGCGTGCGGGAGACCTCCCAGAGGCCCTTGTTCGCGCGCACCCTCCGCAATAATTCCATGGGGGATGACGGCGCTGATGACCCAGGATTCTCATCGCACCAGGCTGGCCGCCCCCTTCAGAAATAATCCCGCGGTGCTCTAAACGGAGCCGATCGTGCCGCTCGGATTTCTCGCGCCATCTGCGACATTGGTGTGGGCCAAGATCGCACGGGTGCTGACAAGTGCGCTCGGCCTCAGCGCCGCTGCTCACAACGGCCCACTGGTTCGCCACCAGCCTCAAATGTCATATCGCATTCCGGGCGCATTCGTGTGGCCGATGGCTTTTTTTTTGGCAGGGTTTGCTGTGGTGGCCGTCATCGCGAATGCATCTGCGGCCCGGCGCCAGGATTGAATAGCGTGGCGAGCTTCGCCTCCTCCGATTCATGCTACCGAATGGGCGTCCGCTCTACGTTTGCCGCGCTTCCCATCTTTGTTCTGACGCATCCTTTCGCGCCTCAGCGGGCGGCAGCGGACGATGAATCCTTCGCTCGTTGTGCGTCTAGGCCACACCGAGAAAAAAGTAGAATCAAGATCAGTTGCAGACCACGGGCTACCCGCTGCTGAATTCCTAAGGGTCCCCCATCAGGGCGCCAGACTTCATCAACCGAGCCGTTCCTCGCGGCTGTCGCGTCTGGAATCGCCGTGGTCTCGGTCGGCGAAGCGAATCCGTTCGGACATCCCGCTGAAGCGGTCATGGATTGCTGCGAGCGGATGGCGCCGGCCTCTTGCGCACGGACCACGACGGCGTGATTGCGACGAGGAAGGATGGGCAAATCTCGAGGTACACGCGTTCGATAATGCACTCGCAGTAGATAGTTGAATGTGGAGATTCCAACCTACCGCGCGCGATTAGTCCTCGGACTCTTTGTGGGAACCAGAACCACTTTTCTTCAAATGCTCCGCAATTATGCGGCGAGCCTTCTCCGCTTGCGATTCTAGGACGTAAATCTCTACGCCATGCGCGCCTTCCGGCGGTTCGCGCAGCGGGAAAGGATCGGTGGAAAACGATCCCGGCGACCGAATCCCTTCGCTTTCGAGCAAGCCGCGAATCACCATGGCTTCAGGAGTCGTCCCAGCCGTGTGAACCACTACGACTCGTTCTTGGGAGTGTTGCTGAGTCATATAACGTCGCCCGTGAGTACTATTGCGCCCTTGCGCTGCCGAAGTCCATAATTATTTTGCATTACCAACAGACCCATGATTGACGATGGCAAATCGAGCATTCCCACGAACGAAGAAATAGACGAAGAGAGCCGTCGCATCCGCCGGTTACGCATTCTGGTCCATCTCACCCTTGAATCAATTGCCGCCGGTGATTTGACGCCTGAAGAGGCCTCCGGAATGATTGCCGCGACGCGGCGCGTGGCTCTGGAAATGTTTCCAGGGAAAGAGCGTGCTTTCGATCTGATTTACCGGCCGCAATTTCAGCGCGTGATGCACGCCGTCTACCGCCTGCAATAGCGCCCCGCTTCTCTCAGCGTCGCGTTCGAACCCACATCCTCAGGCCGAGAGCGGCGATCCCTGCCAGCGCGCCAAGCAGTGCGCGATATTCACGGTTGCGGCAATATTGCGACCATGAGAATTTCGCGTCGCTGGCCCTGCCTGTCCTTGCATCAAATTCAGACCCAACCCAGAACGGAAGCAACAACGGAACACGCGCGGCGTACTGGCTATATACAGCGCCAAAGCGCGCGCGCAAATCTTCTTCTTCATTCCGCATCACGGCGTAATAGAAAATCGCAAAATACAGAGCCACCGGCGCACCGGCCAACCACGAGCGCCCCGCGACCGCGAATCCCGCGGCCAGAAACGCGCTGCCAAGATAGAGCGGGTTGCGGGTGCGAGCATAAGGGCCCGTGGTGGCTAGTTCTTGATCCTTGCGCAGATGGCCCGCCGCCACGCCGCGAATGAAAAGCCCGAATGCCGCAACAATCGCGCCAATTACAATTGAACGCACAGTGGGCGCCGCCAGCAGCCAAAAAACTAAAGCAAGCGGATAGGCGAGGCGCACACGCCAGCGCATGAAGAACGATCGCGGGCGGCTCATCGGCGTAATCCGAGCCGACGCTCGATGGCTTCCAGGACTTGGTTCACGGAGATTGAAAGCATGGCAGGCGAATAAGATGCGCCGCGGCCGTATGTCGTTTCCGAGGCGCGTGGATTTCGCACCACAATGTCGCCTCCCGAATAAGGACCATTGCGCGCGGGGTCTGTCGGACCGTAAAGTCCAACGACCGGGGTCTGCAGCGCGGACGCAAGATGCAGTGGCCCAGTGTCGGCGGAGACCACGAATTTCGCGCGCCGCAGCAATGCAAGCAACGGCCCAAGACCAAGCGGTAGCGCGACCGGCAGCGCAGTCCCTGCCGCCACAATCACTTCGCGAGCCATGACTTCTTCGCCCGGGCCAAACGCCACGACCCCCCGCCAGCCGTAGCGTTCCGCGAGCTTCCGGTGCAATTCACCGTAGCGCGCGGCCGGCCAACACTTCGAAAGCCAGCCTCCGCCCGGGTTAAGGACGAAATATTCGTTTAGCCCGTGAACTGGCAATTCACGCGCGATGCCCTCTTCGTCCTCGGCACGGATCGCTAGCGGAAAACGCGGGACGCTCCGTCTCGCGCCCGCGTGTTCAACCAACGTGAGATTGTGCTCCACTTTGTGTGCGCCGCGCGGATTCAGCCGGTCTGTGTAGAGCAGCGCTGCAATTCCCTCGCGCGCATAGCTGCTCTGAAATCCGATTCGCCGCTGCGCTCCCGACGCAAAACTGATCAGCGCCGATTTGTAGAGCGATTGAAAATCAATCGCGCAAGTGTATTTTGCGCTCCGTAGCTTCCTGATCGCGCTGGTGACGCCGCCCACGCTTCCCCGGTCTAACGGGATCACTTCCGTCAGGTCTGGATTCCCTTCGAGCAAGCGCATCCATTTCGAATCCACCGCCCAGTCAACCCGCGCGTCCGGAAAGGTGTCGCGCAGAGCCGCGGCTGCCGGCAGCGCGTGCACGATATCGCCAAGGGAGCCGAGTCGGACCAGCAGGAATCGCTGGTCACTCATCGCTGCTCCGGCGGACATGCGTAAGAAGATCGCGCGTCGAATGCCTCTTGGGATCACCGACGATGGCCACACGAATTCCGAGCATTCCTGCGAGCTCACGTTCCGGTACGGTCTCAGGTGTGTAGTCGGTGCCCTTGGCGTGAACGTCGGGCTGCAACTCGCGAAGGAGCGACTGCACGTCGAGCTGGTCGAAGATGACCACGTAATCCACGGCTGCAAGCGCCGCCACGAGCGTCGCCCGCGCCCGTTCCGTGAGGATCGGACGCCCCTCGCCCTTCAACTTCCGCGCGCTAGCGTCTGAATTGATTCCGACCAACAGCAGATCGCCTTCCCCGCGAGCGGCTTGCAGATAGCGGACGTGGCCGGCGTGCAGCAGGTCGAAAACACCATTGGCGAAAACGATTTTGCGGCCAGCGCGGCGGTGTTCGTCGAGTATTGCGTGCAGGCCTTCGCGCGACACAATTTTTTCGCGGGTGTCCATGCGATGTCAGCTTTCGGCAGTGACTTCGCGGCGCAGTGCGGCTTCAAGTTCTGAGCGCGTGAGGCTGGCGGTGCGCCCCTTCATCACCACAATGCCACCCGCGTAGTTCGCCAAGTGCGCGGCTTCGAGGTAAGAGGCGCCAGCAGTCACCGCGAGCGTGAATACAGCAATCACCGTATCGCCGGCGCCAGTCACGTCGACAGGCGTGTCGGACCCGTAGATCGGGATGTGCTGCGTCGGGCGCTGCCGTTCAAAAATCGCTAGGCCATCTTTGCCGCGGGTCACGAGCAGCGCTTCCAGCCCCAGATCCTGCAACGCGCACTGGCCCAGGGCTTCCAGCTTCCGTGTGTCTGTAGCGATCCGTGTCTGAAAAGCCGATTCGAGTTCAGGCTCGTTCGGCGTTGCTGCCGTAATCCTCGCGCCGCGGTATTCCAACAGGCGATAGCGTGAATCGAGCGTAATCCGCTTCGCGCGTATCTTTCGTGCCAGTGCCGGCGTGGCCGCGCCAAGTCCGTAGTCCGACATCAGCACTGCTCCGGCACGCCGGGCAAATTGGCGCGCCATTCGCCCGATGGCAGCTTGTGTCGCTTTCGAGATCTCGCTGGGCGGCTCGTAGTCAACACGCAGCACCTGCTGCTCGGTGGTGTGCGTCCAGCCGGCAAGGTAACGCGTTTTCGTCGTCGTTACCCAATTGCTGTCGCGCACGATCCCGGAGACGTCCACGCGTTTTCGTCTGAAATATTCGAGAAGCGTCCGCCCGCCCTCATCTGCCCCTACGACGCCCACCGGAAGAACGTGCGCGTCCAAATCCACGAGATTGTTTACCGCATTAGCCGCTCCGCCGGGATAGGATTCGCTTCGGCGGTGGCGAAGAATCAGAACCGGGGCTTCGCGGGAAACGCGGGAAATTTCGCCGGAGACAAATTCATCGAGCACGAAATCGCCCACCACACAGATCGTTTGTTTCGAAAAGCCAGCTACGATGTCGAGCAAGTGAGTCAGATCAATGCTTGTGCGTGCTTTCGCTGGGTCCGCTTTGAATCGTTTCGATCGTTTGCGAGGATTGCTCAAAAAGTCTCCAAAGCGAAGCTGCAGAGATTCGCCGCGCCGAAAAGTACCACAGCGACGTTGATTGCGCCAAACCGGCACCTAGCCGCCAGGCCTCGCGGACGCCTGCGCACGTTTACTGATTCGGGCCTGGGGTGCGCTCCGCCAATTCCATCAGGGTGCGCCAGAAATCGTCCTGGCGATCGACGTGCATCGAAATGGAGCAGACCCACAAGTCCATCGAACGCCAGATTCCTTTGTAATTGAAACTGTCCTTCTCTGTGCAGATCACTCCTTCCGCCCCCAGTGCCTTTGCTTCCCGCTCGATTGCCTGAATGTCTGCGGCCGAGTAGCGATGATGATCCGGGAAAAAGTAGTGGCCCACGATTTGATAGCCCCAATCGCGTAAGTCCGCAACGAATGCCGATGGGCTCCCAATTCCACAAAATGCAAAAAGCCGCCGCTCGCGCGCGTCGCGTTCGGTCAGATGCGGATGAAACGGAGCCGTGACCGCATCCGGTTCCGCACGTGCGTAGAAAATCGGGGCGTCCGAATCGCGACGGACCGCGGCTTCGACCGCCGGAGCATGATGGGTGCGGGAGATCACTATAACGTCCGCGCGAGCAAGAGCGGTGCGCGGCTCGCGCATGCGCCCCGCTGGAAGCACGTGTCCACCGCCGAAGGGATTGGTCGCGTCAATCAACACGATATCCACATCACGCGCGAGCGCGAGATGTTGAAACCCATCATCGAGCACAAACCATTTGACGCCGCGCCGCGCGAGTTCCTGCCCGCGCTCGAAACGATCTGCGCCCACCCCAAAGGCTACGTGGTCGCCCAACCGCGACCTCAGCAGCTGGACTTCGTCGCTGGTTGAATCGTTGCCTACGGATTCGCTCGCCTCCCGTGCGATTTCTCTGCCGCGATACCCGCGCGTCAGAATGCCGACACTCTTCCCCTCCGCCAGAAGCCGCTCGGCGATCCATAGCACCATGGGCGTCTTGCCCGTGCCACCCACCGTCAAATTTCCGACGCTGATCACCACCCCATTAAGCCGCCGTTGCTTCAGAATTCCCTTCCGATACGCTCGCGCCCGCAAATGCGCCACTGCGCCAAAAGGCACGGAAAGGGGCCACAAGAGCGAATCCTTCCACGTCATGGCGTCTTTTCCTGTGCATCCAAAATCCCGGCAATACGTTTGAGCGAAACCGCCGTCGCGCCGCGATTCCGTTCGCTCAATTCGCGCGCCGCTTTTCCCATCCGCTCGCGCCCGGAGTCGTCCTCGATCAATTGCACCCACACTTTCCCCAGCTGCTCGCTGCTCCGAACTTGAATTCCAGCTCGTGCCTCGAGAAACTGCGCGGCCATCTCCCGGAAATTTTCCATGAATGGCCCGAACACTGGCGGCCGCCCAAACCATGCAGGCTCAAGAATGTTGTGCCCGCCAGCGCGAACCAGCGACCCACCGACAAAAGCAGCATCCGCCATCGAGTACAATCCGGCAAGCTCGCCAATCGAATCCAGCACCAACACATCCGCATTTTCATCGAGCGGAGCACCAAGGTCCAGGTCGCTCCGGCGCACCACCTGCCAGCCACCCGCGCTGACAATATTCGCGGCCGCCTCAAACCGATCCGGCTTGCGCGGCGCAAGGACCAGCAGCGCCCGCCGCCATTGACGCTGTACCACATCGTAAGCGCCTAGCACCGACTCCTCCTCTTCCTCCACCACGCTACCCGCCACGACTATCGGCCAGCGGTCCTGCCTCTCCACCTCCTGTTTGAGCCACGCGCCAAACCTGCTGATGGCGGCCGGCTCGCTGTCATATTTCAGGTTGCCGGTCACTTCGATGTGTTCCTCCGGGGCACCCATCTCGGCTAAGCGCTTGGCATCCTCGGCTGTTTGGGTCAGAAAAAAGGTGGCTTCAGTCAATGCGTTCGCGAAAAAATCGCCCGCCAAGAATTTCCAACGCAGAAAGCGTGCAAAAGATCGTTCCGATATGCGCGCGTTCGCAAAAATCACTGGCACATCACTCCGGTGCGCCTCGTGCAGAAAATTCGGCCAGATTTCCGTCTCCATTATGATCACCATCGCCGGCCGAATCGCGCGCAAAGCTCGGCGCACCGGCACCACCCAGTCGAGCGGAAAGTAAAAAATCCCATCGGCTGATTGCAAACGCTCGCGCGCAAGCCGCTGCCCAGTCTCCGTTGTAGTAGAAACAAGAATCAGCCTGCCCGGATAGCGCCGCTTCAACCCCTCAACGAGCGGCTTTGCCGCAAGCACCTCGCCGACCGACACCGCATGAATCCACACTGCTCCCTGGGCGCTCTGTTTCGCAGGGCCCGCTCCTCCGCCAGCAGCTGCAGCAACCCGCGAAACAATCTCACACGGCAAAATGCCCAGACGCTCCCGCAGCACGCTCGACGACTCGCCGCGCCTCCATCCGCGCAGTGCGAAGTAGGGCGCAACTACAAGCATCCCCGCCGCCGTGAGTACGCGATAAAGAAAATACATAAGGAAGGCAAAGCGCGCAGCCCCGTGAGTTCCCTGCGCGCGCAAACCGAGTATTATAGTGGCACCGGGCGTGAATTCGACACAACTTCCCGCGCCCATCACGCATCGGACGAGGTGACCGCCATCATGATCAAAATCAAACTGCCGATGCTTGCCACGACCATACTCCTGCTTAGTACCGGCGTCTTCGCACAAGCCGATCCATCCCCGTCCAAAGCTCCGGGCTCGACCAATCCAGCCAACCCGCCTGCGGCAGCCGGCAGAGAAGATCGCCACGAGGGCCTCTCCATCGTCGCTGACCCCTACACCGACGCCTCCCGGGCCAAAGAAAAATTCGGCAAGGCCAATCCGCTGGCCGTGGGGATTCTCCCAATTGAAATTTTTATCCGCAACGAGTCGTCGCAGCCGATACGCGTGGACCTCGACACCGCGCAGCTCGAGATACGCCGTCGCAGCGGCCCGCGCCAGGACATTGACTGGCTCACTGCCTCTGAGGTTGCCAAAACCATCGCGCATCCAGGTGGCGCGCGCACTCCTACGCAAAGGCGATTGCCCGTTCCAGTTCCGCTGCCCAGCAAAGACAAGGCAGTTCTGAAGCTTTCCGAAATCCTCGCCCCCCTCGCTCTCGATGCCGACGTGATTGCCCCCAAGTCTTCGGTCCACGGCTTCCTTTACTTCGACGTGAATCACGATGTCTCCGTCGTCGCGAATGCCAGCCTCTACATACCCGACGTGGTCGAGGTCCCCACGAATAAAGTGCTGATGTTTTTCGATGTCCCGCTCGGCGGCGGCCAGTAGCGCTGCAAACCGCCTCCGCCCGGAATTCCCGTAATTTCTTGACGAAACACGCGAATCTTGCTAAAAAAGCTGTTTCCTTGACGTGACTTCTCACATACAGCAAGGTCCCAATCGCGAGGTCTAATTCCGGAGGCTGAATGTCGGTACAAGCATGTTTCCAGTTTGCGATGAAATGCGGGGCGAGCGCTTGCTTGTTGCTTCTGAGCGCCGCTGCCGCTATGGCCCACGACGCGCCTGAGCCCCCAGGCGGCGAGGCCAACCTGACACTCCCGGACCTCTCTTCCGTGAATTTTCTCGGCGTGGACGGCCACAAACTGCTGCTCTTCGGCATCCTGTTCTGCGTCTTCGGACTCGCCTTCGGCCTCACTATTTACCAGCGCCTGAAGCATCTTCCCGTGCACCGGGCGATGCGCGAAATTTCCGAGCTGATTTACGAGACTTGCAAGACGTACCTGATCACGCAGGGAAAATTCATCCTGCTGCTCGAGGCTTTCATTGCTGTCGTCATCGTGCTCTATTTCGGCCTGCTGCTGAAATATGAAGCCATGCGCGTGATCGTCATCCTGCTCTTCAGCGTAATCGGCATCGCCGGGAGTTACGGTGTGGCCTGGTTCGGCATTCGCGTCAACACATTCGCAAACTCACGCACTGCGTTTGCCGGCCTGCGCGGCAAGCCTTATCCGATTTACAAGATCCCTCTCGAAGCTGGCATGAGCATCGGCATGATGCTCATCAGCGTCGAGCTGCTCTTGATGCTTTTCATCTTGCTCTTTGTGCCCGGAGATTATGCTGGCCCTTGTTTTATCGGCTTCGCCATCGGTGAATCTCTTGGCGCGGCCGCGCTGCGCATCGCCGGCGGCATTTTCACCAAGATCGCCGACATCGGCTCCGACCTGATGAAAATTGTCTTCAAGATCAAGGAAGACGACGCGCGCAATCCCGGCGTCATTGCCGATTGCACGGGCGACAACGCAGGCGACTCCGTCGGCCCCAGCGCCGATGGTTTCGAGACCTACGGCGTCACCGGCGTCGCGCTGATCACTTTCATTCTTCTAGGCGTGAAGAACCCCACGGTCCAAGTCCAACTACTCGTCTGGATTTTTGTCATGCGCATCGCGATGCTGGTGGCCAGCGCTGCCGCATACTTCATCAACGGCGCCATCGCCAAAGCGCGCTACGCCAGTGTCGATGAAATGAATTTCGAGTCGCCTCTTACGTCGCTCGTGTGGATTACGTCTTTCGTCTCCATTGCGCTTACCTATGGCATCTCCTCGCAGATTATTCCCACGCTCGGTGGCGATCCAACGCAATGGTGGAGGCTAGCAACGATTATTTCCTGCGGCACTCTGGCGGGCGCGGTGATACCGGAACTAGTTAAAGTATTCACCTCCGTTGATTCGCGCCATGTTCGCGAAGTTGTCCGCTCGGCCGAAGAGGGCGGCGCGTCCCTGGGAATCCTGTCGGGCTTTGTAGCCGGTAATTTCTCCGGATATTACTTGGGCTTGGCCATGGTCGCGCTGATGTCCGTCGGTTATCTGGTCAGCTTGGGTGGCCTGAGCAATTTGATGATTGCCGCGCCGGTATTCGCGTTCGGCCTTGTAGCTTTCGGTTTTTTGGGCATGGGCCCGGTCACCATCGCCGTCGATTCCTACGGCCCGGTAACGGACAACGCGCAATCCGTCTATGAACTTTCTCTTATCGAGCAGATCCCCAACATTACGCAAGAACTTAAAAAGGACTTCAACATAGACGTGAATTTCGGCCGCGCCAAAGATTTACTCGAGGCCAATGACGGCGCCGGCAACACCTTCAAGGCCACCGCTAAACCCG